>Ga0247667_1000009_pt1 | contig 201049 bp, 174 predicted proteins | sample CNK08_metaG_FD_183027 | JGI IMG/M metagenome (GOLD analysis project Ga0247667, IMG submission 183027) | Soil microbial communities from Purdue University Martell Research Forest, Indiana, United States - CNK08 | ecosystem: Environmental > Terrestrial > Soil > Temperate forest > Bulk soil... | reverse complement strand
CCGAGACCGCATCCGTGTCAGGAACGGCGTCGGTCGTGATAGCTACCGATCTGAGTGTGACGAGCGGCGGCCAGACTGTGCGGGCAAACGGCTCGGTCACGATCGACACGGCGACCGCTGCCCTCAGCGGCAGCGACTCGGTCACTGTCGACGGGCGGGCGTTCGCGACGATCACGGTGCAAAACACCGGGTTGGGATATGTCGGGGCGCCGGGCGTCACCCTCACCGCCGCGGACCAGGCCGCGCTGCGCAGTCTGTTCGAAACCTCGGTCGACGTGTTCGCCGTGGACGCCGTGCTGTCGCTGCCTGCGCTGACCTTGAAGATCTAGCCGTCCGGATTAGGCCCCCCGCCCCCCCCTGCCCCCGCCCCCCCAGTGGGCGGGGGCTTTGTGTTAGCGTGACCTCGACCGGCGACGGGGCTCGTAGGCCGCGCGCGCCTTTCGAGCAACACCCGATCGAGCGACCACGCCCCGGTGCCATACACGACGATCATCAGCAGCCCACCCATCATGCCGAGATTCTTGAAGAACTCGGTCATATTCGCCGCGGCCGCCATCCCGTCGAGTCGCCAAAAGTCGTGGAGCCGAACGGTCACCATGCCCAGGTAGACGAACAGCACGGCCGCGGTGGTCCGCGACCACAAGCCGAGCGCGAGGCACGCCGAACCTGCCGCCTCGATGACCAGAGCCATCCCCAAGAGGAGCGGGATGAAATGCATCCCGTGCGTCGCCATGTACTGAGCCTGGCCGGACCAACCAGTGATCTTGCCATTCAGCGCGACCAGAAACTCCGCGATGAGCAAGAGGCGCGCGATCAGAGGAAGGAGGCCGAATCGGATGTCAGCGCGTGAGCCGTCCATGGTCGCACAAGTTACGCGCGCCGCGAAATCGCGATGGTCAGGGAGAGGTCAGGAGCACCGGCGCGTGGTCGCTCGTGCCGACGTTTGCCTCGACGACACAGCCGGTGGCTCTGGCCGCCACGGTCGGTGACGCCAGCACATAATCAATCCGCCAGCCGATGTTGCGTGCGCGCAAGTTGCGCCACGGCGCCCACCAGGTGAAGAGGCCCGGATTGTCGGGATCGAACGCCCGTCCCAGGTCGGCGAGGCCGCTGTCGAGCAGCGTCTCGAGCAGGGTCCGCTCGTCGGGTCGTTGACCGATCGCGTTGAGCTTGCGCTCCTTGGGATGAACATCGAGGTCGGTCCGCGCGATATTGATGTCGCCGCACACGAGCAGCTCGCGCCCCGCGGCGCGCACTTCCCGTACCCAGTCGGTGAGCCGAGTCAGGAACTGCAACTTCGCGGCATAGTCCTTCCCGCCGTTCGGAACGTAGACGGACGCGATCACCAAGTCGTCGATCTCGGCCGTCACGATGCGCGATTCGACGTCGAACGGCGGATGACCGAATAGCGGATCCGCGGCGACCACGTCGCGCCGAATCAGCAGCGACACGCCCGAATAGCCCTTGCGGCCGTGCCAATACGCGTGATACTCGGCGAGGTTGCACACCTCCGGGATCTGCGCCGCTTCGGCCTTCAGTTCCTGCAGACATACCACGTCCGGTCGCTCGCGCTCGAGCCACTCCCGCACCTCGGACGCACGCGCCCGGATGCCGTTGACATTCCAGGTGGCGACTTTCATTCCGAAACTTTCCCCTCTGCCTTCCCCGTATCTCCCGGTGACCTCTACACACCGCCCGTTCCACGACCGGAGGGCACATGAGCTCGGTCCGCAATCCCGGGAGAGTGGCTGGACTGTGGTACCTACTCCTCGTTCTGGGTGGCCCGCTGCGCCTCATCTATATCCCCAACAAGCTGTTCGTGCACGGCGACGCCGCCGCGACCGCCGCGAACATCGCCGCGCACCCGCTGCTCTTCCGATTCGGCATGGCGAGCGACCTGTTCGGCGCCGTGGTGCTGATCTTCCTCGTGCTCGCATTCTACCGGTTGTTCAAAGGGGTGGACCAGCAGCTCGCGGTGCTGCTCGTGATCACCGGCGGCGTGATGCCGGCGCTCATCAACTTCGTCAACGTGGTGACCGACGCCGGCGCCCTCATGGTCGCGCAGGGCCCAGGCTTCCTGTCGGTGTTCGACAAGCCGCAGCGGGACGCCCTGGTCATGGTGTTCGTCCAGTTGCATCACCACCAGATTGTCGCCGCCGAGGTCCTGTGGGGGCTCTGGCTCTTCCCCATGGGGGCCCTGACGTACAAGTCGGGATTCCTGCCGCGATTCATCGGCGTGTGGCTGTTCATCAACGGTTTCGCCTACGTAGTCCTGAGCCTCACGGGGCTCTTCTTCCCGGACTACCAGGACAAGGTGTTCATGTACTCCCAGCCGGCCCTGTTCGGAGAGCTGGCCATCATGCTGTGGCTCGTGATCAAGGGGGCGACCCCACTTTCTTCCTCACGAGAGCAAGCGATCCTGTCATCCTGAGCGAAGCGCGCGGAACGCGCGCGTAGCGAAGGATCTCTTTCGCGCTCGGAATCGACAAGCAGATCCTTCGCTTCGCTCAGGATGACAGCCTACGCGGGCTTTTAACGAAAGGAGAACCATTCCCGGGCTAGATCCTCCCAGGCAGGGTTACGTGCTTCGACCAGACTGATCTTCCGCGATCGCCTCCAACCTTTGATCGCCTTCTCGCGGGCAATGGCGTCGCGAATGTCCGCAAACTCCTCGACGTAGACGAGGCGGGTAACACGGTACTTGCTGGTGAACCCTGGGTTCACACCCCGCTTGTGCTCGTTCACGCGCCGCGCGAGGTCATTTGTAACGCCTATGTACAACACGCGGGAGCGACTCGCCATGATATAGATGTAGTAGGTTCGCATGACCCACCAGGATGGTGGATCTGGCTCTTACGCCTGTCATCATTCTTGCGCACGCATGGCGTGTTTCTTCTCCTCCTCTCCTCCCTCTTGCCCACAGAGTGAGCGAGCCTGTCATCCTGAGCGCCGCAGGCGCGAAGGGCCTGCCCTGAGCGCAGCGAAGGGATCTGCTTGCAGGCACCGCGGGAGGGCGCATGGGCCTTGCAGGGGTCTTGGGCCGGGCCTGAGATTGATCCTCTAGTCCGGAACCGTCCTCCTCAAACGTTGTCATATCGAACCCCCCGGCTGCGGCACCGTGCCGCACGCCTTACCTTCACAACGAGGCACCGATGAGCGACTTCATCTTTCTTTATCGCAACTCCCCCGCCGCACGCGAGGCGGCGATGGGCACACCCGAGCAGCGCCAGAAGAACATGCAGCGTTGGATGGCGTGGATGCGCGACCTCGAAGGCAAAGGGCACCTGAAGAGCGCCGGCCAACCGCTCGACCGCTCGGGAAAGCTCGTGCGCGGCGGCTCCAAGGCGGTCACCGACGGCCCCTTCGTCGAGGCGAAGGACGTGATCGGCGGCTACTCGATCATCGAGGCCCGGGATCTCGCCCACGCCGCCGAGCTCGCCAAGGGCTGCCCGGCACTCGACGGCGCGGAGGGCTCGGTCGAGGTCCGGCCGGTTCTGGCGCTCGAGATGTAATGCCGCACCAGCCGGTGGACCTGCACGAGCACCTCTTCCGGCATGAGGCGGGCCGCATGACCGCCTCCCTCACGCGCCTGTTCGGGGTGCAGAATCTCGCGCTGGTAGAAGACGTGGTGCAGGACGCCTTCTGCCGCGCCCTCGAGATCTGGAAACTGCGCGGCGTGCCGCCCAACCCGTCGGCGTGGTTGATGACGACCGCGCGCAACCGCGCGCTCGACGTGATCCGCCGCGAGCGCACGGCGCGGACCTTCGCTCCCGAAGTCACCCGACTGCTCGAGACCGAGTGGACCGCCGCCGGTGTGGTCGCCGAGGCGTTCTCTGGCGACGTCGTGCTTGCGGAGCAGCTGCGCGTGATGTTTTCGTGCTGCCATCCCGATCTCGCCGAGCCGGCCCAGATCGCCTTGATCCTGAACATCCTCTGCGGGTTCGGCGCACCGGAAATCGCCGCGGCGTTCCTGACCGGCCGCGCCGCGATCGAGAAGCGGATCACGCGCGGCAAGAGAGTGCTGGCGGGGTCTTCCACCCTGTTCGATCTCTCGAATGCCGACTTTGCCGCGCGCCTGTCCGCGGTGCACCGGGCCCTATACCTCCTCTTCAACGAGGGCTATCACGGTGCCTCGACACAGGGCGCGGTCCGTGCCGAGCTGTGCGAGGAGGCGATGCGCCTCACCGCCCTGCTGCGCGAGCATCCGGTCACCCGGACACCCGCGACGTTCGCGCTGTCGGCCCTGATGGCGTTGCACGCGGCGCGCCTGCCGGCGCGCATCGACGCCGCGGGCGAGCTGCAGTCACTCTGGGAGCAGGACCGCTCGACGTGGAATCTTACGCTGATCACCGAGGGCCAGGAGCTGCTCGATCGGTCCGCGGCGGGCGACGAGCTGACGCCCTACCACGTCGAAGCGGCGATCGCCGCGATACACTCCGCGGCGCCGACCCTGGAGGCGACCGACTGGAATGCCATCGTCACCCTGTACGATCGGTTGATGGAGATCGCGCCGTCGGCCGTCGTCGCGCTCAACCGCGCCATCGCGATCGCGCAGCGCGACGGCCCCGACCAGGGGATCGAAGCGATCGAGCGCATCGCGGATCGGGAGCGGCTCGGTGCCTACCCCTTTTTTCCCGCGGCCCTGGGCGAGCTGGAGCGGCGGCGGGGCAACGTGGGCGAGGCCCGGACCTATTTTGGGCGGGCGCTCCGACTCGCGCGGAGCGATGCCGAGCGGCGGTATATCGAGCGGCGCATCCCCTCAGCGGAGTGACTCGTCCAGCCCTGCATCCGCGAGGTTTTGCGGCGGACGAATGCGAAACACCCTTCGACATCCCGGGCACAGCATCTCGAACGCGCGCTCGGGCAGCGCCTCCCGCCGACTGCAACGGGGACAAACGGCGTAGCCGGAACCCCATTTGACAGGCAGATCAACCGCGTCGTAGGGACGCGGCACGACGGACCAGGCGTCCGGCCGCACGGTCACGATCTCGAGGCACTCGCGCGGCACGCTGAGGGTACGGTGGGTCAGGTCGAGCCAGGCGGCTTCCGGCGTCAGCCGGATGACCTGATACCAGGCGCCACGTCGTACGCCCACATTCACGTCACCCGCGACGCGGGCCCAGGGCGGCACGTCGGGCATGGTCTCCTCCGGCTGGTTCCCACACCACTAACTCGGTATCCCGTAGGAACCTTCGCCCGCGAGACGGCGTGCGGTCCGTGACACCGGTCACTCGGTCGGGTCCTCACCCCCTGTCCCCCTCTTCTTGGGGTCCTCACCCCCTGTCCCCCTCTCCCTTCGGGAGAGGGGGGACTAGACTTCGCGGGAGGCCCGTACGACTCGTGCCTCACCGTTCCCCGGGTTGATTGACAGGAGAACCTGCCATGTCTCGATACGTTCTGGCCGTTCTGCTCGCGCTCCCCGCCATCGCCCCTGCCCAAACCGCGCTCGGCGACTGGCCCTCGTACAATCGCACGCTCACGGGCGAGCGATTCTCGCCGCTCGCGGAGATCAACCGCGCGAATGTCGCCCGGATGTACGAGGTCTGCACGTACACGCTGCCCGAGGTGACGTCGCTCCAGACCGGCCCGATCGTGGTGAACGGAACGATGTACTTCACCACGGACACGATCTCCTACGCGATCGACGCGAGCACCTGTGCCGAGAAATGGAAGCAGGTCCGGCACAGCGACACGCCGAGTGCCCTCGCGGTGCATCGTGGGTTTGCCTACGCGAACGGACGGCTCTTTCGCGGCACGTCCGACGTCCACGTGATCGCGCTCGATACTACGGACGGCCACCTCATCTGGGATCAGGTGCTCGACGCGAAGGGCCCGGGCGTCTCGCTCCCGATGGCCCCGGTTACCGGCAAGGGCGTGGTGTACGTGGGCAACGCGGGGGGCGATCAGGCAGGCGTCACGGGTCACGTGTACGCCCTCGACGCCGGGGATGGGCACGTCGTCTGGAAATTCAGCGTCGTTCCGGATAGCGGCCCGGCCCGCGCGACGTGGACCAACCCGGCGTTCCCCGTCACCGGCGGTGGCTTCTGGACGTCGTTCACGTTGGACACGGCGAGCGGCGTACTCTACGTGCCGGCGGGCAACCCCGCGCCCGACTTCGACATCGCGCGCCGCACGGGGGACAATCTCTACAGCAATTCGGTGATCGCCCTCGATGCCGCGACCGGACGGATGCTCGCCTACAACCAGATCGTCACGCGCGACGCGCACGACTGGGATGTGGACAGTCCACCGACGCTCGTGGTCACGCCCTCGGGACGCCCCATCGTCGCGTCGGCGAACAAGGACGGGCAGCTGTCCGTGCTCGATCGCTCACGCGTCAAGCGTCCGAGCGGCGCAGCGGGCGCGCTGCCGCTCGTCTGGCAGATGCCGACCACCACCCGCGCCAACGTCGATGTGCCACTGTCGCGCGACAGCACCGTTCGCTTCTGCCCCGGGTTTCTGGGCGGTGTCGAGTGGAACGGCGCCGCGTACAGCCCGCGGACCAACGCGCTGTACGTGGGTGCGGTCGACTGGTGCGCGCACGTGCAGCTCCTGCCGGACACGGCGTCGGTCCCCGCCCCCGGGGCGACCTGGTTCGCCGCCGCGAACGATCTGCCACACATGTTCGATCCGCCCGATCAGGCCAAGGGCTGGGTCACGGCGTTCGATGCCGAAAGCGGCCAGGTCCGCTGGAAGTACGCCGCCGCGCATCCGATCCTCGCCGGCGTCACGCCGACCGCCGGCGGCGTCCTGTTCGCCGCCGACTTGGGCGGCGAGCTGTATGGGTTCGGCGCGGCGGACGGTCGCGTGCTGTGGAAGACCGATACCGGCCAGTCCACCGGGGGCGGCGTCGTCACTTACCTCGCGGGCGGGCACCAGCTGCTCGGCGTCGCGGCGGGGATGAAGTCGCCGGTGTGGCCGGGCGGGGCGGAGCGCAGCCGGATTCTGGTGTTCGGCGTCCGGTAACGACGGGTGCCGCGAGTCCTCGTCAGACCACCGGTCGCCACAGGAAGAAACCCACCGCCAGTATCGCCTGGCACACCGCGAACGCGACGGCCACGCGAGTCAAACGCTGGCGGGGCACGACCAACGCCAGCCAGAAGAACAGTGGGAACAACACGGCCGTAAACCTGCCGAGCGAGATGAAGAGGTGGGCCGCCACAGGTGGAAAGATGTTGATCGCGATCCACAGCCCGTACGCGATCCCGAGGCGTTGTGTGACGGGGAGGATCGACGTGGCCGCCCAGAAAAAGGCCGCGATGTCGCCGACATAGACGAGCACTTCACTCACCTTCACGCGCAGGTCCTCGGCGGTGCGCACGGGATCGGGCGCGGGAGCGCGCCCCAGCAGCGGCATGCCCCACGCGGCTTGCCCGTGCATCCATGCCAGGGCGTCACCGAATCGCCCGTAGAGATACGCCGAGAAGATCGCGGTGCCCGCGAGCGGCGCCAGGGCGGCCAGGATGGCCGCGACCCGCCGTCGGTCTCTCCACCAGGGACCTGGACTCGTCGCGCCGTCCGGAGCACTCGACGGAGCGCTCGCCGCGAGCCACAGCAACGGGAGCGCCAGCCAGAAGCCGTTCGGACGGGCGAGCCCCGCCGCGACGCCGCACAGGGCGGCGAGGAGCAGGTGTCGCCGTCGCATGGCGTAGAAGGCGCCGACCGTGAGCAACAGGAACAGGGACTCGGTATAGACCACCGAGTAAAACAGGGCGAACGGGTACGTGGACACGAGCAGGATCACCGGCCACGCTTTGTCTTCGCCCAGCTCGAGCGCGGCCAGGCGGTACAGCAAGACGATCGCGCCGGCGAATGCCGCCAACGAGACGATGGTGCCGGCGAGCAGCGGATGGCCGCCGAGCAATGCCCCGCCCCACCGCATCAACAGCGGATAGAGGGGAAAGAAGACCACATTCTGGTGCAGAAACACCGAGCGGTCCCACTGATAGCCGGTGGTGGCGATCTGGTGGTAGAAGTCCGTGTCCCAGCGCGCCTGGAGATTCACGAGCTCGTTCGGCGACACGCGCCAGAGCGCCTCGGCGGTCGGGGCGGGCACCGTCCCGATCAAGGTCACGGCGAGGGCACCAAGAAGGAGAACCGGCAACCGCGTGCCGATCAGACTGAGCCACACGGAGGATCGAACCGTCGCGGGAGGGGGGGGGCGCCAACGCGGGAATTCCACGGTACGGCCTCCTTGCGACGCTCGGCAGCGAGTTGCGGGTTGAATCCTGTCGTGTCAATTACTGGTTACGAAAATATGCTACTCTGTCCCGCTGACTCGAGGCCCTGTCATGCACACTCGTCGGTCCGCCATGTGGCTCCTGCCGTGCCTATTCTCCGTCCTCGTCGCCGGGCGCTTCGCTGAAGGCCCTGGTCCAGTGGAGCTCCCGCCCTCGATGCTCGCGGGACTCCGGTGGCGCAACCTCGGCCCGTTCCGCGGCGGTCGCATCGCGGCCGTTACCGGCGCCATCGGCCAGCCCGGCGTCTATTACATCGGTCTCCCTGCCGGCGGCGTCTGGAAGACCACGAGCGCGGGCGAAACCTGGTTTCCGGTGTTCGACTCGATCACCGTCGCCTCGTCCGTCGGTTCGGTCGAGGTCGCTCCGTCCGACCCCGACGTCGTCTACGTCGGGATGGGCGACATGATCACGGGCGGCTCCATCAACGAGGGGAACGGCGTCTATAGGTCCACCGACGCGGGCCGCACCTGGCAACACCTCGGGCTGGATGATACCAAGCAAATACCATCGATCCTCGTCGATCCGCGCGACCCCAACCTCGTGCTGCTCGCGGCGCAGGGCAACGCGCACCAGAAGAGCGACGCGCGCGGCGTGTTCCGCTCGACCGACGGCGGCAAAACGTGGACCAAGACGCTCTACGTCAACGATTCGACGGGCATCCAGAAGATCACCTGGGCCGCCGATCATCCGGAGATCATGCTCGCGACCACCGTGGCGCACTATACGCCCCCGACGCCACCGCCGAACCGCGCTGGGGGCGGAGGTGGGACCGGCCCCACCAACACCGCGCTCTACAAGTCCACCGATCAAGGCCTCACCTGGCACGAGATCACGGGCGGCGGTTTGCCGCGCCTCTTCGGGCGCACGTCCGTCGCCGTGGCCATGCACACCAACGCCCAGCGCATGTTTCTCATCGGCAACTTTGGGCTGTACCGTTCGGACGACGGCGGGACCAGCTGGCGGCAGATGGACGCGGCCGATCGCCGCATCGCCAATGGCCAGGGCGGCTATAACTGCGGCGTCTACGTCGACCCGCAAGACCCCGACGTCGTCTACACGATCAACACGTCGAGCTACAAGTCCATGGACGGGGGCAACAGCTTCACCGGCTTCAAGGGCGCGCCCGGCGGCGACGATCCGCAGCAGATGTGGATCGATCCTACCAACGGCCGGCGCATCCTCCTCGGTCTCGACCAGGGCGCCGTCGTCACTCTCGACGGTGGCGAGACCTGGAGCTCCTGGTACAACCAGTCCACCGAGCAGGTCTACCACGTCGCCGTGGACAATTCGTATCCCTATTGGGTGTACGCGTCGCAGCAGGACGCCGGCGCCGTGCGTGTGCGCTCGCGGGGGAATCTCGGCGCCATCACGCCGCTCGACTGGGACCCGGTGAACGGCTGGGAATGGGGCACCGAGCTGCCCGATCCGCTGCACCCCGACGTCGTGTACGCCTCGGGCTTCGGCATCGTGAAGATCAGCTACCCGAGCGAGCAATGGATCGACGTGAGTCCGAACCTCGATCCGGCCCTGAAGGGCCGGGTCACGATTTCGCAGCCGCTCGCCTTCGCACCGTGGAATCAGCACGAGCTACTGGCCGGGCTTCAGTACGTGATGGCCACGACGGATGGCGGCGCCCATTGGACAAAGTTGAGCCCCGACCTGGGCTACGCGAAGGGCGTGACGCCGCCCCCTGACTCGCTGCGCGGCCGACCGGGCCAGCCGGTGGCGGGCGCGATCGAGGCGCTCTCGGCGTCGCCGCTGGCGCGCGGCAAGATCTGGGTGGGAACGAACAACGGCCTGATCGAGCTCACGCGCAACGAGGGCAAGAGCTGGGACTACGTGAGCATCCCCAACCTGCCCGATTCGACCCGGGCCGACATCTCGAGCGTCGACGCGTCGCATCTGAACCCGGCCGAGGCGTACGTCGCCGTGGACCTGCACCGCACCGGAGACTACCACCCATATCTCTACCGCACGCGCGACTACGGCCGGACGTGGACGCTGATCGTGAACGGCCTGCCCACCGACCAGCCGAGCGGCGGCTTCGCGCGCGTGATCCGGGGGGACACACAGAAGGCCGGCCTGCTGTTCGCGGGCACCGAGAGCGGGATGTACGTCTCCTTCGATGACGGCGACCACTGGCAATCCCTGCAACTGAACCTGCCCAACACGTCGTGTCGCGACCTGGTGATCAAGGGAAATGATCTGGTGGTGGGAACCTACGGGCGCGGCATCTGGGTATTGGACGACTTCTCCCCGCTGCGTCAGATCGCCTCCGCCGGCGAGCCGGTACATCTGTTCGCGCCGGGTGACGCCGTGCGCGTGCGCCGCAACGTCGGTTGGGACACACCGTTCCCGCCCGAAGTGCCGCACGCCTTCAACCCGCCTGACGGCGCTCTCATCTATTACTACCTCGCGGCGAAGCCTGCGGGAGATATCACCCTCGATGTGCTCGACTCGGCCGGCGCGGTGGTGCGCCACCTGTCGAGTGTTCGTGGCGCCCTGGTCGCCGAAGCCGCCCGGCCACCCGAGCCCAATTTCTGGTTGGCGACGCCCGAGCCGCTGCCGACGGCCGTCGGCACCAACCGCGTGAACTGGGACGTTCGTTACGACGCCCCAGCCGCCCTGACGCACACGTTCGAGATCAGCGCCAACCCCGGCCTCACACCGCCGTCGCCCTTGGGGCCGTTGGCGTTGCCCGGTACCTACACTCTGCGCCTCACGGTGGACGGCAAGCGCTACATCCAGACCGTGAGGGTGCGCAACGACCCACGCTCGCCGGCGACGCTCGCGGACCTGCGCGCCCAGCACGCCCTCCAGATGGCGATCTACCGCGCCCTTCAAGAATCGTGGGACCGGTATCATGAGGTCACCGCTATGCGTGCGGCGGTGGCGGCGGATACGGGCGCGCCCGCCGAGGTCGCGACCGCCGCGAAAACGCTCGACTCGGCACTCGCCGCGGTGGCGGGCAACCCCGACAGCGTGGGCGGATTCGGTCGGCGCAGCACCCGGGGACCACCCAGCTTCGCGAGCGTCGACGCCAGCCTGGTGCGCCAGCTCAACGGCCTCGAGACCGGCGACCTCGCTCCGACCGCAGCGATGCAGCGTGACTACGACGGGGCTTGCGCCGATCTGAAGACCGCCGTGGCCGCGTGGGCGAAAATCAACGGCACGGGACTGGCAGCGTTCAACGCTGTGCTCACGCAGCACCACCTCCAAGCCGTTGCCGCGGCCGCGACGCCGCCGGTACCCGTGTGTGCAACCATTAGAGGGCGCCCGTGACGAGGACTGCCGCGCTCGCCGGCCTCGCGCTCGCGCTCGGCGCCCAGCTCGCCGCGCAGAACCCGGAGGTCGCCCGGTGGCGACGCCAGGCCCAGGCGGTCACGATCATCCGGGATGATTGGGGCATCGCGCACGTGTACGGGAAGACCGACGCGGACGCGGTGTTCGGCGCCGAGTACGCCCAGGCGGAAGACGACTTCAATCGTGTCGAGACCAACTATCTGAACGCCCTGGGGAGACTCGCGGAGGCCGAGGGGCCGGAGGTGCTGTACCAGGACCTGCGCCAGAAGCTGTTCATCGATCCCGACTCGCTCAAAGCCGAGTACCGGGCGAGCCCACCGTGGTTGCGCCGGCTGATGGATGCCTTCGCCGACGGCCTCAACTTCTATCTCTACACACACCCGGACGTGAAGCCGCGCGTCATCAGGCACTTCGAGCCGTGGATGGCGCTGTCCTTCACCGAGGGGAGTATCGGCGGTGACATCGAACGCATCGACGTACCCGCGCTGGCGGCCTTTTACGACGCTGACTCCGCCGCCCGAGTGCCACGTACGGGACGGGGAGACGGGCCGGATGAAGACCCAGGCGGCTCGAACGGCATCGCGATCGCGCCGCGACTTACGCGCGATCACCACGCCCTGCTCTGGATCAATCCCCACACGTCGTTCTATTTCCGCTCCGAGCTGCAGATGGTGAGTGACCAAGGACTCGACGCGTACGGCGCCACCACCTGGGGACAGTTCTTCATTTATCAGGGGTTCAACCCGACCTGTGGTTGGATGCACACGTCGAGCGGCGTGGACAACATCGACGAGTTCCTGGAGACCGTGGTCGAGCGCGGCGGCCACTACTTCTACCGCCACGGGCAGCGCGAGCTGCCGGTTGTCACCCGCACCATCACCGTCCCCTTCCGGACCGACAGCGGCACCGCGCAGAAGACCTTCACCGTCTATTACACGCGGCATGGACCGGTCGTCCGACGGGAAGGCGACCGCTGGGTGAGCGTGAGCTTGATGCAGAGCCCGGTGAACGCGCTGATCCAATCCTACTCGCGTACCAAGGCGCGCGACCTCAGCGCGTTCCGCAAGATCATGGCGCTGCACACCAATTCCTCCAACAACACGGTCTTCGCCGACGCGTCGGGCAACATCGCGTACTTCCACTCCAATTACATTCCGCGGCGCGACACCTCGTTCGATTGGACCGCGCCGGTGGATGGGAGCGACCCGGCCACCGACTATCACGGCGTCCTGTCGGTCGACGAGACGCCCAATGCCATCAACCCATCCTCAGGGTGGGTCTACAACTCGAACAACTGGCCCTGGTCCGTCGCAGGGCCGTCGAGCCCGAAGCGCACAGCGTTCCCCCGCTACGTCGAGACCGGGATCGAGGAGACACCGCGCGGTTACCACGCGCTGCGCCTGCTCACGGGCTCCTCCGATTGGACCATGAGCTCGTTGACGGCCGCGGCGTTCGACAGCTACCTGCCGGCGTTCGAGCGCTTGCTGCCGCCGCTGCTCGAGGCGTATGACCGGCTGCCGCCGGGCGACTCGCTCAAGTCGCGGCTCGCCGACCCGATCGCGGTGCTCCGCGGCTGGGATTACCGCTGGGGCGTGGGCTCGGTGCCGACGTCGATTGCCGTGTTCTGGGGTGGCGCGGTGACGCGGAGTGTCCGCAGCGAAGCGCTCGCGGCCGGGATGTCGCCGCAGACCTACGTCGTCACGCGCGCGACGCCCGAGGTGCTCATCGGCGCGCTCGACGCCGCGACGAATACGCTCGCCGCCGACTTCGGCACCTGGAAGACGCCCTGGGGCGAGATCAACCGCTTTCAGCGGCTCGACGACGAGATCGCGTCGCATTTTGACGATGCACGGCCGAGCATCCCCGTGCCGTTTACGTGGAGCGGGTGGGGCTCACTCGCGTCGTTCAGCGCGCGCGCGTATCCCAACACCAAGAAATGGTACGGGACGAGCGGCAACAGCTTTGTGGCCGTCGTGGAGTTCGGGGACAGCGTCCGCGCGCGGGCGGTGACGGCCGGTGGGGAGAGCGGTCAACCCGGCTCGCCGCACTTTCAGGACGAGGCGGAGCGGTACGCGACGGGGAACCTACGCGAGGTGTATTTCTACCGGTCGCAGCTCGAGGGGGGGCACACCCAGCGGGAGTACCATCCGGGGAATTGAGGGAGATTAAGGCTTGGGGCGTCCGCTCCGAATCAACATTAGCAACGCCCCCACCAACCCTACCGCGCTGGGATCGATCCCGGCGACGTAGTCGACGAGCCCCCGGGCGACCATGCGGAATTGAGTGCCATACGAAGTCATGCCTCATAAATGAAGGAGGGCTCCCTAAGGTTCCCCCTTCTCTCACCTACACCCTGAAGAGGTAGCTCACCTTCGCAAAGAACCCGTCCGAGACCCTCGTCAGACCCCGGAAGCGGAACGCCGTCGGCTCCACCATGCTGTCGCCGTACCCCAGATAGGCCACAGTGCCGGGCGTCGGATGGTAGGAGAACAACCAGTCCAGGCGAAACGTGTTGCTCGCGCTGGCGGTGGTGCGCGTGAATGTCCCCGTCACGGAATTGTGAATCAGGATGGCGCCGTTGGTGCGGGAGTCGTCGCGCAGCGCCGCGGTCACGTTCGAGGTGTACTGCCCGATCACCCGCAGAAAAATGGGTCGCGACAGCTGATATTCGATCTTGAGGCGCGGAACGCGGATCCGCGACACGATGCTGCCGTCGTCCGGACGGTTCACCTGCTGGTGCTCGTAGATCAGCTCCGTCCGGAGCTGCCCCGTGGGTCGCCAGGTCAGATCCAGGTTCCCGAGGTAGATATGACCGTTCGCCCACTCGAAGAAGTTCTCATCCTGCCCCACGAGAAGAAACGCGGAGAGCGAGAAGGTCTGGAAGCTCGGCGTTTGGACGCTCGCCGCGTAGTCGAAGTTGGGGACGCGCGGCGTGCCGGTGAACGGGATCGTATCCACCATGGCTCCGCGCACCCGCTCGATCCGATAGTTGGCGTACAACGGGGCGGGATAGCCGAAGGATTCGATCGACCACGCCAGCCCGACCTGCCAGCCGCCCCGCAGCGTGAATCCGGTGGCGAAGTCGGCCTGGCGATCGTCCGGCGTCTGGCCCGCGGAGAAGTGGCGATACTCGTCCCACGTGTACGCCAGGTACACGTTGGCGTTGAAGCTCTCGAGCCAGGACCCCGGAGCGCCGACGATCGTATAGCTCGGAATCATGCTGTTCGAAACCACGTTCGGGCGCGAGATGAACCCGCTCGCCGCCCGAAAGTTCTCCCCTACCCCACGGCTCAGCACCGTCAGACCGAACCTCCGCCCCGAGCGCACCAGACTCGCCCGCCAGATCGGGGCCCACACGGTGGGCGCGGCCGCCGAGTCGCGCGTCGCACTCCCGCCGCCCTGAAAGGTGAGCGCCCAGGCGCGGCCCAGCTCGAGACGGCCGTCCAGCGCGGCCACGCGGTTGAAGCCCGCGCCGTCCACGCGGTCCGTGTACACCAGCCCGAGACTGTTCTGGCCTCCCGTGCCCAGGTCGTGGCGCAGGCGCAGGGCGCTCATCACGGGATGATCGGTCCCGCTGACCGATGCGTCGGTGCCGTCCACGCCCGAGAGGGCGGCGATCGTGGTCCCCCCGAGCTTGCCGGTGAGCTTCAGCGCGCCCTGGGGATCCACCAGCCGGCGCGTGTAAATCAGCTGGATCGGCGACTGAAACAGCTCCAATCCGTCCAGGAAGAACGGCCGTTTCTCCGGATAGTTCAGCGCGGTCCGCGGATCGAACTGGATCTGAGGCACGTCGGCTTCCACCTGCGAGAAATCCGGCCGCACCGTGCCATTGAGCGTGAGGTTGCTGGTGACGCCCCAGCGAACGGTCGTGCCGAGCCGCGGCGCGCCGCCGCCGTAGGTCCACCCCGACGCGTCGGGCCCGCCGGAGACCGTGCTCGTGGCCTCGGGCGTCACGTCGAGCACCAGGCCGCGCGCGAGGCCGGTCAGGCCGGTGAGCGTCCCATTCTGCGCGAGGAACGACGCTCGGGTCTGGAGCACCCGGGTCCAGGTGTGCTGATGGCCGGTGGCCTGCTCGACGCGAATGACGTTGATCCCCCAATCCTGCGGGTCGCGCGCCTGGTAGCGCAGAGTCTTGAAGGGGATGCGCACCTCCACTTCGTAGCCCCAGGCCGTGAGGTGGCCCTTCGACTCGTACACGTAGTCCGGACTGAGATCGAGCGTGTACGCCCCCGTGCTCACCGCCGACAATGTGGTGGCAATCGTGCGCGCCGCGTCCACCAGCGCGCCGTCGGCCTGGGCGCCGAGGGGGTTCACGCCGAACACGAGCGCCTGACGGCGATCGTTGAACGTGTCGAGTAGGATCTCGACGTAATCGTCGCCCGAGATCTTGTCGCGGTCGGCGAGCGTCGCCCGTACGCTCGCCGAATCTTGGTACGCGCGGATCCCGAAGTAGATCGCGTCCGGCGCGTACCACACGAGGACCACGGTCGAGTCCTCGGCGGGACGGTTGTCGTTCGGGAGGTACTGGGAGAAGTCGCGCAGGACGGCAGCGCGGGTCCACGCGGGTTCGTCGAGCCGGCCGTCGACGGTGACCGTGGCGTCGGCGATCCGCGGGACGGCGACCGCGGTCCCGGGCGGCGTGCCCTGGGCGAGCGCGACCGTGAGTGCTAATGAATTAGCACTTACGAAGAAAAAAAGAGAGATCACGGGTGCAGGCACGGCGTCAGCATGCCCAGGCCGTAGATCGCCGCCGCGCCTGCCACGAACACCAGCGCGCGCAACGCGAGGTGCCCCCCCCCCCCCCCCCCCCCCCCCCCCCCCCCCCCCCCCCCCCCCCCCCCCCGCCCCCCCCCCCCCGCCCCCCCCCCCGCCCCCCCCGCCCCCGCCCTCTGTCCTCCCGGGCGCGCGGCTCGTCCAGCAGGGCCCGCACGCGATACTCGAGCGTCGAGGGCGCAGCCATACCCGCGCCCACGACGATGCCACTGCCGTGTGCCGCGGCGCGCATGATCTCCACCAGATGCGCGCAGTAGTCCGACGCCCGGGCGCCGGTGTCGATCACCGCCTCGTCGCACGTCCGCTCGCGCTCGAGCCGCACCCGCCCCGCCGCGAGCCATACCGCCGGGTGGAACCAGAACACGACCGTTACCGCCTCGAGCAGGATTTCGACCATCACGTCGCGCCGGCGCACGTGCAGCAGCTCGTGCAACAACACCAACCGGAGCCGCTCGACGGACCAGTGGACGGCAGCCGCAGGCAGCGCGACCACGGGGCGGCGCACGCCCCAAGTCGCCGGCACGCGCACCGCCGCCGAGACGAGGAGCGTCACGGGGCGCGAGACCCCGGCGAGACGACCGGCGGTGGCGAGCGCCTCCGTAGCGTCGGGCCGGCCGAGACCGGTGGCCCGGGCACGAATGCGACGGAGCGCCACGAGGCCGGGCACGAGGCGGAGCGCCGCCACTACCGCGCCCGCGGCCCACACGAGCCCGATCAGCACGGCGCCGCGGGCCGTGCGGGGCTCGGTGATCGCCACCCACGTCGCGGGCACCTTGAAGAAGTAGGCAGGGAACAGGAGGCCCGCGAGCGGCAGGAGCACGGTGCCCGCGATCACGAGCAGCCACAAGTCGTGGCGATCCCGGGCCGGCGTGCCGCGTAACGCGACGGCGGCGACCACCGCGCCCACCACGAGCAGCACGATCTTCGCGAGCGCGGGGACCGGGGCGAAATCCACGCTACCGCCCCTCGCGCTGGGCGCGCCGCACCAGGTCGCGGAGACGATCGAGGTCCTGCTCGGTGAGTCCCTTCGCCGGAACCTCGAGGAGCGCCGCCACCGCGCCCGGACGGGATCCACGGAAGAACGTGCGCACGAGATGCTGGAGCGCGCTGCGCTGGGCGTCGCCTGGCGACACGGTGGGCTCGTACAGGTAGCGCGCACCGTCCCGGCGGTGGCGCACGTGACCCTTGCGCTCGAGATAGGCCAGCATGGCCCGCACGGCGGAGTAGCTCGGCGGATCGGGCAGCTCGCGCATCACGTCGCCCACGGCGGCCCGGCCCAGCCGGTACACGACGTCCATGATCTGACGCTCGCGGCGACCCAACGTCTCGTGACCGGTGCGTGGCATCGGCAGGAATATGCTAATCGATTAGCATACCTGCAAGGGGACGGGAGGACGCGCTACGTTCCGGCCATGAAGGCGTTCCCCATCGCGCCGCCGATCGAGCCCATGCTCGCAAAGCTCGCCGATACCCTGCCCGACGGCGGGCACTTTCTCTACGAGCCCAAATGGGACGGCTTTCGCGCCATCGTGTTTCGCGGCGCGTCCGATGTCTACATCCAGAGCCGCGACCTGAAACCGCTCGACCGCTACTTCCCGGACCTGCACCAGGCGCTCCTCGACCAGCTGCCCAAGGCGTGCGTGATCGACGGCGAGATCGTGATCGCCGGGCCGCGTGGGCTCGACTTCGACGCGCTGCAGATGCGGCTGCACCCCGCCGCGTCGCGTGTGGCCAAGCTCGCCCAGGCGACGCCCGCCTCGTTCGTGGCGTTCGATGTTCTGGCGGCGGGCGGCAAGGACAAGAGGAACGCACCGCAACACGAGCGACGCGCGCTGCTCGAGAAACTCTTCGCCGAGGTGGGACCACCGCTCTACCTCACGCCAATGACCGAGGACCGCCGCATGGCGGCGCAGTGGCTCGAGCGATTCGAGGGCGCGGGTCTGGACGGCGTGGTCGCGAAGCCGGCGGGCGGGACCTACCAGCCGGGGAAGCGCGCCATGATCAAGATCAAGCACGCGCGCACGGCCGACTGCGTCGTCGCGGGATTCCGCTGGCACAGGACGGGAGCGGACGCCGTCGGCTCACTGCTGCTCGGCCTGTATGACGACCACCGCCGGCTGCAGCACGTCGGCGTCACCTCGTCGTTCACCATGACGATGCGCAAGCAGCTCGTGAAGGAGCTCGCCCCGCTCCGCAAGAACGCGCTGAAGGACCATCCCTGGCGAGACTGGGCCCGGACTGAGGGAGAAGGGGGCCGCATGCCCGGTGGCCAGAGTCGCTGGAGCGCGCGCAAGGATCTCTCGTGGGAGCCGCTCCGCGTCGAGCGAGTGTGCGAAGTGAAGTACGACCACATGCAGGGAGATCGCTTCCGTCACGCCGCGACGTTCCTGCGCTGGCGGCCGGACAAACAGCCCAAAGACTGCCGTTACGATCAGCTCGAAGTCACGGCTCCCTACGACCTCGCCAAGGTCTTCTCGTCGGGGTCCAGACGCTCCTGACGGGGCCGGAGCTTGACCGGCACGTGCTGCAGATTCACCCGGACGCGCGTCCACGTGGACGACCGGCCGCGCATCGAGTCGACCAGCACATCCGCGGGCTCGAGGTGCGCCGCGGCCTTGGGGTGGCGCGCTTTCCATCGTTCGAGCCCCGCGAGCGCGTCTTGCTTACGCTTCGCGCGGCCGATTTCGATCAGGGGATGTTTCGCGGCGCGCGCCCGTGAGGGCTGCACCCGCGGCGGCTCGCCGCGCTGCTTCCTGTAGTGCGGGGGCCACGGCGCGTCACCCTGGCCTTCCCGCTCGTCCCGTGCCGAGAGCTCGAGCAGTCCCTCGAGTGACCCCGTGGCGTCGTCGATCCCGGCGTGACGATCACCGATCTTCGCGAACCGCTTAGGCATGGTGGCAAGGGTGAAGTCGGCGGGGTCGATCTCGTCCACCTCGCCCCACGAGAGCGGCGCCGAGACGCGGGCATCGGGGGTGGGCCGCACCGAATAGGCCGAGGCGACCGTGCGGTCCTTGGCGTTCTGGTTGTAGTCGACGAACACGCCGTGCCGCTCTTCTTTCCACCACTTGCTCGTGGCGAGCTTGGGTGCCCGGCGCTCGACCTCGCGCGCCAGGGCCAGCGCGGCCCGGCGCACCTCGCCGAAGCTCCAACGCCGCTCGATCCGCACCACGACGTGCATGCCGCGGTTTCCCGACGTCTTCGGCCAGCCGGTCAGCCCGAAATCCTTTAGTGTCGCATCGGCCACGTGGGCCACCTGGCGCACCTGCGGCCACTTGACGCCGGGCACGGGGTCGAGATCCACGCGCAACTCATCGGGATGGTCCAGGTCTTCCGCGCGCACCGGGTGGGGGTGCAGCTCCAAGCAGGCCAGATTGGCGAGCCAGGCGAGTGCGGCCGCGTCGCGGGGCACGACTTCATCGGCGCTGCGCCCCGAGGGGAAGCGCAACGATACGACCTCGATCCACGGCGGACGGGCCTCCGGCGCGCGCTTCTGATAGAAGAACTCGCCGCCGACACCGTTCGGATAGCGGACCAGCATGTTGGGCCGCCCGCCGGCGCCGCGCAGCGCACCCTCGGCCACGGCGAGGTAGTAGCGCACCAGATCGAGCTTCGTGTATTTCGGCTTGGGGAAGAGCACCTTGTGCGGGTTCGAGATCGCGATCTCGCGCCCGTCGACGACGAGGGCTTCAGGCTCGCTGCCACCCTCTTTCTGGGTTGGTGCTCGCCGCGCGCGGGAGCGCGGCATTTCAACGCTCGCCGGAGGGGGCCGCGATGTACGTGAGCTCGCGTCCTTCGGCGGCGCAGCGCAGCATCAGCGCGCCGCGGCTCATGTCACCGCGCCCGATGAATTCCTGCGGAACATGTAATCGGGGCCCCAGCACGTCCCGCAGCGGCTGCAGGTACTTGGGCGTCGCGATGCTGCCCAGGAGCACGACCGCGTCTCCAGGACTCAGCTGCTCGGCCAATCGCGCCGCATCGCGACGCAACGGACTGGTGAACCGTCGATTGTCCGGATCGACCGGGACGCGCGCGACCGCGCGCAACCCCGCGAGATCGATGGTGGCACTCGCGGGACGGAGCCCCAATCCCGGCACGATGACCTGCACACCGAAGCACCCGTCCGGCGGATGGGCGAACGCCGACGCGTAGGCCAGCTTGCCTCGAAAGTACAGGCCACTCATGAAGGTGTAGATCTCGCCCACGGTCGCACCGTCGCTCGATCGAAGCCGTTGGGCCAGCACCGACCGACCATCCCTGCGCAACAGAAAACCCGCGCGCTTGCCCGCGCTGTTCGCGGGTGAGAGCAGGAATACTCGGCGCGGGAGCATCTAGAGCCGGTTCTCTAAAACAGCCTCCGCCACAGCCTTGAGATGCACCTGCATGTCGGTGCTCATCTTCTGAATCGCTCGCTCTATGGCTTTCAGTTGCTCCAGGATCTCGTCTTCCTTGGACATCGTATGCCTTTGTTTCGGGGATATGGAACAATCTAACCGGTACGTTGGCGGGCTACGCCACCGTCCGGCCGCCCGCGGCCAGCCATGATCCGCTCAGGATCAAGAGCAATCCGACCAACGACATCAGGCCGAGATGCTCGTGCAGCACCAGCACACCGACAATGACCGCCACCACCGGGTTCACGTATGTAACGATGCTCGCCCGGCTCGGGCCTGCCTCGGCGATCAGCTGGAAGAACACCACGAGGCCGAGCACTGTGCAGACCACACCCAGCACGGCGATCGCCGCGAGCGCGGGGGGCCCCGGCATTCCTTGCGGGGGCTGCGCCAGAGCAGCCGGAAGCAGAACCACCGTGGAGAGCACCAGGCTCGCCGCCACGGGACCCAACGGATCGAGATCGGCCAGGTACCGGCTCACGATGATGGGCGCGGCGGCGTAGCCGAGCGTCGCCGCGAGAACGAGCGCCGCGCCGAGCAGCTCGTGGGGCCGGCCGCCGACGTCCACGCCGAGCAGGGCGATCACGCCGCCGAGACCGACCACCAACCCCACCACGCCGAGCCCGGTCGGCCGGTGGGCGGGCGCGAACCACACCGACAGGAGCGCCACGAGGAGCGGCATGGTCGCGATGAGAATCGCGGTGAGCGACGACGAGATATACTGCTCGCCCATGGCGATGAGGACGAACGGCACCGCGATCTCGCACGCGGCATAGGCCGCGATCCACCACAGTCGTCCCCGCAAGCCTCGGAAGACGCGACGCCCGAGCACGAACGGCAGCAACAGCGCGGCGCCGAGCGCGACCCTGCCCCAGGCGAGGAAGGCGGGAGGGACGCCGGCATCGACGGCAATCTTGATGAAGAGATACGGCACGCCCCAGATGACGGAGCTCAGCGCGAACAGCAGCCAGGCTCGGGGGGTCACTTCACGGAGCGAGAAATACCAGTTCGCGTAACTCGCACTCGCCTTCCCAAGTCGGCCAGAGGTCCCGATGGAGCTGCAAGAACCGGCGCGTTGCCTCGATGGCCTCGCGCTTCGATGCCGCCTCGAGGATCGCGAAGCCGCCGATGACCTCCTTCGCTTCGGCGAACGGCCCGTCGGTAATCGTCACCTTGCCCTTCGCGATCCGCATGCGGACGCCCGACCCGCTCGTCCCAAGGCCCCCGGTCGAAACCACCGATCCATCCTTCAGGGAGTCCCGCGTCAGCTTGTCGATGGCGTCGAGCAGCGCCTGCGGCGGCGCCCCCTGGTTCTCGGCCGACTTCACGATCGAAAGGAACCGCACGACTACCTCCCAGATTTGACGTTAGTGACCGTTGACGAGACCAGCGACGCTGCGCCGCCCCAGGACTACCACCGTCGCCAGGATGCTCGCGACGAAGGGCAAAACGGCAGGTGCCACGCCCAGCATCGCTATCGTGGTGGTGGTAGCACCGAGCGTAATAACCGCCAACCCAGCCGCCGCGACCGGCGTGAGGCCCTCGCCGACGTGGAAGAGCCCAGGCAAGATCAGGCCCAGGGCGCCGGTCACCTCGCAAATGCCGATGAACTTGATGAACGTTGGCGGGAACGGCGACAGCGTCGCCAACGCGGCCAGCGGCATTGCCAACTTGAACCCGCCGGCGAAGAGGAACAGAGCGGCGAGCAACCCCTGGATGACCCACAGCGTGACGCGGGCCCGCTTGGTTGTGAATGGCATCGGTCGTGTCTCCCCTTTTTGAGCCATGGAGCCGGTGGACCCGATCTCCTATACAGGCGTCGAACGGAGCGGATCGGAATCGACAGGGCTGGGAGGCGATCTCAGGTTACGAGCCTCCCCAGACGGCCTTGATGTCGACCACGGGCGTACCGTCGATCGCCTCCATCGGTCCCACGCGCAGCCGGGTGCCGGCGATTTCTCGCACCGTCACGCGATGGAGCCCCAACGGGTTAGGGCGATGCGGAGACCGGGTCGCGAAGACGCCGGCGAGTGGATTCTTGGGGTCGCCGCGGGGGTGCACCTGAAGAACATCGCGATCGGCCAGGTGCAGCCACGTGACGATGACCACGTCATCGCCCGGCGCGATACCGAGCAGAGCACGAGAGAACGTCGGATCCACCTCGAGCCACGCGTCGGGTGCTCCCTCCGTCCCCTGACGGGGTGCGTCCTCGACCGCTCGGAGCGTGGAACGAATCTGACCGATCTGGTGCAGCGTGTATCTTTTCCGCAACGGAGTGACTCCCATGAAATACGTCTTGCTCTACGAGTCCACGCCAGACTTCCGGTCGAAGGTTCCGGCGCACATCGAGGCGCATCGCGCCCTGTGGAACACGTTTCACGCGGATCGGCGGCTGCTCATGGTGGGCCCCTTTACCGACGAGCCAGCGGGCGGCGCGATGGGCGTGTTCTCGAGCCGCTCCGCTGCCGAGGAGTTCGTGCGAGCCGATCCCTTCGTAACGCATGGGATCGTGGCGCGTTGGACGATCAGGGAGTGGAACGAGGTACTGGCCCCGTCGAAAACTTCACCTGGGTATTCGGCTCCGTGACCTCGGAGCCCTGCAGGGCCGCGACGAGCAGGAGTGTCGCGATCATGCGGTTATAATAGTCCCTGTCAGCACGAACGGCGAACCCTTCAGGAGAGGACGATGGGCAAAGGCACGATAGCCATTCTGACCGGCGGCGGAGACGTCCCCGGTCTCAATCCCGCTATCCGCGCGATCACGCTGCGCGCGCTGCGCGATGGCTACGAGGTCGTAGGCATCCGGCACGGCTGGGGCGGGCTGGTCGACTATGTACGCGATGCGAAGGCCGACAACAGCGAGAACGTCCAGCCGCTGACGGAAGCCGAAGTCAATCGCGTCGGCCGCACGGGCGGAACGTTCCTCCACACGTCGCGCACGCGCCCCAGCCATTTGCCACTCGAGCGGGTGCCGGCGCACCTGACCGGCTATGACCAGCCGATCAACGACGTGACCAAGGATGTGCTCAAGAACTTGGAGCACATCGGTGTGGACGTCCTGATTCCCATTGGTGGAGATGACACGCTCAGCTATGGCAAACGCCTGCACGACGAAGGGGTGAATGTCGTGGCGATACCGAAGACGATGGACAACGACGTCTATGGAACCGACTACTGCATCGGCTTCAGCACCTGTGTGACGCGCACGATGGAGCTCGCCCAGCGGCTCCGCACGTCGGCGGGTTCACACGAGCGCTTTCTGGTCGTCGAGGTGTTCGGGCGCTACGCCGGGTTCACGGCGCTCCTCCCAACGATGGCCGGCGCGGCGGATCGCTGCGTCATCCCCGAGCATCCGGTCAACGTCGACCGCCTGGCGGAGCTGCTGACGCAGGACCGGAACAAGAACCCGAGCCGCTATTCAGTCGTGCTCGTGTCGGAAGGCGCACGCCTCACGTCGCAGGACGGCATGAGCTTCGAAGGCGGGGAGACCGACATGTTCGGGCATCGCAAGCTGGGCGGGATCGGCGACCAGATCGGAACGGCGCTCAAGGAAGCGTCGGCGAAGTACAACAAGGGACGCCGCATCGACGTCGTGAACCAGCGGCTCGGCTATCTCGTCCGCTCGGGCGATCCCGATGCACTCGACTCGATCGTCCCGATGGTCTTCGGCAACCTCGCGCTCGGCCTGGTGGGGAAGAAGCAATACGGTCGCCTGGTCAGCATCCACCGCGGGTTCTACGACACGGTGCCGATCTCCAGCGTGACGTCGGAGAAAAAGTTCGTCGACATCAAGAAGTACTACAATACGGACCGGCTGCGGCCCATCTACCAGTTCGATGGCGCGCCGCTCTTCATCGTGACGAGCGACTGAGACCTAGAGCCGATACCCCACGAGCGTCCCCGGCACCGTCCGCAGGAACAGCATCCCGGCGACGTCGTCCACCGCGTAGACCGGTTCGCGCTCCTTGCCGAGGTCGACGCGCGAGCGCGCCTGCGCGCTCTCCTTGTCGATCTGCAGCAGGACGTTGCCGTTGCCCTCGGGCGCCTTCGTCAGCATGAATACCGAGCTCGGCACGGCGAGTGAGGCCTTGAAGCGCTTGGTGGCGAGCGCGGCCGACTGGCGCGAATAGCCCGTCAGCTGCGCCCCGCCCTGCGTGTACGCCGTCGCCATCTGCCCGGTAATCCGCTTGGCCATCGTATCCGTGGCGTTGCGGGACGCCTGCGCGAACGCGTCGCCGTACGCGGACGCCGCCGCGCCGTACAGGCCGGCGCGTACCGCGTTGAGGGTGTGCAAAGCGCGCAACAGTCCCGGCAGCTGGGGTGCCGGGTAGTAGACCTGTTGCTTCACCTGCCCGTCCCGCCCCACGACCACGAGATTCTGCGACGAGATGAGCACGATCCCCGCCGGGCGAACCTCGAGACTCGTCACGTCCTCCCCACCCTGCAGCTTGATCTCTCCACTCAGCGCCTTGAACGTGCCGGCATCGCGATCCACGGCGTAGAGTTTGTGATCCTTGTTCGCGAAGGCGTACAGCGTGCGACCTTCGACCGCGTTATACAGATAGGCGCGATGGTCCCCCTGAATGGCATCCTTGAAGCGCAAGTCGCCGCTCCCGAGGTCGACGACGTTCACCTCGGCGTCCGTGCCCGCATCCGGGCGCGACACATACAGCAGGCCTGCCGGCGTCAGCTCGGCATACGCAAGCTGCCCTTTGATCTTCACATCCTTCTTGAGCCGGAGCGTGGCCGTGCCCACGTCCAGCACGTTCACGAAGGTCTTCGACTCCGCATCGGTCGTCAGCACCGCGGCGTCGCCCACGATGAGTGCGTCGGTGACGTTGCCGCGCATATGGAGCGGCTTCTGGGCGATCGTCGTCCCATCGTCGTACCGGGCCACGTTGAGTCCGGTCTGCACCACGCCGTTGATGACCACCCGGCGATTGCTGGTCCCCTCACCCTCGGGTGCCCCTTCGGGGAGCATGATGATCCCGGCGGGATGCTGCACGATGTCGCGGACCCGTCCGTCCACGGTCGCGGGCTGAGCCCACAGCGCTTGCCCGTCGGCCAGGCGGTAGGCCATGAGGCGTTCGTCGAAGCTCACGTAGATCCGATCGGACTTCGCAAGCGATGGGTAGAGCTGCACGTGGTGCGGCAAGCTGCCCGAGCGCGCGGTGGGCAATGTCGCAGTCCAGCGTACGGCCCCCGTCTTCGCATCCATGGCGCGCAGGCCGCTGAGCGTGTGCACCACGATCATATCGGGCCCCGCCTGAAGCACCTCGAGCGCGGTCGCTTCCGACGCGGCGCGCACCAGGTTCTGCATCAGGCCGCCCAGCCCCTTCTTCTTGCGCTCGGTCTGCTCGAAGAGCGTCTCGTTGGCCCAGCGCTGCTCACCGGTGGCGAGATCGTACAGCGCCACAACCGGCGGCCCTTGGGCCCGACGGCCGTGCAGCAGCAGGGTCCCGCTCTGTGGCAGTACGCGCTTGGTGACGACCTGGGCGAGGGACAGGCGCCGCGAGTCGAACACGACGGCGCCCGTCACCGGGTCGAAGATCACGAGGAGATTGGGCCGCGCGGCCTCCATCAGGAGCGATCCCTCGACGATGCGCACGCTATCCACCGGAAGCCCGCCGAGCTCGGCTTTCTCCCAGGTGATCTGGCCGGTCTCTATGTCCACCCCGGCGAGCGCGGCGTCGGTTGAGACGAGCAGCGCGCCCGCGGGCGTGACCTGCTGCCAGCGGATGTCGCCTTTCATCCGGGCGGTCCACGCGGCCGTGGCTCCGGCCGGGGCCGGGGCGGGGGCATGCGTGGCGGTCTGGGCGGCTGCGGGCGCACAAACGACGAGCGGTGCGAAGAACAGAAGCGCGCAACGAGCGGACGCGACGGTCATGGCGATCCTCTCCCTCCCCCCTCCAGGGTGGTGGAACAGCGGGCCCCCATATCCCCCCAGTGCAGGCTGAAACGCAAGAGGGGACGGTCGTGCTGAGGCTGAATTCAGTGCTTCGGCGGTGCCGCGCGAGGAGGATAGGGTCCCAGATATCTCAGGGTCCGAAGGGGTCGCTCGAACAACTTCTTACCGCGAGAGAGGTCCTCCACGACGACGCGCTCCGGGACAAAGAACACCAGCTTGTCCTTCCACATCAGCCAGGTTCCGGGAAACGCGTCGCTGACGACGTGTCCCACACGCTCACCGGTCACCGTGGAGTGCACCACGAGATCGTACTGGTAGTGCACCGTTCTGCTCTGGTAGCGCTGTTGGCAGGCTCCGACGACGGTCCGTCGGTCGGCTGACACGCTCACGCCGGCGCTGTTCCAGGGCACGTGGCACAGCTCGACATCGGGGAGGACCGTTGTACCGCGGGTGCGCCGCAGCACGATCCGCATTGTCTGCGGGTCGTCACGCAGTAAGGCCGCTCGCACAGTCAGCCCTTCGATCTCGAACGGCCCGAGGCTGTAGCCCGCCCGTAGGTCCGTCTGCACGACAACGTCGGTGTTCGGGAACTCCTCGTTGACGGGCACGAGCGTGCCGCGAGCGAGGTCGACCCGCGCCGCGCCGGTCTTCGTGTAACCTGGTCGAGGATTGGGAGTGAGAACGGGAGAGAATGGCGTCATCACCGCTCGCCAGACGACGTAATCCCAACCGCTGCGCGAAACGCTCCACATCGTCGTCATCGAACCCAGACCGCCTCCCACGATTCCCACGCCACTTCCCTGCCCCCACACCGGAAGCGTCGCCAGGACTCTCCCCGAGCGCGCACTCAAAATGGCCAGCCGCCAGCCGTCTTTCCCGGGCGGTACGGCCATGAGTGCGAGGAGGCGGTCCTCGCTCACCATGATGGGAAAAGAGGCTTGCTTCGTGCGCCACAGCAGACGGCCGGAGCGGAGATCCAGCGCTTCCAGACCTGAGTCCGGGCGCGCGAGGTACAGTCGCGGGGAGTCCCCGACCTGGACCAGGGCGCTCTGCGAGATGGCGTAGGACTCGGACCTGGGCTCGGCCGCGCTCGAGAGTAGAGCGATGGCCGCGAGGGCACTCGCGAGGTTCCGCATGGCGGCCAATCTACGGGGCTGCGTCGTGGCGGGGGTTGACGCAGGCTACACCTCGCTATATATAACCATATGGTTATGCAAGCCAGCCTCGATGCGACCTTCGCCGCACTGGCCGATCCCACGCGCCGCGCCATCCTCACTCGGCTCGCGTCGGGTGAGGCATCGGTGGCGGAGCTCGCCCGCCCCTTCGCCATGAGCCAGCCCGCGATCTCGAAGCACCTGAAGGTGCTCGAGCGCGCCGGGTTGATCCGCCGGGGCCGCGACGCGCAGCGCCGGCCGCGGCGGATCGAGCCGAAGCGACTGGCCGAAGCCACCGAATGGCTGGAGCGCTACCGCCGGCTCTGGGAGGGGAATTACCAGCGCCTCGATGCGTTGCTCGAGGAGCTGAAAACCAAGGAGCGAAAATGGGACAGCTAAAAGTCACGATGCCGTCCGATCGCGAGATCGCCATGACCCGCGTGTTCGATGCCCCGCGCACACTCGTGTTCGACGCCCACACCAAGCCCGAGGTCGTCAAGCGGTGGCTGTTGGGGCCACCGGGCTGGACGATGCCGGTATGTGAGATCGATCTGAGGGTAGGTGGGAAGTACCGCTGGGTGTGGCGCAGTGACAATGACGGAAGCACGATGGGGATCGGCGGCGTGTACCGCGAGATCGTGGCGCCCGAACGCATCGTCACCACCGAGCGGTTCGACGAGGCCTGGTATCCGGGCGAAGGGCTCAATACCCTCGTGCTCGTCGAAAAGGGCGGACGGACCACGCTGACGCAGACGATGCGCTACGAATCGAAGGAGGCGCGCGACGCGGTCCTCAAGTCGGGCATGGAAAAGGGCGTGGAAGCGAGCTACGACCGGCTCGCGGAGCTGCTGGCGTCGATGCCGGCTGCACGATGACCATAACTCAACGGTGAGAGAGGCTCTATGCAGAAGATCGTCCCGTTCCTCTGGTTCGACGGCAAGGCCGAAGAGGCAATGAACTTCTATGTGTCGATCTTCAAGAACTCGAAGGTCGTTCGCGTAACCCGCTATGGAGACGCGGGACCCGGCCCGAAAGGGTCGGTCATGTCCTGCACGTTCCAGCTCGAGGGCCAGGAGTTCTATGCCTTGAACGGCGGGCCACAGTTCAAGTTCACGCCGGCCATTTCCCTGTTCGTGAACTGTGAGACGCAGCAGGAAGTCGACGAGCTTTGGAAAAAGCTGCTGTCCGCTGGCGGGCGAGAGGATCAATGCGGGTGGCTGCAGGACAAGTACGGCCTGTCGTGGCAGATCATCCCCACCGCGCTCGGACAGATGCTGGGCGACAAGGATCCGAAGAAGGCGAACCGGGCCATGCAGGCCATGCTCAAGATGAAGAAGATCGAGATCAAGGGCTTGCAGGCGGCATACGACGGGCGGTGAAGGCCTAGCTTTAGGCACCCAGCACCTTGATGAGCTGCACCTGGCCGGCGTGGTACACCGCGTGGCAGGTGATGCCCAGCACGAGGTTGAACCGCTCAGCCTCGTCGAGCGGCGAGCGGACGGCACCCGAGCCGATCTTCGCGAGGATGGTTTCGAGTCGGACTTGCTCACGCTCCAGCGTGCTGACGATCGCGGGCCAAGCGAGGTCGCGCTCGCTCGAGATGGCGAACCAATCGGCGCCCGTGAGGGGAAAGGGCTCCCCTTCGCGGCCCGAGAGCTGGTTCGCGACTGAGCGGACGCACCAGGCGTGATGCATGGCGATCTCGGCGACGTTGTGCCGGCCCGGGCGGGGGCGATGAAAGGCGGTAGTAGCCGACACGTCGGCCAGCGCCGCGTTCATGTTGGGTCCGTGCCATGCGCCCGGTCCGTACCCTTCTTCGAGGATGCGGGCGGGCAGGCTCTTTTCGGTGGTTGCTGGGCTCATGGGGTCCTCTCTAGAATTCGCCGTATGGGTGTACAGCCGTGTCGGCACGGATGATACGGAGCAATCGGCCCGCCGTCTTGGGGAAAATTGCTCACGAGGTGGACCGGGCTTTGGCGCTTCGGGCCAGGACCGGGGCGCCGGGCGGCACGACGCCGACCCGCCTGGCCCAAGGAGCGGGGTGGTGCGTCGACGACGTGATGTGCACGTCCGGGCCCGGCGACCGGCCGTTTGAGGAGGAGCACCGGTCGGTGTCGATCGCCATCGTGCTGTCGGGAACCTTCGAGTATCGGGCGTCCTCAGGCGGCGCCCTGATGACGCCTGGGTCGCTCCTACTCGGCAACCCCGGGCAGAGCTTCGAATGCGTCCACGCCCACGGCGCCGGCGACCGTTGCATCGCGTTCCGGTTCTCACCGGAGCTGTTCGAGCAGCTCGGCATGGACGGGAGCACCCCGCGGGGCCGCGCGGCTTCCCGCTTTCGCGCTCCGCGTCTGCCACCGCTCAAGGCCTCGGCCTCTCTCGTGGCCCAGGCTGCCTTAGGTGTCGTCGCCCCAGCGGCCGCGAGCGAATTGTGGGAAGAGCTCGCGTATCGGCTCGCCGCGGCGACGCTTGCACTCTCGTCGGGAGAGGGAGAGCGGTTCCACCCCGGGCGACCGCCGGCAGGCGCCCTGGCGCGCATCGCGGACAGTGTGCGCCGCATCGAGCGAGACCCGGGGGCGCCGTGGACACTGAAGCAGTTAGCCCACGAGGCCGCGCTGAGTCCCTTCCACTACCTGCGGACGTTCAAGCGGGTCACCGGCGTTACGCCGCACCAGTTCATTCTGCGGGCCCGCCTGCGCGCCGCGGCGCTTCACGTGGCGGCGGACGAGGCAAGGATCATCGATGCGGCGGGAGCGACAGGGTTCGAAGACCTTTCGAACTTCAATCACGCCTTCCGTGCGGAGTTCGGCGTCGCCCCCCGAATGTACCGAAGGATCGCCAGCCGCCGCCCGCTCGACATCCGCAGCGGCGGCTGACGCTCCGGTCCTAGTGGCGGTGGACCGGCTCCACCTTCACCGTCACGCCCGACGCGGATGCATCGATCGTGGCGGCGTCATGACCGTCCGACTTCCCGACCCGGACGCCGACCCGGATCTCCTGCGGGCCGTCGATCATCGCGTTGACCTTCGTGAGAGTCACGGTCGCCGCCTCGGGACTGAGCCCGTTCCACGCTCCCGTCGCGGCGTCGGGGATGATGCCGAGCAGCCCCGTGAAAAGAATGTCGAGCGCGAGAATGCCACCCCGCATGTGGTGCTGAATCTGGAAGTGCCCGGGGCTGTAGCCCGCCTTCTCGAAGGTCAACGAATAGTCGTTCTTCCGCTCGAGATTGATGGACGTCGGTGTCGTGTACTCGCCGGTGGGCGGCGACGTGGTCACCTTCGCCCCGTCGGGCGATGACTGGACCTGAATCGTCTCGTGCGCGCCGCCGAACATCAGGCCGCAAGCGGCGACCGATGGTGGCAGGATGGCCAGGCACAGCAGTGACAAGGATCTGCGGAACTGCATAACGACCTCCTGTGATGGGACGGACCTGTTCGTCACGACCGACCGTGGTGGGCGGCACCGGTCGCGAGGATCGCAGCGGCGCGTTCCAGCAGGGCCAGCTCGCGGCGCAGCGCGCCGATCTCACGCCGGATGTGCGCCAGCTCCTCGAGCCGCGGGGTCGGTGGGCGGCGGGCGGTCCCGCCGCGTAGCAACTGCTTCCATCGCCGGACCTGATCGGCCCGAATCCCGAGCTCGCGCGCCACATCGGCCGCGCTGCGGCCGCGTTCGACCACTTGGTCAACAGCCCGTCGCTTGAAGTCCTGGTCGAAAACGCGCCGTTTCACCGTTGGAGGGATACGCCGTGGCTAAGCGCGCCGCATGGGGCGTTTGCCCTATGTGGCGAAGCGTGGCTTGGAGGGGTTCTGCGGAGAGGAGGCGCTCAGGTTGGTGCCCGGCCCGACTCGGTCGGGCACCCCCCTCGGCCCTGCTAAAGCGACTTCAGGAATGCCACCAGGTCGGCCTGCTCCTGCTGCGTGAGCCTCATCTGGAAGCGCAGGTTATAGAAGCCCACCACTTCGTTCAGGCTCGCGCCCGCGCCGTTGTGGAAATACGGTGCGCGCGCCGCCAAGCCCCGCAGGATCGGGCCCTTGATCCGTTCCACGTCGCTGCAGTTCCCGGTGATCAGCGCGCGGCCCGGATCCGTTGTGAAAATGGCGGGGCTCCCGCCGCATGAGATCTGAAAGACCGGCAGTTCCGGCATGCTCAACTGCGCCAGGGCCGCGCGGATGTTGGGGTCCTGCTCGTACTGGAGCGCATGGCTCGTCCCGATGTCGAGCGGCACCGGCAGCGAGTGGTTACCGACGTTCGGCGAGTCGTGGCAGGTCGTGCACGTGCCGTTGATCACCGGTAGGTTGAGAGCATCGTTCAGCCCACGGACGCTCGTGATCGAGAGCGGATGCGTATCGAAGATCTCCTCGCCGCGAGCGACTGCCGTCCGCGCTTGGGTGTATGTGCTCCGGTCGGAGCTGGGCAGGTTGAGCCATGGCCCGTAAATCGTGAACGCCGACGGGTCGAACGGTGTCCCGGCCGGATTGCCGCCCAGCGGGTCGTTGATGCCGGGGAAGAACGGCTGGCTCGCCAGCTCGAACGGCCCACCGTTGGCACCCTGCGCCTCGAGGATGCCCGCCGCCTGGTCGGAGCGCTGCGACGTGAACAGGGCCAGCTCGAAGTCCACGATCGCGGAGACCTGCGCGCTCGTCGGCGCGACGGCCGCCTGCGCGTGGCCGAGCGTCGCGTCCATCGCCTGATGGGTGAGACTGGCGCGGAGGTTCGCCGCGTGGGTCGCAGGATTGTTGAGCGGGGCGACCGTCTCCCGCCCGTCGAACATCACGGTGCTCAAGAAGGCGAGGTTCGTGGCCGGCAGGGGGCGCCGATACATCGAGGCCGTCAGGCCGTTCACCGGATCGTCGACGAGGGCGCAGTTGTAAGGATCGTGGACCGCGGTGATCGTGAACTGAGCGGTCTTGGGCACCGTCAATCCGATGCGAATCAGCCCGTTGTTGAGCAGCAGGCTGTGGGCACCAGGCCCGCTCCCCGGAGCGGCGGTTGGACAGTTGGCCCCGTCAACGGAAGCAAACAGCGGGTCCGTCCCGCCGCTGCTAGTGAACCGGGCTTGGGCGTTGGCGGCCGAGAAGCTCAGGGCATTCTCGACCAGGTGGCAGGTGGCACAGCTCCGGCCGTTCGTGCCCAGGGACTGGAAGAACGGGTTCCCCAGGTCGATCGACCCGTTCGTGCTGTAGGTGGCGACAGTCCCGCTAGGGTCGGCTGCGGGAAACAGGTTGCCGACCGCCGCGGCGGCATCGAGGGAAAGCTCGCGGGGAGCCTGCACGGGGGTCGGCTCGCAGGCGGCGAACACCAACGCCGCGGCCGCGAGAATGGCCCGGCGCGGGGAGCCGGGGATCGTCCTGGTAAACATCGATGTGCTCCTGCCTGAAGGTTGCCTTCAGGAGGTATATCGGAATCGGGTCCCCAATCCCGACATGGGGGGCCCTGGCTAGCGCGTGGCCAGGGACTTGAGGAGGGTGTGAGCCTCGACGGTGAACGGGTGGCCGGGCCCGAAGCCCACGGCGAGGGCTCGCACCGCGGCCGCCACGGCGCCGCGGGCTCCGGCAGTGTCGCCGGTGGCGAGAAGGGCCTGGGCCTCGAGCAGCCGCGCGTGGCCGACCCATCCGCTGCGCTCCGCGGCGAGGGAATCGACCGTGGCGAACGTCGCGGCGGCGCGGGCATACTCGAGGGCCGTGGCCGGCTGGCCGAGATCGAGCGCGGTCCGAGCCACGAGGAGTACCACCGGCCGGAGCCGCGTCCGTCGCTTGCCCTCGTAATATCCGTTGGAGCGCAAGGCGGTGAGCAGGCTGGCCTGGGCATCCGCCGCGTGTCCATTCGCCAGCGAAAGGATCCCGGCCAGTATTGTCGTGTCCGGTACCAGGTCGTCGGTGCTCTTCACCTTAGGATAGGCGCGGGCGACCCTGGCGAACCTCGCCGCGCTGGCCCGCGCCCGGGCCATCTGGCCGAGCGCGATTTGCGCTCGCGCGAGGCCAAAGAGTCCTCGCCCCTGCCAGAACGGATTCGCCTCGGCATCCGCTCGGGTCACGATCATCGCGAAGTACTTGCTAGCGGAGTCGGCGTGACGCTCCGTGAGCGCTGTCTCCGCGTAGTGAATCAGGGGTTGCCAGTCGATCCGGCCGTGACGGTCGGCGGCGGCCGCTCGGATCAGCACGTCGTGCAGCATCCGCTCGGCTTCCGCCGTCTCCCCGAGCCGGACGAGCGAGAGAGCGGCGTCGTGCTCGATGATCATGCGGGAGAGCATTCCGCCGCGTCCGGTGCTGTCCATGCCCTGCATGGCGCGGGCGAAGGTCGCGAGGGCCTCGCGCGGGTGCCCTCCTTCCTGCAACGCCGACGCCAGGCCGCTCATGATGCCGAAGTACTCCGCGTCGTGAGTCTGGCCGAGCTGCTGCTTGATCCCCAAGGCGCTCCGAAACGCCGCCACGCCCTGATCGCTGTGCCCGGTCTCGAACTCCAGGTCACCCCGAGATTGCAGGCATTGGACTTTCACGATCGGGTCCGGCGCCAGGGCCAGGAGCGATTCCGCGACGGCGAGCGTGGATCGCGCTTCGTCGTACTTCCCCTCGAGTCGCTGCGCATCCCCGCGGTCACACCGCACCTGCGCCATGAGATCGGGGGCCCCGAGCGCGGTCGCGATCGAGTCCGCCCTGGTCAGGAGGGTGTCGCGCACGCGCCGGTCCCCGATCTCGCCGTAGCGGTCGGACAGGTCCACGAGCAAGGACACGAGGAACCGCGGATCGCCGCCCGACTGCCGCAAGAGGAGGTGACGCCCGCGATCCAGGATCTCCCCCATAGTCATCGGCCGGTCGCCGACTTCGGACAAGAGCAGCGTCTGAAACTCGACCTGGGCGTCGGCTCGCCGGGTCTGGTACCGGGCTTCATCGCGCTGGATGCGGGCCGCCCGGGCCTGCAACGCCGTGACGATGGCGGCGCCGACCAGCGCGAGCCAGACGGCCGTGCCCGCGAGCACCGCCCCACGGTAGCGGCGGACGAACTTGCCGGCGCGGTACGTCCACGTTGCCCGGCGAGCCGACACCGGCATGTGGTTCGCGTATCGCGTGAGGTCTTCGGCCAATGCGGCCGCCGTTCCGTAGCGACGGGCGGGGTCTTTCTCCAGCGCCTTCGCGACGATGTTGTCCAGGTCGCCGGCCAGGAGCTTGCGGAGCCGATCCAGCGTAACGGCCCGAGACAGCAGAACTGGCTCCACCTCGATGATGGCGAGCGCCCGAGCGGCCGGAGTGGAGCAGTCTTCGTTCGTCGGGTGGCGCCCCGTGAGCAACCGGTACAGCAGGATGCCGAGCGCGTAGATGTCCGTCGCGGTGGAGATCGGCTCACCGCGGATCTGCTCCGGGGCCGCGGAATCGAATGTGAGGTGCCGGTCCTTGGTGACCGTGTCGTCCTCCGGAGCCCGCTCGAGCAGTTTGGCGATGCCGAAGTCGAGGAGCTTTACCGTGCCGTCCTTGGTCACCAGGATGTTGGACGGCTTCACGTCGCGGTGGACGATCAGATTCGTGTGCGCATGCGCGACGGCCGCGAGCACCTGCTGGAAGAGCGCGAGGCGGGCCGGCACATCGAGGACGTGTTGATCGCACCACGCATCGATGGGAGCGCCGTCCACGTACTCGAGCACCAGGTAACGCTGGCCGCTTGAGCTGACCCCGGCGTCGAGCAGCCGGGCGATGTTGGGGTGCGTGAGCCGGGCCAGCACCGTGCCCTCGCGACGGAAGCTCGCCTCGCCCTCCTCCCCGCCCACGGCGAAGTTCAGGAACTTGATCGCGGCCGTGCCCTCGAAGCGACCATCGCGGCGGCGCGCGAGCCACACCGTGCCCATGCCGCCCTGGCCGAGGGGGCGTTCCAGCTTCCACGGGCCGAGCACGAGCGCGTCGGGCGAGGCCAGGAGATCGGCGGCGGCCTCCTTGCGCCTAGGATCCAGGAAGCCCTCGGCGTCGGCCCTGGTTTCACGCGCGAGCAGCCGCTCGAGCTGGGCGGCGACCTCGGGCTGGTCCCGCCGCCGCTCGGCGAGCCACGTGGCGCGGGTCGCCGGATCGAGGTCCAGCGCCGTGTCGAGGAGCGCGCTCAACGCCTGCCAACTGCTCGGGTCGAGAGGCGTCGTCATTGGCGCAGCTGATGATGGAGGATGACGCGTGCCTTGCGCCAGTCTCGTTGCACCGTACGCTCGCTGACCCCGCGCACCGCCGCGATCTCGACGAGCGGTAGTCCGCAGAAGAAATGCAGATCCACGAGCTCGGCCAACGCGGGATCGAGCGTGGCGAGCTCGTCCAAGGCCAGGCCCAGCTCACTCAGATCCGCGTTGTCGGAGCCCTGGGGCGGGGGGACATCCACGTTGCTGAGGGGCAGGAGCTGGAACTCCCCTCCTCGCTTGGTCGCGGATCGGCGTCGCGCGTAGTCGATGATCAAGCCCCGCATTGCGCGCGACGCGTACGAGAGGAAGCGGGGGCGATCGGGGAAGCGGAGCTCCTGATTGTTGCTGAGGCTCAGGTAGGCCTCGTGCAGCAGCGTCGTCGTGCTGAGCGTGCATCCGAACGGGAGGCCACGCAGGCGCCGCTGTGCCAGGGCGTGCAGCTCGTGATAAAGGGCCGCGAAGAGCTGCTCGGGGGAGCCGCTCGCTCGCAGGTCGGCGTTGGGCTCGGGGGAATCCGGCACAGCGGCGCCTGGCGGCTCTCCCACGTGACGATGCGGTGGAGTGGCCATTCGATCGTTGCGGCGGCGCAACTTACGGGCCACGGTGACGGTGCAGGTTAAAGCATGAGAAGCGGTTACGCCAGTTGGCCGAAGCCAGCGCTGTAGGCAGACTTCGACAAAACTGACGAGTTTCATCGCCAGGGCTTCATGCTGCAACGGGGACCACGTGCGCGTCACCGGGCTCCCGCACCGTCCCAAATCGGGCTATCTCATCCCCGGACTCTAGGTGCACACGATGACCGCAACCTGCACGCATCTCGACCAGGTGAAGGACGTGAAGCCGCGCACGCCGGACGGCTGCGAGGAGTGCTTGAAAATGGGCAGCTGGTGGGTCCACCTGCGGCTCTGCCTCGCCTGCGGGCACGTCGGCTGCTGCGACCAGTCACCCAACAAGCACGCCACCAAACACTACCACGGCTCGCATCACGCGATCATCCGGAGCTTCGAGCCGGGCGAGGACTGGGGCTGGTGCTATGTGGACGAGCTGATGATGGAGCCCGCCCCGACGGCGAAGCGTCGATGACGGGCGACGTCTGGCCGGCACTGCCACTGGACGCGTGGCGGGACACGTACGCCACGCTCCACATGTGGACGCAGATCGTCGGAAAAACGCGTCTCGGGCTCGCGCCGATGCAGAACCACTGGTGGCAAGTGGCGCTGTACGTCACGCCGCGCGGCTTGACCACCTCGGCGATGCCGTGCGGCACGCGCACGCTAGCGGTGGATTTCGACTTCCTCGACCACGAGCTGAATGTGCGAACGAGCGACGGCGCGACCCGCTCGATTCCTCTGGTCGCGCAGTCAGTGGCCGATTTCCACGCGGCGTACCGGGCGACGCTCCATTCGCTCGCGGTGGACGTGCGCATCATGCCGCGCCCCGTCGAGGTAGTGACGGCGATTCCGTTCCCGCAGGACCGCGAGCACGCCGCGTATGAAGCGGATGCGGCGCAGCGGTGCTGGCGGGTCCTGGTCCAGGCCGATCGGGTACTCCAGGAATTCCGGGGCCGCTTCATCGGCAAGTCGAGTCCGGTGCATTTCTTCTGGGGGGGGTTCGATCTCGCCGCGACGCGCTTCTCAGGACGGCGGGCGCCGGCGCACCCGGGCGGCGTCCCGAACTGCCCCAACTACGTCATGGCCGAGGCGTATTCACACGAGTGCGCGAGCTGCGGGTTCTGGCCGGGGAGCCTCCTGGGGCCGGGCCCTTTTCACGAGCCCGCGTTCTACGCCTATGCCTATCCCCAACCCGAGGGATTCGCGGATCGCCCCGTCCGGCCGGACGGCGCGTATTACCATCGGGACTTAGGCGAGTTCATCCTGCCGTACGACGTGGTGCGCCGCGCCCCCTCCCCCGACGAGGCCGTACTCGCCTTCGTGCAGTCGGCGTACGAGGCCGCCGCGGATCTCGGGCACTGGGACCGCGCCGCGCTCGAGCGGCCCAGGTAGCGGCGGATGCCCACCCCCCGCACCACCCTCACCGCCCCGGTCGGTCGCGGCGATCATGCGTTCGGACCCCCCGACGCTCGCGTGACGCTCGTCGAGTACGGCGATTTCGAGTGCCCGTTCTGCGGCCGGGCCTATCCGGAGCTCAAGCGGGTCCTGAAGGAGTTCGGTCCCAAAGTTCGGTTCGTGTTCCGGCATTTTCCCCTGGTCGAAGAGCACCCGCACGCCCAGCACGCGGCCGAGGTCGCTGAGGCGGCCGCCGCGCAGGGCAAGTTCTGGGAGATGCACGATCTCCTGTATCAGCGGCAGCAGGCGCTCGAGGACGACGACCTGCTGAAGTACGCGAAGGAGCTCGGCCTGGACGTGCCGCGGGTCCAGCGTGAGCTGACGTCTCACGCGCACGCGGCGCGGGTGGAACGCGACGTGGTGAGCGGGGCGCAAAGCGGTGTGAGCGGGACGCCCAGGTTCTTCATCAACGGCCGGCCGCACGAGGAGCCGGGGGATGCCCGGACGCTCGCCGTGGCGCTCAAGCGCGCGCTCTAGCGCGCCGTCAGGTCGACTCCTTGCGCGCCTTTTTCCCCTTCCGTTCCCGCTGCGTTCCTAAGCGGGCGGCGATCACCCGGTCGCGTCCCGCGTTCTTTGCCTCGTACATCGCGGCGTCGGCGCTCGCGATGAGCTCCTCGGGTGTGTCGCCATGGGCAGGATACTCCGCGGCACCGACGCTCACGGTCATCGGTCCCCCATCGAACGCCTCCGACGCGACGCGGGCCCGAATCCGCTCCGCCACGATGAGGGCCGTGCTAAGCGGCGCCTCGATGAGCATCACCACGAACTCCTCGCCCCCGTAGCGCGCCACACTGTCGACCCCGCGCGTGGTCCGGCGCAGGATCTCGGCAATCGTCACGAGCGCGGCGTCGCCGGCGAGGTGACCGTGGGTGTCGTTGTACTGCTTGAAGTGATCCACATCCGCGAGGAGCACGGAGAACGTCCGGCGCAGCCGTCGCGACCGCTGCACCTCGTTCGCGAGCGTTCCCATCAGGTGACGCCGGTTGTACAACCCGGTGAGCGCGTCCGTCACCGAGAGCCGCTCCAACTCTCCCTGGCTCTCCTTCTCCCGAACACGGGTGACGAGGTTCTTGAACACCTGGGACAACATGCCGATTTCCCCACTGCCCCCTACCGGGACCTCGACCGAGAGATCCCCCGCCGCCACCTTCTCCACAACGGTCGTCAGGCGCCTGAGCGGTCGCACGATGACCAGCGCGATGAGCCCCGTGATGGCACCGATCGCCGCGAGGAGGAGCACGAGCGAGGCCACGGTCCCGCCCCCCAGCCCCCCTGCCTCTTGAAGGGCGCTACTCGGCATCTCCACCACCGCCGCCCAGTGGAGCGCTGGCAGCCGTCGTTGGGTCGCGACCACCTCTTGGCCGTCCGCTCGCTTGTAGGTGACCGCCACGCCTTCCTTATCAAGCAGGGCTTGGGTGGCGGCAGGTGGAAGCTTGGTCCGCATCAGCTCCGCCGAGCTCTGCCCGGGCGTGAGGATCAGGCGACCCTGGTCGGTGATCACGTACACGTCGTGGGCCTGGGTGGCGGCCCCCCCCCCGCCACCGTCACCTGCGGAGAGCCGCTCGAGCACATCCCCCACGGCGCGCAAGTTGATCTTCGCGGTGAGGGCGCCGAGGAACCGTCCATCCGCGTCGCGAACCGGGACGGCCAGCGTGACCGCGGCCTTCGCGATGCCGGTGTCCCAGTACGCGTCGCCGATGAGCGCCTCGCCGGTCCGCAGGCCGTTCAGTTTGTCGAGCGAAAACTGGACCCCGCTCATTCGGCCGCCGCTTCCCGCCACGACGTGGCCGCGGGCGTCGAGCACCACGAGGGCCTCGCAATCCGCTGAGCGCTCGCGCACGGAGTTCAGGTAGTCGCGCAGGCGGATGAGCGCGGCGGGACCGGCCCGCCCCTGGACGCGAGTGAGGTTCTCCGAGACGGTGTACGAGCTCGCCGCCACGTGCAGGTTGTACAGCCGCTCGTCGAGCCACTGCCCGACCTCCCAGGCGGCCTCGGCGCTCACGCCACGCAGCTCGCGGGCGACGCGATCGCTCCTGGAGCCGCCGCCCTGGCGCGAGGCGACCACGAGGATCACGAGGGCCGGCACCACGGCGGCCGCCACCCCCAGCACCAGGACTTGTCTGCTGATGCTGTCCAAATGCAACGCGCGCAGCCGGCTGGCGACGGTTTCTTGCCAGGCAATCACGACCGATCATCCTTTCGGGATGCCGCAAAATTAGGGTTCCGCCGATTCCCGCAAGTCCGGGGACCCTTTTACGGGGCGACCGCCTCAGCTTTTGGGGCCATGACAGGCTGCCCGCGGGTCACGGACCAGTACAGGGCATAGCAGGTTGTCGTGAGCGCCGCCGCCGCGAGGAACGCCGCGCCGGGAACGGGCACGGGCGCCGTAGGGGCCGAGAAACGGCCAAAGAGCTGGCTCATGAGCGGTGGCCCGAGGATCGAGGCGAGCGAGTAGAGGCTCGCAACGGCGCCCTGGAGCTCGCCCTGCCCGTCCGCCATCACTCGGCGCGACATCAACGCATTCGTGGTGGGCATCACCGTCGCCCCGAAAAACCAGGTCACGAGCCACGCGAATATCATCCAGCTGGCAGTCGCCGTGGCATATCCGAGGTACCCGACGCCCGCGATCGCGATGCCGATGAGCGCGGCCCGGCGCTCGCCCAGGCGCGGGACAAGCAACCGCAAGAGGGTCGCCTGGCTGACCGCCATGATGAGCCCCACCAGGGCGAGCGAAGCCCCGATCATGCCCGACGACCAGCCGAACCGGTACGTCGTGTAGAACGACCACGTCGCGGGCATCACCTGCTGAGCTAGCATCCAGAGAAACAGCGCGCCCAGGAGCCCCAGGACGACCGGGTACCGCCGCATTTGTGCGAGGGTGCCAAGGGGATTGGCCCGCTTCCAATCGAACGCGCGCCGCTGTCCAGCGCCGAGCGTCTCCGGTAGCACGGCGACGCCGTACGCGAAATTGAGCAGGCTGAGCCCGGCGGCAGCGAAAAACGGCGCGCGCGGCCCCAGGCCGCCCAGCAGGCCGCCCAGCGCGGGTCCCACGATGAATCCGACGCCGAACGCCGCGCCGATCAACCCGAAGTTCTGCGCCCGGCGCTCGGGCGGACTCACGTCGGCGACGTACGCATAGGCCGGCGTGAACGACGCGCCGGCCATCCCGGAGATGGTGCGCCCGAGGAACAGCCACCCGAGCGTCGGCGCCAGGCCCATGACGAGGTAGTCGACGCCGAGCGCGCCCACGGCGTACAAGAGGACGGGGCGGCGCCCGAACCGGTCCGACAGGTTGCCCAGCACCGGGGCGCAGAGGAATTGCATGACCGCGTACGTGAACGTGAGCCAGCCGCCGTACATGGCCGCCCGGCTCACGCCCGCTCCCGTAAGGCTCATGAGCAAGGCGGGCAGCACCGGGAGGATCAGCCCGAATCCGATCACGTCGAGCAGGACCGTGATCGCGATGAACACGAGCGCGTGTTTGCCGGGGGGCCGGGTCATGGGGCGGCCGTAAGTGTCGCCCGGTGCGACTGGTCCGGCAATGGCTCTTTGAGCAACCCGGAACCCGATATTGTTATGGTGATCGGAGACCGCCAGGAGGCACCATGTCCATCAGACCGATCAAGTCGATCGTCCAATCGCAGCCCACTATCGAGGGTGCGGGCGTCAAGCTGCGCCGGGCGTTCGGCTTCGGCAAAACCAATGAGTTCGACCCCTTCCTTTTGCTCGACGACTTTCGCAACGAGCATCCGGAGGACTACCTCGCGGGATTTCCGTGGCATCCGCATCGGGGGATCGAGACGATCACCTACGTGTTGAGCGGGACGGTCCAGCATGGGGACAGTCTGGGGAACCGCGGCGCGCTCGGCGCCGGGGACGTCCAATGGATGACCGCAGGATCCGGCATCCTCCACCAGGAGATGCCGCGTGGAGATGAGCGCGGCCGGATGCATGGATTCCAGCTCTGGGCCAACCTGCCCCGAACGCTCAAGATGACCGATCCCCGCTACCAGGACATCCTGGGCAAGGACATCCCGGAGGTCATCGACGACGATGGAACGCGCGTACGTGTGGTCGCCGGGAGCTTCTGGGGGAAGACCGGCCCGGTGGAGGGCGTCGCCGCCGAGCCCCGCTACCTCGACGTGTCGATCCCGCCGGGCGTGCGCAAAACCCTGCCCGTCGAATCCTCACGTCATGCGTTCGCCTACGTTTTCGAGGGAAGCGGGAGCTTCCGGGATGCTTCGTCACCCCGCGGCGTGCTGACAGAGCGGGTGGGCGAAGGGGGCAATGACGCCCTGGTGCGTGACGACACGGGCAACCGGTCGCTCATTCTGTTCGACTCGGGCGATGAGATCACGGTTCGCGCGGGGGATCAGGGGATCCGGTTCTTGCTCGTCTCCGGGCGCCCGCTCGAAGAGCCGGTGGCGTGGGCGGGACCGATCGTGATGAACACTGAGCAGGAGCTCAGAAAGGCCTACGCCGAGCTGCGCGAGGGGACGTTCATCAAGCACCCCTAACGTGAAACGAGGGGCCAAGATTGGCCCCTCGTTGTCGCAACGTTCCGCGGTCGCGTGTTAGATGCCGTCGCCCTCGTGTCCGTTCCCGTTGCCATTGCCATTGCCACTGCCGTTGCCGTTCCCGTTACTGAAGACCTTCGAGCGTCCACCCGTCACGGCCAGCCAGCGCCGGCGCATCGCCGTCAGGTCGTCGAGCTGCTGCCGGAGCCTCGCGACGTCGGCGTCCACCAGCTGAATCCGCCAATCGATGTACTGCTCCGCCTGATCGGGGGTCCAGTCGGCTGGACCTGTGAAGGTCAGGCGCTCCTTGACTGCACCGTCGTGCCTGACGGGCAGGTCCTGCACGTCGAGCACGTCTACCTTCTCCAGAACATCCATCACTTTACGTCCCATCAGGTCAAGCTTCCGACCCATGCGGTCCTCCTCCTCCCGGCGGTTCCTCTAGGGCGCGTCGTGGCTATATATACTATAGAGACTATAGTGCACTGGCTATATATTACTCATCCACTTACTATAATCAAGGGGTCCATCCCTTCCCGTAAGGAGAGTGCATGCCGCGATATCGTGGTCAGGTGGTTCGCTACCGCCGTACAGGCGTGGTGCGCTTGCGGTTGCGTGAATTGTTGGAAGGACGGAGCGTGTCGCCCTACGGACTGAGCAAGTTCACCGGCTTGAGCCTCGCCACCGTATACCGGCTCACCAGACCCTCTGGGCGGTTCCGCTTGATTCGCGCCGATACGATCGAGCGCCTCTGTGGGGCGCTCCGAGTCAGTCCTAGCGAGCTATTCGACTACCGGAAACCAGCCGCCCGACCGGGCGATCAGTAGCGCACGTTGAGCCGCAGGGAGGCGACCGCGGCCGGTCCACGATCCTGGTTGTATCCCGGATTGTGGATCCACTGCACGTCGGGGCCGACCTCTACATAGGGCCCCAGTTGGGCGCGGTAATACGCCTCGAAGATGCCCTCCGGACCGTAGCGCAGGCGCCCGTCCCCGAGGAGAAACCCCTGCCCTCCGGCGGCAAGGTACGCGCGATGGTCCGCCGAGAGCCCGTGCACCACGTACGCCAGGCCTACGCGATCCACCGGCCGCCGCCAGTGCGTGCCCGCGAGTTGTAATCCGCCGCTCAGGTGCCGGTCCGCCTCCGTGAACACGAAGTCCTCGGTACGGCCGTCGTTCCACCCGGCCCGCGCGAACAGTCCCGTCTCGCCGCTGTCGGCGAGCGGCTGCTCGACGTTCAAGCCTACTCCCACTTTGGTGCGGCCCGGGCGGTCGTCCGCGACGATGTCGGGCGTCGTCCCCAGGGCCGCGGCGCGGGTGAGCGCCTCCGCGTAGCTGCCCATGCGCGCGCGATTCTCGTACGCGAGGGCGCGGATGACGGTGCCATCGCGTCCGGGATGGATCGTGAGCTCGACATTGTCGCCACGGGCGTGCGGAAAGCTCGAATCGAACACGTTGCCGTTGGCCATGGTCGGCATCGCGAACGAGCCGACGCGCAGCGCCCAGCGGGGCTCGACCCAGGCGACGAGCGCCCCCCACGTGTACCCGCGGGTATCGGCTGCGAAGTCCCACGCCGTGTTATTGAACAGACCCCAATTCATGAACTGCGTGCGGGTCGCGTTGGCGTAACGGTTCTGGTCGAAGTCGTCCGACGCCGCGAGCTTGCCCGCCTTCACCTCCAGGCGCGCACTCGGCTCGACGCCCGGCAGCTGGTCGATGCCCCGGACGAGCGTGTCTCCCGCCGTCCCGAGGGGAACGACGTATCGGACGATGATGCGCGCCAGGTACGGCCCTCGGCTCAGGTTGGCAGTGCCCTGCCGGATGACGTCGCCGTTCGTGATACCCGCGAGCCCCGTCGCATTGCTGATCCCGGCGCCCTGCGCCATCTCGACATCGAGGTACGCCTGGAGGTGCGCCAGCACGCGCGCGCCGAGATAGACCCCGTAGGTGTGCGTCGCCTTGGTGTCGCTGGCCGTGTCGAGGCTTTTGGGGCCGCTATAGAGCGCGGGGGACGGGAAGAGATGCTGGCCGATCACCGTCACCTGGGCGCCGAGCAGGGGTCCCTGGCCGGATGCGGGCACAAGGGGCCAGGCGAGGACCGGCAGCAGGATCAGAGCGCGAAAACGCACGCCATAGGATAGTATGCCTTCGTCCATTTGACGCGCGCTTGGCCGCACCGTATCTCAGCGTGAAACGCTCAACGATCCTGCTCGAGGAGGAGTGCATGCCACGGCGTCCCAACGTCCTGGTCACGGTGCTCATCGCCACTCAGGTGGGGGCCCAGCAGCCGCCCGCGAAACCGGCGCTCGCCTATGAGGAAGTGATGATCCCGGTGCGCGACGGCGTGCACCTGCAGACGGTAATCCTGACGCCGACCGACAAGACGGGGCCGCTCCCGATTCTGTTCCGGCGTACGCCGTACGGCGTACCGGATGGCCCGATCGTGCAGATGCCGACGAGCCTCCGGGAGCTGGAGCAGGACGGTTACATCATCGTGCTCCAGAACTTGCGCGGCCGATTCAAGTCCGAAGGCGTCTTCAAGCTCACGTCGCAGGTCGACCTGACCGACTCGACGTCGACGAACGAGACGACGGACGCATACGACAGCATCGAGTGGCTGATCCACCATGTGCCGAACAACGGCAACATCGGGATGTTCGGCGTGTCGTACGATGGGTTGACCACGGCGATGGCCCTGTTGCACCCGCACCCGGCCCTGAAGGCGATCAGCGAGCAGGCGTCGCCGGTAGATCAGTGGATGAACGACGACATGCATCGCTACGGCGCGCTGCGGGAGAGTTACGCGTTCGAGTACTCCGTGCTCGAGCAGGCGGACAAGAACAAGAACACCAACTTTGCGTTCGAGACGTACGACACGTACTCCTGGTACCTGAGTCTCGGGCCGCTCTCGAACATCAACGCCGGCTACCTGCACGGCTCCCTGCCCTTTTGGAACGACGTGGTGGCGCACCCCGATTACGACGAGTTCTGGAAGAAGGAAGCGTGGGTGAGCCAGCTGCACGCCTCGACGGTCCCGAACCTGAACGTCGCGGGGTTCTGGGATCAGGAAGACCCCTGGGGGCCGTGGCAGATCTTCCGCCACGCCGCCGAGCACGATCCCGATCATACGAACTTCATGGTTGCCGGCCCGTGGTATCACGGCCAGTGGCGGGCACCAAAGGCCGACAGCATCGGGTTGATCGCGCTCGGCGGCCACGAGACGGCGCGCGAATATCGTGAAACGATCGAGGCCCCCTTCTTCCGCTACTACCTCCACGGACAGGGCGAGAAGCCGACCTGGCGGGCGACGACCTTCCAGTCGGGGTCCAACCGTTGGCGGACCTACGCCGAGTGGCCGCCCAAGGACGCGAAGCCGACCAGCCTCTATCTGCACGCCGACGGCTCCCTGTCGTTCGAGGCGCCGCGGGGGCCTCGCGCGTACCGGGAGTACATCTCCGATCCCGCGAATCCTGTCCCCTACCGCCAGCGCCCGATCTCACCGACCTACCCCGGGGCCGATTGGCGCACCTGGGAGGTGCAGGACCAGCGGTTCGTGGACCAGCGGCCCGACGTCCTGACGTTCGTGAGCGCGCCGCTCGAGCACGACCTCACGATCACGGGCGAGGTGGCCGCGGACCTGTTCGTGTCGACCTCGAGCACCGACGCCGACGTCGTGGTCAAGCTGATCGACGTCTATCCCGACAACGCGCAGCCGAACGCCTGGGATGCCGATGCGGGCCCCGCGCCCGGGCAATTCGCGCGCTCCGTCAACGGGTACGAGCTGCCGATCGCCATGGAAGTCCGCCGGGGCCGCTACCTCAAGAGCTACGAACGCCCGCAGGCGCTCCCCGCGAATACGCCGCTCGAGTGGAAGATCCCGTTGCGCGACCGCGATCACGTTTTTCTCAAGGGACACCGGCTGATGGTGCAGGTACAATCGACCTGGTTCCCCGTGATCGACCGCAACCCGCAGAAGTTTGTGCCGAGCATCTACGCCGCGACCGCCGCCGACTTCGTCAAGGCGACGCAGCGCGTCTACTGCTCGGCCGCGCAGCCGTCACATCTCGTCCTCCCGGTAGTACAGTAGAGCCTAGAAGCGCCGGAAGGCCGCGAGCGCCGACCGGCAGTCGCGCGCCAGCCCCGGTTCGAGCGCCGAGCACAGCTCGAGCGCCTGGGCGTCCGAGTGATAGAAGTAGAGGAAGTCGAGCACCGCGCCCTTGACGCAGTTCGATCGCTGCTCGGGGCCGGCGCCCAGGCTGCATGTGGTGACCGTTCCCGGCACGCGGTTCAGGCTCACGGCAGCCGCGTCTCGCCCCACGCTCTGATAACAGGTGGCGCGGAACGGCGTTTCGACCCCGGCGCAGAGCGCGAACACCTTCCGGAAATCCCCTCCCGTGGCGCCGAGCGCGTACGACGTCTGGTTCTCGAAACAGGAAACCTTGTACCGCGCGTCCACGGCCGTGCAGGGATAGAGGGGGTCCTCGGGCTTCAGATACCGGCTGAAGTGCCCGCCGTGCTCGCCGTCCACGATCAGATTCTCCATGAAGACGCCGTTGTGACACGCCTCCTGCTCGACGGTGCCCGTGAGCCCATCGCAATCCTTGAGGGCCTCGAACAGCGAGTCGTCCCGCATCGCCATGATGCCGTGCCCCAGGCCGTGCACGCAGTTGTAGTACGCGAGGGAGTGACGCTCCTTGCCGGGCACGGCGGCGCAGGCGGAGTCCAGATTCGCGAGCAGTGTCGCGCGCCCCGCGCCCGCCGTGAAGCCCTGGAGCACGCCGTGATAGTAGCCCGAGGCGCAGAAATCGTCGCCGTGCGCGAACGCTTCGGGAATGCCTGAGTACTTCTGGAAGGCCGCCTGCCCGATGTGGTGCGTGATGGCGTGGCAGAGCACCTGTACGCGCTGGTCCGTCGGATAGTGCGCCTTCAGATCCGTGAACGCCGCGGGCACACCCGCGCCGGCGACGATCGCGCTGTAATACGCGGCATAGCAATTGAACGACGGATCGTGCCTCTCCTGGCATGTGCCCTGGCGAGAACAGCCGAGGAGGCCCCCGGCCACGACGGCGACCACGATGAGCGCACCGAGGCGCTCGGTCGTCGAGCGGTCGGCCAGTGTGATTCCGATCCGGGAGGGGCGCGGGGGGTCCAGCTACTTCCAGCCCATGCGCTCGCGAAGCGAGGTGATGTGCGCGGTGTGGTGCCTGCCGTGCCAGGAGTACTGGGCCAGCAGGTCGTCGACCGTGGGTGTGCCCCACTCCGCGTGCTTCGCGGTGCGCGCGAAATCGGCCGGAGTGAGGGTCTTGAGGAACAGCACCCAGCGCCGGTGGAGGGCGGAGAGCAAGTCGAGCGAGATGTCGATGGGCGCGGTTCGGGCTTCGATGAGCTCGGCCCAGCGCGCCTCGTCGTAGGTCTTGAGGGTCGGGGTCTCCTCGGTGCACGCCAGCTTGAAGCGTGCATAGGCGTACATGTGGCTGTCCGGCACATGGTGCACGACCTGGCGCACCGTCCACCCACCGGGTCGGTAGGGCGTATCGAGCTGGCGATCGTCGAGTCCCTCGACGGCGCGGCGGAGCCCGTCGGGCGCGGTGGCAATCTGCTCGATGCACGTCGCGCGCTGAGCGGGGGTCAGCGTTTTCACGAGTTTGAACTGCCCGATCGGGTACCGGAGGTCAGTCATGAGTGTGCGCGCGGCGTCCGTTGACGGGGAATCGGCAGCGTGACGGTGAACGTGGTGCCGCGCCGTATGGCCGAATCCACCTCCACCGTGCCGCCGAACATCTCCTCAGTAATCTGTCGCACGACCGTGAGTCCCGTGCCCGACCCCGAGCCGAATTCGCGCGTGGTGAATCCGGGCTCGAAGATCCGCTCCAACAGCTCGGGAGCGATCCCGACGCCGTTGTCGCGCACCGCGAGCCGCAGAGTCTCCCCGGTCTGCCCGAGGGTGACCACGACCGGCGTCTTGCGCTCCTGCGACGCGGAGACGGCGTTGCGGATCAGATTGGTGAGCACCTGATACAGCGCGTTGGGGTCCCCCTGCAGGAACACCCCGCTCACGGTGATGATGCCCTGGAGCGCGATGCCGCGTTTGCGGGCGAGGGGCCGCTCGAGCGCCACACACGAGCGAGCGACCTGCGCGGCGTCGAAGCGCTCGGAGCGCGCCAGCCCGCCGCGGGCGCGGTCCTGGATCGAACGCAGGAACTCGATCGCCTGCTCCATTCCCTCCCCCACCCCGCCCAGCTCCTCCAATAACTCGCCCCGAAACGTCGGCTCGAGCGAATCGGACGCCCGCACGAGCTCCAGGCAGAGGTCCAGGCTCGCCAGCGCCGCCGTGAGCGGGTTGGCGACTTCGTGCGCGATGACGCTCGGCTGTCGAATCAACTCGGCGAGCGCATCCGGCTCGGCGAGCCGGGGCGGGCGGCTTTGAGTGGAAAGCGGGTTCGCTTGGTCCACGAGGCCCAGGCAGAGTCCCGCGAGCTCCAGGGTGATGCGCTCCCGGCTGCGTCGCTCGACGCCATCGGGCGGCGGCGCGGCCGGCTGCTTGCGCACGGGGGCCACGCACCATTCTCCGCCTCCATCCAGCCGGCACCCCACCCAGCTGCTTCCTTCGATGACCGGAGCCCCCCAGTGGTGGAGGGTGCGATCGACATCCAGCGCTGTGTCCTCCGGCGCGGGCCGCGCGGCGCTGGTGAGCACCGGCGCGACTTCGGCGCGTGAGGAAACCTGCCACAGCGTCACGGTGCGACCCTGTAGGGCCACGCTCGCCTGACGTAACACTTCGCTACGGCGCGCCTGCACAGAATCCGGAACCGTACGCGTCTCCAGCGAGAGGGGAAACAGAGCGCACGCGCCCGAAGCTGCACATTCTGCACTCCGCTTTAGGTTAGAGGCGTCGGCCCCGCTTCGATAGGGCGTTTTTGCGGCACGAACGGGTCCGAATGCGACACGTGAGCCCCTCATGGCGTGTCGGTGCATTGCCCCCCAAGCCCCTCGCGCTGCTCGTCGGTCGCCGCGGGGAGCGCTTCCCGCAGGAGCCGGCAGCCCTCCCCCTGAATCGGCCCGATGGTCACCGCCGCCTCGAGCATCCGCAGCGCGCGCGCCGGGGCACCATTCGCCAGATACGCCCGTGGCTCGTAGAACGCGAGCCACACCCAGATCCGCGCGAGCTGGCGGCGGGCGCTCGCAGCCTCCAGGCTGTCCCCGCGCTCGACCATCTTTTGAAGATCCAGGATGTGGAGCCTGCGGGTCACATTCTCGAGCGAGGAGGCCTCGCGCCCAGCCCGCTCGCGCTCCAACTCCTTTTGGAGCTCCAGGCCCTGGCGCTGGTCCCGCTCGGCGAGCCGGTGCGCCTCGGTCTCGTATCGGACGACCCTGGCGTCCCCGGCGAGCGCCGCCGCGCGCTCGACAGCGGGGTGCGCCTCGGGCCAGCGCGCGTAGTCCCGGGCGATCGCCTCGTTCAGGCGCAAGGCCTCCACCGCGCGCCCGCTGGCCTCGAGCTCAGCGGCCCGCGCGAGCTCCGCCGAGAGGCGCGCGCGCACCCAACCGGAGTCGACGGCCCGCAACCCGCCCACCATGGCCCGCAGCTCGAGCCATTCGAGCGCCTCGCCGCACATGGCGGCCGGCGGCCAGCTGTGGGGGCCGTCGAACGCGGCGAAGCGATACGGAACCCGCGTCGTCCGAAACCGCTCGCTCATCGCCAGCATTTCTTCGTAATTGAAATCCCGCGTGCCCGCGGTGCCGAACACGGCGAACGTCGAATCCCTCGCGAAGGCCGTCTCCGGACCCCCGAGCGCGAACCCGAGCGCTCCCCCGTCGGCGATCACGCCCGCCGTGTGGCCACGCAGCCTGACGGCGAACTCCAGCGACACCCGCGAGGTGCCCGAGAAGCCCGCGAGGTAGACGCGAGCGGGGTCGATCGCCAGACGCTGCGCCGACGCGAGCATCGCGTTCATCGCGTTCACGTTCGGCTCCGGCGGCCCATCGCTCAGGGTGTTGTACGAGCTCATCACCACCCAGCCGAGCCGGTCGGCGGCGTCCTCGAACAGCTTTTCCGCGAGGAGCGCTCGACCCCGGGGGTCGAGCACGAAGAGCACCGGCCACGTGCGGGCCGTGCTGTACCCCGGCGGCAGGTACAACGCGTAGGTCTGCGACGTGTCGCTCGCGGCCGTGACGCGCTCCTCGAGATGGCCGGCCGGGCCCTGGGCGGCGAGCGGGCCGGGCAAGGCGCCCATCATCGCGGCGGCGAGCGCAAGGTGCCATTCGTAACGGATTGGGTTTCGACTCAACACCGCCCCCGTGTTTGCCGTGGCGTCGGCGCCACACGTGAGAACCGGCACGTGCCGATCTTCGTCGCTCCAAAAATCTGTAGAGTCGCCACTTAGCTCGCACCTCCTGGCCCGTTCGGGAACTGTCAAATCGCGGCGCGATTGTTGCCACCCCTCGACACACTCCATGGACGCTGCCCCAGCCGCGCCGCCCGTTGTGCTGCTCGTCATCGCGAAGGAGCAGTGGATCGCCCACGCCCTTCGCGGGAATCGATTCGCCGTTGTCCAGATCCATACCGCGACCCTGGCCCGCGAGCTCGCGCGCGATCTGCGCCCCGACGCGATCATCGTCGAATCCGAGCTCCCGGACATGTCCGGGCTCGATGCCTGTCGGTTGCTCAGGTCGGACCTCGATGTCGGCCATTGCGTGCCGATCCTCATGGCGGGGCCCGAGAAGCCGACGCCCGAGGACCGCGTGACGGCGCTCCGGGCAGGCATCTGGGCGTTTCTCCGCCAGCGCGACGACGCGAAGGACCTGCCACTCACGCTCGAAGCCCACATCCGGGCCAAACGCAGCATCGACAGCGCTCTGGCCGAGAACGCGCTCGACCCGGCGGCCGCGCTGCACGGTCGCGCCGTGCTGGCGCGCCGCGCGCGCGAGCTGGGCGGCCTCATGGCGCGCAAGCACGGGGCGCTCGCGTGCGTGGTCTTGGCTACGGACGCGGCGTCCACTGATCCGACGCTCGCCAGCCGAGTCGCCCGCGCGCTCCGGATCTCCGACGTCGTGGGCCTCTTGAGCTCCACGGGAATCGCCGTCTTGGCCCCGGGTACCGATCATCAGGGCGCCGCGATATTGGCCCGGCGGCTCGCCGGCATCCTGAGCGTCGAGACCGCCGACCGTGCCGCCCTGGTGCCGGGCTCCTCACTCCGGGTCGGGTACGACGCCGTCGCCAATCTCAAATACTCGCCGATCGATCCGGTCGACCTGCTCGTGCGCGCGGATGCCGCCGTGCAGGCCGGCGTCGCCGAGCCGGGAACGCCCTGGCTCCGCCGCTTCGAAACCGCCGCGACCGTGCGGCCGAGCGGCCCAACGTCGCTCCGCCCGGCCACTGGTCCGCCGGGAGACGGTCCCGCCGAGAGGACAGCGTCTGTATGATCACACACCGATTCCTGCGCCCCGTGCTCACTGGTGCGGCCCTGCTCGCCGTGCTGAGCTGCGAGCGCTCCTCACCGCTCGGGGTCGAATCCCACGCCCCAAACGCCGGTCTCCTGGGCTGGGCGCCGTCGGTCGGGCTGCTCCGTTGCTCACCTCTTCCGGCCGACTCGGTCACCCAGACGATCGGACCGGACGGCGGCACGCTCTCGGTTGGGACGCATCGTCTCACGATTCCCGCGGGCGCGCTGGCGGCGCCGGTGACGATCACCGCGATCGCTCCGTCGGACACCGTGAATCAGGTCCGGTTCTTCCCGGAAGGCCTCACGTTCGCGAGCCCGGCGCTGCTCACGATGAGTTATGCGAACTGCGACCTTCTGTACGGGCTGGTCCCGAAGCAGATCGCCTACACGACTGACGACCTCAGCATCCTGGCGCTCCTCCCGTCGATCGACGACTTCTGGGGGCAGCGGGTCACGGGCAGCCTTCAGCACTTCTCCACGTATGCCATCGCCTGGTGACGTCGACGGACCGGTGCTGGAGGCCACGCCCGGTCCGCGGAGCGCCGCCGATCTGTTGCAGGAAGCCCGTGCACGAGAGCGTGGCGGGCGCATCCCCGAGGCGATCGTCGACTACGAAACCGCGATCGACACAGCCCAGGGCACCGGGGAGCCCGCCGTTCTCGCGGAGGCGTTGCGCCGGCTGGCCATCCTGCGGCAGCAGCGGGATGAATCGATCCAGGCGCGCGAGCTCTGCGACCGCAGCTACGAAGTGGCGCGAGCCATCGGGGACGACGGTCTCGCCGCCGAAGCGCTGAACACGCTGGGCGGGCTGCACCTCGCCACGGGATCGCCCGCAGAGGCACGGCTGGCATTCGTACGAGCGCTCGAGCTCGGTGGGTCGCGTCGCGATCTGAGCGCGCGAGTGCATCAGAACCTCGGCATCCTCGCGAACATCCAGGGCGACCTGGAGGAAGCGATCGCGCGGTACGAACGGTCGCTCGCCGCGTACCGGGACTGCGGTGACGAGCACGGGTGCGCCATTACCTACCACAACCTCGGCATGGTGAGCGCCGACCGCGGCCTGTTCGCGGCGGCCGACACGTACTTTCGCGAAAGCCGGGTGCTGGCCGGGCGAACCGGGGACGCGTATCTGCAGGGCCTGTGCCTGGTAAACCGCGCCGAGATGGACGTGACGCGGCAGCGCTTCGAGAACGCGCGGCAGGACGCCGAGGCGTCCCTGGCGCTCTTCGACCGGTTGGGCGCCCGGGGCCCGAAGGCGGACGCCTATCGCGTGATCGGCACCGTCTATCGTGAGACCGGTCGCCCGGCGCTCGCCGAGTCGCGGCTCCACGCGGCCATCGACCTGGCGGCGACCACGGGCTCGGTGTTGAGCGAGGCGGAGGCTTCACGTGAGCTCGCGCTATTGTACCAGACCATGGGGCGCAATCAAGACGCGCTCACGTTTCTTAATAGGGCGTACCGCCTGTTCCGCCGGCTCGACGCCCGGGTCGATCTCGTCCACGTGGGCGGTAAGATGGCGGCGCTCGAGGGCGCCTACCGCGCGGTGGTACGCGAATGGGGCCGGTCGATCGAGTCGGCCGACTCGAGCACCTTCACACACTGCGAACGGGTGGCGCGGTCCGCGGTCGCCGTGGCGCGCGCCCTGGGGCTCGATGACCAGGCGGAGACGGCCATTCTGCTCGGCGCCTACCTCCACGACGTCGGGAAGGTGCGCGTCCCGCACGAGCTGCTCCACAAATCCGACCCCCTCACGCCCGCCGAGATGGCGATTGTGCAGATGCATCCGGTGTGGGGCGTCGAGCTCCTCGCCGGCATCGAGTTTCCGTGGGACATGAAGCCCATCGTTCGCTGGCACCACGAGCACTGCGACGGCAGCGGCTATCCCGACCGGTTGCAGGGAGACGAAATCCCGCTGGCTGCCCAGATCGTGGGGATCGTCGACACCTACGACTTGCTCACGACGGGCCGGTGCAACGAGCGCTCGCGCAGCCCGGCAGAGGCCATCGCGCGGATGACGGCGTCGCGGCGCTGGTGGTCGGACCGCGTGTTCGAGGCGTTCATCGCCGCAGTACCGCCACCAGGCTAAGCACGCCGATCGCGAGGCCCAGGGCGATCTTCGCGGCCGCGGCCGCAGCTCGTCCCACCACGGCTCCCCACCCGGCGCCCACGGCCACGACGGCTTGGCGCGAGTAGGCGTACTCGAACAGCGCGGCGCCCCCGAACGATCCGACGAACGCGCCGATCACGCTCCCCACCACGGGGACCGGGACACCCACCACTGCCCCGACGAGGCCGCCGATCAACGCCCCCCAGCCCGCCCGGTGTGAGCCGCCGTAGCGCCGGGCGAAGCGAAAGCCCAGCCAGCTCTCGACGATCTCGCCGACAAACGCGAGCGCGAGCACGATCGCGATCGTGGCGACGCTCTCGGAACGAAATTGCGTGAGCCAGCCGAACGCGAGATACCCCAATACCATCACCCACAGGCCGGGCAGGCCGAAGGGGATGAGGAGCAGGCCCACGACGCCGCAGGCGGCGAGCAGGACGACCGCCAGCACGTCGCTCATACGCCAACGCTAACGCGATAGCGCCGCGGAGACGATCCCCACCGATACAGCGAATCGCACCAGACTCGCCAGGTCGTGAATGTCCAGGCGCTTCATCACCTGGGCCCGGTGCGTTTCCACCGTCTTGACGGACAGGCGCAGCCGCCGCGCCACGTCGCGCGTGGAGTGGCCCGCGGCGATCATCTGGAGTACCTGGCGCTGGCGGTGGGAGAGCCTTCGCAAGGCTTCCCGCTCCTTCAAGGCCGCATCGATGGCGCCAGCCAGACGCGGGAGATTCGCCGTGGCGACGAAATCGGCGGCGCCCGCCTTGAGCGTCTCCAGCGTCGACTCGCTAAAGGCGGGCGCCACGATGAGCAGCGGCGTCTCCGGCCGGCGGGCCTGGGTCACCGCCAGCGCCTCGCGCGCGCTGAACGCCGTGAGTGGCTCATGGCACAGGACGACGTCGGGCGCGAACTCGTCGAGGGCACGCGCGAGCGCAGTCTCCCCCGCCACCCGCATCACCGTGGCCTCGGGCACGATCCCCTGTAGCGCCGCCGCGACCTGCGGCGGCGCGCTCGGGTCCTCGAGCAGTGTGATGCGCAGACACGCGGGCTGAGGGTCAGTCATGGGGCCTATCGGGAAACACCCGATATCCCGGTGCATAGAGCGGGCCGCACGCGGCGCCCGACGCGGCGCCAGGAACGGGCCTCGCGGCTGGGCGTTGCGCGTCCGCGACGTTGGAGACGGTTCAACAGGTCGTCCGGGCGCCGCGCTACATCCGCCTACCCGGGTCCCGACGTATCATTGTGCACATGCTCGAATACCGTTGCGGGAGCGCCCCGCCACCCTTCCCCGGCGCCGATAGCGCCGTCACATTGAAGCCATGACTCTCCCGCACAGATACATTGAAGCCATGACTCTCCCGCACAGATACAAGGGAATCGCGCTCGCGCTCGGGCTCGGGGTGGCGGCGCTGCTCACGTCCGTCGCGCGAGCAGCTGCGCAGAGCGAGACGAAAGGGTGGAATCCGATGCATTTCAAGAAGCTCAGTGACGCCGAGCTCAAGAAGACGCTCTCGCCACTGCAGTACGAAGTCACCCAGCATGCGGCCACGGAGCAGCCGTTCCGGAACGAGTACTGGGACAACCATCAGGCCGGCATTTACGTCGACGTCGTGTCGGGCGAGCCCCTGTTCAGCTCGCTCGACAAGTTCGACTCGGGCACGGGCTGGCCGAGCTTCACCAAGCCGCTCGAGCCCAGCAACATCCGCGAGGACGTGGATCGCTCGCTGTTCATGGTGCGTACCGAAGTGCGGTCGGCGCACGGCGACTCCCACCTCGGCCATTTGTTCGACGACGGCCCACCGCCGACCGGCGCCCGGTATTGCATGAACTCCGCCTCGCTCCGGTTCATTCCGGTCGATCGACTGGTCGCCGAAGGCTACGGGCAGTACCTCCCGCTGTTCCAACAGGCCGCCGCGAAGGACTCGACGAAGCACCGCTAGACTCGCCCGGTCGGACCAGCCTTACACCCGACCCACCCGGAGAGCGAGGGGCCAGCGGACGATACGGATCCGTTCCGCCGGCCCCCACACCCGTGCGAGCGCGCGGTGGAACCCTTCCAGGGGAGTGGGCCCCTGGGCACGCTGCAGCGCCCACATCGCGGACCAGGTCCCGACATATCCGACGACGTCTGCGAAGCGCCACTCGAGTCGAATCTCGAGGTCGGGCACTTCGGAGGAGAGCTCCTCGAACGGGAACGGCAGGGATCGGTAGCCCTCATCCACATGCCGTCGCTCGGGAGGCCAGTACGCGCCGAGCACGTCGTGGTAGAACGGTCTGACGACCGCGTCCACGTCGGCGTCCACCATCATCACGCCGTAACTGATCAGTGCGACGATTCCACCGGGTCGCGTCACGCGCCGCACCTCCGCGTAGTACGACGGGAGGTCGAACCAATGAGCCGCCTGGGCCGCGGTCGATAGGTCCACCACGCCGTCCCCGAGGCCGCTGGCCTGGGCAGGCGCGCAGCTGTAGGTGACCCTCGGATGGGCGGTCGCGCGCGCGAGCTGCTCGCTGCTCGCATCCGTCGCCCAGACCCGCTCGAATCGATCCGCCAGGAGCAGGGAGAGCTGTCCCGAGCCGCAGCCCGCATCCCAGGTGAGTCGTCGGGCGGGAGCCAGCCGCGCGAGGAGGTCGACCAACGCCGTCGGATACGTGGGGCGGTGCGTCGCGTAATCGGTGGCGACTTGGGAGAAGTGATCCTTGAAGTCGCTCCCCGAGGCGGTCACAACACGAGCTCCCAGATTTCGGCGACGAGCGATTTCCCGAAGCTGTGGTGGCGCTCCGTACGGGTCCGACGGAACCCGGCGGCCACGTACAGGCGCCGCGCCGCTTCGAGCTCGCTCTGCGTCCACAGCACGAGCTTGCGATACCCCGCCTGTCGCGCGAAGCGCACGCATTCATCCACCAGCCGGGTACCGAGGCCTACCCCGCGCGCTGCCGGCTCGACCAGCAGCAGGCGCAGCTGCGCCACGGTCCGGGACTTCTTCACGAGGAACACACAGCCGATCACGTCGCCGTCGCGCTCGGCGATCCAGCAGCGCTCCCGCCTGGCGTCGTAGCGCTGGACGAAGCGCGCCACGATCTCGGCGACGAGCGCCTCGAACTCCTCATCGTACCCATACTCCCGGGCGTAGAGCGCGCCGTGGCGGTGCACGACCCACCCCAGGTCGCCCGGCTGGGGGCCGCGGACGACGTACGGGGTCGGTCGGGCGTCGCGATCGCCCAGGAGCTGCTGGACGGTCCCCATCGCCCCGACGACACGGCCCTGGTCGCCGCCCGAGAGGCCGGCGAGGATCGCCGCGATCTCATCATGCGAGCGGGCGTCGAGCGGGGCGAACGCTTTCCGGCCGTGCGACGTGAGCGCGAGGTGACTCTGGCGGCCGTCCGCGGGGGAGCGCGTCTTGACCACGATGCCGCGCCGTTCGAACCCGCGGAGAATTCGGCTCAGGTATCCCGCGTCGAGCCCCAGCTCGCGCCCCAGCTCCGTCGCCGTGGGCCCATCGCGGTGCGCCAACTCGTACAGGACGCGCACCTGCGTGAGCGAGTACGGGCTGCGATACGCCCCTTCCCGCAGCACACCGATCTTCCGCGTGTAGAACCGATTGAAGCGGCGGACCGCTTCCACGCGCTGCTCCAGCCCCCGTGACTCCATGCCGTCAATGTCCGAGACATACTTGACTGTGTCAAGTACTTTTTCTCGAGGCGCCCCTGCTTAGATTTCCGCTCAGACCATGGCCGACCCGACCACCACCCGACCGCCCAAGAAGACGATCACCTCCGGCGCCTGGCAGGAAGCGCGGAGCCTGGTCTACGCGCACCGCCGGCGCCTCGGTTTCGGGCTCGGGCTGCTGCTGATCAACCGGGTCGCCGGATTCGTGCTCCCGTCCTCTCCCAAGTGGGTCATCGACCGCGTCATCGGCCAGCACCGGCCCGACCTCCTGGTGCCGCTCGCACTCGTGGTCGGGGTGGCCACGCTGGTCCAGTCCGCGACGGGATTCGGTCTGTCGCAGATCCTGGGCGTAGCGGCGCAACGCGCGATCACCGACATGCGGCGTACGGTGCAGGCGTACGTGCTGCGGCTGCCGATCAGCTACTTCGATTCGACCAAGAGCGGGATTTTGATCTCCCGGATCATGACCGACGCGGAGGGCATCCGGAATCTCGTCGGCACGGGCCTGGTACAGCTCGTCGGTGGCCTCGTCACCGGCGCGGCCGCACTCGTGGTGCTCTTCGTTCTCAACTGGCGGCTCACGGCGATCGCCATCCTGATCCTCGGCTGCTTCGGCGCCGGGATGGCCCTCGCGTTCTCCAAGCTCCGGCCGTTGTTTCGCGAGCGCGGCAAGCTCAACGCGGACGTGACCGGCCGTCTGGGCGAGACCCTGGGCGGGATCCGGATCGTGAAGGCGTACCGCGCCGAGCGGAGCGAGCGGCTCGTGTTCACGCGCGGGGCAAACACGCTGTTCCGGAACATCGCCACGACCATGACGGGGATCTCGGCGGTCGGGTCGTTCGCGACGATCATCATCGGCGGGATCGGGATCCTGATGATTCTCGAAGGCGGCCACGCGGTACTCGCCGGTGCGATGACGTTGGGGGATCTCTTCATGTACGGGATCTTCGTGGGGCTCGTGGCGCTGCCGCTGATCAACATCGCATCCATCGGGACGCAGATCACCGAGGCGTTCGCGGGGCTCGACCGCATCCGCGAGATCCGTCGCCTGGTCACCGAGGACGCCGAGGACGGTGCCCGCGCCGAGCTCGATGGCGTGCGGGGCGACATCGCCTTCGAGAACGTGAGCTTCGAGTACACGGCGGGCACCGACGTCCTGAAACGCGTGTCGTTTCACGCACCCGCGGGCTCGACCACGGCGCTCGTCGGCTCCTCCGGCGCGGGCAAGAGCACGCTGATCAGTCTCGTCCTGACGTTCAACCGGCCGAAATCGGGCAGGATCCTGGTGGACGGCCGCGATCTCGCGTCGCTCCGGCTCGGCGACTACCGCCGGCAGCTCGGCGTGGTGCTGCAGGACAACTTCCTGTTCGACGGGACCGTGGCCGAGAACATCGCGTTCGCCAAGCCGCATGCCACGCGCCGCGAGATCGAGCAGGCGGCGCGGATCGCGCACTGCGACGACTTCGTGCGCCGGTTCGAGAAAGGCTACGATACCATCGTGGGAGAACGGGGCGTGAAGCTCTCCGGCGGCGAGCGCCAGCGCGTGTCGATCGCGCGCGCCATCCTCGCCGACCCGCGGATCCTCATCCTCGATGAGGCGACCTCGAGCCTCGACTCGGAAAGCGAGGCCGCCATTCAGGACGGCCTGCGCACGCTCCGGCACGGCCGCACCACGTTCGTGATCGCCCACCGCCTCTCGACGATCCGCAGCGCGGATCAGATCCTGGTGCTCGAGGGCGGCGAGATCGTCGAGCGCGGGACGCACGCCGAGCTCCTCGCGAAGCACGGCCGTTACCGGCAGCTGTACGACAAGCAGTATCGCTTCGAGCAGGACCGGTTCGTGAACCCCGGCGAGGACTTTACACCCGAGCCCGAGACCGCGGCTCCCGTCTCGCCCGCCCCGCTGACGCCACCCGGCCGGCTCTAGCCCCCGCCTCCGAGCTCCCGCCCCCGCGCTCTGGCGCGCGCGCTCGGATCGTCCTACACTAGCGCATGCCGCTGATCGACACGAACCACGGCCGGGCGGCCCTGGTGGTGCTGCTGCTCGGCGCCGCGTTGCTCTACGCGCTCGCTCCGTATGCCACCGGGATCATCGGTATCCCAGTGTTGTACGCCGTGTTCGCCCCGGTGCACGACTGGCTGGGCATGCGCGTGCGGCCTCGCCTTGCCGCCGTATTCGTGGTCGTCCTGGCTCTGTTCCTGATCGTCGTTCCCGGCGTCTCCTTCGCGGGTCTCATCGTCAACCAGGCCCAGGAGATCGCGGGCGGCGTCATCCGCAATCCCTTGCTTAGTCGCCTGCGCGAGCTCAAACTCGGGGGCATCGACCTCGGACCCCGGCTGGCCGACCTGGGGACGCAGGTCGTCGGGTGGCTCGGCTCCTCGGCGTTCGGCCTGGTCGGTACCGCTACCCGGCTGGCGCTCAATCTCACGATCTCCTTGTTCGGCCTGTTCTATCTGCTGCTCCAGCCGCAGGAGACCTGGGAGGCGGTGCAACCCTACATCCCGTTCTCGGCGAAAAACACGGAGAAGCTGCGCCAGCGGTTCCGCGACGTCACGAGCGCCACGATCGTCGGGACGGGTCTCACGGCGGCGATTCAGGGGACGATCGTCGGGATCCTGTTCTGGATGACAGGGCTCCCGAACGCGGTGTTCTGGGGCGTCGTGACCACCGTGTTCGCCATCCTGCCCGTCGTCGGGAGCGGACTCGTATGGGGGCCCGGCGCCCTCGCTCTCATCCTCGGCGGCCACGCCCTGGCCGGCGTGTTCCTCGCGTTGGTCGGTGTGGTGGTTGTCGGAAACGTGGACTATGTGGTCCGCCCACGAATCTTCAAGCGGTGGGCCAACATTCATCCGCTCGTCACGCTGCTCGGCGCATTGGCGGGCGTACCGTTCTTCGGGATTCTGGGACTGCTGATCGGACCGTTGGCGCTGTCGTACTTCTTTGAATTGATAAAGATGTACCGGGAAGAGTACCTCGCTTAGCGTCTAGCTTTTGCCTTTCCTGTCTCTCGCCACTCCAGACTTGGTCCTAACTTGAGGAGATCTAGCGGGTCCACCGTTATCTCTCCATAGGTTCCCCACCAGTGCAGATGCGCTCTCGTCACGCGGCCTGACGCTCCCACCTGACCGATCACCTGGCCACGCTCGACCGTGTCGCCGGGCACGACGAGAACGCGACTGAGGTGAAAGTAGCCGGTGACCAGACCGGCCCCGTGATCGATCAGCACGGTCGTACCGCTGTAGTAGAGGTCAGCCACCAGGGCCACGACGCCGCGGTTTGCTGCGTGGACCGGCGCACCCCACTGTCCCGCGAAGTCCACGCCATAATGCCGGCTTCGCACGACCCCGTTGAAGATGCGGGGGATACCGAAGCCACTGGTGATCACGCTCGTCCTGGGCCGCTCGAACGGCTCGTGCCACAAGCGCGGGGTCTCGTGCGCCCGCTCCCGGAAGCCGTCCACGAGCTCGCTCTCGAGACGGATGCGCTCCTTCAAAGAGTCGGGCGGCCGCGCGAACTCCGGAGCGACACGCAGCCGTTCGCCCGGCAGGCGACGGCGCCGTACCGGGAGGGGGACGGTGGCAGTATCGACCGCACCATCCGCGTAGGATCGCACGACGCGCGCGACCGCGCTGTCGGACCCGAAGGGCACGCCGCCGAGCGCGTGGAAGCCATCCGCCTCGCGCTCGAAGTGCAGCGCCTGGCCCGCGAGCGTGCCCTGCACGTCCACGACGCTGTCCGAGCGGACGGTCAGGATCACGAGCGAGCCCTCGAGCGGCGCGTGGGGACTCCAGGTGATCCCGGGCGGCCCCCAGCTCCGGAGACCGAGCAGGAAAGTGGCGAGTGCGAGCGCGGAGATGGTCAGAGTCGGGCCAGGGCGCGACGCGCGGTCTCGACGGCCGGGCGGCCGCCGTCGCCCCCTTGCATCTGTGCCAGATACTCCGTGTACCGGGCCCGCGCGGCGGACCGATCGGCTGAGAGCTCCGCCGCCCGGGCGACGCCGAACAGGCTGCGCGATCGCCGGCGCTCGCGCCGGAGGGTGGACTCGTACGCCACGCGGGCGTCGCCGTAGCGACCGGCGGCGAGCAGCAGGTCGCCCTCGAGCTCGCGCGCCGGCAGGAGCTCCCCAGGCGTCACGGGATGTTTTTCCGTCACGTCCTCCAGATCGGCCGCGGCCTTGGCCTCACGGAGCGCACCCGCGGTGTCGCCGGCGGCGAACAGCACCCACGCAGTCACGGCCTGTTTCCTGATGCCCACGATGCGCGACCAGTTGTAGCCCGTCTGTCCCGCCAAGGCGGCCTCGATCCCCGCGAGCGCAGCGATCTCGGCGCGCGCCTGCGCCGTGTCGCCGCTCCGGGCGGCCCCGATGCCGCGCGTGAAGTGGCCCAGGGCTTCTCCGATGCCGCCCTTCCCCGCCGCGCGGACGGGCAAGCGCGCCGCGGCCACCCAGTCGTCGCGCTCGAGGGGGACGCGGGCTTCCATCGCGACGCGGTTGTAGTTGGTGACCAGCGCGTCACTCGTGATCGCGGTGGTGAGTGCCAGCCCCTCGCCGACGGTGCGCCGGGCCGTGGAGTCCCGCCCCTCCTGTAGATAGCCGTATACCATGTAATCGACCGCGTGAAACTGCTCCGGCGCCACGCCGCCCAGATTCTGCGCGCGCGCGTACGTGATACCGGCATCGAGGGCACGCTGGTTCGCGACGATCGTTTCGTCCCATAAGCCAAGCCGAATGAAGATGTGCGACGGCATGTGCTGGGCGTGCGGGGCGGACGGGGCGATCTGCGCGTAGCGCCGCGCGGCATCGAGCCCCAGCGGCGCGAGCTCGGGCGAGTCGTTCGCGTGGATGATGTAGTGGGCGAGGCCCGGGTGCTGGGGGAAACGACGGAACAGCGGATTCAGGATCGCCGCGGCCTGCTTCTGCCTGACGAATGTCGTATCGGTCGCGGACGCCGTCGCGACGAGGGACAGGGCGTAGGAGATCGCCACCTCGGGGTCATCAGGCACATCGCGATACAGGCGCGCGAGCGTATCGGAGTACGCCTGCAGCCGCCTGGCGTTCGGGACGTTTTCGTAGTCGCGGTAGAGCGCGCCGACCGCGGCGATGAATCCGCGCTCGCGCGCGGTAGGCGCCGGAACCGCCTGAGCGCGGATCGCCGCGGCAGCGCCCTTGCGCAGGTTCTCACCCGCCGGCCCTCCGACGAACGGATTGCCCCACGCGTTCACGGCCATGCCCCAATAGGCCATGGCGCACGCCGTGTCTGCCACGGCGACCGCCTTGAACGCGTGGGCGCCCTCCTCCCACCAAAACGAATGGAGCAGCGACATCGCGCGCTCGAAGCGCGCCTGCGCTTCGGCGTTGCAGGATACCGGGAAAGTGACGTGTCCGAGCGTCTCGGTGGCGTGGTCATGGTCCTGGGCAGCGAGTCGGCTGGCCAAGAGCACGAGGAACAGGAGGAGGTGAGGGTGCGAGCGGCGCATCGACGGGCTGCCGGCGTTGAATGTGACTGTAATCTAGTGCTTCCCTTCCTCTGCCCCCAGCACCAACGCCACTCCGTTGGTCCACCCGAACCCGTCCTGCGTCGGGTACTCGCCTCCACCGGCGCGCCGCCGCACGTCCACCACGTCGTACTTCTCGATCATCTTCCTCGTCGCCGCATAGACGCGCCGGTTGAGTGCGAGCCAGCGGCGGCGAGCGGCGTCCGCCAGGTCCGGGCGGCCGTAGCGACGCACGCCCTCGATCGAGAGCCACTGGAGCGGCGGCCAGCCGTTCGGGGCGTCCCACTGCTGGCCCGACGCAATCAGGGTCGTGACGAACCCGCCAGGCTTGAGAAAGTCCCGCTCGAGCCGCGCCGCGACCGCGCGACCCTGCTCCGGCGTGGCGAGCCCGAAATAGAGCGGTGCCGCCGCGGCGAGCGTCGGGCGGTCCGTCACGCGCTCGCCACTGCGCCAGCGGACGTCGTAAAAGAATCCGCTCGCGGAGTCGAACGCCGCGGCGAGGAGCGCCCGGCGCCGCGCCTCGGCATCCACGTTGAACCGACGCGCGACGTCCGCATCGCCAGCCCGCCCCCGCGCGGCGCGCAAAGCGGCGATCATACGCTCGGCGTGATAGAGCAGGCTGTTGAGATCCACCGGCGCGAGCTCCGTGGTCTCGAGCGTCCGCAGGTCCTTGGGATCGCGCATCCATCGGCTCGAGAAATCCCAGCCGCTCTCGGCCGTGGCGCGGATGTTCCGGAAGAACGGCTGCCGCCGCTCTTCTGGAACGGTCTGACCGAGCTCGTAATCGGGTCGGAAGGACTCCGGCCGCGGCTGGGGGTCGTCGTCCCAGTACCGATTCAGCACCGATCCGTCGCGTAGCTTCACCACGCGGCGGTAGGCCTCGCCGGGCTGGAGCCGCTCGGCGCCGTCCATCCAGAAGGCGTGCTCCGCTTCGAGCGCGTCGAGATAGCCCAGGGCGTGCGCGGTGTCCGTGGCGCCCGCGTACAGCCCCACCATCGCGGCGAAGAACGGCGGCTGACTCCGACCCAGATAGTAGGTGCGGTTGCCGTTGGGAATGTGCCCCACCGTTCGAATCAGGTAGGCGAAATTGTCGAGCATGCTCTTCACCAGATCGGTCCGGCCGCTCTCGATCAGGCCGAGCATGGTGAAGTACGAATCCCAGTAATAGACCTCGCGGAAGCGTCCGCCCGGCACGACGTAGGGCTCGGGCAGGGCGATCAACGACGACAGGGCCGTATCGTGCGATGGCGCGCGCGTAAGAACGGGCCACAGCACCCGGATGTGCTGCTCCATCGTCTGCGAGCGGTCGCTGTGAAAGTCGGCGGCGATCGTCGGCGGCATCTCGAAATACTCTGAGACGAACGCTTTGAGAATGAATTCCGGCGCGCGCCGAGCGGAATCGTAGCGCGCCACGATCTGTTGCGGTGCCACGAGCGGCCGCGCGTCGACGAACGTCTTGGAGTCCGGAAAGATCCCCGATAGTTCAACCGCGGCGAAGAGGGGCCCGAGGTCGCGCGACGGATCGTACCGATCCGGAGGTTGGTGGAGGTTGGTGGAAGTCCTGGAGGGTGTGGAGGTGCACGCAATCGCGAGGGCGAGTGCCGCATACCTCCACCAACCTCCACGCCCTCCACCAACCTCCACCAACTTCGCGGCAGTGCTCATCTGAACACGTACCATAGGATCCCGATCGTCGCCGCCAGGACCACCGATAGCGTGACATTCAGCCTGCTCGGCGCAGCCTCGACGGGCGCGGTCACGTCCACCTGACCGCGGGTCAGTCCCACGGTCTTCACGGCCGGAGGCGGTGGCGTCGCGAGGCTCACCGCGATCAAGATCGCCGAGCACAAGAGGAACAACAGCGCCGCGAAGTGCAGGAAGTTGACGTTGGCGAGCCAGGCCCACACCGTGCCGCTCGCGAGGTGCGCCTTGCCCAGCTCGAGCCCCAGGCGCAGCACGCCGAGGACCAGCCCCGTCACGAGCGAGGTAACCGCGCCGGCGCCGTTCAGCCGCGGGTACAGCACACCGAGCAGGAAGCACGCCGCGATCGGCGGCGCGATGTACGCCTGCACGCTCTGCAAGTAGATGTAAATCTGCGGCGAGATGAACTTCGTAAATGGAATCCACAGGAGGCCCAGGCCCACCAGCACGACGGTTGTGAGGCGGCCGACGGCCACGAGCCGCGCCTCGCTCGCGTCGGGCCGCCATTTGCGGTACACGTCCCACGTGAGCAGGGTCGAGCAGGAGTTGAACGCGGAGGCGAGCGAGCTCATGAGCGCCGCGAGCATGCCGGCGAGCACCAGGCCCTTGAACCCCGCTGGCATGAGCCGCGTGACGAGCGTCGGGTAGGCGGTGTCGGCCGCCCCACCGCGGACATCCGAGAAGAGCGCGGCGGCGATAATTCCTGGCAGCACGAAGATGAAAACCGGGAGGATCTTCAGGAACCCCGCGAAGATCGTGCCGGTGCGTGCCTCTTTCACATTCCGCGCGGCCAACACCCGCTGCACGATGTGCTGGTCCGTACACCAGTACCACACACCGAGAATCGGCGCGCCGAACACGATGCCGGTCCAGGGAAAGTCCGGGTGGTTGATCGGCTTCCACATCGAGAAGAAATCCGCAGGGACGCGCGTCTCCAGCCCACTCCAGCCGCCCACCGCCTGCAGGCCGATCACGGCCAGCACCGCGGATCCGATGATCAGGACGACCGCCTGCATCACTTCCGTGTAAATCACGGCGCGAAGCCCTCCCATCACCGTGTAGACGCCCGTGATGACGATGAGCACGACGGCACTCGTCCACACGCTCCAGCCCGTCACCGCGCGCACCACGATGCCACCTGCGTACAACGTCACACTGATCTTGGTGAGCACATACCCGATGATGGACACCCACGTGAAGTACGACCGCGCCGTGGGGTTGAACCGCCGCTCGAGAAATTCCGGCATGGTGTACACACCGCTCCGCAAGTAGAACGGCACGAACAACCACCCCAGGAGCAGCAGAATGAGACAGGCGAGCCATTCGAAGTGGCCCACCGCGAGCCCGCTCGCCGCACCGGTCCCCGCGAGACCAACCAGGTGCTCGCTCCCGATGTTGGACGCGAACAGGCTCGCCCCGACGGCGAACCAGCCGACATCGCGGCTCGCGAGAAAGTAGTCGGCACTGACGTTCTTCTCGCGCTTGGCGGCCCAGTAGCCGATCCCCGCAAGGAGCAGGAAGTACGCCGCGATCACCAGGAGGTCGAACAGATGAAGAGAGGTCATGGCGTATGATGGTTGAGGAGGTACTGAACAGCGAGGTCGGTCAGACTCCACAGCTGGACGTCCGAGCTCGTCCCGTAGCGCGTGGGCACGAGCCGGCCGTTGTCGATCCGATAGCTCCACAGCTCCGCATGCCGCAGCCCGGAACGATCGACCGCGGCGACGGTGCGTTGCAGCGCGTCCGCGAGCGGCGCCGGATCGGAGCCCGAGGGCAGCGCGGCGATCTGGAGGGAAAGCCCCGCCAGCAGGATGTTCACGTCCCGGCCCCACACGACCATCGGTGAGTGGTATTGATCACGACGAAACGTCTCCCACACGTCGCGCGGAGCATACGCGTCGTTAGCGGTCAGCGGGCCCACCCCGTCTACGAACAGCCCCGTGGGGTAGGGGCGCATGATCGGTCCGATGAGCTCGAGTGTGCGATCGCGGCCGAGTGAATCGAGCAGCAGCGCCATGGCGGGATCGGTGTTGACGATCGGGATCGGCCGGCCGGCGCCGTCGAGCGACAGGGCGAGAAACCGAATTGAATCCTGCTCGATGCCCGCCCGCGTTTGTACTGCCAGCCAATAGTCGCGCTCCTGCTGCGGCAGCCAATTCACTCTCTTGGAGACCCGCTCCGCCACGGCACCACCCGCGAGCGAAACCTGGAAATGACGCTCCGCCCGCTTCCAGGTGGCGACTGCGCGCGCGAGCGTCGCCCGATCCTTTGCGAACGTGGCGAGCGGACCTTTGGGGATCGCGGGCTTGAGACCGAGCTGGCTCAACGCGTCGAGGATCGTCCCGATGCTCTCCAGGGCGTGCGGCACCCAGATGGCGTTCACGTCCATGGCGAATCGACCGCCGCCGTACCCCGCACGGCTGTCCCGCCAGCTCGCCGAGATCCAGCGATTCTTCTCATCGGGCGAGCGCGGGAAGCTGACCAGGTTCGTGGCCACGGGATCGCGGGCGTACGGCGCCGCGAAGCGCGCCACGTAGTCGAGATTGGCGACGAGCCGCGCGAGCCGATGCTCCGCGCCGAGAAACCGACGCTTCCGATCGGCGGGGACGCGGGAGTCCGCGAAATAGCGGGCGGCCACCACTGGCAGCTGGAAGTCGTCGTCGATCATGATGTAGTTCTCGCGGGTATCCGCGAGATGGGCGAGCACGGCTCGCGCCTGCGCGAGCCGCCCGGCCGCCACCAGGCGATTGTACTCGGCGGCGTGCTCACGAATCGCCTGGCCGCCGAGGGCCTCCTCATGGCTCACGTCTCCGTCGGGCGCAAGCTTGCGGAGCGCGCTCGCGATCACATGCTCGGGCATCTCCGGCGCCCACACCGGCTGCATCAACAGGGCGGTCATGAACATATCCCGCCCGAAGTACGTCGCGAAATTCGGCAGCCCGGCCATCAACTTTTCCCCGTAGCACAACAGCTCCATGCCCCGCACCTCGCGCTCCAGCCGCCGAAACCGCTCGGCGTGGCCCCCGTGGCCCCCCCCAGTGTCCGCGCGGACCGCTTCATAGAAGCGGCGGAAGTCGTCGTTGAAGATCTCCGGGCGGGAGAGGGGCGTCAGCGCCGGAGCATCCGTCGTCACCCGCACGCTGACGCGTATCGGCCCGCCCGCCGGGCGGCGGATCGTGAGCACACTGCCGGCGAGCGCGGGGACCGTCTCGCGCGGATCCCCCGCAAGCTCGAGCCACAGGTGACCTTTGCCCTCGAAGCTGGTCTGCTCGACCCGCACGGCCCAAGTCGTATCGGCGCGGGTCAGGGTGATGCGGGGGGAAAGTCGCGCGCGGAGCCCGTCGACGGTCTTCACCTCCAAAAGGGCGAGGTGACGCGCACGCTCAGTCGGCTTGAGGCGCGCGAGATGGTCGATCAGGTCGGTGAGCTCGTGCTGGGGGAATGGCGCCGCGTCGAGCGGGAGCGTGTCACGCCGCGCGTACTGCAGGTCCCGCTCGACGCGCATGGACCCGAGCAGGAGGAGGCCGACGGTGACCGTGGAGGGGGCCTCGAGCCCGTAGGCGAGCGATCGTGTGCGACCGTTCCCCCCAGCTGATTCGCTTGCCACCGCTCGGGCCGTGCCCCACGTAACCTCGGCGGGCTTCCCGCCCGAATCCCGGACGGTGAACCCGACGCTCTCGTCGAGCGCGTCCGCCCAGAGGTTCACGACCCGTCCCGTCGCGCCGTTGACGTACACCTGGAGCGCGTTGCCGCGCGAGTCGCGGTAGACGCGCGTGGTGTAGCCCTCGTAGGCCGCGGGGTCGTCGAGGCGGGGCTCGGGGAAGGACAGGTAGGGCGCCACACTGTCGCGAGTGAACTCGCGGCTCGGCGTACCCACCCTCAAGGGTGGGCCCGGCGAGACGCTGCCCTGAAGGGCAGCGATCAAGAGGGCGATCATCGCGGGAGAAACCGCGCCGAGTCGCCCTGGACCACGATGTCGAATGTCTTGCCGTGCACGGACACGTGCTTGAGCATCAGGCGTGTGATCGCTGACGGAAGGACAGGGCGATACACTGGCCGCAGTCCTTCGTCGGTGATCCGCAGCCCCGTGTAGCCGTAGATCACCTGTTGCAGGAACCCGCCGGCGCCGGTGAGGAAGTTCACCGCATCGTTCCGGGGCGTCTCCGCGAGCGCATAGAACGGTGGCCGCACGTGTCCCTCGTAACTGAGCGGGAGGAGCGTGTCGACCAACGCGCGCTCGCCCAGCTCGGCCGCGATCACGGGGTAGAGCGTCTCGGTCATCATCGCCCCGCCGCCCTCCTTGATCATGAGACGGATCGCGCTCTCGATGTCGTTCCGCTTGGCCGTGTCGCTCATCGGCAGCCCCAACGGAAAGGCCAGAAGCGGCACCACCGATCCGCGCTTGGCTTCGGGCGCACCCTCGTAGGTCGGATGGTACTGGCCCGCGGAATCGTACGGGATGTAGAGACCGGCCGCCACGCGACCCCACAACGTGTCGGGAGCTCGTCCCACTCGGGAGCTGGCGAGTGTAGCGAGCTGGAGGTTCTTGCGGGCGACGGCATTCGTGTACGTGTCGTTCCCGATGCCGATGAGTCCCTCGTCGACCGACACGATATGGGTGATGTCGTAGCGCTGCTTCGCGGCGTTGAACGTTGCGCGGCTCGCCCAGAAATTCGCCGTCGCGCGCAGCACCGGCTCGCCGTATCGCGCGAGCCACGCCGAGTCGCCGGTGGAGAGATAGTACTGCCATTGCGCGAGGGCCACGTCGCCGGTGATGTGATTCTCGTAGAGGGCGTTCTGCCAGGCGAAGCGCGGCGTCGTCTCGACGCCCAGCTCGTCTGATTCCCAGGGGTACATCGCGCCGCGGTACCCGTTGGTGCGCGCGTTCCGCTCGGCAGCCGGGAGCGCGCGATGGCGGAACATGACTATGGACCGGGCGAGGTCCGGATGCAGCACGAGCAGCGCCGGGAACATCCACGTGTCCGCGTCCCAGAACACGTGGCCGTAGTAGCCCGCGGTCGAGAGGCCCATCGGAGGAATGCTCTCGCTCGTGCCTTCGCGGATGCTCGCCATGAGATAGAACTGCATGGCGTGGAGCACGCGCTGCAGCTCGGGATCGCCGTCGACGACGATGTCGGTCTGCCACAGGCGACGCCACGCGGCGCGATGCGTCTCGAGGGTTGGGGTGTAGCCGGCGGCCAGCGCCGCGCGTGTGGCCGCCGAAGCTGCCGCGCGCGAGCGGGCGAGCCCGATATACTTGGCTACCGTGATCGGGACGTCAGGCGTCGTGCGGAAAGTGAGCTCGAGCGCTACCCCTGAGTCCGAGACCACGGGACGCACCGACAGGGGCTTCTCGCGCGCGGGCCAGGCGACCCGCGCCGAGAATGCCACTGGCGTCCCCCGCCCTTCGGTCCGTCCCGCGAGCCAGACTTCGCTCGCGGTCGCTCCCCGACTCTCGACCTTGACGTAGCCGGGATACCAGACCTTCTCGAGCGTCCAGTCGGGCTCGGTGTGCTCGAGCTTGGCGAGCGCGAGCCGGTGCGGCGCGGGCCGGGGACGGAGCGGCAGCGAAATTGTCACTGTCCCAGAGTCGTGGGGCAGCAGCACGAGACTCACGACCGCGAGCCGTGGGTCCGCGCGCGAGATGAACGCCTCGACGGAAACAGCCGTGTGGCGGTCCCCGTGGAGCCACTCGTAGCTGGTCGTCAAGACGCCCTCGTACATGTCGAGCGTCTGGCGGTAATTGCGCAGGCTCGTCGAGTCGAGCGTGGCCTGGCTGAGCCAGTGCTGGCCATCCGAGACGTCGATCGCATTCCAGGCGGGGAGGGCCGCGATGCGCGGGACATCGCCCGGGCCATGGTCGTAGACGCCGGACGCATAGGAGAGCGAGGCCGCGGCGCCGAGTGGGCTGGAGACGAGGCTGAACGCGCCGTTGCCGATGAACGCGGGGGCACGGTACGTGGGATCGGTGGTCGAGACGATGAAGGTGGAGTCTTGGGCGGCCAGAGCGACAGTGAGGAACAACAACGACGTGGCCAGTGAAAAGGTAGGGGCGCAGCGTGCTGCGCCCCTACCGATTGGAATCACTGGCCCACGGGCCATCAGGTCAGAACTTGTACCCCATCGACACCATCAACGCCCGCGGCAGAATCGGGCGCGCGAGGAAGTCTGCACCCGTCGACCCGCCCACCAGGCTGAGCCGCGGGTTGCCCTCTTCGAGACCGATCGACTGATAGACGTTCAGCACGTCGGCCCTGATGGTGATGCCGTTCGACGGAATGATGTACTGGGCCCCTAGGTTGAGATAGCTGTACGTGGGCAGCTTCGTCGTGCAGCCGAGCGTCGAGGTGCAGCGACGGTCGACAAAGTGCCAATCCCCGTCGAAACTCACGCCCGACCTTGATCCATACGTGATTGCGAGGTTGCCGACGATAGGCGGCACGCCGGACAGTAGGGTCCCGACGTCGGCGCCCGTGGGACACGTCTGGACCGTGCCCGGCGCCCCCGTGGGACAGCTCGCGTACACAGCCTTGAGCAGCGTCCAGTTCGTCTGGGCGCCGAACCCGCTGTTCGGAAGGTGTCCTGAGCCCTCGAGCTCGAGACCGTAGGAACTCACTGACGGATTGGCCTGAACAATCCACTCGGACTGCCCGGTCCCTGGGTTCGTGACAAAGCCCTGGCTGACGATGTCCTTCAAGACCGTGTAGAAGCCGTCAAGTGTGACACCGAAATTGCGGGACGCGTGCTTGACCCCGACCTCACCGGTCCAGTTGCGCCTGTCACCGAACAGAGCAACCTGCTGCGATGCGGACGGGAAGATGAACTCGTCCAGCGCGGGCATCTTGTACGCCCGGCTCCCCAAGGCGTAGAGTGATGTCTGATCTGTCAGGGCATAGTTCAACCCAATCGAGGCAGCCCAATCGCCGATGCTCTTGGCGAAGTGCCGATACGACGAGGGCGTCCCCCAGACATCCTGGTTCACCAAGTGGATCGAGTTGAGGCTGTCGCCGTTCACCGCTACGGTTTGAGAGTTCTGCGACGTCTGAACGTAATTGTCGTTCTCGTACCGGATGCCCAAGTCGGCACGCAGGCGCTCGCTCAGCTTGAAGGAACCTCCCAGCACCGCTGAGAACACCGTCGTCTGGCCTTCCGCGTTCACGAACGGGCCTGACACAAACCTCCGGAAGCCGTTTTGCGTAGCGGCAAAGTTGTTCAGATTGACCACCGTCGACTCGGGAACGGTTGCGACCGTATAGTGGTAGACGACGTTGGCATTGTTGATATGCATGTCGACGAAGTGCGGGTTGTCTTGCACGTCGGTGATCACATCCGTGAACCGCCACTCGTTGGTCTGCTGGTAGTTCGCGAAGTAGAGACCCAGCGAAAGGTTGTGCCCGCCTTCCAGCGCTTTCCTAAACGTGAGCTGATCCTGGAATGCCCTAAGCGGCTTCACCACGTGGATATCTTGACCCGGCGCCAGGAGCCCGTTCGCGTTGCTGAAAAGCGACGGGGTTCCGTTGATATCCGTCACGTTGGGATACGTGAGTCCGTAGGTGTAGCCGGGCTGCAGGCCGATCGAGATGTTCTGCGCGTTGCCCGGGATCGTCCCGTTGCCCTGCAACACACCTTGATAGTAGCTGCCCCAGTACTGCGTGAGATATCTCCGTACGGCCGTGTCCGCCGGCATGACATCGCCCGGAACGAGCGCGTTCCATTCCTGGTGGTCCTGCATGAGCTGCGCGCTGTTCTCGATGCTCCACCCCTGGTCGAGGTTGAACCCGGCGGTCGCCGTCAACCAGTACGCCCTCGTCAGCAAACCGTTGTCCAAGGGCAGATTCATCTGGCCGTCTGGGGTTGGAACCGAGATGTTATTGGCTTCGTTCGTATTCATCGACCCGTAATTCGAGAACCCGGGCACGTACTGCGGGCTGTTACCCCCGTTGAAGGGCAGGTCCAGGATGAACTGGTTACGATCGTCGATAACCTTGACGGATGTCCTGAAATACCCGTTGCTGAAGTTTCGCGTCAGGCTCGCTTTGAATTGTCCGCCCTGCGTACCTGGGAATCCAGGATCTCGTACGCCGCGGTTGTACCGATAGAATCCACCGATGTTGAATCTCCAATCCGGCGTGAGAGGGCCGTTCACATTGAAGTCGGTGCGTGCCAGCTGCCCTGTCCCGCCGTACGCCTTGACGCTCCCCTGAACCTCGGGGCCTCCGCTCTTGTTGATGAGATTGACGATTGCTCCCGGCGTGTTCGATCCGAACAACGCAGAACCAGCCCCACGCACGATTTCCATTCTGTCGATGTTTTCATCGATCCGGAACAGGTTATCGGCGTTCATGAAGAACGTGTGCATCGTGGGGAACACCGGAAGGCCATCTTCCATGAACATCACGTATTCCACGCCAAGAATTCCGCGCATGGTGTAATTCTCGTTCACCTCACCACCCGAACTTTCAACACGAGTGAAGCCCGGCACGTAACGCAGTGCTTCGCTCGTGCTGCGCGGCGCGGCCTGAACGAGATCGGCAGCGCTCAGCACCGTCGTCGCGTTGCTCGTCTCGAGTTTCGTGCGCGGTGTTTCGGTCCCCGTCACGACCACAGCCTCGAGTTTCAGAGGATCGACCACCAACGTGAAATCCGCGCTCGCCTCCCTCCCGGACGCGACACTGACCGTCTTGGTCTGGCTGCGATAGCCGATGATCCGGACGCGCACGACGTGCGAGCCCGCCGGGACGGCCTCGATCGAATAGACGCCGTTCGAGCCGGTCACGGCACCTTTGCCGATCTGCTCGATGTTGACCTGTGCGCCGGCGACAGCCGCGCCTTGCTCGTCGGTCACCTTGCCGCCGACGGTTCCGGTGCCTCCCTGCGCCATCGCGCGCACGCCCGGGAAAGCGAAACCCAGGGCGACTGCGGCTGCGAGGGTGCGCCAATGATTCGTACTAAGCATGTGAGACTCCCCTCCGTAGAGTGAGCGATGCCACCGGCATACGACTGGCAGGAGCTGCAACCGACGTCACAGTGCAGATGGTCATACGCTAGCGCGCCTACAATGACCGCGGAGCGCGCACTCGTCAAGGAGGTCACAAGTCGTGACGGCACCTTATTTGTTGCGCGTTTGCAACAAGTAAACCGGCACGCCCAGGGTGATGAGGAGCGCCCCTACACCAGCGTGTGCGGGATTCGCAAGCACAGAACTCAAGACGACGTACGCCGCCGCGAGGACGAATACCCCGGCCGTCCACGGATAGCCGGGGACGCGAAATCCAGCGACGGGCCCGGGGCTGCGTGCCCGATACACGAACAGGCCCGCCACGGTGAGCCCGAAGAAAATCCAGTCTCCGAACGCGACGTAGCTGACCAATTGGCCGAACGTCCCGGACAGGGTCAGCACAATCGCCCAGACCGCCTGCAGGAGGAGCGCGGCGGTCGGGGTCCGGTACTCGGGATGCAGCCGAGCGAGTGCTGGAAAGAAGACGCCGTCCGCCGCCATGGCCTGAAACACGCGCGGCGTCACGAGAATCACGAGATTCAGGAATCCGAACGTCGAAACGGCGATCCCCGCCGCGATGATCGTGCTCCCCACCGGCCCGAGGACTGCCCGCATCACGGCCGCCGCCGGTGCCGAGCTGGCGGCGAGCCCGCCGGGTCCGAGGACGCGCAGATACGCCAGGTTCGCCAACAGATAGACCGCCACCACGACCACCACGCCGAGCACGAGCGCGCGAGGCAAGTTCCGCTCCGGCTCGATGATCTCCTCAGCGATGAAATTCGTCTGCTGCCAGCCGCCGTACGTGAAGAGAATGGGGACGAGGGCGGTACCGAGACTCACCGCTGCTCCCCACACCCCCGCCGGGGCGGTAGAGGTCGGTAGAGGACCGGAGAGGGCGGTAGAGGTGGTGAAAGACAGGCCGACGGCGATGAGGGCAGCTAGCGCGCCGAGCTTTAGGACGGTGAAGACATTCTGTGTGATAGCGGCGGGCTTGACCCCCAGGTAGTTCACACCCGTGAGAAGCACGATCGCCCCCACCGCCACAGGAGACGTGAGGCTGGGAGAAAGACCCACGAGCGCGAGGGTGTAGCTGGCAAAGGTCACCGCAACTGCCGCGATCGCTCCCGTCGCAATGACCAGCAGCAGCGCCCATCCATAAAGGAAAGCGGGGAGCGGACCCCATGTCTCCCGCAAGTAGACATACCCGCCACCCGCCCTGGGCCGCCGTGCGCCCAGCTCAGCGTAGCAGAACGCACCGACGAGCGCGACCAGCCCCCCCACAACCCACGCGATCAAGATGAACGAGGCGGATCCGACGCGCGTCGCGACCGTGGAGGGCGTGAGAAAAATACCGCCCCCGATGATGCCGCCGATCACCGCCATCGTGGCGGAAAACAGGCCGAGCCGGCGGGCGTACGTGACGGCCGAGGTCGATGCGCTCACGCAGCAGAAGATGCCGGGGACGGGGTTGTTCGGATAGCATCAACCCCCTTCCCTCCGGCGGTCCTCCGGTGCACGTTTTTTTCAATCCTCCGAGGAGTAGCCCTTCATGCCCCCGATCAGTTTCACCGTCAACGGCAAGCGCGAGACCGTGAACGTCACGCCCGACACGCCCCTGCTCTGGGTGCTGCGGGACACGCTCGGCCTCACCGGCACGAAGTTCGGCTGCGGCATCGCGCAGTGCGGCGCGTGTACCGTCCACCTGGACGGCGTGGCGACGCGCACCTGCGTGCTGCCGGTCGCGGCCGTCGCCGGGAAGAAGGTGACCACCATTGAAGGCCTCTCGAAGAACCGCTCGCACGCGGTGCAGAAGGCGTGGATCGAGGAGGACGTGCCGCAGTGCGGCTACTGCCAGTCGGGCCAGATCATGGCGGCCGCCGCGTTGCTCGCCAAGACTCCGCATCCGACCGACGCGGACATCGACGCCACCATGACGAACATCTGCCGCTGCGGGACCTATCAACGCATTCGTGCCGCCATCCATCGTGCGGCGGGAGCGTAACGTGGGCGCCCGCTCGGAAGTCTCGCGGCGCGAGTTCCTGCAGACGGCGACGGTCGCAGGCGCAGGTCTAGTCATCGGATTTCATCTTCCGGTCGGCGGCCGCCGCGGCATCGCGTATCCGTCGACCTTCGCGCCGAACGCCTGGCTGCGGATCAATCCGGACGAGAGTGTGCTCGTGATGGTGGATCGCTCCGAGATGGGGCAAGGAGTCACGACGTCGCTGCCGATGCTCCTGGCCGAGGAGCTCGAGGCCGACTGGTCGAAGATCAAGATCGAGTTCGCCCCAGCGGACAAGGCGTACATCAACCCGATGTTCGGCATGCAGGGCACCGGCGGCAGCACGAGCATCCGCGCGGCGTACACGCCGCTCCGCAAGGCCGGCGCCGCGGCGCGTGAGATGCTCGTCACCGCCGCCGCCCAAACGTGGGGCGTCGACAAGTCGGAATGCCACGCCGAAAAGGGCGCGGTGGTCCACGCGTCGAGCAAGCGGCGTCTCACCTACGGCAACCTCGTCGGGAAAGCGTCGACCGTCCCGCTGCCCCAGGACGTCCCGCTGAAGGAGCCCAAGGACTGGAAGATCCTCGGCACGCGGGTGAACCGCCTCGATACGCCGTCCAAGGTGAACGGCGAGGCGGGATTCGGGATCGACGTGAAGGCGCCAGGCCTCCTGGTCGCCGTGATCGCGCGGTCTCCGGTGTTCGGGGGAAAGGTGAAGAGCTTTGATGCCGCGAAGGCCAAGGCGGTGCCAGGTGTCCGGCAGGTCGTGCAGATCTCGACCGGCGTCGCCGTCGTGGGCGACGGCTATTGGCCCGCCAAGAAGGGGCGGGACGCGCTCGACATCACCTGGGACGAGGGCTCCACCGCGAGTGTCTCGAGCGCCTCGATCAGCCAGCTGTTCGCGAAGAATGCCGAGCAAACCGGCGCGGTCGCGCGCCACGACGGCGACGCGCAGGGCGCGCTGTTGGGCGCGGCCTCAAAGATCGAGGCCGTGTACGAGCTGCCGTTCCTGGCGCACGCAACCATGGAGCCCATGAACTGCACGGCGCACGTGCGCGCGGATGGCGTCGACATTTGGGCGCCCACGCAGTTCCAGACGGGCGCGCAGGGCCTCGGCGTGAGCATCGGAGGCGTGCCACCCGAGAAGGTGAAGGTCCACACGACCTATCTCGGCGGCGGATTCGGCCGCCGGTTCGAGCTGGACTTCATCAAGGAGGCGCTCGAGACGTCGAAGGCTGCCGGCGCACCCGTCAAAGTGATCTGGTCCCGCGAGGACGACATCCGCATGGCGCAGTACAGACCCGCAAACTACCACCGGTTCCAGGCGGTACTGGACGCGAGCGGGCAGCCTGTGGCGTGGACCCAGCGGATCGTCGCACCCTCGATCATGGCGCGCGTGTTCCCCGACAACGTGAAAAACGGCCTCGACGGAGAAGCGGTGGAAGGTGGCGTCGGGATGCCGTACGCGATCCCCAACGTCCACGTGGACTACGCCCTCACGGACACCGGCATCCCGGTTGGCTTCTGGCGCTCCGTGAACAATTCGTTCAACGGTTTCGCGGTCGAGACGTTCATCGACGAGCTGGCCGCGGCCGCCAAGAAGGACCCGTACGAGTATCGCCGCGATCTGCTCGGCAAGGCGCCACGCCACCTCGGCGTGCTCAACCTCGCGGCGAACAAAGCCGGATGGGGAACCCCGTTGCCGGCCGGGCGCGCACGCGGCATCGCGGTCTTCAAGTCGTTCGATACCTACGTCGCCGAAGTGGCCGAGGTCTCCGTGGACTCGGACGGCGTACCGCACGTGCACCGCGTCGTGTGCGCCGTGGACTGCGGACCCGTGGTGAACCCGGGCATCGTGGAAGCGCAGATGCAGAGTGCCATCGTCTACGGTTTGACGGCGGCGCTCTGGGGCGAGATCACGATCGATAAGGGCCAGGTGCAGCAGAGCAACTTCCACAACTACCGGATGCTTCGGATGGCGGAGATGCCGGTCGTCGAAGTGCACATCGTCCCCAGCACGGATTCGCAGGGGGGCGTGGGCGAGCCCGGCACCCCACCGATCGCGCCAGCGGTGTGCAACGCGATCTTTGCGTTGAATGGGAAGCGGATCAGGAAGCTGCCGATAGGGAAAATCGTTTAGTCCTCACCCCTTGTCCCCCTCTCCGTTCCGGAGAGGGGGAACGAGGGAGGGGACGCGCTGAGTCCCCCCTCTTCCCAGAGGGAGAGGGGGTCGGGTGTTATGAGGGACTGAAGTCCCTGCTCGGCGCCATAGGCGTCCTTAAGGACGCGCGCTCGCCGAGGGCGGCCTTCAGGCCGTCCGAACAACCGGAGGAATTCTCGTGGCTCCCACCGTCTCTCGCCGTCAGTTCGTCGAGACAACCGCCGGTCTCGTGATCGGATTCTCCATCGGACCGAGAGCCGTGCCGGGCGCGCTCGCCCGTCGCACAGGCCCCTTCACCCCCAACGCCTGGATCCGCATCGATCCGGACGGCATCGTCACACTCACGCTCGACCGCTCCGAGATGGGCCAGGGCTCCCAAACCGGCCTCGCCATCCTGCTCGCCGAAGAGCTCGACGCCGATTGGTCCGCCATCCGCCTCGGCCCGATGCCCGAGAATCCCGCCGGCTGGTCACGCACCATGCGGACCGGCGGCAGCCACGCCATCGAGGGCTCCTGGGAACCGCTCCGCAAGGCGGGCGCCGCGGCGCGCGAGATGCTGCTTCTCGCCGCCGCCGAGACGTGGGGCGTGGACAAGGGAGCGTGCCGCACCGAGAAGGGCCAGGTCGTGCACGCCGCTTCGGGCCGGCGGCTCGCGTACGGACGGCTCGTGGCGCGAGCGGCGGCGCTTCCCGTGCCGACCGACGTGCCGCTCAAGGATCCCAAGGACTTCAAGATCATCGGCACGCGCGTGCGCCGGATCGATACGCCGTCCAAGGTCGACGGCAGCGCGGTCTTCGGGATTGACGTGAAAGTCCCGGGATTGTTGATCGCGTCGATCGAGCGGTCGCCCGTGCTGGGCGGCAAAGTCAAAAAGGTGAACGCCAACCGGACCAAGGATCTCCCCGGGGTGCGCCACGTCGTCGAGCTCGAGGCGAGCTCATGGATGGGCCAAGCGGGCGGGTGGGCGGCCGGCTGTGCGGCCGGGGTCGCGGTGGTGGCGGACACCTACTGGCAAGCGGTCGTGGGACGGCGCGCGCTCCAGATCGACTGGGACGAGGGCGGCGCCGGTATGCTCGACTCGGCGAGCGTGCGGTCGCAGCTCGCCGCGCTGGGCGAGAACCCGGCGATCGTCGCGGAGAACACCGGTGACGCCGCGTCCGCCATGGCCAGTGCCGCGAAGCGCATCGACGCTGTGTACGATGTGCCCTTCATTCACCATGCGACGATGGAGCCGATGAATTGCACCGCGCACGTCCTACCCGACGGTGTCGACGTCTGGGCGCCGACCCAGAACCAGGGGGACGCGCAGAAAGTCGCCGCCCAGGTGTCAGGGCTGCCGGTGGACAAGGTCCGGATTCACACGACGCTGTCGGGCGGTGGGTTCGGCCGCCGGCTCGAGCCGGACTTCGTGTCCGAAGCGGTGCGGATCTCGAAGGCCGTCGGCGCGCCGGTGAAAGTCATCTGGTCGCGAGAAGACGACATGCGGAACGGCTTCTACCGGCCCACGAGCTACAACAAGTTCACCGCCGGGCTCGATGCCAGCGGGCGCCCGGTCGCATGGACCCATCGGATCGCCGGCACGCCGCTCCGCTACAAGTTTGGTCCGCTCGAGAAGGGCATCGACGACAGCTTGATCGACGGCGCGGTGATGCTCCCGTACGCGATCCCGAACGTGCACGTCGAGCAGGCCACGCTCGAGCTCGCGCCCGTGCCACGCGGCCCGTGGCGTTCGGTGGGCGTGTCGCACAACGGCTTCGTGACCGAATGTTTCTTCGACGAGATCGCGGCAGCCGGTGGGCGGGATCCGGTCGAGCTCCGACGAGAGCTATTGCATAGCAAGCCCCGCCACCTCCGCGCCTTGAACCTCGCGGCGGAAAAATCGGGCTGGGGCACGCCACTGCCCGCTGGTCACGGCCGCGGGATCGCGCTAGCGGAGTGGGGACCGACGGTGTGTGTCGAGGTGGCGGAAGTCGTGGTGGACGCCGACGGCACCGTGCACGTCCCGCGCGTCACATGCGCGGTAGACTGCGGGCCGGCGGTGAACCCGGGTCAGATCGAGGCCCAGATTCAGGGCGGCGTCATCTTCGGCTTGAGCGCAGCCCTCTACGGCGAGATCACGCTCGCGGGCGGGCGCGTGGTGCAGGGCAACTTCGACACCTACCCGGTCGTCCGGATGCCGGACGCACCCGTCGTGGATGTGCACATCGTAGACAGTACCGACAAGATCGGGGGCACGGGCGAGCCGGGCGTCCCGCCGATCGCGCCGGCGGTGTGTAACGCGATCTTCGCCGCCACCGGCAAACGAGTGAGACGGTTGCCGATAGGAAAGGTGGTTGTCTAAGCGGTGAGCGGTGAGACGTGAGCGGTAACGGAACTCACCGCTCACCGCTCACCGCCCTCCTCCGCCACCCCCGCGCAACCACCCAGTCCAGCCACCGATCCGGCAACCAGAGCCAGACGCGCGTCAGGAAACGCGGCGCGACCACGACCCGGATGGGCGGACGGCGCGCGGTGAGCGCCCGCTCCACCGCCGATACGACCTTGTCGGGCGGCGGGGCGTGCTCCGCGGCCATCAAGGCGCCCTGCCGGACCCGCTCCATCACCCGCTCGTACGGTGTCCCGCGGTAGCGGCTCAGATCCATCTCCTCGACCTTGTTCCAGATCCGGCTCTGAAAGCTCGCGGGCTCGATCACGACGACCTTGACGCCGACCGGGATGAGCTCGCGTCGCAAGCTGTCGGAAATCGCCTCGAGCCCGAACTTCGACGCGGCATAGGGACCCATGAACGGCAGCGCCGCTCGTCCGGCCACCGACGTGATGTTGACGATCCGACCACGCGCGGCCTTGAGGAGTGGCAGGAACGCCTGCGTGACGGCGACGGCGCCGAGCAGGTTGACCTCGAGCACCTGCCGGATCTCTTCGATGGGGATCAGCTCCAGCGGACCGGCGGCGGGAATGCCGGCATTGTTGACCAGTCCAGCAAGGGGCAATCCGTCGAGCGCCGCCGTCACCTGGTCGCGCGCGCGGGCGATGCTCGTTTGATCCGTCACGTCCATCCGCACCGGCGTGACGCCGTCCCGCTCGAGCGCTGCCCCGTCCTCGGCCCGCCGGACCGTGCCGAACACACGAAAGCCCCGCCCGGCCAGATGGCGCACGATGGCGGCACCGATGCCGGACGAGGCTCCCGTAACCAAGACGCTTCCGTGCATGGCGGAATCTACGAATGGTGAGGGGTGAGCAGTGAGCGGTAAGCGGTCACTTCAGGCGCCGTGCCCGCTCACCTCTTACCGCTCACCGCTCACTGAGCAAGTCGATACACCGTCCCAGCCCCTCCGTCCACCACGTAGATCTCCCCCCTCGCATCCTGGCCGAACGAGTGTGGGCTGCTCAACCCGATATCCGGGGTCCACAGGGTGCGTGTTGCGACGGTATTGTTCGCGAAGGTGAAGCTCCGCAGCCACCCGCTACACAAGTCCGAGTAGAAGTACTCCCCGACCAGCGCGGGCGAGAGCGCGCCGCGATACACGAACCCGCCCATGACCGCACAACCGTCCGCGTGTGAGTACTCGACGCGCGGAAACGTGAGGCCCGCGAAGTTGCAGGGATTGGGATTGGAGCAGTGCGCACCCTCCATGATCCGCCACCCGTAGTTCAGCCCGGGCTGGCTCGCGGGCTCGACGTCCACTTCCTCCCAGGTGACCTCGCCCACGTCCGCGATGTAGAGGAGCCCACGCGGCGGATCGAACGCAAACCGCCACGGATTGCGGAGTCCCAGGGCCCAGATCTCCGGCGCGCCGCCCCCATTCTTGTATGGATTCCCGTTCGGAATCGCGTACGGATCGCCGCCATCCACGTCGAGCCGGAGCAGCTTGCCCAGGAGCGAATCGGGGTTCTGGGCCCGGTTCTGCGGGTCCCCCCCGGACCCGCCGTCGCCCATCCCGATGTAGAGCATGCCGTCGGGCCCGAACATCACCAGGCCGCCGTTGTGGTTCGGATACGGCTGCTTGATGAAGATGATCAGCTTGTGAGACGCGGTGTCGGCCGCGTTCGAGTCGGCTGCGCTGACGGTGAAGCGCTCGACGTGGGTGTCGCCGTTCAGGTCGGTGTAATTCACGTAGAAGAAACCGTTCGTACCGTAGTTCGGGTGAAACGCCATGCTGAGGAGCCCCCGCTCGCCACCCGACCCCACGCGGCCCGTGATGTCCATGAACGGGGTCGCGATCAACTGGCCGTGCTGGACGACCCGGATCGTTCCCGCCTGCTCCACCACGAAGAGACGCGCGGTGTCGCCCGGTGGGGCTGTGACATACAACGGATTGGTGTAGCTGCCCGCCACCGCGATGAGGTGCACGGTGCCCGAGCCCTCGGGCGGGAGCTCGATGGCGGTCGGTGTGCTCGTGCAGGTCAGGAGCGTCAGCGCCGAGAGGACACCGGCAAGGTGGAGCGTGCGAATCACGGTGCTGAGCGGAAGTTAGCGCACAGGACGCATCAACAGGCCGGTGGTCGAGACCCGCACTTCGTACGTCGCGGGCCCGCCCGCCGCGACGAACGCCGCGGAGCCGTATTCGGCATCGAGGAGCGGGCCGAGGAGCCGGCGGCGCGCCACGAAAAAGAGGTCGACGAAGTTCGGGCGGGCGAGCTCGTACGTGGTGTGCGGCTTATGGCGCTCGTCCAGCACGTCGTTGTAGCGTCCGGCCACGCGGTCGAGCTCGAAGGCCGTGTGGAGCCCCACGAGATTCGCGAGCGGGTGCCACTTGAGGATGTGGGCGTCCACGTAGAACGCGTCGCCCGCGAGCTCGTACATCGCCAGGTGCCGGTCGGGAAACACGATCGTCGCGCGAAACCGCTGTGGCGCCACTGGCTCGGTCGTCACCGTCGCGGCGACCTCCTCGAGCGTCAGCGCTTGATAGCCCCGCAAACCGACCATGATCGCGCCCACGAGGGCGGCGAGCGTCAGCAGGAGCAGTCCGAGCAGGCTTCGCAGCGCGCTGCCCGTCCAGCGCTGGTCGCCAGCCGCCCGATAGCCCGCCCGCAGCACCAGGAAGCCCGCGACGAGGAGGCAGAGGCCGGCGAATGCGAGGCGAAGGGTCATCGGAGTCGTCTAAACTAATGCGCGAGTGAACTCGCGGCTCGGCGACCGCCCGTAAACGGGCGCCTCAGCGCCGCTTGAGCGGCCGATGCCGAGCCGCGGCTTGAGCCGCGACCTGATACCGAAACATGATTATTCTTAGGACCAAGATGCCTCCGATGGATGCCGCCGTTCGCCTGCTCCGCCCCGCTCCCCCGGGCAGCGAGGATATCCTCACGCCCGCAGCCCTCGAATTCCTCGCGTCCCTCGCCCGTCGCTTCGAGCCGGAGCGGCGGCGGTTGCTCGAGCGTCGCGTCGCGCGCCAACAGCAGCTCGACGCCGGCCAGCTGCCCGACTTCCTTCCCGAGACCCGAGACATCCGCGAGCGCGAATGGACCGTCGCGCCGATCCGGCCCGACTTGACGGACCGTCGTGTGGAGATCACCGGGCCCGTCGAGCGCAAGATGATGATCAATGCGCTCAACTCGGGCGCGAACGTCTTCATGGCGGACTTCGAGGACTCCAACGCACCCACCTGGGAGAACAACGTCCGGGGCCAGGCGAACGTGCGTGACGCGGTCGCGGGCACGATCGCCTATACGAGTCCGGAGGGGAAGCGCTACGCCCTCGAGCCCAAGACCGCGACGCTGGTCGTGCGGCCCCGGGGCTGGCACCTGATCGAAAAGCACGTCCTGGTGGACGGCCAGCCGATCGCCGCCTCGCTGTTCGATTTCGGTCTGGCGTTCTTTCACACCGCCGCCGCGCTCGTCGCGCGCGGATCGGGACCGTACTACTACCTCCCCAAGCTCGAGAGCCATCTCGAGGCGCGCCTGTGGAACGACGTCTTCAACTTCGCGCAGGACGCCCTGGGCATCCCTCGGGGCACGATACGCGCGACGGTCCTGATCGAGACGATCCTCGCCGCATTCGAGACGGACGAGATTCTCTGGGAGCTCCGCGACCACTCGGCGGGACTGAACTGCGGCCGCTGGGATTACATCTTCAGCTACATCAAGAAACTGCGCAGCCGGCCTGACCGCGTGGTTCCCGACCGGGCGCGGGTCACCATGGACCAGCCGTTTCTCCGGAGTTACGCCGAGCTCGTGATTCGCACCTGTCATCGCCGCGGGATCCACGCGCTCGGCGGCATGGCGGCCCAGATCCCCATCAAGCGGGACGCCGCCCTCAATGCCCAGGCGCTCGAGAAAGTCCGGCAGGACAAGCTCCGGGAAGTCCAGCAGGGACATGACGGGACGTGGGTCGCGCACCCGGCGCTCGTCGCGGTCGCGCGTGAGGTGTTCGACGCCCACATGCCGGGCAAGAACCAGATTGCGCGACGGCGCGACGACGTGCGTGTCACTGCCGCCGACTTGCTCACGACGCCCGCCGGCGATATCACCGCGGACGGCCTGCGGACCAACCTCAGCGTCGCCCTGCAGTACCTCGCCAGCTGGCTCACGGGGATGGGCTGCGTGCCGATCAGCGACCTGATGGAAGACGCCGCGACGGCCGAGATCTCGCGGGCGCAGGTGTGGCAGTGGGTGCGTCACGGCGCACGGCTGCGGGATGGGGCGCTCGTGAGCGCCACAAAAGTGCAACAGACGCTCTCCGAGCTGGTGGCCGCCCTACCTGAACGGGTAGGTGCGACGGGAGCCGCTGCCGATAGGTTTTCGCTTGCGGGGCGGATTCTGGCCGACCTGACGACCGGCGCGGAGTTTGCAGAGTTCCTGACGACGGTCGCGTACGACTACCTCGACTGAGATCAGGACGGGACACCCATGAATCAGCAGGACTTCACCACCGCCCTCGGGCGCGCCTGGGCCACGCACAGCCGATGGAAGGGCGTGACTCGCCCCTACACCGCCGCGGATGTCTACCGCCTGCGCGGCTCCCTCGAGATCGAATACTCGCTGGCGCGCTATGGCGCCCGACGCCTGTGGCAGCTGTTTCAGGACGACGACTACGTCGCGGTCCTCTCGGCGATCACGGGGAACCAGGCCATCCAACAGATCCAGGCCGGGCTCAAGGCGATCTACGTCAGCGGCTGGCAGGTCGCGGCCGACGCGAATAACGCGATGGAGATGTACCCGGACCAGAGCCTGTACCCGTCCGATTCGGTGCCCACCCTGCTGCGCCGCATCAACAACGCCCTGAAGCGGGCCGACGAGATCGCGCACATGAACGGCGACGACTCGACGTACTGGTTCGCCCCGCTCGTCGCTGACGCGGAGGCGGGGTTCGGCGGGGCGTTGCACGCGTTCGAAATCATGAAGAACATGATCGACGCCGGCGCCGCGGGCGTGCACTTCGAGGATCAGCTCGCCTCCGTGAAGAAGTGCGGCCATCTGGGCGGTAAGGTGCTGGTGCCCACGAGCGAGTTCGTCACGAAGCTCGTGGCCGCGCGCCTGGCGACGGACGTCTGTGGTGTCGACACCATCCTCATCGCGCGCACCGACGCGAACAGCGCCACGCTGCTGACGAGCGATTGCGACGAGTACGACCGGCGTTTCGTGACCGGGGAGCGAACCGCCGAAGGGTTCTTCCGCGTGCGGGACGGCGTGGACGCCGCGATCGCGCGGGCACTCGCCTACGCACCATACGCGGACCTGCTCTGGTTCGAGACGTCGAAGCCCGACCTGAGCGAGGCGACCAAATTCGCCGAGGCGATCCACGCGAAGTACCCGGGCAAGATGCTCGCCTACAACTGCTCGCCGTCGTTCAACTGGCGCAAGCATCTGAGCGAACCGCAGGTCGCGTCATTCCAGAAGGAGCTGGGCGCGCTGAATTACAAGTTCCAGTTCGTGACTCTCTCCGCATTCCATGCGTTGAACCACAGCATGTTCACGCTGGCACAGGACTACAAGGCGCGGGGGATGGCGGCGTACGCGGAGCTGCAGAACCGCGAATTCGCGTCCGAGAAGGACGGCTATGCGGCGGTGCGGCACCAGGAGTTCGTGGGCGTCGGCTACTTCGACGAGATCACGCAGATCGCGACCGGGGGCACCTCTTCCGTGACCGCGATGGAGGGCTCGACGGAGCAGGAGCAGTTCCAGGAGCCCAAGCGAGGGAAAGCCGCCGCCGGTCGCTGAGACGGGGGGCGGGGGGAGCTACTCGCTCGCGACCATCCTCGGACCAGGCGCTCCGGCGGCCCGGCGCCACAGCGTGGCGCGCCACAGGTCACTGTCCACCGACCAGATCGATCGGCCGACGACGTCGCCGCGGCTATTGAGCCCTTTCGCTTCGGCGAGTAGGTATCCGGGAAGCGCGCCCAGATCGCGCAACATGCCGTCGCCCCATATGAACGCCCGGGTGCTGCAGAGACACGTGCTGGCCGTGGTGGTGCCGATCACGCGACCCTGAGCGTCCACGTCGCTCACGAGCGTGTTCTGACCGCCGAGCGTGCCCAGGTCCTGCATCACTCCATTTGCCCAGAAGAAGCCGCGCGTATACGGTGACGTGGGGCTGGAAACCTGACCGGCCACTTCGCTCGCGGTATTCACCAACAAACCGCTGCTCGTGGCGTACCCCGGCAGTAGCCCGAGATCCTGCATGACACCGTTGCTCCACAGGAATCCATGCTGTTGGCCGCTCGCGTCGGTGCTCCAACCGGTGACGACGCCTTGCGCGCTGATCGCGGCCGCCCCACTCGAGGGTCCGCCTAGCGTGCCGAGGTCGTGCATGGCGCCGTCCCAAAGGAAGGCATGCGTGTCACCTGCTGCGGTCTGGCTCTCGCCCGCCACTTGACCCGCGTCGTTCACGGCCGCCGCGCTGCTGGCATTACCACCGAGCGTCCCCAAGTCCTGCATTACGCCGTTCAACCACAGAAATGCGTGACTCGCACCGGACGGGATCCTGCTGCTCCCCACCACGTAGCCCGCGTCGCTCAGCCCTGACGGCATGCTCCGGTCGCCGCCCAGCGTGCCGATATCGTGAATCACGCCGCCGTCCCAGAGTACGGCTCGCGTCGCCGCGGACAAATACGGCACGCTCCAGCCGACGATCTGACCGCCCTCGTTGATGAACCTGGCCGTGCTCTGTTCGTTCGGCGTGCCGCCGAGCGTCCCGAGATCGGTCATCACGCCTTGCTCCCACAGGAACGCGTGTTGCGCCCCGTACGGGGAAGGCTCGCCGATCCCCGTCCGGCTGAACCCGACGACCTGCCCCTGGCTGTTGGCGGCCCATGCCTGGCTTCCACCGCCTCCGCCATTGTGCGTGGTGTCGAGCGTGCCGAGATCGACGAGGTTGTACGCCCCGGCGCTGGACTGCGCGAGCGTGCGCGCGGGTCCTTGGAGGTTGGGGTCGCGACAGGCGCTCACGAGGATGGCGGAACTGAGCAAGACGGCGAACCGATTCATGCAGCCCTCCGAGGCTGGTCGAGGGCATGGCAATGCAAGCGACGTGCTCGGGCCAGTCGTGGCTGGCGCCCGCGCAACGGTGGGGCCCGGGGGCGACGACGCGGCCGCACCACGAAAAGTCGTTGACAGCCTCGGCTTCGCCTCTACTTTGTGGGCTATGAAGCGCTCGACCCTCTACAGCATCGCCGCCGTGCTCGCCGTGGCGGCGCTCTTTTTCTTCATGACCACCGCTCGTGCCAAGGTGCAGTGCCGCGTCTGTACGGAGTTTCGCGGCCGGACCAACTGTGCCACGGCCGTCGGGGCAACGGAACAGGCGGCCCGTGAGGGCGCGCAGAGCACGGCCTGCGGCCCGATCGCGAGCGGCATGGATGAGCAGATCGGCTGTGGGCGCACGCAGCCGACCGCCGTGCAGTGTCAGCCGCGGTAGGGGCGGAGGCGGTGTCCGATCTCTCGCTGCCCCGCACGCCGATCCCGGCGCACCTGCTGCTCACGCAGGGCATCTCGCGCCCGGGCCAGATCTTCGTGATGGAGCGGGTGCCGCACCACGACGGCCCGGAGACGGTGCTGGAGCTGTTGAATCGACCGGAAGGATTCTTCGCGTTCCGGCCCGACGAGGATGGCGACGTGCAGCTCGTCTCGAAAGGCCAGACGGTATCGCTGTCTGTGGACCGGCAGGCCCCGATCGCCGATCCCGCCCGGCTCTCCGCGGCGCGCACCCTCGGCGTCGAGATCGTGTTGGCCGGCGGCTCGACGCTCGGCGGCTGGGCAAGCGTGGAGCTGCCCGAGGCACACACCCGGCTGCTCGACTATCTCAACGCTTCGCCTGAGCTGTTCTTCGCCGTGTGGACCCACGCGGCCACCCATTATGTGAACCGCGCCTTCGTGATGTACGCGCGCCCACTGAGCTAACCGATGCCCGCACGGATAGATCCCTTCGTCGACGTCCTGCTCCGGGAGCGAGGCGACCAGCTGTACCTCCTGCCCGACGAGCCCGTCACGATGGTCAAGGACGGCAAGCCGCGGAAGGTCAGCCGCCAGCCGCTCACCGACCAGCACATCTACGCGCTCCTCGTCGAGGTCGCGCCCTCGGAGTCGGCGAACCACATCGACCAGATGGCGGAGACGGAGTTCGAATACGTGGCGGACCGCGGGATGGTGCGGGTGCGGATCGTGCCCGATATGGGGCGGCTGACGGCGATGGTGGCCCCGGTTGACCGAGCGGCGGACGCGGGGGCGGGGGCGGGAGCCCCTGCTCCAGCAGCCCAGCGGACTTCCGGGGCGGTCGCGGGAGGTCCCGCTCCAGCAGCCCAGCGGGCACCCGCTGTCGCGGGACCTTCCGCCCCCGCCCCTACTCCACCGTCGCCGTCGGCCATTGCCGCGGCGCCGCCGGCCGGCCTCCCGGTGGACTTCGCGGCGCCACAGTACACGGCCGCCGAGCGCGCGCTGGGCGAGCTGCTCAAGGCGCTCGTGAGCTCCGCGTCGTCGGATCTGCACCTGCGGGTGGGTGAGCCACCGGTGTTTCGCACGCACGGCGAGATGAAGCGCCAGAACACGCCGCCGCTCAGCACCCAACAGCTCGAGCTGATGGTGCTCGCGATCATGCCCGAACGCAATCGCGGCGAGTGGAAGGAGACCGGCGACACCGATTTCGCGTATGAGATCAGCGGCCTGGCCCGCTTCCGGGTGAATGCCGCGCGCGACCGGAAGGGCCCGATCGCCGTCTTCCGCGTGATCCCCGCCAAGGTGGTCACCGCCGAGCAGCTCGCCATCTCGAAGGAAGTGCAGCAGCTCTGTTACCTCACCAAAGGGCTGGTGCTCGTCACGGGCCCCACGGGTTCAGGCAAGTCCACCACGCTGTGCGCGCTCATCGATCTCATCAACCGCACCCGCACGGACCACATCATCACGATCGAAGACCCGATCGAGTTCGTGCACGAAAACAAGAAGTGCGTCATCACGCAGCGGCAAGTGGGCGTGCACACGGACAGCTTCAAGCGGGCGCTCCGATCGGCCCTGCGCGAGGACCCGGATATCGTGCTCGTGGGGGAGATGCGCGATCTCGAGACAATCGCCGTCGCCATCGAGACGGCGGAAACCGGGCACCTGGTGTTCGGCACCCTGCACACGACCACAGCGGCCTCGACGGTGGACCGCATCATCGATCAGTTCCCCGCGGATCGGCAGTCGCAGATCCGCGTGATGCTGTCGGAGTCGCTCAAGGGCGTGATCGCCCAGACGCTCTGTAAGAAGCTGGGCGGGGGGCGCGTGGCGGCGCGGGAGATCCTGCTCACCACACCGGCGATCTCGAACCTGATCCGCGAGGGCAAGACGTTCCAGATTCCGTCGATCATCCAGACGTCGAAGCAGCTGGGGATGTTGACGTTGAACGACGCCCTGCTCGAGCTGGTCGAAAAGAAGGAGATCAGCGGGGATGAGGCATATATGAAATCCGTGGAGAAGGCGGGGCTGGCGGCGTCCTTGAAAGCCAAGGGGCACAAACTGACGATCGCTTAGAAGGGTGTCCGGGGCTGGGGTCCGGTGTCCGGGGTCCGGGGTCCGGGAGCCGGGGATTCACGAACGGTGCGCCTTGAGGGCTCGAACAAGCCCCGCAAGCAGCTGGCCCACCTGCACGGTCCGTTCGAAGAGCTTCGTTACGTCGGCTTGCTCTAGGTAGCGGAGCCGCACAGCAATCGTAAACTGAGTCTCAACCTCCATGAGAGAACCCTTGGCCACGGATAGGTACCGTAAGTAGTCGCCAAGGTGGTCCCGCCCGTGGCCCTCCGCGATGTTCGAGGGGATCGACACGACCGCACGCTTCACTTGCTGGACGAGGCCATACCGCTCTTCGCTAGGAAACCGGTCTGCGAGGCGGTACGCCTCAGCGACCAGATCCATAGCCCGCTGCCAGACGACCAAGTCGCGGTGGTTTCGAATAGAGCGGGACGGGCGGCTCGGAGAGGACATCGATCCGAACGGTACCGGTGCGGTAACGGATGAGCGGTATCGTTCCAATGCAGCGGCCATCGTTCTGCGGCGCTAACCACGCCAGCACCGGACCCCGGACCCCGGACACCAGGTTTTACCAGAGCCACCGGTCGGATTTGAACCGACGACCGCTCGATTACGAATCGAGAGCTCTACCACTGAGCTACGGTGGCGGTAGGCCCCAAACTTAGCAACGCACTACTGGATCCGGTACTCCACGGCGTCAGCGCGGCCCATTCCCTACCCCGTCAGAATCAGCACCGTGACGCCCCACGCGACGGTCAAGAGCGTCACCGGGATCCCGACGCGGGCGTACTCCCAGAACCCGATCCGCGTGCCGTGGGCTTCCGCTTTCTCCACCACGATCAAGTTCGCGACCGAGCCGATCAGGAGCAGATTGCCCGCGAACGTCGCGCTCATCGCGACCACACGCCACAACAGCTCCGCGTGCGGGAGATGTGGGACGACGTTCCGCCACAGCAGCACCGCGGGGACGTTCGAGATCAGGTTGGAGAGCACTACCATCACGCCGCTGGCGGCGAGCGCCGCCGTCGGCCGATGGCCTGCTTGCACGATCGCGAGCGCGCGGCCGTTGATCCAATCCACCGCCCCGGTCGCTTCGAACCCCCGCATCACCACGAAGAGCGAGCCGAAGAAGAGCAGGAGCTCCCAGTCCACGCGCTCGATCGCGTACGCCGGGTCGCGCTGGGCGACGAGCACCATCAGCGCCCCCGCGGCGATCGCCACGCCCGGCAGCGATCCGCCGGCGAGCCACGCCGCCACCGCGACACCAAACATCACCAGGCCTTTGGCGACCAGGCCCCGGTCGAGGGGCACCGGGACGACCTCGGGGCGCTCGCGGAACGACCCCACGAGCTCCTCCCGGAACGCCCAGCGGAGCACGCCGAAGGTGAGGGCGAGCCCCCCCAATCCGATCGGCAGCATGTGATCACATCGAGGTCGATCGCCGCGTATGCTTGCGGCAGGGTGATCACCCCGAAGACGACCATCGCGACGGCACCGAGCAGGCTGGCTGCCGGGCGGTTCAAGTGCACGAAGGGCAGACGCTGCACCGCGATCAGCAGGTAGGTCGCGGCAAAGATCACGAGCCCGAGTGTCATGCGGGTCGCCGCCGCTTCGCGGTCAGAGTCTTCTCGAACCAGTGATGGGCGTACGGCTCATCGTTGAAGGGCCGCACTTCACGATATCCGCTCGCCTTGTAGAGCGCCTGCGCCTCGGTCAGGGCCTTATTCGTCTCGAGCCGCAGAGTGGGAATGCGCCGCTTCCGCGCCAATTGCTCGAGACCTTGCAGGATCCGCTTCCCGATCCCCATCCCACGACACGTTGCGGCGACCCACATCCGCTTGATCTCGCCAAAGTCCGGATGACACTTGAGGGCGCCGCACCCCACCGGCTCGCCGTTCAGGGTGGCGAGAAGAAAGTACCCGCGCGGCGGCGTGAGCTCCGCCGCCGATGCGGAAATGCCGCGCGCTGGATCGAACCCGGCGTCGAAGCGCTCGGCCAGCTCGTCGAAATACCGTGCGAGGCAATACTGGGCCGCGCGGCTGCGGGGATTCTCCACCTCCAGGCGGACGGCGCTCGCCAGCAGCAGGCGCTCGACCGACCCCATCGCGGTGGCCAACGCGGTGCGCTGCGTGTCCGTCAGCTGGCTCAGCAGTGACCGCGCGGCTCGATCCGAAAGGCGGTTCAGGAGGCCCACCTCTTTCTGACCGGAGGTGGTGAGCCTCGCGACGCGCACCCGAGCGTCTTCAGACGCCGGACCCGTGCGCACCAGCCCGTCGGCCTCGAGTCCCCGGAGCAGGCGGCTCACGTACCCTGAATCCAAGCCCAGCCGAGCGCGCAGTTGGCGCACTTCGACGCCCGTCGAGCCGATCTCGAAGAGCAGGCGGGATGCGCCGAGCGAGCGATCGCGGCCGAGAAAGTGACTCTCCAGGGCACCGATGTGCTGCGTCACGGTCCGATTGAAGCTGCGGACTTGGGCGACGGCGTCCATTATCTGACGATAGTCAGAGATGTTCCGCTACGCCACCCCTACCTCGATCCCCCGCCACTTGCCCTGGCGGAACCACAGGACGGACAAGGCGCACCGCGTGATGTGTCCGAGCAGGATCGCGGTCCAGATGTGCACCGGGTGCAGCTGCCGCGTCGCCTGGATCAGCGCGCAGAAGCCGAGCGGCACGACGATCTGGGAAATGATCGAGATGTAGAGAGGGGAACGCGTATCACCCGTGCCCTGGAGCCCGCCGGTGTACGTGAGGGCCACCGTCACGAACAGCCCCGAGATGCTGAGAAACGACAGCAGCTGCACGCCGAGCCCCACGACCGTGGGATCGGTCATGCCGAACAAGCCGAGCAGCGCGCGCGGAATCGTGAGGAACACGACGCCGATCACCGCGGCGAGACCGAGCCCGATCCCCGCGGCCACATGGACGCCGCGCACGGACCGATCGGGGCGCCCCGCGCCGAGGTTCTGGCCCGCTACCGCCGCGGCGGCGCCCATGAGTCCCACCGAGGTCCACGTGATGAACGAGAACAGCTCCGTGTAGCTCACCGCGTAGGCGGCCTGGGCCTCCGCGCTCAGCGCGAGCGAGCCGATGTACCGCAGCAGCAACACGCCCGCGACGTTCATGGCGATCCCCTGGAAGCCCGTCGGCAGGCCGAAGCGGAACAGCGCCCGAATGATGTCCCAGTCGGGCCGCCAGTCCATGCCGCGGTGCCACCGCACCGGGAGGCGCCCCGAGAAGAGCAACCAGCCCGCGACGGCGCTCACGGTGATTCCGGCCACCGCCGTGCCCACGGCCGCTCCCGCGGTGCCAAGCCGCGGCGCCGGTCCGACGCCGGTGATGAAGACGATGTTGCAAGCGATGTTGAGCACCGTGAGGAGAATGCCCAGGCGCAGTGGGGTGCGCGCGTCCCCCGCCGCCCGCAACGCGCCGCTCACCATGAAGAACAAGAGCATGCCGACGCTGCCGACGAACATGATCCGAAGAAATGGCAGCGCCTGGACCTGGACGGCGGGTGCGGCGTGCACCACGCCGAGCAGTGTCGGCGCCAGGATCCAGCCGAGTGGAGCGAGCACCAAGCCCCACAGCGCCAGCGCGGCGAGCGCCGCCTGGTACACGGTGCGGTTCACCTTCTCCTGATCGTTCGCCCCGGCGAACCGCGCGACCAACACGCCCATGCCGCTGAACACGGACATCACGAACGCGATCACGACGATGAAGATCTGAATCGCCACCCCGATCCCCGCGTTCCCCGCGTACCCCACGAGGTGGCCCACGAGGGCGTGGTCCACGATCCCCTGGAGCCCGCCGATCAGGTTCTGCAGCATCGTGGGCCAGGCAAGCATCCACACGGCGTGGGTGATCGGGCCCTCGACGATCGACCGGTCGAGTTGTTTCGCGGGACGGACGGTGGTGGTCATGTGTCGAGCGATGCTGCTTTCATCGAACGCTCCAGTATGCGCGGAGAGTCCATGCGTCTGGCCCAGGCGGAGAACTCCGTCGTAGGCCCGCGCCACTCGAGCGCGCCCACGTCGGCGAACAACGGCGCATCGGTCCTGAGCGTCGCCAGCTGCTTGAACAGCAGAGCCGCATCCCGGTTCGCTCCCAGAACCGTGGGCGGAAAATCTTCGATGGGACCGTGCTCGTTCAGCAGGCGGGCCGCGGTCGCCTTGCCGATCCCCTCGATGCCAGGATACCCGTCCTGCGCATCACCGACCAGGGCGAGAAAGTCCGGAATCAGTGCGGGCTCGACGCCGAACTTCTCCTTAACCCCGTCAGCATTCCGGATCGTTCCTGCTCGGCGATCGACCTGCACCACGCGGTCCTCCACTACGCACTGCGCTAGATCTTTATCATTCGCCCAGATGCAAACCTTCTCCACGCGGTGGTCCATCGCGGCCAGGTGGGCGGCGGAGGCGAGCGCATCATCCGCCTCGAGCTCGACCATGGGCCACACGACCACGCCCATCGCCGCGAGGGCGTCCTCGAGCGGCTGGAATTGCCGAGCGAGGGCCGGCTCGATTCCCTCCCCCGTCTTGTAGTCGGGCCAGAGCGCGTTGCGGAACGACTCGATGACGTGATCGGTCGCGACGCCCAGGTGCGACGCCCCGTCCTCGACCATCTTGAGCACGGTGTTGAGCACGCCGATCACGGCGCCGAAGGGCGGATCCCGGTCCGGTTTCGCCCGTCGCAGGCCGTAGAAGTGACGGAACAGCTCGTACGTGCCGTCCACGAGATGCACGATCATGGGAAGACGTCAGGAATGCCGGCGTCCTGCCTGCTCGGCCCGGGCGAGCAACAACGCGCGCTCCCGTTCGTTCCGGGTGAGCGCGGCGGCGCGCTCGAACTCCGCGCGGGCCTCATCGCGCCGGCCGAGCTTCTCGAGGAAATCGCCGCGCACGCTCGGCAGCAGGTGGTACTTGGCGAGCGACGGCTCGCCCGCGAGCGCGTCGACGATCTCGAGACCGGCGGCGGGACCGAATGCCATCGCGTACGCTACGGCGCGATTCACTTCCACGACAGGGGACGGCGCGAGCTGGGCGAGCCCGTCATACAGCGCGGTGATGCGCGTCCAATCCGTTTCTTCCGCGGTGCGCGCCCGGGCGTGGCACGCCGCGATCGCCGCCTGCAGCGCGTACGGCCCGAGCGTGCCCCGGAGCGCCTCGACCCGCTCGAGCGCCGCGAGCCCGCGAGCGATGAGCAAGCGATCCCAGCGTGACCGGTCCTGTTCGAGCAGCAGCACGGCCTCGCCCGATGGCCCCACCCGGGCCCGCAGGCGCGAGGCCTGAATCTCCATCAGCGCGACCAGCCCGTGGACCTCGGGCTCCTGCGGCGCGAGCTCAGCCAGAATCCGCCCCAGGCGGAGCGCCTCCTCGCACAGCGCGGGGCGGACCCAATCGCCGCCGGCGGTCGCCGAGTACCCCTCGTTGAAGATCAGGTAGATCACCTCGAGGACCGACGAAAGCCGGACGACGCGATCCGCGGCGCGTGGCACCTCGAACGGCACGCGTGCCTCGGCCAGCGTGCGCTTCGCCCGCACGATGCGCTGCGCGACGGTCGGGACAGGGACGAGAAAGGCGCGCGCGATCTCCTCGGTGGTCAAGCCGCCGAGCAGCCGCAGCGTGAGCGCCAGGCGCGCTTCGGTCGCGAGAACGGGATGGCAGGCGGTGAAAATGAGACGCAGCAGGTCGTCCCCGACATCGTCGTCGAGCGCGGTGTGGAGATCGTCCTCGGGACTCACTTGCCGAGCCTCGAGCTCGTGGCCGATCGTCTCGTGCTTGCGGTCGAGCATCTTGCCGCGCCGCAGCCCGTCGATGGCGCGATGCTTGGCGGTGGCCATGAGCCAGGCGCCCGGATTGTCGGGCACGCCCGACGTGGGCCACTTCTCGAGCGCCGCGAGCAACGCCTCCTGCGCCAAATCCTCCGCCAGCCCGACATCCCCGCCCACCACCCGCGCGAGACCCGCGATGAGCCTGGCGGATTCGATCCGCCAGACCGCATCGATGGTCGCATGGATGTCGGACACTACCGGCCGGCGGCCTTTCGCACGTCGGGCGGGAAGTCCTCGATCTCCGTCACCCGGCGGACCTCGATGACGTCGCCGTCGAGCATCGGCGCCCGCTTGGCCCACTCGATGGCTTCTTCCTGCGACTTCACCTGAATCATCCAGTAGCCGCCGACCAGCTCTTTGGACTCCGTGAAGGGACCGTCCAATACCTTGGTCTTGCCGCCGCCGAACTTCACCCGCGCGGCCGTGGCCGGTGGCGCGAGTCCGTCCAGGCTCAGCAATACGCCGGCCTTGCTCAAGGAATCGTTGTATTTCGTCATCTTGGCGACCAGCTCGGCCGGGGGCACGAAGTCCGCGCCGGCCTTTTCATAGGCCTTGGGGATTACCAGCATCATGAAGCGCATGATCGTCTCTCTTGTGGGGTTCCATAGAAGCGTCGAACGAGGGACGGCGAAATCGACAACCTCCTACCCCCCGGCCAGCGCCCCCACCACTAGGAAGGGTTCGGTGCCTCTGGCGACGGCCTCGGGCAGGGCGGCATCCGGCTGTGCGAGGGACAGATCCCGCGCGCACGCGAAGAACCGCACGAACGGCCGGCGCTCCAGGGTCACGTGGTCGCGGATAGTGCCCCGGAGCATCGGGTAGCTGGTCTCGAGCGCGTCGAGCACCGACCGCTGGGTGGCTGGGCCGTTCAGGGCGAGCTCCACTTCCCCTTCCACGCGGGCCAACCTCCGCAGATGCTCGGGGAGCGCCACGCGGATCATCGCAGGGTTTGCACCTCGACCGAGACGACCGCGGGGAGATCGCGAACGATCGGGGCCCAGTTGTCACCGGCGTCCGGCGAGGCATAGACCTGCCCTCCGGTGGTACCGAAATACACGCCGCACGGGTCGAGCGAATCGACCGCCATGGCGTCGCGCAGCACGTTCACGTAGCAATCGCGCTGTGGCAGGCCCGTGGTGAGCGCTTCCCATTCGTGCCCGCCGGTCCGGCTGCGATACACACGCAGCTTGGCCTCTGGCGGGTAATGCTCGGAGTCGCTCTTGATGGGGACCACATAGATGGTCTCCGGCTCGTGGGCGTGCACGTCGATCGGGAAGCCGAAATCGGTCGGCAGGTTGCCGCTGATCTCTTGCCAATTCGCTCCGCCGTCGTCCGAGCGCATCACGTCCCAGTGCTTCTGCATGAAGAGCACGTTGGGGCGCGATGGATGCATGGCGATGCGGTGGACGCAGTGGCCCACCTCGGCGGTCGAGTCGGGCAGCTGATACGGCGACTTGAGCCCGCAGTTCGCCGGCCGCCACGACTTACCGGCGTCGTCGGTCTGGAACACGCCCGCGGCCGAAATGGCCACGCTGATTCGCTTCGAATCGCGCGGGTCGAGAACGATCGTGTGCAGGCACATCCCGCCCGCTCCCGGCTGCCACAGATGCCCCTTCGCGGAGCGCAAGGCGCCCAGCTCCTGCCAGTTCTGACCACCGTCGGTCGAATGGAAGAGACCGGCATCCTCCACGCCCGCGTACACCGCATCCGGGTCCGTGAGCGACGGCTCGAGATGCCACACGCGCTTGAATTCCCACGGGTGCTGGGTGCCGTCGTACCACTGATGCGTGCCCGGGACCCCGTCGTAGGCGAACTTGTTTCCGACCGCGTCCCACGTCTTGCCGCCGTCGTTCGACCGCTGGAGCACCTGGCCGAACCAGGCGCTCGACTGCGACGCATACAGGCGGTTCGGGTCGGCAGGCGAGCCTTTGACGTGATAGATCTCCCAGCCGCCGAAATGTGGACCGTTGACGGACCATTGCTTGCGTTTTCCGTCCGAGCTCAGAACGAACGCACCCTTGCGAGTGCCCACTAGTACGCGAACGCCGCTCATGGCGCAGTTCCTTTTTTCCGTGTTCCCGATAAGGTAGCCGCTCGAGCGGCGCGAGTGAACTCGCGGCTCACGTGCCGCTTCAGCGGCCGCTGCCGAGCCGCGGCTTGAGCCGCGCCTATGCAACAAGGGCCCCGGATCGCTCCGGAGCCCTCGAGAATTCACTACAGCAGGGTGTTGCTTACTGGCAGGCGGGTGCGCCTTCCGATACCGCCGGCGCCACTGCCGCCGTGTTCACGAAAATCGCGCACGTCACCAGGGGGTTGGTAAGGTTGACGTTCGTAATCGTCGCGCTCCAACCACCACCGTTCACGGTCGGACCACCCAAACGGTTACCCGTGGTCACGCAGAAGTTCACCGTACCCGCGGTGGGCGGGGTGGTGCACGACGTGGTGGTGCTGTACTTGACCGAGTCGGCGAAGAACGCTTCCTCGGCGGTCACCAGGTTCCGAAGGTCCGACTTCATCGAGGCGATATATGCCTTCGCCTTGGTGTTGGCGAACTTCGGGATCGCGATGGCGGCCAGAATACCGATGATCACCACCACGATCAAGAGCTCAATGAGCGTAAAACCCTTGCGGTTCATCCGAACCCCTCCGTTCATGTCGAGTGCGTAGCGAGCCAACCCACGGGCGGCCCGAAGAGGAGTCCGCTTGGGTTCCATCTGCCACCTCCTGGGGCAGGAGGCGTGCCGCGTGTGACATGCGGGGGAGAAGCGTAGCAATGGCTTGAACTGCCGCAGGTTGCGACGTCTCTTGCAGAGCACGGCGCGCGCCCCTGTGTGCGGCAGATCACCCGGGGCGTTTCAATGCGTGACGGACGGCACCTCGAGCTCCCCCGGTGTGAGCACTGGATTCAATTCGATGAGCTCCCAATGGAGGATGTTCATGGTCCGCCCCGATCCGCGCTCCCGCTCGATGAAGGTATGAGGAGTGAGAACCCCGGAGACGCGACGCCAATCGCTGTAGTAGCTGAGCGAGATCACCGCCGGACCGGTCGCGTGCACCGGCATCGCCTTCCGCACGGCGACAATGAGATATGTGCGTGGGTCGAAGTAGTACTCCTTTTCCCATCCGTCGGCGAGGGTGACCCGCAGCGCACACGTCTCGTGCTGATCGAGCGTGTCGAGGCCGACAAGCTCGACGTGATGCCCCTTGGCTCGAGCGTCGATGAACGACTCATCGAACTCCGCCCCGCGGCGTCCCGCGTCCGCAGCGGCTCCGCTGTCGCGCTTCAGGACGCGCGACGCGAAGTTGTACTCCCACGTCGACCCGTCGAACCCTTCCGCGTATTCGAAACCTGGAGCGTGCACGTTCACGCGTCGGGTCGCCGGCCGCGCCCAGGCGATATCGGTGGTCGCGTGCAACGTTCCCTCGTCATACGTGCCGCGCATCCGGCGGGTACGAATGCGTTCGACGGCGGCATAGCCGCCAATCGCGGCAAGGTAGTCGTCAATGAGTCGATCTGCCGTCGGGCCGCATGGGGCTTGGGGCGCGCCTCGTGGGCGGTTGACGGCGATGGCAAGGGAGAATGCGACGACCGTGACGAAGGCACGCATCAGGGCCGCTTAGGCGCTCCGCTCGTGAGCTGCTGGACCCGCGTCCGAACAAACCCCATCGTCGAATCCTTGGCGAGCGCCTCCCGGTAGCTCGACATGGCCAGCGCCGTATCGCCCTTGTCGAGATAGATGTCCCCTTTGGCCGCGGGTGTCATTCCGGAATTGGGGAAGAACTCCGCGGCGAGCTGCAGCAGGCCGATGGCGTTGTCGACGCGCTTCGCGCGGGCTTCACTCCGCGCCAGGTCCACGAGCGGGAACTCGCGGAAATCGTACGCCTCGCTGCCGTAGTAGCGATCGCGCAGCTCCCGGTAGTGGCGCGTCGTGGCCGCGAGCCCCGAATCCGCGAGGTAGAGCGCGAGCTCGTCGGTCAACAGGCGGGGCCGAGCCACGCCGCGGTGGCACGTCTCGCACTTCACCACCACGTGCGGCTCGGGACGGCTGGGGACATCGGCGAGATGCTCCTCGTTGATGTGGTTCACCATGTCGATCATCACTCGGGCAGCTCGTTTGGTCCGCTTGTCGTCCGACGCGAACTTGAGCGAGTCGAGTGGCGCGCCTTCCCGCCCCACGTGACAGTAGGTGCATCGCACTCCCAGTCCCAGGGCGAAGCCGCGCATCGTCGCGATCAGCTCCTGCTTCCCGATGTTCTTGGGCAGCACCTTCAGGTTCGTGAAGGAATCGGGGGGAAATTTTCCCTGCGCTCGGAGCGTGGACGCGAGCGTAATCAAGAGCACCACAAAGCCGACAGCCCTGCGCATGGTTGTCCCTCATGAGAGAGCCAGTTTGTTGAGATATTGCCCCACGGAACGGGATCGTGACAGGACTCAGCCTGTCCGGACTCTGTTAGCTCCAGGCTTGAGAATCTCGCCAGGGAACGATAGCATGACCATCCAATTCCATCATCGGGACTCTCGCGTGTGATCTCCCCACTCATCTTCTGGCCTGCGGCTCTGGGACTCGGGTTTCTGGCGGCAGGCCTTTGGACCTACCGACGGGATTTCTTGTCCGAATCTGCACCGGCGCGGGTGAGATTCGTCGCGCTCGGCCCAGTGCTGGTCGCGGCATCCCTGGCTACGTTCGCGGGCGAGCATTTCACGGAAGCGACAACCTTCGTGACGTTAGTCCCAAAATGGCTGCCGGCGCGTCTCTTCATCACGTACTTCGTGGGGGTGGCACACCTGGCCGCCGCGTTGAGCTTTGTGGCCAGACGATACATCCGCTGGTCGGCGATTTTTGTCGCCCTGCTGTTCGCGCTCATCGTTCTGCTGCTATGGCTGCCGGGTGTCGTTGCGCGGCCGGGGGCTCGCATGGCCTGGATTGTGGCCGTACGCGAGACCACCTTCTCGATGGGCGCCCTGGCGCTGTTTAGCACTGCGGTGCGGGACCGCTGGCCGACTCGTGCGAGCACCCTGGCTGCCGTGGCCAGAGTCTGGACCGGCATGGTGCTGATCTTCTATGGCATCGAGCACTTTATCCATCCCGAGTACTCACCTGGCGTGCCGGATACCCAAGTCACCGCGTCGTGGGTGCCCCTGCCACTCGTACTGGCATATCTGACCGGCATACTGCTGATCGCGTTTGGGATCGCGATGCTTGTCAGGAAATACGCCAGCTCTGGAGGCACGTTCGCCGGATTACTCATGTTGCTGCTTACTCTGGTTCTCTACGTCCCCCAGTTGTTTCTCGCGGGCAGCGTTTCAGAGGAAATAACGGCGATTAACTTCGTGGCCGACACACTGCTCTTTGCCGGGACGATGCTCTTGATTACGAAGGCGATCCTGGATTCGGAACAACAACCGGCGGCAGGGACCACTGCTTGAGTAGGGGGCATCCAAACCCCTCATTCGTCCAACTCCCCCAAAACCAAATGGCCAGCGCGTCCCGCGCTGGCCATCGATCTTAGAGTGCCCTGGCCCGGATTCGAACCGGGACGCCTTGCGGCGCTGCCCCCTCAAGACAGTGTGTCTACCAGTTCCACCACCAGGGCCCGCAAGAAAAGGAAAGGTAGAATCCGCCAAGAGAGGGGTCAACCGGTGACCCGGATCACGTTTACCTCCCGCGTCCGGCCGCGGGCGCGACGCGACAGGCCGCACTAGATTGGGGCCCCATGGGACTCTGGGTCGCGTTCGGCTTCGGCGCGCTGATCGGCGCGTTCATCGGTGCGCTCGTGGGCCGACATCGCGGGGCCCGCGGAGCACCGGCGCCGGCACCCGTCGTTCCCCCGCCCCCTACCCCACGTTTTGGCCCGCCCGAAGTCCGCCACGTCGTACTCGACGAGGGCTCGGCCAACGTCCTGAACGCTCTCAACAATCGCCTGGCAGCGATCGGCGCCCTCGCTGACCTGCTGCACGGTAGCCCGCTCGACCCCGAGCGCGCGCGCGCCTTGATGATGTTGCACGGCGAAGTGCGCCGGGCGGCCGAAATCACCCAGCACTTCCTCGAGCTCGCCCAGCATCCGATCGGCGCGGCGGAGCCGTCCGACTGTTCCATCGTCTTGAACGGCGTACTGGCCGAGCGCGAGCAGACGCTGAAGGAGCTGGGAGTGAAGCTCGTGCGGAGCATCCCGCACGAGCTGCCGATGGTGGCCTGCCCCATGGCCCAGCTCACCGAGATGCTGATGAAGCTCCTCGACTTCGCGCTCCGGCGCCTGCGCGACAGCCAGCCCCCGCGCGAGCTGCGAATCGCCGTCAGCGAGAGCGGCCCGTCGCTCGCGATCTCGCTCTGGGACTCAGGCGTGCCACTCTCGGTCGAGGCCGAGCAGCGCCTGGTGACTCCGTTCCGGTTCACGCAGAGCGCGGGCGGCGGCGAGATCGAGTTCGCGCTGGCGCGCGCGCTGGCGCAGTCGTCCGGCGGGACGTTGCGGCTCCGGCCGCGCACCGGCGGCGGCGCCGAAGTGGTGGTCACGCTCCCGAAGAGCGTGCTCGCCCCGTTGGCGCGCACCACCGCCGCCACCCCTGCGCTCCCCAAGTTGCGGATTCTCGTGGTGGACGACGACGCAGTGAACCGGCAGGCGATGCGCCTCCTGCTCGAGCGCGAGGGTCACGAGGTGGTGGCGGTCGAGAACGGGCTCGAAGCGATCGAGCGGCTCGGCCCCGCGAGCGACCGGTTCGACGCCGTCGTGACCGACCTGCAGATGCCGCGGCTCGGCGGGCGCGCCCTGTACGAGCAGCTGCGCGAACAGCGCCCCCAGCTCGCCGAGCGGTTTGTGTTCGTCACCGGCGACCGCGCGCGCGACGAGACGCGGCGCTTCCTCGATGAGTGCGGCCAGCCCGCCGTGATGAAGCCTTACGACTTCAACGACCTGATCAGTGCGATCGGGCAGGTAGCGGGCAAGGGCAGCTAGGGCGTCACGCTCCCGAAAAAGATCTCCAGGTTGTCGTTGAGCGCTCCCGTCTTGGGCGCCACGCCGGTCCACGTCATCGCGGCATGGTCGGCGAGCGACGCGATGCCGTTGTAATCGCCGATAAACGGCCGGATGCCGGTCGGGCTCGACCCGTCGGGCACGCCCGACGCCCCGGGATCGAAGCCCGATGACGTCACGCGCGTCGACGTCCATGTCGCCCCACCGTCGAGGCTCGAGGCGTAGGTGACGTCCACGAGCGCGTTCCCCGAATAGCTCCGATCGTCGAACATCACGTCGATCCGGCCCCCGGCGTTCGGCGCCACGCTGATCTCGGCGCCGAACCGATCGCCGCTCGCCGTGCCGATCTCGACGGGCGTGGACCAGTGGGTGAGATCCGTAGCCGCGGCCGACGTGAAGAAGATCCTCCCGAGGCCGTTGACGATGTCGGCGAACACGACGTCGAGCCGCCCACGGGTCGCGTCGAACGCGGGCGCAGGGTATGAGCCTGGCCCCCGGAACGGCGTCCCTGAAGGGCCGACGGGAATGTTGAAGCAGAACGAGGGGAAGATGCAGACCGGATTGGTATAGGCGTAGAAGGCGAACGGCGCGCTCCACGTGTTGCCTCCGTCATGCGAGGCCGCAACGTAGTTCGCCGTGCCCTTTCCGCCTTGAATGCCGTTGTCGAAGGTGAGGAACAGCGTCCCGTCGGGCGCCGTGACGATCCGCTGATCCTGATTGTTACGGACCGGACCCGCGGTCACCTTGATGGGCGCCCGGAAGGAGCGACCTCCGTCGCGCGAGATGCCGACCAGAACCGGGGAGTGCGTGCCGTTGCCGTTGAACTGCGCCCAGGTCACGTAGATCGAGCCGTAAAACGGGCTCGTGGGGCTTGCGTCGATCGACAGGGCCTCGTGATCCGAGAATTGCCCGTTCGAGCCCTTGGTCTTGCCGTTGCCGGTCCAGCTCGCGATCACCGTGAGCGGCTGCGACGCGCCGCCCTGCAGCCAGGTGCGTCCCCCGTCCGTCGAGCGGCTCAACAGCAGGTTGATCTGGAACGGGGAAGTGAAGTTGAACGCTTGGCACACGAAGTACGCGGTGCCGTCGGGTCCGAACGCCACCTGGGGGTCGCCTCCCGCATCGAAAAATCCTGTGCCGGGGACGCCCGGATCATTCGTGAATCGCGTCACGCCGGGGACGAACCCGTTGGGCAGCGTCGCGGTCCACGTCTTCCCACCATCGAACGACGCGTTCACCGCGCAGCCGTCGTTGAAGTTCCAGTCGTTGGCGCCGGTGATGAGATTGCTCGCGTTCACCGGATTGACTGCGACCGGTGTCTCGTTCTGGGCGGTGGTATCCCGACTCACGTCCACCACGAAGACAGACGGCCCGCGGCCGCCCGCCGCGAAGCTGGGATGGAGCGCCGTGGGCGCTGGAGAGGGAAACTCGCTGCAGGCGCCGAGGGCGACGCAGGCAGCCACTATCCCGGCGTGCATAACTATGTGCCGCATTGCATGATCCCGCGGGTTGGGGGTTCAGGCGAATATGCACCCCGCGGAATCCCCCGCCAGGAGGGCGCGAGTGAACTCGCGGCTCGGCATCGGCCCGTAAGCGGGCGATTAACGCCGCTTCAGCGGCGGTTGCCGAGCCGCGGCTTTAGCCGCGCCTACCCCACCACCTCCGGCTCGAACTCGAGCCGTACGTCGAAACACTGTCGAACGCCCTCGCGCACCTCTTCGGCCAACGCCAACAGCTCGGTAGCCGTGCCGCCGTAGTTGACGAGCGCCAGCGCGTGGCGACTCGAGATTCCGGCCCCCCCGCGCCGAAACCCCTTCGAAAACCCCGCACGCTCGACCAGCCATGCCGCTGGGACTTTCACGCCGCCGTCGGCCGGAAATGTGGGAATCGGTGACGCCTGCTCTCCCTGCGTCGTTCGCCAGCGCGCCTCGAGCTGCTGGAAGGCCGCGGCGGGCAACACCGGATTCGTGAAGAACGAGCCCACCGATCGCGTATTCGGATCGTTCGGGTCCAGGACCATGGACTTCCCGCGCCGCAACGCCAGCACGGTCTCGCGGACGAGGCGGACGGCTTCCGCCGCTGACAGCGCTTCGAGCGCCTTCACGCGCGCGACGTTCTTGAGCTCAGCGTAGCGAATGCGCGGGTGCCGGTCCCGCGCTAGGCGGAACGTGACGTCGAGGATCACGTACCGACCCCGGTCTCCGCGCTTGAATCGGCTGTCGCGATAGCCGAAGGCACAATCCGTGGCGGTGAAGGTCTTCCGTTCGAGCGTGGTCCGGTCGAGGCAGGTGACGCTGACCAGCGTCTCCGCGACCTCCTGCCCGTACGCGCCGACATTTTGGATCGGGGTACCGCCGACCGTGCCAGGAATGCCGGAGAGACATTCGAGGCCCGTCCAACCGCGCTCGACGGTGCCCGCGACCAGCGTGTCCCAGTCGACCCCGGCACCAGCGGTCACTTCGGGCGTGGGTCCCTCGCGGTAGTCGAGGTCGCCGATCGTGATGCGCACCACCAGGCCCGGAAATCCCGCGTCCTGAAAGACAACGTTGCTGCCGCCGCCGAGGATGTAGACCGGCAGGTCCCGATCGGCGCCGAATGCGAGTGCCGCGCGTACCTCGTCGTCGCTCCCGCACTCCGCGAAGTAGCGGGCCGGGCCGCCGAGGCGGAGCGTGGTGTACGGGGCGAGGGGGACATGCTCGCGCAAGGGCAACCGCACATCGTGTTTCACGACTGCAAGATAGCGGTGAGCAGTGAGCAGTTGAGCGGTAAGCGGTGCGGCACTGAGTACCCTCGTGCGGAGAATTGATGCCACATGTTTTGCACCGCAGGGCGATCGTGTGGCCTTGCGCGATCACAAGAGCATCCTGGCGTGGCAGGAGGCCCACAAGGTCACAGATGCCGTCTTTGATGGCGTTCGGGCTAACTGGAAACCCTTCGCGGCAACGGTCTTCGGCCAGTTACAGCGAGCGTCGCTCTCCGTACAGCTGAATATCGCGGAGGGATACGCCCTTCGAAGTGCCCGCCGCTTCCGAAACCACTTGGAGATCGCCTATGGCTCAGCCGTCGAGACGGGCGAACTATTGGAGCTGGCTATCCGCAAGCGAATGCTCCCCGATGATTTGTCACATCAGGCTCTCGAGAATTGCCGGCGCTGCCAGCGCTTGTTACTGGGCCTGATCAAGCGATATCGCGAGAACCGGGGCTAGTCCGCTCACGGCACCGCCCCCCGCTCACCGCTCACTTCTCGCCGATCTTACCGCCCGCCGGGACCGACCAGGAACGACATGCCCGCGGTCACCGCGAGGTGCAACAACCGTTGCGGGCCGCCGGGGTTTCCTGGGGGCGGACAATAATACGCGCGGCCTTCGAGGCGCAGCGCCGCGCGGTTGCTCACGAAGAAGATCCGTTCGCCGAGCCCGGCGTGCACCGCGTTCAGGTCAGACGAATACGGGGCGCTCGGTCCCATATGGAGGCGGGAATAGCCGCCCAGGATGTAGAGCCCGCCCGAGCTGATGACGAGGCTCGCGCTGCCGAACGCCGCTGTGGTCCTTCCCACGCCGCTGAATCTCGAGAGCGGCTGCGCGACGTTGCCGTCAGCCTCGATGCTGAAATGCTCGCCGAGGAAGATGCCGAGCCGGCCACCGGTACCGAATTGGTTGTCGAGCTGGAGGCGACTGTCGTACCGCGTGTAGCTGCCGAATCCGCCGATCTCGACATCGCCACTATGCTGCGCACTGAGGGAAGCTGCGTACGGCAGCAGGATGAGGGTGAGAATGAGTGCCCGCATAAGGAGAGCTCCTTGTGGGTGGATCGCGGGCGCAAACCATAATAGGAACGTCTCCTCGAACGCGCGATATCCCACGGAAGCCGACCTGGACGCTTGCGGCTTGGCGCACGCCGACCTGGGTCAGATGTCGTGGCGGCGTATTCTCAGAATGCCACCTGCGCCGCAAGACCCGTGCTGCCGCGCGCTCCGAGCCAGGGGGCGAATCTCACACGCGACTGCGTCGCGGTGTGGCCGCTATTGATCACGTGAACCATGCCAAGCGCCAGCGACGCGGTGCCCACGCCCATGTTCACGAGGGCGTAAGTCCCGCTCGACCCCGATTCTCCCACGTGCGGGATACCGGCGAAGATCCCGACCACGCCCGTGCCCACGGCCGCAAAATCCTTGATCTCACTCGGCTGGCGGGCAGGTAAGGCATCAAGAGTGAAAGCGGTGACGTTGCCGGCGACGATGAACGCGGTCCCCCACTTGTAGGCGGTGCTCGCGGGACACGGACCGCCGTGGATCGTCCCGCACCCGTAGGCAGGCTGGATCCGCGTCGCCTCGGCGAGCGTGACGCCGTTCGCGTCGAGCCAGCGGCGCACCGCGGGATCGTCCCTGAGCTCAGGCACCCGGGCGTTGTTTTCCGTGGCGGCGATTCGGAGCACCATGTCTTCGTCGCCCGACTGCTCCATGAGATACGCCACACCGCAACGCTTGCCCCAGTAGTCGATGAACGTCGGCATATAGCGGCCGGGGAAATCGGTGTTGCGTGGGAAAATGCCGCGCACCCAATAGTGGTGGAGATTGTCCATCAGCCGCGCACGAGCCGCCTGCTGCGCGGCGGTCAACCCGGCAACGTCTCGAGCTCGCAACCCCCGCTCGGCGCTGTCAAAATGCGAGCGGAGCCGAGCCTGCTCGGATGCTGCGAACGTCTGAGGGGCGCGTGCCTGCCACAGTGCCGCGGCGCACGTGGCGATGACGGTCGCGAGGATGACGGTCTTGCGCATGAGGACCTCCCGGAGTGCGGGCAGACGAATGCGATTGGTCACGGGAAGAGTGGCCGACGATGAACCGGTAGGATCGCGGTGTGCAGAATGTTCATCGCAGCGTTCAGCTTTGAAGCGCGGTGGTCCCGCGCTACCTCTGCGGACCCTATGCCAGCGGCTCGCTGCTTGTCAAGCCCTCGTCTCCTTCATCTCGATACCGAAATGCTTTGCGGCCTTCCGGATGTTGGCGAACGCGAGCTCGCGCTCCGTATCGCTCACATCCTTCACTTGATGGAACCGAGCGATCGCGTTGCGGACGTGCGATGCGTCCGTCATCGGCTCTTTCCGCGCCGAGGGAAAGGCGAACGCGCTGTTCGGCAGCGCATTGACCCGCGCGGCATCGAGCTCGCCATGCTCCTCCGGACGCGGCGGTCTCCAAGTCGGCGTTACCATGTGGCACCCTCCTTAGCGAGATGCCTCGACAGCAAGGCCTACGTATGGGCCGACTCGGAATCGAACCGAGAACCTACTGATTAAGAGAAACGCTGCTCGTTGGGGCAGTTGGCTCTAACTTGTTACACGACATGGGAAACTTCCTGTCACCGTCGCCCGCCAACTCACGCAAACGCGCCCCAACGACTGCGCTACTTAACACGACACTTCAACCATAGCCATTGCTGGGGCCGTTTGCCATCACGCAAGCAGGGCGGGATACGCTCCCGCCAAATGACGCCACTGCGGCGCAGGGCTGGTCTTCAGCATCGCATCAGCGTGGACGATCTCCAAATAGACCAGCATGATGATCGCTTCTCGATGCTCCGTCACGCGCCGAACCACAGTGGCTGCGATAGCGGTCTCGCTGCGCCACTCCAACCATTGGTCCAAGGCATCCGACAGAAGGCTTCTGGCGGTCTGGAATGGGACCGTATTCTGCTCAACCTGCTCCACGATACGCGCCACGGCGAGCAACGCCTGTTCATCGCTGGTCATCCAGTGTGCCATCCGCGCGGGCCAGCCTTTAAGTGGCTGATCCCCAAGGTCCGGCCAGCGCGCTTTCCTAGCCACGTCGTCCCCACGCCACACTAGAACCCATTTGGCGAAGGGCGCTTCGGATGTGTGCGGTGAGCCTCGTCAGGTTGGTGCGAAATTCCCGGTAGGACTGCTCCCAGTTCTCCTGAAGCTCGTGCGCCGCCGCACGTCGTTGATTGATGATTCCGACGCCAAGAGCTATGACGAACCCAACCCCCGAAGCGAGGATGAGGGCCATGGGGTTCATGTTGGCGACCGCAGCGCCAAGCAATACCAGGGCAGTGGCAAACAAGGCCCCCGGAACGGCGTCCCAGAATCCTTTTTTCGGCACGCCCGAAGACTACCCTGCCGTACCGGTGAGCGCCCGCAACCGCCTCCCGACCGCCTCGACCGCCACCTTCTGCCGGGCCGTGCGCGGGGCGATGTGCGTCTTCCGTGCCAACGCACCACCATCGGCGTGCCCGGCGATCTCGGCGAGCAAGTCGATCGGCACGCCGTCATCCAGCCCGTGCGTCATGAAGGTGTGCCGCAACGCATACGCCTTCAACGGGTGCTCGATCTCCGCGCGCTCACAGATGCGTCGGTAGTTGGCGTGCATGTTGCACCAGTCCACCGGCAGCCCGCTGCGCGTGGTGAAAAGCAGATCGCCGTACTTGCTGCCCCACCGCTTCCGGGCCTTCTCCTTGACCCCGCTCGCGGAGACCGGCTCGCCGCTCGCGAGCTGCCGCTCCAGGAGCCGCTTCGTCGTTCAACTGCCCGCAGTGCGGCGCGGTTACGACGAGTGCCGAGATTCTGTTCAGTCTTGCGTAGGTAGAGCAGGACCCCGAAAACGGAGCCCCTGGGTTCTCGCGGCCCAGGGGCTTCATCGTTTACGCCGTCTCGACCTAGCCAGGGACAATGATTAACCAGGAACACCCATTGGGGGGTTGAACTGGCACGTTGGTCCCCGTGCCGCATTGGTCACTTGGTACAAATGTAAGAGGTCTGCCATCCTGGCTTCTGATTGTGTTCCGGAGGGTGACCGTGAATCCCGCATCAGCGCCCCCGGGGCCAGTGACCGCACCCCACGCCGCCGTCGTCTGGAACGTCACAGTGTTGTTCCCGGCCGGCATCAAGGTACCGGGCGCGTTCGCAATGCCTTTCCCGGATACCACCAGATTCGTCCCAGGATTGATCGAGTTCAGTCGCACGGCGGCGTTGAACACCAACGTCACCTTGATCGGCGCTCCATTCGCAGGAACCGTCGCGTCATGCGACACCAGTTGAAAAGGTGGCTTGGGCGGGGGCGGCGCGGGCGGCGGACCGCCGCAGCCAAGGAGAATCAGCGCGAGCCCTCCGTGTGATAACTGCTGGAGAGCACTGACCGGTAGTTTCATAGACCCTCCCCTGCGAAGCGTTGGCATCTTGGGCACCACCCACGACGACTGGTCGACTGGAGCCTATGGGATGTGGAACGGAGGGGTAGGGTGTTTTTGCGCGGCACGGAGGGGCGGATTTGCGGCAGCGGGGCCCGATTCGACCGTGGGACCTGGGCGGGGAGTGACCAAAAAAAAAGCCCGCCGCCGGTGAGAGGGCAGCGAGCCCCGTTGCTACTAAAAAGCTTTCACTAACCTTTCACTGTCAATCTGCTAAGTCTATGGGCCGACTCGGAATCGAACCGAGAACCTACTGATTAAGAGTCAGTTGCTCTGCCAATTGAGCTATCGGCCCTGCTCCCTGCTCCCTGCTCCCCGCTCCCTCTCCGTCTCCCATGCCCCCAAGGAGAATCGAACTCCTGTTCCCACCTTGAAAGAGTGGTGTCCTAACCGTTAGACGATGGGGGCGTAATAGCGGTAACGGGATTCGAACCCGTGTTTGAGCCTTGAGAGGGCTCCGTCCTAGTCCCCTAGACGATACCGCCGCAAGCGCGGGAAAATATCGCCAGCCGCCCGCACAGCACGCAACCCGACTGTTGACCTCGGCCCGGTTCTGCTTACCGTTAACCCCGCCCGCCGTCCTCACCGGACTTCCAAGGAGCCCCGGACCCGTGCCGAGAGCCGCGCCACCGCAGACGCAGGAGGTGTACGCAGCCCTCTGGAAGATCGTGTCAACGGGCCTGCCCGAGGTGCCCATCATCCTCGCGGCCATCATCTATACCCACGCCCAGTGGCTGCAAAGCCTGCTCGCGCCGCTGGCCCCCTTCTATCCTTATGCCGTCTTCGGCGCCGGCGTCCTGATCGGGTGGCGCTTCCATCGCAGCCGCCTGCTGTTCGCCCTGCTCCTGCTCGCGATCGCCGACCGCACCCTGCTGTTCTTCGCCGCGGGACACGGGCTCGCACGCGACCGCGTGATCCTCCAGGCAATCGGGGTCCTGCTGCCGCTGAACCTCGCCTCCCTCACCCTCACCTCGGAACGCGGATTCCTCACGCCACCTGGACTGGCGCGACTCGCCGTGATCCTGGGACAGGTGGTGGCGGTGTCGTTCCTCGATCGCGAAGCGCCCGGCGCGGCCTCGGCGCTGCTCCATTCCACCCTGCTCCCGAAGTGGCTCTTCGCCTGGACCTCCCTCGCCGACCCCGCGGTCCTCGCGTTTATCGTCGCCGCCGGGCTGGTGCTCGCCTCTCAGCTGATGGCGCCCACCTCGACGGGGCGCTCGTTCGCCTGGGCGCTCGTCCCGACGTTCCTCGGGCTCTCGGTGGTCCGTGCCGGAAACGCCGGCTTCTCTTCGTTCTACCTCGCCACCGGCGCGCTCATCCTGATCGTCGCCGTGGTCGAAGCCTCGTATCACATGGCCTACCAGGACAGCCTCACGGGTCTCCCCGCCCGGCGCGCCCTGAACGAAGCGCTCCTGCGCATCGGCGGCAACTACAGCGTGGCGATGCTCGACGTCGATCACTTCAAGCGCATCAACGATCGTCACGGGCACGACGTCGGAGACCAGGTCCTGAAGATGATCGCCGCGAAGCTGGCGGCAGTGGGTGGCGGGGGGAAAGCCTATCGCTACGGCGGCGAGGAGTTCGCCGTGATCTTCCCGGGACGGGGCGCCGAGCAATCCATCCCCGATCTCGAAGCCTTGCGCCAGGTAGTGGAAGACACGCGTTTCATCCTGCGGGCACGCTTCCGGTCCAAGAAGAAGAAGGAGAAGGTCCTGACCGACCGCGGGCCCGGCGAGCGGGTCCCCGTGACGATCAGTATCGGCGTGGCCGAGAAGACGGATCGCCACACCAAGTGGGAGCAGGTGGTGAAAGCCGCCGACCGAGCGCTGTATCGCGCCAAAGAGGGCGGCCGCAATCAGGTCAAGGACTAGTAGGGGCGCCGCCGCCTAAAGTAGGTCACGTCGCGGGATGGAGCTGATCCTTCACGGGCAGGATCCGGATGCGCTTCCCAGTCGCCGCATAGATCGCGTTCGTGATCGCCGGCATGACGGCCGAGGTCCCGGGCTCACCCACACCACCGGGGGCCTCGGCGCTCTGGACGAGATGAACGTCGATGACCGGTGCCTCGCGCATGCGCACGGCCCGGTAGTCGTTGAAGTTGTGCTGCTCCACTCTGCCGTTCTTGACGGTGATCTCGCCCCACAACGCGGCGGTCATGCCGAAGATGATACCGCTCTCCATCTGCGCCTTCACGATGTCGGGATTCACGATCGTGCCGCAGTCCACGGCACAGACGACGCGAGAGACCCGCGCCTCTCCTTGGCGCGATACCACCACCTCCGCGACTTGTGCGACGTAGCTGCCGAACGCATGCAGCAGCGAGATCCCACGCCCGCTCCCGGGAGGCAGCGGCTTGCCCCATCCGGCCTGTCCGGCCACGCGCTCGAGCACCGCCCGGGCGCGAGGTGCGCGGTCGAGCAGCGCGCGACGATACTCGAACGGATCCTGCCTGGCCGCCGCGGCCAGCTCGTCGATGAAGCTCTCGACGACGAAAATGTTGTGGGTGGGTCCCACCCCGCGCCAGAACGCGGTGCGCAGCGCGGTCGGGGGCTCCTGGCGGACGAAGTCCACGCGAATGTTGGGAATCGAGTACGGGGGCTCGGCGGCGCCTTCCACCGCGTCGAGATCCAGATGCTTGATCATGGCGCCGAGCCGGTGCAGGCCGCCCGCGCGCATCACCCGCAGGGTCTTCGGGAACAGCTCGCTGATCACACGCGCCTCAATGGACGAGCCGACCACGCGGTGCGTCCAGGCCACGGGCCGGCCGGCCGCGTCGAGCCCGGCGGCAAACCGGTCGTAATAGTACGGACGGTACATGTCGTGCTGGATGTCCTCCTCGCGGCTCCACAGGACCTGCACCGGTCCGTCTACCTGCTTCGCGATGTTCACGGCCTGAATGACGAAGTCCACCTCGAGCCGACGACCGAATCCGCCCCCCAGGAATTGGTTGTGTACCTGGACGCGACCCTTAGAGAGTCCCGTCAGCTTCGCGGCGGCCGTCTGCGTGAAGGTCGGCACCTGGGTGCCGAGCCAGAGGTCGCAGGCGTCAGGGCGGACATGCACCGTGCAGTTCATCGGCTCCATGGTGGCGTGCGCGAGGAACGGGACTTGGTAGACCGCTTCGATCCGTTGTGCCGCACCGGCCATCGCCTTGTCCACGTTCCCGTCGTCCCGCGCGACGACGCCGGACTTCTGCGACGCGTCGGTCAGCTGCCGCACGATGTCGGCGGTCGAGAGCGTGGCGTTCGGTCCCTCGTCCCAGCGGATGTCGAGCGCCGCGAGCCCGCGCTTGGCGGTCCACGTATCGTCGGCGACCACGGCGACCGCGTCCTCGAGCCGCACCACCTGTCGGACACCGGGGATGGCCTTGGCCTTCGTGTCGTCCACCCCGGCGAGTTTGCCACCGAACACCGGGCAGGCGGCCACGCTGGCGTACTTCATTCCGGGAATCCGCACATCGATGCCGTACTGCGTCGTGCCGTCCACCTTGTCCGGTGTATCGAGGCGCTTGACGGGCGTGCCGATCAGCCGGAAGTCCTTCGGCTGCTTGAGCTGGACGTCGCCGGGCAGACGCATGCGGGCGGCTCGGTCCACCAGCGACCCATAGACGAGGCGACGGCTGGTCGCGTCGTGGATGACGGCGCCGCGCTCGGCGTGACATGCTTTCGAGTCGACCTTCCACGTCGCCGCCGCCGCGGCGACGAGCATCTCCCGCGCGGTGGCGCCCGCCCGACGGAGGGGCTCGAAGTTGCCGCGCACCGATGTCGAGCCTCCCGTTTCCTGAACCCCGAAGGTCGGCTCCGCGTACCGCGCATCGTCCGCGGGTGCGTGCTCGAGGCGCACCTGGCTCACGTCCACCTCGAGCTCTTCGGCCAGCAGCATGGACATCGCGGTGTAGGTTCCCTGCCCCATCTCGACCTTGTGCATCACCAGGGTCACGACCCCATCGGGGTCGATGCGAATGAATGCGTTGGGGGCAAACGCTCCCGCAAAGCGGACGGGCACGTTGAACCCGATCAGGAGTGCGCCGCCGGCAGCGGCGCTGACCTCGAGGAAGGAACGGCGGGACAGGCGGGGTGAGGGCGTGTTCACAGGTCCCCTTGGCAGCGCCAGCAGGCCGTGAAGTTCCCCGGATTCTCAGCGTCGCAGCGTGGGCACCGGCGCACGACCTCTTCACGCGCGAGCTCGATCGAGCCCTCGAGGCGCACCGCCACCGTTCGCGCGCGGTCGTAGTCACGATCGTCGAGCACGGACACCCCTGCGGACCCCGCCACCAGGCTCACCGCGCGCTCATCCCGCACGACGGCCCGGATCCCTTCGGCCTCGAGCGCGATACGCAGAGCCTCCGCCTGGCTCAGCGTCCGGAAGCTGGCGACGGCCTTCACGCCATATAAGCTGCACGGGCAGCCTAGCGGTGCGCCACCGTCGGCTGCGTCCGCAAGGAGGACGAGGGTCTCAAGACATGGATTCCCTCCTGGAACGAGAAATAAATATTGATATAAATATTTATACCAATATATTTCTCTGAGTTCCCACGGAGCTCCGTGTTTGAAACCGAAACGGGCCGACACGACGGAGATCGTCCAGGGCCTGCGGCGCATTGTGAAAGCCCTGCAGACCTACTCGCAGGACGTGCGCAACGCCTATGGCCTGACGGGTCCGCAGCTCTGGGCGCTGAAGACGCTCCAGTCGCAGGGCCCGATGTCGGCGGGCCGGCTGGCCGCCGCCCTCGCCGTCCACCAGAGCAGCGTCTCCATCCTCATCGATCGCCTGGAAAAACGGGGGCTCGTCCGGCGCAACCGCGGGGAGCACGACCACCGCGTGGTCCAGATGGAGCTGACCAAGCGGGGCGCTGCGCTCGCCGCCGACGCCCCCGAGGCGGCGCAGGGGCGGCTCCTCCACGCGCTCGAGGACATGCCCCCGGGGCGCGTCCGGAGCATCCGGCGCGCGGTGGATCGCCTCGTTCAGGCGATGGAAGCGTCCGATGTCAACGCGCGGTTTTTCTTCGCGGAGGCGTGATCACCCCCGCGTGCTGTTGCACCTATTCCACGAGGTAGAGGAGGACACCATGCGTCTCAAGCAGCTCGCGATTCCCCTGGCGATCGCCGTGGCGGCTGGCGCCTGTCACCATGCGCCGCCCGCGGTCGCCGTGCAGCCCCAGGTCGATACGAGCGCCCTCGAGCGGGCGCATCAGGATTCCATCGCGCGCGCGGAGGAGGCGGCGCGGGCGCGCGAAGCGGCGGCCCGGCGGGCCGAGCAGCGGCGCGCCGATTCACTGGCGGCGCTGCAGCAGAAGTCTCAGGCGATCGGCGAAGAGCTCGCCGCCATGATTCATTTCGACTTCGACAAAGCGATGCTCCGGGGCGGGGACGTCCAGGTCCTGGACGAGAAGCTCCCCATCCTGCGGGACAATCCCCAGCTCCGGATCCGGATCGCCGGCAACTGTGACGAGCGCGGCTCCGATGAGTACAACCTCGCGCTCGGGAACCGGCGCGCCATCTCGGCCAAGCAGTACCTCGTGGCGCACGGCGTCGACGCGAGCCGTATCGAGGTCGTGTCCTACGGGAAGGAGAAGCCCATCGACCCCGCCCACAACGAGGAAGCGTGGGCCAAGGACCGCAACGATCAATTCCTCAACCTGTCGACGAACGTCGTCCTGCGGTAATGATTGCGGCGGAGGAGGCGCGGGCGGCGCGGTTACCGGACAAGCGGAACCGCGCCGCCTTTGTGTATCCGCTCCACGTGAGGCCGCTCGACCAGCCGGTAAAACGCAAGGATGCCCGCCTGGTCGATCGCGGCGGCGATCAACCCCGGAAGAGACGCGGTGACGAGCGCGACGCCGTAGGTCTGGAGGTACCCCACCGTGTACATCGGATTCCTGAGGAACGCGTAGGGACCCGAGGTCACCACCGGCCGGTCGACCGGGAAAAAGAAGTCCCGCCAGTAGTACGCGCCCGCCCCGACGGTCGCACGGGCCCAGAGCTTGGTCCCGACGCCCACGAGCACCAGGATGGCGCCCGCGCCGATCACCAGAAGCCGAGGCAGCGCGAGCACGAGCGTATCCCGCGTCAGCCAGCACAGGACAACGAGACTCAGGGCATCATTGTACATGAAGAACGCGGCGGCGCGCCGGAAGCGCCGGAACGCCGGCTCGCCACCGTGGGCGCCGGTGCTGGCGGCCCGGGCCTCCCGGCCCGCCAACGCGATCCCGATATAGAGCACGTAGGCGAGCCGGCTTGCGAGCTGATAAACGAGGGCGATCAACGCGCGCTGCGGTGATCTTTCACGATGTCAAGATACGCCTCACGGCAGGAACCCGCGCGCGAACCCGCCCGGGCACAAATCCGAATGGAAGTTCACGTAAAAGCTCCCCGGGTCGTTCAGCAGCTCGGCTAGGGCCAGCTCGGCGGTCGCGAAGTGCGGGTTCGCGACGAAGATCCCGTCCTGCCGCACGTCGAACTGGCGATCCGTGATCCGGAGGTTGACCCCCACCGGCGATGTGAGCCACCAGATGATCGGGCCGGTCCCCTGCCCCGCGTTGAGATGGTGAATGTGCCCGAACCGAATGGTCTCGCCACCAAGGTTGTTGATCCTCGCCGCCGCCTGGATGGTGCCGTCCTGCAGGATTTTGATCTGCGCGTGACCCTGCGACTCCGACACGCAGGTGGGAACTTCGAGCTCGGAGCGCATCTGCGCGTTGAACACGAGCGGCGGCGCCAGCTCGCTCTGCACGCTGGCGTGCAACGCCGCGCTGCCGACGATGGCGGCGGGCGGCGTGCGATCGCCGCATCCGAGCGCGATAAGCGCTGCCACGAATGTACGCCAGTGACGCATGGAACCTCCCGCGTTGCGAGTGGAACGACGGATTGGACGTTGCACGCTGAAACTATCGCGGGAAGGGGGAGTGGGCCAGATGTCGGGCCAGTGTGCGCGGCAACAGTCAGCGTGGCGGCGCCGGGTGCTCCTCCGGCAATTCGGCGTCTGGCTGCAGCGGCGGCAACGCCTCGAGCTGCTCGGCGTGCTCGGCATCGCGCCAGAAGACGGTGAACGCTTCTCCGTGCTCCCGAGGCCTCCAGGACGTCCCATCGGCGTATTCGATCAGCGTCGGGTGTACCACCCAGCCGAGGATCTTCTCGTCATGAAAATACCCGACCAGCCCGCTCTCCTCGAAGTACCGCTCGAAGTGAACCGTGGTCGTCTCGCCGGGTGCGAGCGGTCCAACGCTCCACTCGTGCGCGAACCCATGCAGGTCCTGCACGACCGGCGACAGATACTCGAGGTGCAGCCGCATGGCGCGAATCGCCTTCGCCGTCGCATTGGCGACGTCCACCGCCAGCCTGCGATCCTGGTTCCAGAAGTCACCGTGCGCGAAGGCCACCGGGGAAGGCAGGGAGGGATAACGGATGACAAACGTCGCCATCATCCCGCCCTCCATGTGGTCGGAGACCTGGCAATGAAAGAGCCACGTCCCGGGGTTATCGGCCACCATGTCGGCCGTCACCATACTCGCGGGCAGCAGCTCGACCACGTCGGTCCTCCGCTGGTCGACGCGTACGGTCTTCCCGTGCCAGTGCGGGGTATGCAGATCGCGCTCGTCTCCCATCCCCAGCAGATACCATCGGACCCGCTCGCCCTGGGTCATCACCAAGCCGGGCAGGTTGCCGAAGGCATACCCGTTGATCGTGTAAAAGACGCCTTGCTCGGGAAGCCGAGTACGGAGGTGCGGGCGTAACAGCTCGGCCGGAGGGGTCGGCTGTCGCAGCCCCTGGGTCTGGTCGAAGATCATGAAGAGGGTCACGAACTCTCGGTCGACGTCCTTCGGACGCCCATCCGGTCTCGCCTTCCCCGCCGCGGTGACGACGATCGGTCCCAGGAGCCCGGCGTTCACTTCCTCCGGCTCGTCCACGTGCGAGTGGTACATCCACACGATGGAGCTTTGCTCTTTGGACGCGGGCCCGCTCTCCTTATCGGCGAACCAGCGGTACACGAAACGGCCGCCCGGTAGAATGCGGGCACCGTCACCGAAGGGAACATAGAACCCGCCCTCGCTCGCCTTGTCGTACCGCAAACCATGTGGGTGGAGGTTGTGAGAACGAGCAGTCCGATTGAGAAAATGCACGACGACTTCGTCGCCCACTTCGGCGCGGATTACCGGACCAAGAATACCGAGCCACGATGGCTGGGGCTTCTTCTTGGAGAAGGAGTCGTCCGTGTATTCGACGAAGCGCTCTTTGCCGAACTCCGTCCGCAAGCGCCACGGAAACGGAACTTCATTCGCGTGAATCAGATCCTGCCCGCTCGGGGTGAAGTCCCAGCTCACCGGCTCCGCGGCGATGTAGTAGTGTCGGACGGTTTGTGCGCGGATCGGCTGCGCCACGAGCAGCATCGGTAGCAGCAAAGAGCCATATGGCCGCTCGAGCATCAATGCACTGCTCGCGCCAGGGTGTCGTGGTGGGTCGCGATCAACGTCCGGAGATATGGTCCGATGGCGTCGGCAGACGTATAGCCGGCGACACGCGCGGCGGAGTCCTGACGCGCGGCGGGGATGTCCGCGCTCTCTGCATAGTGCTTGATGTCTCGGTACGTGCCCACCGTCACTACGTCCCAGGCCGCTCCCGCCACCCGCGTGAAGATCAGGTCTTCGGGTCGCGCGAGTGCCCGCTCGACGGCGTTCTCCATCTCGCGCTCCCGCACCAAATCCGCGAGGCGCCCGGGCAGCGCCTGGTGCATTTCGATGTGATAGAACTCTCCGCCGCCGAGCGCCGCCGTCACCTGACGGAGTGGCGGGCCTTTCACGAAAACCTCTTCGCGCCACGCAATGCGCGCGGCCAGCGCGGTGTCGAGCCGTGCGTTCCCCATCGGCGTGACGCGGTCGCTCGCCATGGGGAAGATGGCCATCAGGTCCCATTGATCGCCCTGGCTATGGCGCATCAGGAAGGGCCGCCCCGGCACTTGCTTCTCGAGGTCGATCACTTCGAGCAGGCGGCCCGGAGCGGCGCGAAGCAGGAGGATGCGGTAGAGCTGCGCGCTGTCGGCGGAGGGCGCGGAGGGGGCGGAGAGCGCCACCAGGGCGCTGAGCAGGAGAGACACCAAGGTCAGGCTCCTTTGTTCTTGTCGTCCCAGACCTTCGGCTCCCAGAGCTCGATCTTGTTGTCGTCTGGGTCCATGATCCACGCAAACTTGCCGTTCTCGTGCGATTCGGGCCCTTGGATGACTTCCACCCCCCCCGCACGCAGCCGCTCTACCATCTCACCGAGGTTGTCGACTCGGTAGTTGATCATGAAGGACGATTCGCTCGGGCTGAACCATTTGCTGTCTTTCGCTGCGACAGTCCAAACCGTAAGGCCTCGATCCTCCGCCTTGTCGTCCGGCCATCTGAGGATAGCGCCGCCCCAGTCTTCCAGCGCGAGCCCCAAGTGCTGCCGATACCACGTGGCCAGCGCAGCGTGGTCACCCTTGCTCTTGAAGAAGACGCCGCCGACGCCGGTAATCTTCGCCATCATTGCCCTCCTTCGTATCTAGCAGCCTAACGATGGCTACCTTCTCGGCTCATACCGCATCGCCACCGCGCCCGAGCCGAACTCCAGCCTGCTCACGAGTTTCAAGTCGACATGCTTCGATAGCCCCGCGAACAACGTCGGCCCGTGACCCGCTAACCTGGGCTGTACCACGAACTCGTACTCATCGATCAATCCCATCTCCGCCAACGCCAGCGGGAGCTTCACGCCTCCCACGAGCAGTCCCTTACCCGACCCGCGCTTGAGCTGCTGAACGGCCTTCCCCAGATCCCCGCGCACGAGCTCCGCGTTCCAATCGACCCGGTCCAGGGTACTCGACACGACGTACTTCTTTGCCGCGTCGATCGTCCGGGCGAAGGGTTCCATCCAATCAGGCCTCGCTCCCGTCCCCCCCGGCGGCCGGAACGCTGCCTCCATCATTTCGTACGTCACCCGGCCAAAGAGGAGGGCATCGGCCTGGTCGAGGTTCTCGACCGCGTGACGATGCAACTCTTCGTCCGCGGAAACTGCACGATGATCGCAGCACCCGTCCAATGTGACGTTGATTGAATACCGAAGGGGTCGCATTACGTAAGCGTACCGCCGATGGGGGAAACTAGGAACGTGAGGCTTCGACTTAGCGAAAACAGGCCCGGCAGGAATCGAACCTGCAACCCCCGGTTTTGGAGAACGCCGGGAAAAACCCCGGCGAGGAAAAACAAAGGCAAAAGTGGGGCCCCACCCCACCCCCCACCTTTGTTGACCGCCACACTCGTGTGACCACAACTCTCAAGTGGGGAGGCGGTCATGCGAGCCCATATCTATCGCCGTTTTAGATGGCATCTAGGTTTCGAATATAGCGGCACGATGGGAAGTTCGAGCAACCAAGGAAGACGTTCCCCTCATAACCTGGTTTTCTCGACTGTCGCTGGATTAGTCTACCGCCACACTTAGGACATTGCGTCCTACTCTCGAAACGTGCGTGAAGGTCCTGCACGTGTCGGTCCAAGGAAGCACTATTAGCGGACGACGTATCGAGGACATTGAGCCGCGAGCAAATCGCGTCAAACTCTTCAGGGTTGAGTGCAATGTTCTCGTCGGAGCGAATGAACGCGACGTGGTCCCCCACCAGCACGTCTGAAGGTAACGTCGTCATGAAGCGCGACCGCCGCGAGAATGCGACGACGGACGACAACATGGATCGAGGAACACCTAGATACGATTCGAGCGCCTTGATGTGGCGATAGTTCTGACGAATCGGATTCTGGAATCGGTGCTTCTCACCGTTCCGATAGACGGCGGTCCAATGCTCGTCGTTTTCGCTGCCGAAGATCCACGCACCAAAGTCTTTCTTCTCAATCACGAAGATGCCTGCAGGAGTAACGAGAATCTCATCAACCTCCGTCGTACCTCTCTCGTCCGGAACGATGAGACCGACGTAACACCGAAAACTGTCCGACGAGCGAGGTTCCCATTCCAGTCGCCAGCGCCGCTTCTTACGTCCTACCGCCAGCCATTGAACAAAGAGGATGAGCAGTGCACCGAGAGTCGCAGCGACAAGGTAGCCAACCCCCGCGCTGGTCAGTCTGCGAAGATCGAGCAGGTTCACAAATAGAATGTATCCCCTGGATGGAAGCACATCAGATCGAGGAAGAGGCCGACGAGCAAATGGCTGCGTGGGGGTTCAAGCCAAAAGGCCAGGGCGAAACGTAATGGACGCAAATTGGACACAAAAACAAACGCGAGGGGCTGAGCCTCGCGTGTAAGTCGTTGTGGATTTATACAGGCCCGGCAGGAATCGAACCTGCAACCCCCGGTTTTGGAGACCGGTGCTCTACCAATTGAGCTACGGACCTAAGAATTGCTGCGGCTGGAAGTTACAAAATCGGGGTCGAGCCCGGAAGGCGCACCGGCTTCGCATGCCGGTGCTCTGCCAACTGAGGCGCCAAACCATTTCTCGACGGCAGGGGCAAGGTCTGTAGCGTATGTGTCCTCACCGAGGCCAGTGAGGTCGTCGAGGCTTCATGGGCGTTCTCCCAGGTAAGCCGTATACGACGATTCGACTCGCATCCGAGCCGCCCGGCCAAATGGGCGACTTCATGCCCGACGCCACCGCAACCAACTGACGCCCGCCGGCCCACGAGGAAGGCAATCGCCGGGCCGCGGCTATGTGCTTCTGGGGCGGAGACGTGGTTTCTTGGGCGGCCACAACCCGTTGGCATTGCCAACCGGTTAGCGCGCTGTAATATCTGAAATCGATTGTTGACGCTACGCACATCGGCTCCCTTGAGGCGCAGCTGCAGGCCACGCTCGACAAGATCCCGGCCTACACCTGGTACGCGAATCCGACCGGGGGGCTCACGTTCGTCAATACACGCTGCGCGGACTACGGCGCGAATGGCCAGCCCGTCTGCCCTGCTACCCTAACTTCGGCGCGTTTTGCAAGGATGCGATCTATGAGGTCGTGGCATCGAAATCTCCGCGACGTTGGGTGGTCCTTGGGAGCGACGCGCAACGAAGGATTGGAGCCAAACTCGATATGCTCCGCGCCGAATTTGAGGCGGGCGCCGACACCGCCCGAAGCACCGACTACCCTGGAAGCGCGAAAGCGATTCTCTGACGAGCGCCGACCGCCGGATCAAAAGGCAATTGTCGAGAGCATTTCATGAGGGGCGATGGTTCGTCGAACGAGGAAAGCCTAAAAACCGGTCGGAAATATCGAACCGACCGGACAGAAGGGATTAGCGACGGCGTCTTCGCGGTTTCGCTGACGCTCCTCATCCTCGACGTACGACCTCCTGAAGGCGGCGTGTCCGAACTCGTGCACGGGCTCGTCCTGATGGCACCGAGGCTGGGGACCTTCGCGCTGAGCTTCGCAATCGTTGCGTACTACTGGCTCGTCCACCACCTGATTTTCGCCTCACTGCGCGGCGTGAAGGTCGCTCTGATCTGGGCGAACATGCTGTTTCTATTCACGATTGCCGTGTTGCCCTTCTCGACCGCGGTGCTAGGTCGTTACTCTCTCGCGCCGGTGGCGCTCGCAATTTATGGTGCCAATCTCGCCGCTTGTACGTCGACGCTGGCAGGTGTGTGGTTCGTCGCGGACCATTCTCACCTCACAGAACAACCTACAGTCAGCCAACGACGCTACATTGTGCGGCGTTTCGGTGTTCAGTTGATTGTCGCGCTGCTGGGGATCGCATGCGCGTTCCTCGCTCCGGCACTCGCACTGAGCATCTTCGTCGCGCTGCCGATTGTGTTCGCGCTGACCTACCACCGGCGGTACTACTGACTGTCGTCCGCCACGGCGCGACACGGCATGGAGGTCGAAATGGGCGTCACGGTTGAGCGGAGTATGTGAGATGGGTACATGGTTGTTTGAACCGGTCACACCGCCGCAATGTTTCGCGCGCGGCACAAGAGAGGGGCCAAAAGCGCTCCAGCAGGCTCCCAGCCTGCGAGGCGGTGAAGTGCCCAACTGGTGGTCCTAGACGCCCCTACGTGAGCACAAGAACGGCGGGCCCGCATCGACCCGCCGTCCTTGGAGACCGGTGCTCTACCAATTGAGCGACGGACCTATGAACTACTAGACGCACAGACGCAGCAGACGCACAGGGGAGAACATGTTCCCTCCCCTCTGTTCACTCCTGCGCGTCTGTGCGTCTCTACCTGTTCCCGGTTACCTAGCCTGACAGGGGTGGCTGACGGGAATTGAACCCGCAACCTCTGGAGCCACAGTCCAGCGCTCTAACCGATTGAGCTACAGCCACCATACTGCTAGACCCACAGACGCACAGGCGCACAGACGAATGTAATCTCTCACCTCTCCGGCCAGAAGCGGCGGGCGAGCTCTGCGGTGCGAGGATCTGCGGGCACCCCCACCCCGTCGAGCGATGCGATCGGCACCACGCCCCGCACCGCGTTCGCGAGAAACAGGCTCTTCCCGTCGAGCGCCGCCCGGGGGTGGCGGCCCTCGACCCCGGGCTCGAGCTCGAGCACGCGGGCGCGCGCGACGCCGGGGAGAATCCCAAGATCCAGCGCCGGCGTGCGGAGCCGATTTCCGTCCCACCAGAAAAGGGTCCAGACGGTCCCCTCCGCGATCCAGCCCTCGTGCGTCACCAGCAGCGCGTCGTCCGCTTCCGCGACTTCCGCCTCCTCGAGCGCGTCCATGAAACAGTCGCGGTCCGTGGTCTTGTGCGGATACGGCTGGTGCGGTTCGGAGGCCGTGATCAGCGCGGGTGGCTCGAGCGCCGGCAGCTCGCGCACCGTCACGCTCGCCCGGCCGTCCAGGACCTCGATACGGAGAACAGCGTCACCGGTTGCCGAGAACGGCGTTGCCAGTTTCCTCACGTCCTGCTTCGGCTGGGGGAGACCCAACTCGGCGATCGACCGCGCCAGCCGCGCGAGGTGGCGGTCCATGAACGGAATGCGCCCGTCGCGCACCCGCATCGTCTCGATGAGCCCATACCCAGCCTGCTCCACTTCGTACCCTTCCCCCTTTCCCCACCTGTCACCGGCGGTTTACCGGTCGTCACCGTTGCCTATTGTAACCCTGTTTCAAATATTGTGGCCCATGCACACATCCTATCGCTCCCTCACGGCGACGCTCTTTGGCGCGGCCCTGCTCTCGTCCTGCTCCCATCAGCCGCCGGAAGGCTTCGCTCCCGATCCGGGACTCGTCTCGCAGATCCGCGACATCCGCATCGTGACGGCTTATGCACGGGCGTGTCCGGGTGCTACCATGCCGACCACGTACGAGGCGATTCTCACGGACGGCTCTCGGGTGCCGTTCTCCCGCACGTACGACAAGAAGCACCCGCCCCAACTGCATGTCGTATTCCTCGATCGCACGAGCGCGGAGGCGGTCACACAGCAGGACGGCGACTGGGTGCTCTGGAACGACCCGTTGGCCACGGCAACGACGGGCTTCCGTCTCACCGCGACGCTCCGCGCCAAGCCGAGCGTCACGAACACCGTCGTCGTGCCGCCGGACTACAGCTGCATGCCGCACGCGTATTCGTTCCACGGCGATCCTGGTGGACCGGGGCAGTCCGGGGGGAATGGACCCGACGTCAACGTTCGACTCGCCATCTTGCGCTCGCCGTTCTACGACAAGCTGTTCGTCGCAAGCGTCCAGGTCGGTCTTGCTCCGCCGTTCTACGTGCTGCAGGACGCGACCGCCGTGCCTCCGGCGGACTGGCTGGCGATCGAGTCGCGGGGCGGCGAGGGCGGCACCGGTGTTGCCGGGTCGGGTGGGAGCGACGGCGCCGCCGGTGCGAACGGCTGTCCGGCCCAGCCCGGCGGTCCGGGCGGGAACGGCGGCAACGGCGGACCGGGCGGCTCAGGCGGACGTGGAGGTCGCATCGGCGTGATCGTCCCGATCGACAATCCTTTCATGGCCGGGATCGTGACCGCCCGCAGTCGGGGTGGACCAGGAGGTGCGGGCGGTCCGGGGGGGGCCGGCGGGAAAGGCGGCAAGGGTGGTCAGGGCACGACGGACGCGACCAATCGCCGGTGCTCCGACGCGGCGAACGGGTCACCGGGTCAGGCCGGCAATAGCGGCTCGACCGGCAGCGAGGGGGCACCGGGACCGCGCTCCATCGTGGTCACGGCTCCCACCAGGGAGATCTTCGGTCTGCAGGTGCCACCAGAGCTCGGTGCGCTGCTCGAGCGGGCGCAACGGAGACCATAATCAATTGCGGATTGCGGATTTCGGATTGCGGATTGAAAAGCCCGACCGACGTTAATCCGCAATCCGCAATCGCAAATCCGCAATTGTCTTATCTCACGACCAAATGCGAGTACTGGAGGAAGTTCTCGACGACGAGCTCGAACTCGTCTCCGGCTGAGATCACGGGCAACGGCGTCGTCCAGCGGCCCTGCCCGGCCACGGGGTCCGCCACCAGCGTCACCGTCGAGGCTCCGCTCAGGAGATCCGGTGGAATCGTGAACTCTACGGTACTGTTGGTCGTCACCAGTCCCAGCCGCGTCCACATCGCGCCTCGGACGAGGTAGATTCTCACGTCCGACCAGTGGCTGTTGGTGACACGCAGCGTGGCTGGTGGATGGTAGCTCGCCGCGCTGTCGGCGGATGAATCGGGGGTTGCGGCAACGGCGGGACTGTGATGCCGGGCGCACGCTACCGACCAGGCAATCACCAGCACCGGGACCAGCTTCATCGGGAACTGCGCCATCGGGTGACTCCCGTCCGTTCGTCGCTCCCGAAGCCGTAACATACCGCACCGCGCCGCATTGCAGAAGGAGTCCCATGTCCGGGTCGTATGACATCATCATCGTCGGGGCCGGCCACAACGGCCTCGTCACGGCGGCCTACTTGGCCCGCGCGGGGATGCGCGTGCTGGTGCTCGAGCGTCGTGACGTGGTCGGCGGCGCGTGCGTCACCGAAGAACTCTGGCCCGGCTTCAAGGTGTCGACCGCGGCGTACGTGAACAGCCTCCTTCGACCGGAGATCATCAGGGATCTCGAGCTGCCGCGATACGGATTCGAGCTGCTGCCGCGGAGTCCCTCGTCGTTCACGCCCTTCCCGGACGGCCGCTTCCTCCTGATGGGACCGGACAAGGAGCTCACGCGACAACAGGTGGCGAAATTCTCCGCGCGCGATGCCGAGGCCCTGCCCCGCTACGAGGCGATGCTCGAGCGCGTGGCGGATTTCATCGAGCCAACGCTGCTCCAGACGCCGCCCAATCCGTGGTCCGTGCGGCCCAGGAATCTGGCGCAGCTCGCCGGGCTGGGCTGGCGGTTCCTCAAGCTCGGGAAGGACGGCCCCGGCGCGCTCGAGATCCTGACCGGCGCGGCGCGGCCGATTCTCGATCGCTGGTTCGAGTCCGAAGAGCTGAAGATCGCCCTCGCCACGGACGCCATCATCGGAGCCATGGCCTCGCCATCGGTGCCCGGGACCGCCTACGTCCTCTTCCACCACGTGATGGGCGAGTGCAACGGCGTGCGCGGGATGTGGGGCTACGTGCGCGGCGGGATGGGCGGGATCACGCAGGCGCTCGCGTCAGCGGCGCGCGCGCGCGGCGCCGAGATCAAGCTCAATAGTCCGGTCGCGAAGATTCTCACGCGCCACGGCCGCGTCAAAGGCGTGGCGCTCGCCGACGGAACCGAGTTTCAGGCCCGCAAGGTCGCCTCGAATGCCGACGCACACGTGACGTACCTCCAGCTCGTGGACGGCGATGCGCTCGAGCCGGAATTCCTGGCGAACGTGAAGGCCATCGACTACTCGAGCGCGTCGTTCAAGATCAACGTCGCGCTCTCCGAGCTGCCCGAGTTCACCGCCGTGCGCGGCAGCGGCCTGGCCCCGAACACGCATATCCGGGGCACGATCCACATGGCGCCGACGCTCGATTACATGGAGCGGGCGTACGACGACGCGAAGTACGGCCGCCCCTCGGCCGATCCGATCCTCGAATGCACGATTCCGTCCGTCGTCGATACGACGGTGGCGCCCACGGGCAAGCACGTCATGTCGTTCTTCGTGCAGTACGCGCCCTATCAGCTGCGCGGCACCACGTGGGACGAGGCGAAGGACAAATTTGCGGATCGTTGCTTCGACATCCTCAACGACTACGCGCCCAACTTCAAGCGGTCGGTGATCGACCGCCAGGTGCTCTCGCCGCTCGATCTGGAGCGCCGGTTCGGGCTCACGGGAGGGAACATCTTCCAGGGCGCGATGACCCTGTCACAGCTCTTCTTCCTGCGCCCGCTCCCCGGGTACGCCGACTACCGCTCGCCCATCAAAGGGCTGTATCTCTGCGGTTCGGCGACGCACCCGGGCGGCGGGGTGATGGGGGCATGCGGCTACAACGCCGCCCGGGAGATCCTGAAGGACCGCTAGTCCATTCCCTTCTTGGCGGTCGGCGGCAGGTGGCCTTTCAGCCGCAGGTAAATGGCCATCTGGCTGTAGTGATCGGCCCAGTCGGCCACGGTGATGAGCGCCGCCATGCCCTTGGTGACCTTGCGGCCGCCGAAGAAGTCGATGCTGTCGCCCAGCTGCGCGTCCTGGATCTGCGCGAGCACGCCCTCGCAGTACTTGAAGGACTCCTTGAGCCCCGCGACGAGCTTGTCCTTGGGGTCGGTCCCCGCGAACTTCGCCACGTCCGGCTCCTTCTGTCCCGTGGTCGCGGCGCAGAGGTAGTTGTTCCCTTCCTTGATCAGGTGTGCGACCACGTCCCCGTAGGTCATCTGGGCGGGCGTGGGCTTGTACCCGTACTTGTCCGCCGGCATCTCCTCCGCGGCGTCGATGATGTTCTTGCTCTGGCGCTGCGCGATGGCCCGAACGCCGTTCATGACGGGGTTCTGGGCGTGTGCGGCTACGAGCGCGACGGGGAGCGCGCAGACGGCGAGCAGGGTGGTCCCAAGCGTGGATCTCATGCTTCCATTCTCCTGTTGAAGGCGTGATGGCGGCCGCCGAATTTTGCATCGGAAACCCGCTCCCGTCCAGGCTAGATTGCTGCATGCGCTTACCCTTCGTCGCCCTGCTCCTGTTGGCCCCTGTCGCCGCCGCCCAGTCGAACACGGAACGGATGGCCAACGACACGTACTCCCGCTCGCACGACTACGACCTCGTGCACCAGCGGATCGAGCTCAAGAACTTCGACTGGGATTCGACCTCGTTCGACGGGCGCGTGACGACGACGCTCGTGGCGCTCCGGCCGGGGCTCGACTCCGTGATCCTGGACGCGGGCAACCGGTTGACAGTGACGCGCGTGCTGGACGCGACAGTAGGGGCAAGGCGTGCCTTGCCCCTACATGCCGCGCCCCTCCAGGCCTTGCCTCTACGATTTTCAACGCATGGTGACACGCTGGTCGTGTATCCGGCGCGCCCCGTCTCCTTTCACGACACGTTGCGGTTCACGATCGACTATCACGCGAGCATCGACAACGGGCGCGGTCTGACCTTCATCCGGCCTGACGGCCTGGAGCACCGGCCGCAGCAGATCTGGAGTCAGGGAGAAGACGAGAACAATCACTTCTGGTTTCCGACGTACGACTACCCGAACGACAAGGCCACATGGGAGCTGGTCGCCACGGTGCCCGCCGAGTACACGGTGGTGTCGAACGGTCGGCTCGTGGCGGACACCAAGGCCCCAAGCGGCACGCACACGGTCACGTGGCGTCAGGACCAGCCGAGCTCGACGTATCTTGCGTCGCTGATCGTCGCACCGCTCGTCAAGCTGAGCGATCGCTGGCACACGACCCCTGTGGAGTACTACGTGTACCGTGCCGACTCGGCGCGCGCCCGACGGCTGTTCGGCGTCACGCCCGACATGATCGACGTCTACTCCCGGCTGACCGGCCTGCCGTACCCGTGGCCCAAGTACGCGCAGACGACGGTCGCGGACTTCTTCGGTGGCATGGAGAACGTGAGCGCGACCACGCTCGTCGACTGGCTCCCCGACGACCGCGCCTATCTCGACCGCCCGTGGTACCAGTGGATCCTGATCCCGCACGAGCTGGCGCATCAGTGGTTCGGCGACTACGTCACGCTCGAGAACTGGGCGAACATGTGGCTCAACGAGGGCTTCGCCGAGTTCCTCCCGGGGCAGTATTGGCGGACGAAGCTCGGGCCCCACGCCGAAGACGACTATTACCTCGACGAGTACCGTCAGTATCGCGAGATCGACCAGCGGCGCCGCATGCCGCTCGCGGCGCTCGGCTCGAACAACGTCTACCCCAAGGGCGCCCTGGTCCTGCGGATGCTGCTGCGCTACCTGGGTCCCGAGCGATTCTGGGCCTCGATCCATCTATATCTCACGCGCCATGCGCTCGGCAACGCGACGAGCGACGATCTGCGGCAGGCGGTGCTCGACGCGACGGGCGAGAATCTCGCCTGGTTCTGGGAGCAATGGATGTACGGCGCCGGCCATCCGCACTTCGCGGTGACGGCGGCGTACGACAGCACGACCCGGAAGCTCACCTTGGCGGTGAAGCAGACGCAGTCCGACTCCGGCAAAGCCGACACAACGAAGGGCGCCGTCAAGTTTCAGACGCCGTCGATGTTCCGCATGCCGGTCACCGTGCGCGTCGGGACGTCGCAGGGCGACGTCGTCCGGCACGCGGCGCTCGAGGCGCGCGAGCAGACGATCGACATCGTGGGGCTGTCGGGACCGCCGACGATGGTCGTGTTCGACGACGGAAACACGATCCTCAAGGAGCTGACGTTCGATCAGCCGACGTCCTGGCTCGCCACGGAGCTGCGTCGGGATCCCGACTTATGGAACCGCGAGTGGGCTATCGAGCAGCTCGCGAAGCGGACGACCGATACGGCCGCCGCCGCCGCGCTCGCGTGGGCCGCGACGTCGGCGGACTACTTCCTCACCCGGGCCGGCGCGGCTGAAGCGCTCGCCGCCTTCCCAGCGACCGCCGCCGCGCCGCTCGCGGCCGCCCTGCGGGACACCGCGGCGCAGGTGCGCCGCGCGGCGATCACGGCACTCGGGCAAATCGGGGGCGCAAGGTCCGCCGACCTCGCGCGCGCGACGCTGCGCGGCGACTCGAGCTACGAGGTCCGCGCCGCCGCCCTCGCCGCGCTCGTGCACGCCGACTCCACCGCTCGCGACAGCGCCGTGGCCTGGGGCCTCGCGACGGCGTCGTACCAGGACGTGATCCGCGAGGCGGCCTACCGTATCGTGGCCCAGACCGGGGACTCGGGCGCGATCCCGCAGGTCGAAGCGCTCATGGGCACGGGCCGCTATCCCGCGCACGTCCTCGCGGTGCTCGCCGCTCGCGGCAGCCCGCACGCCTTCGACGTACTCACCGCGCATTTAGACGATGCGCGCGCCGCCGTGCGGCGCTGGGCGGTCGAAGCCTTTCAGTTCACGCTGCCGCGCCAGCTCGGCGTGCCACGCCTCCAGGCAATCCAGAGCACGCTCAAGTACGCCGACACGAAGAAGGACGTGGGAGCGGCCCTGGAGCAGCTCAAGAAACCGGCTTCAGACGACGAGTAGGGCGTTAGGAAACAGCCGCGGCCTTCAGACGCCGTGCGGCCGCGCGCTGCCACCAGTAGAGCGGGAGCCCCACGACGATCAGCAGCGCGCTCATCGCCGTGTCACCGGGTTGCTCTTTGGCGGTATTGAAGACCAGCCAGAGCGAAAAAAGGATGAAGACAATCGGCGTGACCGGATACCCCCAGGTCCGGTACGGTCGCACCATCTCGGGCGCTTTGCGCCGCAGGCGAATCACCGCCCCGCAGGACATCGCATAGAAGACGAACTCCGCCAGAACGACGTACGTGAACAGCCGGTTGTAGACGTTCTTCCAGGATGGCTCGGTGGAAATCCACGCGAGCGCGATGGAAATCACGCACTGCACCCCGAGCGATGGGACGGGAGTGAGGAAGCGTGGGTGAACGCCCGCGAGCCAACGTGGCAGCAGTCCGTCCTTGGCCATGGCGTACGGCACCCGCGCGGCGGTGAGCACGATGCCGTTGTTCGACCCCAGCGTGGCGACCATGATCGCGAGGGCCACGAATCCGGCTCCCGCGCGGCCGAGCGTGACTTGCGCCGCATCCGACGCGACCAGCGACGACGCCGCCATCTTGGCCGGTGACAGCACGTAGGCGAACGATGCTGTCACGAGGCAATAGAGCACGATCGCGATAAACGTGGACAGGATCATCGAACGCGGCAGGTTGCGGCCCGGGTCCGTGACCTCGCCGCCGACATACGTGCTCTCGATCCAGCCGTCATAGGCCCAGAGGACCGCCACGAGCGCGACGCCGAACGACACGATCTGCTGCCCCAACGGCGCGTCCGACCAGAGCGGGGCAAAGTTCGCCGGGCTGCCACCCGGCAACACGAAGCCCACCACGATCAGCACGGTGACCAGACCGATCTTGGTGAGGGTGAGCACGTTCTGGGTGATGGCGCCCAGGCGCACACCGAGCGAGTTCACCACGGTGAGCACGATGATCGAGACCACCGCCACCGCCTTGACGCCGGCGTCTCCCAGGTGGACGAAGAACCCGAAATAGGTCGCGAAGCCCAGCGCGATCGCGGCGATCGAGGCGGGGTTGATGACAACGCCGCTCGACCAACCGTACAGGTATCCCCAGACCGGACCGTACGCCTCGCTCAGGTAGACGTAGATCCCGCCGGCCTTGGGCATGGCGGCCCCGAGCTCCGCGATGGCCAGCGCGCCGAGCAGGGAAACCACGCCGCCCACCACCCAGACGAGTATCGAGGGGAGCGACGCGTGGAGCGTGGCGGCGATGACGCTCGGGACAATGAAAATCGCCGACGCGACGATCGTCCCGACGTTGATCATCGTCGAGTCGAGGAGCCCGAGCTGACGCTTGAGGTCCGCCATCAGCGCTTGCGCCAGGCACGGTAGGCGTTTTTCAGGAGGTTCTGAAAGTGGTACACGCCCTCCTCGAAGCGAACGGAGAAGCGGCCCTTGTCGTAGGCCCGCGAGCCGAGGCCTTGCTGCACCCGCTCGCAGATCTCCGCGTCTTCGGTCTGCACGCGATCCGAGAACGCGATGTCCGCCTCGATTCGTTCGCGGGCCGCGGGCGACGCGACGTCGTCGTAGTAATACCGGAAGACCACCTTGCAGCGGTCGGGCGCGGTGGGAATCACGACATTCGATTGCAGCCGCCCCGGGACCACGTTGAGCATCAGGTTCGGGAATACCTGGTAGTACAGCCCTTCCCCGCCTCCGGCCGTGTACACGTTCCGATCACCCGTGAGCAGGCCGACCTGGACCGAGTACCAGTCGTGCACCTCGGTGACATAGCCTTCATAGTCATACAGCGAATAGAGCTCCGGGTGCACGTAGGGGACGTGATAGCCCTCGAGATAATTGTCGACGTACACCTTCCAGTTCGCGTGCACGTCGTACTCGATCCGGCGCTCGAACGTGAGGTCGCCGATCTTGGTCGGCGCGATCCGGTCCCGGATCCCCGCGAGGTAGGTCTCGACCGGCTTGGGTCTCTCCGCCAGGCTGACGAACACCAGGCCTTCCCACACCGTGAGGTGCACACGCGTGAGGCCGTAGTCGCGCTTGTCGAACAACTCGACGCTATTGAAGTGCGGCACGCCGCGCAGCATCCCATCCAGGCGGTACGTCCACCCGTGATACTTGCAGATGAGCATGTCGGCGTTGCCGTCCTTCATGGCGAGCGGCCCGCCCCGGTGCCGACACACGTTAAAGAAGGCGCGCAGCTCGCCGTCCTGCCCCCGCACCACGATGATCGGCTCGCCCGCTACCTCCGTGACGACATGATCGCCCGGGCGCGCCAGCTGTCCCACGTCCCCGACGTGCTGCCAGGTGGTCGCGAACACGGCGTCGCGGTCGAGCGCGTGAAACCGCGGGTCGGTGTACCAGGCCGACGGAATCGTCTCGGCGCGCGCGAGCGGCGCGACCCGCAGGTCGGCCGCCTTGAGACGCGGAAACGCGCCGTTCCCGGGCGACGCGCTCACGGATTCAGCCTGTTGTACTTCTTGAGGACGTCGCGCAACCGATCGTGCGGCAGGGCGTACACGGTGAGGTCATCCGCGCCGGTCATCGTGCGCGCAGCCACCATGGCGTTGACGATCGCTTCTTCGGTAGCCTGGATCGTCGCCTCGAACAGCGGCGTGATCTCATCGTTCGCGACCATCGTCACGTTGGCGAGACCGGAGTCGCGCGACGCCCGCGGGTTGGCGGTTGAAAAGGCGATGAAGATGTCACCCGACGAGTTCGACGCGAGCCCGCCCAGTCGGCCCACGCCGAGCGCCGCGTGGCGGGCGATGCGCTTGAGCTGGTGCGACAGGAGTGGCGCGTCCGTCGCTACCACGATGATGATCGAGCCCAGATCCTGCGCGAGCCGGGCGTCGGCATCACTCCGCGCGCCGGCGCACGGAGCCCGGCACGGCATCAAGTCGGTGATTTCTTTCCCCACGGGCACGCCGGCGATCCGGAGCGGCCCGCGGCCGCCGTAATTGCACTGCACCAGCACGCCGACGGTGTAGCCCTCTCCCGGAAGGCGCCGCGACGCGGTGCCGATCCCGCCCTTGAAGCGATTGCACACCATCCCGGTGCCGCCACCCACGCTCCCCTCGGTCACCGGCCCGCCGCGCGCGCTGTCCATCGCGGCCCAGGCGTCCTGCTTGGTGACGTGGAAGCCGTTGATGTCGTTCAAGCCGCCATCCCAGGTCTCGGCCACCACGGGCAGCGACCATTCGTCGTGGAGCATCCGTCCTTTGCCGACGATCCATTCGATCACCGCGTCTCGCACGACACCGACGGAGTGCGTGTTGGTGATCATCACCGGCCCCCACAGGAACCCCGATTCCTCGACCCAGGTGGTGCCGGTCATCTCCCCGTTGCCGTTCATGGTGAACCACCCGGCGAACACGGGATCGTCGGACTCCTTGCCGCGGGGAAACACGGCGGTCACACCGGTCCGTATGGGACCCTTGCCGCGGACGAGCTTGCCGCTCCCCGCGATGAGCGTGCGGTGGCCGACCTCCACGCCACGCACATCGGTGATGGCGTCGAGTGGCCCAGGGGTGCCTTCGAACGGAACGCCCAGATCGCGAGCGCGCTCGGGCTGTTGGGCAGCCGCGCTACGAGCTGCGACGAGAATGGCGAGGAGAACTGCGGATCTCATGAGCCGCCGGGCGTGGGGGTCGGGTAGGATACGAGTCGGCCGCAGGGGTGGCAAGGGAAACTGAGCACGCGATCGGGCCGTCCGGGCTCTCAGCCCGTGAATTCTACGCGATAGATTCATGACCCTATGACCGGCCCCCGATTATCGTCCCTCGGCTTGCCCAGCTCGTACGTGCAGGTGAGCCGCGCGCCGCGCTACAGCCTGCTGTTCGCGCTTCCGCTCCTCGTGTTCTACCAGGTCCTCGCCGTGCTGCTGGCGCACGGCCCACGCTCCGTGCGCAACGGCGCGGACGTGATTCTGCAGGGCCTGTTCACGGCGGTGGCCGGGGCGTGGGGACCGCCACTCTTCATGCTCTGCCTGATCGGCGGGGGGCTGTGGCTCGTGGTCCGCGACATGCACGCTCACGGATCGCGCCTGCGGGGCACCGTCTTCGCGACGATGCTCGGCGAGTCGGTCGCGCTCGCGCTCGTGTTCGGCCTGTGCGTGGGGACCGTGACCTCCGGCGTCCTCGGCCTGCTCCAGATGCTTTCCATAGGAGCGGGAGCGGAAGGCCGGATCGATGCCTGGACTCACCTCATGGTGTCGCTCGGTGCGGGGATCTACGAGGAGCTCTTGTTCCGCGTGCTGCTCGTCGGCGCGCTCGCGGCGGGCGCCCGGGCGCTGCTCGGCTGGCGGCCCATGACGGCCGGCGTGACCGCCACGATCCTCGGCGCGGCCATCTTTTCCGCCTTTCATTACATCGGACCCTACGGGGACCGGCTCGAGGTATATTCGTTCGTGTTTCGGATGATTGCGGGACTCTTCTTCTCGGCGTTGTATCTCGTGCGGGGATTCGGCATCACGGCGTGGACGCATGCGCTGTATGACGTCTCACTTTTAGTAATGCATTAAGCGGGGAACTGCAAAGACTAGACGCACAGACGCACAGGGGAGAACAGCATACAGGATGAGGAAGGCCTACCTGTCTCCTACCATCTATTCACCCCTGTGCGTCTGCTGCGTCTGTGCGTCTAGTCGTTTGTGCGTCTGCTGCGTCTAGCTTTTGCCCTTCCTGTGCGTCTGTGCGCCTATTTCCCGAAGTTTGAATCGTTGGATCTTTCCCGTCGCCGTCTTCGGTAGCTCATCGACGAACATAATCCATCTCGGGTACTTGTACGGCGCGAGCCGATTCTTCACGAACGCCTTGAGCTCGGTCTCGAGGGCGGGGCTCGGCGCGTGCCCGCGTGCCAGCACGACGAACGCGAGCGGCTTGACCAGCTCGTCCTTGTCCTCCGCGCCCACCACCCCCGCTTCGACGACCGCAGGATGCTCGGCGAGCGCGCCCTCCACCTCCGCGGGCGAGACCCACATGCCGCTCGCCTTGATCATGTCGTCGCTGCGACCCGCGTACCAGAAGTAGCCATCCGCGTCCCGGTGATACTTGTCTCCGGTGCGCACCCACTCGCCCTGAATGGTCTGCATCGAGCGCTCGTGCTGATTCCAGTAGCAGGCGCACGCGCTGTCGCCCTTGACGAGCAGGTTGCCCACCTCTCCGGTGGGGACCTCCAACCCTTCGTCGTCCACCAGGCGCGCGTCGTAGCCCGGAACCAGGGTTCCGCTCGAGCCCGGCCGCGCGCGGCCGCGGCGGTTCGCGATGAAGGTGTGGCACATCTCCGTCGACCCGATGCCGTCGAGGATCTCGATCCCGAACCGCTCGAGCCAACGCTCGTAGATGGCCTTGGGCAAGGGCTCGCCGGCGGAGCTGCACACGCGGACCGAACGGAGATCGTAAAGGCGGTCGGCGTCGGGCACCTGGAGCATCGCGGCGTACGCGGTCGGTACAGCGTAGAAAATCGTGGGACGCTCGCGCGAGATGACCTCGAACACCTTGGCGGGCTCGGGGCGGCCGGGGAAGAGCACGGTCGATGCTCCGACGTGGAACGGAAAGTAGAGCGCGTTGCCGAGCCCGTAGGCGAAGAACAGCTTCGCGACCGAGAAGGTCCGGTCTTCCGGCTGGATTTCGAGCACGTGTCTGCCGAAGCCCTCGCAGCAGACGAGCATATCGTGCTGCAGATGGACCGCCGCCTTCGGCGTCCCGGTCGTGCCCGAGGTATAGAGCCAGAACGCCACGTCGTCCTTGGTGGTTGCGGCGGGCGCAAGCTCGGCGCTCTCACTCCCCACGAGCTCCGCGTATGAGAGCTGGCGTCCCGATGCGTCACCAGCGACCACCACGTGCGTGATGCTCGGGACCCGCGGCCGGATTTCCTCGATGGCCGGCACGAGTGGCTCGCTCGCGATGACCACCGCCGCCCGGCTATCGCGCAGGATGTATTCCAGATCGCGTGGCTTGAGCAGGGTGTTGGTCGGGATCGGGATCGCCCCGATCTTAAGGGCGCCCCAGAAGCTCCACACGAACTCCGGAGAGTCGTGCAGGAGCAGGACCACCCGCTGCTCCATCGCCACACCCAGTCGCCGCAGCGCGTTGCCGAGGCGGTTGACCCCCGTGTGGACGTCCCCGTAGCTCAGTCGCCGGCCCTCGTGGACGATCGCGAGGCAGGCGTCCCGGCCCTCTTCGATATGGCGGTCGACGAACCAGTGGGCGGCATTCCACTCGCGGGGGAGCATCGCGCCGACATATACGCCCCGCCGGGGCGGCGTCAAGCTCGCGCGTGGCGAAAGACCGTCTTATGATTCCGTGGGGGACTATATGATGGGCATTCTTCCTCTCATATGGCTGCTGGGCGGCCCGTGGCGAGACCACGGGACGGACTCCCTCGCCGTCCTCAAGGCCGCCCGGCGCGCGCAGCAGGCGTTTGAGGCCACCCGGCGCGCCAATCTGCCTGAGCTGCCCGGATCCGCGACCGGTATGTGCGACGAGCTCATCGGGCGCTTGTGCTATTGGTACGAGGGTGGGTTGGACACCACGCCGGAAGAGCCGCCGAGGATCCGCGACGCGCGCGTGAAGCTGCTCGCGACGCTCGCGAGCGCCGCCGAGGCGCTGCCGGGGGACGAATGGATCGTCGGCCAGCGGATCCGCTACCTGGTCGAGCATCAGGCGTACGACGCCGCCCTCCACGTCATGGCTAGCTGCCGCGCGACCCTCTGGTGGTGCGAAGCGCTGGGTGGCCTGGCGCGGCATGCGGCGGGAGATTTCGCCGGCGCCGACAGCACGTTCGCCGCGGCATTGCGCGACATGCCCGAAGATGAGCGGTGCCGCTGGACCGATATCTCCCTCTTGCTCGAGGGGGCGCTGGCCAAGCGGTACAAGCGACTGGATTGCGCGGGTCGGGAAACGTTCGCGGCCCGGTGGTGGTGGCTCACCCGCCCGCTCTACTCGCTCGGCGGGAACGACCGTCGCACAGAGCATTTCGCCCGCCGTACGTTCGCCCGCATCGAGGAGGACACGCGCACGACGTTCGGCCTGTTTTGGGCGGACGACCTGCGGGACCTGGTGGTGCGCTACGGCTGGGCGACGTACTGGACGCGTGAGCCACCGACGTCCGACCTCGTGCGATCGGAGCCGCGCATCTCGGGACACGAGCCCTCGCCGAGCTTCCGGTTCGCGCCCTCGGAGGGCGCCTTCGATAACCCGGGCGGCGCCCAGCCGGACGACTGGGCCCTCGACAGCCGGCACGCCCGCGATCGGTACGCGCCGGAGTACGCGCGGGCGTTCGTGCCGCTGGACCACCAGGCGGCCGTCTTCCGACGGGACGACTCCTGCGTCGTGGTGGCCGCCTACGACCTTTCGCACGACACGCTGTTCACCGGCGACTCGGTCGCCGGCGCGCTCGCGTTGGCCGCGGACGAGCAGACGGTCGCCATCGCGCGCGACTCCGGGCTCATCGACGGCACGCGCGCGCTGACGGTTACGGCGCCGTGCCAGCCGTTCGTCCTGTCACTCGAAGCACGGGCCCCGCGCGAGCATCACGTCGCCCGGGCGCGCTACGGCGTCGCGACGGCGGCGGCATCGCCCGCACAGGTCGAGATCTCGGACCTTCTGCTCTTCGACCCACCCGATTCCGTCCGAGACGATCTCTCCGCGGTGATCCCGCGCGCCTACGGCACCACCCGACTCGCCACGCCGCGCCGGTTGGGCGTGTTCTGGGAGCTGTACGGAGCGAGGCAAGGATCGGACAGTACGCCCGCGACGATGGCCCTGACCGTCACGCGCGAGGGCGGGGGCGGCTGGCTACGGCGCGCGGCCCAGTCGCTCGGGCTGGTCGGCCCGCACCGCAACGTGCGCCTCGAGTGGCAGGAGCTCCCGCCCCCGGGCCCGATCGCCCCGCGATCCCTGGTGGTGGATTTGTCGGATCTGGCCCCCGGGCGGTATCTGATCGAGGTCGGCGTGGCACCCGCGGTGGGCGACCGGGTCACGGCGCGGCGCGAGATCACCATCACGCGCTGATCTATTCTGATCTCGGACGCGGTGCGCTCGCCTGCCGAGCGTACACCGCTCGCGCCCGGTCAATCAGGTCGATCACATGCTCCCGCTCGGCCGGCGTCCTCCAACCCTCGTGCGCCTCGGCGGCCTGCTGCAGCCGGTCGAGCCACGTGAGGAAGAAGACCGCGTCCTCCGCCGATCGAGTCGGCTCTCGATCCACGTGCACGTAGATCGGACTCGTCGATGCGAACGGATACAGATCGAGCACCGGCTGCTCCGCTCGCTCACTCCACGCTCGCACCACGTACCACCCGCTATGGGTCACGGGAACGGTCACGCTCCCACTCGCGGTCGTGCGATCGCCGGCGAGCGTGATCGTCGCCACCATGCGGCCGTTCCCGATCAGCTCCAGGTGATCGACCGGCACGCTCGAGCGCAGGCGCACCTGCGCGGTGAGCCGGCCGCCGGCCGCGGGCAATCGAATCTCGTCGCCGATCGCGCGGCCTCCGAGCGTGAACTCGAGCAGGGGAGCGTTCGAGACGAAGGTCTTGCCCGCCTTGATCGCCGCCATCCAATGGCCGTGATCGAGGTGCGAGCCCGCATGCGCGAACACACGCACTAAGCCCGGTGGCCCACGGAGCGAGGCGAAATTCGGGAACGCGTCGGTTCCCGCCCCCGCGGGAAGACGGAAGCCACAATTCAGCAAGCGATACCAGATGGCCGACGTGATCAGGTGATCGGAGTACCCCATCACCTCCACGTAGTCGACCTTCCCCAGCGCGGCGTCGACCGGGAGCTCGTAGGTGAGCGGCGCGCTCGTGTCCGCGGGATCGGGCCGCGTATCGAACGGGTGGACGTATCCGAACAGCGCGCCCTGCGCGTGCGCCAGGTCGCCAACGTCCGCGTTGGCCGGGTAGAGGCTCGCCGCGGCGGTATTGGGATACGCGGCGTACTCGGGAAGGATGTAGTGATCCGAAAGGCCCAGAAATGCCGTGTGACCCCAGTAGCTGGTGTGGTACTCCTGGCCGTGCATCAGGAGGAACCCCGGACCTGAAGCGGGATCGGGATCGGTGCGGAAATACGCGATGTCGGGGATCCGCTGTTCCTTGTTGACGATCAGGTTCTCGACCACATGCAGGTCTTCCGCCCGCGCCTGGAAGGCGAGCTGTGGCGGAGTGTTGCGGTACGCTCCGCCGTAATTCATGTGCACATGCAGGTCGCCGCTCCACCACCCCTGCGCCGGGAGGTTCGCCAGGCGCTCGAAGACGAGCCGCTTGGTGACCGTGCGTCCCGCGGCGACCTCCACCACGGCGCGGGCCACGCGGTACTCCGGCCCGCGCCACGCCTCGATCGCGATGCTGCCGGCGGGCACCACCAGCTCGGATGCCCCGCTCGTATGGAAGTAGGTGACCTCGAACGGCCGCTCCGAGCGGTCGAACGCTTCATCGGCGTGGCGCCACGCGTCGTCCGGCGCGTAACCGCGCCCGTCTGGTCCCGTCACCGAAAGCCGCGCCGCCAGCGGGTGTCCGCTCGCGTCCGCCACCACGATACGAAGCTTGCCCACCGCCCCATGGTACCGGCGTTCCGCAGGCACGATCTCACGCCGCCGCGCCCCCGGGACGTCGATCACCCACAGGGACGTGTTTCCCAACTCGTTCGAGATGTACGCGATGTGCTTACCGTCGCGCGACCAGCGCGGCGCGGTCGCGTCGAACTCGCCGTAGGTCAATGGGAAGGGATCACCGCCGTCGCTCGTCATGAGCCACAGCTGGTGCCACTGCCGGCCGAGGTAAGAGCTGTACACCACGCGCGTGCCGTCCGGCGACCAGTCGGGACGGGACTTCCAGGTGGTCTCTTCGTAATGGATCTCCCGGAGCGGCGCCCCGGGCGTGGCCGTCATGCGCCACATCCCTCCCGTGCCGTGAATGTGGCCGCGATTCGCGACGAGCATGAGCTCTCGCCCGTCCGGCGACCACGCGGGAGAGAGATAGTGGTCCCAGGTGCTGTAGTAGTATCGGGGGAGCTTGCTGTCGTTGTCCTCGGTCAGTCGCGTGACCGAGCCCGCGACGCCGTTGTCCATCGCGAGCGTGAAGATGTGCCAGCGTCCGTTGTAGCTCGTCGAGACGAACGCGATGCGCCCGCCGTCTGGTGCCCAGCGCGGCTCGATGTTGACCGCCTCGTTGGCCGTGAGCGCGTGCACCGTCTTCGACGCGAGGTCCAGGACCTCGAGCTCGATCGCGTCGTGTGCGTAGCGCGCGAACACCACGAATTTGCCGTCGGGCGACCAGTCCGGCTGGTAGTCGTAGCCCTCGTCGCCCGTAAGCTGCACGGCCACGCGGGAGCCGATCCGCTGGCGCCACAGCGACCCCTGCATCGAGTAGATCAGCTCCGTCCCGTCCGGCGACCACGTCACGGCGCTGGGCCCGCTCGTCACCTGCGGGACATACATCTCCCGCCAGTAATAGGGGTGCGGTACGGCGACTTGTTTGAGGACCGGCTGGCGCTGGGCAGGCAGGGAGCACGGCGCAAGAATGAGAACGGAGGCGAGGAGCAACCGTCGGGCACAAGGCGACGGAAGGACGGAAAGACGGAACGTTCTCATCCCGTTCTTCCCTCTTTCCGTCGTTCCGTCGGTCTTTCTTTCCGTCGTTCTGTCATGCCGTCTTTCCGTCGCCTTTCGGTTTCAAGTACAGCATCTTCGGGTCCAGGACCTCTCGCAGCAGTCGCAGGTCCCGCGCGGAGGGTGGGTCCACTGTGGCGAGCCGGTCCCGGCGGGCCAGCGGCCAGCCGACGCGGGCCTGGACGTCCTCGGGCGACACCCCAGGATAGAGTGCCATGAGCGTCATCTCGCCGGTCGTCCCGTCCGCCTCGAGGATCCCCTTGTCGGTGATCACTTTCACCGGCCCCGCTCCGGGAAGGCCGAGCTCGCGACGAGTCCGGCCACCGGAACGCTGGCCCGGGCTCGTCACGAAGTCGACACGCTCGGGAAATGCCCGGGCGTTGAGCTTGGCGATGATCAGCGTCCGCTGCGCGTGCACCGCGATCTCCGCCGCCCCACCCGACCCCGGTAAGCGCACGGCCGGCCGCTCGTACGGCCCGATGACCGTCGTGTTGATGTTGCCGTACCGGTCCACCTGTGCGCCGCCCAGGAACCCGACTTCGATCTTCCCGTTTTGGAGGAACAGCTGGAACACGTCCGCCATGCCGCACACCATCAGGGACCCTGTAACGAGCGCGGGGTCCCCGATGGACACGGGCACACGCTCCGGAACAGCGCCCACCGCGCCGGACTCGTAGATGAGCACGAGGTTCGGTGCGTGGGTGGCCCGCGCGAGGTTACACGCGAGATTGGGTAGTCCGATCCCGACGAACACCACTTCGCCGTCACGCAGCTCGCGGGCGGCGACGACGGTCATCATTTCGTCCGGCGTGTACGCCGGCCCGGCGCTAGAACCCGTAGTTCACTCCGCGGGACAGTCGCTCTTTCGCCTTGAGCCTCGCCGCCAAGCCCGGCTGCTTCGCCAGATACCCGGCGCGATCCGGGACGCCGTGCACGAACTCTTCCAGATAGCGACCGAGCTTGGCCGGATCGCGCGAGATCGCTTCCCACGCGACGTAGAAATCGTTGTCGCGGTCGTAGTAGCCCTGCGCGTACGACGGGTGCGCGCCCCACGGCTCGACCACCACCGCGCTCACGATCATGCCGGGAATCACGGTGCGGTTGGGGTCGGACCGGATCACCGTTTCTTCCACAAGCTCCTCCACGACCACGATGACGCGTGTCGACGCGAAGGCGGCCTCCTTCTGGACACCGAGGAGACCCCACATTTGGGTGTTGCCGGCGGCGTCGGCCCGTTGGGCGTGGACGATGGTCACGTCCGGGTTGAGTGCCGGGACGGTGGCCAGTGTCTCCCCGGTATAGGGACACGCGACGGTCTTGATGCGGGGATTGGCGCGGGGGAGGTCGGTGCCGCCGTAATTCCGGAGCGGCCAGAAGGGCAGCCGCGCGGCGCCGGCCGAAAATCGCGCGACCATCCCGAAGTGCGAGTATTCCTCGATCTCGAGGGCCCGGGTGTTCCCCCCCTCCCCTCTCTTCCCCTCGACGGCGCGCCGGAACGCGTGCAGTGAGCCGACGCCCGGGTTCCCGGCCCAGGAGAACACCAGCTTCCGCACGCACCCGGCGGCGATGAGCTGATCGTAGATCAGATCCGGCGTCAGCCGGGCCAGCGTAAGATCGCGACGGCCCTGGCGGATGATCTCGTGGCCCGCCGCGAAGCAGATGAGGTGGGTGAACCCTTCGATGACAACGGTATCGCCGTCACGGACGAAGCGGGACACGGCATCCCGCATCGAGAGGACTTTGGAGGTCAGTCCGTCATCTCCCGAAGGCACTCGTCGATCACGCGCAGCGCGGTGTCCACATCGTAGTCGTCCACGACGAGCGGAGGAGCGAGCCGCAGCGCGCTCTTCCCCGCCCCAAGCAGCAGCACACCCTTCCGGAACGCGCGCTCGACGAGCTCGTGGGGGATTTCCGGCGCCGGCTCCCGGGTCGCACGGTCCTTCACGAACTCGATGCCGATCATGAGACCTCGACCCCGGACGTCGCCGATCGACGCGTACTTCTGTCGCAGCCGCTCCGCGCCGGCGAACAGCCGGGCGCCGATCTTCGATACGTTGGGCAGGAGCTCGCGCTCCACGACGTCGAGTGTAGCGAGGGCAGCCGCGCAGCACACCGGGTTCCCGCCGAACGTGCTGCCGTGCGCGCCTGGGCTCCATTTCATGATCGATTCGCGCGCGATGATCGCGCCGATCGGCATGCCGCTGCCGAGCCCCTTGGCCGTGAGCAGGACGTCGGGCTCGACCTCTTCGTACTCGCACGCCCACATTTTGCCCGTGCGCCCGACGCCGCACTGCACCTCGTCACACACGAGCAGGATGCCGTAGCGATCGCACAGCTCGCGCAGGGCCTTGAGGTAACCGGGCGGCGGCACGATGTAGCCGCCCTCTCCCTGGATCGGCTCGACGAACACCGCGGCGACGCTCGCGGGATCGAGCCGCCTGGCGAACAGGTCGTCCTCGATCGACGACACGCACCGCATGGTGCACGCGGGCTCCGTGTGGCAGAAGTCGCAGCGGTAGCGGTAGCCGTAGGGGACGTGATAGACCTCGGGGAGAAACGGCGCGAAGCCCGCCCGTTGAATCGACTTGCTCGCGGTGAGGCTCAACCCGCCGTAGGTGCGGCCGTGGAACGCCCCGCTGAACGCGATGATCGCGGGTCGGCCCGTGGATTGGCGCGCCAGCTTGATCGCGCCCTCCACCGCTTCCGTGCCCGAGTTCGAGAGAAAGACGCGTTTCTTGCTCTTCCCCGGCGCGAGCTGCGCGAGTCGCTCGCACAGCGCCGCGAAGCCCTCGAAGTAGAAGTCGCTGCCGCAGATGTGCAGGAACCGGCCCGCGGCCTCCTGGATCGCCTGAACGACCTTGGGATGACCATAGCCGGTGGACGCGACCGCGATGCCCGCCATGAAATCGAGGTAGCGGTTCCCGTCGACGTCCTCGACCATGGCGCGCTCCCCGCGCGCGATCGCGAGCGGGTACTCCTTCGGATACGAGGTGGACGCCCAGCGATTCTGTCGCTCGACGATCGCCCGCGCCTTGGGGCCCGGGGGTGGGACGACGATTCGGGGGTAGTCGCGCGTCATCGCGCCTCCTCGATCACGGTTCGGCTCTGCTCCCGCAGGAATTGCGCGACGTAGTACGGCCCGCAGCCGCCCTTCCCCGTCGAGCCCGATCCCTTCCAGCCGGTGAACGGCTGTGCCCCGGGCCATGCACCGGTCGTCGCCCCGGTGCGCTTGTTCACGTAGCACACTCCGACCTCGACCTCGTCGAAGAACCGCTCGATTTCCTGGGGCTTCTTCGAAAAGATCCCGGCCGTGAGGCCATACTGCGCCTTGTTGGTCTCCGCGATCGCCTGGTCGAGCCCGGTCACCTCCGCGACCGCGAGGACGGGCACGAACAGCTCGTCGAGGAACAATGACGACGAAAGCGGGAGCTGCGCGATGGTGGGTGCCACGAAGTGGCCCCGATCGAACGCGCCGCCGCGCAGCCGCTCGCCACCCAGGACGATCGTCCCCTCACGGCGCGCCTGCGACACCGCCTCTTCGAATCGCGCGACCGCCGCGGCGTTGATCACGGGACCGAAGCTTACGTTGCGCGTGGTGGGATCGCCGATCTTCAATGCCTTGGTCTTCTCGACGAGCTTCTCGAGGAACGGCTTCGCCACGCGGGCGTGCACGTACACCCGCGACGTGGCGCTGCACTTCTGGTTTTGGAGCCCGAACGCCGAACGCGCGACGCCCTCGGCGGCGGCATCGAGGTCGGCCGTGTCGAGCACGATCGTCGCGTTCTTCCCGCCCATCTCGAGCAGGCAGGGCTTCACCCACTGATGCGACAGCCCCTGAAAGATCCGCATCCCCACGGCTTTCGAGCCGGTGAACACCACGCCGTCCACGCCGGGATGGCGCCAGAGCGCCTCGCCGGTGACCTCGCCCATGCCGGGGATATAGTTGAACGCGCCGGGGAGCACGCCCGCGTCCCGATACACCTCGAACAGCTTGTAGCCGGTCCATGGCGAGTCCTCGGCGGGCTTGTAGACGACGGCATTGCCCGCGACCAGCGCCGCCGCGGACATGCCCGTCGAGAGCGCGAGCGGAAAGTTGAACGGCGCGATGCACGCGAACACCCCGTATGGGCGCAGCACATCCGTGTTCCGCTCGACCGCGGTCACGCGCGCCATGGCGCGGACGAACCCGCTCGCGTCCTCCACTTGCTTGCAGTAGTACTCGATCAGGTCCGCCGACTCCTCGGCGTCCCCCATGGCCTCGAGCCGGCTCTTCCCCACCTCGAGACTCATGATCGCGGCGAGGTCGAACTTTCGCTCCCGGATCAATCCGGCCGCTCGTCGGAGTATGGCCACGCGCTCGGTCCAGGGCAGGTGCCCCCACGCCCGCTGCGTGGCTTTCGCGGCGGCCACGGCGCGGCCCACCTGCTCGGGGGTCGCGGTGGCGAAGCGACCGAGCATCACGCTCGTGTCGATCGGCGAGGTGACGAGCAGCGGAGGGCCGCCGGACGCGATCGCCTCCTTCCCGATATGCAGGGGGTAGTTGCGGCCGAGCTGCGCCCGGACCCGGGCGAGCGCCTCGTCGAACTGCCGATGGAACGACTCCCAGTCGACGTCGGCGGAGGTGTAGGTGACTTTTGCCGTGCTCGGAGCCGTGGTGGTCATGGGTTCACCGGGCGCTCACGTTGACCGCCTTCAACGCGGCCGCGTGCGCCGTCGTGAACCGGGTCACGATCTGGTCGATCTCCTGCTCGGTCACGATGAACGGTGGCGCCACCACCACGAGGTCGCCGTTCACCCCGTCCGCGTGCCCGACGTTGGGCCACACAATGAGGCCGGCGTCCTGAGCCGCGTCGGTGAACGCCTCGACGAACTTGGCCGCACGTGGGAACGGCGCGCGCGTGCGCTTGTCCTCCACAAATTCGATCCCGGCCAGGAGCCCGCGCCCGCGCACGTCGCCCACATGTGCGAGCTCGGTGAGCGGCGCGAGTCGCTGTTGCAACGTGCCCCCGAGCTTGGCGCATCGCTCCACCAGGTGCTCCCGCTTGAGCAGGCGCACCGCGGCGAGCGCGGCCGCGCACCCGACAGGGTGGAACGAGAACGTCTGCCCATGCAGGAAGCTTCCCGAGCCTTCGGCGATCACGTCGACGATCCGCTCCGGCGCGGCCACCGCGGATACCGGCGCATAGCCCCCGGAGATGCCTTTCCCCACGGCCATCAAGTCGGGCACGACGCCATAGGGCTCGATCGCCCACCACGTGCCGGTGCGACCCGCACCGCACAGAATCTCGTCGGCGACGAACAGGACCTCGTGCCGGTCGCAGATCTCCCGGATGGTCCGGAAGTACTCCGGGCGGGGAGTCGAAGCGCCGGTGGATGAGCCGCCCACCGGCTCCGCGATGAACGCGGCCACCGTGTCCGCACCGAGCCGCCGGATCGCCGCATCGAGCGCCGTGCCGCTGCAGGTCGGGCAGGCGGAATCATCACCCCGGCAGGGGCACCGATAGGGGTACGGCGCCGGAATGCGCTCTACGTCCACGAGCCACTCGCGGAACGGCTGCCGGTACTGCTCACGCGCCGATGCCGAGAGCGCGAGCAGGGTGTTGCCGTGGTAGCTGGGGTTCAGGGCGATGATGCGGTGCTTCCCGGGCTTGCCGAACTCGACCCAGAATTGGCGCGCGAGCTTCAGGGCCGCTTCGACCGCCTCGGAGCCGCTCGACAGGAAATAGAGCTTGTCCAGATCCCCGGGGAGCGTATCCGCAAGCTCGCGCGCCAGCTCTTCGACCGGGCCGTGGGTGAACGCCGTGGCCGACAGGTACCCGAACTCGCGGGCCTGGCGGGCCAGCGCATCCGCGATCTCGGGGTTCGAATGGCCGAGGTTGGCGACGTAGGCGCCCCCGACGGCATCGAGGTAGGACTTCCCCGATTCATCGAACAGCCAACACCCTTCCCCCCGTACGATGCGCGGATAGCTCCTGCCGAGCTTCCGGTAGAAGACGTGGCTGTCGGGATAGTGGTAGTTCGTCATTGGCGCCAAGATAACCGTCCGGGATAAACTTAGCCTGGCCCTCGCCCTGTTGGAGTCGTTCATGCCCAAGCTATCTCGTTCGCTGGTTCTCGTCCTGCTGCTGCCGTGTGCCGCCCTCGCTGCCCAGAGCGGCACGGTCGCGCCGGCGGACAATCTCGTCATCGACGGCGTGCCGCCTATCCCATCGGACCTGGCCGAGTCCGCGCGGCGCTACGGTGAGTTCCGCGCCGCGACCTTCTGGGACTGGCATCCCACGAAGCGCGCGATGATCATCGGAACCCGGTTCGGCGACGCGCCCCAGCTGCATCGCATCCAGTCGCCCGGAGGTGCGCGCACGCAGCTCACCTTTTATCCCGACCCTGTTTCGGGCACCTCCTATCAGCCGGTGGACGGTCGGTACATCGTGTTCACCAAGGATGTCGGCGGCGCGGAGTTCTTTCAGAAGTATCGCTACGACGTTGCCACCGGGGAGATCACCCTGCTCACCGACGGCAAGTCCCGCAACGTAGGCGGCGCCTGGTCGCACAAGGGCGACCGCTACGCCTACATGTCCACGCGTCGCAATGGGCGCGACCTGGACCTCTGGGTGATCGATCCGGCCGACCCGGCGAGCGACCGCATGGTGCTCCAACTCGAGGGCGGAGGCTACAGTCCCGAAGATTGGTCGCCCGATGACCGGCGAATCCTTCTGTTCCAGGGCATCTCGGTCAACGAGAGCTATCTCTGGCTGGTGGACGTCGCGAGCGGGCAAAAGGAGCTGCTGACGCCCAAAGCAGGCGATGAAAGCGTCGCCTACGGCGGGGCGCGGTTCAGCCGCGACGGGAAGGGCCTCTACGTCACGACCGACCGGGAATCCGAGTTCCACCGTCTTGCGTACTTTGACCTCGCCGCCAAACGCTACCGCTTCTTCACGAGCGCCATCCCCTGGGACGTGGACGAGTTCGACCTCTCGCGTGACGGCCGGTGGATCGCCTTCGTGACCAACGAGGACGGGGTGAGCGTGCTCCACGTCGCCAGCGCGGCGACCGGGGTCGAGCGGCGGATTCCCAAGCTCCCAGCCGGCGTGATGTCCGGCCTCCGTTGGCGGCCCAACAGCACCGAGCTCGGCTTCACGCACACGTCCGCCCGTTCCGCGTCCGACACGTACTCGCTCGACGTCGCGACGGGCACGCTGGTCCGGTGGACGGAGAGCGAAACGGCAGGGCTCGATACGCGCGTGTTTGCCGAGGCCGAGCTGGTGCACTGGCCCAGCTTCGATGGTCGGACGATCTCGGGCTTCCTCTACAAGCCCCCCGCCCGCTTTGCCGGCAAGCGACCGGTGATCGTCGACATCCACGGAGGCCCGGAAGGGCAGTCCCGGCCAGGGTTTCTCGGCCGCAGCAACTTTTACCTCAACGAGCTGGGCGTGGCGATGATCTTCCCCAACATCCGGGGATCGACGGGCTACGGGAAGACCTACGTCAAGCTCGACAACGGGGTACTGCGCGACGGAGCGTACAAGGACATCGGCGCGCTGCTTGACTGGATTCACACGCGGCCGGATCTCGATGCCGATCACGTGCTCGTGACCGGCGGCAGCTACGGCGGCCACATGACGCTCGTGACCGCCACACAGTATGACGGGCTCATCTGTTGCTCCGTGGACGTCGTCGGCATATCGAACCTGGCGACGTTCCTCGAGCACACCTCCGGGTACCGTCAGGATCTGCGCCGCGTGGAATACGGGGACGAGCGCGACTCGACGCTGCGCACCTGGATGGAGCGCACGGCTCCCCTGAACAACGTCGAGAAGGTGACCAAGCCGCTCTTCATCGTTCAAGGCATGAACGATCCTCGCGTGCCCCGCAGTGAGGCCGAGCAGATGCTCGCGGCACTCAAGCGCCGCGGAGTGCCAGCCTGGTTTCTCATGGCCAAGGACGAGGGACACGGATTCCGCAAGAAAGGCAACCAGGACTTCCAGTTCTACACCACGATCCTCTTCACCGAACGGTACCTGCTCGGCCACACCGGATCCGCCACGCCGTGAGGTTCTCCGCCTGGTGGGAGCGCCTCAGCTCGCTGCCGGGCGGCCGGCGGGTGTTCAGCTGGTTGCTGTGGCGCGTGGTTCCCTATACGGGCAGCGTCCGGCCGTACGTACTCGAGCTCCGACCCGGTTACGCCAAGGTCACGATGCGCGACCGGTGGCGGGTTCGGAACCACCTCAAGTCGATTCACGCCGTGGCGCTCGCCAACCTCGGCGAGGTGACGAGCGGGCTCGCGGTCACCGTGTGGCTGCCTCCCGGCGCGCGCGGCATCCCGGTCGCACTTTCCATCGCGTTCTTGAAGAAGGCCCGCGGCACGCTCACAGCGGAGGCACGCTGCCCGATGCCAGACACGAGCCGCGAGGCGGAGCACGACTTCGTTTCCGAGATCACCGACGCGACCGGCGCCGTGGTCGCTCGCGTCACGGTGCGCTGGCGCATCGGGCCACGCCCCGCGTGATGGGGGGGGGCCTCGATACGGCGCTCACTCGCGACGCCCGGGTCGCGGTCCCGCTGATCGGCGGCGCGATGTTCCCGTGCTCCAACCCGGAGCTGGTGGCCGCGGTTTCGGAGGCGGGTGGCATCGGGATCGTGCAGCCCCTCTCGATGGAATACGTGCATCGACGGCTGCTGCGCGACGGCCTCCAGTTGATCCGCCGTCTCACGCAAAAGCCGATCGGCATGAACGTGCTGATCGAGCAGTCGTCGAACCTCTATCTCGAGCGCATGCGACGCTACGTCGATATCGCGCTCGAGGAGGGCATCACGTTCTTCATCACGTCGCTCGGGAAGCCTCGCTGGGTCGTCGATCGCATCGCCGCAGCGGGCGGCGTCGTGTATCACGACGTGACCGAGCGCAAATGGGCGCTCAAGGCCATCGACTCCGGCGTCCGCGGCCTGATCGCCGTCAACGATCGGGCGGGAGGGCACGCCGGACCGAAGAGCGCCGCGCAATTGATGGACGAGCTGGGGGATCTTGGCCTGGCCGTGGTCTGCGCCGGAGGCATCGGTGAGGCCGCCGACTTCGTCGCGGCGCTGCGACTGGGGTATGCCGGGGCCCAGCTCGGCACCCGGTTCATCGCGACCACCGAATGCACCGCGCACCCGGACTACAAGCGCGCGATCGTCGAGTCCGACGAGGACGATATCGTGCTCACGGAGCGCGTCACCGGAGTCCCGCTCGCGGTGATCCGAACGCCGTACGTCGAGCGCGTCGGCACCAAGGCCGGCCCGTTCGCGCGCTGGATGCTGCGGCACCGCCGGACGAAGCATCTCATGCGCACGATTTACGGGCTCCAGTCGGCGTGGCGGCTGAAGCGGAGTCACTTCGCAGGCGAGTCGTCGCGGCACTACTGGCAGGCGGGGCGGAGCGTGCGCGGGATCACAAGCATCGAGCCCGCCGGCGAGATCGTCCGCCGCTTCGCGGCGGCGGCTACCGATCGGGGATCACTCGCCAGCTGACCCGTGCCCCGGTCGAGTCGATGATGGCCACCGTCCGCGCCTGTCCCCCGCTCACGGCGATCGAGTCGGTCACGAGCAGAGTGTCCAGAACGCCACCGTGCGAGATCACCACGGTCCATTTTCCCGGTGTGCTCTCGAAGTACGGCGTGATCGCCTGATAGTTGAACGGCTGCTCTGTGAGAATCAGGTGGGTGCTGTCCGGCTGCGTCCGGTAGGCATCGATGGACCCGGCGAGCGCCGCGACGTTGACGAGACGCAGGCGACCCACGCCGCTCGGAACCGGACCTGAATCCGCCACGAGTCCCGGCAGCAGGTAGACGGTCCTCGAGATGGTCGTGTCGAGCACGAATGCCGTGTAGTTGATCCCTCCCACACTGGTGAATAGCCCCTCCAGCGCGTGGGTCGTGTCGGCGGGGACGAGATCGAGACTGTGCTCCCCGGGGGAGAGTTGGAAGACGGTGCTCAGACCTCCGAACGCGATGGTGCTCGCGCGGCCGCCGTCCACCGAAACCGTGACCGTAGGCCCGCCCAGGACCGTGTGCAGAAAGCGCAGCGCCGACGCTTGCGGCGGCGGCGGTCCGTTGCCCTCATTGCAGCCGGCGATGCCAAGGAGTGAAGCCGCCAGGGCAAGCCGGAGCGAAGCACGTCCGGTCATGAGGAGCGGTCCACGACGTACACGTTGCGCTGCGCGGTCGGCATGATCACGAGATCGAGAATGTTCACGTGCTCGGGGAGGTTCAGCACGTAGGCGATCGCGTCCGCCACGTCGTCCGCCCTGAGCGGCGTGAACCCCTGGTACACCGCTTTGGCGCGTTCCGCGTCGCCGTGGAAGCGCACTTCGGAGAACTCGGTCTCGACAAATCCGGGGTCGACGGCCGAGACCCGGATCGGCGTGCCAGCGACATCGAGGTTCATGCCTTCCGTCAGGGCGCGCACCCCGAATTTCGTGGCGTTGTACACGTTGCCCATCGGATAGGTCATGTGCCCGGCGGTGCTGCCGATGTTCACGACATGGCCCCGCCGGCGCGCCACCATGTGGGGCAGGATCGCCCGGGTCACGTTCAACAAGCCCTTCACGTTCGTATCGATCATGCGATCCCAGTCCTCGGGGTCGCCGTCCTGGATCTTGGCCATGCCGCTCGCGAGCCCGGCGTTGTTGATCAGCACGTCGGGCACGCGATCGGCACGCACGAGCGCATCGGCGGCCCGGTTGACCGCGGGACGGTCGCGCACGTCCACCACCGCGACGGAGAGCGACACCCGATGCGCGGTGCCGAGCTCCGCGGCCACGCGCTCCAAGCGGTCGGCCCGCCGCGCCCACAGTACCAGATTGGCGCCTTCCGCGGCGAAGCGTCGCGCACACGCTTCGCCGATCCCCGAGCTCGCCCCGGTGACGAGGATGAGCTTTCCTTTGATCCGACTCATCTCAGCCTCACCAGATGTGCGGCTGCACGGAATCCGGTCGGACCATCGCGTCGCCCGCGCTGCACCCGAATGCCGCGCGGAACTCCGTCATGTTCGAGAGCGGCCCGTTCACCCGCCACCGCGAGGGCGAATGCGGGTCCACGTTGACCAACAACCGCGCGAACTCGTCGCGGTCCTTGCCCCGCCACACCTGAGCCCAACCCAGGAAGAAGCGCTGTTCGGGAGTGAAGCCGTCGATCAAGGGCGGGCGCGGCTTGCCCGTGAGCGAGCGCTCGAACGCCGCATACGCGATACGGAGCCCGTTCAGGTCGGCGAGATTCTCGCCGAGGGTGAGTCGCCCGTTCACGCGCAACGTGTCGACCGCCACGTATCCCGCGAACTGATCCACGACGAGCTGCGCCTGGGCCTTGAAGCGGTCGCCGTCGGCCGTGGTCCACCAGTCGCGGAGGTTCCCCACCGCGTCGTACTGACGTCCGGCATCGTCAAACCCATGCGTCAGCTCGTGACCGATGACGGCCCCCATGCCGCCGTAGTTGATCGCGTCGTCCGCGTTGGGATTGAAGAACGGCGGCTGGAGAATCCCCGCCGGGAAGACGATCTCGTTCATGCGGGGGTTGTAGTACGCATTCACCGTCGGCGGGGTCATCCCGAAGCGGGTACGGTCCACGGGCTTTCCGATCTCCGCCAGGCGCCGCCCGGTGTCGAACTCCGTGGCACGCTCCAGGTTGGCGGCGAAGGAGCCCGGCTCGACCCGGACCGCGCTATAGTCGATCCACCGATCCGGATAGCCGATCTTGTTCGTGTAGCCGGCGAGCTTGCTGAGGGCCTGCTGTCGCGTGCTGTCGCCCATCCACGCGAGATGGTGGAGCCGATCCTCCATGACGGCTTCGAGATTGTGCACCATCTCGAGGGCGCGACGCTTGGCCTCCGGGCTGAATGCGCGCGCCACATACTCCTGGCCGAGGGCCTCGCCCAGGGCGTTGTCGGTCGCCTCCACGCAGCGGCGCCACCGCGGCTGCTGCTCCTTGACGCCCGTGAGCGTCTGCTGAAAGTGGAAGGCCTCGGTCGCGATCGGCGCAGCGAGCCACGGCCCGAACCGCTCGATCAAGTGCGCCCGCAGGTACCACCGCCAGTCGTCCATCGGGCGGTCGCGCACCAGCTCGCCCAACGTCTTGAAGAAGTCGGGCTGCCGGACGTTGAGCGCGACGAGTGCCGGGGCGCCGACTTGCCCGAAGTACTCGCCCCAGCCGATGGCGGGACTGATCGCGCCGAGCTCGGTGACGGTCATCTTGTGATAGACGGCATTCGGGTCCCGCTGCTGCACGCGGGTCATCGAGGCGCCCGCGAGCGCCGTCTCGAGGGCCACGATCTTGTCCGCCGCCGCGCGGGCCTCGTCGGCGGCCGTGCCCGTCAGCTCGAGCATTCGGGCGACGTGCGTCACATACTGCCGCCGCAGCCGGTCCGACGCGCTGTCGGTCTTCGTGTAGTAGTCCCGGTCGGGCAAGCCGAGGCCGCCCTGGCCCGCCTCGCCGATGACCTCGGTCGAGTGCTTGGCGTCGGGCCCCGCCGTGAACGAGAAGAGCGCGCGGGCTCCGGTGCGCTGGAGGCGCGCCGCTTCCGCGAGGAGCGCGGCGCTCGAGCTCACGGTCGCGATGCGGTCGAGCTCCGGCTTGAGCGGCTCGAGCGCGGCCGCGTCCGCGGCCGCGGAGTCCATGCACGTCCGATAGAACGTGCCGAGCTTGCGACGATTGCTGTTGACTGGGGCGGCGTTGTCTTTCGCCGCCTCGTCCAGGACATCGTGCAGGACGTCGAGGTTGTGCTCTTGCAGCTGGTTGAAGCTGCCCCAGCTGGGGAAGGCCCCGGGGATCTCGGTGTGTTTCAACCACTCACCGTTCGCGAACTGGAAGAAATCGCGACACGGCGCGCACGTGGTGTCGAGACTGGAGCGATCGAATGCCTGTACCGCGGGAGCCGGTGCCTGCGCGTGCGGCGACGCGTGGCTGCAGGCGACACCACCGATGGCGACGACAACGACCAACACACGAATCTTCATGACGAACTCCGCCGTGGAGGTTTATCTCATGTTGCCGGTATGACCCAGGGAAAACCGGCCCGGCTGGGGCCAGACGCACAATCCATGCGGCTCATGGCCGACAGGGATGCGGTGCGTCAGGCGGCCGGTGCGCGTGTCGAAGACGTAGACCTCGTCGTCATAGCGGCCCGACACCCAGAGTTCCGTCCCATCCGCGGTCACGTTCCCCATGTCTGGGCTGCCGCCGCGCGGCACGGGCCACGTGGCCACGATGCGCTGGGTGGCGGGGTCGAGCACCGTGATCGAGCCGGGGCCGTGACGCCCGCCAGCCGTGGTATTCCAGCCGCGATTCGTGATGTACATGAGACGACCGTCGCGGCTCGGGTAGATGCCGTGCGTCCCCTTCCCTGTCGCCACGAAGCCAATGCGGCGGAACGCCACTGGATCGATGAGGAACACACCGTTCGCCTTCATGTCGGCCACGTAGAAGACATGCCCGTCCGGTGAGGAGCGAATGTCCTGCGGCATGGCGGTGCTGTCGAGCCCCCCCGGATCGAGTACGAGGTACCCGGTCACGGTCCGCGCCTCGAGATCGAGCTTCAACAGTTGCCCCGAGAACTCGCACGTGGCGATCGCGAATCGGCCGTCGGTGGTGAACTCCATGTGGTCGACGCCCTTGCACTGCAGGGGCAGCGACTGCACGAGGGCCATCGTGCGGGCGTCGCGAAAGTCGAGCCGCCGGCGCCGCTCCGCCACCACGATCGCGAACCGGCCATCCGGTGTGAAGTAGAGATTGTAGGGGTCCGAGACCGCCACAGCCTCCCCCTCGCGGCCCGTGGCGGGGTCGATCGGCGTGAGGGTGTTGCCGAGGTTGTTCGCCACCCATAGGGTGCTCAAGTCGTACGACGGCACCACGTGCTGTGGCAGGGCGCCGCTCTTGAAGGTGCGAAGCACACGGTACGTTCGCGGGTCGATGACGGTGACCGTGCCGTCGTGCGAGTTGGGTACGTACACGAGCGGTCGTGCCGCGGCGGCGCGAGGCGAGAGCAGGCCGGCGGCGGCCGGGGCGTAGATGTTCACGGCCTCGATCGGTCGCGTCGTATCCGCGGCCACCACGTGGGCCGCGGCCGCGGACTGGCGATCGCCGCGACAGGCGGCGGCCAGGAGGAGGGTACACGAGAGCGTCCGCGCCCGGGGGAGCTTCATCGCGGCGAAAGATATACCGGCGACAGTACCCCTAGCGAGCGGATTTCGCGGCCGTCCGTGCCCAGCGGATTGGATTCCTGGCGATGTAGGCCCGCACCCGATCGAGCGCTGCGTTACTTCGAATGACACTCTCGTAGTAGTTGCGCTGCCACACGGGTGCGCCCGGTATGCCACGATCAGCGTTGATTCGTTTCGATGCCGCCGCCTTGAACGCACCAACGATACTGGAAAGGGCATCCGGGGGCGGATGACCAAAGCGCGAGACGGCCGGTGGCGGGCCGGCACGACAGTCTCGTATATGCAGGACGCCGTGAACGTGATCCGGCATGACGACGAACTCGTCGAGCACGAGGTACGGAAAATGAATCGGGAGCTCTTCCCAGCATTCCGAAACTCGCCGTCCGGCGGCCGTCAGTCGAACGCTGCCTCCCACAACGTGACAGAGTAACGGTCCTCGATAGTGGGTGCAGATCGTGACGAAGTAGACACCGCAGCGCCCGTAGTCGTATCCGCGCAATCGGATCGACCGTCGGTTGTGCGGTACCCGCAGGGATGTACGAACAGATGGCATCCGTCACGATACGACGACCGCCGGCGGGGCCCGATGCCGGGAAAACGCGTTGACCATCCCCGTTATGCGTCGCGGCCGGGGCGATCATCGGGAAACATTGGGTCATCGGGGTAGGGGCAAGGCATGCCTTGCCCCTACACGGTTACCGGGTCCTGCAACCGTCGTCACACCGTGGCGCACATCGTTGCGGGGCAATCCCCACCGTCACCGGGTCCTGCAACCGTCGTCACACGGTGGCGCACATCGTTTGCCGTACAAATCCCCCGACCCCACCCCACATCAACCATCCAACCACCGAACGATGATCTTCCCCACGTTCCGATTCTCGCGCATCCGCTGAAACGCCTCCGCCGCCCGCTCGACCGGGAAGACCGAATCCACCGTCACCCGGAGCGTGCCCGCCGCGAATCCGGGCTGCACCTCCTCGCGAAATCGCGCCACGATCGCGGCCTTTTCCGAGCGGCTCCGGGATCGCAGCGTCGATCCCGCGATTCGTCCCCGCTTCTTCATCAGGAGCGCGAGGTCCAGCTCGACGCGCGAGCCCGACATGGTCGAGAGAATCACGATGCGGCCGCCCACCTTGAGTACCGCGAGGTCCGCGCCGACGCTCGTGGCGCCGACGGGATCGAGGATCACGTCGACCGCATCCCGGCCCCAGCGGGCCTCGACCTCGGCGACGAGATCACCCCGGGACGTATCGATGGCGAGTTCCGCTCCCGCCGCCTCGAGCGCCTTCAGCTTCTCGGCACTCCGCGTCGTCGCCGCGACACGGGCGCCGCACCGCTTCGCGATCTGGATGGCCGCGAGCCCTACTCCCGACGCACCGGCGCGCACCAGCACGCGGGCGTCGGCGACCACACCCCCTTCGACGACCAGGTTGAGAAACGCGGTGAGGAAGGCCTCGGGGATCCCCGCCGCCGTCGTGAGGTCGAGCCCGCCCCCGGGCGCCGGAAAGACCTGCCCCACCGGCGCCGCGACCTGGTCCGCGTGCCCGCCCCCGGCGAGGAGCGCACAGACCGGCTTGCCGGTATCGTCGCGGATCCCGGAGACCTCGAGCCCGAGGATCTCCGATTCGCCCGCCGGCGGGGGGTATCGCCCGGCTATCTGAGAGAGATCGGCGCGGTTCACGCCCGACGCCGTTACCCGGATGAGGACCTCGCCCCGACCCGGCACGGGCGTGGCGGCCTCGCGCAGCGACGCCGCGTACCGCTCCCCGCCGGGTAGCTCGGTGACGTGCAGGTATTTCATGGCGGCAATACTAGCCGGGCGAGCCCGCCCCGTGCAAAATTCGCGAGCCATGATCAAGCGCTGCTGGGCCAGCGACGACGACCCGCTGATGCTCGCCTACCACGACGAAGAATGGGGCGTGCCGCTGCACGACGATCGCGACCTCTTCGCGAAGCTCGTCCTGGATGGCTTTCAGGCCGGGCTCTCGTGGCGCGTGATCCTCCACAAACGCGCGCGCTTTCTCGCGGCGTTCGACCGGTTCGACCCGAGTCGCATGGCCCGCTACGACGGCCGTAAGATCCGGCAACTCTTGAAGGATCCGGGCATCGTGCGAAATCGCCAGAAGGTGATGGCGGCCATCGGCAACGCGCGCGCGTTCCTCGAGTTCCAGCAGAAGGAAGGCAACTTCGGTCCCTTTCTCTGGAGCTTCGTGGGTGGCGTGCCCAAACAGTATCGCCGCCGCACGCTGCGCGACCTCCCGGCCCGCAGCCGGGAGTCGGACGCGATGAGCGAAGCGCTGGTGGAGCGGGGGTTTCGCTTCGTCGGGCCCACCATCTGCTATGCCTTTATGCAGGCGGTCGGTATGGTGAACGATCATCTCGTGACGTGCGTTCGTCATCGCGAGCTGCAGAGCGCGCCCGACCGGCGATGAGCGCCAGCGCCCGTCGCGCCTTCGTTTTCGCGCTCGCCGTCCTGTCCTGCCATCCACCCGCGGCTGTCGCCCCGCAGGAGCACCGCCTGCCGGCGACCCCGGCCACTGTGGCGTGGGGCTACTACAGCGCCGCCGCCGCACCCGTTCTCCGCATTGCGTCCGGTGATGTCGTGGACGTCGAAACATTGATCACGTCGACTCCCGATCGCCTCCAGGCGGCGGGCGTGGCGCCGGGCGATGTGCAGCAGTCGTTGCGCGACATCGTCTCGCAGGTGACCGACCGTGGCCCGGGCGGACACATCCTCACCGGGCCGATCTACGTGGATGGCGCCGAGCCGGGCGACGTGCTCGAGCTGCGCATCCTGGACGTCTGGCTCGCGCTTCCGTACGGGTACAACGGGTGTCGGGGGTTCCTGCCCGAGAATTGCAGCGATCCGACGACGCGGATCATCCCGCTCGATCGGGAGCACATGATCGCGCATTTCGCGCCCGGCATCGAGATTCCGCTCCACCCCTTCTTCGGAAGCATGGGCGTGGCACCGCCCCCCGAGGCCGGGCGCGTGAGCAGTAATCCCCCGGGGCGCCACGCCGGTAACCTCGACAATAAGGACCTGATCGCGGGCACGACGCTCTACATCCCCGTGTTCGCGCCGGGCGCACTGTTCGAGATCGGGGACGGGCACGCCGCCCAGGGCGACGGTGAGGTGGATCAGACCGCGATCGAGACCTCCCTCACGGGACGGGTGCAGCTCGTGGTGCGGAAGGACCTGCACCTCACCTGGCCCCGGGCCGAGACGCCGTCCGTGTTCATGACGATGGGCACCGACTCGAACCTGACGACGGCCACGCGCATCGCGATCCAGGAGATGATCGACTTCCTCGCGGCCACGCGCGGCCTCACGAAGATGGAGGCCTACCGCCTCACGAGCGTAGCCGCCGACGTGCACGTCACCGAGCTCGTGGACGGCGCCGTCGGCGTCCACGTCACGATCCCGAAAGCCATCTTCGCGAGCGTCCGCTAGGTCGTCGACAAATCGGCGGTCGCGAGGAATTTGGGCGGCCGCCGCACCTTGGTCGCCTGCTCGTACGCGTACGCAAGCTTGATGAGCGTTCCCTCGCTCCACGGCCGGCCCACGAACGAGAGCCCGACCGGCAGCCCGCGCACGTAGCCCATGGGGACCGTCACGTGGGGGTAGCCCGCCACCGCGGCGGGACTCGAGAAGCTGCCGCCCCCTCCACCGTCGCCGTTCACGAGATCGATGAGCGAGGCAGGGCCGCCCGTCGGCGCGATCAACGCGTCCAGCTTCTGGTCCGTCATCACCGCGTCGATCCCCTGGGTGCGCATCAGCAAATGATCCTTGTCGAGCGCCTTTAAGTAGTCCTGATCGGTGAGCGGTCCCTTGGCCTGTGCCTGGACGAAGATCTCCTGGCCGAAGTAGATCAGCTCCTTCTCCTTGGCGCGCTCGTTGAATTCGATCAGATCCGCGAGCGTCTTGGGGCCATTGCCCGGTGCCCAATCGGCAAGATACCGGTTGAGATCCGCCTTGAACTCGTAGAGGAGCACGGCGAACTCCGAGTCGTCCGTCTGGCCGGCCGTGGCGATGTCCGCCGGATCGACGATGACGGCGCCCGCGCGCTTGAGTACGTCCATCGCGGTCTCCATGAGCGCGTCGGTGGCCGGGCTGTAGCCCATGTAGTGGGAGCGGCAGACCCCCAGGCGGGGCCCCTTGAGCCCGTTCGCGTCGAGGAACGAGCTGTAATCGGTGCGCGACTGCCCGGCACTTGCGGCGGTGGCGTCGTCCTTAGAATCCACGCCGGTGAGCACACCGAGCAGCGTCGCGGCGTCCGCCACCGTCCGCGCCATCGGGCCCGCGGTATCCTGACTGTGGGCGATCGGGATGATGCCCGATCGACTTACGAGGCCGAGGGTCGGCTTGATCCCGACGATACCGCAGCACGTGGACGGGGAGACGATCGATCCGTCGGTCTCCGTGCCGATCGCCACGGCGCAGAGATTCGCGGAGACCGCGACGCCCGATCCCGAGCTCGAGCCCGAGGGCGTCCGATCGAGCGCGTAGGGGTTGCGGCACTGTCCGCCCCGCCCGCTCCAGCCGCTCGACGAGTGCGTGGACCGGAAGTTGGCCCACTCCGACAGATTCGCCTTGCCGAGGATCACCGCGCCGGCGGCGCGCAGGCGGTCCACGATGAACGCGTCGCGCGGCGGCGTCACGCCCACGAGCGCGAGCGACCCCGCTGTGCTTTGCATCCGATCCTTAGTCGCCACGTTGTCCTTGACGAGCACCGGGATGCCGTGCAGGGGTCCACGCGGACCCTTGGCCTTGCGCTCCGCGTCGAGCGCGGTGGCCTGCACGAGCGCATCGGGATTGGTCTCGAGCACCGCGCGGAGCGCGGGGCCCTTCTTGTCCAACTCGTCGATCCGCTGGAGGTAGGCCGTCGCAAGGCCCTTCGCCGTGTACTTGCCCGACGTCATCCCCCCCTGCAGCGCGCCGATGGTCGCCTCCTCGAGCTCGAATGGAGGCGCCGTCTCACTAACCCCGGGCGCAAGCCCGGGGAAACCAGGAAGGCTGGGCTTCGACACGGCAACGGCCCCGCTCACGGCGAGGTACTCGACAAAGCTGCGGCGATCGATCGACCGGTTGGTCATGAGCGTCTCCTCAATGGAATGACACGGGGCGGGAACGGGGATAAACTTGCTGCGACCTTCACGCGACGGCCAGCGATGGCGCGGGTAGTCGGAGGACAATCGGACACCGGCAGGCTCCGCCGCGTCGCGGTGAAACGCGCGCACGATGCCTTTGGAACCGACGCCCTCGTCGAGCGGCAGTGGCGCGACCTCCGGTACACGGCCCCGCCGGACCTCGCGGCAGCCGAGCGCGAGTCCGAGCGCTTTCTGGCGTTGCTCACGAAGGCGGGTATCGAGGTGAGGTGCCTGCCGTCCGACGCCGCGGTGGGACTCGACTCCTTGTACGTTCGCGATGCGTCGCTCGTGTGCGAGCGGGGCGTCATCCTCTGCAACATGGGCAAGCCGCAGCGCCGCACCGAGCCGGGCGCGCAGGAAGCCTTTTTCCGCTCGGCGGGCCTGCCGATCCACGGGCGGGTCCGCGGCGCCGGCACGCTCGAGGGCGGCGATGTGTGCTGGATCGACGAGAAGACACTCGTGGTCGGGCGCGGCTACCGCACCAACGACGAGGGCATCCGGCAGCTGCAGGCGCTCTTGGTGGATGTGGTGGACGACCTGATCGTCGTGCCCCTGCCCCACTGGCGCGGTCCGGAGGACGTGTTTCACCTAATGTCGATCGTGAGCCCCATCGACAAGGACCTCTGGCTCGTCCACGCGCCGCTTCTGCCGGTGCCGTTCCGCGAGGCCTTGCTCGCGCGTGGCATCGAGCTGGTCGAGGTAGCCGGCGCGGAGTTCGAGACGCTCGGCTGTAACGTGCTCGCCATCGCGCCCCGTCGCGCGGTGATGGTCGCCGGTAATCCTGAGACCCGGCGGCGGCTCGAGCGCGCCGGCGTGGAGGTCGATGAATTCCCCGGGCGGGAGATCTGTCTCAAGGGGGGCGGTGGGCCCACCTGCCTCACGCGGCCCCTCCTCCGGGACGTGGGATGACCTTGCGAAGGGGTCTGTGTCGTATATTGGAGCCGGAACCTCTCTCGGAGGGCGGTATGACGAGGACTATCCTGGCGGCCGCGCTGCTGATCGGCTTGGTCGCCTGCAGCAAGCGCGGCTCGGACCAGTCCCGGGCCTCCCGGAGCCACCCGGCGGCGGCTCAGTCCAAGACCGGCACGGCGCCGTCCCAGCCTCAGACGCAGCAGCAGAAGAAGAAAGGGGCGGCCAGGCCCGACACGGCCCGGAACAAGAATCCCCTGACCAACAACTGACGGGCTCTAGGCCGTGAGCCGGCGGAGCTCGGCGTCGGCGCGCTCACGCTGCGCCGCTTCGCCGAGTGAGTCGTACAGCTCACGGGCTTGCTCGAGGTAGGCACGCGCCTCGTCCTGCTGGCCGAGGCGATTGCGGAACAGCCCGTACTCGAAGGACACCTGCGCCTGCGTCGCCACGGACCGGTCGAGGGCTTTCGCGAGCTCGAGCGCCTGCTCGAAGAACACGAACCCCGTTTCGTCCTCCTGCACGCCGCGTAACCGGCCCATCAGGACATAGACGCGCGCGAGCCGCAGCATCAGGTCGCCGCCGATCGCGACCTGCTCGGCGCGGCGTAGCTCCGCCTCGGCTTCGACCAGGCGTCCGGCGTCGAGATCGAGCTCCGCGAGATTCAGGCGGATCGACAGCTCGGTGCCGGGATTCGCCGCATTGCGTTGCGCCCAGGCCAACCCTTCGCGGTATGCCGCCGAGGCCGAGGCATGGCGACCGAGCTTCGCGTCGAGCCGTCCCTGCTCATTGAGCACGCGCGCCATCTCATCCGCGCTGCCGGCGGGCTCGAGACGTTCGCGTGCCCGGCGCAGAAACTCGCCCGCCGCCGCGAGATCTCCCTGGCGGCGCGCCACGACGCCGAGCTGGCACTCGAGGCGCCCGGCCCGCACGGCATCGCCCGCGGCTTCGGCGAGCCGCAGCCCGCGGCTGTACCATGCGTACGCGCCCGACCACTGCCCCTGGGCGAGGGCCACGTCGGCCAGGCCTTCGCAGGCCGCGGTCGCCCCGGCTTGGTCGAACTCCGCCTCGGCAAGCGCGAGCGAGCGCTGGAAGGCCTTGGCGCCATCCCCGTACTGCGCGAGCGACAGGCAGACGTACCCGAGCGCGCGCAACGATTCCACCTCGGGCCGCCGATCCTGCAGCGTCTCGGCGACGGCGAGCGCATGCGCGTACCACACGCGCGCGTGCGTGAAGCGGCCCAGGCGCTCGTCGAGGCGCCCGCCCCGCAACAAGGCGGCGACGACGCCCGCGGGGTCGGCCGCCTGCTGGCATTCGAGCGCGTCCACATACTCCCGGTACAACGCCTGCAGGTACCCGACGACCCGATGGAAGACCTGCGGCAAGCGCCGTCGCAGCTCCTCCGGCTGCACGCCCCGCTTCCCCAGCGTCAAGTACGGTCCGGAGCTCGACCACAGGGATTGCGCGTCCGGCCGAGCGATCGAGACGAGCAGGGCCCGCAACGGGTCGAGCGTCTCGAGCTCGGGCAGGAGCCCGAGGGCCTTCTCGACGCGCACCGGCGGTGGGCCGGTCACAGCCCGTATTCCTTCATTTTACGGGTGAGCGTATTGCGGTGAATGCCCAGGATCTCGGCCGCCGCGCCGATCTGTCCGCCCGTTTGGGCGAGGACTTTAGCGATGTGCCGCGCTTCTACCTGCGCCAGCGTGAGCTGGCCACCGGAGGGTCGGTCGGCGAGCGCCACCGCTTCTCCACGCAGCTCGTCGGGCAAGTGCTCCACCCGGAGCGTGTCGTCGTTCGCGACGATCACTCCCCGCTCGATCACGTTGCGGAGCTCGCGAACGTTCCCGACCCACGCGTGGCCCCGCAGCAGCTCCAGCGCCCGATCGGAGATCGCGCGCATGTTCTTCTTGTACCGCTCCCCGAACAGCCGCACGAAATACGCGGTGAGCAGGAGGAGATCGTCTCCCCGATCCGCGAGCTTCGGGAGACGGATGGTGAAGACGGCCAGCCGGTAGTAGAGATCCTCGCGGAACCGAGCCTGCTTGATGGCTTCCTTGAGGTCGCGATTGGTGGCCGCAATGAGACGGACGTCGACGGGAATCGTTTCCGTCCCGCCGACGCGCTCGATTTCGCGCTCCTGCACCGCCCGCAGGATTTTGGCCTGCAGCGCGAGACTCATGTCGGCGATCTCGTCCAGGAACAGCGTGCCGCGCGTCGCCTGCTCGAAGCGACCGATCTTTCGCGTGACCGCGCCCGTGAAGGCGCCCTTCTCGTGTCCGAAGAGCTCGCTCTCCAGCAGATTCTCGGGGATCGCCGCGCAGTTGACCGCCACGAACGCCCCAGCGGCTTTGGGGCCGTGGAGGTGGATCGCGCGGGCCACGACTTCCTTCCCGGTCCCGGACTCCCCCTCGACGAGCACGGTGGCCGTGCTCCCCGCGACGCGCGCGAGCTGCTTGTACACATCGAGCATGGCGGGGCTCTGCCCGACGAGCGCGTATTGGCCGACCACATCGGGCTCGACCTCCGGCAGCGGGATCGCCGATTCGGTGGCCACCGCCCGCAGCCGTCCGAGCGCTTGCATCAGGTCATCCCGCCGGAGCGGCAGGGAAAGCACTTCGAGCACGCCTGACTGCTCCGCGCGGAGCACGAGCCCCATCGACGGCGCCTGCGCCGCCGCGATGAGACGAGGACTTCCGGTGGCAGCCCGCAGGGTGTCGACCCACCAGGTCAAATCGTCGTCGGGATGATCGCCCAGCACGGCGAGGACCACGTCCCAGCCGCTCGCCGCCAGCTGGCGAACGGCGCGCGGGAGATCCGGAACCGTTTCAACCTCGAGGCGGCCGTCGTCCGCCCATTGTCGCAGAGTTTGCAACAGCCCGGCGGCACCGGTGCCTTCGCCGGGCACCACGAGTATCCGCAAGAGTGTCACGTCCTCCTTGCGCGGCATCGCCGACGGCGGCGAGTGCGCCATCCCGAACGGCCGGGGAGAGGGGGTCGGCGGCAGGGGTTGCATCATCTGGCCGTCCCGGTACGGCCGCGGTACCGAGCCACGAGGACGAGCGCATCATCTGTGCCCTTGCGGTGCCGCGCGAGGATATGGTCGGCCAGCTGTTGCGGCGTCGCATCGCCCGGCAGTCCCTCGACGAAACCTTCGCGAATCCCGTCGGTCGCGAAGATGAGGAGGTCGCCAGTGGCGAGGTGATGCTGCTGCGGCTGTAGGCGGGGCAGCTCCGAGCCCACGATGCCCCCGCGGGTCACCAGGGCGCTGCGCGCGCGGGTGCCCGGGCCAGCGCCATCAGCGCGCACCAACATGCCCTCGACGTTCCCCACGCCGAGCCAGCTCATCGACGCGTCCGCGCGCCGGATCAGCGCGAGGCTCATCACCACGCCGCGCGTTCCTTTCAGCGCCTTGTTGCAGTGCTCGAACAGGGAGAGGGGAGACTCGTGCGCATGCGGTCCGAGCGCAGCCACGGCCGTCCGCGCCGCCGACGCGGCCTCCGCGCCGTGACCGAGTCCGTCCACCACCGCCACCAGCGCGCCGCCCGCGATCGGTCGGACAAGATGGAGATCGCCCGATTCCGCCTCGCCAGGGAGCGCCACCGCTGCGACGCCCCAATCGAGCAGGGTGGCGACGTCGGCTTCAGGCATTCATGCGCCGCCACTTCTTCATCGTCACGGTCGTCCCCTGCCCCACACTCGAGGTGACGTCGAAGTCGTCCATCAAGCGCCGGGCGCCGGGCAGGCCCAGGCCGAGGCCGCCCGAGGTCGAATAGCCGTCTTCGAGGGCGCGCTGAACGTCCGGGATGCCGGGCCCCTGATCGCGGGCCACGACGATCACGCCCTGGCGGTCGCCGTTGGTCACAACGCTGAGGAGGACTTCTCCGCGTTTCGCGTAGTTGAGGATATTGCGCGCGATCTCGGAGATGGCGGCGGCGATCACGGTTTGATCGCCGCTCGAAAACCCGGCCTGCGCGGCAAGCTCCCGCCCCCTTTGGCGGGCGTTGACGACGTCGACGTCGGCCGTGACGGGGATGCGGAGCTCTTCAGCCACGGTCGATCCGTCCCGACCCGCGCTCGACGCGGAGTTTGGCCTGCTGGTCGAGGAACAGGAGGCCTTCCTCGAGGTCGAGCGCGGTCGACACGCCCTTGAGGGTGAGGCCGAGCTGGACCATGGCGAACGCCACTTCGGGCTGGATGCCCACGATCACGGTTTCGGCGCCGCGTAACCGCGCCATGTGCGCGATGTCCCGGAGCGTACGGACCGCGAACGAGTCCATCACGTCCAGCGCCGTCACGTCGACGATGACGCCGCGGGCCCGGAATTTTCCCACCCGCTCGATCAGCGCCTCGCGCAGCTGCGAGAGGTCGGCGTCGGTCAACGCGGACTGGATGGACGCGATGAGGTAGTGGCCCTGCTTCAGAATCGGGACTTCCACTCACCCTCCCTCGACGGAGTGGGGAGTCGGCTCACGCCTTCTGCGCCGGCTCTTCCAACGGGACCACCTTGTACCCCAGCAGCCGTTCCGCCTCTTCGATACCGCCCTGCAGGTCGCCCACCGTGGCCATCTCGCTCAGGTCGACACCGATCGTCACGAGGGTCTGCGCGATCTCGGGTGAGAGGCCCGTCACGATCACGGTCGCGCCGAGCAGGCGGGACGCCTCGACCGTCTGCACGAGGTGGTTGGCCACGTTCGAGTCCATCGCCGCCACACCCGTGATGTCGATCACGACGACCTTGGCGCGGTTGGTGCGAATCGCGCGCAACAGCTGCTCGGTCAGCTGGCGGGCGCGCTGTGGATCGATGACGCCGATGATCGGCAGAATGAGGAGCCGTTCGCGCACCTGGAGCACCGGGGTAGACAGCTCCCGGATCGCTTCCTGTTGCTGCCGGATGATGCGCTCGCGCTCCTGCACGAATCCGACGGCCACCGTGTTGGCGATGCGGTTGGCCGCGGGCTCGTAGGCGTCGAGGATCCGGTTGAGCTTGTCGAAGTCCTCGTGATACTTGCCGAACAACGAGCGGGCGAGCACGTCGCGCAGCAGCAGCACGATCCCGACCACTTCGTGCGTCTCGACGCCTCGCGGAATGATGCGCTCCGACAGGTTGCGGGCGTAGGCCTGCAACGCTTCGAACGTCCCGGTCTCCAGCGCCTCGACGTAGTTGTCGTACACCGAGGTCGCTTCGGCGAAGATTTCCTCCTCGGTCATGGCCGTGAGCAGCTGTGCTCGCGTGATGCGCCGCGCCCACTCCTCGCGCAGCTGGGTGCGGTTCTGCCGGAGGTGGGACACCAGCTCGCGCAGCAGCGCGGCGGTGGATTCGGGTTGCGCGAGCGGATCCTGCAGCGGCGTTGGGTCCTTGCCTTTCGCGGCCATGGCGGGGGGTCCTTGGCTGGTGAATGTTGCCGCCGCGCAACAGCAAGGCTAGTGCCATGCCGCCGCATCGGACGCGGCATCATAACAGATTATTTCACAATGTGTTATGAATAACAGCGGACCTGCACTTTTGCGTCGGCGCAACAGTTTGATGCGTCAAGCTGTCGCGTGGTGCACAAAAAAGGGGCTGGCCGGAGGCCGCCCCTTTCTCCCGGTTCGGCCCCGGCCGCTCGTGTCCTCGAGCCCGCAGGCTCGTTACATCGACGCGTTGCTGGTCGCCGAGCCGACGATAATCTCGCCGGTCGTCTGCAACGTACCGCCCACCACCTGGCCGGTGAGCGGATCGAGCACGCCACCCACCAGACTCTGCAAGTAGACGTGGATCATGTTCACCGTCAGGCCGCTGCTCGTCACACCATCACCCGCGGGGATCTGCTCGTTCAAGACGACGTACCCCACCCCGGGGAGATTGATGTTGGTGTTCGGAGCGACCGCGGCGTCGCCCGACGTAACCGGCACGCCGGCCACGACGAGGTTCGTGAACGTCGAGCCGTCCGCGTTACTCGCGGCCGTGCTCGCCGTCCGGCTGCTCATCACGTTGGCGACGACTTCATCCGCCGTGATCAAGCCGTTCAGAATATTGACGGACGCGGCGCTCGCGGTGCTCTGCGCGCCCGCTTCCAGCGTCCCGAGCTCGCCCGACGTGGTGCTGTTGAGGAACTCGGACGACAGGGCGCCCACGATGTTCAGCGTGCTTCCCTGGGCGTCGGCTTCGGCGCCGTCCGTCCCCGAAATCGCGGGGAGCACGGCCAACGGCGACCGGGTGCTGAAACCGGCCGGCGTGTTGACATACGTGCCATAGGCCTGACCGCCCACCGACTGGGCGACACCCGCGGCCGCGAGCCCCGTCGTCAGTCCGACGACGAGCGCGGGGGCCACGAAGCGGTTCACCCAAAGCATGCTCATGCGGTTCATGCGTAGTGACTCCTTTCCTGGATGCGGTCGCCCGTTCACGACCCGTGCTCGACGATGTTGCCGCCCGTGAGGAACGTGAGGCCAGTGTCCCCGAAATGCATGCTCCGCCAGCGCATCGCATCGGATCGGCTGTTCTGCGGCTCGCCCCGATCGTTGTCGCAGCCCTCGAATTGCGTTAGCTCGGTCCCCCCCTGCGGGTTGACCCGGGCCGTCATGAAGGTCTCGGGTATGCCGACCACGACACAGAAGCCACCCGAGTTGTCGGCGAAGGTCGAGGCGAACACCGGCCGGCCGTCGTACGCGTCCACTCCGTCGTGGATGGACACGTGCCAGCTCACCTTCCCCGGATGCCAGTTGACTTGGATCTCGCCCTTGTTCACGACGCAATTCCCGTTGTCGTCGGAGCCGAGAAAGACGTTGAAGCCGAACGTGACCTTCCCGTTCATCGGGCTGAGCCCGTCCGAGTATCGCGGGGGCTGCCCCCCGGATGTTTCGTCCTGCAGATCGGCGTTGTTCGGCGGGTCGATACGCCCGCCGCCCGTCCACTTCCCGGTGACGCACGCGGGTGGCGGCCCGGCCCAGAAGTTGGGCTTGTGCGCGACCGAAGTGAGCGGCGTCGAATCCTGGCATGCCGTCGCCACCAGCGCGGCGGCCGCCAGACCCGGCGTGAAACGCAGCATCAGGTTCTTCAGCATTGCTCCGCCTCCTCGCAGAGTTGTGAGTGCATCGGCTACGGAGGCGGCGAGTCGGCAAGACAAGTGCCCAACCGCGGATCGGTGTGGAATCCTCTGTGGTCGCGAGAGTTACGCGAAGCGTTTCGCCGGCGCGGCGCGTCGGCATTGCATCAGCTCTGCTGACGCCGTCGTGGCGCGCTCACCGAAACGCGCGCGCGACACGTCTCATTTTCGACGTTGGATCAGTGCGACGGGGGAGAGCGCCGCGGGGAGCGGCGTGCGGTCCGCTCCCCGCGGGGCGCTTCATCTTCCATGCAAACACCTCCTTCGTTACGCACGCTTGATCCTCCGCGCTCAGCTCGCGCCGAGCGGGATTGGAATTGCCGCTGCGCGTCGCGCCGGTGAGGCCAGCGACTCCGCAGCACTGTCCACGTCGAACCGGGCCTCGTCGCACACCACAGCGACGATCCGCTCCGCCGCATGCCCATCCCACCGCTCGATCACCGGCCGAGCCGGCGAGCGGCGGGCCAGCGCGCGGTCGGCCGCGGCGAGCACGGCGTCGCGTCGAGGGAGCACGAGCCGGTTGGTCCCGTGCGTACAAGTAATCGGGCGTTCGGTGTTGGGCCGCACCGTGATGCACGGGACGCCGAGGAACGTCGTCTCCTCCTGAAGCCCACCGGAGTCGGTCACTACGAGCGCCGAACCGGCCACGAGGCTGAGCATTTCCAGGTAACCGATCGGGGCGAGCAGCTCGAGCTTTCTCCCACCGGCGGGGAGCTTGCGCAGCTCTCCGATCCGGCTGCGGGTGCGCGGGTGCACTGGGAAGAGGACCGGGAGCTTCGCCGCGAGGCGTCCCAGGGCATCCAGCAGCTCCCGGAGGACGCTGGTCTCGTCGACGTTGGACGGCCGGTGCAGCGTCACCATCGCATAGGGTCGCCCCGCGACGCCATGGCGCGCGGCGGCGTCGAGCGTGCGGGCCTGGGGCAACGCCCAGCACAGCGTATCGATCATGACGTTGCCCACGAAGTGCATGCGCTCCGGCGCCACGCCTTCCGCGCTCAGGTTGAGAGCCGCGTCGCGCGACGGGAGAAAGAGCAGATCGGAGAGGCGATCCGTGACGACGCGATTGATCTCCTCGGGCATGGTCCAATCGCCGCTGCGCAGGCCCGCCTCCACGTGACCGACGCGGACCTGCAGCTTCGCGGCGACGAGCGCCGCCGCGACCGTCGAGTTCACGTCGCCATAGACGAGCACGAGATCGGGCTGGAGCTCCACGAGCAGCGGCTCGAGGCGCTGCATCACCGCCGCGGTCTGCTGCGCGTGGGATCCCGAGCCGACGCCCAGGTGGTGGTCCGGCGCGGGGATCCACAGCTCCTCGAAGAACGCGTCCGACATGCCGGGGTCGTAGTGCTGGCCCGTATGGACGATCACGTGCTCCACGCCCCGCTTCACGAGCTCGCGGTCGACGGGAGCGAGCTTCATGAAGTTGGGGCGGGCGCCGACGACGGAGAGGACGCGCATCGCGCTAGTGCCCCAGGCGGGTGATGCCGTAGATCGCGATCGGCAGCGTCACGAGGATGCCGATGATCCGGACGGTGCGCTCGGTGTCGTTCTGCTTGGGCACGACGATCCGATCCCCCGCTCGTAGGCCCAACGCGTCGATCGTCATGCCTCGCGAGACCGCGTCCTGAAAGTCGCTCCCGGTGATCAGCCCCTTGCCGTCGCGCTCGATGCGCGCGTCCTTGAACCTCGCGTCCCGCGTCGGCCCGCCGGCGGCCATCAGGGCGTCTGACATGACCGCACCGGTCGAGAGCGGATAGAACCCCGGGTGCTCGACCTCTCCGAGCACGCCGATCCGCACCAGCACTTTCGCGTGCACGACCGCGCTCTTCATGTAGTGGCCGAGCTGTTGCGCGAGATACGTCTCAACCTCGGCGCGGCGGACGCCCGTCAGCGGGATCGCCCCGATCACCGGCAGCGTGAGCGCCGGGCCGGGCCCCACCGTGAACGCGTGCGTGAACAGCGTATCGCCTTCCACCTCGAGGAGGATCTGATCCCCCGCTTCGAAATCGCTCTGCGGGCCCACCTCCCTGGTGCCCGCCTTCGCCGCGGTCTGGGCGACGAGGAAGGTGGGGACGGCTCCCGTGAGAACAGCCAGCGCCAGCAGGCGCAGTACGAGCTTGCGTGTCATGGCTTCACTCCACTGTGACGCTCTTCGCGAGATTGCGCGGCCGATCGACGTCGCAGCCGCGCAAGACGGCGATGTGATACGCCAGGAGCTGCAACGGAATCACCGTGAGCACCGGCGACAGGAGCGGCGCCGCGGCCGGCACGGCGATCTGATGATCGGCGAGATGACTCAGATCGTCCGGCCCCTCGCTCGTGATCGCGATGATGCGTCCGCCGCGGGCCTTCACCTCCTGCATGGCCGACACGACCTTCGTGTAGACCGAGTCCCGGGGCGCCAGGAAGACGACCGGCATATTCTCGTCGATCAGGGCGATGGGTCCGTGCTTCATTTCCGCCGCCGGATACCCCTCGGCGTGGATGTAGGAGATCTCCTTGAGCTTGAGGGCGCCCTCGAGCGCCACCGGGAAATTGAGCCCGCGGCCCAGGTAGAGCGCGTTCGGCGCGTCCGCGTAGCGCGCGGCCAGGGCGCGCACTTCGGCCTCGATGGCCAACGTGCGCTCGACGAGCTCGGGAAGCGCGAGCAGCTGTCCGACGAGCGCGCGCCCATCCTCGACGGAGAGGCCCCGGCGCCGGCCGAGATACAAGCCCAGCAACAGGAGCGCGACGACCTGCGCGGTGAACGCCTTGGTCGAGGCGACGCCGATCTCCGGACCGGCGTGCAGGTAGATCCCGCCCTCCGACTCGCGCGCGATCGTCGAGCCGACCACGTTCACGAGCCCGAGAACAGTCGAGCCCGCGGCCTTGGCGGCGCGGAGCGCCTCGAGCGTGTCGGCGGTCTCGCCGGACTGCGAGATCGCGATCGTGACGGTGCCCGGGATGCGGAGCTGGCGGCGGTAGCGATACTCGGACGCGTACTCGACTGACACGGGGATCCCGGACAGGTCCTCGATCACGTGCCGGCCCACGAGCCCCGCGTGCCACGACGTGCCACACGCGACGATGACGATCCGCCGGATCCGGCTGCACTGGGTGGCCGTGAGATTCAGCCCGTTCAAGCGCGCGGTCCCGTCGGCCGGGAGGAGGCGGCCGCGCAGCACGCTCCGTACGGAGTCCGCTTGCTCGCAGATCTCCTTGAGCATGAAGTGCGGGTAGCCGCCGAGGGCGATGGCGTCGAGATCCCATTCGATGTCGTCCACGGTGCGGTCCTGCTCGTGCGCCTCGAGGTCGAGGACGCGATACCCGTCCGGGGTGACGACCGCGACATCGCCGTCGTTCAGGTACACCACCGACCGCGTGTGGCCGAGCACGGCGCTCGCGTCGGAGGCGATCAGGAACTCCTCGTCGCCGACGCCGAGCAGCACCGGTGAGCCGCGCCGGGCGACCACGATCTTCCCGCGGTCCGCCTCGGAGACGACGGCGATGCCGTACGTCCCCTCCACGTGATCGAGCGCCGCGATCACGCGCTCCTCGAGCGTCGGGCCGGGCGACTCCTCGATCAGATGCACGAGCGTCTCCGTGTCGGTCTCCGTCACAAACCGGTGTCCATCCTCCTCCATCCGGCGGCGGAGCACATCGGCGTTCTCGATGATGCCGTTGTGGACGAGGGCGAGCGTGCCGGTGCAATCGACGTGGGGATGGGCGTTCCGCTCGGTCGGGGCGCCGTGCGTCGCCCAGCGCGTGTGGCCGATGCCGCAGCTGCCGTGCACCGGATCGCGGGTGAGCAGGTCCCGGAGGTCGGCGATCCGTCCGGCGAGCTTGCGGGTCTCGACGCCGCGGCCGTTGAGGACGGCGACGCCGGCGGAGTCATAGCCGCGGTACTCGAGCCGGCTCAGGCCTTCCACCAGCACCGACACCGCGTCGCCGGGGCCGACGTACCCTACGATTCCGCACATCCTCTAGACCCCCTTAACGCTTGAGTTCGAGCAGCGGATCGCCGGTGATCGCCAGGCCGAACCGCGCGAGGTACGAGTGGGTGTCGACCCTGGCGTCGGGAGGCCCGATCGGGCGCACCGACAGACGACCGCCACAGCGCGCGCATCGCGCCGTGCGGGCGCGGCGCCGGCTGCGCAGCCCCGTGCTCCCCCCCCCATTGACTCCCGGTGTCCCACATCGTTCGCAATACATGGCGGTCAGCCTCACGTCACGACGGATCAACCGACGGATGGCCCCGACCACCTACTTCAAGTTTGAGGCCCGGACCGGGCCGCGGGCTCGGGGAGCCGCGGATACCGGAGCGGCGCGACAAGGGCTTAGCGGCGCGGCCCGAGGCGCGCCCGGGGAATCCGAGCCGCGCGCTGCGTTGCGTAGGCGCGTCAGCCCGCCGCGCCACGGCCGCGCCGCACGCGCGCCAGCGGCCCGTCGCGTGGTGCGGGGCGCGTGGCGAAGGCCGCCTTACGGCGGCCCCGGGTTTGCAGGTAGAAAAAGGCGGCGGTCGCGAAGGGGGACAGTCCGCCAGACTGGAGTTTATGACAGAGCGATATTCACCAAGTGGACCGACCGCCGGCCTGCCGCTCGTACTGCTGGCGGGCAACGGCGAAGATGCGACGCGCTGGCTCAAGGGCCTGCTCGAAGGCGCGGGCTACGCGGTGCTCCAGGAGCGTACCGCCCACCATGCCCTGGAGCGCGCGCGCACGACCGACCCCGACGTCGTTCTGGTCGATCAAGTCCTGCCAGACATGGCGGGCATCGAGTTGTGCCGCGCGCTCCGCGCCGATCCCCACCTATCGAACAGCACGCCGATCCTCTTGTCGTTCCGCGATCCGGTCACGCGCGCGGAACGGCTCGGCGCGCTGCGCGCGGGCGCGTGGGAGTGCATCGCGCCCCCGCATGACGCGGACGAGATCCTCCTCAAGATCGGCGCGTACGTGCATGCGAAGCTCGATGCCGATCGCGCGCGCGCCGATGGCCTGCTGGATAGCGCGACCCGGTTGTACAACCGGCAGGGACTCGCGCGCCGTGCTCGCGAGCTCGGCGCACAGGCGTACCGCGACCACGGTGCCCTCGCCTGCGTCGTGTTCGCATTCGACGTCGAGCCATCGGCCATGGGAGCGCCACCGGGGTCCGGGGCTCCGATCCTCGCGCGCCGGGTGCAGGCGTTGACCTCCGGCGCCCGTCTCTCCGACGCGATCGGGCGGCTCAGCGGCACCGAGTTCGCCATCCTCGCCCCCGGCACCGACGCCGCCGGCGCACGCCGCCTCGCGGAGCGGCTCGCCGCCTCACTCGCCAAGACCACGTCCGGCCAGCCACCGGAGGGCCGCGCGGCGATCCGAGTCCGCTGTGGGTACGAGGCGGTCTCGAACGTGGGATACGCGCCTATCGAGCCGGTGGACTTGCTGGTGCGCGCCTCCGCGGCCGTTCGTACTGGCCGGGCGGACACGGACAGCTGGTTGCGACGCTTCGAAGAAGGCGGCAGTTCCTCGCCGGGCTAGACCGGGACCCGTGGGTCCCCGGCGTCCTCGTCGATCGCCTCGTATCCCGGCAGATAATAGGAATAGGTGCTGTACGCCCCGCCGGCCGGCACGTCGTTCAGGATCGCCCCGAGCATGCGGACCGGGAGCCGTTGCAGGACCTCGAGCTTCGCGGCCGCCACGTCGCGGTGGCTGTACCCTGTCCGCAGGACCAGCACCAGCGTGCCGGTCAATGTGCCGAGAATCAGCGGATCGACCCCGGCGCCGAGCGGCGGGCTATCCACCAGCACGACATCGTATCCCGAGCGCACGCCGTTAATGAGCTCGCCCATGGCGGGTGAGCCGAGAAGCTCGGGCGCATTGTACGCCCGCGTGCCGCAGCCGATGAGTGACAGCGCCGGGTACGGCGTCGCCTGAATGATCGCGTCGAGCGGCGACTCACCCCGCAGATAATCGCTCAGCCCAGGCCGGCGGCGCCCGCTCAAGCGGCGGTGCAGCACGCCACGCCGGATGTCCCCATCGATCAGCAGGGCACGATGCCCTCCGTCGGCGAACGTGTGGGCCAGGTTCGCGGCGAGGAAGGATTTCCCGTCGCCCGCGCCCGGGCTCGTGACGGTAATGAGCAGGGGGGCCCGTCCGCCGTGGGCGTAAACCAGATTCAGACACACGCCCCGGAGGGCCTCCACAACCTCGTGCACGTCTTCGGGCGTCTTGGCGGCCCGCCCACCATGACGTCCGCGCGCGGCACGCGGTAAGGTTCGCAAGTGTGGGACCGCGCCCAGGATGGCGAGACCCAGCTCGCGCGACACCTGATCGGGGTAGCGCACCTTCGGGTCCACGCGATCGAGCAACACCGCGCCGAACACAGCGAGCCCCAGGCTCGCGACGAATCCGAGCATGATCACCCGCGGGGCGGTGTTCTTGACCGGTCGCTGCGGCACGACGGCGTGATCGAGAATGCGCACATCGGGGACGGTACTCGCGTCGGCGAGACGCGCTTCCTCATAGCGCTGCTGCAGCGTGGTGTAGAGGTCCTCGGCGAGCGTCACGCCGCGGCGCAACCGGGCTTCCTCGATGGCGCGGGCGGGGATCGCGCGCAGATTGCGCGAGTCGGCGTCGAGGCGGCGGGTGAGCTCCGCGTCCCGCGCCCCCAGTTCGCCCACGAGCGTCTTGGCCAACGCGGGAATGCTTTGCCGCTCGAGCGTCGCGATCTGGCCCACTAACCGCTGCACCGGCGGGTACGCGTCCGAATACCGATACCGCAGCGCGCGCAGCTCCGCCTGCTTCTGGCCGAGCTCCTGCAGCGCCTGGACCAGCTCCGGATTCTGCTGCACCGAGCCGACCACGGACAGCGCTTCCGCGGGGAGACCCGAGTCACCCTGCTGGGCGATCACGCGCTGTAACGCCTCCCGGTCGCGGCGCGCCTGATCCCGCTCGAGCTGGGTGTTGAAGAACGTCGAGAAGACGGGATCCTGCTGGCCCTGTGCCGTGGCACCCGAAGCCGCTGTCCCGGTCGATGGCGCTGTCGGCGCCGGGCGGTCCTGCGGAAGCGTGATGGTCTGGACGCGGTAGCCCTCGAGGGCGTTTTCCGCCTGCTGCAGGTTCTGCTTCGCCGAGGCGAGCTGGTCGTCGAGAATCTTGGTCAACTCGGTCAGCTTTTGGCGCTTCATATCGGCGGCGACCGCGACGTACCGCTCCGCGATCGCATTGACGACGGCTGCGATCGCGTCGGGCTTATCCCCCTCCAGCTCCATGCGCAGGAAATTCCCGTTCAAGTCCATACGGACGTCGAGCGCGTCCGACAGACGGCGCGCCGCGTCGCGCAGCTGGGCGAGGGAAAACTCGATCGTGCTTCCCGCGGCGATCGTGCCCACGGAGGGCGCCCAGCGGAACCCGAGGCGCGCGCCGATGGAATCCCCTAAGGTGCCGTGCTGCAGGTCGATCCCCTCGTCGGTGGCGAGTGTGTAGCTCTTGCCGCTGCCATCGACGGTGAGCCGGTACGCGCCGGGCCGGTACTGGTCCGCCACGTTGAACCCCGTGAGCACCTTGGCGTCGTCGGGCGACTTGGGCGCGAGGAACATGTGCTGCTCCCGCACGACGTCGTCGAGCACCACGTACGACTTGAGCAAGTCTACCCAGGCTTCGGGGTCGAGGAGCTTCCCCGGGCGGATCGGCCCGCGGTCCGGACCGTTGCGTTGATCGGGCTCATCGATCCAGATCGTGGCCTGCGCCACGTAGGACGCTTTGACAAATCGCGTCGCGACGACGCCCAGCGCCGTGCCCACCGCCGTCGCCGCCATGATCAGCCACTTGAAGCGCCGGACCGCGGCGAGCACGCGACGCCAGTCGAGCCCCCCTTCCGGCTCGGGACTCCCGAGCGCGGGCCCCACCGGTGCACGAGGCATCGGAATGATGCCTTGCACTCCGGCGTCGGGAGCCGGAGCGGGGACCGGGGTGTGGGCCGATAGATGGCTGATACTCATGGGGCGCGTGCCTCCAAAGGATTTGCGCGAAACCTCGTGCCGGCGTGCAACAGTCGTCGCCTGAGCGTGTGGCAATTCCGATACCGTGCGAGACGAGCGCAGCACGTACGGCCATGCCGCAAATCGGTGCACAAGACAGGGGGCATGGATGCACCTTGGTGCGAGCCCCGCGTCGACGCGCTCCCCCCTGCCAGTCAGATAGTGCCCATTTCATGCGGGAAATCTCGGCACGCTGCAGGGTCGCGACAGTCTGGCCCGAAGCCTGCGTAGGGAGCGGGCAACCGATTTCGAGGGACCACTCCGATGGCTATGCCGATTTCGAACGAGGGCGTCTCCCAACCGAGCGACGGACGTGAGGCCGCGCTTCTGGCGATCGGGCCGGAGGCAAAGGCACGCATCCGGATTCTCGTCGTCGACGACGAGCACACGCTGCGCGAGAGCTGCGCCGCCGTGCTCCGTCACGAGGGATACGACGTCACGGTCGCGAGCCGCGGCCAGGAGGCCTTGGAGCTCCTCAAGCGCCGGGCGTTCGACGTCGTGCTCACCGATCTGTACATGTCGCAGGTGGACGGGCTCGCGCTGCTACGCACGGCGCTCGGTACCAACCACGACACGATCGTGATCGTGATGACCGGCAACCCCAGCGTCGAGTCGAGCGTCGAAGCGCTGCGGCAGGGGGCGTTCGACTACCTGCCGAAGCCGTTCTCGGCTTCACATCTGCAGGTGTTGATCGGCCGTGCCGTGCACACCTTGCTCGTCGCGCGCGAAACGCGCGAGCAGCAGGACTCACAGGGCCGCGGGCAGTCAGCGGCCGACAAGATCACGCTGCTCGGAACCGCGCCGGCGTTCCGCCGGGCGATCGAGCTCGCCCGCAAGGTGGCGCCGACCGACGCGTCGGTGTTCATCACGGGTGAGAGCGGCAGCGGCAAGGAAATGATCGCGCAGTTCATTCACCTCCACAGCCGTCGCTCCAGCCGCCCCTTCATCGCGATCAACTGCGCGGCGCTGCCGGAAGGGCTGCTCGAGTCGGAGATGTTCGGGCACCGGAAGGGCGCATTCACGGGCGCCGTCCGCGACAAACCCGGCCTGCTCGAGGCGGCGCACGGCGGGACGCTGTTCCTGGACGAGCTCGTCGAAATGCCGAAGCCGATCCAGGCCAAGCTCCTGCGCGTGATTCAGGATGGCGTGGTGCGGCGGGTGGGAAGCGAGACGACCGATGCGGTCGTGAACGTCCGATTCATCGCGGCGACGAACGGTGACCCCGAGGCGGCGTCCAAGGCCGGTGACATGCGGGAGGACCTGTACTACCGCTTGCGCGTCGTGCCGATTCACGTCCCGCCGCTGCGCGAGCGGCCGGAGGACATCCCGCTCCTCGCCGACTACTTCCTCTCGACGTACTGGGTGCGGCATCGCCGGAAGGGCGCGCCGTTCCCACGGCTCACCGACACGGCTCTGCGGACGCTGTGCGGGTACCCGTGGCGGGGCAACGTGCGCGAGCTGCAGAACGTCATCGAGCACGTAGCGGTGGTGGTCGAGCCCGGCGCCGAAATCCGGCCTGACGATCTGCACCTGACGGGCGATACGGCCCCGGCCGACACCGGGTCCAATCCGGCGTCCTTGATCTCGACGCTGCTGGAGGAGAGCTACCACGCCGCCCGCGATCGGGTGATCGCGCAGTTCGAGCGGCAATATCTCACGTGGCTGGTCAACCGGGCGAGCGGCAACATGTCGAAGGCCGCGCGCATCGCCGGCGTCGATCGGACCACACTGTATCGCTTGATGGAGCGCCACGGCTTGCAGCGGAGCCCCACTGCCGGGTGGGTGGTGGAGCGCGAGCCAGCGCCGGCGGCGGAGTCGATGGTGGGCGCCGCGGTCGACGAGATGGAAGAGGCCTCGGTGGGCCAACCGGGCGGGGAGGCTGCATGACGACGAGCACGGCTGAACGGCTCGACTGGCCGGTCGTCGCCGTCCCGAGGGTGAGAGCCGCTCCGGATCCCGCACCGGCCGATCTCGCCGAGTGTTTCTCCGGGTCCAACGGCCTCGACCTCGTGGTCGAGCTGGCGCACGACCTGCGGTCGCCCCTGACGTCAATTCTGTTCATCGCGGAAGCGTTGCAGCAGGGTCAAGAAGGACCGGTGACACCGGAACAGAGCCGGCAGCTGGGGCTCATCTACAGCGCGGCCTTCAGCCTCTGCGCCACCGCGGGCGACGTGCTCGAGCTGGCCCGCGGCTCGAACCGCCTGATGGATCGGTCCCCGGCGCCGTTCTCCGTCGCCGAGACCTTCAATTCGGTGCGGAGCATGGTGCTCCCCATCGCCGAGGAGAAGGGTATCGCGGTGCGCCTGGTGCATCCGGTGCCGGAGCGGCGCGTGGGGCACGCGCGGGCGGTGTCGCGCACGCTCCTCAACCTCGCCACCAACGCGGTGAAGTTCACCGACAAGGGGTTCGTGGAGCTCACGGCCCGTCCCATCGGTGCCCGGCGCCTGGAGTTCTCGGTGCGCGACACCGGTCCCGGGTTCGACCCGGCGTCGTACGCGGCCCTCTACCAGCCCGTCCGCCCCACGGGTGTGGCAGCCGACGGCAACGGCCGATCCCACCATCGCTTCTCGGGCTCGGGGCTGGGGCTCGCCATCTGCTCCAAGCTGGTCCGCGCGATGGGCTCCGAGCTGCGCGTCGAGACGCGGCCCAATTGGGGCAGCCGGTTCTTCTTCGAGATCGACTGCCCGACGGAGACCATCGGCCGATGAGCCCACGCCTCACCTTGCCGCGTGGCGTCGCGAGGGCACAACACGCGATGTCGGACCGCCATGTCGCGACGGTTCGGCACGCCGAGTTGGCGTCGGCCGCTTCTTCTGAGACGGCGCGGACCGCGCCGCACAGACTGGAACGTGCCCGCGCACGGACCTTGCCTCGTATCCCGGCTATGGCACAACCCGCCACTTCGCTCGCCGAAGCGCGACACACGTGGCCGCAGCTTTCGTTGCTCCGCGTCGCGCCATTCCGTCCCCGCGACCGGGAACGGCAGGGCCGGCGGCTGCTCAACATCGCCGTCGCCGCCGCAGCGCTCATCCTCGCGTTCCCGTTCATGCTGGTGATCGCGGCGCTCATCAAGCTGACCTCGCGCGGGCCGGTGCTCTTTGCCCAGACGCGCGTGGGGCTGGACCGTCGCTCCCTGTCCAACGCCGGCGGCAACACCCGGCGCCACACCGATCAGGGCGGCCAGCCGTTCACCATGTACAAGTTCCGCACGATGCGACCGGCCCGCCCGGACGACGCCCAAACGTGGGCGCTGCCGGATGATGCGCGCGTCACGCCCATCGGTCGTATGCTGCGAAAGTTCCGGCTCGACGAGCTGCCCCAGCTGTTCAACGTCCTCCGGGGGGACATGAACATCGTGGGCCCGAGGCCCGAGCAGCCGACGATCTTTGTGTACCTGCGTGAGCAGATCGAGGGCTACCAGCGGCGTCAGCGCGTTCGCCCCGGCATCACGGGCTGGGCGCAGGTCAACCAGGGCTACGACACCTCGGTGGACGATGTGCGCCGCAAGGTGAACTACGACCTCGAGTACATCCGACGCCAGTCGGCCTTCGAGGATCTGAAGATCATGCTTCGCACCGTGCCGGTGATGGTGCTTCGGCGCGGTGGCTGGTAAGGCTTCCCTCTCTAACTGAAGCTCGCTTCGCCCCGGCGCGTGGGCTCCCACACGGCGGTCCGTTCGCCGCCGAGCGCCAGCACCCAGGCGTGGAGGGCGGCGATCACTCCGGTCACGAGATAGGCCGGCAGCGCGACGACCCGCGGCAGGGGTCGGGCCGCGGGCCACGTCCACCCCACCAGCGCGACGAGCGTCACGATGCCGGCAGCGACCAGGGATGCCCTGGCCCACGGGGATCCGCTGGCGGCGAGCAACGCGAGCGCGCCCGCCGCGCCGGCCAGACACCACGGCACGAGCCAGCGGCACAGCTTGTGGCTCGCGAGCATCCATGCGAACGCGCCGTACCGCCACGGATTGAGCAGCGCCCGCATGTGCCATAGGGTGCGGAGCCCGCGCGCCATCGTGCGGACCTTGCGCCGGTACTCCTGGCGGAGCGAGGCACCGCGCGGGACGAAGCACGCCGCCTCCGGCACCGATACCGCGCGCAGCCCGTGGCGACGGGCGATCAGCGCGGCCGCGAAGTCGCGGCTCAGGTTTTCCGGCACAAACTCTCGATGCAGGTCGGCGCGGATCGCGTACAGGCACCCCGACGCGCCGACGATTCCCCCGAGCCCCGTCTCGAGATCCCGGACCCACATTTCGTAGCCGACGTAGGTCCGTTCGCCGCGATTCGCCGCGCCGTCCATCCGGTCGACGCTGACGTCGCGCCCCGAGGCCACCCCGACCGTCGGATCGGCGAGCGCCGCGACCAACGCCTTGAGCGCCGCCGGATCGATGCGCACCGACGCGTCCGTGTTCACGACGACGTCGCCCCTGACCCGCGACCGCGCGGCGTTCTCGGCCGCGGTCTTCCCGGCACGGTGCGACTGCCGCAGCAGCTCGACCCCGCGGGTCGCGAAACGTGCCACGACGTCGTCGGTACCGTCGGTCGACGCGTCCGACACCACCACGATCGGCCGTCGATCCGCGGGATAGTCGAGACGCAGGATCGCCTCGAGCGTCTCGGCGATCACGGGCGCCTCGTTGTAAACGGGAATGACAATGCTGACGACCGGGAGGCCGCTCGTGTGAGTGGGACGGGTCGGAGCGGGCGGCCGTGGGGAGCCCAGCAGCCTGAGCAGCGCCGGATATCCGAGGTACGCGTAGAGCGGCAGCGCCAGCGTGCCGGCGAGGGCTGCGTACGCCGCGACAGCCGCGTCCGTCACGCGGGGACGAGCGCGCGTTCCGCGCCGGCGGTCACGTGCCGATAAATCCGCTCGTAGCGCTCAGCCCAGGGCTGTGGAGCGAATTCCCGGTGCAGGCGCTCCCTGGCTCGCGCCGCCCGCGCCCGTGCCACCTCGGGCGTGCGATACGCCGCGCGGATCGCGGCGGCGAGCGCCGCCGCATGCTCGGGCGGCACCAGCACGGCCTCCTCCGTCGACACCGTGTCCGGCACGCCGCCTACGGTGGTCGCGATCACGGGGACGCCCGCCGCCATCGCTTCGAACAGAACGATCGGACTTCCCTCCGTTCGCGAGCTGAGCACGAAAAGATCGAACGCCGTGAACAGTCTGCCCGCATCACGGACGGCGCCGTGCCACCGCACGCGGCCTTCCCCATCGGGGTGCAAGCGCCGCGCGCGCGCCTCGAGCTGTCGGCGGGCCGGGCCCTCGCCGATGAACGAAGTGCAGACCGGCAGATCGGAGACCTGCTCGAGCGCCTCGAGCAGCACGTCCGGCCCCTTCTCGGGGCTCAAGCGCCCGACCCAGCCGACCACGAAGGCATCGGGTGCGAGGCCGAGCGCGCGCCGCGCGTCGGCGCGCTCGAGCGCCGGCGCGCCACGACTCCAGGCATTGGGCACGACGTGCACGCGCTCGAGCGGCACACCGCTCTGCACGAGCCGCAGCTGGAGCGGTCGCGAGACCGCCACCACGGCGTCGAATCGGCGGAAGGCACGGGTTTGCAGCCACTCGTACACGCGGTTCTTCCAGTCGCCCCCGGTGAACCCGTGCACGGTCGTGACAGTGGGAACGCCCGCACGCCGGGCGACCCCCGCGTCGAGCACATCGGGGCGATATCCGTGTGAGTGGACCACCGCGGGCCGGAGCGCTCGGCAGAGTCCGGCGACCGCGCGACGCTCGCGTCCGTACCCCCGGCTCCCGGGTGCGTATGGATGCGTCACCACACCGGCTTGTCTGAGGGGAACGAGGAACGCGTCGTCAGCCCGGGCGCCGGTGAACACTGCCGCAACGTGGACTTCGTGCCCGGTGAGGTGCTGCTCGCGCGCCAGTCCCTGCACCACTCGCTCCAGACCACCCACATCACTCGGCGCCACGACGTGCAGGATCACCATGGCGGTGACTCACCCACCGCCCGTGTCCGGTCCTTCGAGCACCACGACCGCGGCGGCCACGCCCGAGTCGTGCGTGAGGCTGACGTGCGCGCTCCGCACGCCGCGGCTCCGCGCGCGCTCGGCCATGACGCCCTTGAGCCGCAGCTCCGGCGGGCCGCCGTTGCTGCGGACCACCTCGACCTGGTTCAGCGAGGCGCGCTCGAGCAATCCCGCCCCGAGCGCCTTGAAGCAGGCCTCCTTGGCGGCGAATCGCGCCGCCAGGGCCTCGATCCGGTCGCGCCGGTGCGCGCACTCCGCGAGCTCGCTCTTCGTGAAGACACGCTCTTGGAAGCCCTCGCCGTTCGCGACGAGCGCACGCGCCATGCGCTCGGTCTGCACGAGGTCGACACCGACGCCGAGGACCATCACGCCACCGTCATGCGAGCACGGCCGTCGACCCGACCGGCGTGATGCCCGCCACGCGACGCTCGTCCCGCAGCAGCGCGTCGACGAAGAACTTCGTGGCCCAATTGAGAATCTGATACGGCCCGTACTCGCCCCCGAGCGGCGAGGACCCCTTGATCCCGCCGCGCACGCCGAGGTCCGGGCTGCTGCGATTCTGCGTCGATTTCACGAAGCGCAAGACCGGCTCCACCGGCTCGAGCCATGCGCGATCGTTGGTGATATCGAAAAGACGGAGCCAGATGTTCGCCATCTGGACCTGTCCCGTCAGACAGCTCCAAGTCGCCGCCCTGCGCCATTCCGCGGCGAACCGCCCGGGCAGCCGTCCATCCGGCTCGACCGCGAGCGCGATCTGCTCGGCGGCGCGTGCCCCCGCCGCGACCAGGCGCTCGTCTTCCAGCACGCGACCGCCTTCGAGCAAGCCGCGAATGGTGTAGGCGATCGTGTGCAGCAGTGGACGCTGCGGATCGGAGAGACAGCAGTCGGGGAACCACCCGTCGTCGTGCTGGTGCCGGGCCACGGCCCGGAGCGCCTTCGCCGCCGCGGCGCGGAACTCAGGCGCCCCCAGCCGCCTTCCCGCCTCCGCGAGCGCCCAGGCGGCCCGGGCGTTGTAGAGCGTGGCGCGCGAGTTGGCGAACCTGGAGTTCCCGCGCCGCCACACCCCGTCCTCGTCCAGCGTCGCAAGCAGGTAGCAGGCGGCGCGACGCGCCCCACCCGCGAAGATGCCGGAGCCCGTCTCCGCGAAGGCCGCGAGCCAGCCCAGCAGGACCTGGCCCGTGTTGAAGACGGCGGGCGAGGTCTCTTGCCCGATCACGCCGCCGCGCACCGCGCCGGACGCGAGCTGGATTTCGAGCTCCCAGCGCGCGGCGCGCTCCGCGCGCACTGCCAGGTCGGGGCGCTGCAGGTGTCGCGCCGCCTCGTACAACGTCGGGATGATGTAGCCCGTTGTCTCCGGATAGGGGGGTTGCCAGCCCTTGGACTCGAAGTACGGATCCCACGCCAGGCTGTATCCCCGGGCGATCCCGCCGTCCGGGGTGACGTCTTGAGCTCGCGCGAGCCAATCGATGGCGGCCACGAGATGGGGCCGATGATCCGGATCCACGGGGTAGCCGCCGCGCTCCTGCCAGGCCTCCTCGAGCGCTCCCGGGTTGAGAGCCGGATGCGCGCGCACCCGGCGCAAGCGCAGCTGGACCGCTCGTGCGACACTGGGGACGGGATGCGGCGGGGAAAGGGTACCGTCGTACGAGGGCATGTTGCTCAGTGCCGTAAGTAATCCGCGACCCGACGCACCATGCGGTGCGCCCGGGCGTGTCCCTCGGACAGCGTCCAGCCCGTGCTCCGGCAGGACACGACATCGGGCCCGAAGCCGGTCTTGAAGCGATACAGCCCGTGCGCCGGATCGCCGGCCTGCGATGCGGACGCCGGCGTACCGCCCAGGTTGTACTGCGTGAACCCATGCGCCCGGAGCGCGCACATGATCCGCCAGTGCATCCACTGGGCGGCATCGCAGGCGTAGCCGGCCGGCGTCGAGCCGCCGATCAGATAGAAGGCTCTCCGGTTGGCCCAGCCCACGAGCGCGGCCGCGAGCGGCACGTCTCCATGCCACGCGGAGAACGTCGTGACTCCCCAGGGGGCTCCGCCGCCGGGCGGGATCGATCGCACGTTCGGGTGCGACGCCGCGAAGGGGTCACCGCGTCCGGCTGCGCGCGCCGAGGCCTCCCGCTGCACGGCGGACAACAGCGTCCGCGCCTCTTCGCTCTCGAGCTCGCGCAGCATCCAGCCGTCGCGGTCCCCGCGCTGCACGTGACGACGATGGTGTTTGGAGAAACCACCGGCCATCTCTTCTTCGGAGCGTGTGAGGCGCACGACGTACTCGAGTCGCTCGGTCACAATCGTCGCATCGCCGGGCTCGGGTCGCCACGGCGCATCGAACGAATCGATTTGGACCTGCACCGCTCCCACCGCCCGAAGTGTGTCGACGAGGCTTCGGAGCGCGTCCGTCGTGCGCGAGGGATCGATCACAGCCGGGACGGTGGGGAAGTAAAAGTGCCGGCGCCCGAAGCCGATTCGGCACCGCAGGGCCACGCCGGCCGCGAGGCCGACCGCCTGCTCGCCATCGTGAAGCTCCGCGAAGACCGAGACGCCGGCAGGGCCCGCCACCCCCAGACCCGCGGGCGAGTGAAACACGCCACCGTCGGATCGCTCGAGCAGCGCCCACCAGCCAGGAGGACACTGCGCCGCGATGACCCAACGGAGCGACGGGCGCGACGGGCTAGCCTCGCGCGACGCGACCGAATCAGGGCGGGTGAGCGGTGCGACACTGGCCATCAGCCGCATATAGGACAAGTTCTGTGCCGCGAAGGGCCCACCGGTCGCCCTGACCGCCGCATGTCGCGTCGACGCCACAGCCGTGGAGACCGCACCTCCCTTCGGCGTGGCCTTCCTCTTGCCTCTCGCACTCGATATGGCCGACGCCAACCAGAACCTCGACCGCGCGCTGCTCACCGGGGTCGCGTGGACAGGGGGCATCAAATGGCTCGCCCAACTGGTGAGCTGGGCCGCGACGCTGGTGGTGGCGCGCCTCATCACTCCCACCGACTATGGCCTCTTCGCCATGGCCATGGTGTACGCAGGGTTCATCCAGCTCGTGAACGAGCTGGGCTTGAGTCTCGCCATCGTCCAGTATCGCGACCTCACGCGCTCGCAGATCGCCCAGCTCGGCGGGCTGGCGCTCATCGCCGGCGTGATCCTGTTCGGCGCGTCCGTCGCCCTCGCGGGCCCGATCGCGACGTTCTTCGAGCAGCCCGTGGTCCAGTGGATCGTCGTCGCGCTCAGCCTCACGTTCATCATGCGCGCGGTCCAGGTCGTTCCTCGCGCCCTGCTCGCGCGTGACCTCCAGTTCTGGCGGCTCGCCTGGATCGACGCCGGCGAGGCGCTCGTGTGGAGCTCGACCACGCTCGTGGGGGCATGGCTCGGCCTCGGTTACTGGGCGCTCGTCCTTGGCGCCGTCGTGAGCGGCGCCGTCGCGATGATCGTGTTGTGCGTGCAGTGCCCGCATCACCTGTCGTGGCCGCGCGATCTCCGTTCCATCGCGCACGCGATGCACCTCGGCTGGTATGTCGTGATCTCGCAACTCTGCTGGTACGTCTACAGCCACGCCGATCTGACCATCGTCGGCCGGGTCCTCGGCACGGCGCCGCTCGGCGCGTACACCAAGGGCTCGGACATCGCGAGCATCCCCGCGGACCGCATCAGCACGCTGGTCGGACAGGTGACGCCGGCCGTGTTCTCCGCGGCGCAGAACGACAAGCCCGCGCTCCGACGCTACCTCCTCGCCGTCACAGAGGGCCTCGCCCTGCTCACGTTCCCGATGTCCGTAGGTCTGGCGCTGGTGGCGGACCTCTTCGTCATCACGGTCCTCGGCGAACAATGGCGGGCCGCCATCGTACCACTGCGCTTGCTGGGACTGTACGGCGGCTTCCGCTCGATCTTCAACCCACTGCCGCAGATGTTGATTGCGACCGGCCACGCCCGCGTGAACATGCGGTTCAACCTGGTCGCCGCGGCCGCGATCCCGTCGATGCTCTACCTCGGGAGCCGCTGGGGCATCACCGGTGTCGCGGTCGCGTGGATCGTCGGATGCCCGCTCGTGATCATCCCCCTGTTCTTCCGGCGCACCCTCCGCCTCCTCGATATCCGCGCGGCCGACTATCTCCACACGCTCTGGCCCGCGGCGAGCGCCGCCGCGGGAATCGCAGCGGCGGTCCTGCTGGTGCGTCCCCTCGTCCCCGACGACTGGTCCCCATGGGTGCAGCTCGGCATACGCGTGCTCGCCGGTACCGTGGCGTACGCGGCCGTGCTGCTCGTGGCACACCGGGCGCGCATGAAGGAGGTGGTGGTCCGCGTGCTCGACATCGCCAACGGGCGAACAGCGCCCAGACCGATCCACGCCACCGCGCCCGCCGCCTCTCGCGCTCGGCTGTTCCTCGTCTCGTATCACTTCCCCCCGGATCCGGCGGTGGGGGCCTTACGGTGGCAAAAGCTGGCGCGTTACGCCGCCGAGCGGGGTTGGGGGCTCGACGTCATCACGCTTCATCCGGCCGAGCTCGAGGCGTCCGATCTCGATCGCCTCGCCGATCTCCCGGCGGGTGTACGGATCTACGGGATCCCGCGCCCGCGGTTGCGGGCCGAGCAAATCGGCGTGCTCGCGTGGTACGTGTTCGACGCCATGCGGCGTCTGAGACGCTGGCTCGCTCGCCGCGGTTCGGGTCCGGTCGAGCCCGTGGCTGAGTCCCGGGCGCGCTCGGACATTGAGTGGCGCCCGTTCCGGTTTCGGACCGTCACGCGCGCGTACTACGCGTGGCTCGACCATGCCGTCGCCGGCCGCTGGGCAGAGAACGGCGCGCGCCTCGCCCTGAAGCTGTATGAGCCCGGCGTCCATCGCGCCGTGATCAGCTGCGGCCCCCCGCACATGGCGCACGAGGGGGCCCGGAAACTCGCCCGCGCAACGGCGTTGCCGTTCATCATGGACCTGCGCGATCCGTGGAGCCTGATGCAGCGACTGCCCGAGGCGATCGCGAGCCCGACGTGGTTCTGGCTCGCGCGGAAACACGAGCGGCGCGCGGTCGCCCAGGCGGCGCTGATCGTCGCCAACACCGATCCGCTCCGCAACGTGATGCGCGGGGTCTACCGGTCGGCCACCTCGCGAATCATCGCCGTGCCGAACGGGTTCGACGACGAACCGGTCCCCGCGTCACCCAACGGATCTGGTCGGGGGCGCCGCTTCACGATCGCCTACGCGGGCACCATCTACCTCGATCGGGATCCGCGCGTGCTATTCCGGGCCGCGGCCCGTCTGATCACTGATCGCCGGCTCACGCCGCAGGACTTCGGGATCGAGCTCATGGGACACGTGCAGAGCCTCGACGGCGTGGGCATCGAGCATATCGCACGGGAGGAGGGGATCGCGGACTATGTGCGAGCCGTTCCGCCACGGCCGCGCCGCGAGGCGCTCGAATTCCTGTCGCAGGCGTCCATGCTGGTCGTCCTGCCGCAGGACTCGGACATGGCCATCCCGGCAAAGGTGTTCGACTACATGCGGTATGACGCGTGGCTCCTCGCGCTGGCGGATCATGGCAGCGCGGTCGAGCAGCTGCTCCGCGCCAGCCAAGCGGACGTCGTGGCGCCCGACGCTCTCGACACGCTTAGCGCGTTGCTCCAGGTGCGCTACATCCAGCATCTCCGCGGCGAACGGCCGGTGCGCCTCTCGATGAACGAGGTGTACAGTCGCCGAGCGCAGGCCGACCGCCTGTTCTCCGCGATCGAGGCGATTACCGGAGCCCCTCCCCCTCCCCCACCCCAACCCGCGCAGAAAGAGGCCAGGGTGCTATGTGCGGCATCGTAGGCATCGTCCACCGCGACGCCGCGCGGCCCGTGGATCCGGAGGTGATCCGGACCATGTGCGCGGCCATCCGCCACCGCGGCCCCGACGATGAAGGCGTGTACGCCTCGGGTCCCGTAGGGCTCGGGATGCGCCGGCTGAGCATCATCGATCTGGCGGGGGGGAAGCAACCGATCACCAACGAGGATGGCTCACAGGTGATCGTGTTCAACGGAGAGATCTACAATTACCGGGCCCTGCAACGACAGCTGGCCGATCACGGCCACCGGCTCCGGACCTCATCCGACACGGAAACGATCGTGCACCTGCACGAAGAGCGAGGTCCAGCCGCGGTCGAGTCGTTGCGAGGGATGTTCGCGTTCGCCATCTGGGACGAGCGCGCGCATTCGTTGCTGCTCGCGCGCGACCGCTTCGGGATCAAGCCGTTGTACTATGTGGTCGCGCCGTGGGGACTGGCGTTCGCATCCGAGCTCAAAGCCCTCGTCGCGGCCGGCCTGACCTCCCGCGCCCTCGATTGGGACGCGCTCGACACCTACTTCCAGCTCGGCTATATCCCGGCCCCCGCGAGTCCCTTCATGGACGTGCGCAAGCTCCCGCCGGGCCACTGGCTCCAGTGGCGGGCCACGGGAGAGGTTGTGGTGCACCAGTATTGGGACCTGCCACGCCAAGCCGAGGCCGCTCCCCGAGACGTCGAGGCGCGGTTGCTCGAGTGGCTCGACGAATCCGTGTCGGCGCACCTCGTGAGCGATGTGCCCATCGCGGCATTTCTCTCGGGTGGGCTCGATTCGTCGGCGGTGGTCGCGAGCATGGCCCTCGCATCCAACGGCGACGGCATGCCGCAGGCGTTCACCGCGCAGTACCACGGATCGGATGCGGCGGCCGCCGACGAGACAGATCTCGCGCGCCGGCTCGCCGACAGATACGGCGTACCGCTCAACGTGGTCGACATCACGCCCGACGTCCGAGACACGTTCGAACCGATCATCCGGGCGTTGGACGAGCCGCACGCCGACGACTCCGCGATCCCGACCTGGGCGCTCTCACAGGCGGTCGGGCAATCGCACAAAGTCGCGCTGACGGGGATCGGCGGAGACGAGCTGTTCGCGGGATATCGGCGCCACCTCGGGCTCGTCGCGGCCGAACGCTACGCGCGGCTCCCGCGCCCCCTCCGCCGGCTCGCGGCCCGTACCGCGCAGCTCCTCCCCGATTCGGTTGCGCGAGGGGGGCTCACGATCGATCGGCTCAAGCGATTCCTCCGGGTGGGCGACGAGGGAACCGCCGAACGGTACCTGGACATCCTCAGTCGCGCCGACGATGCGCTCCGGCGGCCCCTGTACGCCGCCGCCTTGCGCAACACGATCGGGGGCGACTCGGCGCGGGATCATTTCCGTTGCCTGGAGCGCGATGGGCCGCGCCGTGATTCCCTCACAAGCGCGTTGTACTTCGATTACCGGACGTATCTCGCGGACGACATCCTGGCCCTGTCGGACCGGCTCTCGATGGCGCACTCACTCGAGATTCGCGTGCCGTTCGTCGATCACGCGCTCGTCGAAAAAGTGTTCCCCCTGCCCGCGAGCGTGAAGGTCGGTCGCTGGGAGCACAAGCGGCTGCTCCGCCGCGCCCTCGCCGATCGACTGCCGCGCGGTCACTTCAAGGCACCGAAGCGCGGGTTCGTCGGGCCCACGGCGGCGTGGCTGCGGCACGAGCTCCGCCCACTGCTCCAGGACGAACTTTCGGCGGCGCGCACAGGACGCCACGGTTATTTCGACCCGACCGCGGTGGCGAAGCTCTCCGCGGATCATTTCTCTCGCCGCCACAACCGCGAAGGGATCCTCTGGGCACTGCTGTGCTTCTCCACCTGGCATCGGGTCTACGTCGAGCCACCCGGTGTGCCACCGTATCAGCCGGCACGTCCGACTCGCCTGCACGCCGGAGCCCTACCCTGACCGAGTCCGCGCCCGCCGCGGTTGCTACACCACCGCCGGTCGCCCCGCCAGCCGAGGGAGGGGGGGGCCGGGGGGGGGGACCCGAGACCAGCGCGCGCGACCTCGACCGCTCGCTGATCAAGGGGATCGCGTGGACCGGCGCCATGCGGTGGGGCACGCAGGCGCTCAGCTGGGCCTCCACGCTCGTCGTCGCGCACCTGCTCTCGCCGACGGATTACGGGCTCGTGGCGATGGCGCTCGTGTATCTGGGCCTGGCGCAGCTCGTCAACGAGTTCGGGCTCGGCACCGTCATCGTCATGCGTCGGGACCTGACGGAGAGTCAAATCGCCCGGCTAGGTGGGCTGTCCGTCTTGCTGGGCGCGGGGTTCGTGGCCATCTCGGCCCTGCTGGCGGGGCTCGTCGCCCGATTCTTCGGCGAGCCGATCGTGCGCTGGCTCGTGATCGTCTCGAGCGCCACGTTCTTGACCGGTTCTCTCCAGGTCGTACCCCGAGCGCTGCTCGCCAAGGACCTGGATTTTCGGCGTCTGGCCTGGGTGGACGGCACCGAGGGAATCGTGACTACGCTCGCGACGCTCACGTTCGCCCTCCTCGGCCTGCATTTCTGGGCATTGGTGCTGGGACCGATCGTCGGCCGCACGACGAGTACGATCGTCGTCGCTGCCTGGCGCTGGCACCGGGTGGCCTGGCCGCGCGACTTTGCAAGTATCGCGAGCGCGGTGGCCTTCGGCTGGCACATGGTAGTCGCCCGCGTCGCCTGGTATCTCTACAGCAACGCGGACTTCGCCGTGGTAGGCCGGGTGCTCGGCAAGGTGCCGCTCGGCGGGTACACGTTCGGTTGGCAGATCTCGAGCATCCCGATCGAGCGCGTCACGGCGCTCGTGATGGGCGTGACCGGCCCGGTGTTCTCGACGGTGCAGAGCGACAAGGCAACGCTGCAGCGCTACCTGCGAAACCTCACCGAGGGCCTGGCGTTCATCACGTTCCCGGTCGCGATCGGGCTCGCGCTCGTGGCGGACGTGTTCGTGCTTACCTTGCTCGGCGAGCACTGGCGGCCCGCGATCGTGCCGTTACGGTTCCTCGCGCTCTCCGCCGCCCTCCGCTCCGTTACGCCGCTGCTGCCACAGATCATCGTGTCGACCGGCTCCTCCAAGCAGAACATGCAGTTCACGATGGTCGCCGCGCTGGTGATGCCGTTCCTGTTCTGGGTCGGCGCACGCTGGGGGACGGGCGGCGTGGCCATCGCCTGGGTGCTCGGCTATCCCGCGTTTGTCCTTCCGCTGTTCCTCGCGAAGGTGCTGCGCATTACGGGGATGACGCTGGGAGACTACCTGCGAGCGCTGTCGCCCGCGGCGTGGGCCAGTCTCGTGATGGCGGCGGTCGTGCTCGGCGTGCGCGCGGCCACACCGCCCACGTGGCCGGTCGGCCTCGAGCTCGCGACCCAGTCACTGGCGGGGGCGGCGACCTATGCGGCGGTGCTCTTTGCCGTGCACCGGGCGCGGATGCTCGAATTCTTGGGGCTGATCCGATCTATGCGGGGCTAAGGCCGCAGCTTACGACCTGAGTCTCAACCGGCGCAGGGACTCCAAGAGGAAGGGGGCCGGGTCGCGCCAGCGCCAGATCTCTTCCCGGTCGCGCCCCCGGTGAATGCGAAGGAACTCGCGCACCGCGGTCAGCTTGCCACGTGTGCCGCCGCCGTTCCGCAAGCGCAGGTACAGATTGTCGACATCCCCCCAGAACCATCGGCTGCGCACGCCGACGCGGTAGCCGCGGGCCGGCAGCACGGTCGCGCCGAGGGCGCAGGCCATGAGGAGCGCGGGAAAGTCCACACCGGCGTCGATCGCAAGCTGCAGCGAGCCCCACAGGCGGCCGTTCACTTCCATGAAGACGTAGCGTCCAGTCGCCAGATCACGCTTGCACTCGATCATCGCCACGCCCTGCCAGTCCAGGAGCTCCAGCAGTCTCGTGCCGGCGGCGAGCAGCGCGGCGGGAGGAGCGATGCTCTCGCGGTACACACTCACGCCGCCCTCGGGGGGCTTTTCCCGCAACCGGCGGTGCGCGAAGGCCGCGATGGGGCGACCCGCCCAGCGCAGCAGGAACAAGCCCTCGCCGGGACCGTGCACCTGTTGCTGCACCAGGACCGGAAATGCCCCGTGGGGAAGTGTGCTCAGCGCGGCGCGACACGCGTCGACGTTCGCGACGTATCGCACACCCGTCTTGCGCTTGCCCCCGTTCCCATGGCCCGCGGGGACCACGGACCGGTGGGGCTTGATCACCGCGGGGAAGAACTTCGGATCGGGCGTGTCGCGCCAATCGGGGCCCGTGACGATCACGGTCTCTGGAACGGCGAGACCCGCGCGACGGGCCAGTTCAAGCGACAGCGCCTTGTCGGACGCATGCCGGTACGCTTCCAGGCTCGGTAGCGGCAGGAATACCCGATCTTCGAACACGGCCCGGTACTCGAGCACCGCCTCGACCGACGGGTCGGTGATGGGCAGCAGGATGTCGATGACCAACCGTTCGACGAGCTGCGCCAATGCGGCCACGTAGGCCTGGGGCTCGGCGAGGGGATCGATTGGAACGGTGCACGCCTTGACGCCGCGGGATACGCCGGCGAGCGACAGATCACTCGGAGCCGAGACGAAGACTTCGTACCGAGCCGCAACGAGCGACCGAGCCGCGGCCAGGGCGGCCCGTTCGTTTCCGTCTGTAATGAGGACGCGCATGCGGGTTGTACAGTCCTTCTGAGAGAAACGTGCCCGCGGGACTCGGCCGGCGCCGCGCGCGTCCTGTAGCGTCCACGCGACAGGATCGCGCGAGCCGCCCCGATACCGCTCTGGCGCCTCTCTTGCAAAGGACCCTCTGCGTGACTCCTTCTCCAAAAACCGTGCGACCGCTTCGCGTCGCCTTCATCGGGGCCGGGCGGATGGCCCGCCTTCACCTCCATGCACTCCGACGCGTACGTACCGCCCACATTGTGGCGGCAGTGTGCGATCGCTCGGAAGCAGCCGCGCGAGCCTTCGCTGCTCAGTCCCGCGCCTTGCCCTTCACCTCCGTCGTCGATGCGTTGCGAGAGGCAAAGCCCGACATCGTGCACGTATGCACGCCCGCCGGGACACATTTCGACCCTGCCCGCCAGGCGTTGCTTGCCGGCGCGCACGTCTATGTCGAAAAGCCCTTCGTCGAGACGGCGACGGAGGCTCGGGACCTGCTTGCCATCGCGCGTGAGCGTGGCCGACTCGTCTGCAGCGGTCACCAGCAACTGCGTGACGCGGCGTACCTCGCACTACTCAATCGGCTGCGGGCCCTGGGCTCTATCGCTCGCATCGACAGTCACTTCGCGTTTCGTCCAGTGGGCGTCGTACCGGACCGTGACGGCCCGAGAGCGGTCGCGGCGCAGCTCCTCGACATTCTGCCCCATCCGCTCTACACCCTGCTCGCGACGCTGGAGCACGTGACTCCGGGGTCCCATTCCGTGCAGCTCGCGGCACTCACGGTCAGCCACACAGACCTCCACGCAACGCTGCGATCGGGCGAGGTGTTCGCCCGGCTCGCGGTCAGCCTGCGCGATCGCCCCGTGGCGTCGACGCTGACGGTCGCCGGCTCTGGAGGTTCGCTCACGGCGGATTTCATTCGCACCAGTGTGGTCGGCGCGGCAAATCCCGGGACGGGGCCGATCGAGAAGGCAGCGAACCCACTCGTCGAAGGGTGGCAGACCGCCTTCCGAGGCACCGTCGGCGTCGTGCGCCACGTCTTGCGCGGTGGTGATTATCCGGGTCTTGCCGAGTTGATTGGTGATTTTTACGAAAGCGCAGCGGAGGGCCGTCCGTCGCCCATTCTCCCGGACCACATCCAGCGAGTCACTGCGCTGTACGAAGAGCTCGGCGCCAATATTCGCAAGGCGGCCGAACAGGCGGCACAGCGCAAGGCGTCGCGTGAGCCTCTAACGGAGGCGCCACTGGCGGTCGTCACGGGTGCCCGAGGTTTCTTCGGGAAGGCGATCGCGAGGGAGCTCGTGCGTCGCGGTTTCCGCGTGCGCGGCGTGAGCCGGACAACGGACGTGGACGACCGGAACATACACGAGTGGTGCGCGCTCGACCTCAGTCAGCCGGTACCGCCTGAAACATTCAGCGGAGCCCAGGTTGTCGTCCACGCCGCGGTCGACACCGCCGGAGGTTACGAGGGGCACCAGCGCAGTACCATCGATGCGACGCGTCACGTCTTGAACGCTCTGCATGCTGCCGGCGCATCACAGCTCGTGTACGTGAGTAGTCTCTCGGTCCTGCGCCCGCCCCGTACCCCCTGGGAACGCCAGGATGAGCGGACCCCACTCGCCGATCCGGAGGCACGGAAGTTCGGGGCGTACGCTTGGGGAAAAACCGAAGCGGAGCGCATTGTCGCGACCGAGGCTCCGGAGCTCGGGATCGAAACGCGGATCGTACGCCCCGCGGCGCTCGTAGACTGGACCAATCCCGATGTTCCCGGCCTGGTGGGCCGTCGGCTCTTCGGGTCGTGGCACCTGGCGTTCGGCCGACCCGGCTTGCCCTTCGCCGTGTGTGAAGTTGGTAGGGCAGCAGCCGTCGTCGCCTGGCTCGCCGAGCGCTTTACGGATACGCCGCCGGTCATCAACCTCATCGACCCTGCGATCAGCACTCGCAAGCGTCTGCTCGAGCGTTTTCGTGCGTACGGCTGGCGCGGGCGCATGGTCTGGATGCCGATTCCGTTATTCGCGCTCCTCGTCGGCACTGTCCGCCTTGGTCTCGGCCTCGCCAAGCTGCGACTCCCCGCCCGGCTCGCCGTGTGGTCGATCTTCCGGCCCCGCCGTTACGACGCCGCCTTGTCCGCAAGAGTTCTTGATGCGGCCGAGCGCGCTACCGACGATGCGCCCCACGCACTCGAACCGCAGCTCCAGGCATGACGCACCCGCTTCCGCCGCTATCCTGGGCGCACACTCCGGCGCAGGCTACCGCGGCATCGCAGGCCGCGACCGAGCCAGACCGGCGCTGGGACTTCCTGCTCGTCTGCCTCGCGGCCTACGTCCTGACGTCGGTGGGGCGCATCCATCAGCTGTTCGCGTGGCTCGAGCCGCTGCACCTCATCCTGGTGTTCGCGGGACTGGCACTGGTGCTCTACGCCACGGACGGCAAACGGACGAGGCGTCTGCAACCCGTACTACGGGACCGTACGACTCGCTGCGTGCTGGCGCTCCTGCTTTGGACCGCCTTGTCCATTCCAGGAGCGCTTTGGCCAGGTGGGGCGTTCGTCGAGCTGACCGACGAGTTCGGGAAGGCCGCGATCATGTACGTCGTCCTTGCCGGTGCCCTCCGGGGGTTTCGAGACGTCGAGCGCATCGTGTTCACGTACATGCTCTCAGTCGGTATCTACGCAGCTGTCGTCCTAAGCCGTTACGGCGTGGGCGAATCACAATGGCGTCTTGCTTCGCTCGTGTACTACGACGCGAACGACTTCGCAACCCTCGCTGTGATTGCCTTGCCGCTCGCCGTCTACTTCATGGTCAGACCAGGGCCTGCCTGGCGCCGGCTGACAAGCGTCGTTGCCGCGGTGCTGCTCGTGATCGCCTTCGTCTGGGCCGGCTCGCGCGGTGGCTTCCTCGCCCTTCTCGCCATTGGTCTGTTTCTGTTGTTGCGTTATCGCGCCGTTCACGCCGGATGGCGCGTTCTAGCCACCGCTCTGATCGTGGTCGTCTTCTGCGCCACCGCGACCGACACGTTTTGGGATAAGATGAAGACAATCCTTCACCCCAAGGATGATTACAATCTCACTACCGAGGAAGGTCGTGTGGAGGTCTGGAAACGTGGGATCTCCTACATGCTGCAACGGCCCGTGTTCGGCGTCGGGGCCGGCAACTTTCCCACGGCCGAAGGCACGATCTCGCCCGCAGCGCGGGAGACCGCGCGACGCGGCGTCAAATGGTCTGTCGCTCACAACAGCTATGTTCAGACCGGCGCGGAGCTGGGTGTCCCGGGGCTGATGTTCTTTCTTCTGTTGTTGGTGACCACCTTTAGGTCCTTGGGAGCGGTGCAGCGCGCCCGGTTGCCCATTCAGCCGGGCGAACGGGGCCCTCCGCAAGCCCAGCTTGCACAAGCGTTGACCGCCGCTCTGATCGGTTTCGTGGTGGGGGGCTTCTTCCTATCGCTTGCCGATCGAGACTTGCTCTACGTCCTTCTTGCCCTGTGCGCCGCGCTTCGCAGGGTCGCGTCCCCCGTTGTGTTGGTGCAAGGGGCTCCCCTTCGCGCATCTCCATGGCCGCACTAAGCCTGCTCGTCGGCGTCGTTGCCCTGATTCTGCTGTTGCCGACGTGGAGTGATCTGCTGAGCATCACCCGCGTCCTGACGCGCCGCCGAGCGTCCACCCGCGCGCCAGAGCCAGACGCGCCGTCGCGTTTGCTCTTCCTTGTCCCCGCGCATAACGAAGAGGTCCTGATTCGAGCGTGCGTACGCTCGCTCACCTCGCTCCGGTATCCCAGAGAGCGGTGCAGCATCGTCGTCATCGCAGACAACTGCAGCGACCGAACAGCCGAGATCGCACGATCGGCCGGCGCTCGCTGCCTCGAGCGGGCAGACCCCACAAAACCCGGTAAACCCCATGCCATTGCGTGGGCGTTGGAGCAGATCCCCTTCGCACAGTACGACGCGGTCGTGATTGTCGACGCCGACACGATGGTCGATGCGAACTTCGCGACGGAACTCGTCCGAGCTGGTGGATCGGCGATCGCTCAAGTCGCCGTCCAGGGCTACTTCGATGTCAGCAACCGTACCGAGAGCCCCATCACCCGAATGGCCGCCGTTCTCGCTACGGCGACGCATCGGTTCGCTTATCGTCTCAAGTCCTATGCCGGGATCAACGTCCCGCTCGTCGGGAACGGTATGGCGATCGGCCGTGACGTGCTGGCCCGCCACGGATGGCAGGCCTTTTCGATCTGTGAAGATTGGGAGATGTACGCGCTTCTGACCGTGAACGCCGTACGGATTCTGGGCGCACCTGGTGCGCGTATCTACTCTCAGGAGGCGCAGTCTCTTCGGCAGAGCTCGACGCAGCGCGAGCGCTGGACGGCGGGCCGCCTCACGGTGCTGGCGCGGTTGGCACCACGCGTCCTCGCCAGTAGTGCCACCATCCCGCAGAAGCTCGACGTTATAGCCGAGCTGAGTGCACCCGGCCCCGCGGTGCATCTCGGCCTTGCCGTAGTGCTGGGAGGGCTGTCGCTCGCCATCGCCCTTCCGGGCGCACCTCTGCTCCTCGTGGCGCTGGGGGTGACGCTCATCCGGCCGGTGGTGTACACCTGTGCCGCACTCGCGGTGCAGCCGGACCCGCTTCGCACCGCGGCGGCATTCGCCTTTCTTCCTTTGTATACGGCCTGGCGCGTCGGCTCTGCGCTGCGCGCGCTCCGGATGGTCGGCGGTGGGCCCTGGGTCCGCACCGAGCGCCACCAACACTCCGAGGCGCAGATGACCAAATAGCAGGGCGCCGGCCCTAGATCCGATCCCGGGCCGGCGCTCACTGCTGTTCTCTCCTACTGGCCGGTTAGTGGCCGCTCAAGTGGACGTGGTCGAACCAGTAGTAATCCGTCTCCGTCTTGCTGTCCCCAATCCCGCCCCACGTCGACGAGAACTCGAAGAGGCTGAACCCGCCGCTCGGGAACGCCACCCCGGAATAGTCCCCGATCAGCTGCCCGTCCATCCACCACCGCACCACCCCCGCGGTCCGGTCCACCCACCACTCGATCCGGTGCCACTGCCCCAACGCCACCGCCACCTGCGTCACGTTCGGCACGTACCACGCCACCGGCAGCCCCGGAAACTCCGGCAACACCCGCAACTGGTAGGGCCCCCCCGGCGGCCCGTACATCGCGAGGTACATGTCCCCGTTGTTCCCCGGGAACAGGAACGCAATCTTGTTCACGTTGCTCGCGTGTCCCTGCCACGGGTTGCTCGGCTTCCACCAGAACCCCGCGTAGACTTGGTTGACGTTCGGCAGGTTGTGGTACAGGGTCGACGGACTCGATCCGCCCGTGAACCCCACCGGGTACTTCAACTGGAACACCGCCGGCGGCGACGCCGGCGCCGCCAGGTCAGTCCCGATCGACCCCAGGCCATTCCCGTTGTAGATCGACGACCACCCACTCCCATCGCCCAACGGCACATCGCTCGAGGTCACCGGGATCGCCGTGCCGAACCCATAGTCCGACCACACACTCAACCCACTCGGCTCGTGGGGCCACCCACCCGAGGGCGGCGGGGGCGGCGGCGGGGTCGAGCCACTGACCGTGATCGACCCCTGGCCCGTCTTGCCTTCGGATGTGGCGATAACTGTGGCAGCGCCACCACCTACTGCAGTCGCGTACCCGCTTGTGCTCACCGTAACCACGGCACTGTTGCTGCTTGACCACGTGATGGTGCGGCCCGTCAGCACGTTGCCGCTTGCGTCTTTCAGCGTTGCCGTGAATTGCGCGGTCTGACCGATACTGCCGCTCGCGCTCGACGGAGTGACGGTTACGGTGGCAACCGATACAACCGCCGGTGCGTTCGTCGAGCCGCTCGCCACGTTCGACAGCGCACCGAATATCGCATTTACGTTGAGTGTGCCACGGAAAGCCACCAGCTCAACCTGGTAGGCGGTCGATGCCGTGAGGCCGAGGACTGTACACGTACGCTTGGCCCCGATCGTCGTGCCAATGACCGGATTGGTGCACGTCCCACGGCCTGGGTTTGAAGCGGAGCCCCAGGACAGGGTTCCGGGCGCAAACCGCAAGTCGTAGCTCGCGGGTTTGCCGGTGCCGTCGTTGACCTCTGTGAACGAAAGGGTAAGCGACGTGTCGGTCTTCCCGGGGACAGTAAGGTCGCTCACCGTGCCGGGGGATGTTGCGTTGACCGTAATGGCCGCGCTGCCTGACACGCCGCCGCTCGTAGCGGTGATCGTGGCGGGACCAGGTGTCAACCCGGACTCCAATCCGTTCCCGGTCACCGTCGCGACCGCCGCATTGCTCGATGCCCATGTCACGGTGCGGCCGGTCAACACATTCCCGCCCGCATCCTTGAGAGTCACAGTCAACTGTTGCGTTCCCCCAACCAACTGGCTCGCTGCGGCAGGGGTCACGGCCACCGACGCGACCACCACTGGAGGCGGAGTAGCGCCGCTGACGCGACCCGTCGCGACGGTCAGGTTGTCAACCCACATCGTCTGATCCACCGGTGAACCGTCACCGATGTACGGCGCGACGAGGAGTTGATTGAACTTCATGCTCGCGTGCGCACCGGTGCGCATGAGCACGTTGCTGTGGTCGATCACGAGCTGGCCATCGAACCAATACCGCGCGATGCCGTCCGCTACGCCCTTCCCATTCTGAATCGAGTTGAGCTGGTAGTAGACCTCGACGAAATGCCAGTCACCCTTGTACCCCGGTCCCGGATTCGGCATGAAGGACGGCGTCGCGGCGAAGAACTTCTTCTCGTTCACGTAGCTTGAGCCGTTGCCGACGTAGCATCCAGTAGCATAGCCGTCTGTGTTTCCGTTGCAGCCATTCGCCGCGCGGTTCTCGGTAGTATTCGTGAGATTGATCCCAATCTGGCTTTGATCGATGTTCGAACCGTCCTGCATGTCCAGAACGGGAATCCCCCCGTTCTGGTAGTTGTGCTCGACGTACGTCGTGAGGTGCGTGAAGGACGGACCGGTGTATGCACCGTCTTCCGTCGTCATGAACAAGAACTCGTGCGGGTGGTAGGGCTTCCCCGAACCGACCCAGTTGCTGCTGTACTTCACCCAATAGCTCAGGTATACCGAGGTCGTTGGCGTGAACAGATGCCGGGCGGCGCCGCCCCAGGTCGGCGTGGTGGCGCCGACCGTGAAGTGCGCTTCCATCGCCTGGGCGCTGCCGCTGATGTGTTGGGCCGACGTGACGGCGATCGCGGTATTGTCGTACCAGCCGCGCCCCGAAAAGTTGGCGTCGTCGAACGACTCCTGAAGCAGTACCGTGCCCGATCCGCTGAGCGGCGCAGTCGTCGATCCGGTCGCCACATTCGACAGGTCCCCGAATGCCGCGTTGACGTTCAGCGTGCCGCGGAACGCGACGAGCTGGAACTGATACGACGTGGAGGCCTTGAGCCCGAGCACCGTACAGCTCCGGCTCGCGCCGATGGCCGTCCCAGCGACAGGCGTCGCGCAAGTGCCCCGGCTCACATCGCTCGCCGCCCCCCAGGAGATCGAGCCGGCAGCGGAGCGAATCTCATAACTGGCGGGCCTCCCGGTGCCGTCGGTGACCTCCGTGAACGTGAGCGTGACGGATGTGTCGGTCGCTCCGCCGACTTTCAGATCGGACACAAATCCGACACCTGTGCTTGCCGTGTCATAGACGGGCTTGGAGGGGCTGCTGGGCAGATCGCCCGCGGGTTCGCATGCGAACAGCAACGCGGCTCCGGCCAGCAACAAAGCGCGCCTTCTGGATTGCGCCAGGCGTCTCGAGAGTTTGTGTTTGAATGGCATGTGTTGCACTCCTTCAACAGGTTCCTTCCAGGCAACAGAAAAGGCCGCCAGCGAACTGGTGCTTCGCGCTGGCGGCCCGGCGGACGTAGCGAATGCCTGTGGTTTCGCCTTAGTCCCGTGACTCTGCGTCACCGTCTTTCGACGGCTTTGCTCTGAACAGCGAATTTGTTTTCGGCACTGCTGCCGGATCCGCTGATCCGGCCGTTACTCCTTAGGTATGGATCTGCCCTTGATCCCTCACGGCCGGTTAGTGGCCGCTCAAGTGGACGTGGTCGAACCAGTAGTAATCCGTCTCCGTCTTGGTGTCCCCAATCCCGCCCCACGTCGACGAGAACTCGAAGAGGCTGAACCCGCCGCTCGGGAACGCCACCCCGGAATAGTCCCCGATCAGCTGCCCGTCCATCCACCAC
>Ga0247667_1000008_pt1 | contig 202132 bp, 188 predicted proteins | sample CNK08_metaG_FD_183027 | JGI IMG/M metagenome (GOLD analysis project Ga0247667, IMG submission 183027) | Soil microbial communities from Purdue University Martell Research Forest, Indiana, United States - CNK08 | ecosystem: Environmental > Terrestrial > Soil > Temperate forest > Bulk soil... | reverse complement strand
TGCAGGCCGCGCATTTGGACCACCGACAGCTCAGCGCCATCGGCATCGGTTGCCCGGGTTGGCTCGACATTGACCGCGGCGTCGTTCTCAATGCGCCGAACCTTGGTTTGCACAACGTGCCGCTGAAGAAGGAACTGACCAAGGATTTCGGCTGTCCGGTCGTCGTCGCCAACGATGTCGATGCGGGCACGTACGGCGAATACCACTTCGGCGCGGGCAAGGGCATGCGCTGCCTGCTCGGTGTGTTTCCCGGTACCGGTATCGGTGGCGGGCTTGTGTATGAAGGGAAACTTTTTCGCGGCAGCACCGGTTCTTGCATGGAGATCGGCCATATCCACATGCAACCGAAAGGCCGGCTGTGCGGTTGCGGGCGGCGCGGTTGCCTGGAAACCGTCGCCAGCCGCCTGGCCATCGCCGCGGAAGCCGGGGCAGCGGCATATCGCGGCGAAGCGCCACACCTGTTGGAGCTCGCTGGCACGGACGTGGGAGGGATTCGCAGTGGAGCGCTGGCGTCCGCGATCAAGGCGGGCGATCATGCCGTTGAGGAAATCGTCACCCATTCCGCAAGAGATCTCGGGATTGCGATTGGCAGTGTTGTGAATCTGCTCGCACCTGATATGGTTGTCCTCGGCGGCGGCCTCGTCGAGGCCATGCCGGGCCTGTACGTCCAGCAAGTCCGCGCTTCGATCAAAAAACAGGCGATGCGTCCGTACACAAAATCATTGAAAGTGGTCGTCGCGAAACTCGGTGATGACGCGGTCGTGATGGGCGCCGCGGCGCTGGCCGCCGAATCCAAGCGCAACCCACGGGATTGATGGGAATCATGCCCGATCCTGAAACCAAAGCAACGCGACCGGAAATTACCCCACACACCACACCGGGCGCACGGCCCGTGGCGGTCATCGACATCGGGGCGAGCGCCATTCGCATGCGGATTGCCGAGATCGGCCCACAGGGGGAAGTGCGCAACCTCGATTCCCTCCAGCAAGCCGTGCGGCTCGGCAAGGACACGTTCAGCACCGGCCGGATCCAGGCCGCAACCATCGAGGACTGCATCAAGGTGCTGCTCGGTTTCCGGCGTGTGATGGTCGAGTACGGGATCACGCGCGATGACCAGATTCGCGCCGTCGCCACCAGCGCGGTGCGCGAGGCCGAGAACCGTTACGCCTTTGTCGATCGCCTCTACATGTCCACGCAGATCAATGTGGAGGTCATCGAAGGCACCGAGGAGAACCGCCTGACGTATATCGCCGTGCAGGACGTGCTGCAACAGGACGGCTCCCTGAAAAATGCCAACGCCATCATCGTCGATGTCGGCGGTGGGAGCACGGAGCTGGTGCTGACACAAAGGGGCAGCGTTACCTTTGCCAACAGCTACCGTCTTGGCTCGCTTCGCATGCGCGAGACGCTGGAGACGTTTCGCGCGCCGGCCGAACGCGTGCGCACCATTCTCGACCAGCACATTCATCGCATGGTGGACCAGGTCTACCGTAATGTGCCCGTCGACAAGGTCCACTACCTGGTCGCGATTTCGGGCGACGCCCAGTTTGCGGCCTCGCTGCTTTCTCCCAAGTGGGCCGATGTGCGGATCAGTTCCGTGAACGTGAAGACGTTTTCGGCGCTCACCGAGCAACTCGTCCCGGCCACTGTTGACGAACTCGTGCGCAAATACCGTATCCCCTACCAGGAGGCCGAAACCGTCGGCCCCGCCCTGCTGGCGTACTCGCATTTGGCGCGCGTGTTCCACGTGAAGCAAATCCTCGTCCCCAAATCGAGCCTGCGCGAAGGCTTGCTCAAGGAAATCGCCGCCGGGGGCACGTGGACCGAGGCGTTTTCCGAACAGGCTGTTCAATCCGCGCTCGCGCTGGGGGAGAAGTTCGGCGTCGATGAGAAGCACTCGAAGCAGGTCACCGAGCTGAGCATCCGCCTGTTTCATGAACTGCAGCCGGAGCATCGCCTCGAAAAGCGTTTTGAGCTGCTGCTGAAGATCGCGGCGTTGCTGCATGAGGTGGGCATGTTCATCGGCGACCGCAGCCATCACAAGCACTCCATGTACATCATCATGAACAGTGAGTTGTTCGGGCTGACGCGGAAAGACATCGCGCTGATCGCCCTGGTGGCCCGTTACCATCGCCGCGCCACGCCACGCCCCTATCATGAGGAATATACGACGCTCGACCGCGACAGCCGGATTGCGGTGGCGAAGATGGCGGCCATCCTGCGCGTGGCCGACGCGCTGGACCGCGACCACATGCAGCAGGTGCGGGCGATGACTTTCTCCCGCGAGCCCGGCCAGTTTGTCATCTCCATCGGCGACGCCGTTGACCTGACACTGGAGCGGCTCGCTTTGAAGGAAAAGGGCAACTTGTTCGAGGAGGTTTTTGGGATGAAGGCCGTCGTCCGCAACGCGGAATCGACGAAAGGGCTGGTCGCCGATGGCTAAGGGCGGCGAATTCTTTCTCAACCGGGAGTTGAGCTGGCTTGAGTTCAATCGGCGGGTGCTCGAAGAAGCCATCGATCCGTCGGTGCCGCTCCTTGAACGGCTGAGGTTTCTCTCAATCACCAGCGGGAACCTTGATGAGTTCTTCATGGTGCGCGTGGGTGGGCTGCAGCAGCTGCTCAAGGAAGGCAAGCGGTTGTTCGATCCCGCGGGCCTGACCACGCGCGAACAGCTCCTGGAAATCAGCCGGCGCACCCACCAGCTCGTGGCGGAACAATGCGCGTGTTTTACGCAGGACATCGAACCCAAGTTGGCGGACGCAGGAATCCGCCGCCTGTCGCCCGAGCAGATCGGACCAGAATATGCCGAGTATCTGGAACGACTTTTCGAACGCGAAATTTACCCGATCGTTACCCCGCGGGCGGTTGACGCGACCGATTTTCCGTTGTTGACCGGTCTTGGCCTGGAACTGCTGGTGCGGCTCAATCCTGCGACCGCGCGCGCGCACAAGCCGCGCTTCGCTATTGTCACCCTGCCGAAACGCCTCAGCCGCCTCGTCACGGTGCCCGTGCAGCAGGATGGGTACGATTACACGTTGCTCGAAGATGTCGTTTCGATGTTCCGGGAAAAACTATTTCCCGGCGAATCCATCAGTGAATGCATCCCGTTCCGCATCACGCGCAACGCGGACCTCCTCGTGCGGGAAGATCTGGCAGGCGATCTTCTCTCGCAAATGCGCGAGGTGCTGGATGCCCGCAAGCGCAGTGGTTGTGTGCGCCTGGAAGTTGGCCAGAACATTTCGCCAACGTCTTTGGCTTTCCTGAAACAAGCGCTGCAGGTCAATGACGACCAGATTTATCTGATCCCCGGGCCGCTCGACCTGGCCGCGTACCGCGAACTGGCGGGACGGGCCGGCTTCGAGAAATTGAAATACGAGCCATGGTTGCCGCAACCGTCCCCGCAGATCGCGCCGAACGAATCGATGTTCGAGGCCATCGCGCGTCGCGACATTCTGCTGTTTCACCCGTACGAAAGTTTCGAGCCCGTCGTGCGCCTGTTGGAGCAGGCGGCTGACGATCCCGACGTGCTGGCCATCAAGCAGATTCTCTACCGCACCAGCGGCAGCAGCCCGATTGTCGCCGCACTGGCGCGGGCGGCGGGGAACGGCAAGCATGTCACCGTTGTCGTCGAATTGAAGGCCCGCTTCGACGAGGCCCGCAACATCGATTGGGCGCGGGCGCTGGAACAGTCCGGGGTGCAGATCATCTATGGGCTGCGCGGATTGAAAGTGCACGCGAAAATCTGCATCGTGGTCCGGCGCGAGCCGGCTGGTATCCGTCGCTACGTCCACTTCGGCACTGGTAACTACAACGAGGTCACCGCCCGCCTGTATAGCGACGTGAGCCTGATGACCTGCAACGAGGACTTCGGCGCGGACGCGACACAGTTCTTCAACACGATCACGGCCTACTCGCAGCCGATCAAGTATCGACGCCTCGAAGCGGCTCCGCTCGGGTTGCGCGCGCGGTTGCTGGCCCTGATCGAAAGCGAAGCGCAACGCTCCAAGGAGGGGCAGCAGGGGCACATCATGGCCCGGCTCAACTCACTCGTGGACGCGGACATCATCGAGGCGCTGTACCGCGCTTCGCGGCAGGGCGTGCGGATCCAGCTCAACGTTCGCGGCATCTGCTGTCTGCGGCCCGGCGTGCCGAAACTGAGCGAGAACATCCGGGTCGTCAGCATCGTGGACCGTTTCCTGGAACACAGCCGCATCCTCTATTTCCATCATGGCGGTGAACCGCTCGTTTTTATTTCCAGCGCCGACTGGATGCCGCGCAACCTTGACCGCCGTGTCGAGTTGCTGGTGCCGGTCATCGACCCGGCGTCCCAAGTCCGACTGATTGCCATCCTGCGGACAGCCTTCCACGATAACGTCAAAGCGCGCCAACTCATGTCCGACGGTCGCCATGAAAGGTTGCATCCATCCGGCGACGCCAAGCCAGTACATTCCCAGCGGGTCTTCTTCGAGCAAGCCCGCGAAGCCGCCAAACAGGCCCAGCAGGACCGTTATCAAACCTTCGTCCCGCAACGACCCACCGCGCCGCCGTCTGTGAGTTGACATTCCCGCCGTCTAATTCTCTCTTGTGTTTTTCCATGTGATTTGTATCATCGGGGGTGGAGAGTCGAGACGCTCTCTCGCTGGGAAATCTCTAAGGCGAGAGGTCGCATTTAGTATGCGGCTTGGGGGTAGTAATCCGAGATTCGAGCCTCGACTCTCCACTCTTCATTTCTCCGCCCTCTGCCCTCGCCTGATCCGCCGCCTAGTACCCCATGATTCCCGCCCCTGGAATCTCCAAAAAACTATCACCCTGACACTCACCCGCCTGGGTCGTTTGCCTATTTTGAGTGAGTGTTTTGACAATGGGAACTGCTAAAATCTGATTCACGCCTTCCTCTTCCCATCTGAAATGAGCGTGTTCCCAAGTACCGGCAAGTCTCCAACCGCGAATGGCTTTAACTCGAAACTTCCTGTTTGACACCCCCTCAGTATGACCGAATACTGATGTTCTGCGAAAAGGAAAGGGCTGTCATGAAAATAAAAGGACTCGTTGTGCCCGTTCTGGTTATCGTGCTGGGGGTCACTTGGTTGCTCAATATCCTTCAGGTTCTCCCCGGAGTAGATTGGATTTGGACGGTCGGACTCGCTGCCGCAGGAGTGCTCACGCTTCTGGTTGGCGGTATAAACAAGCTCACGGTAGTCGTCGGTCCCTTCCTGATGGTCGGGTCGATTTGTTCCCTCTTGCGTCAGTTGGATGTACTGCCAATTGATCGCGAAATTCCCATTCTAACAATCGTTTTGGGAATACTCATGCTGATCGCTCAAATGCTCAGTCTTCCCGCACCTGAGATTCTCAAGACGGAGGATGTTCAAGAGAAGAAATGATTGCAGCCCGCCAAAAACCATCACCCTGACACTCACCCGCCAGGTCATTTTGCGGTTGTTTTGACTGCGTAGCCGTCGGAATTGGGCAACAGTCCCGCCGCCCAGAATAGCCGCCGGATCAACAAAAAACTGACGGGAGTGACGGGCTAGAACCCGCAACCTCTGCTGTGACGGGGCAGAGCACGAAACTAATCAATCTACACCCCCTGAGCTCTGCCCTTGGGGCGATGAGATTTCCCCGCACATATCGTTAATCGATAATTTAACTCGACACGGACGATGGCGTGGAGTAGGGTCCGGGAAACAAATGAACATTCAACGTTCAAGAGGCGGAGGGAAGACAAATACTACAGCAAACGGAGCGCTTGCCCTACAAATCGGACGTGCAGGCGCGGACGGCTGTGACAGCCGTCCTTACCGACGACCGGCAATGGCGCGACACGCTATTGTGCGCGGCTTGGGGTCCGCCTTCGCCAAGGCTTCGGCACGACTCGCGGGCCCTACATACGATTCTGCGAAACGAACCCATTTCATTTTCGCGGAGTTTTTATTGTATCGATCATGTTCACAGAAGCTTATGACGCTTGCAGGAGCGTTTGCAAATGGGTTCGTTCTGGAAAAACGAACCCATTTTGGGGGTGTTTAAAGGGGGTGAAAGGCAAAAGCATGAAGATATCCACCTCCTTGCGGGACCAGTGTGCGGAGGGTAAGTTTTTCTCGTGAATCCCCTGCATAAGATCAATGAATGTCTTTGGGAGCTGCCGGTGTCTTACAAGGCGGGGATGCGGGTGCCGGGGCGGATTTATGCGACGGAAAAGATGCTGGCCAACATCGTTGGGGACAATTGCCTGGAGCAGGTGGCGAACGTCGCGTTTTTGCCGGGCATCCAGAAGTATTCGCTGGCGATGCCGGATATTCATTGGGGGTACGGCTTTCCCATCGGGGGGTGTTGCGCGACCGACCCGAATGAAGGCGGCGTGATCTCTCCGGGCGGGGTCGGCTACGACATTAATTGCGGCGTCCGCCTGATGCGCACCCACCTCAAGCGCGAGGATGTCGCGCCGAAGATTCACGAATTAGTCGCGCAACTGTTCCGGGACATCCCGTGCGGACTGGGGCGTGGCAGCGATTTGAAAATGTCGTACTCTGACGAGCGCCAGTGCGTCCACCAAGGTGCCCGTTGGGCGGTCGAGCATGGTTTCGGCAAGGCGGAAGACCTGGATTTCATCGAGGAACAGGGCCGGCTGGCCGATGCCGAACCGTCGAACATTACCGACCGCGCGCTGGAACGCGGCAAGGGACAACTCGGTTCGCTGGGCAGCGGCAATCACTTCCTTGAAGTGCAGGTTGTTGACGAAATCTTTTACGAAGACGCCGCGGATGTGATGGGATTGTTCCTGGGCCAGGTCACGGTGATGATCCACTGCGGCTCGCGCGGGTTCGGCTACCAGGTGTGCGACGATTACCTGAAAATCCTGCGCGATGCGCCGCAGAAATACGGCATCCAACTGCCCGACCGACAACTGGTGAGCGCGCCGGTGAATTCGCCCGAGGGCGAGGAGTATTTGTCGTCGATGCGTTGCGCGGCGAATTACGCCTTTGCGAACCGGCAAGTGCTGATGTCCAAGACAGAACAGGCGTTCCTCCGCGCGTTGGACATCTCACCGCGCGAACTGGGCATGGAACTGGTGTACGACGTTCCGCACAACATCGCCAAGCTGGAGCAGCACAAGGTCGATGGCCGCGAGAAGACCGTCTGCGTGCACCGCAAAGGCGCGACGCGCGCGTTTCCACCGGGTCACACGATGATACCCGAACGTTACCGGTCCATCGGCCAGCCGGTGCTGGTGCCGGGCGACATGGGACGTTACTCCTTCATTCTCGTGGGCACGGAGGGCGCGATGAAGCAGACCTGGGGCACGGTTTGCCATGGGGCAGGGCGGATGATGAGCCGGGCCCGCGCGAAGAAGGAAAAGAGTTTCCAGGATTTACAACGGGAAATGAGCGAGCGCGGGGTGGTCATGATGGCGCAGGGACGCAGCACAGCGCTGGAGGAAGCGCCGTGGGCCTACAAAGACGTGGAAAACGTGGTCGATGTCTGTCATAATGCAGGCATTGCGCGCAAGGTGGCGCGGTTGCGGCCCATAGGGGTGGTGAAAGGCTAATGGAAAACGCGGCCAAAATTCCTGTGAATATTTCGACGGCGCGTGCGTCGAATCCGGCGCATGAACTTTCTCAGCCTGAATTCAGCGACCGCGACCTGGTCGAGCAATGCCAGCGGGGTAAACTTGAGGCCTACGAGGCGCTGGTTGGCCGCTACCGCAACAAGGTGTACGGACTCGCGTTTAGCATGCTCCGTAACGAACAGGATGCGACCGATCTGTGCCAGGAAGCTTTCGTCCGCGGCTGGCAGGCGATCCGCAAATTCCAGAAGAACGCCTCCTTCTATACGTGGATTTACCGGATCACGACCAATCTTGCCATCGATTTCGTGCGTCGCCGAGACCGACGTCCCACCACCCCGTTCGAAGAGGGAATTAGTCCTGAGACGGACGCGAGCGTCCAACAAGCGCCGTCCACAAACCCGTCGCCGGTGGACGAAGTACAACGGCGGGAATTGCGCGAGCAGATTGACGCCGCGTTGCGCGAGTTATCGCCTGAGCACCGCGCGGTGGTCCAACTCCGCGAGTTTGACGGCCTGGATTACGCGGCCATTGCGAAGGCCACCGGTTGCACAATCGGTACGGTCATGTCTCGACTACATTACGCCCGGAAACATTTACAAAAGTTGTTGAAGGAAGTGATATGAGGCATCACAACACAACGTTGGTTACCGGATTGGTGGACGGCCAACTGAAAGGGCTGCGCCTTTGGCTGGCGAAGCGGCACCTCAACAGCTGCCCGGTGTGCGCGTTGGAATATCGGCACCAGCAGCACGTGCGGCGCCTGTTGCAGGCCAACCCACCGTCGGCGACGATGAGCGATTCGGCTGAGTTTTTCTGGTCGAAGGTGAAAACGGAGATCCGTCGGCGCGGGGAGGAACCTGTCGAGGTTTCGTCGCCGCAACGGGCGCTGACTAATTGGCTGCGGCGACATCAATTTGCGATGGCGACGGCAACGGCTTTGATCATCGCCGCCTGCGGCGCGGTTTGGTTCATGCAGCCAGTTCATCGCGCGCCGGAAGTGACGGTTTCCGTGGCCACCCCGGCCACTCCGCACGCGCCCAAAGTGGCGGTTTCCGTGCCCACTCCGTCCACTCCAACTACTCCGCCGGATTTTGCCCAGGTCGAGGAAGTGAAGACCCCGGTCCCACGTTCGACCGCCACGACGTTCGATTCCGAGGAAGCTGGCGTGACTGTGATCTGGGTTTCGGGATTGCCCTGGACGCCCGACATGAATGGGATGAAGACGGAATTTGCGAACCTGGACACATAACGTGCGTTGGCTGTTAGCCGCCTTACTCGGCGTTGTTTTGAGCGCGAGCGTTCAGGCCGCGTCGATTGAGGCGCGGCTGATCCGCGCGTCCAACGAGACCGACAAACCGGACGAGCAACTAACCAAGCTTGAGCCCAAACTGAAGAAGGTTTTTGGCTACAAGCACTATCAGCAACTCGGCCTCAAAGGAGGACCGCTCAAGGAGAATAGCCAGCTTCGGTTGGATCTGGGCGAAGGCATCGTGATTCTCATCACGCTCAGGCCTCCCGAGAAAAAGCAACAAATGATGGATTTTGAAATGTATTCCGGTCGCGCGGCCCTTGTGAAGTCGAGCGTCCGGGTCGGCCAAAGTGAACTTCTCGTCAAGGGCCCCGAGGTCGGCAACACGCTGCTTGTTGTCTCCCTCGCCGTGGTCGAATGAGTTGACAAGCTGCGCGTTGCCCGCCTAGTCTTGGCCGCATGTTGATGGACAAAATCGCAGCCGACATGAAGGACGCGATGCGCGCCAAAGATGCCATCCGCCTGTCCACGTTGCGCCTGCTCAAATCGGCGGTCGAATACCACAAGATCGAGAAGAAACAGGAGCAACTTACGGACGCCGACGTTGCCGCCGTCATCAAGAAGCAGATCAAACAGCGGCAGGATTCCATTGAGGGTTTCGAGAAGGGCGGGCGCGCGGATTTGGTCGAGAAGGAGAAAGCGGAGTTGGTGGTGCTGAAATCCTACCTGCCGGAAGAGCTTTCGCAAGCGCAGGTGGAAGAGGTCGTCAAGGCCACGATTGCGGAACTGGGAGCGTCCACCAAGACGGAGATGGGCAAGGTGATGAAAGCTGTCCAGGTCAAACTGGCGGGTCGCGCCGATAACCGTCTGGTCAGCCAGATCGTCTCCGCCAACCTCGCCTAGCGCCGGCGCCCAACGGGCATGAACGAGCGTTCCGAGTCCAACAAGTTACTCTGGCTGGGCGCACTGCTGGTTCTTGCGCTCACGATTACCGCGCACCTTCGCGGGTTGCAGGGACAATTCGTCGAATGGGACGACACCAACCATATCACGCGCAACGTCGCCATCCGCGCCCTGACCGTGGAGAACCTGGGCCTGATGTTTGCGCACCCGATTGCCAAGTTGTATTGCCCGCTTACGTGGCTCTCGTTCGCCATCGACTACCAAATCTGGGGCCGCGACCCTTTTGGTTATCACCTCACCAATCTTCTGCTGCACCTCGCGAATACCCTGCTCGTGCTGGTGTTCGTGCGGGAAATCCTCCGCGACCGATTCAAATACGCAACCGCCGCAGCGCTTCTTACCGCGGTGTTTTTTGGCGTTCATCCGTTGCGCGTGGAATCAGTAGCTTGGGCAACGGAACGCAAGGACGTGTTGTTCGCGTTCTTCTATCTTTGCGCGCTGATCGCCTATTGGCGCTGGCTGGGTACCCAAAAAGCGCGGACGTACTGGACGTGCTTCGGCCTCTTCGTTGCGTCCACGCTCTCCAAGTCTACCGCGGTGACATTCCCGCTCGTCCTGCTGGTCATTGACTATTGGCTCGCCAGGCGCAAGGCTTGGGGAGAGAAGGTTCCGTTCTTCGCTGTCAGCTTGGTCATCACCGCGATCACGTTTATGGCGCAAGCCGGCGGGACAGGAGAAACCGTAGCGACCCCGGCAATCATCCCGCTTTGGGCGAGGCCGGGGTTGGCCGGGTATTGCTCACTGTTTTACGTGAAAAAGTTCTTCTGGCCCGCCCATCTCTCGGCGGTCTACCCGAGCTTCGACGAAATGGGTTGGACTCCGTTCATAAGCCTCGGGTACCTCGCGGCACTGGCAGCCGTGACGGCGATGGTCGTCATCGCCCGGCGACGCTGGCCGGCGTTATTGCCCGCCTGGTTGTTTTATCTCGTCACGCTTTCGCCGACAATCGGGCTCATTCCAGTCGGCATTCATATTGTGGCTGATCGCTTTTCGTACCTGCCGCTGATCGGGTTGGCATTGCCTCTAAGTATGGCAGTGGTCGGGGTGATGTTTTCACTGCCGAACACAACATTGCGATTTGCCATGAGCCTGACTACCGTTGTTGTCCTCGTGATATTGACTTTCCTGACAGACCAGCGCGGGACCGTGTGGAAGGACACGGGGACGCTCTTCGGCAACGCTTTGCTGGAGAACCCAAAGTGCTTGCCGGCGCACATCAACCTCACAGTATGGCACACGACCCGCAAAGAATTTGATGAAGCGATCGACCAGGGAAAGCAGGCAGTCGAGATTGCGCCCGACGGCATTCCGGGTCGCAAGAACCTCGCCTACGCGCTGATCAACAAGGGCGATCGGCGCGCGGCCGTCGGCGTCCTGCGCCCGCTCGCCCAACATGACGTTCAGGACCCAGATGTGTGGCGTGCGCTTGCCGAATGTTTCGAGGCACTGGGAGACACCAATAACGCGAAACTGGCGCGGACGTCCCAGCGTCGCTGCGAGGGTAAACTATGAGAACGCCTCTCGTGCGGCTCTCATGAATGAAGATACGCGTACGGATCGGTGGTTGTGGATCGGGGGCCTGCTGGTCGTTCTGCTGACGATCGCCGCGCACGCACGAGGCTTGGGGGGACAATTCCTCCAATGGGACGATTACGGCCATATCACGCAGAATCCCGCGATCCGCTCGCTTTCACCGGCGAATCTCTGGTCGATGTTCACGGAGCCGGCCGCGAAATTGTATGTCCCGCTCACCTGGCTCTCGTTCGCAATCGATTATCAGGTCTGGGGTCACGACCCGTTTGGTTATCACCTCACCAATTTGTTGTTGCACGTGGCAAACACCTTGCTCGTGCTGCTCCTGGCGCTCCGGCTTCTCCAGGGACGATTCAAGCACGCGCAAGCGGCAGCGGTTTTGACGGCAGCCATTTTTGGCGCCCATCCGCTTCGCGTTGAATCCGTCGCCTGGGTGACAGAACGCAAGGATTTACTCTTCGCATTCTTCTATCTGCTCGCTCTACTCGCGTACCTGCGGTGGGTTGTCCGGGGGAACCAGCGTGACTATTGGGTGTGCCTGCTGTTGTTCGTCGGCTCCGCGCTCGCCAAGTCAACAGCCGTCACGCTTCCGCTCGTGCTGGTTCTTCTCGACGCATTTTGGAAACGGCGCGTGGCGGTTTGGGAGAAAATTCCGTTCTTCGCCGTCAGCCTGATCATCGGCGTCGCAACGTTGGTTGCGCAAGCCGGCGGCAACGGCGAAACAGTCGTAGGCACGGGAGTCATCCCGCTGTGGGCGCGGCCAGGGTTGGTCGGCTACTGTACGCTGTTTTATGTGGGGAAGTTTTTCTGGCCGCTCCACTTGTCCGCATTGTACCCAACATTCGAGGACTTTGGTTGGACACCGCTGTATGCGGTTGGTTATCTGCTGGCGTTCGTCATCCTGCTCGCGGTGGCCTTTGCTCTTCGTACGCGTGCACCCCTCGTCCTACCGTCCTGGTTGTTCTACCTGATAGCACTCTCGCCAACGATCGGACTGGTTCCGGTCGGTGCGCACATCGTGGCCGACCGTTTCACGTACCTGCCGCTCATCGGGCTGGCACTGCCATTGAGCGTCGGCATCATCAGCCTGGCAAACAATCGGCGCCACGCCTGGCCGATCCTTCCCACCGCGACCGTCACGCTGCTGGTCGCGTTGGCGATCCTGAGCGCGAAACGTTCAGCTGTCTGGACAAATACCGAAACGCTGTTCCGAAACGCGCTGATTCAGGATCCGAACTGTTATCCGGCGCTCGTGAATCTCACAATCTATTATACGGAGACGAAGCAACTCGACGAAGCCATCGTGTATGGGACGCGCGCTGTCGCGATCGCGCCCAATGGGTTGGTCGGTCGTAAGGTCCTTGCGAACGCATTCACGAAAGCCACGCGTTATCGCGAGGCGATCAAGATATTACAGCCGGCGGTCGAGCACGGGATCGATGACCGCGCCGTTTGGCGGACACTGCAGGAGTGCTTCACCGCTCTTGGAGACGAGAAAAATGCGCGGCTGGCCGAAAGGCGAATGTTGCGCAGTATGTAGGATCTGCGGCGGGCCTATTGACAATCAACGCGCCGTCGAAAACAGGAAATCCGCCGTGGTATTGCCTTCACTGTTGACGCGTACCTCGCGTGCCATTGTGCCCAGCGCTTCGTGCCACACATAGATCCTGTGTGTTCCCACGGGTACGTTGTGCAGCGTGAACCGCCCATTCTCGTCGCTGAGCGCGGCCCAGGGGTGCGGCAAGACGGCGATATAGGCGGCCATCCATTCATGACCGTTGCCGGAGGTCACTTGTAACAACGTCGGTTCGCGAAAGTTAGCGAGTTGGTAGATCTTCTCGAAGCCGATGTAAGGCGTCGCGGCTTTTAAGAGTGTCCGCTGCCCGTTGGTGCTACTCATCGAATCGATGCGCACGACGTGCAGGATGGGATCGCTGTTCTTCAGGATCAACGGCGCTCCAGTGCGGGCGATCTGGATGCGCGGAACGAACTCGCAGTCGCGTTGATCGAGAACGATGGCATCGTTGGTCCCATTGCCGGGGCTATTCTGTGCGTAACCCGCCAGGTACACGATGACGTTGCGGACGGCCTGGTTTGCGCCCAACAACAGTGATTGTGTCGGTCGTGCCACCGAGCCGCACATATCGAAATCCATCCTGGGCTGCACGGTGGGGATGCTGGGAGGAGGACCGACCAGGCGGATCGTACCCGAGATGGTGCCCTGGCCGCTCTCCGCGCCCGTAGCGATCGTGGTGAGAGCCACGAGAGCAGCCAGCATCAAGAAAGGGATCGGCTTACGCAGGCGCATACCAGTGGTAAAGCATGAAGTAGATCAGCACACCGGTCACCGATACATAAAACCAAATCGGCAACGTCCAGCGCGCAATCCGTTTGTGTTGGTCAAATCGTTCGCGCAAAGCACGAACCAGCGTGACGGGCGCCAGGTAGAGGGCCACAACCATCGCCAATACGGTGTGTGTGAAAAGAATCGTGTGATACACCGGCTGGGCCAATCCCTCGCCCGTAAAATGTTTCCGACCAGCGTGCGCATGGTATGTAACATATGAAATGAGGAATAGCACCGACACGACCGTCGCCACAATCATGCAAACGCGATGTGCCGTCACTCGCTTCTGACGGATGAAACCATAACCCAGCCCAAGAAACACTGCGCTGGTTGCATTCAGCGTTGCGTTAACGGTCGGTAGATCTGACAAACTGATCATGACCGCTCCGCCAGCACCTGTCGCACGTCGCGGATGAGTTTCTGCATCTCGATCGGATCCGAGCTGTCGTAATAGCCGCGAATCGCGCCGCCGCGGTCCACCAATACCAGCTTCGTGCTGTGCAGGATCGGCATTTCCTTCGTGGGATCAGCGTCCAGGGCAGCCAAATGGAACCCATCGCTGGCCAGGCGATACACCTGCTTCTTGTCGCCGGTAAGAAACAACCAGCGGCTCCGGTCCGCACCAAAGGTGCGAGCGTACTCCGTCAACACTTTCGGACTGTCCCAGTCCGGATCGACGGAAAAACTCACGAGCCGCAAGTCATCGCGCAGCGGCAGGTCCGGCTGCAGCCGCGCTTCATGCTGCATCATCAACGGACAAGCCTCACCACAACGCGTAAAAAGAAAGCTGGCAACCCAGACTTTGCCGAGCAAGTCAGCCCGTCGCAATACCGTGCCGTTCGCCTCCATCAGCGAAAATTCCGGCACCGACCCGAGCACGGGCACTTCCATCGCCGAGGCCCTCGTGGGGGCGCCCCGCATGACAATCATTAGAATTGACCCCACGATGATGAAAAAGGTGCTGATCACCCCAATATTCAAAATGGTTTTTACTTTCATTGCAAATCCCCTCGCGTGGTCCGTTGTGCCGCCAACCATGATAATAGAAACATGACCACCGCAAACACCACGGTCACCAGCAAGCTTATCTCACGCGACGGCATCCCCGTAGTCGCCAATGGTGTATTCCAGTACAGCCCGTGACGGATCGCAATCACGCCGTAGGAAACGGGATTGCATACCATGATCCAACGCATAATCGACGGCGCACCCGAAGGCGGAAAGACAGCTCCGGACAAAAGCCACAGCGGAATCAAAAACAGGTTCATGATCGCGTGAAATCCCTGGGTGGAGTCCATCCGCCACGCAAGCAGGAATCCCAAGCCGGTCAACGCAAAGGACAACAAGAACATCACCACGACCAGCCAGATCACCGACGCAATGCTGAATGATATGCCCACAAACGGCGCCAATAACAAAAACATTAATCCTTGGATGAGCGCGAGCGACGTCCCGCCAAGGATCTTCCCCAGTACCAGCGCGAATCGCCCGACCGGCGCCACGAGCACGGCCTGTAAAAATCCTTCGCGGCGGTCCTCAATAATCGAAATCGTCGAGAAGATTGCGGTGAACAACAGCACCAGGACAATCGTGCCCCCGAAAAAGTATTCCAGATATCCATGACCCGAAGGCGCTGACGGCGCGCTAAAGGATTTGCCGAGCCCCGACCCGAGCAACAACCAGAACACCAACGGTGTCCCGAGCGCGCCGACAATGCGATTGGTCTGGCGGAAGAATCGCACCATCTCACGCCACCAGAGTGTGAGCGCGGGCAAAAGGAAGTAGTTCGCCTCAGATTTCGTGCTCACGCCACCGCCTCCTCAAATCGACGCCCGGTACGACAAATAAACACATCTTCCAGCGTCGGCTTGTGAATGCTGATAGCGTCGATCTGACCGGGGAACGCCTCGACCAACTCCGCAATGAACTTATGGCCGTTTATCCGCTCGACGCGCACGCTACCGCTCAAGGTCCGCGCCTCGATGCCAAACCGTTTGCCAATCTGTTCGGCCAATGCTTGGGGTTGACGGGTTTCCACCGAAATCACGTCACCGCCAATCTGTTCCTTCAATTCGCGCGGTGTACTGAGTGCCACGAGTTGGCCGTGATCCAATATCGCCAGACGGTCGCACCGATCCGCTTCCTCCATCAGGTGTGTCGTCAGCAAAATGGTCATGCCATCTTCATCACGCAAACGTTCGAGATAATCCGACAACTCCCGCCGCACGCGGGGATCGAGTCCCGTGCTCGGTTCGTCGAGTAACAGCAACTGCGGCTTGTGCAAGAGGCCCTTCGCCAACTCCACCCTTCGTCGCTGGCCGCCCGAAAGGGTTTCTACGAGATCACCCTTGCGATCCGCCATACCAAACCGCGAAAGCAACAGATCAATCCGTGATTGCAATCCCTGTCCGCGAAGATTGTAGAGATGACCCTGATGGCGGAGGTTCTCAAGCACGGTCAGTTTGCGGTCCAAGCTTGGCGATTGAAAGACTACTCCGATGCGGCGGCGAATCTCGCCCTGCTCGCGGACCACGTCGACACCGAACATGCGTACGCTTCCCTGGCTGGGCGCAACCAGGGTGCTGAGGATTCGGAAGAGCGTCGTCTTGCCACCGCCATTCGGGCCGAGCAGCGCGAAGATTTCGCCCTTGGCGACCTGGAAACTGACATTATTGAGGGCCGTGCGATCACCGTAGCGGTGTGTCAGCGCTTCGACCACGAGAAGAGAGTCGCTCATGGGAATCAACTTCTAAAAGCCGGCATCGATGATGATGAGTAGCAGCAATAGCGGAAGATAGATGACGGAGGCCTTGAGCAACCGTCGCGCGTCGAGAAACGATTTCGAGCGGGTGAACAGCACGCCGACCGCCAGCAGCGCCAGGCCAATCATGAGCGCTCCGATGCAGTACACCCTGCCCGTCATGCCGATGGTGGTGGGGAGTACCGATACCCCTAGCAAGAGGGTGGCAAACAAAATCGTCTGGCGGAATGTACGTACGCCACTTGGATCGACGACGGGCAACATTTTGAAACCCGCATCGCGATAGTCGTCCTTGAACATCCACGCGATCGCGTAGAAGTGAGGGTGTTGCCATGCGAAAAGAATCAGGAAAAGCACCCACGCGCCGGCGTCGAGCCGGCCGGTCGCGGCGGCCCAGCCGCACAACGGTGGAATTGCGCCGGGAATTGCCCCAAATGTCGTATTGAGCCACGTCAAGCGCTTCATCGGCGTGTAAACCAGCACGTACAGGAACGCCGCGAGCAGGACGAGAAAGCCGGTGAGTAGGTTAATCGCCCAAACTAGGATGAATAACCCGAGCAGCACGAGGCTGATGCCGAAGGCCAGAGCGTTCGCCGGTTGGATCAAGCCCGCAGGTAAGGCGCGATCGCGAGTGCGCACCATTCTACCGTCCACGTCGCGTTCCAGATAGTTATTCAACGCCGCCGAACCGCCCGTCGCGCAACCCACGCCGAGCAGCGTCAGGAAAAGAGTCCCTAACGGATGAATCCCCTTCGCCGCGAGAAAATAACCGATGGTCGTCGTCACCAACACCATCGATAGGATGCGCGGCTTGGTCAACTCGATATAGGAGGAGAGACTTTTCATGAGAGCGCCCCTGCTGCAAATGGCAATGCCGCTTCCTCCCTCGGCAGAGCGAGGAACCGGTAGGCCTTCAACGTGATCACCAAGCTTGTCGCCAAAATCAGCGCGCCGAACGCAAGGTGCAGTGTCGGCACGATTACCTGGATCGCCGACAATTGACCGTCGACATTCTTCGGCACGCGTACCATCAATGTCACCAATCCCAATGCAACCTGGGCTGTAACCAGCCCGAGTAATAAAATCGCCAGCCGAACGAATTCCTTTTGCTTTTGCGTGAACAGCACGATCACCATGCTGGTGATGACACACCCAAAGACCACGACGGCACCGATGATGTGCGCGAGAACGCCCGATTCGGAATGACGAATCGTCGCCCCGAGGATGATCTGCAGGTAGATCGCGAACGTCGAGATCAGCGCCAATCGTCGAATCAACCCGGCGTTAGCGGTTTCATAAGCCGGTGGCGCCTGCATCCAGCACTCGGAGGTGACCAGCGCCAAAGCTATCGTGATGCAGAAAAACACCTCCGCCAGGCTCGCGTGGGCGATGGAGATTGGTGGCGGGAGCATTAGTTTCACCGTCAATCCGCCCAAAACCCCTTGGGCAATCACCACGCCCAAGGCGGCGATGCCGAGGCGGCGCACCCAGCGGCGTTGTTCCCTCCGCACCAGCCAAAATGTCAGGGCGACGGTCAACATCCCGACCACGCTAGCGATCAGACGGTGAACGTGTTCATAGCGGATGTTGCCGACCCACTTTGATATCGGGAAGGAGAACATAAAGCTGCCGTATGTGGTTGGCCAATCGGGAACCGCCAGGCCCGCGCGGTGACTGGTCACGCTCGCGCCCGCGCAAATGAGGAGGAACGTCGCAAAGGCCAACAAACAAGCGAAGCGGTGCAGCCAACGGTGGAAGTGATTGTTCATCTTGATCAGCGCAAACAATGAGTCGCCGGAGGCTATTCCTCCAACGAATCCTCCTGGTCTTTCACCCACGCCGCGTAATCCTTTTCACTATCGATTGTGAGATAACCACGCATGCGATAATGGCTCAAACCGCAAAGCTGGGCGCAGGCAATTTCCGCCGGGTAATGCGGCCCGAGGCGGACCGTGGTAATGCCACTGGCAACCAGCTTCGCCGCCGCATCCTTGCTGATGAGGCGTCCCTTTTTCGCCAATACCGTGCCATCGGCAGCCTTGTAGTCCTCCATCGAGACATAGGGGTCGAGGTCCTTGGTGGGAGGAAGTGTAAGGCTGAATGCCTCTTCCTCGCGCATTTCTTCGGTGGTCTTCGTGGGGACAAAGTGAATAGGGATGAGCATGCCTGGGATGGCATCCTGCTTCACGCGCATGACGGGCAGGAAAAAGCTGTGAATCACGTCCTTGGTAGTAATGTCGATGACTGCAGGGCGGTTCACGGGAAGGTGAAGCTGGTTCAGCGTCACGATGTCGTCTTTGGCACGTGGGTCACCTTTGCGATCGATACCGATTGGATTCGACTCCTCATTGACCAGCTTGATGTCGGTGTGTCCATAAACGCCGTCGGGACCGGGATATTGGACGTTCCACGCGAACTGTTGGGCGATCACACGCACGTGTACCGTGTTCGCTTCGGTCGGGAACGCGCTGACTTTCCACGACCAGAATGGAATCGAGATGCCAACCAACAGGACGACTTCAATCGCGGCAATGGCCACCTCCAAGTAGGAAGAGGCGTGCGTCTTGACGCCGGTGTAATCCGCCCGGGGGTTGCGCCCCTTGCGGAAGCGAAAAAGCGTATATAGGAAAAACGCAATCCATCCCACGAACAGCACGACCATCAGGATGTGCACGTACAAAATCAACCAGTCCATATCCGCCCCACGGTCGGAGGCATTGATCGGTAGTCCTAAAAGCTTCTGCAACATGGTTCAGTCCTTTTCGCTTGAATCGTTACGGTGTCAGCTCCGTACTGTGACGGCGCGCCCGTCGCGCAAAACGGAAAAACAGGCCGCCGAACCCGCCCAGCACCACACCCGTGACACCCAGCATCGTGAAAATTCCAAAATTCATGCCGCGCGTCTGCGCCGCACCGGGCGCCCCATAGCAGACGGCGCACGCCAGCAACAGGCGTGGCGACAAACCCATCGCGGCAACCAGCGCGAACACCGCCAATTTCCTGGCCCGGTGAAAGACGTTCATCGCCCTATTTCTTCTCCTTCAAATTCTTGAGAAACATGATCTCGTACAACACCAGCAACACGCCAAAGCCAAAAGAGACGTATCCAGTAATCGCATACCCCGCGCGTCCTTTCGCGTAATCGGAGTTGAGACACCAACCGCCAAAAACCAGGCACAGCAGGACGGCCATTGTGACGAAGATAATATGGAACGTCTTCAGTGACATGTTTACTCCGCCGGATGCGCCGGCACGTGTCCTTGTGGCACGACGAAAATCCCCTGTTGACGTCCCTGCTGGTCCTGACGGGCAAACATGATCAACCCCACCATCACCACCACAAATGTCGCCGTGAGCACGAGCACCCAGTAGATCATTTTTCGCTCGGCAGAGAGATGCATGAAAAAGGCCGCTACCAGCGAACCTTTGACCGTGGCGATGATCAACGCCACAATAATGCCGAGGATGATGCCAAGGTGGATGTTGGAGGCCAACACAGTGATCAGCGTGCCGACCGCCAGCGCAACAAAGACTTTGATGTAGGTCTTCACGTGGCTTTGAACGTCTTCGTGATGCGTGTCGCTCATGATATCTCGATCCATTCTATTTGCCTGGCAAAAGGTAAAGGACGGGGAACAGGAAAATCCACACGAGATCGACGAAGTGCCAATACAAACCGGCGACTTCGATCCGATTCGTGAAGCGTTCCGGGTCGGTCTGCCACATCTTGCTGCCGGGCCCCCAGAGGTAACTATTGACGATCATGCCGCCGATGACGTGCAACCCGTGCAGCCCGGTCATCGTGAAGTAGATCGCCATGAATGTGCTCGTCGACGGCCACAGGCCGGTCTCGAATTTATGCGCGTACTCAAATCCCTTAATGACCAGGAAGATCGCGCCGCACAGGATAGTCAGGCCCATGTACAACTTGTACCGGCCGAGATTCTTCATCTTCAACGAGGCCCAACTCATGACCATCGTCACGCTGGAGATAATCAGCACCAGCGTATTGATCGTGGCCAGTGGGACGTTGAGGAATTCCGCGCCGTGTTCCCACGTCTCCGCGCCCGTGCGCAACAGCACGTACGTCGAGAACAATGCGCCGAACAGCATCACTTCCGAGGCAAGAAAAAGCCAAATGCCCAGTTTGGCATTGTACAGGCCGGTATCCGGTCGCTCGGTCGAGTTGTAAGGAATCTCAATGGCAGTAGACATCTATTTCTTTCCTGGGTTGTTCGGGTCGCCCGGTTTCTTGTCGGGTTCATTCTGGGGAAGAAAATCCTTTTCTTCACCTGGCACGCTGTACTCGTAGGGGCCGCGATAGACTTCCGGGATCTTTAGAAAATTCCCGTGCGGCGGCGGAGTCGGCGTGGCCCATTCGAGGGTCGTGGATTCCCACGGATTATCGCTCGTCACCTTTCGACCGGCGAACAGGCTCCAGAAGAAATTCACGATGAAGAACAGTTGAATAATCGCCAGGCCCCACGCGGAGTGCGACATGACCTTGTTCAGGAAGAGGACGTTCTGGGCGTGAAGATAGGAACTGCCGCCGTCGTACAGGCGCCGTGATACACCCGCCATGCCCACGATGAACATCGGCATGAAGATGCCGTTCATGAAGACGAGCGAACCCCAGAAGTGGAGTTTGCCGAGGAACTCGTTCATTTGTTTGCCGCTGACTTTCGGGAACCAGTAGTAGATGCCCGCGAAGAGCGCGAAGAGCGTCCCCGGCGCGACAACGTAGTGGAAATGGCCGATGACGTAGTACGTGTCGTGCAAATGGATGTCCGCGCTTGCCAAACCGAGCGGCAGGCCTGTCAGGCCGCCGATGCCGAACATCGGCAGAAACGCGAGGGCGAACAACATGGGCACGTTGAACCGGATGGAACCGCCCCACAGCGAGAGGATCAGCGCCGTCAGAATGACGATTGACGGGATCGAGATGATCATCGTGGTGGTCTGGAAGAAGGCGTTGATGGCCGTGCCCATGCCGGTCAGGAACATGTGATGAGCCCAGACGACGAACGACATGAACCCGAGAAAGATCACCGAATAGACCAGGGATTTGTAGCCCCACAGCGGTTTGCGCGTGTTGTTGGCGATGACCTCGGCGACGATTCCCATCGCGGGCAGGATCAACACGTACACTTCCGGATGCGCGAGAAACCAGAAAAGATGCTGCCAGAGCAACGCGCTGCCGCCGCCACTGACGTTCAGCGCCTTGCCGCCGACCACCAGCCCGCTCGGCAGGAAAAAGCTGGTGTTCGCCATGCGATCCATCAACTGCATCACGCCCGCCGCTTCCAACGGCGGAAACGCCAGCACGAGCAGGAAGCCCGTGACCAACTGTGCCCAAACGAAAAATGGCAACCGCATCCACGTCAGTCCCTTTGCTCGTAACTGGATGATGGTCGTGATTGTATTGACCGAGCCGAGGAGCGAAGAGGTGATGAGGAACACCATGCCGGTCAGCCACAGGGATTGGCCCGTGAAAAGTGAATGGCTGAGGGGGGTGATAACTGAAAGCGGCGCATACGAGGTCCAGCCGGACTGCGCTGAGCCGCCGGACACAAAGAAGCTGCCGAGCATGACCACGCCGCCGATAAAATACACCCAGTAGCTGGACATGTTGAGCTTGGGGAACGCCATGTCCTGCGCGCCAACTTGCAGCGGTACCAGGTAATTGCCGAATGCGCCCACGGCCAGCGGCACCACGCCAAGAAAGACCATGATGGTGCCGTGCATCGCGCCGAGTTGGTTGTAAAACTCGGGCGCCATCACCCCACCGGGCATCCGGGATTCCCCGAGCCAATTTGTCAGGAAGGCAATCGGCAGCGGCTTGCCGGGATAGGCCAACTGCCAGCGCATCAACAACATCAGGCAGAAGCCGAAAAACAAAAACACCAGAGCGGTCAGCCCGTACTGAATACCGATGATTTTGTGGTCCGTCGAGAAAATATAGTGCCGCCAAAACGGCAATTCATCGTGATGCTCTTCATGATGCGCTTCTGTCATTGATCTGCTTCCCCTCCAAAAACAAACCGTTCGAGCGTGCGGTCGGCGTTTCCAACCACACCCTCAACGGACAAGCTATTACGCCAGGCCCGCCCTATTCGGCGGGCTTTGAAAACTTGAAGTCGATGGTCTTGGCCTCACCGTCACCGACTTTGATCTTTTGGACCTGTTCGCCATACTTCTCATGCCAGGCAGCCACTTCGTATTCGCCCGCCGGCAATCCCTTGATCGAGAACGTACCATCATCGCCGGTCGTGCTGTAAAACGGATTGCTCATCACGCCGACATACGCCGACATCCACGGATGCACGTCGCACTTGAAGTGCACCATGACCTCGGGCTCAGCGAAGGTGCGCATGGTCTTCATCCCCTGGTTGGGCTGGCCTACATTGAATTCCTTGCTCTTCGTCGGTTGAGCGTGAATGTTATGCAACGTGTCGTCCGCATTCACAATTTCCAGCGGCTGCTTGGCCATCATGCCAAACACGTGCGGCGCATAGTGGCACTTCTCCTGCGTCAGGACGACGGGATTCTTCGGCGTGTCGTAGGTCTTTCCGTCCGGCAGGCCGCTCTTGATGTACACGAACACATTCTTCAGCATGCCGTCAGCATTGACCACCACTTCTTCAGTCATGAGCGGCGAATCCTCGTGCATCGCGGCGCACTTGGGATCCGCATCGGTCGGGATCTTCTTCGGCTTCGGGGCCTTGCCATCAAACGTGATCTTGCCGGAGATCGACGCCGAATCTGCGGCTTGCGAAACTGTGGCGACCAGTAACGATGCGGCAACCGTCATCAATAACTTTGATAATTTCATTTCCATTCTCCTTCAGTCGATAATTGACCAGTCTTCTATTGGAACCAACCTTTTTCAAGGCCAAAGTTGATTCGTTTTGCTACTACTGAGACGCTCTCCGCCGCACGAAAATTCACGCTATGGCCGCGCTTGCGGCTGCGTCGGCGCCGCCACCGGCGCGGGGGCGGGCGCTGCCTGAGCGGTCTCCTCGTATGTGCCCAATGTTAGCACGTAATCCACCAGGGCTTCGATTTGTTTGCGTCCATCGCCACCGAGGATATTCGGCGCAATGGCCGTGCCGTATTCGAACTGTGGCATGCGCGTCCCCGGCTGCTGCGCCAACGGCTCCACGAGCCATTTATTTACCAGCCAGTCGCGTTGCAGGCGTTCGTGCGCCTGGGAAAGATTCGGCGCCAATCGTGGCAGGTCTTCGTCGGGAATCTCGGCGACCGATTTGCCCAATGCTTTGCCCTCGACAATGTGGCACAACGCGCACTTCAACTGATCGAACAATTGTTTGCCGGCGGCCAGGTGTTCCGGCGACGTATTGATCTTCGGTGACTGATACGGGAACTGCGCCTCGCCTTGCAGCGCAAAATACTTCACGAGCACGTTGGCCTCGCCATCCGACAATCCGAAGGTCGGCATGCGGACGTGTAGCCACGGGCGAATCTGGCCGGTTTGCGGCGCTTTGATAAATTGGAACAGCCAATCGGGCTGTGTGCGCTGCCCCTGATGCAATTGTGTCGGCGTGCCGCTCAACAGCGGCGGCTCCATGCCCGTCGCAAGGCCCGTCGCGCGAACCGCGCCGCCTTGCGCCTCGACGATGTGACAGCCGATGCAGTTCAATTCCTTCACGGTCCAGCGGCCGCGCTCGATCTGGAATTCCGCCGGCGTCAACTGTCGCGCTTCATTCGGCGTCAATTTCTCGTCGGTCATGCCGGAGACGACGGTGACGATCTGGTCAATCTGCTCGTCGGTCAGGTTGAATTTCGGCATCTTCAGCAATTCCTGCGGCATGCGCGTCACGTCGATACGTCCGTTGTCAAACGAACGCGGCGCATGAAGTTTCTGCTTCAGCCAGGAGAGTCGGTTCTTCTCGATGTCCACCAGGCCGAAATCCAGCTTATCGACCGGCTTGCTGCCCCACTCGCTCAATTCGGTGCCGATGGGCTTGGCGGTTTCGAACCCATGGATGTCGTGGCAAGCGTAGCAACCGTACCGAGAAATCAGCTTGCTGCCCAGGTACACGTTCTTTTTCTCGGTGAACGGCATGGCGGCAACCGTCTGCTTGGCAGCCTGCATCTTCGACTTTACCTGTTCGATCTGCGCGGCCAGCTTCTTCGCCTTGCGGTCCACCGCGTCGTCGAATGTCTCCTCAAATTCCTTCCGCAGGGCTTTGAGTTGGACCTCCTCGCGGGCGAGCCGCGCGGGATCCTGATAGTACTTCATCGTTTCTTCATCGACGAAATACAACTCAATGAGATCGTCGAGGTTGTTGATCTTCTGCTTCGCTTCTTGCACCGGCAATGTCACCTGGAGGTACTCGACTGTCTCCCTGTCGAGAAGATCGGCTTTCGTTTCCGGCAATGTTTCCTGGTCAGTCTTTTCGTTGTGAAGACTAGCGAGGTACGCGGCGACGTCTGATGCCTCCTGGTCGCCAAGACGCAAATTCGGCATCTTCGTCCGCGGATGGTATTGCTTCGGGTCCTTCAACCAGGCGAAGAGCCAGTTGACGCTTGTCTTGCTGCCCACGCCAGCCAATTGCGGCCCTTGCGAGCGCAACCGCCGGTACTGCCAATCATCCATGTATTGCTTGAGCGACCCCGGCACCTTGATGTCCATCAACTTCTCGTCGATGGCGTGGCAACCCATGCAACCGAGTTGACCGATGAGCTTTTTTCCATTCTCGGTGTCACCCTGGACCGTCGGCTCGGGATACTTCGATTGGTCGCTGACGGCAAAAAGATATTCTGCGATCGCGTTGATCTCGACGGCATTGCGGGCATCGCGATCGGGTGTGCCTGAGTTATTGTCGAGTCCCCAGAAACGCGGCATGTAGGTGTTCGGGCGGAAATCAACGGGATTGGCGAGCCACTTGCGCATCCATTCTTTGTTCGTTTTGCTGGCCACCTTGTAAAGGCTTGGGCCCGGCTTGCGCAACGTGCGGATGGGGATATATACTTCCTGCCCAATCGTCAACGAAACTTCCTGCGGGAAGCCATTCAGCCGGCGCACGTCGTCGGCATTCACGTCGTAAAACTTACAAAGGCCTTCGAAGTCTTCGCCTGCGGCGACGTGGTGCGTCGTGTAGGTTTCCATTTGCCTCATCTTATGGCACGACCAACAGCCGAGTTGCTCGATGAGGCGGCGGCCATGATCCAGTTTCTCGCCGCCTTTCAGGTTGGTCTGCGCATTGTGGCATTTCAGGCAACTGGCTTGCACATACTTTGCCGAACGCATCGGCTGCATGAGAAATTCTTCCTCTTCCCAGTTGTGATTCTTCTGCCACGCAACCTTCTGGGTCATTTCGACGACGTTGGCTTTCGGCACTGCCGTCTTTTGCGCCTTCGCATCCTCATCCTCGTCATCCTCCCTTTTCGAGGCTTTCACCCACTGTTTCGTCAAGGCGTCGAAGATGTACGGCTGTTTCACTTCCGCATCCGGTGTGTGGCCGGAACGCGAAAAGGTTGTTTCACGGTCCCAGCCCCAATGGCAGACGGTGCACCCATAGGTGCTGGCCGGATGCGGCGAGGTGTCGCCGACAAACAAATCCATTTGCGGATGGTTACGAAGTGGTTGTGGCTGTTTCGACCACTCGATAACGTCGATCTTGTTCTTGGCACGCCAGTCGCGGTCTTCCGGTGTCGGGTCCTTCCGGTCGATGCCCTTGTGGCACATAATGCAGCGATCCACGCGCGGGACGGTGGCGAAGTTCACATCGGTGTGATGTTTATCGGCGATGATCTGTTCGACCTTGATAGTCCCCGCAGCGAATTCGATGACGGGTGCATTGACGACGCCTTGAACCAATGCGCTGTCGAGTTGCTTGTAGCGGGTGGTCAGGAGTTTGATGCCGTCGTCAAGGCGCTTGATGTTGTGCTGCAGCTCACTTTCGTGACCCATCAGCGCGGCCTGATTGTCCTTGGCCGCTTGGAGTTTGGCATCGGCCTGCTGTTTGCGAAGATCGAGTTTCGCCACAAGTTCATTTTGCGACTCGGCTTTGTCCTTTGACTCACGCACTTCGGGTGCGTCCATATTCATGTTGTTGCGCTCAAGCGCCTCTTCGTACAAGGATCGATACTGGTCGCGCAGGGCCTTATCCATGGTAAACTGGCGCGTAATCAGGTCGTCCTCCACCTTTGCCTGGTCCACGGCGGCCTGCAACTTCGCTTCCTCAGGCTTTTTTCCCTCCAACTCCCGTGTCGTCTTGGCCAGGTCGTCCTGCATCTTGGACAGGCCGGCCTCGTTAGCCTTGACCTCGGCGGCCTTGGCGTCCGCCGCTATGCGTTTCATATCCAGCGCGTAGAATTGACGCTGGTAGTTTTTCCACTCGCGATCACCATGTAGGGCGAGCCAGGGAGCATAGCCGCCGGAGTAATCGACCCAAATCATCAATACGAGGCTCAAGAGGAACACGAAACCGCTGAGCAGGAACCACCAGTGCAGGCGCGGAATGCTGTACTCGTGGAGGGTTTCTGGTTGGTTTCTCATCGCCTCAGAACTTGATCCACGGAGTGTCCACGAAGTATTTCAGGGTCATCGTCCAGCGCAGCACCATTTTCAGCGGCAGCGTGAACATAGTGAGGAACAACATCACCAACACGCTGTAGCGCGCAAAATCCAACTGTTCGTAAAACTTCTTCAAAATCGTCTTGGCGAGGATGCCCGGCAGGGCGAGGAAATAAAAGGCCAGAAACAGGAGGCCGGCGAACTCGCGCTTGATGGCGTGACCAACTTCAATGACAAATGCGCGGCAGGTGCTGTCATGCCAACCGACTGTCAGGAAATCCGGCGGAAGCAATTGCGGGATCGCGTTGCGAACCTGGGGCAGCCCCTGGTTGAACCACTCGATGTGCGTCTTCTGGTAAATCCATTGGAACCATTTCACCCACACGTAGTCGGAAAGATTCACGTTATTGAGCGCGACGATCTTGTGCGGGTCCCAGTACTCGAATGGCCCGAAGAAATTCCAGCCCGGGCCGCGCAGGAAGGTGCCCGTGATGATCATGAACACCCACAGCGCGAGATAACCGAATAAGAAGATTCCAATCGAGAATTTCCGCTCGGCGAACGTGAAGTAGCCGCCGCCTTTCGGATTGGTGTCTATGTAGGGAATCGCCATCAATCCAACGACGATGATGCTCGGCAACACGACACCCGCGTACCAGGGATCGTAGTATACAAGCATTTCCTGTAATCCGAGGAAGTACCATGGCGCTTTGGATGGATTGGGCGTGGCGGCGGGATTGGCGGGTTGTTCGAGTGGCGCGCGCAGGTAAATTGCCCAAAGAATCAACACAATCGAGCAGATGATCAGGGAAATGAATTCAATGTAAAGCAGGTCGGGCCACACCCAGGTTTTTTGGCCGGAAGTTTCCTTTTCGTCCGGCGGCAGCTTTTGCTCTACGCGACGGTCGTTGTTCACGGCCTGCGTCATCGCGAGCCAGAGCACGAACGTGGAGATGAACAACATCGCCGTGATCGGCACGTTGTCCGGTTTGCCGACGATGAGCGCAAAGTTCGGGTCCTTCATCCCCCAGATAATCACGCCGCCCTCAATCACGAGAGCAAGGATGCCGATCCACCAGTTGAAAACGTAACGGCGGAAGCGCAGCAGGAGCAATAGCCCGACAGTGGTAAGGGAAAAGCTCAGCCACGGGGTGGCCAGCACATTGGCCACCGCCTTGAATGCCTCGAATAAAACGCCATGACTTGCCGCTGCTTGTTCCATTGAAAACTCTGACCGCTTTTGTTCTGACGTCTAGAGCGGCCCCGAGATGCCGCCATCCTTGCGGATGCGCCAAAAATGCACCGCCATCAACACGGCCGCAATGAGCGGGATGCCGACGCAGTGCAACACGTAAAATCGCAACAACGTGGTGCCGCCAAGCTCCTTGGCGCCAATCAGCATGAACCGCGCGTCATCACCCGGATGGACGAGCGGCACGCCGCCAATCTGTAAAAAGTCCGCGAACGGCCCGCCCGCGCCCATGAACGGCGTGGCCTTCGCCATGTTCGAACCGACCGTGATCGCCCAGATCGCGAGCTGGTCCCAGGGTAGCAAATAGCCGGTGAACGAAAGCAGGAAAGTAAGGACCAGCAAAAGCACGCCAATCGCCCAGTTGAACTCACGCGGTGGTTTGTAACTGCCCGTCATGAACACACGGAACATGTGCACCATGACCATGATGACCATGGCATGGGCGCTCCAGCGGTGCAATTCCCGCATGATGCCGAACGGGACCTGCGAACGGATGTCGAGCATATCCACGTACGCGCCTTCTACCGTGGGGCGATAATAAAACATCAGGAGCACGCCCGTCAGTGTGAGCACCAGGAAAAGAAAGAAACTCAGGCCGCCGGCGCACCACGTATAGCGTAGCTTCACACCGCTCGTGCGGACTTTCGTCGGGTGCAAGTGCAGGAACACGTTCCCGAGGACGATGAGCACGCGTTTGCGGTCGGTATTCGGGATGCCGACGCGAAAGATCGATTTCTTGATCTGCGAATCCAGGACTGCGTTCTTGAGTTTGTTGAGCATGGCTCTTTAAACGGTTACGAAAGCGCGCGGATCGTCGAACTCGCCCTTTTCCCAAAAGAACAACCGCCCTTCGTTCACAACGATTTGACCGTCGTCCGCCAGGGTGACTTCGTAGCGCCGCATCGGGAACGGCGCCGGGCCTTCAAAATTGATACCGTCGATGGTGTAGCCGCTGCCGTGACATGGGCACTTGAACTTGCGTTCGCCTTCCATCCAGTTCGGCGTGCAGCCGAGGTGCGTGCACACCGCTTGCACCGCAAAGATGCGGCTTTCGTGGTTCACGACCCAGACACGATGAGCCGCCTTGAACGATTCATCAACCGTGTTGGGCGCAAAATTGCTCGGTGGTCCAACCTTGAAGACATCGATGCGGGTAAAATCAATGCGCGGCACCATGAACGCAAAGAGCGCGGTCAACCCGCCTCCGAGCGCCGCGGCGAATGTCGCCCACGCGAGTGCAAGGCTGATAAAGAATTGCCGGCGCGGCATCGGCTGGCCCGAGGGATCAAGGATCCCTTTGGCCTTCAACCGCCGCACCGCTTCTTCACGCGGACTTAATGTCTGCCCCTGCTGGGGTTTGTCCGCTCCCACGAATTTCATCTCTGCCATGGCTACTTATGTCTCAGATTATTAAGCTGTTGAATCGCAGCATTGCGCACCCGCAAATCTGTTTCGCCGGCGCTCATCTTGTCCAGCAACGGGGCGGCCTTCGACGGATCCAGTTTCGCCACCCACATTACCGCCGCCACCCGATACCGCTGGATGTTCTCTGCCAGCGGGCGACCCTCCTTTGGCATCAACTGAGTAACACGGTCAACGTATTCCTTGTCAAGCAACCTCGCCAGCACATCCCACGCGGCGGCGTTGCCCTTGCTTGCCAGCCCGAAGGCTGCGTTCCACTTCACCAGTTCGTCCGGATCGTTGAGTGACGCCTCCAACACGCCCTGCGCCGCCGGACTGGTCATCGACCCGAGTACATAGACCGCCATCAGGCGTACCGACTGTTCGTCGCTGTGAGTCAACTCGATGATCCGCGTGGCCGAAGCTTCGTCGTCAAGCCGGCCCAGCGCCCACAGGCAATTCTTCACCGTTTCTGCGTCCCCGTCATCAAGCCCCGCGCGCAAGGTTGTGACAGCCTGGCGATCCCCCAACAAACCGAGGACCAACGCCAGGTACCGCCTCGTCTTCGGATCCTGACCTTTCGACTCGGTGAAGACCTGCACGATGTCGGCGACAGCGTGCGGGTTTTTTGCGAGAAACTGCTCGCGATCCGCGCTGATCTGGGCCGTGACGTCGAAAATCCCCTGCCAACGCTTCGAGTCCTGGATGTAATTCAACAGGTACTGCGCCTGACGGGTACGTTGTTCGCCCGAACTGGCGCGCAACGCGCCCAGGTAGTCATCCAGCCCCTTGCGCTCCGCAGTCAGCCACATGAACAGCCCGGCCACCGCCACGCAGAACAGCACGACCGCCAGCGGAATCACGAACAGTTGTACCGCCAGCGTAGCAAACGTCGACTTCTCCTCCGGGAGTTCCGCCACGCCCGACGAAGGCGCTTCCCCTGACTGCTTTGCGTCACTCATTTGAAAGAACTAATGCTTCTCCAACTGCGAGGGTAACATCGCCGCCCGATGCGTCGGAGCATTCGGCACGATGATGGCATCCTTGTCGCAGACGATCTCGCAAAGGCGGCATGCCACACATTCCTCCGCCACGACCTCGGCCACTTTATAGTGGCCCGACCCCGTGTGCGTAGGGTCTTCCTTCATGTAAATGCAGTCGAACGGGCAGATGTCCACACAGAACTCGCAGCCAGTGCAGTCGTCCACAATGACCTTCGCCTTCGGGATTTGGCTCGGCTTGATGCGGGTGACGAGATTGCCGTATTGGTCCTGGATACAGGAGACCGGGCAGTAAATGGCGCACACCCCGCAATCGATGCAACCTTCGGGATGAATGACGTACAATTCCTTGGACTTGCCGCTGATAGTGTCCACGGGACACTTCAACTCGCAGACGGTGCAGCCGATGCAAGTGTCTGTAATGAAATACGCCATGACCGTTGTCTTCTATTTGATCCAACCCGACGCGACCACTTTGAGAAAATTTTCACAAAGAATATAAGCAGCCGCGTTCCAAAGTGCAATAGCTTTTCTGGGGGCAAATTCTCTGAGAAAATCGACGCGGGCGATGACAGTTACACCAGGTTTCACGCGACGAACTTAAAGAACTCCCCGGTGCCAACCGCCGGCTGCGAGAATCTGCGGCTTCTGATAATTGAAGTGAGCAATGTATCAGTTGCTTTCCTGGTAATTGGGCTTAGGTTGCAGCGGAGAGTCGAGGTGGGGTAGTAGCGGGGATCAAATGGGCAAGTCTCGACTCTCCAATCCTTTGCCACTGCCGACTCCCAAGCTGCCGAAAAGTCCTAACGATGGGTCCCCATCCGTTCGGTTGATGCCACCAGTTTGCGCGCAACGGGAAGGGGTCTCCATTTCCAATCCCACCGCGAAAAATAAATGAAAGCGGCGCACTCGGTTGAATGCGCCGCCCTCAGTTTTCGACTGATCAGTCTTCAAGATGACGGGGTTGATGGTTTGTGGGCTCGACCACTGGAACCCCTGTTCCTCTAACCCGCCCGCCGAATCTCAAAGACCGAGAAGCTGCACTTAAGATAGAGCATTGAGAGTCCCAGTTCAAGGCTCATCTCACCAATCACCAAGGACGAGAACCGGGGTGAATCAACCAAACGCAGGGCCCATCAGAAGCGGCCATCTATGACTTATTGAAATTGGAGCGGGCGATGGGAATCGAACCCACCTAGCTGGCTTGGGAAGCCAGTGCATTACCACTATGCTACGCCCGCAAGACTTCACGTATTCTCGCCGTTTCTTCTTTCAAATCAAGCCAAAGTTGGTAAAGGCGGGCGGGTTTGGTATGGTACCGGGAATATGACGCCTTCGAACGCCACGGGACAGCCCGGTGTCATCCAAATTGTCGAGACCATTACCAAGTCGGAACTTTCCACGCCCTGGAACGTCGTCGTCCACAATGATCCCATCAACCTGATGACCTACGTCACCATGGTGCTGATGCGGGTCTTCGGGTACCCACGGGCCAAGGCGAAGAAAATGATGCTGGAAGTGCACAACTTGGGGCGTTCGCTGGTGTGGTCGGGCGGTCGTGAGCAAGCGGAACACTACGTCCACCAACTTCACGGGTATCAATTGCTGGCCACGATGGAGAAATCGGAAACGTGATCGACCTGCACATCGAACGGCTCGATGAAAAGCATGTCCGCATTGGTGGACTGACGACCATGCTGGCCGTGATGCTTCGCGAAATGCCTGAAATCCTGGAAATGCGCGATGGGCCGGGTGCGTCTGCCCGACTCTTCCCCAATCCCACCCTGGCCGACGCCGGGATCAACAAGGAATGGCAGCAGATGGTCAGTCCCGAATTGCGCCATCTGTTCGTCTCCGCGGCGGAAACCGTGACGCGCGACCTGACCACGCTGACGGGCAATCAGGGAGATCCCGAAGTTTACGAAGTTACGTTTCCCGTCGAGCATCTCAACGCGTGGATGAGCGCCCTTAACCAGACGCGCCTGATCCTCGCCGAAGTCCACAAGATCGACGAGGAGGATATGGAACGCCAGGATTTCGACCCGCAAGAGCCAAAGCATTTGGCCGCGCTGCGGATCCATCTACTCGGGTACCTGCTGCATCTTTTCGTGGAATTGGAGAACGGCAATGGGTCTACGGATTGTGTTTGAAGGCCAGGCCATCAAATCCGAAATGGTCGTGTTGGTGCTCGAGAAGTGGGATCTGCATCCGCAGATGGAAGAAAAGGACACCAAGCCAAACCTTGACGACCTGGCCCGTGACACACGCGTGGCCGTCCCGGAAGACGAATTCGAAAAGGCGCGTGAAATACTTTTTGGTGAAAGCGAGATCGAGCGGGCCGGGTTCTAAGCCACGTCGAAGTGGCTCATCGATTTAAACAGGCCGTAGCGCTCGTTGATTTGCGGTTCGGTGATCGACTCCAGGCGGGTGAGGCTGAAATCTTCCACGCAGTAGGAAGCGATGACACTCCCGTAGATGACCGCTTTACGGAGTGACTTGGGATCGATGTGATTCGCGCGCGCGAGGTAGCCCGTGAACGCGCCCGCGAAACAATCGCCCGCGCCGGTCGGGTCGTGTATATCTTCGAGTGGGTAGGCCGGCGCGCTGAAGAAGAAATCCTTCCCAAAGAGCAGGCAACCGTGCTCTCCTTTTTTGATGACCACGTATTTCGGGCCCATATTCAGGAGCAGGCGGCCCGCCTTGATGAGGCTGGCTTCCTTCGTGAACTCGCGCGCCTCGCTCTCATTCAGCACCAGGCAATCAATCTGGCGCAACAACTCGGTCAGTGCCTCGCGTTGCGTCTCGATCCACAAGTCCATCGTGTCGGCCACGATAAACTTCGGAGCCGCAACCTGCGCGAGCACATGCGCCTGTAGTTGCGGCGAGATATTCGCGAGAAAAACGTACGGCGTACGTTTGTAGCTTTCGGGCAGCCTGGGCTGGAACGACTCGAAGACGTTCAGGTTGACCGACAGGGTGCGCCGGTTGTTCAGGTCCCATTCATATTCGCCACTCCAGCGAAATGTTTTGCCGTCGGCTATCTGCAGGCCATCGATATCGATACCGTGTTTGCGGTAGAGGGCGAGATATTTTTCGGGGAAGTCCGTGCCGACAATTGCGACCATCTGGACGGGCCCAAAAAAACTCGCCGCTACCGAGGCGTAACTGGCCGATCCACCCAGTAGATCGCGATGTTCCTGAAGTGGCGTCTTGACGCTGTCCAGCGCTACGGAACCTGTAATAAGAAGACTCATCCTGATCTCCCTGGCGGCACCGAATTCATTCGGAGCTGCAGTTTCTCCAATCGTTTTCCAAATGCGGCAGCGGCTTCCGTTTTGTCGGAGGCTTGCAAGATCGCGGAGACGACTGCCACGCGCGTCGCACCCGCCTCCAGGACCTCGCCGATGTTGTCCAAGGTGATACCCCCGATCGCAAAGAACGGGGTTTTCACGCGCGCGGAGACTTCGCGCACCAACTCGACGCCCACGGGTTTGACGCCGGGTTTGGTGGCCGTTGGAAAAACGGGGCCAACACCGAGGTAGTCGGCGCCGTCTCGTTCGGCTGCGAGCGCTTGATCCAGCGAGTGCGTGCTGAGGCCAACGATTCGCATATTTGCCAGTCGTTCGGCCCGTTCTTCCCGTGGAATCGCAGCCCAATCCTCCTGACCGAGATGCACCCCGTCCGCACCCGCCTCAAAGGCCGCCTCGATGTCGTCGTTGATGATGACGAGTACCTTGTATTGAAACGCCGCGGAGACAACCTTCAGCGCAAGAGCGACACGATCGGCGTGCGACTTCTCCTTGGCGCGCACCTGAATGATGTCCACGCCGCCGGCGATCAGCTCGCGCGCGACGTCGCCGGGATCAAGGTCCTCGATATACGCCGTATCGATGAACCCGTACAAACGGCACGTGGCGAGACGGGTTTTTGACATCAACCAAAAAAGACCTTTGCGACATCGTAGAGTTCTTGCGGCACACAACGGTTGCGTACGCGCAGTTTCCGCTGGCCGGTTTTCTTATCGACCACCTCGGTGAGGATCGAATCGATGTCAATCCCGACAACCTCTGGACCGCGCAGGGAGACCATTTTGCCGAATTGGCCCTCCATCGCGAGATCGACCGCCTTCACGCCGTAGCGCGTGCCGAGCACGCGGTCGTAGGCGCTGGGCGTTCCGCCGCGTTGAATGTGGCCCAACACCACGCCACGGCTTTCGATGCCCGTGAGTCTCTCAATTTCGCGGCAAAGCACTTCGCCGATGCCGCCGAGACGGGCATGACCGAACGCGTCGAGTTCCTTGACCGCCGTGACCTCGGCGCCGTCGAGCTTGAAACCCTCGGCGACCGCGACGATGGAAAAATTCTTCCCGCCCGCCTGGCGCTGCTTGATGATCTTGCAAATCTCGGCCAGGGACATGGGGAATTCGGGCAACAAGATCATGTCGGCGCCGCCGGCCATGCCGGCTTCGAGCGCGATCCAGCCCGCTTGGCGTCCCATCAATTCCACCACCAGCACGCGACTGTGCGACTCGGCGGTGCTGTGGAGCCGGTCGAGCGCTTCGGCGGCAATGTTGATTGCCGTGTCAAACCCGAACGTCTGGTCGGTGCCGTCAATATCGTTGTCGATGGTCTTGGGCACGCCGATGACCGGAATGCCCCGCTTGTGCAGGCGCGAGGCGACGCTGAGGGTGTCGTCGCCACCAATGGCCACGAGCGCGGCGAGGTCCATGCTCTTGACATGTTTGGTGATCGTCTCGAGCTGCTCGTCAGTCGGGTTGGTGCGCGAGGTGCCGAGGATCGTGCCGCCGAGGTGCAGGATGCCCGACACGCGCTCGCGTGTGAGCGGGAAGTAATCGCCTTTGAGCACGCCGGCCCAGCCGTTGCGGAAGCCCAGCACCTCATAGCCTTCCACCAAGCCCTTGCGCGTCACCGCACGAATCACTGCGTTCAGTCCGGGGCAGTCGCCGCCCCCCGTCAGCATCGCGATCTTTTTCATAATATCCTGGTCAAACCCTTTCGATCATTCCGGGGTGCCCGCGCGCGCGGGTTTTGGTTCTTCCGGCTTCGGCGGCACCAACGGCTGGCTGGCCGCCAAGAGCCGTTCCACGAAACTCGTCGAGTAACGCCCCCGACGGAAATTCGGGTCCTTTAAGATCAGTTTGTGCAACGGGATTGTCGTTTTGATCCCGCGAATAATGAACTCATCCAAGGCTCGCGCCATACGATCCAGCGCCACCCGGCGGTCCCGACCGTAGCAAATCAACTTGGCTATCATCGAGTCATAATACGGCGGGATGACGTAGCCGGCGTAGACGTGCGTGTCCACGCGCACACCGTGGCCGCCCGGCACGTGGAGGAATTCGATGCGGCCGGGGCAGGGCTGGAAATTGTTAAAAGGATCCTCCGCATTGATGCGGCATTCGACAGCGTGTTTTGCAAATTGGATGTCCTTCTGGTCGTAACCCAGTTCTTCGCCGGCGGCGACGCGGATTTGTTCCTTCACGATGTCGATGCCCGTGACCTCCTCGGTGACGGGATGCTCGACCTGGATGCGCGTGTTCATCTCAATGAAGAAGAACGTGCCACTCGCATCGAGCAGAAATTCGATGGTGCCCGCGTTGATATAGCCGACAGCCTGCGCCGCCTTGATCGCCGCCTTGCCCATCCGTTTGCGAAGGTCGCTGGTGATAGCGGGTGAGGGCGATTCTTCAAGGAGTTTTTGGTGCCGCCGCTGTAAGCTGCAGTCGCGCTCGCCGAGATGGATGGTCCGTCCCTTGCGGTCGGCCAGGATCTGGAACTCGATGTGGCGCGGATTCTCGATATACTTCTCGATGTAAACGGCGGAATTGGAAAAGGCGTGTTCGGCCTCGGAACGGGCCGTATGATAGCCTTTGACAAGGGCCGGGTCGTTGTGGGCCACGCGCATGCCGCGCCCGCCGCCGCCGCCCGCCGCCTTCACGATGACCGGGTAGCCGATCCGGCGGGCAATCTTGAGAGCGTCCTGCTCATTCTCAACGGGGCCGTCGCTGCCGGGCACAACGGGGACACCAGCCTTGCGCATCGTTTCACGGGCGGCGACCTTATCGCCCATTGAACGGATCGATGGACTGGCCGGGCCGATGAACTTAATGTTGCAGTTCTCGCAAACTTCGGCAAAGTGCGCATTCTCGGACAGGAACCCGTAACCCGGGTGAATGGCCTCGACGTCGCCAACCTCCGCGGCGCTGATGATCCGGTCGATCTTGAGGTAGCTTTCCTTACTGGGTGCATTGCCGATGCAAATCGCCTCGTCCGCCAACTGCACGTGCAACGAGTCGGCGTCCGCCTTTGAGTAGACGGCGAGCGTGCGAATGCCCAGCTCTTTGCAGGCGCGGATGATGCGCACGGCGATTTCACCGCGATTGGCTATCAGGATTTTGTCGAACATGGCGACGTAAACTCGCTGGGACCGGGACAATGCGGCGGGCGCGCTATTTGACGCGCACCGCGAACAGCTTCTGACCAAATTCGACGGGTTTGGCGTTTTCGGCCACGACGCCAGTGATGACGCCCTTCACTTCGGCCTTAATCTCATTCATCACCTTCATCGCCTCAACGATGCAGACGACCGTCTCTGGGTCAACTTCCTGGCCGACCTCCACGTATGGCGGCGCGTCCGGTGATGGGGAGAGGTAAAAGGTGCCAACCATTGGCGACGTGATGTGCTCGATGTCGGCCGCGGGTGGAACTGTTGCGGGCACGGCGGGAGCGGGCGGGGCCGCTTGAACCGGAGTGGAAGCAGCCGCCGACTGGGCTGGAACGGACGGCGGGAGGGTCACCGTCTGTTGAAATTCATCGGGGCCGCGTTTGATGCGGATTTTCAACCCGTCCTGTTCCATTGAGAACTCGGAAAGGTCATTGTCCTTCATCATGGCGACTATCGCCTTTATTTGTTCCAGTTCCATGGTTCCATCCTCTTTCAGACCGAAAAGGGGCGACGTTTTATCCACTCGCTATCTATTTGTCAAACCAGCGCCTCGGCACAACGCCCAGCTTGCCATCACCAAGGTACGTCTATTACTTGGAGGATCCTGCTTCCTTGGCGGGTTCGGACTCTAGCAAAGCGGGACGGGATTGTCTAACGCTTTCCTCGACGGTCGCAAGTGCCCGACTATAGCGTGCATTCGTCGGGTTCAGTTCGACCGCCTTGCGAAGAAGCTGAAGCACTTCCGCATCAATCCCATGCGTCGCCCTTTTTGCCTCTGCGAGCCGCCACCAACCGGATGCCCGATACGGGTCGTCCTCAATGGCATCGCGGTAGGCGATGATGGCTTCGTCAGGTTTGCCAGCCAGAAACGCCAGGTCACCGACACCGGATTCAAAATGTGAATTCCAAGGCACCAGGTCTGCCGCACGCTTGGCTGCCTTGAGGGCTTGCAGCGGATTGGTAGCCGCTAATTCTTGGGCTCGTGCGCGCAAAAAATCCGCAGTTAGGGCCCGACCCTCCGTCCACAACACCGCAACCAGCACAGCAGTGCAGATCGCGCCGACGAACCAGTTTTCCCGCCGTCGCGGGGTGACCGAGTCGGTTCTTGGCAACTCCTTTAGACCTTGCACGGTACCGAGGAGTATAAAGGCGGGAAGCGCCACGCCGGGCGCGTACAGGTCAAAGTCCACCAACCCGTGTACGGACCAGCCCGTTAGGGCCCCACAGACCGCCATCGCCGCGGCGTCGCCGATTCGCTGCCGTGCCAGCCGGTACGAGTCCCGCACTGCGATAATCCACAACAAAGCAAAAGCGACAAACGCCAACACGCCCGAGTCCGACCACATCTGCAGGAAGCTATTGTGGACGGCCTGCGCATCCTCTGTCAGCGCGATTTTGTACTTCGGGTAAATTGATCCAAATGTGCCGGGACCGGTCCCCACCCATGGGTGGTCCCTGGCAATCGCAACCGCGCCCCGCCAATAATCCATCCGCGATTCCAAACTCGTGGTGCCGAAATGGAGAAACCCAGCGTGCTGCCCGAGCAGGAAGACAGCCGCCAGTGCCACGATGAGGCCAATGAGTACGCCTGCCGTCCGTTGTCCTCCTCCTGGAGACCAGCATAAGAAAACCGCCAGAGCCGTTGCGCCAAACGCCATGAATCCGCCCCGCGATCCCGTCAGCACGAGGCAAAACAGCATGACCCCAGCGGCGAATGTCAGTGCGATCCATTTTACCCGCGCATCCCAGCCTCGGGCCCGCACCCAAATCCACACCAGCGTTGGCGCGAAGGCCACAACGAGGAATCCGGCCAGTGCGTTCGGGTACACGAGCGATCCGAAGACGCGGTTGCTGGTCATGCGCAACAGGAAATCCCTGGGCACATGCGCCGGATCGATGTACAGCGCCGCGTACGCGCGCGATTCCGCCAGGCCGCCAAAATGCTGGCGCATCGCCAACAGGCACACGAACAACGTCGCCAGTGTCAATCCTCCGAAAATCTGTGCGGTCGCGGCGCCATCACGCACGTACCACGCACCGACATAAAACAGGAGAACCCCGGCCGCAAACAACAGCAGGGTGTCAATCGTCACTTGGGGGCAGATGGTTTCCGGCACCGCGAGCGCCTGCGTCAGCAGAAAGAACAATGGGAGGGTGAACAGCAAATCCACGTGCGCCAGCGTGCGACCGCGGTCGAGCACGAGCCAGATGAAGCTCGCGAAGATGAAGAGGATGATCAATTCATTCGGCCAGGGAAGGTACCGCCACTCAAAGCTGTCCTGCGGAAATGCGGCCGACGCCTGGATGATCACGGGCGTGCCAAATTTCAGCGGCGCCAGAAACGCCACTGTCGCCAGTCCAAACACAAACCAGTTCTTGAGCCGTTTCATTCCGTTGATCCCGACTTTGCGCTCTACTGCGCCAACTTCAGCAGGCCCACCTCGAACGCGAGGGTCTCAGAGATATTGCGGGAAAGCGAGTCACGGATTTGCTCGATGGCCTCGAGGTCCTGGCACGCTTGCGGGTAGGTCAACCCCGTCGCCACGCGTCGGACCGCAGGTGCTTGGTCTGGATGCGCAAGGAGTTTGTCGTCCGCGCTCTCGACGCACAGCAGCAGATGGCCAAACCAACTGTACATCTCCTCCAGTAACCGCTCCCGGGCGGCCCGGTATTCGCCCTCGACGCGCGCCTCCAATTGTTCGTCCAGGCGCTCACGCACTTTTGGCTCCAATTCCTCATACCGGTCCAGGTTCATCTCAGCCTCGACCCGGGCGCGCGTTTCTTTGCGGATTTCCTGCAGCAGTGCGGTTAGCTCCGCCAGCAATTGATAAGTGTTGGCGACCCTTTGCTCGCCGGTCGTTGAAAACTTGGCCAGGAGCGGCAGGAGTTGCGTACGGTAAGGCGATGTGGCGCGTTCGGTCGTCGGGCCGAACGAAATTCTCAGGCAACGCGACAGGATCGTGGGCAACAGGCGTTGCGGATCGGCGGTAAGCAGTACGATCACGGTCTGCGCGGGTGGTTCTTCAAGGGTTTTCAGGAACGCGTTGCCCGCTTCCTCGCCCAGGCAATCGGCGTCCACGATAATCCCGACCTTTACTCCGCCCATCGAAGAACGCAGATTCACGGCTTTCATGAACTCGCGCATCTGTTCGACCTGGATCCGGCGGCCCTTCGACTCGGGCCGCACCCAATACACATCGGGATGCGCGCCTTCGTCGATGCGTCGGCACGAATCACAGTGGTCACAGCTATCGTGGTCTTTTTCCGTGCAGTTCAGCGCCTTCGCCAGCGTCCGCGCCATGGCTTCCTTGCCGCTGCCGCGCGGCCCGGTGAACAAGTAAGCGTGCGCGAGACGTCCGCGCTGCAGGCTGCGGTGCAGTTGCTCGGCCACGGCCTTTTGTTCATGGAGATCGCTAAAGGACACTCTTCACCAAATCCCAAATTTGTTTCTCGATTACTTCGATGGATCGGCCGCCATCAATCACCTTGACGCGGTGGGCGTCGCGTTTGGCGAGTTCGAGGTAGCCCTGCCGGACACGATCGTAGAATTCCAACGACTGGTTCTCCATGCGGTCGAACAACTCGCGGCCGCGGGCCCGTTCCAAACCAATGCGCGGGTCGAGGTCGATCACGAGCGTGAGGTCGGGCAGATTCGCACCGATTGCAAACTTGTTGATTGCAGAAACGGCTGACGGCGCGATCTTCCTCCCGACGCCCTGATAGACAGTCGTCGAGTCGAAAAAACGGTCGCAGATAACGACGCGGCCGTCATTCAAGGCGGGTTCGATGACCTCGCGAACGAGCTGCGCACGGCTGGCGCAAAAGAGCATCAGTTCGGTCTCAGGAACCATGGCGGCAGACTGCTTGCTGTATTGAAGAATATGGCGAATTTGCTCGCCCACATCCGTTCCACCCGGCTCGCGGGTGACCAGGACCTGACAACCGTCTTGCCGCAGCCGAGTCACCAAACGGTCGATGTGCGTGGATTTTCCGCAGCCTTCGCCCCCCTCAAAAGTGATGAATGTACCTTTTTTGGCCATTTCTGTATGAATTTCTCGGGATGATAGTGTTCGGTGCTGCGGCGGTCAAGATTTGGCACCAACCCTGCTTATTTTGACGGTGCGATTGCCTATAATTGGCAAGGGGACAAATTAGAGAGGAAGGGTTTTAGAATGCCGCTAACAGTCAACGAAACGGGACAGGTGGAAACGACCAAAGTCAACGGTAGCAACACGGCCCAGGCGCTCGCGGCGGACGGTACACGTCTCCGCGTGCTGGCGATCGACGACAATGAGGAGTTCCGCACCCTTATCGCGGAATTGCTGGAGCCCTTCGGTTTCGAGGTGCATGCGGTCGGCAATCCCGTCAAGGCCCTCGAAAGCTTCACCCAGGAGAAGGACAAATTTCATCTGGTGTTGCTGGACTACTACATGCCGCAGCTTGACGGCGCCAAGACTTTCGAGTGGCTGAAGAAGCTCAACCCGGACGTGAAGGTCATCATCGTCTCGGGTGCCGAGGAACTGCGGTTGCGCCAGATTCTAGCCCAGCATCAGATCGACGGCTACATCCGCAAACCGTTCCGCATCCAGGAAGCCCTGCATATCATCCGCCACGTGATGAGCAAGCCAGCGGGAAAGCCCGGCGTCAACTAACCCGTCCACTCGCACATTTCCGAGGGGCAGACCATGCGTCTGCCCCTTTCGTTTTCGATCGCGAACGTGTGTTGATCGCCTCGAGGCCAACGTTCATCAACCTCGGCCCCCATGCTCCTCCCGTTATGAACTAATGGGAGTGACACCATGAGCATTGTTTTTGTTCCGTTTTGGCGTGTGGGCACACATTCCTAAACGACCCACGGTGTCACCCCCAAATTTCTTCGGCCAGGCCCGCATGCGCGGTATCGTTGTCTCCACGCAGCAACCGTTTTAAGACCGGCTCGGCAAAACGCCCGGACTGTCGCAACGCTGTCCGCGCAGCGGCACGCACCTGCGGCGACGGATCATCCAATCGCTTCAACTCGTCACGCATCGCGTTCTCCCTTTCGGGTGTGATGATTTCAATTCGACCAACCAGCACCCGTACGAGCTGTGTCGGCTGCGGGCTAATCGTGATCGGCAGTACGCTGTCGGTCACGTAGCGCGGTAGGATGTAAAATACGCGCAGTCCGTCCTCGAACCACGAATCGCGCCACGTCTCGATCATCGCTTTCGCCTCCTTCTCGTACAGGCCCTGGGAAACGAGCGTTTGCTGCATCATAGTCAGCAGCGCCGGGAGCGAATCGCCCAACGCCGGACGCTCGATGGTCGCCGTATTCGCCTTCACGGCAAGAACACGGAATCCGACGTTGCCGCCGTGATTCTCAAACACGACCACCTGCGCAATCCCGCCAAGGCCGGCGAGCTGGAGGCGGTTGCCGTCCAGCTTCACCGACACTGGCGGTTCGAATCCGCCCACGCCACGATAAAACAAAAACTTCTCGAACTCCGCCGGGCGTCCGTTCGTGTTGCAGACGCGCACCTCCGCGGCATCGGTCTCACGGGCTGCGTAATAGCGATTGGAACCCGTTTCCACCGGAAGATCCGCATTCGCGTGAGGCAGGACGGTGATGCGGCCCCAATCGATGCCCGAACCAACTATGCGCACGTTCGGATACCATTCCGTGATGGTGCCTTTCGGGAAATCGACCCGCACCGTCACGTCCGTGTCGCGGTCTGTGTAGAAGTAGAGCACGGGCGTCTCCATGCGGATTTTTCCGGTCAAATCGCATTTCACGCAGTCGTGGCGAAGCCCGCCAGCGTTGGCGGCGGCCACATTGTGAATGAAATGCGGCAGATCATTCGTAGCTGCAAGCGGCCTCCAATCAAGCGCCATCCCATCTTCGCCGGCAATCGAGGTGAACGTGCCCCACTCGTGCACGGTCAGTCCCGTTTCGCCCGTGTTTTGGATCGCGAAGCCAAAGGCAGCCAACCCGGATACCAAAGCCATTGCCAATAGCATGGCACGGAGCTTCATGCCGGCCTCCGATTGGCCTTTTTGTCCATGAGACAAGTGTAAGGCAGGTCGGCAATTTGTTAAGTAAAAGGCGTGTAAAACTCTGCCGCGCTATTGCGGGAGGAAAACCGCGAAAACACTGCCTCCGTCAGGCCCAGTTTCGTAGCTAACCGCACCCCCGTGGGCCTCCGCCAGGGCTTTCACCAGCGCCAGGCCAAGGCCGAGTCCCGCCGGCGCGTCGTCGCGACCACCGCGCGCAAAGGGACGAAAGAGCCGTCGCAGCATGTCCGCCGGAATGCCGGGACCATGGTCGCAAACAGAAACAATGGCTCCCGGCCCGGCGAATCGCTTGTCTTTGCACCCTTCGTGTCGGCGGTCCAGCGTAACTTTAATACTCCGGTCCTCGGCTGAACGGCTGTATTTTTCAGCGTTATCAATAAGGTTCTGGAGAATCTCCGCAAGAGCGTCACGGTCGAATCTTACCCCGGGTAGATCATTGGCAACCGAGAATTCGATACCAACGCCGCCGGCCTCCAGCGCGGGGCGCTGGCGTTCAACACAGTCCCGCACGAAAGCCGCGAGGTCGCCGGACTGGGGACGCACCTGCAGCGCGCCGCGCTCAAGACGGGTAAAGCCAAGCACGTTGGAAACGACACGGCCCAGCCGCGCGGCTTCTTCGGCCGCACGGTGGGCGTAGTCTTTCGCACGCAACGGGTCGCCCAATCCCTCGGCCAACATCTCACTGTACATGCGAAGCCCGGCGAGCGGTGTGCGGAGTTCGTGCGCGGCGGACGCCGCGAACTGCGAACGCTGGCGGGCAAGCCGTTCCGTATGCCACACCAGCACCACCACACACAGGCCCGCAACACTTGCGGCCCCGACGCCGGCGAAGAAAGACTCCAGAAAGTTGGTCTCCGAATGATGCACCCGCAGAAGGGCGGCATCGAATTCCTTCGCCGCGCTGACGACGATGTACCAGCCGGCGTTCCCAAGATGGGCGGCCGCCACGTAGGCTCCCGAGCTCACATTGGGGGAGAAACGGGCCGGCAGCGCGGCGTTCTTGAGAGATTCGGCAACAGCTTCATTGGAAATGACAAAACCCTGTACGAGGATGCCTTCGGGTGTGGTGACGTCGCGCAAAGCAACGAGGCTTTGGCCATTGGAGGTTTGCATCGAGCACCACCGGAACCCGCCGATGGCGATAGTGACCTTCTTCGGTTTTTCATCCTTTTGTGGCACCGCTCTCTGGGGAAGGTTGCCACCGTATTTAAGGTCCGAATAGATTTGGGCGGCTTGCGCGTTTTGCTCATACGCGTCGGATTCCATCACTTCGTAACGCGGCTGTGACACCGTTGACTGGGCGAATGATGAGGCCGAAGGCTGTGGCACGGATTGCTGCGAGGAAACTGCCAGAGTCAACGGAGGGGCCGGCACGGACTTCGTCGGGGATTGTTGCGCTTGTTGGAGGGACGCCACGCAGGCGGAAGCGCCCGCGACCGACTGCAACTCTTTTTGAATGCCATGTTCCCCAGCGGCCCGCAGTCGATCTGCAGCGTTCAAGTCGCCTTCGGGTAACGTGGGAAGCGTGACCCGTCCGGTGGGGTCGATTTGGAAATAAGCGCGGATAAACGGGTCGGTCGGTCCTTGCGCCAACGGTGAGGGGACGATGGACGCGCCTTCGGACACGCCTTTCGGATCGTGATAGAGGGACTGGTAGTGGTAAAAAGGGCGATTCGATTCCGCTTCCAGCAGCGCGTCGAGACGCTCTTGCAGACGACCCGCGAGTTGGGCGGCGGTGTCTTTCGCAAGTCGATGCGGGCCGGCCTCGATCTGCGCCGCATTGCGTTGCACCTCACGCATACCGAGGACGTACCAGGCACCACACGGCACAACGAGTGCCGCTATCGTCAACACCAGCGCCAGGGTCGTGCGGCTGTGCAAGAAACTCATCGTCGGCCCCACGCATAACCAATTCCTTTGACGGAAGAAACGATCTTCGGGTCGGAATGGTCGCGCTCAATTTTGTGGCGGAGGTTGGCAATGGTCACGTCAACGGTGCGCGTTTCCATTTTCGCGTCCGCGCCCCAGACCTGTTCGAGCAATTCGCTGCGCGAAATCGCCCGCGCCTTGTGGCGATGCAGCCAGCGCAAAATGCCAACCTCGCGCGCGGTGAGCGAAATAATCCTGCCATCGCGACGAGCTTCGCAATGCCCAAGATCAATGCGGCAGCCGTCGATCGCAATGATTTCTGGTTCCGCGGGCGCGGATTTCGCACGGCGTCCGAGCGCGGCAATGCGGGCGAGAAGTTCGCGCGCGCCAAATGGCTTGGTCACGTAATCATCCGCGCCGGTTTTTAGGCCGCGTACTTTGTCCTCCTCGGCGCCCTTGGCCGTTAGCATGAGAATCGGCAGGTCGGGGCGGGCTTTGCGGAGCCGGTGGCAGACCTCGATGCCGTCAAGCTTGGGCAACATGACGTCGAGCAGGACAAGGTCGAGTTCGGGATCCATGCCGCGCTTGGTCGCCGCCAGGCCATCGGACACCATATCAACTGTGTGGCCCGCCCCCTTGAGCAGGTCGACCAGCCCGTCCCGTAACAGCAAGTCATCTTCCACGACGAGTATTTTCATGGCGTTCCCAACGGGAGTGTAATCCGTCGCGCCGACAGGGCAAAGTAAAACGTGTGTAAAAACCGGCTAAATGCGGCGGCTGTCGGTAGAACGGAGCCGGATGATTTTATGGTAAAGTTGCATCTGGTGATGAAAACCATTGGCAAGGCGACGCTGGAACTGGCGCAGGGGGATATTACCGCGTTGAACGTAGATGCGATTGTGAACGCCGCGAACAAATATTTGGCACACGGCGGCGGCGTGGCATCGGCCATCGTGTGTAAGGGCGGGTTATCAATCCAGGCCGAGTCAGCCGCGCTGGTGGCCAGGCACGGGCCGTTGGCAACGGGCGAGGCGGTGATTACGACTGGCGGGAAATTGCCGGCAAAGTTCGTTATTCACACTGTCGGACCGGTTTGGAGCGAGCATGGCCCGGCAGAAGCCGACAATTTATTGCGCAAGGCGGTGCGGAGCAGTTTGGTACTCGCCGAAGAGAACAAAGTGAAATCAATCGCTTTCCCGGCGATCAGCACGGGTATCTACGGGTTCCCCATCGAACGCGCCGCGCCGCTGATGTTGCGGGAAGCGGCGGATTACCTGGGCGGGCAAACCAAACTCGAACGCGTGTTGTTCTGTCTCTACGACGACGCGAGCTATCAGGTTTTTGATTCCGCTTTCGCGGCCCTCTGACCTGTTTGGCGGATGATAAAGTCGAGGAGGCGCGGGGAGAACCGCTTCAACCAGATGGCAACGCGTGAGGACAGCGTCAACACCACCTGGCGTTTGTGCCGCGCGCAACCGCGCAGGATCGCGCGGGCGACTTTGGCGGGGTGCTGGCCCGGGAATGGGCTTATGCGGGCCGCGTTGCCGTAGCGGTACATGTTTTCGAAAAACGGCGTCTCTGTGTAGGCTGGCAAAACGGAGATGACTTCGATTCCCGTGCCGTGCAACTCCATGCGCAACGCGTCGCTCACCGCCAACAGGGCAAATTTGCTCGCGCAATAAATGCCGTTACGCGGTGCCACCACGAGACTCAGGATGCTGCCCACATTGACGATTTGGCCAGATCCCCGTTGCCGCATGTGTGGGAGGACAGTCTGGATGCAGCGAAGCGGACCGTAAAAATTCACTTCCATCAGGCAACGCGTGTCGTCCAGCGGTGATTCGGCGACAGGGGCGCGCATGCCGATCCCGGCATTGTTGACCAAAATGTCCACGCGGCCGAATTCCGCGATGGTGGTGGCAACAAGCCGCTGTACGTCCTCGTCCTTCGTCACGTCGGCGGGAACGACTCGCAGGCGATCGCGCAAATCGGGATGCGCGTCCACGACCTCTTGCAATCTTGTCTGGGTGCGCGCGGCGAGGACAACGCGGGCACCGGCCCTGGCAAAGCGGAGGGCGGTTTCCAAACCGATGCCACTGGAGGCACCAGTGACGATGACGATTTTGTCATGAAAATGCGCGCTCATTCCTGAATCGATTTCGCTTTCCGGCAGAGTCGGGCCATGTTACATGGGCGGTGCCCGGATTGGCAATGCTGGTGCTATGGATTTACATCCACACAGCCTTTCGAAGTTGATATTGGCCATTGATGATGAACCGGAAATCCTCGAGATCATCAAACAGTGTCTCGAGATGGAGGGATTTCAGGTCCTTACTGCGCTGGGGCCGAAGGAAGGGCTCAAGCTTTACGAAACACGCGGGACGGAGGTCGGCGTGGTCTTGTTGGACTATCTCATGCCGGATATGACGGGCGACCTGGTTTTCGAATGTCTCCGGCAGAAAAATCCCGACGCGCGGGTCATTTTGCTGACCGGCTGTGAGGATTCCGTGGCCCGCAAAATGTTCGAGGCGGGACTACGCGGCTTCATCCAGAAACCGTTTTATATCGATGACCTCGTGAACCGCGTCCGCGAGGAACTCAGCCAGGATTGACCGCGGAGGTCCTGGAGCGCAAATCCATTGGAAAGACCGTGGGAATGCGATTAGAGTAAGCCATGAGCAAGGCACAGCATTCAGAGGATCTCGTGCTCGTGCACCACGCGCGCGACGAATGGGACGGCAACATCATCGTCGGCTACCTGCGCGACAATGGCGTAGAAGCAACATTGCAGAACCCGCCTTCCATGCCGCCGTTGGATGCCATGGAGAGCCTCAGCGGCAGCGACAAGGTCAACGGTATCTTTGTGCTCGACCACGAAGCCAGTCATGCGCGCGAGCTGGTGGAGGAATTCGTGAACACAGTGACCGATGAGCAGGTGCTGGAGGAGGCTGCCGCGCAGAAGCTGAAGCTGGACAAGGAAACCGTCACGCAATTACGCGGCGCGTTAATGGAGGAGCGGCAGACGTTTGAGTTCCTCGGCTGGATTGGCGCGGCGTTCCTTGGTGCGGTCGCGTTGCTGTGGGCGATCTGGCCGGCCTGGCTGAAAATCGGGCCGCCCTCGCCGGAATTCCGTTGGGTTGTGGTGATTCTACTCTTGTTAGCGGCAGTGTTCGTCGGAAGTTTGACCAGTCGGCGGCCTTAATGAAACTGACCCCCAACATTGACGACCTCGGGCGGAAATCGCGGTTGATTGGCGGCATCATCGCGAGCCTGTGCGCCATCGGTTTGATCATTGGGTGGGCCTATACGGGTTCGCGAACCACGCTTGTTGTCGGAATTCTTCTAGGCATCACCGGCCCGTTTATGATTTTCGAGGCCGCGCACGGCTGGTGCGTGCTTCGCGCCATGGGCATGAAGACGCCGATGTGAGTTGGCAATCCTCGGCGTGTCCGATCATCGGCTCACACCTTGTTGCGGAAATATTCGATGGCCTGACGGAGGCCGGCTTCCAGGTCAATCTTCGGTTCCCAGCCGAGCAATTCTTTGGCGCGGGCGATGTTGGGGCGGCGTTGTTTGGGGTCGTCGATGGGGAGGGGTTCGTGGATGATCTTACTCTTGCTGCCCGTGAGTTTGATGATGAGCTTCGCGAAGTCGAGGATGGTGAACTCGGTCGGGTTGCCGATATTGACCGGTTCGTGGAAGTCGCAGCGCGAGAGACGGTAGATGCCGTCGATGAGGTCGCTGCAGTAGCAGAAGCTGCGGGTCTGTTGGCCTTCGCCGAAGACCGTGAGCGGTTCACCACGCAGGGCCTGGCCGACGAAGGCGGGGACGACGCGACCATCCTTGAGGCGCATACGTGGTCCGTAGGTATTGAAGATGCGAACGATGTGGGTATCGACCTTGTGATAGCGGTAATAGGCCATCGTCATGGCTTCGCTGAAGCGCTTGGCTTCGTCGTAAACGCTGCGCGGGCCGATGGGATTGACGTTGCCCCAGTAGGACTCGGACTGCGGGTGCTCCAACGGGTCGCCGTAGCATTCGGACGTGGAAGCCATGAGGAACTTCGCGCCTTTGGCCCTGGCGAGGCCGAGCGCGTTGTGCGTACCGAGCGAACCTACCGTGAGCGTTTGGATCGGAAGCTGGAGATAATCGATCGGGCTGGCCGGCGAGGCGAGGTGGAAAATGTTGTCCACCGCACCGGGAACATCGATGAATTGAGTTACATCGTGACGAATGAATTGGAACTTCGGATTGCCGGCGAGATGGGCGATATTGTCCGTGTTGCCCGTGATGAGGTTGTCGATGGCGATGACGCGATGGCCTTCGGCAAGGAGGCGGTCAGAAAGATGCGAGCCGAGGAAGCCGGCACCGCCGGTGACAACGGACACAGGAACAGATGAAGGGGATGTCATAGCTGCAGTGTGATTCGCAGAATTCATGCTGCTGGGCAACAAAAAAGCGCGAACATCCGGTTAACAAGGGAGATCGTTGCTCACGTCGACAAAATTGGCGGAGAGAGTAATATCCCGGTAATGCTGCTTCTGTTAAAAGGTAGCAACCAGAAGGAGAAAAGAAAATGCACAAAAGATTGATTTGCGCGATCGTGGGAATCGGGCTCTTGTGGTCGGCGATGGCCAATGCCGGTGAACCAGGGGCACAATGGCGGGACTCATTCGGCGTCAACGAGAAGAACCTCTCCCCGACGGGCCGAAACACCTACTTCATTCTCGAACCGGGTTATCAACTCGTATTCGAAGGAAAAGAAGATGGCGCGCCGGTGCAGCTGATCATCACCGTGCTCAATGAGACGAAACGGGTCGATGGCGTGGAGACGCGGGTCGTGGAGGAACGCGAAACGCTCAACGGAAAGGTCGCGGAAGTTTCGCGGAACTATTTTGCTTTTGATCCGACCACGCACTCTGTCTATTACTTTGGAGAAGACGTGGACATCTACAAGGACGGCAAGGTTGCCAATCACGATGGCGGTTGGCACTCGGGGGTGAGGGGCGCGAAATACGGGCTGGCGATGTCGGACGCTCCGCGGGCGGGTGAACGGTATTTTCAGGAAATCGCGCCGGGGATCGCGATGGATCGGGCGGAAACCGTCAGCACAAATGAAAGCGTCCGAACACCCGCCGGGGTTTTCGTCCATTGCGTGAAAACCGAGGAGACAACGCCGCTGGAACCACAGTCCAAAGAATACAAATACTACGCGCCCGAAGTTGGCCTGATCCAGGATGGCAGTTTAAAGCTGGTCAGGCATGGCCAAATGAAAGACTAGCTCCTCGTGGGGGCCGGCATTTTCTTGCGTGTGAGGATGGGTGCAGCAGCAGCGCCCCCCGCGTCAATCAAATGCAGGATGAAGAGATGCGATCTCTGCCTCAACAGGGTTCGGCTGGAATCGAAATCGAAGGCGGCCTACGGCACCAGCCGCACGCGGTAGTAACGAGCGGGGATATTGGTCGCGCCGCCATCATCGAGGTAGTTGGTGACCGGGCCAACCGTATTCGTGACCGTGAAAATGTCAGCAAAGCCGTTGGTGTTGTAGCCGCCGCTCCCATCTCCCCCCGTTGCCTGCAACGCATTCGTCCGGTTACTGCCCATCGTCCACGTCACGCGCAAACTGTTGCCGGTCACGGTGACTGAGACGACCCGGAACGACGACATGCTGTTCGTCGGGTCAGTGCCGGTAAGGAATTCCGCGAGGTTATTCTGGCCGTCACCATCGGGGTCGGAACTGGCGCCGGCCGGACTGTTGGTGGTGCCGAAGTATTGGATCTGCCAATTCTGAAACGCGGTAAGGGCGGTGATGTAATTTGCCTGGATGTTGGTACTGACACCCCCGGTGCCGGCAACCACCAACGTTACGGACCAGGTGCCGGCGGCGTAAATATGTGCCACGCTGTTGGTCGTGACATTGGTGGTGCCGCCGTCGCCAAAATCCCAGAAGCGATTGCTGATCGTGCCGGTCGAAGTATCCGTGAAGCTTACGTTGAGAGGTTCCACGCCGACGGTCGGGGCGCCGGTAAAGCTGGCGACCGGGGGCAGAGGACCGGTGAGGAAGTTGTAGACACTCGCGAAATCACTGGCCGCGCAGGCCTTGCTGATTCCCGCGCCTTCGGTGGGAAGTGAGCCGTTCTTGCTTTGGGTCAGAAGAAGTGAGCCAAGGATCGTGGCCGGGGTAATGCCCGCGCCAGCAGTGGCGGTCAAGTACGGAGTCTGGGCGCCAAGGACGCTGCTCGTCGGATTGACATACAGGATCATGTTGGTGCCTGCGGGGTCGGTTCGGATAATCACGCGATACGAGGTTCCGTAGGGGAGCCCGGCCGAGCCGTAGACGAACGGAGCATTGGTCTCGCCAGTGGTACGACCTCCGAAGACGTAGTTCGTATTGGCGGCGTCCGCGGCCTTCGCCGTCAACTGGTAGTCGGCCACGGAAGTGTCACTGACGCCGCCATTGGCACTGGCGAATGCGGCGAAGAACGACGGCGCCCCGGAGTTCGCCGGGGCCGCGTTGGTGACGTTTACCACGAAGCCCGCAAACACGGTCAGATTCGTCGTTGAGATGAAATCCTTCGAGGCATCCGGTTTGACACTCGTCTGACCGCCCGGAATCCATGCGACGCCGCCACTGATTTGAATTGGGGTGACGGGTGCCCGCGTCACCAGGAAATTATCGACGCGATCCGAGCCGGTGGCACCGATTGTTCCGCCACCGGCACTGGTGGTCGAATTATTGACCAAACGGAAATACACATTTGATTGATTGTCGAGTGCCGGGATGCTGCTGAGATCCACGTTGGTGTGATAGGCGCCGTCATACACTCCGCTTTGCCAATTCGTCCGGCCTCCGGTTGCGGTATTCACCAGCACGGTAAATGTCCCGCCGAACTGTGTGAAGGTTGTGCCGTTCGTGCTGTATTTTAACACGAAATCTCGGGGGCCGGTCGCACTGGAGGTTTGATCCCAAGCGAGCTGGATCCCGGCTATTCCCAAGGTGCTCAGTTGGAATTGGAAGTAATCGCCTACACCCCAGTGATTAGCATTCCAAGAGTCCGGCGAGCCATCCCCCACCGCCGCGGTCCACGCAGTAGAGGCGCTAACATGAACTCCTGTCGCAACGCCTGAGCCGATGTCAGCCGCAATATTCCCCACCGTGGTCGCCGTAATACCGGCGAAAGCATTGGTATTATCGCTTTCAAAACTCCACAGGTCATTGGTAGTGCCACGCTCCTGCCAGCTTGCCTGGCCGACAAGGTTGCCGGAGGCGAAGCTGCCAAAGTCGTCGAAGAAACCGAAGCTGATAACATTGAGAGCAACGGCGCGTGTTGTGTCGCCAGCGTGATTGGTCGTGTTGGTGAATCCGATCGCGTCGCTGTAGTTGCCCTGGGACAAGTTGACGGCGTTGCTGTTGATGGTAACGGTCACCACGGTGCTGGAGCCGCCGGCCAGTGTTCCGCTGGCCGCCGACAAGTTCAACCAAGGCATGGTCGCGCCCGCTGTCCAGTTCAGCGAGATGCTGCCGGTGTTGCTCAGGGTATAATCTTGGGAGGACGGGCTGAACGGTCCACCGACCTGTTCCATCACGCTGTAGGGGATTACCGGATCGACTACCAGTTGGCTTGGTGCGAGCACAGCCAGGTTAACTCCGCGTGCTACCCACCCGCCGGTGGTCGAGTTACTAAAGGTGACCGCGGCAGAATAATTCCCGGCTGCGAGCGAATTGGCCGCCGCGTTGACGGTCACCGTGATGTCCGTGCTTCCGCCACCGGCGAGCGTACCGCCGGAAGCCGAGAGGTCAAGCCACGGGGCGCTCTTGTCGGCGGCCCAGGTCAACGAGGTCGCGTTGGTGTTGTTCAGCGTGTAGATCTGCGTGGACGGGCTGAAGGACCCGCCCTGGCTCCCACTGCTGGCAAAGACGGCGGTCGGCGCGACGGTGAAATCGGGGACGACCGGCGGGAAGACGGTGAAGCTGGAAACACTGGTTGCACTGCCGCCAAGTCCCCACACGGTGATCTGGCCGGAAGAACCGCCGACGGGAACGAGAGCGATGATTTGGTTGGTGGCGGTTATGGTGTAAGGAGCTGCGGTGCCGTTGAAGCTGACATTCGTGATCGTGTCGAGGATCGCGCCACTGATGGTGACGCTATTGCTTTGCGAACCACTGGACGGGGAGAAGCTGGCAAAGGACGGGGCGGCAGCGGCTTGACCATCTACCTTGCTTCGGAGCACCCACGCGAGGTTGTTCGGCAATGCATTGAAGAATGTGAAACCGGTCAATTGTTGGAGCTGTTTGGCGGAAGTAACAAAGCTTTGCCACGAATTGGTCTGTGGCGCGTTGGGAATATCGACGGCAATCACGCGAATGGAGGCGGCGGTGGCGTTCGTGAGGCGGCTGAAAGCGGTTCCACTGCCCAAAGGAGCGCAGACCACAATCTTCCACGTATTGGAAGGAATGTAGACATGACCGGCGGCGATCGTCGCGGTACCGAAGTTTCTCGGGCCGCATGTGATCAACAATTCCTGGGTGGAAATGAGCGAGCGGCAGTAGTCCTCGAAGTTTCCCCAGACAACCTGGTTTTCATTCGGGTCTTGGGGGATGATGTTGGTCATCAAGAAAACGAGGTTATTGTCTGTCGTGTTGTCCGTGCGGTCAGCGGAGGGGCACATGTGACCGCGATCCCAACCGGTGCCGGTGTAGGAGCTCGGTGATACCACGAAGAAGCCAGCGGGTAGGCTGGTGTCGGCGTAGAAACTCGAGGAGCGGTGACCGCCGACGACGTAGTCGCTCGCGGTCAAATCCCAACTCGCCCAATTGGGCACGCCGAGGCTATCATTGTAATCAATGGCCTCAACCGTGCGCTGAATCAGGTAGTGGCTGTGATTATTAGTGTCGATGGTAGCCCCGGTAGGGTTACCGAGTTGCATTTGCAGAGTAGCGTCGATGATGGCAAAGGCTTGAAAGACGGGTAGCAATAGCGCGACCGCACAGATAGCAAATGGGAACCATTTCCGCGCGCAAGACTTGCGAATAAATCTCATAGTGTTAATACCCCGTAGCACAAACCCCAAGCAGGCGCGCGAAGCGTCCGTCGTGCCCAGCTAACCAGCATCTTACGTCCCTTTTACTGGGCGCCAATTAACTTGACTTTATAATAGCAGAAATCACCCTCAAATACAAGGGGAAATGGGTGATTCGTGGAAAAGGGACAGGGAAATCTTGAAGCCTTCGCGGTTTGCAAGAACTCATGCGCTCCCAGCTGTTATCAGTTTCGCGATTTTCTAGCCGAGAATACACGCGAAGAGACGACAATCCGCTCCAATCTGGGATTAGAAGACGATTTCAACCTAAAAGGCCAATAATCGATAAGGGGCTTTTCAACAAGAACGAAGCAGGGTTAATCATATGGGGCCAAAATGGGATGCGGCAAAAAGAGTGCGCCAGGCCGTTAGCGGGCGCCGAGGCCGGTGAGGACTACGGGGACGGTGCGGGCGAGGATTTTCAGGTCGAGCCAGAGGGACCAGTTGTCGATGTACTGGAGATCGAGCTGCATCCATTGGTCAAAGCCGATCTGGTTGCGGCCGCTGATTTGCCAGATGCAGGTGAGACCGGGCTTCATGGAGAGGCGGCGGCGATGCCAGGGATTATAGTGCTGCACTTCGGTTGGAATGGGCGGCCGGGGACCGACGAGGCTCATGTCGCCGACAAGAACGTTCCAGAGTTGCGGAAATTCGTCGATACTGGTGCGCCGGAGGAACCGACCGACCGGTGTAACGCGCGGGTCGTCCTTCATCTTGAAGACGGGACCGCTCATCTCGTTGAAGGCCTCGAGTTCCACACGCAACATTTCGGCATTGGTGACCATCGAACGGAATTTGTACATTGTGAAGAGGCGTCCGTGCAGGCCGCTGCGTTTCTGTCCAAAGAGGATGGGGCCGGGCGAGGTGAGCTTGATAATGATGGCGACGGGCAGCAGGACCAGCGGCCCGAGAATCGCCAGCCCGATCAGCGCGCCGACAATGTCAATCAGCCGTTTGCAGGCGAGTTGCCAGGAAGTCTCGGGGGTGGTGCTGAAAATCAGCAGCGGTTTCCCGTAAAAATCGTCCACGGTCGCGCGGGCAATGGAGGTCTTTACGAAGTCGGCCACCAGCCAGGCCTCGACGCCTTCCACCTCGCAGGCGAGGATCGCTTTTTCAATCTCACTGAACGCAGTCTGGCTGACGTTGAAAATCACGCAACCGACCGGGAGGCGGTGCAACAGCACGGGAAGCTCGGTGAGGAGGTTGTTGTTGGGATCGAGCCGGGCGGCGACGCGCAGGCTCCACTCGGGATGCTCCTCCAGCAGCTTGGTGAATTCGGTGTTCCGGTCTTCCGATCCCACGAGGATGACTTCCGTCAGATCCTTCCCTCGGAGGGCGCGATTGCGCATATACATCTGGAAGAATCGGTCTTTGGCAAAAAGCGCAACGATGCTGAGGAGGGCGAAGATGACGACGACCATGCGGCTGAGCATGGCCAGCTTGAAGAAGTACATCGCGGCCATGACCGCCAGGGTGCAGATGGCGCAGCTTTTGAGGAGGATCCACACGGTGTTACGCCGTCGCAAGGTGTGGGCGCGGCTGTAAAAGCCGTTAAGATCGAGCAGAAACGGGTAGAGCGGTAGGATGATAAGATACAGCCATTTGTAGTAGCGGAACGACGCGATCATGACGAACTGAGTGGCGAAACCATGGAAGGACATTGGGAACGGAAACAGATACGCGAGTTCCTCGCGCAACGCGTGGGCCAGGCGAAAGACGACGGCGATCAACAACGCGTCGCCAATCTGGTTGGCCTGAATGATAAATTCTCTTCGTCGACTCGGCATTGGGACACCCAAACACTTCCGGACAGCGAGTTCGTGGACCCCACCAAATGCGGGCCGCTCACCCCGCGGTAACCGCTAGTTCGCGACCAAAGTGGGATAAATATCCTGCACAAATCGGGCCACGACCTTCATCGTCTCTTCTTCCGATTTGCCTGTGCCACCTGTTGCACCGTTTTTCGTCACGGGTATGTGGATCAAAATGTAGGCCCAGCGGTGGTTGGTGTTGTGCAACACTCGGTCCTTGGCCGTCCAATAAATGCGCTGCCAATGATATGGAGTCACCCGATCCTTGCCGATGAACCAATACAGAAAGATCGAACTTGCTCTCGCGACACGTCCGTCCGGTAGTTTTACGTCCCGGATGGCGTTCAAGCGCGAGACGGAGAGCGCACCGCCCTTCGCGGCAGGTGTGCGGATTTGCTCGACTTCGAGTTTCCCGAGGCCCCAACCCTGGCCGGTTAGGCAAAGTTCGGGACGGTGGATGCTGGTGACATCGCGGCCCGCCAGTACGATTGAGCAAAATAACTCGTCACCATCCTTGTCCTTGAACATGCGCCGTGACCCCATCGTGTCTTCCGGTAATATCCGCTTCTCCTCTTCCGTCAACCCCGACAAGTCTCCACCTGTCCAGTCGCCTGCCTTGTCAGTCAAAAATGGTTGTCCGTCCGGAGTTAGTTTCACACCTGGCTCGGAAACCTTCGTGACATCGGAAGTCATGGCCGTGAACAGCACCCCGCCGCCGAGAATTGCGACCACAATGGCGATTTGCCTTGTGCTCGGCCCGCGGCGCGTTGGCGTCGTGGCTCGCACGGGAGATGGTTCGGCTGCAGCCTGCGCCGTGTTTGCGTCTGCTTCGCTCATGCAACTCCTTCCGTCATAGCAAAGGCCTCTCATCGTGTGGGCCACCGTTCGTCGGGGGTGGCGGTGGCTTCAGCCAATTCTCAAAATAGCGGCGAAACGGGAAATTCAATAACAACCCGATAATCACCATCGTCGACAAGGCAACTCCGAAGACGATAAAACCTGAGTATTCGTGATACGCCTTGCTTGCAATCTCCTGCCCATAAACTTGGGCCACCAGGGCGATGGAAGTTACGCGCGCGATGTTACCCAACACTGCCAGAGGCATCGCGCTCAAAAATAACAACCATCGTTTCCATTGCACCTGCTGCGTTACGTAGGCATAGGCGGCAGTAACGGTCGTCAATGCCATAAGCGACCGAATCCCACTGCACGGCGCGGCCACATCGAAATGAAATACCCGGGAATAAATCCCGGTGCCAACCCGCGTCGTCTCAATGCCAAACATATTCAACAGTCCCGTGGACGACCGGGCCATCAGCAGCTGCAGCGGGAACCCAACCCGCTCGTCCAGAAAGTTCAACGGGATCATCAATAGTAGAAAGCTGATGGGAAAAAGCAACAGGCGGAAAGCCCCGCGTCCTCCCAGTGCCAGCGCCAACCCATACAGCAGGATCACGAAAGAGAATACCACGATGCGGGGCTGCATCGCTTTCACGCCGAAGTAATACACGGCCATCGCGACCGCAACCACGGCCAGCCCTCGCGGAACTGGGTCGTCCATCGCCTCCCGGATCCCGCCCCACAAGGCCGCCACTTGCCAGAATAAAAGAATGGGAGCAATCTGGAGTACCCGAGGGGTTAACGATTCGGAGATGATGTCCGGAGTCATCAGAATAAAAACGGTGGCTCCCAACGCAATCCAGTAGGGCTGCCAACTTCGCTGCTGGTCAGAATCGCGATTGGAGAGATTCCACCAGAGGAGGCCCAGAGCAATCAATGGGATTAGTGGACCGTGGGAGTAATTCGAAACGTGGTTCCAGTGGCTGACGAGCCAGATATAACAACTCATCTGGTCAACATGCTGGATTTCAACGGTTTGTACGAAATAAGCGTAGTAGACCAGGCCGACCAGAATGACCCCAAGGGCAACCTTCACCCAGTCGATGGAACTGGAGGGGAATCTAACAGCCGCAATCGAGGTCCCGTTACTCATTACAAATAGTGAGCGTAAATCCCTTGAAAATCCCCGCTAGTGTAAGGCCACCCATCATTCTTGTCAAACTCCCCCGCTTGTCGCCGAGTGGCCTGTCAGCTACCATCCCGCAATGAAACAGCGCGCGCTCCTCGCACTCGTCCTCGCATTTGCAAGTTGCCAGCATTCTCACCAACCCGAACCTGCGACCCTGATCTTTGCCCGGGGGGCTGATTCGCAGAAGCTCGACCCCGCCGACGTGGACGACGGCGAATCGATCAAGGTTCTTGTCAACATCAGCGAGGGTCTCGTCCGCTTCAAACACGGCACCACAGAAGCGGAACCCTGCCTGGCGACTTCCTGGACAATCAGTCCTGACGGTCTCACCTACACTTTCAAGCTTCGTCAAGGCGTCCGCTTTCACGATGGCACACCCCTCGATGCGCCGGCTGCCGCGTTCAGTTTCCTGCGCCAAATGGACAAGTCCAACCCTGCACATCTGCCGGACGCGACATTCGCGTACTGGTCGGCCATGTTTAATATGATTACTGCGGTCGAGGTTGTCGACCCCATGACCCTGCGCCTGCGCCTGCGCGAACCGCACGCCCCGCTGCTGGCCAGCCTCTGCATCCCGGCGGCGCACCTCATCAGTCCGAAGTTCATCGACCAGCGCCATCCCGTCGGCACCGGGCCGTTCCGCTTCGTGGAATGGGCGCCCAACGAGCGCATTGTGCTCGAAGCCAATCCCGAGTACTGGGAGGGTAAACCAAAAATACAGCGTCTGGTCTTCAAAGTCGTTCCTGATTCCGCCACGCGCCTTATCCAGCTTCAAACGGGCCAAATCCAGGCGATGGACGGCATCGACCCGAACGATCTGCCCATCGTCAAGCTCGACAAATCGCTGCAGTTGCTCACCGCGCCGGGACTGAATGTTTGCTACCTGTCCTTCAATTGCCAAAAGCCGCCACTTGACAACAAGGTCTTGCGCCGCGCGATCGCCGCCGCCATCAACAAAAAAGACATCATCGACGACGTCTATCGCGGGGCGGCCATCGTCGCCCGAAATCCCCTGCCGCCATTTGTCGCCGGGCACAACGACGAAATCCCGGAGCAGCTTTACGAAACAACCATGCCATGGCCCACCGTGAAGACGCCCTTGCGCCTCGAAGTGATGACCAACCCGCGCCCGTATCTGCCCAATCCGCTCCGGGCCGCCGAGATGATCAAATCCGACCTGGCGAAGATTCAGGTCCCCGTCGAAATCGTCCCGAATGAATGGGGCGCGCACCTCAGCCGCACGAGCCACGGCGACCACCAGATGGCGTTGATGGGCTGGGTCGGCGACAACGGTGATGCGGACAATTTTCTGTATGTGCTGCTCGACAAGGACACCGCGACGCTCGGCTCTGCGCTCAACATCTGTTTCTGGATGAACGACGCCTACCATGATCTCATGGTGGCCGCGCGACGCGAACTCGATCCCGCAAAACGCGCAGCGCTCTATCACAAATCACAGGAGATCATCTTCGAGGAAGCGCCCATGGTTCCGCTCGCTCATGCCGAGTCACTCATGGCCTGTCGCGCAAACACTGACGGCATCTTGTTCGAGGTTAATGGCGACATCCTTTTCTACAAAGCTACGGTGAAGTGAGTACGCGGAACACGGTGAAGCGTCCGCTCTCCATGATTCGTTGGAAATGCCGGAGTTGTTCCGGTTGGTTCTCGAACAACAACGCTGCGCAGTGGGCATCCAGCAGCCCGAGCTTGTCCGCTTTGTAACGCCGCGAATCCTGCCCGTCATAGGAGAACCCGACGTCGTACACGAAATAGTCGGCCTCATACTTGCGCACAAAATCGTAGAATTGATCCTCGCTCCCATAAATCGCTGCCAGCATCTCGCGATAGCGTTCGCGAATCCGTTGGTTCTCGAACTTCGAGTGCATGATGATTGGTCGCCCCGTATGCGCAAGGAACACGGGCGAATCCCCGATCGAGGAGAGCAGAACGGCATTCGTAGGCGTGTTCTCCTGCAGCCATTTCACAATCGGACGATACTCGTCGGGCGATGCCTGCTCTCGTTTCAGGGGCGCAAAGTTCAGCATCGCGAACTGCCATAGGGCGGCGACAAAGACCACCCACTTTCCCCACGTGCGTTCCGCCACCAGGCCTGCCGCGACCACCGCGACCGCAAACCCCAGGAAAACAAAGCTGCGTACTACCATCCACGCCAGCGGCGCGAGCAACAAGGTGAACACGATGAAAATATTCGTGGCGCAAGCGACGCGCTTGCCACTGGTGAACACATACACCACCGTCACCAGCACCAAGGGACCGCACCACAACAAGCTGCGCCAGAACTCGTGCAAAGACGCGGTTTCAAACGCGCCGCCCTCCCACAACAAACGCGCCTCCCATGGCAGGTCCGCGGGATTGACCGGTTTCACTCCCAAAAGGCGCAGCTTGTACATGAAGAGTTGGTACACATGCGCGTACTCCCCGTACGACTTCTGCAACAGCACGCTCGCGAGCAGCAAACCCGCCACCCAACCCGCAAACACCAGCGTCGCCCGCCTCCGTCCTCCGTTGATCCACACGGCCAGCGCCAGCGCGTAGAGCACGCACATCATCGGCGACAGAAAAATCTGTTTCGCCCGCAACACAGGGACCAACACGCAGCCGGCCGCCAGCGTCAGGACAAACCAGGTTAACCGCGGTGTTTCACCCTTGCCGAGGTACACCAGCGTCGTGGCCACCAACAGCGGCGCCATCACAAACTGCGTCAGATGCCAACTCGCCAGCGCCGCGAGCCAGAACAGCGCGCCCAGAAACTGGTCGCGTTTTCGCTGGTCCTGCAACGCGCGCATGGTGAAGAAGAGTGCGAAAATGATGAGCGAAATCGCGAAGTCTTCGCGCAGGAACAGGTTCTTCACCGTCCGCCCATAGCTCGGGTACAATGCCGCGTAGAGCGCGCTGGCAAAGACCCCCGCCCCATCACTGCGCCAGAGCGCCCGCGCCAGGAAGAAGACGCCAAACAATGACAGGCTGGAAACCAGACAGTCGTACCAAACCACAAAGACGTGGAACGCTGGCAGCGGGAGGGCGAGGCTCCTGCCGAGCCGATACAACACCCCCACCGGCACTTCCATCGCCACGGTGAACTCGGCCCAGTCGTCGATCTTGTCGGGATACTGGACCGCGCGGTCCTGCGAGAGTTGACCCCAATCACGGATTGGATGAAACGCGAAAAACTTCGCGAAGCGATACTGAAACGCATTCTCGCTCCAGAATTGCCCGACATCGTCCTGCGCGTCCCACGTCCGATTGGAAAAAATCTTCGCTGTCTTCAGATGGACGTGAAAAGCGTACAGGACCGTGACCACCGCCAGACAAAACACAAGTCGCCGCCACGAGTTCATCGTGGCAGCGATTCTTAACCGCGACGCCTCCTGATTACAAACCCCTTGTGGCTGCATTCGCGTACCCTGTCACACCGTCGTGCCGTTTCACCACAACGCGATTGCTGTCAGGCTCGGCTCGTAGGCAAACGCACCGGCGGGACCGCCCGCTCGATGGCTGCGTGATCGCGCTCCAGCCACGGGGGTAGCTTGAGTTTCGTGCCCAGCTCTTCCGCCGGCTCGTCGACGGTAAAGCCGGGATTGTTGGTGGCGATCTCAAAAAGCACACCGCCCGGTTCGCGATAGTAAATTGAGTGGAAATACGTGCGGTCCATTACCGGCGAAATGTTAAACCCTTTACCGGCAATCTCTTTGTGCCAGGCTTTCTGCTGCGCATCATCTTTCGTGCGGAACGCGACATGATGGACAACGCCCGCTCCCATGCCGCCGTGATGGGCATCCGGTACGCAAAGCAGATCGACCGTGGATGCGAACCCGTCGCCCGTACCGGCACGGTAACGGAAACGATTCTGTTCGTTCCCCATAGACTTGAAACCCATCACGTCTGCCAACAGTTTGGCAGTGTTCTCATAACCCTCCTCGGAAATTGTCACGCTGTGAAACCCACGAATAGCCTGCTCAATGGGAACAGGACCGTTTGCCCACGGCTGGCCCTTCGGTTCCACCACTTCCACCGAGCTGATGATTTCCAACTGCATCCCGTCCGGGTCGGCAAAACCGAGAACACGTTCCCCGAAGCGTTCGACCACCGCCTGCAGTGCCACGCCTTTCTCTTTCAATCGTTTGGACCAATAGTCGATTGCGCCCATGGGAACGGCGAATGCGGTGGCGGTTACCTGCGGCGGGCCGATTCGCCCGCGATACGCGCCGGCCCACGCGAAGAAAGTCATGATTGACCCCGGCCGGCCCAGTTCGTCGCCATAGTAGAGATGATAGCTCCCGGGATCATCAAAGTTCACCGTCAATTTCACCAGTCGCAATCCCAACACGCCGCAGTAGAAATCGATGTTCTTCTGGGCATCGGCGGTGATGGCGGTGACATGATGAAGTCCGCCAATCGTATTCTCAGGGGTCGTCATGGTCGGTCCTTCTGATTGGCAGCGATGACGCCCTTCAGCAACTTTCGGCAGGCATCGAGCTCATCGTCATTGATCGTGTGCGGCATGCCGGGATAACGGCGCAACTCAACCACTGCGCCCATCTGACTTAGTACGGCCTCGGTCTCTTTCACGCGCTCGAACGGGACATGCGGATCGGGATCGCTCGTGCCCAGGAATACCGGGGTGCTGGCCAGCGAGCCCGGATAATTTCTCGGGGTGCCAGGAGGCCCAATGAGCCCACCCGTTAACGCGATCACCGCGCCGTAACGCCGCGGATGCCTCGCGACAAACTCCGATGTGAGGCAAGCTCCCTGCGAGAAACCCAGCAAGATGATCCGGCCGCTCGAAATGCCACGGGCCAGAAGATCATCAACGAGCGAATCAAGTCGACCCAGCGCCGAATCCAGATACGGCTGGTTCGCGTCAAGCGGTGCGAGGAAGGAATGCGGATACCACGTGTTTCCAGCCGCCTGCGGTGCAATGGCCGCGAGTTTTTCGACGCCCAACTCCTCGTACAGCGAGAGCGTGCCCTCCGCGTCCGCACCCCGACCATGGATCAGCAGGATCGTTGCGTCCGCCTTTTCCGGCGTGGGACCGGCAGTAAGGACCGGCTGCTTGGCGTGTGGATCGTTCATGAATTAAGCGGTGGTGTCTAGCGATTGAGGAACTCAAGCAATTTGGGAATGACCTGGTCGGGCGCCTCCTCCATAAGCCAGTGCCCGGCGCCGCGAACAACGACGCCCTCAACGTTGGTCGCCACCAGACGTCCCTGTTGGATCAGGAATTCGCCGGAAGCCTTTTCCCCGGTCAGGACCAACATCGGCATCGGCAACGGCGTTTTGGCGAAGCCGGCAAAATCCTGCGCATCTTTCTCGAACGCGCGAAAGTATTCGAAGCCGGCGCGCATGTGGTCCGGTTGGGCATAGGCGGCCGCGTAAATTCGCCGGTCGCGTTCCGGCACCGAATGGGCGGGGTCCGCGGCGAAATCATTCCAGAAATGCTCGAAATAAATACGTTCGCGACCGTGCACGAGCGCGAGGGGCGTCTTCCCATAGAAATGAAAGTGCCAGAGGTCGCGCATCAGCCATACATCGCGCCAGTTCCCCACACCGGGAAGGAAGGCGTCCATCAATACAGTTCGATCCACCTCGCTTGGATACTGTGCCGCATAGGCGTAGGCGACCATCAGTCCAATGTCGTGCCCGACGATTTGAATGTGGTCGTACCCAAGGTTGTGCACCAGCATATGAATGTCCTGGGCCATTACGGCCTTGGTATAACCCTCGGTCGGCGTGGAAGACTGACCCGCGCCGCGTAGGTCCGGCGCGATGACGGTGTGGGTCTTAGCCAGTTCCTTCATCAGCGGTAGCCACATGTGACTTGTTTCGGCGTACCCATGCAGGAGCACTACGGGGTCACCCTGGCCGGCAATCAGGTAGTGCAGCCGCACGCCGTTGACATCGGCAAACCGACTTTGCGGCGCTGGTTCTGCAAAGGCAGTCGCGGCCAAAAGCACAAACAGATAGAAACTCGAAAGGTGACTTGTGAGTTTGTTCTTCATAACGATGGATCTTCGGTTCAGGCAGCGGCTGTCGTTAACAAGGCTTCAATCTTGGAGTCCAAATCGCGCGCGATCTTCTGCGCCTCCGCGCTTCCGTACGGAGCCAAATAGCTGGCCATCCGGTCGTAGGACAAGTGCACCTCATCCGGACGTTCATCGATCAAAATCGTCACCGGCGCATACGAAGCGGCATCGGGAACATGCACAGCCATTTGTTTCATGATAAGCGGATTGCCGACGACCAGGCGCAAGATACGCGGTGTTTCAGTCCCACTTTCCTTGCGCAAAATTTCGCCGATATCAAAACGGGTGAATTCCATCAATCCTGACGGTCCGACCGCCTTGTGAATGACCTGTTCCAGTTCTTCGAATGTCTTCGCCGTGGTTACGTCCTTCGGAAACGCGCGCATATCCGGATGCCCGATGGTCACACTGAGCTTCGCGACCACATTCTCGAATGGATTGCGAGAGAGCATGCTGAACCGCTGCACGGTAACCTGGATCGTCGGCATCGGGTGTGCCTTCCGTTCAAGCCGGACGAACCGCTTCGTCCCGGAACTTGATCGCCGCAACGATGGTGAGCACAACAAAAAGCGCCATCGCACCGAGTTGCGCGACCAGGAAAGGCGGCTCATGTTGCGTCGGAGCCAGCGCCTTCAATGACGGCACCTTCAGGAACGCCTGCACGATTAAAACGAACACATTTAGATAGAGCGCAATCGTGGCGGTGATCACGTAGGTCTTGCGCCACGCGCCCGCGAGACGACGGCCATAGCGAGCGACAATCGCCACCGTCAGCACCACCAGCGAGATGGCGCCGACCACCTGGGACGGCAACAGGCGATCGGTCGGAAAACCGTACCCGGTCACGCTGGTCGCGACCGTCGTTCCCAGGAAGAGCGCCGTCCAGCCGTCGAACCGTTTCGAGGCCAGCAGCCCGAAAATGACCACGAATCCAGAGAAGATCCCAACCAGGCTAATCGCGACGTGGATGAAGGTGTACGTGGCTGTCGGCATGCCGAATATCATGCTGCGTCTCCTTTCTGTTGGGTTTGGAGTACGAGCGCGCTACGCCTTCGTACTCCTTCAAAGATCGCGGACGATCTCTGATAGAAACCACGTCCGACGTTCCGTCTGGTCAATCCAGACCTCAATCAAGCTGGCGGTGGCGACATCATTATGCTGTTCACAGACTTCATGGGCGGACCGCAGAAATCGTGTCAGGTGCTGGTTGTCGGCCGACAATTCGGTCAGCATGTCTCCCGGGGCAACAAATTCCTCATTGTTGTCCTCCAGGCGTTGGTGTCGTGAAATATCGCTGATGGAATGGAGCGTGGTTCCTCCGATCTTGCGGGCTCGTTCCGCAATATCGTCCGTCATGGCAAAAACCTGGTCGGCATGCTCGTCCAGAAGCAGGTGGTAATCACGGAAATGCGACCCACTCATGTGCCAATGGAAATTCTTTGTCTTGACGTAAAGCGCGAACACGTCCGCGAGCAATTGGCGTAACGCGCTGGAAATCTCCCCAACCCCCTTGCGGCTGAGATCAGTTGGTGTTTTTAGAGCCTCATTTTCCCGCACCTCTAGTGTTGCATCACTCTTTGTCATCGCCTTGTCCTCCTTCCACTACTACTCATAGTTCTCGACGGTTTTTGGCGAACGAACGTGGGCTTTATTCGGGTCCTGCCCCGCGGAGCGCCGGGCCTGCCGCTGGCGCAACAAGTCCCAGCACTGATCCAATTCGACCTGAATTTTTTTGAGTCGCGCCGTCTCCGTGTTGCCAAGGGGCTCTTGCAAATAAAGTTGATGCTCTTCGGCAGCGAGGCTTTGGATATGCTTGAGGACCGATTGATCGGTGTCCTGTTTTTTCATAGCGCTATCTCCATCGCCTTCAAAAGCGTAACGAGATCAAAGGAGTCGTCGTGGCGAACGCCGTTTATGAAGAACGTCGGCGTGCCATTCACACCGCTGCGGGCGCCGCTCATAAAATCTTCACGTACCCGGGCGGCCTTGGTGTGTTTGGCAAGCTCGCTGGTAAATTGGGACGCCTCGAGGCCCAGCCCGGTCGCATACTGAACCAAATCCTCGTCATCAAGCGCTTCTTGATTCTCATACAACGTATCGTGCATCTCCCAGAATTTGCCGTGCGCCCCCGCCGTCTCGGCCGCTTCCGCCGCGTGCTCGGCGTGTGGATGCATCGTCGAGAGCGGGAAATTGCGAAAGACGAAGCGCAATCGCTTCCCAAGGTGCTCTTGCAGTTCTTTCACGACCGGATAAGCCTGCCCGCAATACGGACACTCGTAGTCGCCGTATTCCACAAGGGTGATCGGGGCGGTTGCCGGTCCCTGAATGTGATCGCGTTCTCCCACCGGGAGCGTCAGCTTGGCCACCCATTGTGTTCTCATGCTGCCACCTCTGGCCTGGCCGGGAGGGCTTCAAGTGCCGCAAGGATCCCATCAGCACCGGGATTGACACCGACCGGTGACACGTAGCTCCAGCGAATGGTTCCTTCCGCATCAATCACAAACAAGGCTCGCTCGCAGGTGCCGTCTTGTGGGCGATAGACCCCGAAGGCGCGCGCCACGGCCCCCTTCGGTTCAAAATCGGGAAGCAGCGGGAAACGCAGTTTGCGATCTTTGGCGAATGCCAGGTGACACCAGATGCCATCGACCGAAACGCCAATCAGTTCCGCATTAAAGCGATGAAACTCCGGCAGGAGTTCATTGTAGAGGGCCATCTGGTCCCCGCATACCGGACTCCAATCGGCCGGGTAGAACGCCAGGATAACCGGCTGGCCGCGAAAATCACGCAGCGAGACGCTTTGGTCGGGCGTAGTGTGCAACGTGAAGTCGGGCGCCGGGGTGCCGGCTATGAGTGTCCCTGTTGGATGATGAATCGATGGCTCGTCGATATTCTTTTTCATAAAGCTTCCGTCCCTCCAGGATCAGGATTGGTAAGACAGATGTCACGGAACACACGGTCGTACGAAGAAAAGTCTCTCGCGTACTTTGCGACTTCGCTTCGGCTGCGACCCGATATGTTGAGGGGGGTGTGAAGAATGCCCAACGCGCACCTCAACTCAAGCGGCATATACCGCCGGTTCCAACCCCTGTCAAGTGCATACCGCCCGAGACGAACACCCGGGTGGCTGTCGTCGTTTACGTTGCTGGCCGCGCCCCCGTCTCAGCTCAGGTCTTGGCGCGGAACTTGATGCCGCAGCCCACGAACTTGGTTTCCTTGTTGGCGACCGGCAGGCCGGCAGTCGACGCGTCAATGGCGTCCTGCAGGAAGTGCGCCTTGACGTTCTCCGCGTTCTGCGAATCATCAATGGCGCCGTGGTACACCAGCTTGCCGTCCTTGTCGAAGAGGAACGCCTCGGGTGTGCGGGTAGCGCCAAACGCGCGCGCCACGTCCGACGTCGCATCCACGACGTAGGGGAACGTGAAGCCGAGCTTCTGGGCGCGCTTCTGCATCTCGGGATAGCTGTCTTCGGGATATTCGGCGGGATCATTTGAGTTGATGACAATCACGCCCACGTCCTTGTCCTTGCCGGAATTGCCGATGGCCGCGATGCGGTCCTGCCACGCTTTCACGAACGGGCAATGATCGCACGAGAAGATGACGAGTGTGCCGTTCTTACCCGTGACGTCGGCAATCGACACCTCTTTCCCGTCCACGTTTTTCATCTTCACGGTTGCGGACGGCGCCTTGTCACCGATGTTCAAGCCAAACGCGCTGCCGGCCAGCGACAGCGATACGATCAATGTCCCTAACGAATTTCTCTTCACGGAGTGCCTCCTGCTGGTTTTGTTTGTTTGCCAAGGATTTCGACCACTTTCTGCTCAAAAACGTTGAAAGTGGCTTCGCCTTCCCAAAAATCTCGCAGCTTGCCGGTCCCGTCGAAAAGGAACGTGGCGGGCAACGCGCCCGTCCATTGCTTCCCCATCCCATCAATGAACTCCTGGTCCTTCTCCACCTTCAAGTACGCCGGAAATTCCACGCCGCGCTCGGCCAGGAACTTCTTCACCGCCGGTAGGTCCGTCTCAGTATCCGCCGAGACGAGTAGGACCTTCAAACCCAGCCCCTGATACTTGTGCGCCACGTTCACGAGACCGGGAAATTCCTGCCGACACGGTCCGCACCAGGTCGCCCACATGTTTACCAACACCGCTTTCGCTCCCGAGTCGCGAACCGACTTCTGAATATCAGCGGCGGTGACCGGCGTCACCCGCACGTCTTCGACACGCACCTTGTTCGCCGGCGCACAGGCCGCAAGCCAGGTGCCGGCGCACAGGAGAGCGCCTACCGTAATGTTTCTTCGAATCGCCATCATGACATGTAATAGTACATGAAATCGGTTGCTGCGCCAGTGGGCATTGCGTAGGATTCCGCGTGCTTTCGAGAAGGCGCAATGTACCATGAGCTTCGGGTTGGCCGATTTCGCAGCGGCGGGCTATCTGACTTGGGGCGCTCTCAAGGGCCGGCGTCGCGGCTTGTCCGTCGAACTACCGCGATTCGCCAGTGTGACCCTGGCACTGGTTACGGGCGCGGGGTTGGCGCGTTGGGCGGACCATATATTTGAGGACATTAACAAACTTACGGGCCAGGCGGCCGGCGCGCTGGGCTGGGGTGGAATCCTCGTAGGTGCGTTCTATCTGGCGCGCCAGTTCCGGGCTTGGATGGGGCAATGGATCACGGGCCTGTTGCCGGAAGAAACTGTGCAGAAGCGGGCTGGTATGGCGGCCGGGTTCCTGCGAACGCTCGTCATTAGTTCCATCATCACGATCTGTCTCCTGCACACGCCGCTGGCGTTCCTCGTTCGCGATTCCGTGATGGGCGGTCTCGCAAGAATCGTGCAACCCGTCTATCACGTGGCCAACAAACCGCACCCTTGACCCACCTGCGCGGGGCTTTTGCCAGATAGTGCGCCACGCTGGACAATGCACTGGACACTATGTCCAACGCACTGAACACCTACCACTGGTAACCCGATGCGATTTGCGTCCGTTTAAAAAATAATTGCGCTGCATTGATTGTCCTAACTGCAACGGGGCGCACGCATTTCACGCACGAGCGAATGCGTCGCTTACGACTCTCGTTCTTCTGGCATAGCCTATGCGATCTTAGGTTACCGACGAGCAAGGGTATGTGGAAACGATCGACGCCCCCGCGCGTCCGTATTCGTAAATGAAACCGAAGACAAGAATGGATAGTTTGGTGAACGCGTCAAACACTCTGAGCTTTGGGTCTCCTATTGTTCAGAAGAGTCGTAGAGAACCGCGCCGAACTGCATGGACGTTGATCTGCGCGGGCTTTTTGACAGGCGTGTTGATCTGCGGCCTTGTGCTGTTGATGCGGTAAGGAAACAATGCGAACAACTATGCACCCACACGCGCCAGAAACCAGCGCCGTCGCAATCCACGCCCAAGCGCGGATCGATGAGCTTGGTAACCACATCCTTTTCAGGGCCCTTGTCTTTACCTTGTCTGTCGCGGGAGGATACTATTTGTCGCGTTTCATGTACACGGTCCTGTGCCTGTTGCCATCATGGATCGATTGGGCCCGCACAGAAGCCAGCCCGCTCGCCGACATCGCGCGGTTCCTGCACTCAGCCTTTGGCAACTAAGCCGCTACGGCTTGCTCATCGGGCTTGGCGTTTCAGTGCGTCCCCTCGGCAACGGCCTGGCGCGTCGGGCAATCTTCCAAATGAGCGCCAATCCCGAAAAATAAAACAGCATCCCCAACGTCTCGTGTACGAAGCCGTACGGCAACGTCGTTCGCGGTGCCACGGCGCAAATGCTGACGATCCGCAGGAAATTGAAACTGATGGCGATGGGGACCGATATCGCCACAAGGGACAGCTTCTGCACCCACCGCAGCCGATTCTGGAAGGCCAGGATGGTTGCCACGATCAACGCCGACGTAAGCAACCCGAATCCATTGCACTCCGTCGCGACGACAAACGCATGCCCCTTCACATCCAGGATCAATCGAGGCGGCTGCCCCTGCTCCAGCGCCAGTCTCACCGTCGATCCCATCGCTTCCAGCAACGATCCCGCATATCGCCCCGCCATTGCCCGCAATGGCCAGTCTAGCGTCGGCACCAGCCCGGCCAGGATCCCAAATACAAAGAACGCGCCCAACGCCGGCAGAAATTGCCGGACGCCGCTCTTGCCAAAGAGAAACGAAACCACTCCCGCAAACGCCAGGCACGCCGACAAGACAAACAGCGGCAATAATCCCCCTCGCACGTGCGTCGCCAGCCAGAGGCATCCGAGCGCAAGCGCGACCAAACCAATCCCCTGGTTGCTGATTTGCGGCGCAGGCTGTAGGTCATACATCGCGTCGCGCACGCAAATCGCCAGCGCAATCAGCACCAGCAACGCCCCGTTAAAAAGCTGCTGCGTGTGAATCGTTGTCGACCCCAACCAGTAGAGCAACGGCAGGTACAGTAGCCCGATCAACACACTGACCGCCAGCACCATGGCCATGCTCGTCGAGTACACGGACGGCGCGTCGCCTTTGCCGGCTACCAGTGGTTTTTCAGGGGCGGATTGCATTCGTTGGATTAGACGGTATCACACTTGTTCTGCTCAAGCTTAGAGGGCGCGCTCAAGAATTTCCCGCAATTCCTCGTCGCGCAACGGCAGCGGATTGCCCTTCATGCTGCTCGATGATTTTGATTTCTCGATGATCGCCGCGAAATCGTCGCACGCCACCCCATACTGCCGCAACGGCGGAATTTTCAACACCCGAACCAGCTCGCCCGGATCGCCAACAATCTTTGCCACTTCCTCAAAACGCCGGACAATTTCCGTCGGGGCGGACACCGCACCGCGACCGGCCGGCCCGCGAATCATCCCGCGATTGACCTCCATCACATGCGGCAGCAGCACCGCGCACAACGCGCCGTGTGGGGCATTGAACATTCCTCCCAACGGCCCGGCCAGCCCGTGGACCGCACCCAGTCCTGCGTTCGCCAGCGCCATCCCGCCGAACACACTCGCGACACACATGTCCTGCCGCGCCGCCACATCTTCACCATGCTCATAAGCGCGTCGCAACGACCGGGCCGCACGCGTCATGCCTTCCCGGCAGATCGCGTCCGTCATCGGATTCGCTTTCACCGAAACAAACGCCTCAATCAACTGCGTCAATGCATCCATGCCGGTAGTCGCCGTCAGTTGTGGTGGCAAATCGTAAGTGAGTTCCGGATCGACCAGCGCCATGCGCGGCAGCATGAACACGCTTCGCAGGCTGACCTTCACGCGCTGTTCGGGCGCACCCAGCACTGCGTTGCGGGTGACTTCCGCGCCCGTGCCTGCTGTCGTCGGAATCGCAATGTACGGCGCCGACGCTTTCGTCAGCGGCTGGCCTTTGCCGATCACCTCCACGTAATCCAGCGGATCACCGCCGTTCGTCAGCAACGCCGCGACAGCCTTGCCCGTGTCGATCATGCTGCCGCCACCAAACCCAATCACCAAATCACATTTCTCATCCCGCGCCCGTTGTGTCCCCGCCCGCGCCACGTCGAGCGTCGGCTCGCCCACTACCGAAAACGTCGCATATTCAACCCCCGCTTCCGTCAACGCACTCAGCATCGGCTCCACCCGCTGCACCGCCCCCGCCGACTTCCCAATCACTACCAAGGCCCGCTTCCCCAGGTAAGACGCCAGATCGCCAACCTCCTTCAATTTCCCCGCGCCGAATACAATTCGGTTCGCCGTGGCAAATTCAAAGTTCACGCTCACAATAGAATCGCCGCCTCCATCCGTTGTCGAGCGCAATGAAGGACGCCTTCAGGCCTTTGTAGCGGCGGTCGGCGCCCGCCCTGAGTCGGACCGCAGGGACCGCCGAGTTTTCGATCATAAGGCATCAAAAACACCCCTCCGGTGGGTTCGTTTTCCAAAACGAACCCACCTGCAAAAATGCTCTGCAAACAGCGTAAGTTTCTAACAACAAAATGGATACACAAGAAATCTTCTTCGAAAACGGTGGGTTCGTTTGGTAGAATGGCATGTTTCTTTCGCGTGATACCTTCCCAGCGCTGTCACCCTAAGTCCCGCCACGCGGCGGGATCCTGTAGGATTGCGGGACTTGTCGAGCCGAGTCCGACGGAGCGGAGTCTGACGACACGCCACTCGCCGTACTCCCGTGGCAAACGCTGCTGTTGTTTGCGGCAACGGTCTCTGTCGTTGCCGGACTGATTCTGTAGGGTAGGCGCCCCGCCTGCCGTCGCATATGCCTTCCCCCTTGAGAGTTGCGCGTTGAACGTTGGAAAGCTTGGCCTTCGTAGCCTTCGCGAAGTAGGGTTGAGCGTTCATTTATTCACTCTCCGCATCATACCATTATCGGAATCCGATGTCTAGGGAAAAACTACGCTTTTGTTGTGCTCCAATTCCCCAAGCACCTTGCTTGTCGAACCGTCTCTCTGGCGATACACTCATTGGTCGTAAAGGGAGAGGGGATAACTCGCACATCCGCCTACTAGTAGAAGCCATCTCATAAATGCTTGTAGGCCGCTTCTGCGAAGTGGCGTTCTGTGGTTTCCCGCAGAATTCCGCCGACTCATAGAGTCGGCCTACAGCGAATCGCCGTTTATGAGATGGGTTGTAGAGTTGCCTACTGTCCCACTCAACCTCCCCGCCGTGCTTCATTGTTGTCCGGGTCCTCCCACCCAAAAAATAAATTTGCATCCTCCAAAGAGTTGGGGAAACATACGGTTAAGGCGTTGGTCGCAGAAAAATCTTAACGTAAGGAGCGCACCTTATGGCTACGATTCTCACCAAAGACGGAACGTGATTTCCTCCAGGGACCGTGTCTCGCAGTAAGCCGTGAAACCCAAATTATGTAAAAACAAAATCACCCACCACCCATCACCAAATCAGACGCACCTATGAAGACCAAAAAACAAACCAAGCCCGCTTCAAAAGTTGCTCCCCTGCGAAGTCTTACCGCGCGAGCCGCCGGTGCCGTGCTCGCCTTCGGAACCGCCACCACTCCGGCCCTGGCTGCTGACAGCTCAGGAGCGGCCGACGCCATCCGCCCCTTCCATTTTCATGCCTCGGATAAAGACCTCGCCGATCTTCGCCGACGCATCAAGGCGACCCGCTGGCCCGAGAAGGAGACGGTCGCGGACGCATCGCAGGGCGTGCAGCTCGCGACGATGCAAAAACTCGCGGACTATTGGGCCAACGATTACGATTGGCGCAAGTGCGAGAAGAAACTGGACGCCCTGCCGCAATTCACTACCGTGATCGATGGCTTGGAGATTCATTTCATCCACGTTCGTTCGAAAAATAAAAACGCGCTGCCTATCATCATCACGCACGGCTGGCCCGGCTCGATCATCGAGCAGATGAAAATTATCGGCCCGCTCACCGACCCTGTCGCCTACGGCGGGAAGGCGGAAGACTCCTTTGACGTGGTGATCCCTTCGCTTCCCGGTTACGGTTTTTCCGGCAAGCCGACGAAGCCGGGATGGAATCCTGTTAGCATTGCGAAGGCGTGGGCGACGCTCATGCAACGCCTCGGTTATACAAAATACGTGGCCCAGGGTGGCGATTGGGGCAACGCCATTTCGGAGGTGATGGCGTTACAGCAACCGCCGGGATTGTTGGGCATTCACTCCAACATGGCGGCAACGGTTCCGCCCGATGTTTCGAAGGCGCTTTCCGCGGGCGGCCCCCCGCCCGACGGCCTTTCGCCGGAGGAAAAGTTCGCGTGGGACGGGCTCGCTGACTTCTATAAGAATGGGCTCGGGTACGCCAACGAGATGGCGCTTCGTCCGCAGACGCTGTACGGAATCGTCGATTCGCCGATCGGTCTCGCGGGTTGGATACTGGATCACGACATCCGCAGCTACCAGATGATCGCCCGCGTTTTCGACGGCAAGAGGGAAGGGCTCAGCCGCGATGACGTTCTCAATAACATCACGCTCTATTGGTTGACGGAGACCGCAATCTCTTCGGCGCAACTCTACTGGGACACGGCGCATAATTTGCCGGCCGGCGGCTTCTTCGACGCGAGAGGCGTCAAGCTTCCTGTCGCCGTGAGCGTTTTTCCCGACGAGATCTATGCCGCGCCGAAGAGCTGGACGGAGAAGGCGTATCCCAAACTCATCTACTATAACAGGCTCGATAAAGGCGGCCATTTCGCGGCCTGGGAACAACCGGAGCTTTTTGTCACCGAAATGCGCGCGGCCTTCAAATCACTGCGCTGATACACAACCAACCGTCAAGCCAAGAAAGATTTACCCATGGACACAAACACAATGTCCGAGGAAATCAGCCGTCGCCGCTTTTTGGGCCTTGCGGCTATGAGCATTGCTGCCGCCGAGTTCGGCATGATCGGGTCTGCAAACGCACAATCCGGCAAGACAACCACGGCAGCTGTGCCCCCGATTAAGCCGGGCACAAACACATCGCTTGGCCCGATCAAGCAGATCGACGCCGGCCTCCTGAATGTCGGCTACGCAGAAGCCGGCCCTGCCGATGGTCCCCCTGTAATTCTTCTGCACGGCTGGCCCTACGATATTCATAGCTTCGTCGATGTCGCGCCTTTGTTGGCGTCGGCAGGCTACCGGGTGATCGTCCCGCATTTGCGCGGCTATGGCACGACGCGCTTTCTTTCCAGTGAAACGCTCCGCAATGGCCAGCAATCAGTCGTGGCTCTCGATATCATCGCCCTGATGGATGCTCTCAAGATCAAGAAGGCGATCCTCGCCGGTTTTGATTGGGGAGCGCGGACGGCTGACATCATGGCGGCGCTCTGGCCGGAATGCTGCAAGGCGCTGGTCTCCGTGAGCGGTTATCTGATCGGCAGCCCTGAATCCAACAAGATGCCGTTGCCGCCAAAAGCTGAGCTCGCATGGTGGTACCAATATTATTTTGCCACGGAACGCGGCCGGGCGGGGTACGACAAATACCGGCACGATTTTTCGAAGCTCATTTGGCAGCTCGCCTCGCCGAAGTGGAACTTCGATGATGCCACGTTCGATCGCAGCGCAACGTCCTTCAACAACCCGGATCATGTCAACATCGTGATCCATAATTACCGTTGGCGGCTCGGTCTCGCTGAAGGCGAGCCGAAATATGACGATCTGGAAAAGCGACTTGCTGAGGGCCCGGTCATCACCGTGCCCACCATTACCCTGGAAGGCGATGCCAATGGTGCACCACATGGGGATGCCAGTTCCTATGCCAGGAAATTCTCGGGCAAATATGCGCACCGGATAATCAACGGCGGAGTCGGGCACAATCTGCCACAAGAAGCTCCCGAGGCGTTTGCCAAAGCCGTTGTGGATGTTGACCGTTTCTGAGGAGAGCAACGATGGCCTAACCAAGAAGATCAGTCGCTAATCGTTCTCAACGAAAAGAGCAATCCATGAATCCATCTGGCAACACGAGCACTAAGCTGAAGCAGCATTATATTCCGCGCGCACTGGTGCTTGTGATTTTGTCGTGCCCGCTAACAGCTCTGCCACATGAGCACACTGACCAAACGAATGCGAATCCGCTGTTCGCACAAGAGCTGATGCAGAGCATGGAAGTTATGGACAAGGATATGATGGCCGCGCCGATGACCGGCGACCCCGACCCCGACTTTTGCGCCATGATGATTCCGCACCATCAAGGCGCGATTGATATGGCGAAAGCAATCCTGTTGCACGGCAAAGACGACGTCGTGCAACGGCTGGCGCAAGAAATCATTGTCACACAAGGGCAGGAAATAGAAGTGATGCGCCTGCGGTTGGCCGCAATGCAATCGAATACGACGAACGTGCTGCGAAATCAGCAACCAGAATCGATGTCTTCAATTCCGATTTCCAGTCATGACCGTGTCTACACCGCCGACCAGACTTCGGGCACTGTTTCCGTGATTGACCCCGCTTCAGACAAACTGTTGGGCGTTATCCGTCTTGGCGACCCCGTGCCGGGCGCGCTCAGCCCGCTTTACCGAGGCCAGTTGCTTGTGCATGGCATGGGATTTTCACCAAATCACCGAACGCTGGCGGTAGTGTCCATCGGCTCTAACTCAATCACATTGATTGATACGGCCAGCAACAAAATCATCGGAGTCATCTATATCGGACGCTCACCGCACGAGGCTTTCTTCACGCCTGACGGGAAGGAACTCTGGGTAACGGTGCGCGGCGAAAATTATGTCTCGGTGATTGATCCCGTGGAGATAAAGGAGGTGCGCCGTGTGCAAACTGCCAATGGGCCGGGCATGGTCCTGTTTCGCCCCGATGGACGCTATGCCTTCGTGCCCTCCAGCTTCACGCCGGAACTGGATGTGGTGGACACTCAAAGTTATGAAGTGGTAGCCCGCGTTCCGCAAGCCAGTCCATTCTCACCAAACTTGGCCGTGAGTCGCGACGGAACAGAAGTTTGGTTCACGTTGAAAGACTCCGGCAAAACACAGGTGATGAGCGCGAAGCCGCCATTTGACATTCTTGCTACGCTTGATTGCGGCCCACTCTGCAACCACGTCGCTCTGGTGGACAATGCCAACGGGAAATTCGCGTATGTGACCGTGGGCGGAGAAAACCTCGTGAAAGTTTTTCGCCGTGGCGAAAACCCGAACTTGGTTGCCACCATTCCCACCGGCGATCTTCCGCACGGCATCTGGGGATCGGGGGATGGAACGCGGGTGTATGTCGGATTGGAAAATCAAGATGCGGTCATTGCCATAGATACGCTCAAGTACACAGTTCTCGCCACAATTCCCGTCGGTCAGCAGCCTCAAGCATTGGTCTATGTTCCGCAAGCTGTTACAGATGGCGACGGCACGGCTAATCTTATGCCGCTCGGCGATGCAGGTAATGCGGCACACCTTGCCTTGATTGCACCGGAAGGCAAAGGGAGTTCGGCACACGCGACGGTGTCTGTCAATAATTTGGGTTCACTCGACTTGTTACAGGCTGCGTTCTCCGGCCTTAAACCGGGACAAAAATATACGCTCTGGTTGGTGGAATCTCGAACCGCGCCTTTCGGGCGGAAAGAAGCGCTCATCACCTTTCAAGCAAATCTGGCCGGGGCGCAAGTCGCGCAGGCAATTGGCCCGTTACGCAAGGTTCTTACCTCTGCGAGCGAAACGCCGGTTCAAGAACGGTTTTTGATGCTTGCTCAAGCGGACAGCGATGTGCCGACGCTGATTCAAAAGCAAGGTGATCGAAACCATTAAAAAAATTTCCAGAACATGAGCGCATCCAATCTTTCACACGACGCGGACGAATTCACCGGCAAGCGAATCCTGATTACCGGCGGCATCGGCCACAATCTGCCTCAAGAAGCCACGCAAGTGTTCGTCTAAACGATGATCGACGTCAACCCTATGAAATAAGGAGGATCTCATGCCCCTGCCATCCGATGAAAGAATCGTTCAGCTCGCCAATGAATTGCTTAAGGTCTTTGAGGTCCTTGCCGGAAGCCACCCAGGATATCGGCCCGCGCACGCCAAAGGAATTCTGCTAAAGGGCACCTTCACCCCTGCGCGTGAGGCCGCCTCGCTCACACGCGCGCCACATATCCAGCGGGCTTCCACGCCGGTCGTTGTCCGGTTTTCGGATGGGTCGGGACTTCCCATGATCCCTGACAATGATCCGAACGCCAGCCCCAAGGGCTGCGCCATCCGTTTTTATCTGGCCGAACATGTTCACACGGACATCGTCAGTCACTCCACGGACGGTTTCCCCGCGAAAAATGGCCAGGAGTTCCTGGAGTTCTTGCGAGCGGTGGTGGCGGGTAAGGCACCGGCGTTTTTAGCTGACCACCCGGCCGCCCTCGCCTTCGCGCAAGCCCCGAAGCCAAGCCCGGCTAGCTTCGCCACGGAAGCCTTCTTCGGCGTGACCGCGTTTCGATTCACCAACCGGGATGGTATGGCGCGTTATGGCCGCTATCGCATCGTCCCCCGAGCAGGGCTCCAGCATCTGGACGACGAAACGGCAAAGTCCAAGGGAGCCAATTACTTGTTCGACGAGATTAAGGAACGCGTCGCTCGGAGCCCCATCCGATTCGATATCCAGGTCCAGATCGCTGAAGATGGCGATGTGGTCAATGACTCCACCGTGCACTGGCCGACGTCTCGGCCCGTCATTCCCTTGGGCACGGTCGCTTTGACGGAACTGGCTCCTGATGACGAAACGCACCGAAAAATCATCTTTGACCCGATCCCGCGCGTCGAGGGGATTGAGCCTTCTGACGACCCTCTGCTGGAGTTGCGTGCTGCCGCCTATCTGCTGAGCGGCCGCAAGCGCCGCCAGGCGATTGATTCGCACGCGACCGTGTCGGAGCCAGCGTAAAAAAGGGTCATGACCCTGCTCTTTGAATCTTGGGACCTTAGGACGGTCCGTCAAAAAACATAATTTGCTTCCTTCGAAGAGTTGGGGAAGCTTGTGGCCAGGCGTTGGTCGCGGAAAAATCTTAACGTAAGGAGGGCATCGTAGGTCACTTCGACGCCTGGAAACAACCGGAACTCCGTGGGGCGTTCAAATCATCTCGTTAACACACAACCAACCATCTCTCAGCGAAAGGAATCGCCATGGCAACCAGAACCAGCAACGAACCGGTGAGCGGATTGAAGCAGAAACAGTCGGCGTCTACTACCGTCCGAAGTTTCGGAACAGGAGGCGCGAAGACTTATCAGGCCTGGATTGCGAAGGCAGCAAAACAGCCAATGATGCTCGAAACCGTTGACCTCGGACCGCTCGGGGCCGAGGACGTTGAAGTCGCTGTCGAACATTGCGGTTTGTGTCACTCCGATCTCTCCGCCTTGAATAATGACTGGGGCAACTCGCAGTACCCCGCGATTCTCGGCCACGAGGTCATCGGTCGGGTCGCGGCCCTGGGTCCGAATGCCAAGGGACTCAAAGTCGGGCAGCGCGTCGGTGTCGGCTGGAACTCGGGTAGCTGCATGCACTGTCACCAGTGCCTGTCGGGGAGCCAACACCTTTGCCCGGAGGCGCAACCAACCATCTTCGGTCATCGCGGTGGGTTCGCGACCCACATCCGCGCGCATTGGGCCTGGACCATCCCGCTGCCGGAAAAGCTGAACTTCGCCGACGCTGGGCCGCTCCTGTGCGGGGGTATCACCGTCTTCTCGCCGCTGAGCATGCATGCGAAGCCGACCGACCGGGTGGGAATCATCGGCATCGGCGGGCTGGGACACATGGCCGTGAAGTTCGCCGCCGCGTACGGCTGCGACGTGACCGCGTTCACATCAAACGAGAGTAAGTTCGAGGAAGCGAAGGGTTTCGGGGCAAACCACGTCGTTTCGAGCAGGGACTCGGCGGCGATCAAGAAACTCGCCGGTAGCTTCGACCTCCTGATCAGCACCGTCAACGTGAAGCTCGATTGGGATGCGATGATCGGCGCGCTCGCGCCAAACGGTCGCTTGCACGTCGTCGGTGCTGTCCTTGAACCGATCCCGGTCGCAGCCTTCTCGCTTATCCTGCAGCAGCGTAGTATCTCCGGTTCCCCGGCGGGATCGCCGGTGGCGATCACAACAATGCTCGACTTTGCTTCACGGCACAATGTCGCGCCGCAGACCGAACACTTCCCGATGAGCAAACTCAACGAGGCCTTCGCCCGACTGGAATCAGGCAAGGCCCGTTACCGGATTGTTCTGGACGCGGATTTCCAATCCGTCTGACCACAGCCATGAGCGGCCCACGAAAAACAGCCATCGTGACCGGAGCTTCGCAGGGGATCGGCGCAGGAATCGTGAAAGCGTTTGTCGAACGGGGGTTCAACGTCGTCGCCAATTCCCGGAAGATGACTCAATCCGCCGAGGTCGTGGCTTCCGACCACGTCGCGTTGGTGGACGGCCACATCGGCGATCCGGCCACTGCCGCCCGGATCGTCGAGACAGCCCTGTCTCGCTTTAAGTCGATCGACGCACTGGTCAATAACGCCGGCATCTTCTTCACGAAGCCGTTCACCGACTTCACGGCCGATGACTTCAACTCGCTCGTTTCGACGAACCTCGAGGGCTTCCTGTACGTCACCCAACTCGCGGTCAAACAAATGTTGGCGCAGAAAACCGGCGGGAGCGTTGTGACCATAACCGCTGCGCTGGCCGCAAATCCGATCGCTGGCGTGAAGGCCTCCGTGCCCATGATCACCAAGGGTGGCCTCGATACGATTACGAAACACCTGGCAATCGAGTATGCGAAGGACGGGATTCGCTTCAATGCCGTCGCTCCGGGCGTCGTCGATACTCCGCTTCACAAAAACGACCCGAAGGAGGCTCTTCAATCACTAAGCCCGATGGGTGTTCTTTCCAGTGTTAAAGACGTTGTCGACGCCGTCATGTATTTGACGGAAGCGCGCACGGTTACGGGAGAAATTCTGAACGTCGATAGCGGCGCTCACATCGGCCGTTGGTAATTGAAAGGAGATTCATAATGGCATTGGAGCAGTGTCACAATCTCGTGATCGGAAGCGGTGTGGCGGGAAAGCTCCTCTCTTGGAATCTAGCGAAGATGGGACAGAAAACGGTCGTGGTCGAACGCTCGATGATCGGGGGGTCTTGTCCGAATGTGGCTTGTCTGCCGAGCAAGAATGTCGTTTATAGCGCCAAGACCGTTTCCCTCGTGGATCCAAAGACCGGACTGGGAGTGGTGACCGGTCAGACCCGTGTCGATATGGCCGGCGTCGCTCGCCGCAAACGTAAGATGGTCGAGGATCTGATCAAGCTCCACCTCGACGAGTTCAAAGCCAGCGGTGCGGAGCTGGTCATGGGCGAAGCCCGCTTCACCGAGCCGAAGACCGTGGATGTGACCCTGAACGCCGGCGGGACACGCCGCCTGCGCGGTGAGCGTGTCTTCCTTGATGTTGGCACGCGCGCCACCATACCGCAGGTGCCCGGACTTGACGCCGCCATGCCGATGACGCATGTCGAAGCGCTCAATCTCGAACGGTTGCCCGAACATCTCGTCATTATTGGCGGGGGCTATGTCGGTCTGGAGTTTGCTCAGGCGATGCAGCGCTTCGGCAGCCGCGTCACGATCGTTCAGCACGGGAAACAACTGCTCGAACGAGAGGATCCGGACGTGGCAGAGGCGCTCTTGGAATTGATGAAAGACGAAGGCATCGAGGTACTGCTGGAAGCTGAAGTTCTGCGTGTCACGGGCCGATCCGGTGCCAGTGTCCAATTTCAACTACGCGTTGGAGGATCAGACAAAGCTCTCAATGCCTCCGACATTCTGGTAGCAGCAGGCCGAACACCCAACACGGATCGGCTTGACACGGCCAGGGGAAACATTCGCCTGGATTCACATGGCTATATTCAGGTCAACGAAAGGCTCCAGACGAGCGTCGCGGACGTGTGGGCGATGGGGGAATGCGCCGGCAGCCCGAAATTTACGCACGTCGGCGCCGACGACTGCCGTGTTGTCCTGGATAACCTCGCCGGCGGCAATCGCACGACGCGCGATCGGCTCATTCCTTATTGTCTGTTCACCGACCCGGAACTGGCCCATGTCGGCATGAATGAATCCGAGGCGAAGGCCAGGCACGTTACTTATCGCCTGGTCTCACTTCCAATGTCACACGTGTTGCGAATGCGCACACTTTCACAGACGCGAGGTTTCTGCAAAGCGTTGATCGGGACCGATGATCGTATTCTGGGTTTCACCGCCTTCGGTGCCGAGGCGAGCGAAATGATGGCGGTTGTCCAGACCGCGATCATCGGTGGCATGCCCTACGCCGCCCTCCGGGACGCGATCTTCACCCATCCGACCGCTGCTGAGGGATTGGGAAGCCTGTTCGCGAGCACTCCCATATCCGCGACAACTTAATAAAAGGAGCTATCGTCATGACCACAAGCACAACCACCGCCGAGGGCCGTCTCGCCGAACTCGGCATCAAGCTCCCCACGCCGCCGGAACCGTTTGGCACCTATGCGGAAGCGGTGCAGACAGGCAACCTGCTCTTTCTGACTGGGATGCTTCCTACGGAAGGCCGCGCGCCGAAATTCATCGGGCGCGTCGGTGCGGAGCTAGATGTGGAAGCCGGGCGCAAGGCGGCTCACCTCGCGGCGCTCAACGCCCTCGCGGTTGCGCGACAGCATTTGGGTTCGCTCGATAAAGTGACGCGGATCGTCCGGCTTGGTGTGTCGGTCGCGACTTCGGGTGACGTCCGCGATCAACCAAAAGTCGCCGATGGCGCTTCGGACTTGCTGCAAGACGTTTTCGGAAAAGACAAGAATCCTTGCCGCCTGGTGGTTGGCGTCGCCAGTCTTCCACTCGGCACCCCGGTCGAGTTGGAAGTTATTTTTGAGGTGAAGCTGTGATCCAATGATCTTTGTTCATCCCTGGGCTCGGTGTACTATCGATTAGATTTTGTGGAATTAGCCTCTCCCACAGCCGAGCGCGCAACAAATCGCCGCGGTGCGCGGATCGTCGTCGCCACGTACGGCTCGTTGGGCGACCTGTACCCGTACATCGCCATTGCCCTCGGCCTCAAGGCACGCGGACATGAGGCAATCGTCGCAACCGGCGAATGCTACCGAAAGAAAATCGAGGCGCTGGGAATCGGCTTCCGGCCAGTGCGACCGGACAGTGACTGGGTGACCGACCCCGAGGTGATGCGGCGAATGATGCACCCCCGCTGGGGTCTGGTCCGAGTCATTCGAGAAATCTGGCTGCCGGCGTTGCGAGAGACTTACGGAGATACATTGAAGGCAGCGGAAGGAGCGGACTTTCTGCTTGCGATGCAAGCCAACTATGCCGGTTCGCTTGTTGCCGAGAAGAAAGGTATTCCCTGGGCCTCAGCAATGCACATTCCACTCGGCTTCTCTTCGGCCTACGACCCTTCGCTGCTGCCCGGCTTTGAGGGTCTGTCGAAGCAATTCCGCCGGCTCGGCCCGACCTTCTGGAAGCCGTTGCGAAGTTTTCTCAAGCGGGCGGCGCGGGGCTGGGCCAGGCCGTTGTACCGTTTACGCGATGAAATCGGCCTGCCGCCCGACACGACCGTAAGCCCGCTGACCGATGGCCATGCTCCGTTGCTCCACTTGGCTTTGTTCTCCAAACGGCTCGCCGACAAGCAACCCGACTGGCCACCGCAAACCGTCGTCACCGGATTCCCGTGGTATGACGGGGATGGCGAAGCTGGCTTGCCGCCCGCTCTCAACCGATTTCTGGACGAGGGTCCGCCGCCCATCGTATTCACACTCGGTACGGCCGTGGCGGAAGACCACAGCGCGCGGGAATTCTTCGAACACAGCGCCGCCGCCGCGAAGTTGTTGGGCCGCCGAGCGGTCCTCATCCTCAAAGACCCTCATAACCGACCCGCGACATTGTCAGAGGGTGTCGCGGCCTTCGACTACGCCCGGTTCTCTGAACTGTTTCTGCGCGCAGGTGTCATCGTCCACCACGGCGGGATCGGCACGACGGGGCTGGCGATGCGGTCCGGGCGTCCCATGCTGGTGATGCCCTGCGCGTGGGACCAGCCGGACAATGCCGAGCGCGCCGCCCGGCTGGGCATCGCCCGCATTATTCCCCGCCACCGCTACACCGCCGCCCGCGTTGCGGCCGAGCTACGACACCTGCTCGACGATCCGTCCTACGCACGGCGCGCATCGGAGATCGGCAAGCAGGTAAGCCAGGAAGACGGCGTGCAGCTTGCCTGTGACGCTTTATTAGGAGTGCTTCAGGCGTCCAACTCTAACAGGAAGTTTTCTTAAGATTTGTTTGCATCGTCCAAAAAATTGGGGAATCTTTTTCACTAGGGCCCAAGGAGACAATAATGCTGGCCACTGACGACCTTCGCTATACGAAGATACCTCTCAACAACGGCTCCGGTGCCGTCCCCGCACTCGGCTTTGGCACACTCATTCCCGACTCCGTCGCAACCAGGGTCGCGACCAGGGCGGCGCTGGAAGCAGGATTTCGCCTGCTCGACACTGCGGAACGTTACCGAACCGAAAAAGAGGTCGGGGAAGCGATGCAGGAAGTGTTCAAGGAAGGGAGGGTCAAGCGGGAGGACGTGGTTGTCGTCACGAAGCTCTGGAATACTAATCATCGTCCGGAACGCGTCAAACCCGCTTTCGAGGCAAGTCTCCAGAAACTCCAACTCGAGTTCGTCGATCTCTATCTCATCCACACCCCTTTTGCCTTCCAACCTGGAGACGAGCAAGACCCAAGGGATGCAAACGGCGCGGTGATCTATGACAAAGGGGTGACGTTGCTCGATACCTGGAGGGCGCTGGAGACACTGGTGGACGAAGGCAGGTGCAAGGCTATCGGATTATCCGATGTCAGTCTGGAACAGGCGAAAGGAATCTTTGATGCCGCGAGGATCAAGCCCGCGGTAGTTCACGTCGAATCCCATCCGTACCTTCCGGAATGGGATCTTTTGAACTATTGCAAAAAGAATGGCATCGTGCTGCAAGCATTCGCCGCGCTGGGGCATGGCATGGAGCCCCGGTTGCTGGAAGATCCTGTCATCACCGCCATCGCCAGGCGAGTCAACAAGACCCCGGCGCAGGTTTTGCTCGCTTGGGCTATCCAGCGCGGGACGGCTCTCCTGACCACCTCGAAGACTTCCGCCCGCATCAAGGAGAACTTCGACGTCTCAGCCATTCCTGAAGACGCCATGAGGGAGATCACTGAAGGAATCAAGACTCGGGTCCGGCTTAATTCCGTCGTGGAAACCGGCGTTCCCGGGTTTATTCCAAGAGAAAAGCGATGATGAGAAAGCAATCGCTTCAACTTGGTCTGGTCGCCATGCTCATTCTATGTGGCAATGTGCTCGCTCAGTCAAAGGAGTCTGCCATGACCCAACCCACCTCGTACCGTACCGTAAAAATCGACGGACTCTCCATCTTCTACCGCGAGGCCGGACCGAAAGACGCCCCAACCCTTCTGCTGCTTCATGGACTCCCGTCGTCATCCCGCATGTTCGAACCGCTCTTCGCCCGGCTCTCCGATCGCTATCACCTGGTCGCTCCCGACTATCCGGGCTTCGGACACAGCGACGCGCCGACGCCGAAAGAATTTTCCTACACCTTCGACAACATCGCCAACGTGATGAACCACTTCACCGAGGCCTTGAACCTGACGAAGTACACCCTCTACATGCAGGACTACGGTGGCCCCGTCGGTTTTCGGATGGCGCTCGCCCACCCGGATCGCGTCGAAGCCCTGATCGTCCAGGATGCTGTTGCCCACAACGAAGGCCTCGGCGCGAACTGGAAGACCAGGCGCGCGTTCTGGGCGGACCGCGCCTCAAACGAAGCCGCATTACGTAAGAACCTGCTCTCCCTCGAGACCACACGGACGCGGCATGTGGGCAATGACCCACACCTCGAGAGGTACGATCCCGATCTTTGGACCGACGAATACGCGTTCCTGAACAAGCCCGGCGAAGCCGACATCCAGACCGATCTATTCTACGACTACCGCACCAACGTGGACTCCTACCCCAAGTGGCAGGCCTGGATGCAAAAGACCCAGCCGCGCCTGCTGGTGATCTGGGGGAAATACGAACTCTCGTTCGACCCCTCGGAGCCGGAAGCCTATCGCCGCGACGTGCCGAAGGCGGAAGTGCACGTCGTCGATGGCGGGCACTTTGCCCTCGATACCGCCGCCGATGAAATCGCCAATCTCGTCCGCCGTTTCCTGTCGAACAAACCCTAGGACGGTCCCTCAAAAATAAATTTGCAACCTTCGAAAACTTGAGGAACTGTGCAGAACAAGGCGTTGATCGTGGCGAAAAATCTATTTCGACGAGAGCTAACGAACAAGAAAGGAGAAGTACAATGCCCTACATTACTGTCGGCAAGGAAAACTCGGGGAACATCGATCTCTACTACGAGGACCACGGTTCTGGTCAGCCGGTTGTCTTGATCCACGGATATCCACTGAACGGTGCCTCATGGGAGAAGCAGGTGCCGGCTCTGTTGAGCGCGGGACACCGTGTCATCACCTATGATCGCCGAGGGTTCGGCAAGTCCAGCCAGCCAACAACGGGCTACCACTACGACACCTTCGCCGAGGATTTGCGCAAACTGATAACACATCTCAAATTGCGTGATTTCGTGTTGGTTGGTTTCTCGATGGGTGGCGGCGAAGTGGCGCGCTACCTCGGAAAATACGGATCGAAGGACGTGAGCAAGGCGGTGATCCTTTCCGGAGTGCCTCCGTACCTTCTCAAGACGCCGGACAATCCAGAAGGCGTGGACAAAAAAGTCTTCACGGGGATCGAGACCGCCATCAAGGCCGATCGTTACGCGTTTTTCACCGAATTCTTCAAGAATTTCTACAACACCGATGTGTTGATGGGAAAGCGCGTCAGCGAGCAAACGGTGCAGGCCAGTTGGAATGTCGCAGCCACCTCCTCGGCTACGGCCACGTTCGAGTGCGTGAGCACGTGGTACAGTGACTTCCGTAAAGATGTGGCACGCATCGACGTGCCCACACTGGTCATGCACGGCGATGCCGATCGGATTCTTCCCATCACCGCTGCGGGACCGCGCACCGCCAAACTTATCAAGGGAGCCCTTCTGGTAGTAGTAGAAGGTGGGCCGCACTGTATCACCTGGACGCACCCGGAAATCGTGAACCGCGAGCTGTTGGCTTTTCTGGGAAAGCCAACCGAAACGGCCCGTCAAAGTCCGTTGGGAAAAGTCGAGAGTGGTAAGAAGTCAGCACAGCCGGTGTCGAAACGATAAATGTTCGACGTGCTGACACTCAGACCTGCTCGCGTTCCTCAAGACGTAGCCGCGTGATTAAAAATGATGGACCCGCGAGTAGAGAAAGCCGCGCGTAATAATGCGAAGTGGTGCGACGACGTCTGTCGCGCGCACGGCACATCTGGTGAGTTTCATGACACTCTCTGGCTCAACCACCACACGGTCCCGCGCTTCTATCCCAACGTGGTGACCCTTACTCAAGGCGGCATGACAGCCCAACTGGAAACCATTCAAGCCTTGGTAGCCACAGGCCTGCCCGGCAATTGGGGCGTCAAAGACAGTTTCAACACATTGGATTTAACGGCGCTAGGTTTCCAACTGGCATTTGAAGCCACATGGCTGTGGCGCTCGCGATCGCAACCTCTCCCCAAGCACACGGCTCCCGGTCTCCGCTGGATCTATATCCAGAGCGAGCCTGAACTGGCAAAATGGGAAGCCGCCTGGAACGGCGATCTCGCAAACAATTCATCCACCTCCAAACCGCGGCTCTTTCCACCATCCCTGCTCGCCAATCCGGGAATCGTCTTCATTGCCGCCTACTACGACGAGTCACTCGTGGCCGGCGCTATCGCAAACCACACCGACGATGTAGTCGGCCTGTCGAATGTATTTTCCACACCGGATAACGCGCAGACATTCTGGACCGGCTGCATCACCATGACTCAAGAACGCTTTCCAGATTTGCCGATGGTTGGTTATGAGCGCGGCCCACAACTCGCCCTCGCTCAGGAAATCGGTTTCGAAATGTTACAACCGTTGAAGGTCTGGACCCGACGGGCGTAGCCTGAGCACAGAATCACATGGCGACTCTTTTCCTAATTTGCGGACTACCTGGCGCGGGAAAAACCACCCTTGCCAAACGACTGGAAGTGTCGCGCTCCGTGCTGCGATTTTCGCCTGATGAATGGATCGCGAGGATCATGAAAGATCCCTCGGATACAGTCGAATTGGATCGACTGCGCGACCCGGTGGAATCATTGCAATGGGACGTGGCGCAGAAAGCCCTCAATCTCGGGCTAAGCGTTATCTTGGAAAATGGCTTTTGGGCCAGACAAGAGAGAACGATATTTCAATCCAAAGCCCGCGCGCTGGGTGCAAGTGTCGAACTCCACTTTCTCGACGTCCCCAAGGATGAATTGTGGAATCGATTGAACAAAAGGAATGCCGACCGACTAGAGGGCTCATTCGTCGTCACGAAGCAACAACTTGATTCATGGTGGACTTCCTTCGAGCCGCCAACCACCGACGAATTCAACACCTACGACAATTACCAGGGCGAACAGGTCAATTCCGTGAAGGCGTCGAAAACTGCTCCCTGAGATCGGCGTTACTCCGTCCAAAAAACCTCGCCAAACTTCGCGCTCGTCCGCGGCTCGGCCATCATCGGGGCGACAGTGTCGCGCCACTTGGCGTAGTGCGCGGTCTCCTTGTGTTTTGCGGGCGCGTCGGCCGTGCGATAAACCTCCACCAACACAAAGCGTGTGGGATCGTCGGCTTGCTGCACCACGTCGAAGCGGGCGATGCCGGGCTCCTTCACGCTCTCCCGCGCGTTTTCGACGCAGGCTTGTTTGAAGGCCTCGACGTTTTCCGGTTTCACATGGACGTGAACGTGAACAATCAACATGGCCTCAACGTATAATATTGGGACGTTCTTCGTCAAATACCCAAACATCCCACGAAAATGTTTCGCAGCAACAGCGGCTCATCATTACACTACTCCGCCATGCACGTGTTCCTGCTGCGGCGGGTGGGGTCGCTGGTGGTGGCGCTGTTCGTCGCCAGCATCGCGGTCTTCCTGCTCGTGCGCGCGGTACCTGGGGACCCAGCGCGGTTGCTCCTGAAAAATCCGACACCGGAACGGATCGCGGCGATTCGGCAACGACTTTCCCTTGACCGTCCGCTTGCCGTGCAATACTGGATTTGGTTCAAGAATGCGATCGGGCGCGGGAGTTTTGGTGAGTCCATTGTCACGGGCCGCGATGTGAAGGAAGACTTGGCGCGGACGTGGCCCGCAACGATTGAACTTTCTATTGTGGCCCTCTTGATCGCCACCGCCGCCGGTGTGTGGCTTGGGATCTTTTGCGCGCGCCATGCGGGCACGTGGAAAGACGCGCTTGGGACGACAGTGAGTCTCGTCGGTCTCAGCGTGCCGGTCTTCTGGCTGGGATTGCTCGCGATGTTGCTGTTTTCGCTGCAACTCGGCTGGCTGCCGGCGGGTGAACGCGGCGGCCTCGATCATCTCATTTTGCCGGCGCTCGTGCTGGCGACGATCCCGGCCGCGTTCGTCGCGCGGGTGGCGCGGACCGCCGTGCTGGAAACGCTGGGTCAGGATTTTATCCGAACAGCCCGGGCCAAGGGCGTGAGCGAACACACCGTTCTTTATCGCCACGCGCTGCGCGCGGCGTTGGTTCCGATCGTGACGATGATCGGGGTCGAGTTCGCATATCTGCTGGGTGGCGCGGTATTGACAGAAACAGTGTTCGCCTGGCCGGGAATCGGGCGTTACATCGCCACTGCCGTGCTGGCTCGGGATTACCCCGCGATTCAAGGTGCGCTGCTTGCGCTCGTGGCCATGGTGATGATCGCGAATTTCGCGGTGGACATCGCGCATCACGCACTCGATCCGAAACTACGGCGATGAAGCGCAGGAATTCACTTCTCTGGGTCGGTTCCACGATGCTAACCGTGGTGATTCTCGCGGCAGCACTGGCGGGCGCGATCTCCGCGCATGGGCCAACAGAGCAAGTCTATCGCGACCTCGCTCTCGCCGCGCCGTCGTGGTCGCACTGGGTCGGAGTGGACGGAGTGGGCCGCGACGTACTAACGCGACTGCTGTACGGCGCGCGGGCGACACTGGGCATTGCTCTTGGAGCCACCGCGATTGCAATCTTGCTGGGAACCGTCCTCGGAGCGGCTGCGGGTATTCTGAAAGGATGGTTCGATGCGGCCATCAGCCACGCAACAGATTTCCTGTTGGCATTCCCCTCGATCCTGCTTGTGCTCGTCGCGTTGACAATCCTCTCCCCATCGCCCACGAGCGTTGCCATCGCGGTTGGCATTGCGAGCTTGCCAACCGTCGTGCGACAGGTACGTGCGGCCTTCGTGTCGGAAGGTGCGAAGGAATACGTGCTTGCGGCGCGGGCCACTGGCGCGGGTCAGTGGCGCATCGCCGCCTTGGAAATTCTGCCGAACTGCGCGGGACTGATCCTCGTGCTGACAACCCTCACGCTCGGCAGCGCCGTGCTCGAAGCCGCCGGGTTGGCGTTTCTCGGGTTGACGGGCCAGCCTGACGTGCCGGAATGGGGCATGATGTTGCGCGAAGAACGCAGCACGTTCCGCATCGCACCCTGGCTCTGCGTCGCGCCCGGCCTGGCCATCACCTGGACCGTGTTGTCCTTCAACCTCATCAGTGACGGCTTGCGCCAACGCTGGCGGTGAACGGCCTTATGGGTCCGATTGTCCAATCCGGTTGTAAAACCCAAGTGCTGAATTATAGTGAATTACGGCGTTACGCTGATCAGTCGACGGAGGAACCTATGAAAGAACCGGGCCGAACGATCCATCCCAACACCCACAGGTTGCATTCGATTCTCGCTGTTTTCGCGCTGGCAGGTCTTTGGACCGTATCCATCTTCGGGGCGGATGTGAAGCCGACGGATGCAAAGCCGGTCGTCGATCCCTCAGCGGACAAACTGTTAAAGCGTATGGGTGATTACCTGGCGCAAGCTCCCTTTTTCTCCGTGAACGCGGAGATATGGCAGGACGTGCAATTGGGCTCGGGACAGCAAGTCCAGGCCGGTCGAACCGTTGGACTTCAAGTGCGCCGTCCTGACCGTTTCCACGCGGAGGTGCATTCCACACGTCGCAATCGCGAGTTGTTTTATGATGGCAAGTCGTTAACCCTTCTCGATCGCGTGCAGAATTTCTACGGGAGCGTTCCCGCCCCGGCTTCGCTTGACCAGGCGCTGGACGCCGCCAGCGATCGCTTCGGAATCGAGATGCCGCTGGAAGACCTCATCGTCAGCGATCCTTACGAAAGCGCCGTGCGGAAGATCGTTTCGGGGCGGGACATCGGCCCGGTAACAGTTCTCGGCACGCCCTGTGAACACCTCGCGTTCTCGTTGGGCAGAGTTGATTGGCAGATCTGGATCGAGGATGGTATGAAGCCGGTACCCCGCAAAATCGTCATTACCTATAAGGATGAGGAAGGCACCCCGGAATACACGGCGATTTTCTCCAACTGGGATTTTCAAACCAAACCGCCCGACTTCCTGTTCGTTTTCGAGCCGCCGTCGGGAGCCTCGAAGATCGATGTGGAAGAGATCAAAGCCAGAAATCAAACGCATCAACAAGAGGGCAAATAACCATGAGATTTGCCAATTCCATTTTGCGCCGAAAAATCTGGGTCAGCCTGACTGCGCTTTTGGTCGCATGGCCGCTCCTTTACGCACAGCGCCAGCTACCAGGCGGTCGTCCTGAGCCCGCACAGCGCAGCGAACCCGCGCGTGCACCCGTACAACACAGTCAACCTGCGTTCGTCAACCGTTCCAACCATGGAAGCGTCCGGCATGTGGACGAACATCCCGCTCCCCGACCGGTCCAGCGACCGTTCGACGGGCCCCATAATTTCAACATGCATCACGACGTCTACGTGCATCACGACGTTGATGTGGACTTCCATCACCGGCGGCATTGGAACAACTTTAGGTTTGGTGCGCGGTTTGCCATCCTGCCGGTGGGATGCGTATCGGTCGTGGTGGGTGGGTCCCCCTATTACTACGACGATGGCCTCTACTACCAACCAGCGGATGGGGGCTACCAGGAAGTTTATCCGCCGGTCGGAGCGGACGTGCCGGAATTGCCCGATGGCGCGGTCGCCATCGATGCCGGAGGCCAGACATATTATTATGCCGGCGGCGCGTTTTATGTGCAGCAGGGCGATGGCTATGTCATCGCGCCTACACCAATCGGGGTTACAGTCCCAGAACTGCCGCCCGGGGCCATACAGGTGGTTGTCAACGGCGGCATCGCGTATCAATTCAACGGGATTTACTACCAACCCGTGTTCGTCGACGGCGTGACCCAGTACACGACCTTCCTGCCCTGATGGCTTGCGCCATCGTCAGCACTGCGCTACTCTGGGCCCGGTTTCGGAGGGGTGCCAGAGTGGTTGAACGGGCTGGTCTCGAAAACCAGTAATGCCGTAAGGCATTCGTGGGTTCGAATCCCACCCCCTCCGCCATTTCCCCGATTACATCTCACCGCGATAGGCTCGTGCCAGAAGTGTGACGGGGTGCACGACCTTGATATCCAATCCGGACTCCCGCACCCCGTACCGGATCTGCCCGATGCATCCGGGGTTGCCGGTCGCGACGATCGGCGCGCCGGTTGCGGCAATGTGTTTCACTTTGCGTTCCAACAGCGCCCGGCTCATCTCCGGCTGGGTGATATTATAAATGCCCGCCGACCCGCAGCACCATGTAGCCTCGGGTAACTCAACCAGTTCCACACCGGGAATCGCGCGCAGCAGTTCGCGTGGTTGTTGCGAGATCTTCTGGCCGTGCACGAGATGACACGCCTCGTGGTACGTGACGCGCACCGTTGTAGACCGCGTGCCCTCACGCGGCGTTTGGATGCCAATCTTCACCAGCCACTCATGGATGTCATAGACCTTCTCATCCCAGAGCCTGGCGCGCGGATCGTCCGGTAGCAAATGCCCGTAACGTTTCATGAAAGAACCGCAACCGGCGCTGTTGACGATGATTGCATCGAGCTCTTTAAACGGAAAGGCATCGAGGTTTTGGCGCGCCAGCTTTCTCCCCAAATCGAGTTCGCCGTTGTGTCCCATCAAAGAACCACAGCAAGACTGCTTTCGCGGCGTGAAGACTTCGCAACCGTTCGCCAGCAATACGTCCACGGTATCGCGGTTCACATCCGAGTACGCGACATCCTGCACGCAGCCCACCAGCAAACCGACGCGATAGCGATGAGGAGTCGTGGGTGATTCGGTTTCCCGTATCAAATCGAAGGAGAACTTGTCGCAAATCTTCGGCTGCTGCGCGCGCAGTTCCCGCAGGCGGCGCGGCAGAAGCAATGCGAGGGCCCGGGAAAAACCAACGGCTTCATCGAAACGGAGAAGCTTCGCGATGAACCGCAGCCGGTGGGGCCTGGCGAACAACCACCGCAGCGCGAACGCGCGAATGAGGTTTCGTTGCGCGCCGGCTTTCGCTCCGCTGGATTCCACTTCCGCGCGGGCGTACTCAATCATCTCCGCGTAGTTCACGCCCGCGGGACAAACAGTCTCGCAGGCCAGGCAGCCGAGACAGAAATACATTTCGTCGGCGAACTGCGGGGAATTCGGCGCGAGCCGCCCGTCCGCCACCGCCCGCATCAGCGCAATGCGCCCGCGCGGGCTGCTGGTCTCATGCTTCGTTGCTTCGTACGTGGGACACGTCGGCAAGCACATCCCGCAATGAATGCATTGCTGCAGGACGGAGTAGTCCAGCTGCTGAAGAAGGTTCTGCGAGTGCATTCAGTGGCGTCGCGCTAGTGTGATGACAGTTGCAGTTTCTGCATCTGTTCCTGCAGCGTACGGATTTGTTGGCGTAATTCGATGATGGAGGTGTCCCTCTCCTGCAACATTTGATAAAGGCCCTGGATGGCGGCCAGCGCCACGCCATCGGCGTCCACCGTCGTGATGCGGGTTTCGTCTTCGCCCACGCCAAACGCCGCCTTGAAATCCTGTGCGGTCGGCCCGATGTGACGGATGGATTCGGCTTGCGATTTGTAGTTCCAGGTTTTCACCGGGATGTTAGCCAGCTTCATCAGCAACGCCCGCGCATCCACGTCGGCGAAGTTGGCCTTGGCATTCACGTCGCTGAGCGACGCCCACGCGCCGCCGCCCGCGGCCAGCGTGACGCCTGCCGTTGGTGTGCCGGTATTGTTGATCGCGGAGACAAACCGCACGCCGCCCGTGGCCCGCGCGGTGAACTCGTTGGATGTGGTTGAGGAGATCGCGAAATTATTGTTGTCCGCCCAAACGAACGCGCCTTCGTTGACGGCCTGCGCGCGACGACCTGCGGCAAAACTAGCGGTGCCTGTGGCCTGACAATTCGCGCCGCCCGGCGCTATCGCGTGATCCCCGCTGGCATTGTTGAAGCCGCCTCCACTCACGGTCGCGAAATCACCGCCAGCGCTGTTGCCTTCGCCGCCACCCACCGTCGCCAGCGCCCCGCTGGCCGTGTTGTTGTTGCCCCCGCCCACCGTTGCGGTGACGCCGCTCGCTATGTTGAAATCGCCCCCGCTCACAGTCGAGGCGTCGTTGGTGGCCGTGTTGGCCAGACCGCCGCCCACGGTCGTATGCCCGTCGCTGGCTGTGTTAGCCTGGCCGCCGCCCACCGTCGCGCCGGTACTGCTGGCGATGTTGTTCTCACCACCACCGACTATCGCGCCGGTGCCACTGGCGAGATTGATCTTTCCGCCGCCCACGGTCGCGTGGTCGCCGCCGGCTGTATTAGTAAAGCCGCCACCCACCGTCGCGCTGTTGGTCGTGGCTTGGTTCTGCTGGCCCCCGCCAATGCTTGCAAAGGAGCCGCTGGCACCGTTGTTTGCGCCTCCCCCAATCGTCGCAACAAAACCGCTGGCGATGTTGTTTGCGCCGCCACTCACCGTTGCGGCTACGTCGCCAGCGACATTGTCCTGTCCGCCGCCCACCATCGCGTATTGGTTGCTGGCGATGTTGCCTGCGCCTCCGGCTGCTGTCCCGAGGTCGCCACTGGCCGTGTTGTTTGCGCCACCGCCGACCGCCGCGCCGAAGCCACTGGCGACGTTGCCCTGCCCGCCGCCGACGGTCGTGCTATTGGTGGTGGCCTGGTTCTGCTCACCCCCGCCCACGGTCGCGAAGTCGCCACTGGCCGTATTGTTCCCACCGCCACCTACGGTCGCGGCAATACCGTCGGCGACATTGTTGGTGCCACATAATACCGAGGAAAAATCATTGCTGGCGACGTTGCCGAAGCCACTGACGACGGTCGAATACCGCCCCTTGGCCGCGTTATCATCGCCACCTTTAACAAACGACTTGAAGCCCGTGTGCACGTTCTTGGCGTGTGCCGATAACGCCAGTAGCAGCCCGAACAGGAAGGCAAACGAGAAGATGACTCTGGGGTGTTTCATTGAAGACCTCCATAAAGACCTTGGTTATTTTTGCAGACACTTCACGCGCAGAGGGCGCGGATCATCTGCGGTTCACCCAGCCGACGGAGTAGAGCAAATAGGTGCTTCACAGGCAAGATAACTCTCATTGTGCCTGGCAACCAATCCGCCCTAGTCAAAGATTTTGCCGGGGTTGAGAACATGGTTGGGGTCGAGCGTGTGCTTGAGCGCGCGCATCACGTTCATACCGGCCTGACCAGCGAACTGTTCCAGAAATTCCTTCTTCGCCAGGCCGACGCCGTGTTCGCCGGTGATGGTGCCGCCAAGGGCGACGGTCTTTTCAAAAATCTCACGAAACGCGGTGTGGACACGCTTGATCTCTTCCGGGTTGCGCTCGTCGCAGAGAAATGTGGGATGCAGATTGCCGTCGCCGAAGTGACCGAAAATACCAATGCGCAGTTGATATTTCGCGGCGGTCTGCTGGATGAATGCGATCATTGTAGCCAACTCACTGCGCGGGACGGTGGCATCTTCCAGGATTGTTGTCGGTGACACGCCCGCGAGCGCGCTGAACGCGGCGCGACGGGCCGAGGTGAGTTTTTCAGCTTCGGCGGCATCCTTCGCGATGCGCACGTCGCGGGCGCGGTGGGCCCGCGCAAGTTCGATCATCTGCGTCGATTCTTCCTCGACGACGACAGGATGACCGTCCGTCTCCATCAACAGGATGGCTTCGGCGTCCAACGGCAAACCAATCTTCGCGTAGTCTTCGACACAGGCGATCGTGGTCTTGTCGAGAAACTCCAGAGTGCAGGGGATGATCTTGTGGGCGATAATATCGGAGACCGTCTCGGCAGCGTCGGCCATCGCAGCGAACGTGGCGAGCATCGTCCGGCGCGCGGCGGGGCGCGGGAGAAGCTTCAGTAGAATCTGTGTGACTATCCCGAGGGTGCCCTCGCTGCCAATGAAGAGATCCTTGAGAGAATAACCCGCGACATCCTTGACGCATTTCGTGCCGCACCGTAGCAGTTCACCCGATGGCAGGACCACCTCCAAGCCGAGCACGCAATCGCGCGTGACACCGTATTTAAGTCCGCGCAACCCGCCGGAGTTTTCAGCGACGTTGCCGCCGATGGTCGAAATCTTGATCGAACCGGGGTCGGGTGGATAGAACAGCCCGTGCGCGCCCGCCGCTTCATCAATGCGCGCGGTCAGGACACCGGGCTCGACGAGGGCGGTAAGATTGCGCGGGTCAATCTCCAGGATCTTGTCCATCTTCACCGTGACGAGCACGACGCAGTTTTCCATGGGGATCGTCCCGCCACTGAGATTCGTGCCACTGCCGCGCGGGACGACCTTGAAACCTTCCCCATTCGCCAGTTTCAACACATCGGAGATTTGCGGCGCGGACTCGACAAAGACAATAGCTTCAGGCAGGCGCGCCAGCATGGGTGTCGCGTCGTAACTGTACGCGATCCGCTCTTCAGCCGAATGTTGGAAGTTGGCGGGGCCAACAATTTCCGTGAGGCGACGCAGGGTGTCGGCCGAGAGGCTCATGAATCCAGCTTGCCAAGTTGCCGTAACTCAATTCCCGGCCGCAGGTCGTCACCACCCAATTCATACGCCCGCGCGAAGCTGGCGACGGCATCGTCCATTTCGCCCCAGCGCTGATAGTGCAAAGCCAGTTCGGTGTGATAGGTGGCGTTTTGCGGGTCGGCCAGGATGGCCCGCTGGTAGCGCTCGCTGGCGAGTTCGCGTTTACCGAGCGCGTCGTACACCCGTCCCATTCTAACATTCACATCCGCGTCATGCGGGTTGGCGGTAAGCGTGCGGTCGTACCAGGTGAGCGATTCGTCCAGCAGCGGCTCCCGCCGCGCGATGTCCCACGTGGCGCGGGCACTAAAGAAATCGCCAAGAGCGCGGGTGACCTCGAAGTTGCGGCGGTCAAAATTCCAGGCCCGCCGGTAATGCTCTTCCGCGGCCTGCCAATCACAGCGGCGCCGATCGCGTTCCGCTAGCCGTAAACAAATATCCGACGGATAGCTCTTGCTCAACCGCGACGCCAGCAGCAGGAGGACGCCCGCCAGCGTCGCGACCAGCGCCAGCTTGTTCAGTCCCTTCAACGACCGGGGTGTATAACGGCCCGGCAACTCTTCATCGTCATCCATCTTCCCGCTTGGGTGAACACCGCACGTGAGCGTGGTGGCCATGATGGCGACAACGGTGAACAGGTTCGCCGGCACATGCAAGCTGGAATCGAAGACCGACCCGACGGCAAGGGTCGCAACGGCGGCGAGTCCGCCGACCGTGAAGGCGTAGCGGTTTGACAGCGTGGATGCAGAGTACCGGGAGGCGCGCACGGACAGGATCCGGGTGGCGCCCATCACGAACGCCGCCAGCACCCAGAGCACGAGCGCGAGGCCAATCACGCCATATTCCGCAAACACATTGAGGTATTCATTCTGGGCGGAGTCGAGCACTCCCTGCAGCGCGCGCTGCGTGGGATACAGCCAGCGGAACATACCGGGTCCTGCCCCGATCAAGACGTTACCGCGCGCGATCTCCCAGGCATTCCGCCACAAAACTGCCCGAGATTGCCTCTCCGCGGAGATGAAACCACGTCCCGTGTCGCTTCCCGCCAACAGCCCGATGAGTGCCACGATGAGCAGCAGCCCCAACAATCCGACCCCGACCAGGAGCCAGCGAGATTTCTTGCCGCCGCGCTTGATGATGTAAACGAGCAGGACGATAACGCTGGCCAGCCAGCCCAGCCAACCGTTCGGCGCCGCTGTGAGCAATAGTGCCGCGACGATCAGCAGGCAAGCGATCCCCATCGCGACTTTCTGTTCAAAGCTCCGTCGCGAAAACAGAAAGTTGGCGGCCGCAATCGGGAACACCATTTGCAGGTACGCGGCGCAGTGATACGGACTCACAAACGTGCCGCTGGCGCTGCCGAGATACTGGTCATACTGCGGAAAGGCCCACACCCAGGTTCCGCCCAGCAACACTTGCCACAGCGTGTACACGGCCACGAGCGCCCCCGTGCCGACCAGTGTCCAAACAAACACGGTAACGTGCCAGCGGTGGCGCAAGTTATTGAGGATCAGGAAAAAAAGGAGCCCCGCACCCAACGCCTGCATCATGGCCCCACAAGCGATCGGCTCGATCTCGCTCAAACCATAACGGATGACACCGTACGCGGCGAGGGCGATGACCGGTGGTCCGAGGGCCGAGAAGACCACCGGTATCTCGCGGGTCGAGAGAATACGAACTATCCACAGCACACCTGCCAGACCGATGATAACCAGGATCGGTCCCAGGGCCCAGAACCGGACCGCGCCAAACGCCAGCGGGGCAAACACCAGGATCAAGGCGCCGAGGGCGACAACGGCGGTCTGGCAGGCATGCCCGACGGGAGACTGCGGGCCCGTCCAGACGCTGCGGATTCTCCGATTGGTGGGGTGGTGATTCACCATTGGTCACACATCGCGCGACCCCTCCCGTTGGCACACCGATTCCGGTGCTGATTGGCTAAAAGATGCTGCGAGGAATCGTAATCGTGTCGCCGGGCCGGATGGGCGGATCCTTGACCGGGTTTCGTTGCAGATTCTCGCAGTTGTAAACATCCACATTTCCGCCGCGGGTCAACTGTACTTTCTGACGGTTCGCGTAGTCCGTAAACCCACTGGCGGTATTGATGGCCTTCAGCAACGTCGTGTCTTCGCTCCAGGGAAAACGGCCGGGATTGCGCGCTTCTCCACCAACGTAGAAGAACCGCTGTGCCACCAGCACGGTCGCGTTGCAACGCACGTAATAACGCGGGACGTAATTGGCCTGGATGCGTTCCGCCAGTTCACTTGGGGTGAGTCCCGAAGCCTTGATCGGTCCCACCAGCGGCAGCGAGATATTGCCGTCTTCGTCGACAGTGAGGTCCGACGCGGGGGGGGTTGTCGACTGGGCGCCGCCGCTATCAATGCGGACCGACAGGCTATCACCCGTGCGCAGCCGTCCCGCAATCTCATCGCTGGGAGTGGCCGTAGGGTTCGAATTGGGACGGAAAGAAGAACCAGAACTGCTGGTCGTTGCGGTGTGACCGGGATTGGGAGGGGACGAATCGCCAGACAGGTCGTGAATGGAACTGCACCCCGAGAACAGGCAGAGGGCGACCCCTGTCACAATCAGCCAGGTAAATGATACGTAGCGCTTGAACAATCGAGTTGAGGTTATCAAGTCAGTTTACCTGCGATGTGGTGAATGATTCCATGGCACCGGCGTTGGCGACGAGCCGGCCGCACCTAGTATTTTCCAGACAAATCGATCTCATCACTGTCCAATGGCTTTGCCGCCGCAAGGGGCTGTGGCGCGCGGGCCGGCGTGTGTTGATAATGCTCCACCTGATCGTGATAATAGTAGTACGTCTCATCATGGCCAAGCTGCACATTGTTGACAACGACACCGAGGAGTTTTCCGCCCGCGTTCTGGACCACCTGTATGGCGCGCCGCGCCATGTTGCGGGGGTAGCGGCGATGCTGTATCACGAAGATAGAGTAGCCGACTTCACGGGCCATAATGGCGGCATCACTGACGCCGAGGATTGGCGGCGTGTCGTACAGGACCACATCGAACTGTCGTCCCACCTGTTCGATCAGGTCCGCCATTCGGTGCGACGTCAATAGAGGCAGTGCGTCCTTCGCGGTACCACCGCTGCCCCCCGCGATGGCCGAAACATTTGGGATCTCCGTCGACTGGATGATCTCCGGTACGGTCTTCGTGCCGCCAAGGTAATCGGCCAGGCCGATGGCGTTGGAAATACGCAAGTCCTCGTGCACGTTGGGGCGACGCAGGTCGCTGTCGACGACGAGCACGCGCGCGCCATGTTGCGCGTAGACGAAGGCGAGATTGACGATGGTGAAAGACTTGCCTTCCCCCGCACCCGCGCTGAGCACGCATAGTGAGGTCACTGCGCTATCCGGCTTGGCGAACTCGATGTTCGTACGCAACATGCGGAAGGCCTCGAGGTGCGCCATGGAAACGCTTCCCCGGTGGAGTAATCCCGCCTGCTGTCCAACAACGCCGAGCACCGGCAGTCCAAAATACTTCTCAATGTCTTCAATCTTCTTGATGCTGGTATCGAGGAATTCGATGAAGAACGCCAACGCCACGCCCAGTATCAAGCCGGCCACGCAACCCATCACCGTATTGCTGACAATCGCCGGACTAACGTAGGCTTGCGGCAGGGGCACCTGAGCGTAATCGATCACTTCCACGGGATTACGGGGCAAGTTCATTTCGATCGTCGCTTGCTGGAGACGGGAGTTCACCGCTTCCTCGAGTTTCATCTCCAGATCTTCCTCTCGTTGAGCATTCCGGAAGGGAAGATACTTGTCGCTTTCCAATGAGAAACTGGCGTTCCTGGCCTCGTCATATCGCGTCTGAAGATCGTCGACGCGGGCCTTGGCCACGGCGTATTCAACCTCGAAGCCCTTCTTGATTCCCTCCATGCGCTCGTTGAGCTGGTCATAGAGCTTGTCATGCTGGGCGATCATTGCGAGGACAGTGGGGTGTTCCGGACCAAAATCCTGTTTCAGGATTTCCAGGCTGGTTTCGGTTTCCGTCAGCCGCTGCAATAGCGACTGAACAGTGGCATCGCTGGTCAGCGTGTTGATGGCGTTCCGCAATTGCAGGGGATTGAGTTTCCTTACCTCGTTGAGGCGCGCCTCGGTCGTGATGACCAGGTTGCGCGCATCAGACAACTGGCTCTCCAAATGTTCCATGGTAATGTCGCTCATCTTGACATTTCCCACGACCGGGACACCCAACTCCTTGCGGAGCCGCTCGATTTTCTCCTGCACGACGCGGACCCGTTCCTCCTGCTGGGTCAGTTCCTCACGAAGCTTGTCGATTCCCTTTTGGGTTTGTTGCCGTTTCTCCTCCAGACGGTTGCTTTCAAAAACTTCCGCGATCTTGTTGGCGACATCGGCCGCCAGACGGCCGTCGTGGTCAATCATCCCAATTTCAATAAGCGACGTATCCGGGTATTGGCGGACGAAAAGCTGGCCCTTCAATCGCCGCAAAGCGATGTCCATGGGCAGACCCCACTTGTCCTGCAGTTTGAAGAATTCGATGACCGGATAGAGAATCTTCTGGGATTGGATGATCTGATACTGGGTCCGGAGGAAGTATGGGTCATACCCGGTAGCCTGTGCGGTTGCAAAAAGGTCCACGGTCGGTTTCTCAGCCTCAACTTTAATGCGCGCCGACGCCGAGTATTTCTTCGGTAGGGAAAGCGAAACGGTGAAAGCCGTCAAACCAGACAACAAAAAGAGCAGCAGGACGATCACTTTGCGCGTCTTTATGACCCGCCAGTAGTCGAGAAACTGTAGTCTCGATTCCTGTGATGGCTTTGCGTCGTTTTGCTGCATAAATCCGGTTAAATCTGCCTATCGGAGGCTGGACAATACACACCATGTTCTGTGCCAACGCAAGTAAAAAGTCAGGCCAACCCCATGGCGGAGAGCGGCTAAGGAAGGTTCCGAAGTTCGCAACCGTTGGCTCTGCCCCGTGCTTCCATCAGACCTGCCAGATGGAGCTTGATGTGGATATTCAGTATACCAGGCTGATTCCAGCGCTGGCCTGGTTGCGCGTATACGGTTGAACCAAAGCTGCTTCAGATGAGGTCAGTTGATAGTAATCGTAATTCAGGACAGCCGACACCCAGCTCCTAAAAGCGTAGTTCAGGCCAAGATGGAGTGTGAGGGCCTGATCGTTCGGGCTTATCGTGGCACCACCCACCGGTCCGATAAAAGTCGGGTTCTGAAAGCCACCTACCGCTACCGGGCCAGACGGTCCTCCTCCTCCGCCCAGCGGCTGTGTGAAAGAGCTGTAGACATACGTAATGTCGCCGATGACGCGGAGCCTCGTGGTGAGGCGATGACTGATTTCTGCAACAAAACTTGTGTTTTGCTGGGCACTGAATTGCCCGGTGACGCCCACGGTGGCTTCGCTGAGCGATTGGGCAACGGTGAGCGTAATTGTATTGATTGGGCCGTAATTGTAAACGAGCGATCCATACAATGACGGGGAAGTGCTCTGGGACCCATCCGGTGAATAACGGACCGTATAGCCGCCGTTGATTGAAAGGGACAAGCGTGGATTGAATCTTCGCACGGCGGACAAATACAACGTGTGTGAAATTGCGTTCCGGGCGCTGTTCGTGCCGGGATTGACAAAAACGTTCTCGCCGACTTGATAGTTCAACCCGACCGTGGTGCGTGAGTCGAACAGATAGAGTGCTGACAGCGTTGCCGTGTAATCTTCACGATCGTTGTTGGTCGCGATGGCTGCTTCCTGGTACCTCCAGATGTCCCACGAGCCGTTGGCCGACACGTTCCACCTCGGTGACAATGAATAGACCACGCCCCCTCCCGCGCTGTCGTAAACATATGTACCCGCTTGCACAATTGTAACGGGTGCCTTGGCGGCCCCTTGCACAAGTTGTGGCTCAAGAGAAGTGACAAAGTTCTCGTTGGCGTTGAGTGTCAACCGTGGGTTGACTGTGTAAGTGGCGCCCGCGCTGAGATTGTGGGTCTCATCAATCCCACCCAAATTGATATCGCGCGGGTAGGTGACGCCGTAATCATATTGCATCCCCGCAAAAAAGCGTTCCAAGGGAACATTTGCCCGGAACTTAAGGTCGGAAATATACCTGACACCGGCCTGCGGATTCTTCTCGACTGCGTTGAAATTATCATCGTATCCCACGGTCTCCGTGGCAGTCACTCCCCAGTTTCGGTTGGGGTCGCCCGCATGGGTGAAGTCCCACTGGGCCAAAGAGATGCGAGCAGTCATGAGGAATAAGAGCAGTGCCAGCCCTTGGAAAGGGACTCGCCAGCTTCGTTTTGCGCCCCGCGCTCTTGGTTGCCCGCAGAGCGCCATTATTCGACGAACTCCAAATTCACCGGCCGCGGCACCAACGCCGCATGGTAGGCCCGGGTGAGCAGGAGCGCGATGGCTTCGCGTCCTTTCGGCCCCATGTCCAACGTCAGTGGATTCACGTACATTCCCACAAACCGATCCGTCATAGCCGCGTCCATGCCGCGACCGAACTCACGGGCGTACGCGACGGCTTCCTCGCGATGGTCCAGCGCGTAGCGAATGCTGGCCGTCAATAACTCCGAGATCTTTTGCATCAACTGTTTGCCGAGATCCTTGCGCACGCCGTTCACGCCCAGCGGCACGGGCAACCCCGTGTCCGCATGCCACCACGCGCCGAGATCGACAATCTTGTGCAGTCCCATCGTTTCGTACGTGATCTGTCCCTCGTGTATCAGCAACCCGGCGTCCAATTCGCCGTCCTTGACCACGTCCATGATCTTGTCGAAGGGTACGACCTCGAACTTGAAATTCATCAACAACAGCTTCAACAACAGGTACGCGCTGGTCATCGTGCCGGGTACGGCGATCCGGTCGTCGGCCAGTTCGCCCACGTCCATCGGCTTGCGCGCCACCACGATCGGCCCGCACTTGTCTCCAAAACTCCCGCCGCTCCTCAGCAACGCGTATTTGTCCATCACGTACCCGTACGCATGTACGCTCAACGCCGTGACCTCCAGCTCTCCCTCGACCGCCAGATGGTTCAGGCTCTCGATGTCTTTGATTACGTGTTTGAACGTCAGGCCGGCGGTGTCCAGCTTGCCGTGCGTCAAGGCGTAAAACATGAACGCGTCATCCGGGTCAGGGCTATGGCCGATGCGAATCTCTCGTGGCTCCATGGGATTAGTCCTCCTAAATAGGTTGCCAAAAGTTTGAGTGGTTGTTAATTCTAGGGTCTCACTCGGTCGTTTGCACGAAGAAAAATCTCGATCCCATGAAAAACTCGAACAAATTCCGCCGCTTCTCCCGTCTCGATCCCGGAGCGATCAGCAAGGGGATGAAAGCTTCGCAGCTCGTCGCCGAGACGTTCCAGGCCTACAACGCCGCCCGTCTCCGCGAAGGCTGCGAGCTGTTCGCGGGCAAGATGCTGCCGCGCAACGGTCTCGTCGGTGTCAGCCTCACGGGCGCCCTCGTGCCCGCCGGGCTGGGCAAATCCTGCCTCATCCCGCTCATCAAGGCCGGGTTCATCGACTGGATCATCACTACGGGCGCCAACCTCTACCACGACATTCATTACGGTCTCGACATGAAGCTGTATCGCGGCTCGCCGTTTCTCGATGACGTCGAACTCCGCAAACGCCAGATCATCCGCATCTACGACATCCTGTTCGACTACCGGGTCTTGCTCGATACGGATGCCTTCATCCGCCAGGTGATCAACGGCCCGGAGTTTCAGCGTTCGATGGGGACGGATGAATTTCACTACCTCCTCGGCAAATATGTCTATCGGCGCGAGAAAAAACTCGGCCTGAAGGACACCTCGCTCATTTCTGTCGCCTACCAGTACGGCGTGCCGTGTTTCACTAGTAGTCCCGGCGATAGTTCCATCGGCATGAACGTCGCCGCCATGAGCCTCGCCGGTAACAAGCTTCAATTCGACGTGAACCGCGACGTCAACCAGACTGCCGGGATCGTCTATGACGCCAAGCGCAACGGCCGCAACTCCAGTGTGTTCATCCTTGGCGGCGGGTCGCCCAAAAACTTCATACTGCAAACCGAGCCGCAAATCCAGGAAGTCCTCGGTCTCGACGAGAAAGGTCATGATTACTTTCTCCAGGTCACCGACGCGCGTCCCGACACCGGCGGGCTCTCAGGCGCCACGCCGGCAGAGGCCGTCAGTTGGGGCAAGGTCGACCCCAAGAAACTTCCCGACGCGGTCGTTTGCTACGTCGATAGCACCGTCGCCCTGCCGCTGATCACCTCGTACGCCATCGACAAGGTCAAGCCGCGCAAACCGAAACGGCTCATCGACGAGCGCGACCGCATTATGGAACGGGTCGCCCGCGACTACGAAAAGTCGCCGTTCTACAGGAAGTTTCTCGACAAATAGGGGAGGGCGAGGCTCCCGCCGAGCCGTGACGACTCGATGAAAATCAGCGACATCCTCAAAACCACGCGGCCCACAATCTCCTTTGAGTTCTTCCCCCCGAAGAACGACGAGGCAATGGCCAATCTGCTGGAGACACTCGGCCACCTGCACGAGTTGCGCCCGTCGTTCGCCACGTGCACGTACGGCGCCGGCGGCAGCACCCGCGCCCGAACGCTCGAGGTGACGCTGAAGATCAAGGAACAATTCGGCCTCGAAGCGATGGCGCATTTCACCTGTGTCGGCCAGACACTCAAAGACATCGATGGCGTGTTGGAGAATTTTGCCAAACATAGCATCGAAAACGTCCTCGCCCTCCGCGGCGACCGGCCGGCCAACCAGCCCGAATCGCCCGAAGGCTGGTTTCCCGATTTCAAGAACGCCGTGGACCTGCTGCGCCACCTGCGGAAACAATTCGGCGACACCTTCAGCCTTGGTTGCGCCGGCTATCCGGAGAAACATCCCGAAGCGCCTGATTTTGAGACCGATTTGCGAAGGCTCAAGGACAAGGTGGAAGCCGGTGCTGACTTCATCATCACGCAACTTTACTTCGATAATAAACACTTCTTCCACTTCGTGAAACGCTGCCGGGAAATCGGCATCACCGTGCCCATTATCGCCGGTATCATGCCGGTGACGAACGTCGCGCAGATCAAGAAATTCACCGCGATGTGCGGATCGGTCATCCCCGAAAACATGCTCGCCGATCTCGACTCGATCGCCGACAACCCCGATCTCGTCGCGCAATACGGTATTGACTGGTCCACCCGTCAATGCCGCGAACTCCTCGCCGCCAAGGTCGACGGCCTGCACTTCTACACTCTGAACAAATCCAAAGCCACCCGCCAAATCGTCCAGAACCTCCGGCACGACGGCGCGCTGAAGTAGGACGCGCTGGTCTGACGAACAAGTTGACGAGGATTCATACGCAGGCTGAAACTCGAATGAACGAGAGAGTTGATTCGGCTGTCATTCCTAGAACTGCTAATTCAACTGCCGATTGGGAGACTAGTCCGTGGTTCCGCGGCTCTTTGAGAAGGCTGGCTGCGCTCCTCTCTTGCTCCACGTCGAGTCGTGTTCGCGAATAGACGGCGCTAACTGCTTGGCGACACTGGTTCTTGTTGAGAATCCCGTCGTCCGCATGCGTCGTGCGATCCGATAGGATCTGGACGAAGCGCTCATCAAAAGCTACAGCGATATGGAACGGAGTGACCGGTAGAATAGCGAAGTGACAATCACGCCGATCATTCGTGGTGAAAAGCATCGTTGGATTATCCGAAGTGATTAATTCACTGTTAGAGGTGGGCGCAATAATTCTGACTCGCCAGTGCTTGTGCAAATGTGACTTGAGTTCCTTCTCTGTCGGAATTCCGTCACTCTTGCCAAGCACCATGTCTCTGAGGAAACAAAACAGTCGAGTTCGATAAGCTCCGAGATTGTTTTGGCCCGTCAGATTTTGATGAGATTTATTCCGTAAGCACAAATCAAAAACCATCAGGATTAGCCCGAAGTATTCCTGGAATGTCGGTTCTTGATTCGCTCCGGCTCTAATCTTCTTCAGGCAACCACCATACAAGTTTTCAATCTGTCCGAAATAGCTCTCCGCTTCTTTAGCCGACGCCGCTGTGTAAAAACACTTGTCGTTGCACTGGCTGTCAACCGGGACGAACAGGCTTCGTGATCCATCAAATCGCCACACTTCGGATTTCCGCCCTCGGCAAAAGTCTGGAGAGAATTCCTTTAAGTAAACGCAAGGAAGCCAATGCTGATTCTTCGGTTGATCAGCATTCCTCGAATTCATATTCAATGGATTCGCTGGCTGTCCCAAACAAGTGACACGCTTCATTTTTGTAAGTGAACCTCACCGTAAGGCTTCCGCAAGCTCACGAGCCCTCTTGGGATCAAGTTTCTCCAGTTGCGGAACGATTCCCAGCGCCTTTTCGTGTTGACCGCTTTGAATGTATGTCAGGCCCATGAAATACCACGCGCTTGGATCGTCGGGCTTCAGCTTGATAGATTGTTGCAAGGCCGCCACTGCTTCAGCGTACTTTTGTAGTGCTAGATACGCAACGCCGAGACACTGCCACGATGCCTCATAGTCGGGCTTAAGTTTTATCGATTGGCGAAAGGCTTCAACCGCGTCGGCGTAAAACTCGAGCATATAATAAGTGCCTCCGAGACCATTCCAAACTCTTGGGTTGTTTGGGAATCGGTTCACAAGCACCTTGTCTCGTTTCAACGCTTCGACATAGTCACCCGCCAAGTGAGCACTAACGCAAGCCTTGTAGTCGGGATCAGCTTCCAACTCCTGCACGGCTTCCTTTGAGAGCTCCGATAGCAATTTGATAGTACCGAGGCGCGGAAGCACTCGCTTTACGCTCTCAACGGGCACAGCAAAATTGAGCGATTGGCCTCCCTTCAACACCGAAACAGCCACACCGATGACTTCGCCCTGCATATTGAGCACAGGTGAACCGCTGGAACCCGGCGAAATAGCGGCAGTGATCTGAACTATTCGCGCGTCGCCCATCAACTCCCGGACTGCAGACACGATTCCTTCCGACAGCGTTCCCTCCAATCCCAGTGGGCTTCCGATGACGGCGATACGCGAACCAACTTCGATCTTGTCGCTGCTTCCGAGCGGTAGGAATGGTAGATCCCTGCCTTTGAGTTTTAGCAGCACGAGATCATCCTTCGAATCGTCGGCCAGCACGCCTTCGACGGGGAACAGGCCGCCATTCTCGGCCTTGGCGACTGCGCTGGCGGCACCTTCGATGACGTGATGATTGGTGATGAGCTTGCCGTCGCTGGAGACGAGGAAGCCCGTTCCCGTGGCGATTTCCTTGCCGTCGGCATCGGAGACGACCAGCAGCATGACCGCAGGCCGTGCTTTCTTGGCAAGGGCTTTGAGATCGATCTGCTCGGTTTCGCCACGAGCCTGCAAAGCGAGGAACGGCGTGGCAATCAGCAACAGAAACAGCACGAGACAACGCTTCATGCACGGCAGGATATGACCGCGCCCCGCGTAGGGTCAAGAGGCAACGCCGCGTGAGGGCACGCGGCCTACAACACCTTCGTGTTCTTCGTGACTTCGTGGTGAACCTCCGGAGACTCATCCATCTGATCGCAAGCCTCAAGGTTTCTCGAAGAATTTCAGGAACAGCAGCGCGACGCCGTTGTTCAGGACGTGAATGAGGATTGGCAGGCCGAGCGAGTTGGCTTTCCAGCGGGCCCAACCCAGCACGAGGCCGAGACAAAATATCGGGATGAAATACACCACCTGAAGATGCACTGCGGCAAAGAGGAGTGAACTGACCAGGATCGCCCCGGTAACGCGCAGCCGCTTTTCCAGCGCCCCATAGATCAGGCCGCGAAACAGAATCTCTTCAACAATCGGCCCGACAATGACGACGGACGAAAACGCCGCCAGCGGATTGGCGATCAGCGCGTATTTGATGAGCGGGATCGCTTCTTGAATTGTCACCGGCCGACGGAGCACACGCTCAACCCAGTGCGCGCTCCAGGGGCTTATCCCTGACGCCAGAACCAGCCCGAGTACCGACAGTCCCATCACCTTCAGCGTCCCCAGCCGCAATGGCCAGGAAAAGGGTTGGCCCCAAGGTTGCCGCGCGAATCCCCGCATGGCGGCAAAAATGACCGGGATTCCCGCAAGGGTAATGCCGAACAACAGATTCTCGGATATTTTGATCCACGACAGCAACGCCAGGCAAAAAATCAGGGCGATTTGCCCCTGGAAAAACACGATCATCCACGCAAACGAAAACCCCAGACGAGGAAATGTGTCCGTGGAAATCTTGAAACTGGAACGCAAGAGAGCAGTCAGTCCAATGAGGTAAGAGAGCAGGAGCGCGCTGCCGCCGAGGGTAAAAATTATCGGGTACAGCCGATAGGCCTTCTCGTATTGCGACGAGAGCAGGTAGCAGCAAAACAGCGACCGGCGTACCGTCTTGTCTTCGCCCCTGACCCCGAACGCCTTCTCAAAAGTTGCCGCTGCCTCGTCAAATTGCCCGATCCTCAGGAGGCTTACGCCCCGCCATTCATAGGCTTGGATATCCTCCGGGTCGATTCGAATTGCTTGCTGGAAAGCCCCGGCCGCCTCGTCGTAACGGTTGAGCGCAGCGAAACTCCGACCCAGCCAGTAATTGCCATCACTGTTCGTTGGTTGAAGCGAAATGCTTTTTTGAAGCGAAGAGATCGCCGCCTGATACGCTTTCTCATGGTAATGGTTAATGCCCAACCGGTAGTAGGCGTGTGGGTTTTGTGGATCCAGTGACAGCGCCTTTTCAAAGATCTTGCCGGCTTCGCTGTAACGCCCGAGGTTCTCCAAGCAGTAACCCAGACCGACGTAATAACTCACATTGGTCGGATTGATGACGATCGCCTGTCGACACGCCTTCTCCGCTTCGCCATAACGTCCCAGCCGTTCCAACGAACGATAAAGCCCGTTGTACGCTTGATCATTTCGGGGATTCAGTGAGATGTATTTTTGGTACGCTCCAACGCCTTTGACATACCTTCCCAACGAATAATAGACCTCGCCGAGATACAACCACGTATTCGTCCGCTGGGGATTCAATTCTAGGGCCTTCTCGTAAGCAACGGCCGCTTCTTGCCGCCGGTTCAATCCCGCCAACGTGTACCCTTGCCACGTGTAGGCCGAAGAATTCGTTGGCTCGGTCTCGGTTGCCAGGCGAAACAAACTCTCCGCCGCGTCCCAGTTGTTGGAAGCCAATTCGGCGCGCCCGCGTTGGATCAGTTCCGTCGCCGAGATCGCGACGGTTTCTTCGCCAAAGGCTGGCTGTACTAGCAGCGCCAGATAGAGCAAACCGGACCAGCAGGAAAGGAGTCCCTTCATGACCACGGAAAGTACACTCGTTCGTATCGAATATAGCAAGCGATTCGTGCGCGGATACTACTCGACTGTCAACGCCGTGATCTTCTCCAGAAATTGCGGGTAACTCCCGATCAAATCCCCTCGCCGTCCGTGTTCATAATCGACGAACTCAAACCCCGGCGCGACGGTGCAACCGAGCAACGCGAACTTCCCTCCGTCAACCAGTCGCGAGCCCTGCCAAACGCCGCGTGGGACAACGACCTGCGGTTGCATTCCCGCACGTAGGTCGGTACCAAGCATAACTGTTTTGCCAGAGCCATCGGGCAAAAGCTGCAGCAACTCGACCGGGTCACCGAGATAGAAGTGGAAGATCTCGTCGCTTTGTAGCCGGTGCATGTTGGAGAATGTGCCGGGCGTCAACAGATAGTAGATGCACGTGCCAAACGCCCGCGGTCCCACATAGCGAGGGGACAATATGCCGGACGGGATACTCTCGCCGGCGCGGTAAGTTTCCGAGAAGAATCCGCCTTCCTTCGGATGCGGGCTCAGCTTTAACAACGCAATGATTTCCTCCGCGGTCATCCCGCGCTCGTTTACACGAGCAGACCCGCCGCCGCAAGCCGTTTTGCAAATTACCATCCAAAAAAACCTTTACACGCCGCCGCCAACGAGTACACTACCCGGCAACTGAAATAAACACGCGCGCGGGGCGCAACGCTGGAGTCGGCCCTCGACTCACCCGGACTTCGAAGTTCGACTCAAGCAGTGCTCCCCGGCGAATATCCATTAAGGAAGTATTATGTCCCAATCCAATCCGGACCAGGCTCTCATCCAACAGCTCATCCAACAACATGGCGGCTCCGACAATGCCGACCTCGTGGAAGACATCATTGAGACCGCGTTGCGGCTCGCCGACGACAAGGCGGACCGCCTCGATGTCAAAGTTATCACTTCGGCGCTGAAGGAACTGCGCTACGCCTCGAAAATCTTTGCGCCATTCCGCGGCCAGCGCAAGGTCACCGTTTTCGGCTCGGCGCGCACGAAGCCCGAGACTGCGGAATACAAACAGGCGGTCGCCTTCGGCAAGGTCATTGTCGACCACGGCTTCATGGTAATCACCGGCGGCGGGGAAGGGATCATGGGCGCGGCCCAACATGGCGCGGGCCGCGACAAGAGCTTCGGCCTGAATATCCGGCTGCCCTTCGAGCAGGAGCCGAACATCGATATCGTGGGGGACCGGAAGTTGATCAACTTCAAGTATTTTTTCACCCGCAAACTCTGCTTCATCAAGGAGAGTGATGCCATCGTGCTGTTCCCCGGCGGTTTCGGCACGCATGACGAAGGGTTCGAGGCGCTGACGCTGATGCAGACGGGCAAGAGCCAGCCCAAGCCGCTGGTGTTCGTCGATCGTCCGCGCGGCAACTACTGGAAAACGTGGTGGCGGTTCGTTGAGGACCAGCTCCTGGACGAGGCGTTGATCAGCAAAGAGGACCTCTCCCTCTTCAAGGTCACCGATGACGTGGAAGAGGCCTGCCAGGAAATCATGCATTTCTACAGCAACTACCACTCTTCCCGCTACGTGAAGGACGCGATGGTGCTGCGCGTGAAGTATCCGGTCACGGAGAATCTGTTGCGCACGCTCAACGCGCGCTTCGCCAACATCTGCGTCAACGGCGGGCAGTTCCGCGCCGCCGGCCCGCTGCCCGAAGAAGAGAACGAGCCGGAGTTGAAGGACCTGCACCGCATTGTCTTCCCGTTCAACCGCACCAACTTTGGTCGGCTCCGGTCCTTGATCGACGTGATAAACCATCACTAGGTCGGCAGGGGAAAGCCACTGCGGCAACAGACAACGGTCGGGTGCGGCCCGACCGCCCGATCACGTCCGCTCTTGCAGGCTCTTGCGGTTGGGCGGAATCAACTCGGTCTTGTCGCGGCGCGGTTTGCCCGAGACGAGCCAGCCATCGTGAATGCGCCGAAGTTCCCGGGGCGGGACGCGCAGCATGAAAAGCGCGGTCACCCACCAGTTCACCAGCGTGGTCCGCACCACGCCATTGGTGTTCCAACGCTGTCCGCTGGTAACCAAACCGGAACGAATGAAGGTGAGCCGCCCCGCGCGGCGCAGACGCCGGGCGAAAGCGATGTCTTCCATGATGGCGATCTCAGGGAATCCACCGAGCGCTTCGAAGACCTGACGCCACACGAAAACCCCTTGATCGCCGTACGGCAAATGCAACCACCGCGACCGCCGGCTGGCCACTCGGGCCACGAATCGGCAGAGACGGCGGCGTGAATCGATGTGCAGGTCAAACGCTCCGCCAACCGCCCCGTCGCCAATGATGCGCCGCTGGATTTCATCCAGCGCGCCTGGCAGGAGAAACGTGTCCGCATGCAGGAAGAGGAGGATATCGCCGGTCGCGTGTCGCGCGCCGACGTTCATTTGCTTGGCGCGGCCCGGTGGTGTGCAAAAAACATACGATGTGAACTGTTGGGCGATGTCGATCGTGCGGTCGGTCGAGCCGCCATCGACGACGATGAGTTCAACATCGGGATGGTCCGTAAGCTGGCGCAAGGTAACCGGGAGGTTTACTTCCTCATTCAGAGTCGGAATGATGACGCTGATAACCATGGCTCGCCTGGCTCAATCAACTCTTACCAGAGTTTAGGTCAAAAATCCAACGGAAAATCACCCCGGCCCACGAAATTAATCTTTATCAATGCCGCGGTGCGTGATGTTGTCGAATTCCAGTGTGACAGATGTAACGATACCGTAGTCGGCCGCGGCACCGGTGACGCCAATGGGGACAGCGACGAGAAACTCCAGGTTCTTTCTCGGTTTCCAAATCAGCTCAGGCGTCACGTAATACAGGGTGCGGTCATGGTTCGACTCGCCATTGCCTTCGAGCGCCAGGAACCAATGTTTGATCGGGTAAACCAACGCGACATTGTACTCGAAGTCGTCGCGAGGCTCTTCGCCCGCGTCGGTGACAGCGCGTTGCCACCCGCCATTAAGTTGGACGTTGAGCGGACCGAGCCAGGTGCTTGCGGTGAAGAACGGCTCCAGCGTGAGCCGGCCTTCGCCGAGATCGTGCAAGCGGTCACCGGTCGGGATTCCCACCGCGAGGCCGACATCGAGCGCCAGGGGCTTTTCGCCGACGGGGATGACGCCGTAACGCGTGGCCACTTCGACATCGCCGATGCCATTGGCGGCTCGCGCTGCATTGGGGTTGACGAACTGATAGGGCACCTCGGCATCAAGCTCCCAACGGTCGGTCAAGCCGTATTCGAGCTCGGCCGCCGCGGTGATTTGTTTCTGGTCGTGGAATTTGAAAAACCGGAAATCCGCGGAACTCTGGAATTCATCGGCGTCCTGCAAGGTGATCGAACGGGTGATTGCCAATTCTTCCGGCAATGGTTTCTCGTCCTGCGCCTCCTGCGCCAGGACACAGGAGAGGGGAGCTAGCAACGCAGCGAGCAGCAGCGCCTTCATCCGAGCGTCGCCAGGACCTCGTTAATACTGCCCCGAATGCAGGTAAAGATTGGCGTGTCGCGCAGCGTATACTTGCGCACTTCGTGCTCGCGCATTTCCATGACGAGATCGATGAAGTCCTGGGGTTTGTCGCCCTCGAACGCGACGACGAACTCGGGATCGTCGAGGCCGAAGCAATAAATGGTGTTGATCTTGATGCTGGGGTAGCGATGCCCGGTCTCGATGTGCACATTCATCATCCGCTGGCGTTCTTCCTTCGAGATAAGATACCACTCGCTGGTTTTCCAGAAGGGATAGATGAAGATGTATTTGTTCTGGCCCGGGATGACCCGACCCCGCCGACCCTCGCTGCCTTCATGTTCGTGGTGGTCCACGTACATCGAACGTTTCGTCATGCCGAGATAGCTGTAGGGGGTAGAGCACCACTTACCGAGGCTGGTGTTGAGCAGTTGCGTGCTCATCTCGGTGAAATCTTCCAGCCGCTCGCTGATGCGCCAGAGCACGAAGTCCGTGTCCGCGCGCGTTCCCACCGTTGTAAAGGGGATCATCAGGACGCGGCCTTTCCAGTCCTTGACCACGCCCTCGAATTCACTTCGGCCACGGTCCCGCTCTTCACGGGACAGCCGCCGCCACGCCGGATCGGTTTTGAAGAAAAGGTAATTGACGTACTGCCGTTTGATTTCGTCGCTCATGGTTGTCGAGGACACATTTAATGCTATACTGGCCCCGCGATGCAACGGAAAACAGGTGTCCTGATCTTCACCCACGGCTCGCGGCTCAAGGAAGGCAACGAGATCATGGTCAAACTCGTCGACCAGGTCCGCCAACAACTCGGCTACGACCTCATCGAGCCGTGTTTCATGGAACTCGGCAAACCGCCCATCCCCGTCGCCATCCGCAAACTCATCCGCCGCGGCGCCAACCACATTTTTGGTTACGCCTTCTTCCTCGTCCCTGGCTCGCACCTGCGCGAAGACATTCCGTTCATTTTCGAACAAACCCTGAAGAAATTCCCCGGCGTCACCTACGAGATCAGCCCGCCCATGATGTCCGACCCCACGATGATCGATTTCGTCGCCAAGCATGTGAAAAGCGCGCTGGCCGCAGAAGCTGAAAAATCGCGCAGTCTATGAATAGCAAGGTGCTGACTCCACGCGTTGCCGGCCTTCTGGCCGCCGTCCTTGTTTACAGCACCGCTGCTGCGCAGGATCCGTTGCCACAGGGCCGCGACAACGTGCACTGGAAGAACATACCGCGGCAAGTCCTGGCATTTTACTACGGTTGGTACGGCAATCCCGCTACATCGGGCCGCTGGTTCCATTGGGAAAACGCGAATGAAACCGCGAAGAAGATCGGGAATTCGACCCATTATCCGGTCTTGGGCCCTTACGACAGCCACGATACCAAGGTGATTGAGCAACATTGTCGTTGGGCCAAAGCCGCCGGTATCAGCGGGTTCATCGCAAGCTGGTGGGCACCGGGAGATTTCCACGATCAGGGCCTGCCGTTGCTGCTCGACGCAGCACAAAAGAACGGACTTACAGTTACCGCGTATTTTGAAATCGTTCATCCGGAAAACGCCCCGAAGCCGGACGGCGCAGTCAAAGACGTGCTCTATCTCCTGGAACATTACGGCAAGCACCCGGCGTGGTTGAAAGTGAACGGCAAACCAGTCGTCTTTGTCTATTCACGCGCGATTAATCAAATTAAAGTGGATGGCTGGCTTCAGGTAATAAACGAGGTAAATAAAAAATACCCCGGTGGCGCGATCTTCATCGGCGATCAAATCACCAAAGGCGCCGCGAGCGTCTTTGACGGCATTCACACTTATAATCCCACCGGCTCCACCGCCGGAAAATCGCCCGAACAGGTCCGCGCCTGGGCGCACGCCGCTTACCCCAACTGGATCCAAATCGCCGGAAAGAATCGCATCGCCTGTCTGACGGTCATCCCGGGCTACGACGACAGCAAATTAGGGCGCCCCGCGCCACGTCCGATTACGGACCGCCGGGACCGCGAAACCTGTCAGATTCTCTTCGAGGAGGCGGTCGCCGCCAATCCCGATTGGATTCTCATCACCAGTTGGAACGAATGGCATGAGGGGAGCGAGATCGAGCCTTCGCTTGAAAACGGCGAGCGCGCACTAAAAACGGTCGCCGCCTTCGCGCCAAATTTCTGTAGGTTGAGGCCGCGCCCATGATATCCGACCCCACCATCATCGACTTCGTCGCCAAGCATGTGAAGAGCGCGCTGGCCGGGACACGCCGCAGTTGATGGTGTTACTGTGTCTCAAGCCTATTGAGTATCGCTTGCACACGATTGACTTCGTCTGTGTGACCCGAAGCCGAGAACCCCGCCAGAGCCTCCTGGTACGCAGCAACTGCTTCGACTTGCCTTTGGGGCTGGTTCGTAAGCAGTTGGCCAAGATTTTCCAAGCAGAGCGGCTTTTCTTCGGCAGACGCGAGCTGTAAAGATTTCTTAATTAGTTCCTCTGCTTCTTCCCAGCGGTTGGAATCGGTTGTCAACATGGCTCCCAGGGCGTTATATGCCAACGCACTATTCGGTGAAAGACGTATGACTTCTCGGCAAGTTTCTTGTGCGTCCAGCAACTTGCCTTGGTTGAACTGATGTCGGCCTTTGCCTTCTAGCAAGAAGTGCGCAAGCTGCTTGGAGGCCATCGCGTACGAGGGAGAGAGGCGAACTGCCTCTCGAAACTCCTGCTCGGCCTCGGTTAGGTTCCCCTGCATCCAGTAGAGCGTGCCCAAATTGCCATGTACGTCATGGAAGCCTGGATTTAGCCGGAGAACTTCTTGAAATTCCTTTTGTGCCTCTCCTAGACGATCCATCTGCATTAAGAACAAACCGAGCGCGTTATGGGTTTTGACTCTCTGCGGTTGAAGTCGCACCGCCTCTCGGTATTCTGCCTCTGCCTCTTTGACCCTTCCCCTTTGAAACAGGATGTCAGCAAAGGTGGTATGAGGCATTGCCAAACCGGGGTCGAGCCGCATGGCTTCGCGAAGATGCACTTCAGATTCGTCCAAACGACCCAATGCGAGAAGTGAGGCGGCAAAATCATTTTGCAACTGAGCGATCGATGGGTTCAAATCGACGGCTTTGCGCATCCACTGTTCCGCTTCCACGGGACGTCCCAGGAAGAACAACGCCCCTCCTAATCCTCCTGCGGCATAGGGAGAACTTGGCGCTAGCGCAACTGCCTTGCGGTACGCACGTTCCTGTTCGTCGTATCGCCCAAGCATTTCCAGCGCGCCGCCGAGATGTTCCCAGCTCCATGCGTCATCTGGAACCAATACAACGCACAGTCGCGTCATCCGCTCGGTGTTGGTCCAATCGCCCGATCGTTCGTACGCGTAAGCCCTTCGACGCAAGTAGTAAGCGAGCCACTCCCGACTGAGCTTAAATGCTGCATACATAAGTGCGATGCAGGCAAATGCCGTGAGGCATACACATGCAACACGCCTACGTCTGTTTATTCCTGTCCGCATGGAACGACATGGGGTCAGGTCCACCTATTATGTGATGAGGCACCGGTGTCAGGTCCCATCATAAAACAGATTGGTTCCCAGCTTACTTTTAACCACTCGCCCCCACCCTAAGTCGTTGCGCAATTTAGTTCAAGATTGCGGTCATTGCCGTGAAGACGTGGGTTGTGATCTAACAGATTGTTGCCGGTGCGTTAGTTTGGAGGTGTGGCCGCTGCGTGTTGCCGCCTAAAGCTGTCCCGGAACTTAAAGAATGCGCCGACTATGCCGGAGCAAACGGCCAACAGACCAATGATCAACAGGGGAGTTACCACGAAGCGTAGAAAGAATGCGTCAGCTTTGTCATTCGGCGTCCTTCGATATAGCCATTTACGCTTCATGGCACGATGCCGCAATATAGCTAGTCCTCCGGGCAAAGTCGAGTTGTGGATGCTGCCTAAAGTCGAGCGACGCGTAGCCGGCTCGTGCGCAGTTTCACCGCCGATGTTTGTTGGGTCAGACGTTGGTCGCGGTCGGGATCAGCCGTACAACGCTTGCAGAACGTCCCGGGGATTACGTGAAGCGACTTTGAGGAGTGCGCGGGCCGGGGCGCGGGGTTGACGTTGCGATGTAGTGGCGCCCGTCCTGGGCGTGTCCCCATTTACGACGCCGGTCCAAGCCGCCGGGACGGCGGCAGCTACAATGATCTTTCTTCTGGACATCGGATTCCGATAATTGTATGATCCGGGGTGTGAGGCATCAGACAAGACGGCGCACGGAGTGCACGCCCTACCAAAAACCATTGTGAACGCCACGAGAGAGGAGAGAGACACCCATATACGTTTCTGCGAAACGAACCCATTTTGTTTTCGCACAGTTTTCGATGGATCGATTGTGTTTGCAGGAACTTATGCGGTTTGCAGACGAGTTTGCAAATGGGTTCGTTCTGGAAAACGAACCCATTTTGGAGGGGGTTTTTGGCGGATTTGGATGCCACAGGAGCGGAAAACAAAGCGAAATCTCGGATTGTGGAGGTACAAATATGGATTGGAGATTGCCGCGAAAACATCATCGCGGGTTTGCCGCAAACGACAGCGGCGTCTCGTCGGACTCGGCCCCGTCCGACTCGGCTTTCGGTCGGATGAAGTGCGCGGTCGGGAGACCGGCGCACAACGGACAGAAGACATTTGTGGAAATGAACGGCGCGCGGTTAGCAACCGCAGCTACAAGGGGACAGAATTATGACGGGCAATCGAACGACGGCGGTTCCGGCCCGAATTTTCTTGAAGTCACATCGGGTTCTGCTTACGCTCCGGGCAGTTCTTTGAGGTGCATTTATGTCTCAACACGTCGGTGCAGGGAACGCCGTGAGATTCGGCGACAGTGGCGCTGCTGTAACTGGTTACGAAAGCCCAACCCCGAAAATATTCGGGGTGAAGAGCCATCCAAACGGAGAAGGCGGGCGAGTAGGTCTGAAGCCAGAAGTCAGAATAACGGCCGACGCGTGATCCAACAATCCTTCGAACCAAAGGAGATCGTGTCATGTTCCGTCCCCAGGCCGTTGTTGTTTCTGCCGCAGTCTTTTGCTGGGCAGCGTTTGTTTCCGCGTCCACTCAAGCCAGCTCTTTCGCTGACTTCGTCGTTTCGTACAACCCCGGTACCAGCCCCGCGGCTGGTTTCACCAATACAACCGCGGTCCTCGGTGCGCCGACCGCTTCGGCAACAGTCACCGCTCCACCTTTCCAAAAAACCCAGATTCTCAGCCTGGGTTTCGGAGGTTCCTTGATCGTGGGGTTCAATTCGCCCGTCAGTAACAATCCGGCTAATCCATTCGGATTGGACTTCACGATCTTCAACAATTCGTTCTTTACCCTGTCGGGCAGTACTATTAATGGAGTCTTCACTCATGCGGGGTTGACCGTCTACGCCAGCCAGGACGATACGAATTTTTATCTCCTGAGCAGTTCCACCAATAACGGGGCCGGAGGTTTGTATCCTACGGCAGGCGCTGGCAATCCATTTCTGCCAGTCAACCCGGCGCTTGGCCTGTCGGCTTTTACGGGTGGAACAACATCGAACGCGTTGGCGTTGTACAACGGTTCTGCCGGAGGCGCTTCCTATGACCTCAGCAGCGCCATCGACACGAACAGCAATCCGGTGAACCTGAACTGGATCTCTTACGTGGAAATTATCAACACTTCCACAAATTCTGTCGGGGAAATCGACGCGTTCGCGGTCGTTCCCGAGCCATCGTCTCTCATACTTGTCGTCACCGCATCCTTGGGTGTGTTCGTGTTCAAGCGTCATCGCCGGCTTGTGTTGGGATTGGCCATCGCTGCATTTGCCGCGCAGTCAACTCTCGCCTCGACCAGCCTCACTGAAAACTTCTCCAGCAATCCGTTTGGCACCTGGTCATTCGGAATCGGAGACAACAGTAACAATCAGTTTACCTGGACCAATACACCCGGCGTTTACACCGGAGACTCAAACGGCGAACTGGACGTGCATCTGAATTCGTCCCTGCCGACGGCGCGGCTCCAGCGCCCGCTCGGCGTCATGGTGACGGACACCAACGACTTCACGCTCACCACGCGCTTTAGTTTTCACATCATCAGCGCGCCGGGTGAGCAAGGGATGCAGATCGCCTTCGGGCTTGTGAACAGTTCGCTCACCGGCGGCGACCGCACCGGCACCTCCACCAACTTCAATAGTGACAACACATTCCACACCGTCGAGTTCAACTACTTCCCGAATGTCTCGACTTTCTTTAACTCAGGACCGACGCTCACGCCCGCAGTGACCGGAGCGCAGACCACCAGCAACGCCGATGCATTCGGCAATTTTGCTTCGATCTTCGGCCCGGATTCCGATCTCGGTGATAACACCAACGGTGTCACGGAGTTGCCGCAGGACGTCACGCTGGAAGCCACGCTGGCCTATGACGGCGCGAGCAAAACGCTGGCGCTGACAGTAAGCCAGGTGAATTCCAACGGCACGCTCACGCTCATCGACACGGAAGTGCCCTCGATGGATCTTGTCGCGAACGGTTACAACACCAACTTCCCTTTCAGGGTCGATACCCTGGCGATCATGGCCTATCAGGATGGGTTTACCACCACGAACGATCCATCCCTGGTCGCGGATCTGCGGTTCCAGGGATTTGATTTCACGACATCCGCCTCCGCGCCCCAGCCGCCGGGCTTCGTGTCGATCAGCATCGTTGGCACAAATGTCTCCCTGGCCTTCCCCACGATCGCCACCTCCCTTTACGATGTTCAGAGCAGGACCGACCTTGCGTCCGGATCCTGGAGCACTATTGCGAGCAACATCGTCGGCACAGGCGGGTTGGTAACTAACATCGATGTTGGCGGGGCCGTGGTGCCTCGTCGGTTTTACCGGGTTGGCTTACAGACCAATTGAGTGAGCCCAATATGAAGCGTCGAGGATTCACGCTGATCGAACTGCTGGTGGTCATCAGCATCGTGGGCCTGTTGGCGGCGATGCTGCTGCCCGCGCTCAAACAGGCGCGCGAATCAGCGCGCGCCTCTTCCTGCGCATCCAACCTCCGCCAGATGGGGTTGGCGACCCAGATGTACGTGGACGATTACGGAAGATACTTTACCTATTTCACCATGCAGGGGGCAAATCGGCTGTGGTATTTTGGCCTGGAGTCACCCTACAACTTCAACGGGCCACCGGGCTCGCGTCACATCGACCTGACAAAGGCGAAACTTTATCCGTACATCCAATCGCTGCATGGGGTCGAGGTCTGCCCCAGCTACAATTATCGCTCGCCGTTGTGGCGACAAAAGTTCGACCAGATCACGTACGGCTATGGTTTCAACATCTACGGCCTCACCACGAACAACGTCGGCAGAACCCAGTCCGACGTGCGCAATCCGTCACGCATCATCTGTTTCGCGGACACGGCACAGATCAACACGTTTCAAGCACCGGCGTCACTGGCTCACCCCATGTTGGAGGAATCTTATTTTGTCGAGTACTCGAACCTGGTGATCCCGACCACGCATTTTCGGCACAACGGCTTTGCCAACGTCCTGTTCTGCGACAGCCACGTCGAACCCATGGCCTTGGCTCCAGGAACGATCGACACCCACCTGCCGCAGGAAAAAATCGGCCGTCTCAACGCAAACGGGGATACGACTTTATTTTGGTAAAGGAACGCAAATCTCCACGCAAAGAACCGCCGCACGCTCGACTATGCGCCGATTCGCTCTTTGATCCGTCCCGCGATTTCGTCAGCGAACGATTTGATCTGGTTGTGGTCGGGGCCTTCAATGAGGAGGCGGGCTTTGGGTTCCGTGCCGGAGTAACGGAGCAGGACACGGCCCCGGCCGTTGAGTTTGCCTTCGACCTCTTTGACGAGCTGCATCACGTCAGGAAGCGTGTCCCACGCGGGCTTGTCTTTCACTCTCACGTTCACCACGACCTGCGGAAACTTGGTGCACACCTTGCGCAGTTCACTCAACGTCTTGCCGGTGTCCATCATAATGCGCAACACTTGCAGCGCGCTGACGATGCCGTCGCCGGTGGTGGTGAAGTCACGGAAGATCATGTGGCCGGATTGCTCGCCGCCGACGTTCAGGTCGTCCTGCAGCATCCGCTCGATAACGTAGCGGTCACCGACCTGTGTCCGCACGACCTCCCCGCCGGCCTGGTGAATCGCGTGGTCGAGTCCGAGATTGCTCATTACGGTGGCCACGAGTGTGTTCTTCTTGAGCGAGCCGCGCGCGAGCCAATCCAACGCCGTGATCGCCAGCACGTCGTCGCCGTCGACGAGATTGCCCGCTTCATCGCACAACTGGACTCGGTCGCCATCCCCGTCGTGCGAGAGGCCGATGTCGGCTCCGTGTTCGCGTATCGCGCGGCAAACCACATCCGGATAGGTGCTGCCGCATTCCTTGTTGATGTTCGTGCCGTCGGGAGTGTCGTTGAGCACGGTGACTTTCGCGCCCAACTCACGCAAGACGCACGGGGTGCTCTTGTACGTCGCGCCGTTGCCCGCGTCCACCACGACGCGCAGGCCCTCCAGCGTCATCCCTTTGGGAAAAGCCGCCTTCACAGACTCGACATACCGGCCGAGCGCGTCATCGATGCGCATGGCCTTGCCGATGGCATCGGCGGTCGGGCGAATCTTTTCGATCTTGCCGCTGAAAACCAAATCCTCGATCTCCTTCTCGATCGCGTCGTCGAGTTTGTAGCCATCATCACGAAAAAACTTGATACCGTTGTCTTCGTAAGGATTGTGAGAAGCGGTGAGCACGATCCCCGCGTCGGCGCGTAGCGAGCGCGTCGTGTAGGCGACGCCAGGGGTTGGCAGCGGACCGATGAGGAGCACGTCCACTCCCATCGAAAGGATGCCGGCGGAGACGGCGTTCTCCATCATATAGCCGCTCAGCCGCGTGTCCTTGCCGACAACGATCTTATGGCGGCCGTGCCCCTTGGCTACCGGAGTGCGCGTCTTGAAAACATGCGCTGCCGCGCGGCCGAGCTTCAGGGCCGTTTCCGAGGTGACCGGCTCGACGTTGGCCACGCCGCGGACCCCGTCGGTCCCGAACAACTTCTTGTCATTCCCCATAAATTTTACGGCCTTTGTTCTATACCCCGCCCCGGCGTGGTGTCAACCGAGCGCCCCACGCCAATCCGTACGTCCACCTCCACCCAATGCCGCTGCGCAAGCCGCTCGGGAAACGCCAGCGGTGTCAACTCAACGCGCTCGCGAAACGAGGTGTGCCGCCCTGTTACGTCGATGGGCAGGGTGGTGATATTGGCCATTCCGCTCAGGAGTGTCTTCGGTCCCCTCACTTTTACGGTCTCGGGCTGGGTAATCACGCGTTCGACGGACAAATTGGGAGGCAGTTCGCCGCCGAGTTGTGGCTGCACCGGCAGGTTGCGCTCAATCATTTCGTCAACGTTGACGGTCACTTCCGCCGGATCGACTTCCGTCACCTGCACGCGCGGAGGATGTCGGACCGAGGACGGTGAGAGCCGCATGGTGATTGATCCCAATTGGTTGGTCCGGGTCAAATCCACCACCGCGGACAAATCCTGCCGCGAGACTTGCCGCACGTCCTCGCGCGTGCCGCGCACGGTCACATTGACCGTCGCGGTGCTGGTGGCCAGCACGGTCAATCCCGTCTTCACCTTGACCTCCAACGGCACGCCGTTGATCGGGCGCCTGTCGCTGGTGATGCCCTTGACGAAAAACCACGCGCACGTCGCCAATACCAACGACGCCACTTTGAGACCCGCGTTATTGGAGATCCAGCCCATTAACGCCGTGCCTCCCCGTGCCGCTCTTCACTGTGCTCCGCTTCCGTCTCCGCGTGGTCACTGAATCCCTCAGCCGTAGTGTCGATCACTTCTCCGGTTCCCGACCGTGTCTCACGGACCGACAGACTGCTGAACACACGCCGTCCCAGTTCCGCCAGCCAGTTGCCGCGACGAGGAACGGAGATCAACGTCGTCGCCAGGAACGCCCGCAAACCGTCGGGATCGAGCCCCTGCACCAAATGGCCGCGGTGGGCGACGGAGATTTCGCCGGTCTCTTCGCTCACCACCACCACGACGGCATCCGAATCCTCGGTCAATCCCATCGCCGCACGGTGGCGCATCCCCGTACTCGCGCTCAACCCCTGCCTCTGTGTCAACGGGAACACGCACGCCGCCGCCACGATCTGATCGCCGCGCAAGACCACGCCACCGTCGTGCAAAGGCGTGTTTGGGAAGAAAATTGTCGTGAGCAACTCCGGGGTGGCCTTCGCGCCAATCGGCACCCCGGTATCGGAGACGCCCCGGAAACCAATTTCGCGTTCGACTGCCATCAGGCCACCGCAACGCTTCTGCGACAGTGAGCGCGCGGTTTCCACCAGGACGTCGATCATCTCTCCGCGTTGCTTGGGACTCGAGAACAATTGGCGGCTGCCGACCTCCGCGAGGGCCCGCCGCAACTCGGGCTGGAAGATGACCAACACAGCGATGGCGAGGAAGGTGAAAAAGCGGCCGAGAATCCAACTGATCACGTCCAACTCGAACAGTTGCGTCAGGCCCACAATGACGAGCAGGACGATGATAAAACCGGTGAGCACCGCTGCCCCGCGCGTCCCGCGGAACAGCAAAAACATATAGTAAATGAATGCCGCCAGCAGCGCGATCTCAAAGACCGGCTTCCAGTACGCGGCGATAAATTCTGGAATGGTTTCCATTGATTGTTATCGGGCCTGCTGCACAGCTTCCACCATTCGCACCACGTCAGACATCTCGGCCACGTCGTGCACACGCAGGATGCGTGCCCCGTGTGCCACGGCCCACGCGACGGTGGCGGCTGTTCCCCAAAGCCGGCCATTTGCCTCACGCGCCGGCCCGGCTCCGACCGGGACGAGCACCTTGCCAATGAATGACTTCCGCGATGTGCCCACCAGCACCGGACAGCCCAACGAGCTGAATTCCTCCAGGTGCGCGAGCAATCGCAAGTTATCCGCTACAGTTTTGCCGAAGCCGATACCGGGGTCAACGGCGATTTGTGTTTTTTTTAGCCCCTGCGCCTCGGCAAACGCGATTCGACCCGCCAGGAATGAGATTACTTCCGCGACCACGTCATCGTAACGCGGTTGTTGTTGCATCGTTTGCGGCGTCCCTTGCATGTGCATCAACACCAAGCCGGCCCCTGCGGTGCACACAGTTTCGGCCATCCGTGGATCGAACCGCAACGCGCTGACGTCGTTCACGATGCGCGCGCCCGCCACCAGTGCCTTCTCCGCAACCGCAGCTTTCGTTGTGTCCACGGAGATGACCAAATCCCGCAAACATTCGATCACCGGCAGGACACGGCCCAATTCCTCATCCGTGCTCACGGACGTGGCGCCCGGCCGCGTGCTTTCCCCGCCAACATCGATGATGTCGGCCCCCGCTTTGGCCATGTCACGGGCGTGCGCAACAGCGCGGTCAACATCGAGAAATTTCCCGCCGTCGGAAAACGAATCGGGGGTGACGTTCAGTACGCCCATGGTGAGCGCGCGCGAAGTGTCCCATTGAAATGTCGCCGCCACACACCCAGCTTACGCTACACGAAGACATACATAAACTGGAAAAACCTTGCCGGGCCGACGCGTCTTGTTAACGTGTGACGACACATGGCACTTCCCAACCCATTCAGAGCCGTGGTCCTCGAGAACTCAAACGGCACTGTCCGTGCCGTAGTTAAGGAACTCCCTGTCAATTCCCTGCCGGAAGGTGACGTTCTTGTTTCCGTTGCCTATTCGAGTTTGAACTACAAGGACGCGCTCGCTGTCACCAACCGCGGCAAGATAGTGCGTCGGTTCCCGATGGTACCGGGCGTTGATTTCTCCGGCGTTGTAGCGGAGGCAACAGCAGGGCCGTTCCAACCCGGCGATCCGGTCGTGCTCACCGGCTGGGGTGTGGGCGAGGAACATTGGGGCGGGTTCGCACAACTCGCGCGCGTGAAATCGGAGTGGCTGGTACCGTTGCATCAGGGATTGACATCAAAACAGGCCATGCAGATTGGCACCGCTGGCTTGACGGCAATGTTCTGCATCATGGCGCTGGAGGAACGTGGTGTGCGACCTGACAAGGGCGAGATCATTGTTACAGGTGCAACGGGAGGCGTGGGTTGTGTTGCGGTGGTGTTGCTGGCAAAACTCGGATACCGCGTTGTCGCCTCGACCGGCAAAGCCGACGCGCACGAGTTCCTGCAATCTCTTGGCGCACATGAGGTCATTGACCGTAGTGAGTTGGTCGCCCGGAGTGACAAGCCGCTGGAGCGGGGACGGTGGGCGGGAGCGGTGGATTCGGTCGGCGGGGAAACGCTCGCCGCATTGTTGCGACAGATGGACCGCGAGGGCTGCGTGACGGCGGTCGGCCTGGCGGGCGGCGCGGAACTTCATGCAACCGTTTACCCATTTATTTTGCGTGCGGTGAGCCTGGTTGGTATTTCTTCCGTGTACACAGCTACGGAACGCCGACGCGCAGCGTGGACACGGCTGGCGAGCGAATTACCAATGGAAACACTCGATCGTCTGACCCGGACAGCGCGACTGATCGACATGCCCGCGCTGTGTGAGCAGATGATCGACGGAAAACTTCGCGGTCGCGTGGTGATCGATGTGAACGCGTGAACCGACCGCGAAACGCTCAGGCATTTGCCGGCGACGGCCCAATGCCGGGCGCTGGGAAAGCTTCGGGCTTGGGCTCTCCCTTGGCCTTCTCAGGCTGGGGCGCTGCCGGGACGGACGCCGACAGTCCCGGAGGACGGGCGGGCGGGTTCTGGAGCTTGCCGGTATCAATGATTTCGGTGATCTCCGTCGCGTCCAGCGTCTCATATTCCAGCAACGCTTCGGCCAGGGCGATCAGCTTGTCCCTGTTGGACACGAGAATCTCCTTGGCACGGGCATAGGCCGCGTCGATGATCCGCCGCACTTCTTCATCGATGTCGCGAGCGGTTTGTTCGCTCACTTCGCGGCCCTTGAAAAGGTCGCGGCCCAGGAACATGTGCTCTTCGTGTTCGCTGACGTTGACCATACCGATCTTCTCGCTCATGCCCCATTCCGTGACCATCTTGCGGGCGATGTGCGTGGCCTGCTTGATGTCGCCCGAGGCACCGCTGGTGGAATCACCGAAGGTCAACTCCTCCGCAATGCGGCCACCCATGATACCGGCGACTTCATCGAGCAACTGCTTCTTGCTTTCGTGATATTTGTCCTTCAACGGCAACGAGAACGTGGCGCCCAGGTACATGCCGCGCGGAATGATGGTGACTTTGTGCAGCGGCTCGGTGAAGTCGAGCTTGAACATTACCAATGCGTGGCCGGCTTCGTGATAGGCTGTGACCTTCTTGTCTTTCTCGTCCATCACGCGGCTGCGTCGCTCACGACCCCAGCGCACCTTGTCGCGGGCTTCTTCGAGTTCTTCCATCCCGACGCCCTTCTTGTCATTGCGGGCAGCCAGCAGCGCCGCCTCGTTGATGAGGTTGGCAAGGTCGGCACCGGAGAAGCCGGGTGTCCCGCGGGCGATGACGGTAAAGTCAACGTCTTTGGAGAGCTTCACGGCGCGGGCGTGAACTTTCAAAATCTCTTCGCGACCCACGAGGTCGGGCATATCGATGACGATCTGGCGGTCAAAACGTCCCGGGCGCAGCAACGCCGAGTCCAGCACGTCAGGCCGGTTCGTGGCCGCAATGATGATGACGCCTTCCTGCGTGTCGAAACCGTCCATCTCGACGAGCAACGCATTGAGCGTCTGCTCGCGTTCATCGTGGCCGCCGCCGATGCCGCTAAATCGCGAGCGGCCGACCGCATCGATTTCATCGATGAAAATGAGGCAGGGCGCGTTCTTCTTGCCCTGCTCGAACATGTCGCGCACGCGGCTCGCGCCGACGCCGACGAACATTTCCACGAAGTCCGAGCCGCTAATGCTGAAAAACGGCACGTCGGCTTCTCCCGCGATGGCCTTTGCCAGGAGGGTTTTGCCCGTTCCCGGCGGGCCGACCATCAACACACCTTTCGGGATGCGACCACCGAGCCGCTGGAATTTCTTCGGGTCTTTAAGGAATTGGATGATCTCCTCGACCTCTTCCTTGGCCTCCGCCATGCCGGCGACTTCCTTAAAGGTGACTTTGTTCTTGTCGCGGCTCAGCATGCGGGCTCGTGACTTGCCGAAACTCATGGCCCCTTTACCGGCGAGCTTGATTTGGCGGATAAAAACAAAATAGATGACGGCGAAAATCAAGATGAGGGGCAACAATCCCGAACTCATAATCGCCATCCACCACTGGTTGGCCTCGGTGTACTCCAGCGAGATGTTGTGCGCCTTGAAAAACTTGTAGATCTCGTCGCTGTATTTGACTTTCGCCGCGAAATTGACGTCTTTCTGTTCAACGCCGTTCTTGGCCGGTACCGAATAGGTACCTTTGATGGTATCCAGCGAAGTCACGCCGAAAACGACGGTGACCTTTTTGCCGACGACGCCATCCTCGACCTTTTGCTCCAGTTGGCCTTCGGAGATTTCTTCGACGTTGTCCTGCTGGGATTGGCGCAACTTCCAGAACAGCGGCACCATAATCAGGACGACCACCCAAATGAGTATCACCCGGTAGGGAAACCGCGGATCGCGGTTGTCGCCAGGGCGTTTCAGTCGGGGCAACCGACCCTTTTTATTGTCGTTATCTTCCATTGTGATAAATCCACCCTAATTTACTTCACCGGAGGGCATCGCGCCACGGCAAAAAAGTTGGGTCAACCTAGCACACGCCTCCGGCCAATGCAACAGGATAGGTTTACGCGGGCGTGGCTTGCTGTTATGATACCAAGCCACGCATGGTTATTGTCCACTCCCCTCGCTGCCTCGATTATGCCGCGGCTGGCCATCCCGAAAGCCCGGAACGCGTCCGCTCCACTGTTGCCCAGCTACAGCGTGAATTTCACACGTGGATGTTGCCCACGCCGTGTTCCGACGAGGACATCCTGCGCGTCCACACCCGCGAACTCCTCGACGCCGTGCGTCTGGGCTCATTCACGGATGCGGACACTCCGTTCTTCCCGGAAATCCCCGAGATTGCGAAACTCTCGGCGGGCGCCGCCATTGGCGCCGTCGAACAAGCGCTCGCCGGCCGACCGGCATTTTCCGTGATGCGCCCGCCCGGTCACCACGCGGAACGCAACCGCGTGATGGGCTTCTGCTATTTCAATAACATCGCCATTGCGGTCGCCCGGGCGCTCCGCCTTTCACCCCACATACGGCACGTCGCCATCCTCGATTTCGACTGTCATCACGGGAACGGCACCGAAGATATTTTTCGCGGCGATGACCGGGTCATGTTTGTCTCCTTGCACCAATCCCCGTGCTATCCCGGCACCGGCCTCACCACCCAAGGCAATTGTCTCAATTATCCACTGCCGCCGGGCACCCGGCCCGCGCAATTTCTAGCGATATTGGACGAGGGCCTCAACCACATCCGTAATTTCCAGCCGGACTTGCTCGCGGTCTCCGCGGGATTCGATGCCTATAAAAATGATCCGATCACCAACATGGATTTGGAGATCGATACCTTCCGCGAAATCGGCCACCGCATCGCGGCGGTTACGCAACCGGCATCGAACGCGTCGACGCTGCCCTATTTTGCTGTACTGGAGGGCGGATACTCCCGCGATTTCGCGCGGTGCGTGGAGGCCTTCGTGAGCGGATGGGAGCGGCACTAAGATTCCGTCTCGACGCAGGCAAATCTGCTGTGCGAAAGTAGTGAAAGCTGCGGTGAATCTGACAATGTGCGTACCGACCGAAAATACCACAACCACACCGTGCCCGTCCGACAGAGGTCTGTGGCTGGCTGTCGTCTGCATGGTCGCCATACTGACCGTGTTGCGCTTCTCGCTCTGCGGCATCGTCGAATTGCTACCCGAAGAAACGTATTATTGGACCTATGCGCAACATCCGGCCTTTGGCTACTTTGACCATCCGCCGATGGTGGCCTGGATCATTACGGTCGGGACGACGCTGTTTGGCGATACCGCATTGGGCGTGCGCAGCGTGACGTTTCTGCTTTGGGTGGCGTCCGCCGGTTTGCTGTTTCTTACGGGCCGGATGTGGTTTGGGCGACGAACGGCACTGGCGGCGACGCTGTTTTTCACTCTGCTACCGATTTACGTCGGGATGGGCCTGATCGTGACTCCGGACGCGCCGCTCGTGTTCTTCTGGGTGGCGACGTTATATATGATGTCGAAGGCGTTACATACTGGCCGTGGCGGTTACTGGCTGCTGGCGGGCGTGACATTCGGCGGCGCGCTGCTCTCCAAGTACTACGCGCTCCTGCTCGCGCCGTCGTTGCTGTGGTTCCTGTTACTGTCACCCAACCACCGCCACTGGCTCCGTCGCCCACAACCATGGCTGGCATTGCCGATAGCGCTGGCAGTATTCAGTCCTGTAATCATATGGAATGCGCGGCACCATTGGGTTTCGTTCCTCTTTCAGTCCACGCGCACCGCGGGACCCCAGAAGAATACCCTGCGCAATATGTCCCTGTTCTGGCTTGTGCAGCTCGCCATGCTCACCCCGCCTTTCTTTGCGCTGTTCGCGGGCGCGGCGACGCGCGGAATCCGCCGTGGCTGGCTGCAGCGCGACGACCACTGGAATTTCGTCGCTTCGTTTTCACTGCCTCTCTTTTTCCTCTTCGCCGCCGCCAGTTTCAAGACGGAGATCCATGTGAACTGGACCGCCCCTGCGTTCCTGACGTTGGCGATCGGCGGGGCGTCGATTCTACTGGAAGGCCTCGGCTACGCGGATCCGACGCGGGCGAAACGCTGGCGCGCGGGCGCGTGGGGGACGATTGCGCTGTGTGCACTGGCCATTGTGCTTGGACATACGAGCCTTGCCTGGGGATTCCCCCGGTTCCTGGCGTACACACACGCGGGCGGCTGGCAGGCAACCGCGCAACAGGTGGACGCCATGCGCACACGGATTCGAAATGAAACCGGCAAGGAACCCTTTGTGCTGGGGATGGAAAAGTATGGCGCCCCGGAAGTAGGTTTCTACCTGCACCAGCCCGATGAATGCGTCAACGCGTACGCGTTGGGTGCGCCGGGGTTGGGCTACCGTTACTGGACGGACCTCGGGAAGTTCGAGGGCCGACCCGCCGTGGTTGTGTTTCCCAAACCCCCCGGCAATTTGCTGGGCCAACTTCGCCTGCATTTTGACCATGTGGGTGAACCAGAGCATTCACAGGTGCGGGCGGGCGGAACACGCCAGCGCCACATGTATCTCGTTAGCTGCACAGGGTACCATGCCAAGGAACAACCGTCTTCGAGTTCACGGTGAAGTTGACAGGGACCCCTGATGAACGGGCTGTGGTGGCGAAATCGCCCTTTCGTTTCTGCGCGTTTCGTTGTATCATTTACCGTGAAATTGCTGAGGTTGCATCATGGGTGAGTTGCCCAAAGGGATTTCTGTCGGCTGCGCGAACAATCGAGTCCACGCCCGCGTGGTGGGCCGTGGAACTTTCCAGAACAGCCAGCCGCTGCGCCAGTTCGCCGAGGAGAAGATCGACCAGGGGCAGGAAGAATTCGTTGTCGATCTCGGCGCCTGTCAAGGTATGGACAGCACCTTTCTGGGTATGTTGGCGGGTATTGGACTGCGGCTGCGGCAAAACGGCACGACAGCCTCCGTCCACATCGTGAACATCAACGCTCATAATATGGATCTGCTCCAGACGCTCGGACTGGATCGGCTGTTTCTTATCAATGCCGACGCACCCGCGTCTCTGTCCGAAGCCGAGTATCACCTGTTGCCTGACACCGACATCACGCAACTCGAACATCCGTTGGACAAGGGTGAGACTACCGATTTGGTGATCGAGGCTCACGACAACCTCGCTCGCGTCGACCCACGCAACACGCCAAAGTTCAAGGAGCTGGCCCGGTTTTTGCGCGAAGCCGTCGAGCGTCGCCACCCTAATGGTCTGGAGAAGAAGTAAACCCGCGTATATGCGAAACGAACAAGCCATCACCTCCAGCGGCGACATCCCTCTGGCAATCCGGAGGACGCGACGCATATGAGGGATTTCCGGATCGATCAAGAGTCTCGCGGCCCCGTGCATCTCGTCCGTCTGACCGGATCGCTGGACATGTATTCGTTCCCGCGACTCGAGTCCCAGCTCAATACCTTGTTTCAGCAAGGCCGGTATTCCCTGATTCTGGATTGCCGGGATCTCGATTATATCGGGAGCGCGGGCCTCGGCGCGCTCATCGGCTTTGCCAAACAGGCGCGCGAGCACAACGGCGATCTCCGCCTGCTCAGCGTGCCCGAACGCATTTATAAAATAATCGAGCTTCTCGGCTTTACGAAAGTTCTCCAGGTCCACCATACCGAGGACGATGCAGTCACCAGTTTTCAAGCGAAGTGAATCATAAATATTTTAAGGCCGCATGGAGTTACCCGAAAACATTCGTCACGAAGAATCAGCGGACAGGCTTTTTATCCAGACGCCGGGCCACGGCAGTTATCTCGCCTATATCCGCGCGATCGTCGGGGACCTCGCCCGCAAGGTCGGGTTTAACGAGGGCGAGGCCGCCAAGGTTGAAATGGCAGTTGACGAAGCGTGTTCCAACGTTGTCCGTCACGCCTATTCGTCGGGCAAGGAATGGTGCTGGCAGCAGCGCGACCCCGAAATCCGGCTCAGCATCCGCGTCGAGGACGGCCGCCTGGTCATTGAGATCAATGACCACGGCCAGCGCTTCGACTTCGCCAATTACCGGCACCCCAGTCTGGATGACTGCCTGCGGGAAATGAAACCCGGTGGCTACGGCATCTGGATCATGCGCAATTTCATGGACGAGGTGCAGTACGATTCCAGCAACCAGACCGGCAATACCCTGCGGATGGTCAAATACTTGAAAAAACCCTAGCTCTCCGCCATTGTAGTCCAGAAGTTTTTTATGAGCAAAAAAGACAAATACGCAAAACCTGCGCCGCCGGTGGACACGGATGAAAGTACGCCTGCGACAGATGACGAAACCACGACAGAGGTCCAGCCCGATTCCATTTCCGTGGAAGAATTGGAGGACTTGAAGACCAAAGCGGCGAAGGCCGACGAGAACTGGGACAAATATCTACGCGCCGTCGCCGACCTTGATAATTACCGCAAGCGGGTCGCCCGCGAAAAGGAGGAACTTGCCCGCTTCACCTCCGAACGCGTTGTCAGTGCACTATTACCCGCACTCGACAACCTCGAGAGGGCCATTGAAGCCGCACAGGCGCACGGCGCGGAAAACTCCTCCCTCCTGGAAGGCCTCACCCAGGTCTACAACCAATTTCGCCGGACGCTCATGGAGTTCGGCCTCCAGGAAATTATCACGGGCGCCGGCCAGCCTTTCGACCCGAACCTCCACGAAGCCGTCAGTCAGGTCGACTCTGCCGCACACGCGGAAGGCCACGTTATTGAGCAACTTCAGCGTGGCTACAAACTCGCCGACCGTCTGCTGCGTCCCGCGCGCGTCGTCGTTAGCAAAGGCTTGCCCGACCCGGCGGGTCCCGACCCTGAAATTTCCGAATGACCAAGCGCGATTATTACGAGGTGCTCGGGGTTGCGCGGGAGGCTTCGGACGAGGAACTCAAGAAGTCCTACCGCAAGCTTGCTCTCAAGTACCATCCCGACAAGAACCCGGGCAACAAGGAAGCCGAGGAGAAGTTCAAGGAACTTGGGGAGGCGTACGAAGCGCTGAGTGATCCGCAGAAACGCGCCGCATACGACCGTTTCGGTCACGCGGCCTTCGGCCCGGGCTCCGGCGCCGGGGCTGGTCGCGGTGGTGGAGGATTTCACGATCCGTTCGAGATATTTCGCGATGTCTTCGGAGGCGGAGCAGGCGGTGGCGGCATCTTTGATGATTTTATTGAGCAGGCGTTCGGCGGCGGTGGCCGCTCCTCGCGCGGCGGCGGACAGCGTGGTAACGACTTGCGTTACGATTTAGAGATAGAACTCGAAGATACGGTGCACGGCTTGGAAAAGGAAATCACCTTTACCAAGCTCGATACGTGTACGGAATGCCACGGGCGCGGCGCGGCAGAAGGTTCCAAGGCCGAAACCTGTCCGACGTGTCGCGGCCAGGGCCAGGTGGCGCATTCGCGCGGCTTCTTCACCGTAGCGTCCACTTGCCCGCGCTGCAACGGTACCGGCCAGATTGTGAAGAACCCATGCAAGCGTTGCGGCGGTGAAGGGCGGATGCAGAACCGCACGAAACTGAAAGTCCGCATACCGGCCGGCATCGAAGATGGCTCGCGTCTCCGCAGTTCGGGCCACGGCGAAGCCGGCGTGCGCGGTGGCGCGTCGGGAGACCTGTACGTCGTCGTCCACATCCGGCCGCACGACATTTTTTCACGCCATGGCGATGACCTGCTTTGCGAAGTCCCGATCAGTTTCCCAACAGCAGCCCTGGGCGGCGAAATCGAAGTCCCGACGCTCAACGGCGCTGCCCGTTTAAAAATTCCGCCCGGCACGCAGGGCGCGACCCTCTTTCGCCTGCGCGGCAAGGGTTTGCCTAATGTGCACGGTCGCGGTCACGGCGACCAGCACATCCGTGTCCTCGTCGAAGTCCCGTCCCGACTCTCCCGCGCCCAACGCGAAAAACTTGATGAGTTCGCCGCGCTCGCGAGCGAGGACTCTTACCCGCAGTTGAAATCGTTCCTCGACAAGGCCAAGCGCTTTTTCGGCGGCAAATAGTCCATGCACCGGTTTTTCCTTCCGAATCTGCAAACGACCGTCCTCGGAGCGGAGGAGGCGCATCACGCGTTGCATGTGTTGCGGCTGAAGACCGGTGATACGGTCAACGTGTTCGATGGTCGTGGGCATGAGGCGCAGGCCTCGATCTCGCAAATCTCCAATCAATCTGTGCAACTGAAGTTGCTCACGCAGTCCAACGCCACGCCGTTGCCCTGCCGCATCACGTTGGCACAGGCGATCCCGAAAAAGAGCATGGATCTGATCGTGCAGAAAGCAACGGAGTTGGGGGTGGCAACGATTGTGCCATTGGTATCAGAACGTTCGGTAGTGAAACTCGACGACGATTCCAAGAAAGTGGAGCGTTGGCGGGAAATCGCGCTCGAATCGTGCAAGCAATGCGGCAACAACTGGCTCCCGGAAATTCAATCGCCGCGCAAGGCGCATGATTTTCTCGTGGCATTGCCGCAGTACGATCTCAAACTCATTGGCTCATTGCAGCCCGACGCCAAACCGCTGAAGAAGATCCTTGGCGACTCCGCAAAGCCGTCGTCCCTCCTGATTCTTATTGGTCCCGAAGGTGACTTCACTCCCGCCGAATTAGGTCTGGCGAAATCCGCTGGCTGCCTGCCGCTTTCGCTTGGCCCGCTCGTGCTCCGCGCCGAAACCGCGGCGATTTACACCCTCAGCATCTTGCATCACGAGTTGCAGAATCGGTAAAAAAACAGGTGTCCATGGCGTACACCATGGACACCGTTTCGAGGCGGTCCCGCAGTAAACAGGCGGACTAGAATCCGGCTCCGGCCCGTTCGGACTGCTTCGTAACTTCTTTCTGCTCTTCCCAAGCCGCTGTGCCCGCTTGATCGGACAGGGACAGCTGGAATGTGTAGGTCGATTGGCGAATGTTTCCCTGGCGGACGCGGTTCTCGATGATTTTGCCGGAGAGCGTGAAATCCGGGTCACTCAAGGCCCCGCCGGTGACATCGGTTGTCGCCTTGCCGCTTTTGTTGAGGGCTACGCGGATATTCTTGGTCAGTAGATCGGTATCCACCTGGCGCGTGGTGTTATTCACGATGCGCCCAACAACCATGACCGCAGGCTTGCGGGTGGATTTGTCAAGAACGCCCGAATTCAACAAGGATTGAATCATCTGGTCTGCCTGGGAGGCAAAATCGTCGGTGTCAATGCCCATGGAGGTGGCTTTGTTGGGTCCTTCCACAACGTGCGGCGAAGTAGCGCAACTGCTAAACGGCAGGGCGGCAAGGGCCGCGATAAAACAATGAACGAGGATTCGTTTTGTGCTCATGATCTGGGCTTCCTTTTGGTTTGTGGTTAACGTGGCTATTTACGGGCAAGCTGAATACGGAAATCCTTCACGGACTCGCTGGGCGCAATGGCCGTGATGTCCACGGTCTGGCCGGGCAGAATCTGGCGATTCATCCATCTCGAACTGGTGCTGCTGACGATCATGCCGTTGGCGTCGAACCACTCGATCAAGTAGGCAAAATTCTGGCTGGATGTGCTCCGGTTCAAGAGTTCCACCTGGATCTTCAAGAGGCCGGTGCTGATCGTGGCTTCATTCACCCCGATGACGCTGACCATGCGGTCGAGGGTCTGGTCCGTAATCACCCGACGATCGGGAACCATCTGGCGATTCCCCACGGGATCCTGCCGTTGAACGGTATTGACGCTGGCGCACGACGAAAGAAATGCGGTGGCGGCCACAGCCACCAAGCTCGACCAAGAAGTGTTTCTCATTATTTCAGTCTCCCTTGCGATACCAACAACGGGGTGCTTTCGTTGGCGGCCTTTACCCAAACCAAATTCACCGTTCCTTCGTTAACCGCCACGCTGGTCTTGTTCCCATTGGGCATCGCGAGTTCGATCTTTCGATCCGCGGGCGTGGAGATGTGGCAAAAATAATATTCCTTGGGCAACGAGCCCCAGCAGCGCAAGTCGGCATGATTGACTGTTCTTAACCAGGTCTCAACAGCGAGACCGGCCACGGCGCCACCAATGCCGCCAAACCCGCCCTTTTTCGCCGCGTTGCCAGCCACCCCGCGCGCAAAATAGGCCGTCAGGGTCGTTGTCATCACCAGGGGCCATTCATCCTTGAACTCGTGGGCCACAACACTGTCCGTGCTCGACAGCAACGCGGCCGTTGCATTCGTGCCGCTGGCGCTCACGGTAAACGGCGTCACGGCCTTGTTCTGGAACCTCAGCTTCGGGAAGGCAACGCTGGCATTCCTCACGCTGCCCATGCCCTGGCCCCCGGCCATATACGCCGGGGTGTTGAGGTGCGTCTCTTCCCGGACCGGTGCTTTGCCGGCTTCAAATATCACATAAGTCATCGGCCCCGGGGATTGGCCGGCCTGTGCGTGGATAACCGCGTCGATATCATCATTGATAAACCGGCTGTCGCCCGACATCGCGCGGACGCGATCAAAGGATTTATGCGACCGTTCGTAATCGGAACTGCCCGAGGCCTGGGTCATGAAGAACAATCCATCCAGGTACACCGTCAGGGGATTGACATAGTCTGCATAGAACTTCATCCCGTCCAGGTCGCCGTACTCCTTCTTCGTCTCGCTCTGGAATTGTTCGTCGCTCTGGACCTTGTCCGTGTCGGCCTGGTTTTGCTGCTTCCCGGCCTTTTCCCGGGCTTTTTCCAAGCGAGCGGCATTCAACTCGACCGCTTCCCGCTGGCGCTCCAGTGCCCGGTTCAATTCCACGCGCGCCTTGTCGTACTGGCCCAATTGGATGTAATTCAGGGCCTTGTAGGTGTTCATCAAAATCTTGTCGGAAGCGTGACCTTCATAGGTCAACGAGGATGGCCCTAGGATGGTGGTCTTGGCCGTATCCGACACCTTGACCTTGGCCTGGTCATCAAAGAAGTTGATGCGATCCTCAGCGAGGTCGAAAGCCTGGTTGCTCTGTTCGTACTTGCCCGCGCACCTCCACGCCGCGCCTTCTTCCAGCTTCAACAGGATCCCGTCCTTGGAATCAGCGATCTTGCCCGCCTTCTTTGCGCATTGTTCGGCAGTCTGCTCGTAGCTGGCTTGATTCTGCGCCCGGCCCGTGATGGTGAGGCTGAGCAGCGTCGTGAAACACAAACCGTAATGGAGGATTTTTCGTGTTCTCATTTTACGATATCGAACCCGCAACACAGTTTTTAGGGCTTGGGCATTCTCAAAATAGCGCCCGTGGCAATTCCGTTGTCCTCACCGACGACCTCAGCCGTGGAGAATTTCGGCTGAACGGCTGTCACCTTGACTTCACCGACCTTGGCTTCTTCTCGTCCAAGGGATTCTTTCGTGTCGGGATCGATCATTTCTTCACCGAGGGCGTAAACTCCCCAAACTTGTCCGGCGGCGATGCCCGTGCCGTCGCCGCGGTTGATCGTGACCTGCTTGTCACGTTTGGCGATGACCTTGGCCGGGAAGATCACGTCCGCCACGCGATTGGCGATCTTCTCCGCCATGGACCGGGCCACTCCCACCAACAACTCATCGCTCAAGGCCGCGTTTTCGTTCCCGCGCTTCAAGCTCAGTAGCCGTTGGTCCTTGCGGATTTGAAAATTCGTCGCCTCCAGCAGCTTTCCCGTGGTCGAATTGTAGATCTTGGCGACTGCCGAAAGACTGAGCACGCGAACCATCGCGCTTTGCCCCGTCTCGCCGACAATCGAGTTCTCGCTGAAATCCTTGAAGCCATCCACGCTGGTGACCAGCAGGTACTTCGCGCCCGCCTCTTTGAATTGTTTCGCCGCCGCCTTGTCGTTGGGGTCCACATTGCCCGAATTGGCGTACTGCTGCTCGGCATGCACTTCCTTGAGATCGCTGCGCGAGATCAACTCAAACTTCCGGCTGGCGTTGATGGCATCAATCAACTGCCCATCCAGCGACTCGATGACCTGTCGCATTTCAACGTCCTTGCCGTCCCGCTTCACGCTCTCGACCAACGACGGCGACGGCTTGACCGTCGAGACCCCCAGCGTGTCCTTGTCCGCCAGTACCGAGGGCACAGCCAAAACGGTCATCCCCAACACTGCCCAGATTAATTTGATCATCGGATTCTTCATGGATCCTCTTCGTGGTTCATTAGCCGTTGACAAATTGGAGGTCATCTCGCAGTTGCCTCAGCGGCCATTCTATTATAATGAATCTCAAAAAATGGTGCGGCGTTTCACGTCGACTTTGACGTCAGATTTCACGTCCACCTTGTACCCGCTCTGGCGGAACATCTGGGCGATCCCCCGAATCTTCTCCGCCTCGGCATCGGTCAATTTCTTGTTGTTCTCCAGGGCCGCCAGGAACGCGGTGTTGTCCTTCCAGCGCTGATACCCGGCCTCGGTCATCTGCAACGCCACCTTGAGTTTCTGGCCGTCGGTGAGGTTAATGGTGCGTTCCCAGGGTTTGAAAGCTTCCCGGCTCAGGCGGATCTTGTGTAATCCGGGCGCGGCCTTGAAGCTGGAGGGCGCCGAACCGATCACCACGCCATCCAGTTCCACTGTCACGTCCAGTGCCTGCACTTCCAGCTTATCCTTGCCGATCGATACATTGTTGCCATCGTCAAGTCGCACATCCGGAATGCTCATCGGCACATTCGCCAGGTCCTGCATCCCGCAAGCGATGCTGAAATCGACTTGATCCTTGGACAATGAAACCACCTTGATGTCCTTCTTCCCAACGCTTGCCGCCACCTGTTCACTGGCGTCATCCAGCAAACCATTGATGAGATCGCTGTCAACCTCCGAGGCGGTCTCCGAGTAGCGGATGGTCTTGCTCGTCTTGATCGTATCGCTGGCCAGCGTGCCGCCGTGCGTCGCATCGAGAATCTTGTAGGTTACGCGAAGATTGTGGATGACATTGACGGTCTTCTCGCCGTAGGCATCCGTGGCCCTCTTGTCGCTCCCGTAGGAGCTGATCGACGCCAAAATCAAATAGTCCACCCCCAACAACTGTCCCAGGCGCAGCACCGAGGAATTGTCGCTCAGCAATTGGTCGGCGTCGGTTGGCTTGCTATCCTTCTTCAAACTGCTTAACGCGTCCGTCGCCACCTCGCGGCTGATGACGGTGAATCCCTTCTCCGTAATGTGGCTGGTAATAAAATCTTCAAACGTCCCGAGCTTGTCATCCAGGCTTTTGTCCGCGCGGTTGGCCACAAAAATGGCCGCCTTGCGCGCATCGCCCGTTTCCGCCATGACTGTGGTCACGAGACAGCCGGCCAGGGACAGTAAACATCCGGCCACGAGAAGGGTGCGGCGGGAATTATTGAATGGTCGCCTCGTTTGTTGGCCGCCATTGAACATCATGATTGACCGGTTCTTCATGCGCATGGACGTCTCCCTTTCCTCAACTAACGAATCGGCTCGTTCCGAGTATCACGGTCAGACGTTCCCCTCAAGAGAAAATTCACCAGCCTGACAGCGTGTGTATAAGGGTGATGCACTCGCGCTTTTCCTCACCATCACCCGCCACCAGAATGCGCATAGACGGGCGGATTTTACAAACTCATTTTTTATCGCCCCAGGTTGCCGCCGTCGGACAAAAGGAACCTCTCCAACACCTGCGCCGCATGGAGAACTTTCCGGCACTCCACGAATTCATCGGCAGTATGGGCCTGGGCGATGTTGTCCGGGCCGAAGGCGACGGCGGGGACGCCGTATTGTGCCAGGATCCCCGCATCACAAAACCAGGGCGCGCCGACGAGCGCACTCTCGGGATGTCCCGTTGCTTCGGCCAGCTTCTGCACAAACGCGTTTTGCGGGTCGGTCCGCAGTGGCGGGCAGTCGCTGAGGATTTCTGTCGTAATTGGAACGTGATGGAACGTCTGGCGCAGAGTCGCAAGAATCTCTTCGTGGTTCTCGCCCGGTACCGTGCGGCGATCGACTTCGATCTCGCAGTAGTCCGGTACGATATTACTTTGCGTGCCGCCGCGGATCGTCCCCACGTTCACTGTGGGCGCACCGAGAACCGGATCGGCGGCTTTTGCCAGCACGTGCGTGTAATCGCCCAGGAGGTACCGGACGACCTCCGCCATTTTCCCGATTGCGTTGACGCCCTTCTCCGGCAGGGAACCATGAGCGCTTCGTCCCCGCGTGACAATCTTGCACCAGAGCGCACCCTTGTGAGTGTACACGATGCGGCCCTCCGTCGGTTCGCCTGCCACCGCAAAATCCACCTTGAACCCTGACTCGGCCAACGCCTTGGCGCCATAATTGCCGCTTTCTTCACCCATCACCGCGCAGAAATACACATCGAGGTCGCCTTCGCGAAATTCTTTCTTCCGAACAGCGTTGGCCAGTGCCGCTAGCATGGCGGCCAGCGGGCCTTTCGCATCGCACGCCCCGCGTCCGTAGAGTTTGCCGTCACGAATCTCGGCGGCAAACGGGTCAATCGTCATCCCCGCCACGCTGACGGTGTCGGTGTGGGGCGCGAAGGCGACGGAACGTTTCGCGCCGCGCGAGGTGAATTTCCCGATGATATTGGGGCGGCCCGGTTCAATTTCACGGAGCTCCACATCGAGCGCGAGTTTACGCAGGACCTCGGCGATATACTCGGCGATCTGCGCTTCGCCCGTATTTTTCTGTGCGGTGCCAGGATCACCGTGGGGACTCACGCTCGGGATCTGCACGAGATCCTGCAGGAGACGTTGGATCTGGTCGTCGTTCACGGTTTGCGATGGGGCGGTTCCACAAGCACCCATTTCATGTTGGCGGCCCGGGCCGCGGCGATGCCGGCGCTCGTGTCCTCGAAGACGAGGCAATGTTGCGGAACGACGCCGAGTTGTCGGGCGGCTTCGAGAAACGGATCGGGCGCGGGTTTGCCGTGACGATAATCTTCCACGGTGACGATGGCCTGGAATTTGCGCAGGATGCCCAGCGCTTCCAGGGTTCGGGTTACGATGTCCCGTGTGCCTCCGGACGCGACAGCCAGCGGTTTCTCACCGTGGAACTGATGCACCAACTCGACCACCGGCTCGATCGGCAGTGTCTGCGGGATCATCTGGACGAACAGGTCATCTTTGTAAGTCGCGGTTTCCCGCACGGGCATCGAACAGCCGTGGCGTTCGTTGAGAATCTCGACAATCCGATCCGTGGGCACCCCGCCAAGTTCGTAGAACAGCGCTTCCGGGAAGGCGCAATTATACTCTTTCAGGGCCGTCAGCCAGGCCTGGTAATGCAGCGGCATCGTGTCGGCCAGGGTGCCGTCACAATCAAAGATGTACGCCTCGAAATCGCCCGGTGGTAACTCAATCTTCATGTCTGTTTACCCAACCACGGAACCTCGCGCTTCCCCCGCTCAAATTCGTCATCATAAAGTAACGTAACACGAACCGCTTTCCCGTTGCAGCCTCGAAAATCGACGCTACAATGCCGCGCTTATGCGCCTTCTTTCCATCATCCTGGCCGCTGTTTTGTCCGCGGCTGTACCCGGATTCGCCGCCGGAAAAGCCGAGCACGTTGTCGTCGTGGTGTGGGACGGTATGCGGCCGGACTTCGTTAACGAGACCAACACCCCGACGTTGTATCAACTCGCGCACGAGGGCGTGTTCTTCCAGAACCACCACGCCGTCTATCTCTGCTCGACCGAGGTCAATGGCACCGCGATCGCGACGGGCTGTTACCCGAACCGTAGCGGCATTCTCGCCAATCGCGAGTATCGCCCCACCATCAATCCGCTGAAGCCCGTTGATGTTCAGGATCTCGCTGCTGTCCGCAAGGGCGACGATGTTACACATAACCATTACCTCCAGGTGCCCACACTTGAGGAAATCCTGCAGCACGCCGGGAGGAGAACGGTCATCGCAGGCGCCAAACCCGTCGTGCTCTTGCATGATCGCCTGGAACAGGGACGGATCTGCGCCGATTGCGTGAACCTGTTCGAACACGCCACTGTCCCCGCCGCCGCTGTGGAAAAACTGGATCTGCCCGCTTTCACGCCCAAGGACATCCCGAATACGCGTCAGGATGAATTCGCGACGCATGCGCTGATCGGCCCGCTGTGGGACAAGGGTGTGCCGGCATTTTCGTTGCTCTGGCTCAGCGAGCCGGACGCCACCCAGCATAACGCGGGTCTTGGCACGGTCAGGGCTTTCAAGGCGCTGAAAGGTTCCGACGACAATCTCGCCCGCGTGCTGCAGGAGTTGACCGCCCGCGGCGTCCGCGACAAGACCGATGTTTTTGTCATCTCCGATCACGGATTTTCGACGACTTCCCGCTCGGTGGACATTGCAGCCTTCCTGAAAAAGGCGGGCTTCAATGCCGTGCGCGAGTTCCTGCAGCCGCCCGTCAACGATGACATCCTCGCAATCGGCAATGGCGGAACGGAATTGTTCTATGTGGTCGGCCATGATTCCAAACTCACTCATAAGATTGTCGAGCTTCTCCAGGCGCAGGATTTCACAGGCGCGATTTTCACGCGCGAGACGATGGCAGGGACGTTCACCCTTGACCAGGTCCGCATCAATACATCGGACGCGCCGGACATCGCCCTCTCGTTCCGATGGACCACTGACAAGAACACCGAAGGGATCGCCGGCTCGGTCATCAGCGACGGCGGCAACGGCCCGGGACGAGGGGTTCATACCAGCCTCAGTCCATTCGACCGGCACAACACTCTCGTCGCCGCCGGCCCCGACTTCCGCAAGGGGCTTGTGAATCAATTGCCGTCCGGCAACATCGACCTCGCTCCAACGGTCCTCCACATCCTGGGAGTCCCATCGCCCGAGCACATGGACGGTCGCGTCCTCTCCGAAGCGCTGGCGTCGGAAACCTCGAAGTCCCCCGACCCGGTCACCCAGACTTTGAATGCAACGGCTGATCTTGGGGCGACAGTCTGGCAGCAATACCTGCGCGTGACCGAATTTGGCGGAACCACCTACCTCGAAGAAGCCAACGGCCATCAGGAACCCAGGAAATAGGTTTCCCTCCGAGGTTGTTCGCCTGTTATTCACAAGCCGAATGTGGCACTGGCCACATGAGACGCGCCCATGTTGTTTTGGGCGCAACCCTCCTCGCCAATTTCCGGAGGCCAAACGCGTAACCAGTTCTTAACGCGCATGTTAACTGGGGGGTTCGTTTCGTAATTTGTGTATTTTTCGCGCCCTCCGCCTCGGCCTTCGTGGCGTCTCGCGAAGTAGGCTCCCCTGAAAAACAACGCCTGTTGTCCGCCATCCTGTCCTCCATAGCTTTAGCGAAGGAGGAAACCGTGGCGGCGGATCACGATCCTGTCAAAGAACCGCACCAATCATATCATTCCCTCACACTATGTCGAGTAGAATTATCGTTTTACGATAAGAAAAGACCTCGCACTTTCCGCGTTCTTTGGGTTTTCATCTTGCCCAAGCGGTTCTAATTGAATACCCTCCGCGTCAAGGAACGGAGATCTTATTATGCAATGTCGAGCCCACCTGATTAGGAGAGCTGTTTTCGTCGCCGTGCTTGGCTTGGCTACGACCGGCTGCGCGTCTTATTACGTCGTTAAGGATTTGAACCGTGACAAGACGTATTACGCGACAGAGATACACAGAGCCAGCGGGACACTGCGATTTGTTGACGCGAAAACCGGGGCCACTGTAACCATAAAAGAATCCGAGGTTCGAGAGATCAGCCAGGCAGAGTTTAACAAAGACTTGGTTCAGAATTAGAGGTTCAGAAGTAAAGAAGTGAGTTTTAGTAACTGCTCCTTCCCCGGCGAATCCGGGCGCGTAAGTACTTGATTTTTAGCTTGCTTTCACAAAGGCTCTCGCTATCTTTCCCGCAAAGAAAGGGGTGGGGACCTCATTATGTATCTGAAGAGCCTTCAGCTCATTGGCTTCAAGTCATTTGCTGAAAAGACTACGCTTGAGTTTTTGCCGGGCGTGACCGCGGTGGTCGGTCCGAACGGCTGTGGAAAATCCAATATCTCCGACGCGATCCGCTGGGTGCTCGGGGAGCAATCAGCCAAGGCGCTGCGCGGCAGCGAAATGGCCGACGTTATCTTCAACGGCACCGACGGCCGCCGGGCCATCAACCTCGCCGAAGTCAGCATGACCTTTGCCGAGGTCGATCCCACGAGCCTCTCGCTACCGGGCGTCAATCTCGACTTCTCCGAAATCACGATCTCGCGCCGCGTCCATCGCGACGGCAATGGCGAGTATTTCATCAACAAAACGCCCTGCCGCCTCCGCGACATCCAGGGCCTGTTTATGGACACGGGCATTGGCCGTTCGAGTTATTCGCTGATGGCGCAGGGACAGATCGACCAGATTCTCAGCGCGCATCCCGAAGATCGCCGCACAATTTTTGAAGAAGCCGCGGGCATTAACAAGTACAAGCACCAGAAGAAAGAAGCCCTCCGCAAGCTCGAGTACACCGAGGCCAACCTCGTCCGCATCACCGACATCATCAAGGAAGTCAAACGCCAGATCATTTCGTTGCAGCGCCAGGCCGGCAAGGCCCGCCGTTACAAGGAACTCTTCGACCAGCTCAAGGGAATCGACACGCGTCTCGCGCGGCACAAATACGATCTGTTGCAGGCCGACATCACGGGCCTCGAATCCCAAATCGCCAATTTCGTTCACCAATCCGAGGCGTTTTCAGGTCAAATCGCCGAGAAGGAACAGCAGATCGCCGATCTCCGACGTTCGCTCGCGGAAATCGAGCGCGCCATCAGCGAAGCCGTCAACCGCGACCACGAACTCAAGAGCGAAGCCGACCGACATCAGCAGCGCACGACGACCAACACCGAGCGGATCACCGAACTCGAACAACTCATCGAGAACAACCATCGCGAGACCGCGGGCGCCGAGGAGAAAATTCGCGTTCAAGAAGAACTCCTCGCGTCACTCAATACCGAGTTCGAGCAGATCGATTCCAGCCTCGCCTCCGAACAGGCCAAATTACAGGCCCAGCAGGACGCTGTGCGGCAACTCGACGCCGACCTTTCTCAGAAGAATACTGCGTTGACCGAAGCCAAGTCTGCGCTCGTCGACCTGGAGAGCGCCATCGCCCATAGCCGCAACGAACTGGCGGGACTCGACCAGAAAAAGAAGTACGATGTCGTCCGCGCCGAGCGTCTCTCGACCGAACGTTTGCAACTAGAAGATCAGCGCCGCGCGCTGGAGCAACGCCTCCAGACCTATAACGATGGCCTTGCCGAACTGCGCAGTAGCGTGAATACGCTGCGTGCCGCGTTGACCGCGAAGCAGTCCGAGTTGAACGAGGTTTCTTCGCAAGCAAGCGTCGCCACGCTGACGCATCAAGTGGGAATCACGGACGCCTCGCAGAAGGGCGCGCGACTCGACGTGCTGCGCCAGTTCTTCGCCGCGCCGGATGGACGGACGACTCTTGGCAACATCCTTGACGTCGAACCCCAATACGGTGCCGCCATTGAAGCCGCGTTGCATCACGCGATTCACACGATCTTGGCCGATGACCTCAGTGCCGCCCGTCAATTGCTCGCGAGCGGACTGCAGAATCCATCCGTCGCCGCGCCGGAATCACCGCGCGTCAGCCTTGATCAATCGACCGGCGACCTGCCGCAAGGCGCGATGGCTTGGGCAACCGCTGTCGCCTGCGTCCGCGATGTGCGCTTTGAGCCACTGGTTCGTTCGCTGCTGCACGGCGTGGTGATAGCAGGCGATCTGGATATCGCACTTTCTCTGCGGCAATATCATCCGCACTTGGCGGTCGCCACGCTTCGAGGAGAGTTGGTGGATGAGCACGGCATCCTGAGCGCTGTCTCCAAGAGCCACATCGCTGAAATCGGCGAGCTGACGCAGGAAGTCGCGCAACTTCAGGCGCGGGTTTCCGGCCAGGAAACTGCCCGGGTTGAACTGGAGCAGAAGGAGGCCGCCCTCGAAACCGAGCTTTCCGTTCTCCGCGCCGATCTCCACGCGAAGGAAATCGCCCTCGCCGCGAAGGAAGGCGAGCTCAACGCGTTGGCGACCGAAGGCCGCGACCTGGAGAGCAAGGTCCACACGGTGGTGTTCGAGTTGCAGTCGATCGAACAGCAGGACACTGAGGAGAAACAGCGCCGTGAGACGATTCTAGTTGCCCTGCGCGGGTCGGAAGCGCGCCAGGGTGAACTGCAACAGCAGATGAACGTCGCCCAGCAAGCGGTTAACGAACTGCTGGTTCGCAAGGAGCAGATGACCCAGCAACTCACCGAGTTGCGTGTCAGTGTCGGCGGCATCGAGCACAAGCGCCGGGCGATCGAGAGCCAGCGCGAGCCCATTGCGGCCCGTGTGCGCGACCTGCACGAGCGCATGGAGATCTGCGCCAGTGAAATCACCAGTTACACGGCAAAGATCGAACAGTTTCGGACGGAGATTGGCGAGTCGGAGCAGAAGATCGCCGAACTCGCCGGTGCCCGCGAGCAATCGCAACAGCACATCAGCGGCCTCCAACACCAGCGCGCTGAAGTGGCCACCGGCATCGAGCAGGCCGAGGAAGAACTGCGCGGCATCCGCAAACAGGCGAACGACGCGCAGTCGCAAAAATCAGGCTTTGAAGTCCAGCTCGCTCAAAAGCGAATGGAGAGCCAGAACCTCAAGGACCGCGTCTGGCAGAAGTATCAAGTGAATGTCGAGGATGTTCGCGCGGACCTGATCAATATCACCGTTGCCGACCAGGGTCCCGCGATCACTGAGCAAGTGGAACTGCCGGTCGATTGGGACGCCATCGAACTCCAGGTCACCGAGCTTCAGTCGAAGCTCGACGCGATGGGCCCGGTAAACGTGGAAGCCATCAACGAGTTTGAGGAATTGGAGCAGCGCCACAATTTCCTTTCCCAACAGCACGAGGACCTCGTCAAGGCGAAGGACCAGCTCCTGCAGGTCATCACCAAGATCAACCTGACCACGAAGCAGCTTTTCCAGGAAACCTTCGAGAAGATCCGCGAGAATTTCCAGATCATGTACACCGAGTTGTTCGGTGGCGGGAAAGCCAACCTGATCCTGCTCGACGAAAACGACCCGCTCGAAAGCGGCATCGAGATCGTGGCAAAACCGCCGGGCAAGCAACTCCAGAGCGTCACCCTGCTCAGCGGCGGCGAGAAGACCCTGACCGCCACCGCGCTGCTATTCGCCATCTATATGGTCAAGCCGTCGCCGTTCTGCGTGCTGGACGAGTTGGACGCGCCGCTCGATGAATCGAACATCAACCGTTTCGTCCGCATCCTGCAACGGTTCATCACGCAGTCGCAGTTCGTCATCATCACGCACAACAAGCGCACCATCGGCATGGCCGATGCGCTCTACGGCATCACGATGGAAGAGCACGGCGTCTCGAAGGTCGTGAGCGTGAAGTTCAGTCCGCGCGAGGAAACCCAGCGCAAACAGTCCGAGAAAGCCCGCGAGCTGCAGGAAGAACGCATCGACGGTGCGGCAACCCTGGCCGCCGACCTGCGCCCGCACGAAGAAGATTTGCACAACGATCTCCTGGAGCGCAAGGAACAGACTGTCGCGTCGATTCCTGATGCCGCGCCCGTCTTCGTGGAAGCGGTCCCTACGTTGGGCCAACCCGCCCCCGACGATCTCAAAGCCGAAGTCCAAGCCGCCATCGCCTCTGCCGTCGAGGCCGGCGAATCGGCGAAGCAAACGGCGGATGCGGCAGGCGATCAGACTTCAGGCACGTCAGCTCCCTCGTCCAGTTAGAGAGTTTCGTATTCGAGGTTCTTAGCCGTTGGGATATGAAGAAGTTCGTCACAGTCGCCCTGATGCTTGGCGCTGCCATCTGCTCCGCCGAGGTCCAACCGGATAAGCTGATTACGGCAGCGAGAAACCAGATTGGAATTACCGTCTCTTACGACTCTTCCTACCGCAAGTTAAAATATCCCGGAGGGGATGTTTCCATGGATACTGGAGTATGTGCTGATGTCATAGTCCGTGCCTTCCGGGAACAGGGGGTTGATCTACAGAAGGAAATCCATGAGGACATGTTGCGGGAGTTCGCTGCGTACCCACGGAAATGGGGTTTGAAGAAACCGGACCAGAATATCGATCACCGCCGAGTGCCGAATCTAATGACCTATTTCCAACGGAAGGGATACGCGCTACCCAATGACCGGGAGGTGGAGCACTACGCCGCGGGCGATGTCGTCGCGTGGGACCTGGGAGGCGGGATCACGCACATAGGATTCGTCTCCGACAAACGCTCTCAGAACGGCGTTCCGCTGGTGATCCACAACATTGGTGGTGGAGTGCAAGAAGAGGGCATTCTGTTCCAGTTTCAAATAATTGGACACTATCGTCTGAAATGACAAGATAATGGTTGGCAAGCAGGCAGTGTCCCCTACAATCTCCCACCTATGTTGGAAACGGCCATCGAAGCAGCGAGTGCCGCCGGGAAACTGCTGCGGAAGAATTTCGGCTCGACACTAAACGTCAACCTCGCCACACAACACGACATCAAGCTGGAACTTGACGAGCAGGCGCAGGCAGTCATCACCCGGGTCATTCTCGCGGATTTTCCCGACCACTGCATTCTCGGCGAAGAAGCGGTGACGGGTAATCCCAACGCGGACGTGCGCTGGGTGGTCGATCCTCTCGACGGGACGGTGAACTATTTCTACGGCATCCCGCATTACGCGGTGTCCATTGCGGCGCAAGAGCGACGGGATGGCGATCATTGGGAGACGGTGGCCGGCGTGGTGCTTGCGCCGGAGATCGATGAGTTGTTCACCAGCGCGAAAGGTCAACCGGCAACCCTGCAAGGCAAACCAATCCAGGTCAGTACCCGAACACTGCCTTCCGAGGCCATCGTGGTCATGGGTTTCTTCAAGAGTATGGAGACAATCGATCAAGGCCTGCAAAGCTTTGGCCAGATCATCCACAAGGTGCGCAAGGTCCGCTTGATGGGCGCGGCGGCGCTCGACGTGGCGTACGTGGCCTGCGGCCGCTTCGACGCGTACTTGGAATACGGCATCAAACTGTGGGACATCGCCGCCGGCCAACTCATCCTTGAAAACGCCGGTGGTCGCGTCGAAAGCAAACCATTACTCGCTCCACACACTTTTGACGTGCGGATGTGGAATGGAAAGTTGCCGCTCGCGGAATTATTCAAACCGGCCCAGCCGTGAGACGCTGGCGTCGTGACGTACGACAGTTTATTTTTTCCCCATCATCCGCGCGAAGAAACCCGGCGGCTTGGCCATCAGCGTCACGGCGCCACGGCACTTCGGGCAGACCGTTGATATTTTGCCGGCAACCTGTTGCGTGAGAAGTTTCGCCTCAGGCACGATCGCCTTACAGTTCGGGTTGTTGCAACGATATTGTACACCCTTGCTGCCTTTTCCCGGTTTGCCAAGGGTCGCGACCGGAGGAGCAAGTACAGGAACGGCTGCTGCCGCTGCGGCCTCGGCGGGCGACTCAGCTCGCAGGCGCGGCAAAGTTCGCACGGCCGGTTTAATCGGCTGAGGAGCTACCGCCAGCGAAGCCTTTGCGGGCGACGGAATGGTCAACGGTGACTGGCAGTCGGGACAATTGATTTCCAATCCGGCTCCCGACTCGTCAACCTTGATGTGACGTTTACAGTGCGGACATTCAAAACGGATATCCATAATTCCAAACTACATTGTAAGAGTCAGTCTGGCAAAGTAAAAGTCCATCCTCCGTGAGCGGATTATTGATGACAGCGGTGTGGCGACACCGAAAACGTCGGTCAACGGACAGGATTATCGGTCAGTTAACCACAAGTTCTTCGACGCGCTGGGCCAAATTCCGGTCGGGAACTCGCGGCGGCGGCGGCAACGACTCGCTGCCATTTCCACCGTTGCCGGCTTCGGCCTGTTCGGCGGCCTGGAGCAACTCCTCTTCCGTCCACGGCGCACCCTTGGGCGAGCGGCAGTTCGGGAGTGTGCCCATGCGCTTGAGGAATTCGTCCTTGGAAATCGCTTTCTGGTAGGCCTCGGAAGGCTCCACGATGCCCCTCGAAACCAGATCCAACAACGAATCATTCAGCGAGCACATACCTTCTTTGCGCCCCATCTGGATGAAGTTCGGGATCTGCTGCAGTTTGCCCTCGCGAATATTGGCGCTGAGAGCGTAGCTGCCCATGAGAATCTCCAGCGCCGCGACGCGTCCGCCGCCCTTCTTCTTGCACAGGGTTTGCGAGACGACGCCTTTCAAGCCTTCCGCCAGGCTGCAACGGATTTGCGGCTGTTCGTCGGCGGGGAATTGGTTGATGAGCCGGTCCACCGTCATGTGCGCGCTGTTGGTGTGCAGCGTGCCGAAAACCAAATGCCCCGTCTCGGCGGTTTCGAGCGCGATGCCCACGGTCTCGACATCGCGCATTTCGCCGACGAGCACGATGTCGGGGTCCTCGCGCAAGGCGGCCCGTAGCGCGCGCTTGAAGCCGTCGGTGTGGGAATGGACCTCGCGCTGGTTGAGAAGGCATTTCTTGTTCGGATGCACGAACTCGATCGGATCTTCAATGGTAATGATGTGGTCGGTGCGTTTTTCGTTGATGAAATCAATCAGCGCCGCCAGCGTCGTCGATTTCCCGCTGCCGGTCGGTCCGGTGACGAGCACGAGGCCTTTTTGGAGGAAACACAATTTCTTGATCGTGTCGGGCAGGCCAAGGTCTTTGAAACTGAGGATCTTTGACGGGATGAGACGGAACACCGCGCCAATGCCGTTGCGGTCGGCGAATGCGTTACAGCGGAAACGAGCCGTCCCGCTCAGTTCGTAGGCGAAATCGGTATCGTGAGTCTGCTCCCATTCGACGCGGTTGCGTTCGGGCATGATCTCATAAATGAGCGTTTTGACAGCGTCAGCCGTGAGAATTTCCTTACCGACAGTGGTCATCGTCCCACCCATGCGGAAGGTGGGAGTATTTCCACTGGAGAGATGGAAATCCGAGGCGTTTTTGGTCACCATGTCACGGAAGTATTGGTCTAGTGCAGGCATAGGACGGAATAAAGCAGGCCCGGTGCCACCTATAAGGAACCCGGGGCGTCACCGAGGTATCAAATGGGCCTGCATGAAACAGCTTGTCAGAAGGTGAGGGGGCGAAACAACGACAGGGATCGCTTGAACTGGATTACGCAACGGCTTACGATGATTGGCTTCGTTTCGTCGCCAACTGACCGCAATGGACGATGACTATAAATCCGCAATTGCCCGGGACTGAACCCAACACCTTCGTCGATCGGTTCTGCCTGAATCAATCCTGGATCTTGTGGGTCCTGATGCTGATTGTCGGCGGAGTGTTTTTATGGGTGCAATCGATTCCGCTGCCCTCATTCCGCGGTCCGCACGGTTATGTCCTCGTCGATCCTGACAGTTATATGCATTGGCATCTGATGCGGCGCGCGTTGGCGGGCGAGGGCGTGCGAATCCGCTGGATGAACGAAGACAACGCACCCTATGGCCGCCTGAATGAATGGACATCGCCGACGACGATTTTTGGGGTGACGTTGACGCGGATGTTTGAAATCTTTGGCGGCGAGCCGCGCGAGCAGGCGTTGCGCGCGGCCAGCCACTGGATGGGACCGGTCATCGGGTTGTTGAACATCCTTGCGTTGGGATTATTCGGCCGGCGCGCCGGAGGCGTGGCTCTGGCCGCCTGTTGGCTGCTGGCCTGGCCCGGTCTGAATTGGGCGCTGTACAAAACCGAATTTGGCGTCGTGGGCCACCGCGGTCTTCATCAATTGTTGTTCATCTGTCTGGTGGGTGGTTGTCTAGCGTGGCGGAGACAACCGCGAGTGGCAGGCGGTGTTTGCCTCGGGCTGATCGGCGCGCTGGGTCTTTGGTCGGGTGCCTCGGAATTGCTGCCCGCCTGCCTGTTGGTCGCTGGTTTGGCAGTCTATGACAATGTTTTCGCAACCAGCGTCGATGAAGCGGTCTTCTCATTCTGGCGCGCCTGGTGGATCTGTGGGTGCCTCGGCACGTGTGTTGCCTGGCTTTTCGAATTCTGGCCGCATCCGTTTCACGGTCACCTGGAGTTCATCTCAGTCTGGCATGTGGCGTTATGGGTCATCGTCGGCGGACTCATGGAAGCCAGTCGCGGATTCCCGTGGGTCCGCTCTCATCGTTTGCTCGCCATTTCGATTGCGGTACTGCTGGCGTTGCTGGCCGCCGGCGCGATGCGCGGGTTTGCCTGGGGAAAACTGCATGTAATGCAGGATCCAAGGTTCGGGCTACAGGCGCTGATGACCGTTGAATTTGCCTCGGTGTTCGAAGCTGGCTGGAGACACGCTCTGGAAGACGCGTGGTGGGGATATGGACTGCTCCCGCTCCTGTTCGTGTATCTGAAGGGTCGATGGTCAAACCTGGAGCGGACGGGGCGCTGGTTGTTGTTGGTCGCGGGGATGATGCTCTTGGTGAGTCTTTACCAGGAACGGTGGCAAGCGTTGTTTGTGATCGCGTTGGTGATGAGCAGCGGCGTCATCATCCGGCTCCGTTGGCCGCAACGACCGCAGTTGTGCGTCCTGGCGATGGTGGTGGCGACCCTGCCCGCGTGGCACAACGTTCTGCGCCAGGAACAAGGCATCAAAGCCATGGGTGGGAACCCGATGCGCGGACTAAACCGCACGACGATCGGACTGGAAGTAGTGTCCGATTGTTTTGGCCGCATGGCTCCCGGGAGCGTGGTATTGGCGCCATGGGACCAGAGTGGTGTGCTTGCCGGGTTGGGAAACGTGCGGGTTATCGGCAGTGGCTATTGGTCGAATCTCGATGGACTCTTTGCTGACTATGAATTGTTCACGACGACCTCCACCGAGCGCTTTCGGGCTTTGGTGGGGGAACGGCAGATCCAATTCCTGCTGGTTCGCCGTCCGAATGAATTGTATGGGGACATTGTGGTTTCGTTCGTAACGTTGTTGGGCCGCATCCCCACCGAGACGGAAGTCGGTCAGACCGTGCTGTGGAAAACAGCCAATGATCCCCACGCCCGGGTTGTCACCTGCCCGGAATTGGGGAGTGGTTGGAAGATCATTCAGTTGCCATGAATCTCGCACAGCTATGGAAGAATGAGGCTGTGCGGCAGCGATTGAATTCAACGACTGTTCATTTGTTGGCTCTGGCCGCCTTGACCGCCTATTGCGTCGCCACCTCCTGGCGGCGGTGGCCGCAGCCATTAACTGACTTTGGAAATGATCTTTACCGTCCTTGGCGCATTGCACACGGTGCCGTGCTCTATCGGGACCTGGATAGCTTTTACGGGCCGCTTTCGCAGTACATTAACGCAACGATCTTCGCCCTTTTTGGTCCGGGCATGATGCATTTGGTATGGGCAAATCTGGTTGTCTTGGGAGTCATTCTGGCGACACTTTATCGGCTTCTGCGCCAGGCGTGGGGAGGGGGCACGGCACTGCTTGCTTCAGCGCTGTTTGTGACGGTGTTTGGTTTCTCACAGTCCAATTACACCTATGTTGCGCCCTACTCGCAAGAGACCACTCATGGAATGCTCGCCTTGCTTCTGCTGCTGGTGGCGCTCGACCGATGGCTGGTGAATCCTAGCCGTCTGTGGAGTTTCTCTGCCGGCGTTCTTTTTGGTCTCACCGCTTTGCTCAAGACCGAATTCATGTTTGCCGGGTTTTTGCTCACCCTGGTGGCGGTTGTGTTGCGCTGGCAGTCTGTTCGTCAATTCGGTAGTGGCTGCCTGGCGGCGTTGGCGACGGGCGCCGTCTTGCCCACGCTGCTGTTCGTTGGATACTTCGCGCGGCATCTTTCCCTGGGAGACTCTTGGGTGGCTGCATGCCATGTTTGGTTGAATGTCACGGCTACGATTGCCTTTGTCCGGGATCCGCTCCAGATTGAATTCCTTGGCTTCGATCAGCCTTGGGCGCATTTGCTGCAACACCTGCAAGCGACCTTGATCGCCACGGTCATCATCGCCTCCGTCATCGCTCTCGCCAAGATCGCCGACCTCCAAGGCAACCGGGTGCGGGGTATTGCAATCGGAGCGGCGACGATGGTGCTGGTTTCAGGGATTGCCTGGTGGGCGGTTAACTGGGTCAACATCGGGCGCTGCCTCCTGGGTCTGGTGCTGCTGTACCTCGCAGGGCAAGTGACAGCTTTCATCTGCAACCCCAGCCGCCACAGTCACCCTGCCATGAATCTTCGAATTCTTTTTGCGGTCCTGGCAGCAGCGCTCATGGCGAGAATGGTGCTCAATGGCCGTATCTATCAATTCGGTTACTATCAGGCGGCGATGGCTGGCACGGTTGTGCCTGCCGTACTCTGGGGCGAGTCTTCATGTTGGGCAAGAGTTCGACGGCAAGGCCGCGCGACCATCCTTTTCGGCTTCCTCGCCCTGCTCTTGCCCGGCGTGGCGATGCTGATGGCCCAATCAAGACATGTGTGGAAGATGAAGACGTACGCGGTCGGCGAGGGTCCTGACCGGTTCTATACGTTTCCTCCGAGAAATGAACCGATTGGAGGGATCGTGCGGACTGTTGTGAAGTCATTGAGCCAGCAGCCGGGCGATCGGACCTTGCTGGTTTTGCCCGAGGGCTTGATGCTTAATTATCTCGCACGCCTGCGCAGTCCCCTGGCCCCACCGATGTACTTCTCCATATACACCGAGCACGGAAGGGAAGCGTTGCTTGTCGACGAGTTACAGCGTCAACCACCCGATTTCGTTGTAATCATCAGTCGTGATCTAACAGAGTATGGGATCAATCGATATGGTGAAGCTCCCGGCCGGGGACAATTGCTGTTGCGCTGGGTCCGCGCGAACTATCGGGTCTTTGAGGCGGTCGGTGGTGATCCGTTGGATGTTCAACAGCGAGGGGCAATCATTCTGCAAAGAGACGGGTCACAACCCGTTAGCTAATCTTGAAATCGCTTCCGTTGCGATTGTTCCTCCGGGTACGCTTTCCCCCGGTCGACGGAATCGCGCTCACCGAGCGCGGCTACGGCGACGTTCGTTCAGGTTGTATTGTGGGGGAAGAGGAACCGCAAAAACATGCGCTAAGACGTTGGACATAAATGTGATAGATAGTAGAATTGTGCAGCATTACAAACAGGTTCGTTTGGCGCAAAAACGACATCACGGCCGGCGGAACACGAACCCAAATCCGGGGAACCGCGGGAATCAACAAGGTGTCAAATGGGTTGTATGAGACGGCTTGTCAGGAGGCGGGGGAGGGTGGTAGCATCCGCGGGAAGCTGGAGCGAGGGCGATGTATAAAGAATTCTACGGACTGCGCGAGTATCCGTTTAACATGACGCCGGACCCGGCGTTCCTTTTCCTGAGCCGCCATCATCGCGTCGCTTTGGACGTCCTCCTTTACGGTATTCGCGAACGCAAGGGGTTCATCGCGATCACGGGTGAGGTTGGCGCGGGGAAGACGACGCTCTGTCGGGCACTCCTCAATTCGCTCGACGCCAAGACCAAGACCGCGCTGATCCTGAATCCGTCCTTGTCCGATTCGCAGATTTTGCGGGCGATCACGGACGAGTTCCGTCTGCAGCCCGCGAAGACGACGAAGAAGGATTTGTACGACTCGATCAACGGGTTCCTGTTGCGCGAGCTTGCCGCCAACCACAACGTCGCGTTGATCGTTGACGAGGCACAGAACCTCAAGCCGAGCGTGCTGGAGCAGATCCGCTTGCTCTCTAATCTCGAAACCGAGAAAGAGAAACTCCTGCAGATTATCCTCGTCGGCCAGCCCGAGCTGGCAGAGATCCTCGACCGCGACAGCTTGCGCCAGCTCAAACAGCGCATTTCACTGCGCTATCACGTTGCGTCGCTCGCTCCCGAGGAAATCGGCGAATACATCGACCACCGCCTGCGCGTGGCCGGTGGGGACGGCCGGATCCAGTGGGCGCCGGAAACGTTGACGTTCATTTACTCCTACTCGCGCGGCATTCCGCGCCTGATCAATGTGCTGTGCGACAAGGCCCTGCTAGCCGGCTACATCGCCGAGACCTTTGTCATCGACGCGCGGAACATCAAGCGCGCCATTGAAGACACCGAGTGCAAACTGCCCGCAAGTGCCGTCGAGCGGATGGCGGAGGTGGCCGCCGAATGAGCCTGGTTCACGAGGCGCTTCAGAAAGCCGAGCGCGAAAAGCGGCGCAAACTTGGCACGATGCCGAGCGCGCCTGTTTCTCCGGGCGCACCGCACCCGGCTTCGACGCCGGTCTTTCACGCGCCCGTCGCAACCGCACCGGTGGTTTCCGTTGCGCGCCCGGTGATGTCCCACAGCCCGGCCGCGCCTGTCGAGGAGCCGCAAAAGACGAACAACGTCCTCCTGCCCGCGCTGATCGGTTGCGTTGCCATCGTGGCGACAATCGCGGTCGTCTTTCTTGTGAGCAACGCGACTTCCGTGCTGCGGCAATTCAAGGAGAGTCCATCCATCGCCGCGTCGGCCGCTCCTGCGCCAGCGGCAAAATCGACATCATTTGCCGCGTCGTCGCCAGTCGATTCCCCGGCTCAAACCCGCGTCCCGCCTCCGGTGGTGTCGGTCGCCGATGAGTCAAGCTACAAGCTCAGCGGCATCATGAAAGACCCCGATGGCAAACGTGTTGCCGTGCTCGATGGCCGGGTCGCGTACGAAGGGTATTTTATAGACGGCGCGACAGTGAAGAAGATCGAGACAGACCGCGTGACCCTCGATGTCAAGGGCCAGGACCTTGTACTCCGCCTCTACTGAGGACCGCTTGCTAGTGAAGCTTCCAGCGGATCAGGATTCCCGTGAGTTCGTTGACGATGATTGTCGGTGGAGAATCCGCCGATCTGATCTGGTCCGGGTGGTCGAGGCGATGGTCCGAGGGTGGGGGAGCATGCGGGTCGGGCATCCGTTTGTCCTTGAGCCAGCGCGGCTGAATATCAATGCCCGCATCGGTGAAAGCCTTGTCGCCTGTGATGAGGATGGCGTTGGCGCCAGCGGCGGCGGCGGCGAGGGAAGCGTGCTTCACGGCCAGGTCTCCGCTGGCGGAAACTGTGCCGAGTACCTCGTAGGGCCGGTCGGGCAACTGGTCGTAGATGGGGACACCACCCCGGCCAATCTCGGTGGGAGTCACGTGCTTATCCGAACGAGGCCAATCCCGCTGTTGGCCCGTATAGGGAGCGTACGCGGCCTTTCTCAGCGCTTTTTCGGACGACACGGCCTCGGTCACCGGGCCGCTGGATAGAATAATGAGAGCGGGAACCGAACAGAGAATCAACGCAGTAAGCTTCATGATGCATGACCTCGCTTTCGTTGCCCCATTATTTCGGATGGTGACGGCGGGTGTCAAGCCACCGTTGCGGCGAACCCGGTCCTCTACGGCTTCTGGTTGGCAAAATTGATTTTGAATTGGGCAGGTAGCTGCGATAGCGCGACCCATTTCTGGGCCGAGTCCGCGTCAATCTTGAACCATTGATTGGCCACCTGTTGCGCCGCGTTTTGCCAAATACCGTTGTCCTGAATCGTGTCCACCAACTTGGCGGCAGCGGCGGGATTGCTTTCCACCAATTGTTGGGCGACGGATTGGGCGGATTGGTCATGCGCCTTGCCGTCGGGAAGACTGTCCACCCATTTGGCGGCCCCGGTGGGATCAGAGTTGGCCCATTGGCCGGCGATTTGAATGGTCAGGTTGTCCTGGGTTTCACCGCCGGATAATTGACCGACCCACTTGGCGGCGGCCTGGGGATCCAGACGGCTCCAATTGGCGACGAGCGTGTTGGCGCCCTGGGTTTTCTCCGCTCCGTCTGGCAATTGGTTGACGAAAGCGGCAGCGGCTTGGGGATCAGAATTGACCCACGTGGACACGAGAGATTGAACGACGCGGGCGCGTGTCGTGCCTGTCGGCACGTTCAGGGCCCATGCCCGGGCCGCGGCGAGATCGCTGTTTGCCCACTGCGATGTGATGTTGGCCAACAGATTGTCCTGTTGCGGTCCCGCTGGCAGGCTGAGCGCGAAGGCAACGGCTCCGCCGGGGTCGGTTTGCGCCCACACGCCGGCGACGCTTTGGAGGGCGTTTTGTTTTGCGGTGCTATCGGGGAGTTGTTTCACCCAGTTGATGGCGCTGGTGAGATCGTTTTGCGCCCACTGCCAGGCGAGCTGCTGGTAGAAGTTCGCGTTGTCTTGCGTGAGTGGAAGAGTGCCAAGCAGGCCGGCCGCGCTCTGTGGATCGTTGTACATGAGTGAGAAAAAGGAACTCGTAACAGCGCTGTGTTTGGCAGCCCCATCGGGCATGGATTGAATCCACGCGACCACGGCGGTGGGATCCGACTGTGCCCACGCGCTTGCAACGGCGGAAATCGCCTGGTTGAGTGTGATACCGGGCGGCTGTTGAACCGCCCAGGCCGCCGCAGCCTCTGGGTCTCTCGACGCGTAAGCCCCGAGGGCACTTTGGACCGCCTGGTTTCGGGTGTTGCCGGCGGGAAGACTGGCCGCCCAAGCCAATGCCGCGTCTACATCCTGATTTGCCCAAGAGTAGGCGATGCTGCCGACAGCTTGATCGCGCTCGCGACCGCTCAGTTGGAGCGCGGCGGTGGCGGCCTCCGCAGGGGACTGGTTGGCCCATCCACCAAACAATTGATAGATCACACCTTGGCGTGATCGACCAGGGGGCAGGCTGTTCATCAGCGTGATGGCAGCCTGCGGGTTCGCAATGGAAAGAGTCGAGGCAATAGCACCGATGGCTTGATCTCTGGTTCGCCCGGCGGGAAGCTGTTTCGCCCAAGCGGTGGCCGCCGCTGAATCATTCTCAGCCCAGCCAGCCAGAACATTCGCGATGACCTGGTTGCGTTGGTTAAAATTACTCAGCGTCTGGGCAAATGCGAGGGCACTCTGCGGGTCGATCCGTCCCCAATGGGCAGCAAGTGCGTAGAGGGCAGCGTACCGGCCAAGGGAGTCGTTATTCTTCAGGCACAGGTTGATGGCTTCAGGGAACTGGTTGGTGCCAAGACCACCGAGCACCTGATAAATCTTCCCAAGATCCCAACGGTTACGCGACGCCCGCAACGCGGCTTGGAGATCAGCCATGGTGGATCGCGTTATTGGGGCCGCGTTGGTCTCGCTTCCAGTGTCCAAAGAGGCGCCGATGGATCCCACGTTGCGCGAGCTTGAAGGGTTCATACCCGGTGTGAATGAGGTGGAGCCGGGTGTGCGGGGCTCAAGTGATGGGTTGGCTGTATTGGTTGCAGCCCTGTGGAGAAGAATGGTGGCGCTGAATAGCCCGATCCCGAAGCAGACCAGCCCGACGATGGACGCGGCGGTCATGGCTTTCCGATTCATGGTCAACTCCTCTATTTCGTCCGGTCGCGCAGGGCGCGCTGAATCTCCCGGTCGGCGGTCTTGCGTTTCAGCGTCTCGCGCTTATCGACCTGGGACTTGCCCTTGCCGATGCCAAGTTGGACTTTGGCGTACCGCTTGGTGAAGTAAATCTTCAGCGGAATGATCGCCATGCCTGCGGTGTTGATCTGATTGCCGAGACGAACGATTTCTTTTTTATGGAGCAACAGGCGGCGGGGACGGAGCGGATCGACGTTGTTGCGATTGCCGAATTCGTAGGGATTGATGTGGGCGTTGTACAGCCAGCACTGGCCGCGCTCAACGCGGGCGAAGGCTTCGTCAATGGAAGCGCGGGCGTTGCGGAGGGATTTGACCTCCGTGCCCTTCAACTCAATGCCCGCTTCGCAGGTCTCGGTGATGAAATAATCGCGGCGGGCTTTATGATTGAGAATCTGTGAAGCCATCGACGGCCAGTATATTGGCCGCGCCCGCGCAATCCCAACTTAAAAACGCGCTACTCGACAGGGAGCGCCGGGGCTTGCGGCAGAACCTCGGCATCGGTTGGGAATTCGTACCCGAGCTTGCCTTCGCTGATTTCCTTCAGCGCGATCTCGGACATATCCATCCGGGGATCGGTTTGCGTCAGGGGCCGATGTCCCTGCGCAAGTTGGCGCACGCGCCGCGACACGAGGTTGATAAGCAACTCAGGGTTCGGAATAGTTAGTTGTGCCGGTTCCAAAAATTTACTCTTCATTCGTAAGGGGAGTTTGACTATAGGGGAATCGGTTTGCATGGACAAGCCTTATTTTCCTTTTAAAAAGGGCGGGGACGGCCGCTGAGACCGCCCCCGCACCTCGGGTTGTTAGTGAATTACGACCGCCTTAGTAGTCCATGCCGCCCATGCCGCCGCCCGGAGGGCCGCCCATGGGTGCCTTTTCCTTCTCAGGCACTTCGGTGACGCAGCACTCGGTGGTCAGCAAGAGACCGGCGATGCTCGATGCGTGTTGCAGGGCGGAACGGGTGACCTTCGTCGGGTCGATAATGCCCGCCTTGCCCATGTCCACGTATTCGAGCTTGTCCACGTCGAAGCCTTCCCAGCCTTTGCGGGCCTTCAACTCCTGGACAACGAGCGAACCTTCCCAGCCGGCGTTATCGGCCAACTGACGCAACGGTTCCTCAAGCGCGCGTTTGACGATCTCGGCGCCAATCGCCTCGTCGCCCTTGAGCCGGAGCTCATCGAGCGCCGGAATCGCGCGGATCAATGCCGTGCCGCCGCCGGGGACGATTCCCTCTTCGACAGCTGCGCGGGTCGCGTGCAATGCATCTTCAACGCGCGCCTTCTTTTCTTTCATTTCGGTCTCGGTCGCCGCGCCGACGTACACCACGGCCACGCCGCCCGCCAACTTGGCGAGACGTTCCTGCAACTTCTCGCGGTCGTAGTCGCTGGTGGTCTCTTCGATGGCCCGGCGAATCTGGTTGATGCGGCCCTGGACATCGGACTGCTTGCCATTACCCTCGACGATGGTCGTGTTTTCCTTGTCGATGATGATGCGCTTGGCCCGGCCGAGATCGTCGAGTTCGACTTTCTCCAGCTTGATGCCGAGATCTTCGCTGAGGAACTTACCGCCCGTGAGGATGGCGATGTCGTTCATCATTTCCTTGCGACGATCACCGAAGCCAGGAGCTTTCACCGCCGCCACGTGGATCGTGCCGCGCAGTTTGTTGACCACGAGGGTCGCCAGCGCTTCGCCTTCGACATCTTCGGAGATGATCAACAGCGGTTTGCCGAGCTTCGCGGTCTTCTCGAGCAACGGCAGCATGTCCTTGAGGCTGCTGATCTTCTTCTCGTTGATGAGGATGTAGGCGTCTTCGAGGATGCACTCCATCGACTCGGGGTTGGTCACGAAATAGGGCGAGAGATACCCCTTGTCGAACTGCATACCCTCGACAACGTCGAGTGTAGTCTCAATCGACTTGGCTTCTTCGACCGTGATCGTGCCGTCTTTGCCAACCTTGTCCATCGCATCGGCAATGATGTTGCCAATGGTCTTGTCGCCGTTCGCGGAGATCGTCGCGACCTGCATGATTTCGCTGCGGTCCTTGACCTTCTTGCTAATCTTGTTGAGGTGCTCGACTACCGCTGTAACAGCCTTGTTGATGCCGCGCTGTAACGCCATCGGATTGGCGCCCGCGGTCACGTTGCGCAGGCCTTCGCGGTAAATGGACTCGGCCAGAACCGTCGCGGTGGTCGTGCCATCGCCGGCGATGTCGCTGGTCTTGCTGGCGACTTCGCGCACCATCTGGGCGCCCATGTTCTCGTACGGATCTTCCAGTTCGATTTCCTTCGCCACCGTCACACCGTCCTTGGTGATGGTTGGCGAACCAAATTTCTTGTCGAGGACCACATTGCGGCCCTTCGGTCCGAGCGTGACCTTGACGGCCCGGCTCAGTTTCTCGACTCCGCGCAACAATGCCTTGCGCGCGTCTTCATCAAACAACAATTGTTTTGCAGCCATGTTAATTCGCTCCTTAAATTACCGTTTCGCGTTATTCCAAAATCCCGAGGATCTGACTCTCTTCCATGATCAGATACTCTTTGCCATCGATCTTGATCTCCGTGCCACCATACTTGCTGATCAGCACGCGATCACCCTTCTTCACCTCAAACGGAATGAGTTTCCCGTCCTCATCGCGCTTGCCGGTGCCCAGGGCGACAACCTTGCCCTCCTGGGGCTTCTCTTTGGCGGTATCCGGAATGATGATTCCGCCCTTCTTCACTTCCTGCTCTTCAACCGGCTGCACCAGCACCCGATCGCCCAATGGTTTTACGCTCATCGTTTTCTGCACTCCTGTTGGTTCGTGTTGTTGTAGCGGCGGTCTGCGACCGTCGCCTCGGTTAAATCGGCGCTCACAGAGCGCCGCTACAAAATGAATGCGGTGTCGCTACCGCCTCACTTCTTCTTGTCGTCGTCCACCATTTCGAAATCGGCGTCCACGACCTCGCCTTCTTTGCCGGCGGGCTTCGCTGGCTCCGCCGACGCTTCGGGCTGGGGTCCGGGCCCACCGGGGGCCGCGCCGGCACCGGACTTCTCGCGCGCCTTCGCGTAGATGTCCGATGAAACCGCGTGCCACACTTCGGTCAATTGTTCCTCGGCGGTCTTCATCGCATCGAAGTTCTCAGTCTTGAGCGCGTCTTTGACCTTCGCCAACGCGTCTTCCAGTTTCTTGCGTTGGTCATCATTGATGAGGTCCTTGTGCTCCTTCATCAACTTCTCGGTCTCGTACACACGCGCATCGCTACGGTTCTTCAATTCGACCTGCTCGCGGAGTTTCTGGTCTTCCTCGGCGTGCGCCTCCGCTTCCTTCCGCATCTTCTCGACCTCTTCCTTCGAGAGGCCGCTCGATGCCGTGATGGTGATCTTCTGCGATTTGCCCGTGCCGAGGTCCTTCGCGCTGACGTGCAGGATGCCGTTGGCATCGATGTCGAACCCGACTTCAATCTGCGGCACGCCTCGCGGCGCCGGTGGAAGGTCCGTCAGGTGAAACCGCCCAATCGTCTTGTTGTCGCGCGCCATCGGTCGTTCGCCCTGCATGACGTGAACTTCGACGCTGGTCTGGCTGTCGGCCGCGGTCGAAAAGATCTCGCTCTTACGGGTGGGGATCGTCGTGTTACGGGGAATGAGCGGGGTGAACACGTTCCCCAACGTCTCGATGCCGAGAGACAGCGGCGTTACGTCGAGCAGAACGATGTCCTGTTTGACCTGACCGGTGAGGACGCCGCCCTGGATGCCCGCGCCAATCGCGACGACTTCGTCGGGATTCACGCCCTGGTGCGGCGCTTTGCCAATGAGCTTGCGCGCGGTCTCAACGACCTTTGGCATACGTGTCATACCGCCGACGAGCACCAGCTCGTCCACTTTCGACATGTCGAGCTTGCCGTCACGCAAACAGGCTTCGACGGGAGGAACCGTGCGCTCAATCAATTCATCGCAAAGTTGTTCGAGTTTCGCCCGCGTCAGCTTCTTGACGATGTGCTTCGGACCGCTGGCGTCCGCGGTGATGAAGGGCAGGTTGATCTCGTATTCCATCGCGCTGGAGAGCGCGATCTTGGCCTTCTCGCTTTCTTCTTTGATGCGCTGTAGTGCGTCGGGTTGCTTTTTCAGATCGGCCCCGGTCTCCTTCTTGAAGTCGTCGATGATCCAATTCATCACGCGCTCGTCGAAGTCGTCACCGCCGAGATGCGTGTCGCCGTTGGTGGCGAGCACTTCGAAAACGCCGTCGCCGATGTTTAAAAGGGAAATATCGAACGTGCCGCCACCGAGGTCGTACACGGCGATATGCTCATCCTTCTTTTTGTCGAGGCCGTAGGCGAGCGAGGCCGCGGTGGGTTCATTGATAATGCGCAAGACTTCCAGCCCGGCAATCTTGCCGGCGTCCTTGGTGGCCTGGCGCTGGGCGTCGTTAAAATATGCGGGAACGGTGATGACGGCTTGCGTGATCTTTTCGCCGAGGTAGGCTTCGGCATCGGCCTTCATCTTGCCCAGAATCATCGCGGAAATTTCGGGTGGCGTGAAAGTTTTCTCTTCGCCGCCGACCACGACCTTGACGCCGGCGTCGCCGTTGGAGGCGCGGACGACCTGATAAGGGACGCGCTTGCGCTCCATCTCGACCTCGTCGTACTTGCGGCCCATGAAACGCTTGATTGAATAGACGGTGTTCGTCGGATTGACGACACCCTGGCGCTTGGCGGCCTGACCGACCAGCCGCTCGCCGGATTTCGTGAACCCCACGATCGATGGTGTGGTGCGTCCGCCTTCCGCGTTGGGGATGACGACCGGCTCGCCTCCCTCCATGACCGCCATACAGGAGTTGGTTGTTCCTAAATCGATTCCTAAAACTTTTGCCATTGTAGTGGTGCTCCTCTCCGAGCATTGAAAATCCGCCAGTTCCTTTAGCAATGCCAATGCCATGAAATTTATTTTGTGTGCAAGCTATTATTGCGCAGTTTGTTAGGAAACATCCAACAAGCGAAGCAGGTGCGCCATGTCTCAGTCCATGTCACACATCTTCGACTTCCACTGTCTCACACGCGCCATCGTGTCACAGCTTGACCAGCCCATTGCTGATGGTCAGAATCGCCGCATGAGTTGGAATGTCTTCGTGACCCGCCGCATCCCGCCCGAGGGCATCGATCTGCTTCGCCAAAGCGGCGTGGACATCCGCTTGCACGACGAAGAAACGCCTTTGCCACGCACTGAACTCCTGGCGCTAGCGCGCTCCTGCGACGGTGTCGTCATCGGGGGTGGCGAACGCGTCGATGCTGAATTCCTCGACGCGGCGCCAAAACTTAAAGTCGTTTCCTGTATCGCGGTCGGCTACGACAACGTCGATCTCGCGGAGGCCACACGCCGCCGAGTTCTTGTTACCAACACACCCGATGTCCTCACCGATGCGGTCGCCGATCTCACGTGGGCGCTTATCCTTGGTGTCGCGCGCCGTGTCGTCGAAGGCGACGCTCTCACTCGTTCCGGTAAATGGCAGGGCCTGTCGCCCACGCTATTGCGCGGCGTCGACGTGGCGGGCAAGACCCTCGGTATCGTCGGGGCCGGCCGCATCGGCGCGGCGGTTGCCAAACGCGGCACCGGTTTTTCGATGCGCCTGCTGTATTTTGCGCGCAGTACGAAGCCCGAGATGGATGCGCTCGGCGGCAGGCGCGTCTCCTTCGATGAGGTTCTGCGAGAATCCGATTTTCTTTGCGTCCATGTCCCCTTGACGCCCGACACGAGGCACCTGTTCGGCGCGGCAGAGTTTCGGAAGATGAAACCAATGGCGTTTTTCATCAACATGGCGCGCGGCGCGGTGGTCAATGAGGCAGCGCTGGTGCAGGCGTTACGCGAAGGTTGGATCGCGGGCGCGGGACTGGATGTTTACGAGCACGAGCCGCAGATCAGCCCAGAATTGGCGTCGATGCCGAATACCCTTTTACTGCCTCACCTCGGCAGTGCAACCATCGAGACGCGTCGTCGCATGTCAATCCTGGCGGCAGAGAATCTGCTGGCGGTGCTGGACCGTCGCCCGTGTCCGAACGTCGTTAACCCTTTTTGAAACCAAGAGCTGCGAACTTGCGCTGCAGCCGGTCAGGAGCACCTGATAATACCGCGCTCATATTAAAGAACTCACGCCGCACAGGATATTCTGCACGAAGTTTGTCGAATCGACAGACATCCGTGCGCAACGCTGTATCGTCCGCTGAAATGTTGTAAACACGTTCGATAACGCCCCGCAATACGTCTTCATCGTCCTCCTCGTTGCGAAAGTGGGCTTTGAAACGCGGTTCCGGCGGCGGTGGCAGTATCGGCTCCCAACCGGGTTTGACGCCAAAGGATTCGCAAAAAGCGCGATAGATCATTCGAGTGCCATTCACCTTGCCGTCAAAGCTGTAGCCCGCGATGTGGGGTGTGCCGATGTCGATAACGTCCAGCAACTCTGGTGAAATGTTCGGCTCATTTTCCCAGACATCCAGCACAACACCTCCAATCTTTCCCCCATCAATTGCTTTGAGTAGATCTTTGTCGTCAATCACAGCACCTCGTGAGGTGTTAATAAGAATCGGCAGTCGGTCTTCTAAAGCAGCGAGCGCATCCCTTGCGACCAGATGGTACGTGGAGTGCGCGCCCGATTTTGTGAGTGGGACATGCAATGAAATGATGTCCGCCTCGGAGAGTACCCGATCAATCGCGACATAGTCACGGAGACGCTCAGCGCGCGCGCGCGGCGGATCGTTCTGGAGTACGCGCATGCCAAGCGCCTCGGCATTGCGGACAACGCGTGAGCCGACGTGACCCACGCCGATGACCCCCAGCGTTTTGTCGCGGAGTCGAAATCTCTGCCGGTGGGCCATTTCCAGCATGGCCGCCACCACATATTCCGCCACGGAATTCGCATTACTGCCCTGGGCGCTGGCAAAGCCGATACCCTCCGCGGATAGGTATGCTTGATCGACATGGTCGGTGCCGATGGTGGCCGTGCCAACAAATTTCACCGAACTGCCATCCAGCAACGCGGCGTTCACCGGAGTGACCGACCGGACGAGCAGCGCATCGGCGTCGCGCACCGATCCAGCCGTAATCTCGCGCCCGGGCACCAGCCCCACCTCGCCCAGGGGGCCAAATGCCTCCTGCACGAGGGGGATATTTGGATCGGCGACAATTCTCATATATAAATGATACAATCAGTCTAACAATGATTTTGGCGTTTGACGATGGCGGAGCGCGCGGGTATTCTCGCCACTCCCTACGGGAGAGATTGATATGTTTATAGCTCACGGCGAACGATTACAAAGATGGGGCCCCTGGATTCTGGGAGGCGTGCTGTTGCTGTTGGTCCCGAGCTTCGTCGTGATGTTCAGCCCATCGGCTTCCCTGAAACAACAGCGCACGGAATTGCCGACGATCGGCGGCAAGCCCGTAAACTTCGCTGATTTTCAGAGCGCCAAGAACGTCGTGATGACCGAGATCGTATTCAGCAGTGGCCGTCAGCCCGCTCGTTCCCTTGAATTCGAAGACCAGCTCAACATCGAGGCTGTGCAGCGTCTCATCTTGCTGCGCAAGGCCAGGGAATTCGGCATCAGCGCCAGCGACGATGAAGTGGTCCAGCAGCTTCGCATGCTGCCCGCCTTTCTGAACGAACAGAAGCAGTTCGACCCCGATCGCTACCAGCGTTACGTGAACTTTCTGAACAACCTCAGCATCAGCGAAGCGCAGTTGGCGGAGACCATTCGCGAGCAAATCGAGTTGTCACGCCTCCGCGCGCTGGTTGCCACCGCGGCGAAGGTCACCCCGGCTGAGTTGAAGCTCGCGTATACACCACTACACGAAGAGACAACGATCGACTACGTTGAGTTCAACGGGGCCGACCGCAAGGAAAAATTCACGGTCAAAGACGACGAGGCCAAAGCGTTCTATGACCAGAATAAAGAGAAGTTCCGCAAGCCCGCGCAGGTCAAAGTCCGCGAGGTCTACTTCACGATTTCCGAGGCCCGGAAGTCCGTCACGCTCGGCGAGGGTGAGATTGGGGAGTATTACGAACTCAACAAGAATAAATATCTCGACGACCAGAAGAAACCCAGGCTGTTGGCCGATGTGAAGGACGAAGTGAAGAAGGACCTGCTCGACCTCCGCGCGGAGCGGCTCGCGGGAGACCGTGCGACCGGGTTTTCGGTCAAACTCGTGCACGAGCCGGGGGCGGCCCGTCCCGATTTTGCGAAGATCGCGGCGGATTTCGGCATCACGCCGCACGAGACGGACTTCTTCAGTTTGCGGGGCACGGTTGCCGGCGTCAGCGCCGGGCTGCAGTTCAACCAGGCGGCATTTTCACTGAGCCCGGAAGTACCCTTCAGCGATCCCGTTCGCGGGGAAGACGGCTATTACGTGATGGAGTATATCGCCAGCAAGCCGAGTGAGGTCCCGCCTTTCGATGAGGTGAAAGAACAGGTCGTCGATCTCCTGAAACAGCAACAGGCCCGCGATGCCGCAGTCAAGCAAGGTCGTGAACTCGCCGCCAAAGTCAAGGAGGCTGTCACTGCGGGCAAGAATTTCAGCGACGTCTGCGCCTCCGCCGGAGTGAAGGCTAGGACGACGGAGCCGTTCACCATCGCGCAGGACACGACCAATATCCCGTTCGCCAACCGAATCAAGGACATGGCGCTCGGTATGCCGACAAATGCCGTCAGCGACTTTATCCTTACGCCCAACGGAGGTTTGTTCTTCCACGTCAAACAGCGCACCCCGCCGAACCCGGAGGATTTCGAGAAGAACAAGGTCCAGTTGGCAGCGCAACTTCTCGACCGCAATCGCCAGGCGCTCTTCGAAGATTGGGCCAATTCAGTGATGCGGGACGAGCATGTTGAGTACAAGCGCAAGGCGCATCCGCGGCTACAAGAGTCGCCTACCGAAGAAACCGAGCCCGACGAATCGTCGGCTCCCGCAAAAAGCTAGGCATCGCGCCCTCGGCACGCCTTCACAAACTCCCGGAAGAGTTTCTGGAATTGGGGCGCCCTTTTCACAAGCCTTTCCGGATGAAACTGCACGCCGCAACAAAACCGGGCATCCGGTTTCTCCATCGCCTCAATGACGCCATCGGGCGCGCGCGCGACCACCTCGAAACCAGGCGCGACGCGGTCCAGCACCTGGTGATGGCTCGTATTCACACGGTCAAAGCCATCCATCGCACGGTTTAACGTGCCCCGCTTCGTCCACTCGATCTTATGCGCGAAGGCGTCCGGCTGCGGATTGCGGTGGCCGGCGATGTGTGGCAGCAGCGTGCCGCCGAAGGCCACGTTCATCACCTGGATGCCGCGGCAAATTCCGAACAAGGGTTGGTCGCGCTCCCGCAGTTTGCGCGCCACGTAGATCTCCATCTCATCCCGCACCTCGTCCGCGCCCGAGATTTTCTTGCGTAGCGTCGCGGACATCCGTGGCGCGTAGAACTTCGCAGCCACATCGCCGCCACCGGTCAATAGCCAGCCATCGCAAGTCTTAAGAAAATGATCGAGCAATGTTTTGTCGCGTGTTAGCGGCACGATGAGCGGCACGCCCCCGGCCAGTTCGATAGCCTCCGAGTAGGAGACGCCGCAGAACGAGCCGCGCCCGTCCATCCGTGACCGCAGCGTGATGGCTTCGGGTGTGATGGCGATGACAGGTTTCATATTGTTTGTTGCCGGTTACGCCATAGATAAACCAGCGCGGTCCCAACAATCAATCCTATCGCGTATCCGTACGACAAGCCGGCCGCCATCAGTCCCACCAACATCGCGATGAACAGGTCAGGCTTCGAACCAGCGATGTCCCGAACCAGCAGCAGCATGGCGAGCCCCTCAAATGCGAGCATCACACCGAGAATCGGCTTCGGGAAAACCTGGATCAGTTGTGCGAAGCAGCCGCTGAAGAAAAGGCCCAGCGCCAGGTAGAGGCATCCGTAGATAATGACCGAACCGCCCGTGCGCGCCCCGAACGTATAGTGCCCCGCCATCCCGCCCGAGCCGTGACAGGTCGGGACGCCGCCAAACCAGGGATTGATCAGGTTCATCATCGAGTACGTGAAGCTAATCTGGCGGATCGTCAGCGGGCGTTCCGGAAAAAAATCCTCGGCCACTTGTCGCGTGGCCAGGATTGAGTTGCCCAGCGACAACGGAATCTGCGGCACAGCCAGAACAATCAGGCCCGCCAGCAAATCCTCTCGCGTCACCACGTGCAGTTGGGGGAGGTGGAGGCCTGCGCCCCGCCACACCATGCCGGAATCGACCTTGAAAACAAGCGCGTAGGCGACTCCCAGCGCGATCACGAACAATGCTGCCGGAAACCGGCGGTTGCCCAGCAAGATGATCGTGATGACAAACCCGGCTGCCGCCAACGCGTACCCCGCCGCGCCATCCGCCGGGACGTAATCCTTTATGGCGAGCATCGCGAGTTGGAGGCCGAGGCCAAACTGAATCCCCCGCACCACGGTCTTTGGAACGACACGCGCCAGCCATTCGATCAGGCCCGTCACCGTCAGGACGAGCATGAGTACGCCAATTGCGAGGCCGCCGCCGAAGAGCACGCCGCCACTCAGTTTTTGCGCAATCACCAGTGCTGCCATTGCTTTCAACGGCTGCACGGGCATCGGAATCCCGTAGCGCAACCCCGTGAAAAGCTGCATTACGCCAAACATGATCAAGGCGCTCGCCGCGTCGATCCCCGCCACGAGAATCATCGCAATGATGAGCGGCAAGTCGGTCCCGATGTCGCCAAACGCGCCGGCAAATTCGTTGCGGTCGAAGCGAATCCAACCTTTGCGCATGGGGGGTGAGTATAACATGCGGAAGAACCAGTTCAGTACCCGGCGCCGACCTTGTAAAAGCGTTGCGGCGCTGTTGCCGCGCCCGAATCCGTGACCGTGACAATGCCACCGGTGCCAGCGATGCCGTTTGTCAGGGGATTCCAGCTGCCGGTGACCAAGTTCGTGCTGTATTCGACCGAGTATGAAATGTTGTTTGTCGTGATGAAGCCGATTTTTACATCCGAGCCGACGACCACCAGCGACGTAATCTGCGGAATCGGGATCGCCGTAATTTCCAAGAAGGGAAATTGCGAGGGGTCGATAAAATTGCGCGAATGAAACGTGAAGCCAACAGTGCTGTTGGTGGTCGCCGTCAGGAAAAGACTGACCAGGTTTCCTGTCGAAAGATTACTGACAAAACCGGCGGACGCCCCAAGCGACAGTCGCACCACGCCGTTGGTGCCGCCGTTAACGAACGTGCCCAGCGACTTGTCCAGATTGGAGTTCAGGAGGGACGGCTCGTCATTATACACGATGCCGTCGGTTGTGGGATTGTTCGGCTTGCCCGTGCCTTCTGTCCACGTATTGGTTGCGATCCACCGTATCTCGAACGGGCCGACACCGCCATTAAAGTCGGTGTTGTTAACGTCCGTCTGCTCGAAGACGACCAGGGTGACACTGCTTATTCCCCAGCGTCCCGCCCCGTAAATACTGTTGAAATTGCTCGCGACCCCGGACACATCAAACCGCAGGAAGGAGTCCAGCAATCCCGCCTGCTGACCGATGACATTGGTGGCGATCAACCCTGACACCGACAACGCGCCGGCCCCACCATAATTGTGGGTGGGATCCAATGACCGCACGAAGGTGTCCGCTACCGGATAGTTCGTAAGAACGACCTGTGCCGTGACGGAAGAGGCGACCAGGAACCACAGGCAAGCCATCAGAAGCCGGACGTTCATGCGAATTTATTCCGCCCCTATCGGATAGAACAACGGAACGCCATCAGGCTGCCTGGCGGCGAAGTCTTTCAGGAACTGCTGCCCCTTTTCTGAGGTCAGGTAATCGGCCAACGCCTGAGCACCCGCCACATTCGCATGGGGGAAACGGTTCACGTTGGCGACCATCACCACGAACGGGCGGCGCATATCGGGGTCGCCGCGGACCATGATTTCCATGCCATCCGAGTTGATCTTGCCCTTCACGACGGGAATGCGCCCGACAATCACGTAGGCGTGATGTTTCTGCGCGAACATGACCACACCCTGCCCATTATCGCTCTCATCTTTCAGGACCCAGTCGCCCTGCGGCACGAGGCCCGCCTTTTTCCAAAGTTTGTCCGCTACCTGCCGCGCCCCGGCGTCAAAGAAATCCACATACGGTGCGTGTGCCTCAGCAATCTTTCGCAACGCTGCGGCGCCATCCGTCATGCCCTTGATGTGCGCGGGATCGTCGGGCGGTCCGACGATGATCAGTTCATTGCGCGCCCACGGTTTCATTCCCACAGCATAGCCGTCGGCGACAAGGTCCATCGCGTCGTCGGTCGAGTGCATCGTCAGAAAATCCGCGTCGCCTTTGCGGAACGATTCGACGAGGACCTGTTTATTTCCCGCCATGACGACCTTCACCTTGTAGCCGGTGTCGGCCTCGAATTGTTTGGCGATCCCCTGCCACACGCCTGTCATGATCATGCCGCCGATGATGGCGACGCGAACTGGAGGGTTGGCCGGGGGCGAAGACGGCCCGCAGCCGTTCGCGATGGCAAGAACTGCGGCGAGGCAAACAGGGAAAAGCCGGCTGCTCATGGCAACGGCGCCTGGTTGATGCCGGCGGTAAGTGTTTGCCAGCGGATGTCCGGCCGCGTCGGCTCGCCAACACCGCAGCCGAGATAGTCACCCGCAAACGAATCTACGCGTCCATCTACGAAGACAACGTTGGCTCGTCCAGAATGCCGCGCCATAACAGTGTATCCTAATTGCGACGGGACCGTGGATGAATATTGGCCGGACGCGTCCGCCATGAAAGCGAGTTGCTCCGGCTTGGGAATCTCCGGCAGCCGATGTTGGTCCGGGCGAATCCACGGTGAGAGGTACATGTTCATCGCATAGGGCAGAAAATAGGTGCCCCCCGGATTTTTCGCGCTCGGGTCGATAAATATTGATGACGAATCGCCCGCCTGTGGCCGTACGCCTTGCGCAACCAAATTACTGTAGGACTGCGACCCGAAATAGCGCGGCAGGCAGTTGAACCAATCTTCCGGGCGATTGATCAGCATCAACGGTTGGACCCCCTGGCCGCGGCGTGGGATATACTCGTTGTAGTCGCCGATGTACAACTGCAATGCGAGGCCCCACTGCCGGAGATTACCGGCGCAGCGGGCGCTCTCCCCCCGTGCGCGAGTCTTTCCCAGCGCACTAAGCACCATGGCCGCCAGTACCCCGATGATCGCTATGACCACCAGCAGTTCGATCAGAGTGAACGCCGCTCGTCTAGTCGGCGGCCGCATGCCTGCTCCTCCCGCGTCGACGACCCGCTGCGCCCAGAACCACGCATGCCGCGCCCAGCAAAACCATGGTTGAGGGTTCCGGAACCGCGACAGCCGTGATGATAATAGATGGCCGTGCCGAAGCCGTGCCAAAATTCTCGGAGTTGAAGGTGAAGCCAACGGTGCTGTTGGAAGTCGCGGTCATGTAAAGGCTCACCAGGCTACCAGTTGAAATCTCACTGAGAAAGCCGGATGTCAATCCCAGCGAAAGATTCATCCGTCCACTGGTCGCTCCGCCGTAATTGAATGTCCCCAACGCTTCATCCACATTGGAATTCAAGAGGGATGACTCTTGCGAATAGGTAATACCAGTGCTGGTGGGGCTGGCGGGCGTCCCGGTGCCTTCGGTCCAGGCATTGTTCGCCATCCAGTTAACAGCGAACGTACCGGAACCATAATTGAAAATAGTATTATTCGGTGGCTGCGCCATCACACCGAGGGTGATGCCGGTAATCGTCCATTGCCCAACGCCGAATGTTGCGTTGAAACTGCTGACAGCGCCTGAAATATTGAACTGCAGAAACGAGTCCAGCAATCCGTTGTTTATGCCCGTTGAATTGGTGGCAATGGATCCCGAAACCGCAAGCGCACCGGCGGCGCCATAATTGTGAATCGGGTCCGCTGATCGGACAAACGCATCGATCGTGGGATTGTTTGTCACCGCAATTTGAGCCGAAACCTCACCAGCGTCCGCCAGACAGGAACAAAACACCAGACACACGACACTTTTGAACATAGCAAACCCCCGCATGCCGCATCGTCCGTTCATTTCAGAATTAAACTTGCCCTTTCACGCGTTATATTTTTACAAATATATCGGCGACAAACGCAAGCAGAAAGCCGGCAGTCGGGTATTTCCCCGGATAAAGGTGGTTACCGCAGTCGATCCGACAACTGCCTGCGAAGTGCCTGTGTGGCCTTGAGGCTCTGCATTTCGACGCGGCGGTACAATGCCAGCACGCTCCTGCCTGTCTCCGTCAGGATTGCAGTTCCGCGTTCCGCGCCGCCACGCTTGGTCCGCACCAGCGGCGCTTTGAAACAGCTATTCATAGTACGGATCAGCATCCACGCACGCATGTAGGACATGCCCATGGATTCGGCGGCCGCCGCGATCGATCCCGCCCGGTGAACGGCTTCCAGTAAATCCGCCTTGCCCGGACCGATCGCGATATCCACGCCGCGATAAAGTCGCGGACGAACCTGGAATTCGCGGCGGACTTCCTTGTGACGTGGGCGGCTGCTCTTCATGGGGTTGAGGTTCGCAAAACCCCCGTTAGGCTGTCCGTACCAACAGCACGGGAACGGTAGCCTTGCGGATGACGTGGGAAGTGGTCGAGCCGAGGATGAGTTCGCGGATGCGGGTGTGGCCGTAGGCGCCCATGACAATAAGATCGGCGCCGATGGTTTCCCGTAGTTCGAGGATTTCCTCTTCGGGGTCGCCATGCAGCACTTCCACGTTGGCTTTGACATTACCGCTCAGCGCCCGCTGCTTCGCCTTTTCAAGAAGCGCGGCAGCTGCGTCTTCGCCGCCCAGCGCCGCGACCATCGTAATCGTCATCTTCACTCCCAAGGCCGGGGCAAGCGCGATGGCCGCGCGCAGCGCCTTGCTCGATTCCTCGCTGCCGTCGTACGCGACCAGCATATGGCTGATCTCGTGAAACTTCCCCGGCGTGACGAGGCACGGTTTGACCGAAGCGCGCACCACGCGTTCGACGACAGAGCCCAGCATCTCGTCCGACCATTCCGCGTGTTCCCCATGCTGGCCGAGGACGACGAGGTCCGCCTGTCGCTCCTGATCGAGAATCGCTGGCAGCAAGCTGCCGGTTTCGTGGGCCGTCTCGCAACTGACACCGCTCTTATCACAACGTTCTTTGGCCGCCGCCAGGACCATCGCAGCTTTTTCTTCCTGGATCTTTTGTAACTGCGGCAACAGGGCCGAGTAGGGTTGCGCGCCGACCGCGCCCGACAAATCCGCGAGCCACGGACCTTCCAAAAGACGGATGTCAGTGACATAGAGCGCACGGAGGGAGGCGCTGAGTTTGCGAGCGAGCCAGATTGCGTAATCACCCGCGACTTCGGCGGCTGGTGAACCGTCGCTGCATAAGAGAATCGTTTTATACATGGCTGCCTCCGTTTGGTATTACCACCACAGCAACATAAACATACGCCCAAGGAATGATGACTCCAAACCACGGCGTTGACAAGGGGGTGTTTTGCCTGTAATGCTTTTGGTTGCGGGCGCTTAGCTCAGTTGGCTAGAGCACCTCGTTTACACCGAGGGGGTCAAAGGTTCAAGTCCTTTAGCGCCCACCAGCCGCCGCTCGGCTGGCAGCCGGGCTTTGGCTGGCAGGCCATGAACAAGCGGCGGTTGACGCCACGTCATAGCCCAAGCGGATTTTCCCGCGGTCCAAACGCGGGGGTGTAGCTCAATTGGTTCAGAGCGCTGCCCTGTCACGGCAGAGGTTGCGGGTTCGAGCCCCGTCACTCCCGCCAATTTCTGGAGTCGGATCTTCCTCTGTTTCCTGTTGATCCGGCGGCTTTTCTGGGCGGGAGTCCTACTCTGAACTCCGGTTGCTATCGCCCGAAACGGGGCTTTTCCCCCCTGTTGGGCGAGTGTTAGGGTGATAGTTTTTCGGGGGCGAGGATCGAGACCAGACCCATGAATCATCATCGAGCCGCGGGCTTGTAGCCCAGTGAGTGCGGTTACGGGTGCGGTTGTATCATTGGCGGTTGTGCCTGTGGCTTTATCACCATCGCTTGGTACCAATATTTGCCGGGCTGGAATGGTGCCCCCAGCGGTTGCCATCCCGATTTGATGGCTTTCTTTACTTCATTGACCAAGACTTCATACCTAGACGATTCAATTATTTGGTAGTCCATAATAAAGAATGCTACCGAGTTGCGATGAGTAGGTCAATCGTGAGCGTGACCGCAAACGGCGGCGGGATGCGGGCGGGGTTGCGGCATTCAGATTTCCGCATTCACCCAAAACAGGGTTTTTTGCCCCTGTCGGGTAAGTGTCAGGGTGATAGTTTTTATGCGGGGATTCTGGGGGCGGTTGAAGGAACAGGAGGCAGTCATGCGGGTGGGAATGGGCGGAGAAGGCTCGACTCGGCGGGACTGATTTGCTATTGGGGTTCTTTGGGCAACGGCGAGTTTGGCAAAGAGTGAGGAGACATCGGGTATGAACAAAGGGATTCGGGTCGGGTTGGCAGTGTCAAAATTGCTCCGCCTTGTCATCGCAGTTATTCCATTGCTCTTGGCGTGTCGAGCGTTCAATGCGAACGCACTGACGGAGACAAACCTTCACTTCTTTGTCGGCTTTCCAGGCGATGGGACCGATTCACGCGCAAAGCTTGTCCAAGGCAATGACGGCAATTTCTACGGGACGACGTTTGGAGGTGGGACGAACAACAACGGTATCGTGTTTCGGATGAGTCCCAGCGGCACCGAATCGAATCTTTACTCCTTTGTCGGCTTCCCCAGCGATGGTGGGCATCCAAATGCCGGGCTGGTACAGGGCAGCGACAGCAATTTCTATGGGACAACCGATCTGGGCGGGATAGCCAACTCCGGCACCGTGTTTCGGATCAGTTCCAGCGGCAGTTATACGAATCTACACAGCTTTGTCGGCTACCCCACCGATGGAGCCGTGCCTACTGCCGGGCTGGTACAGGGCAGCGACGGTAATTTCTACGGGGTGACCCCTTTAGGCGGGACGGTCAACTCCGGCACGGTATTTCGCATCAGTTCCAGTGGCAGCTACACGAATCTGTACTCCTTTGGCATCAACACGAATGACGGGACCAGCCCATCTGGCGGGCTGGTTCAAGGCAGCGACGGTAATTTCTACGGGACAACCGGATTCGGAGGGACGAGCACCAATTGCGGCACCAACGGATGCGGCACGGTGTTTCGGATAAGTCCCAGTGGCAGCTACACGAATCTGTACTCCTTTGGCATCTCCACGAATGACGGGGTCATTCCATCTGGCGCGCTGGTCCAAGGCAGCGACGGCAATTTCTATGGGACGGCTGCTGCCGCCGGTCTACTCACCGCTTGCACCAATGGTTGCGGTATGGTATTCCGGATCAGTCCCAGCGGCAGCGAAACGAATTTGTACTCGTTTGTCGGCTCCCCCAACGATGGACAAGAACCCGCCGCCGGACTGGTACAGGGCAGCGACGGCAGTTTCTATGGAACGACGCTTAAGGGCGGGGCAGCCGGTTCCGGCACGGTATTTCGGATCAGTTCCAGCGGCAGCTATTCGAATCTTTATTCCTTCAAAGGTGATTCGACCGATGGAGGATTTCCAATAGACCCGCCGGTACAGGGTAGCAACGGGAATTTCTACGGGACGACCCAGTTCGGCGGAACGAACGGACACGGTGCCATATTTGAGATGATTCTCCCCCTCAGTCCTCCGCCCTATCCAATCAATCAAATCACCAAAGTCCAAGTTGCGGCGACAAACATCATCTTCTCCATCCCCTCCATCGCAGGCGAGATCTATCAATTACAGTTTAGCAGTTCGATGAACCCCACCAACTGGAACAATGAGGGCGGATCAATAACCAGTATCGGGGCTCTGCTGACGCTGACCAACTTTGGCGGAGCATCCCAGCCAAAAGGGTTCTATCGATTTGACATCACGCCGTGAGGGAGAAACTGGCAGGGACTGGGGCGGATTACCGCAGAATCGTGTCGGGGGCCAACCCGGGATCAAGCTCGCGGATTATGCGCTCCAGCTTGGCCAGGTCGTCGTCAGTCAAAAGACGCGCCGGCTCTCCCCTATCCTGAGCGCCCTCTGTCCCCGCTTGGGAATCCCTGGCCAAAATCTTTGCGAGTTGATTGGGATCCGGCAACGGCAACTCGCAATGAGTCAGCAAGGATTGGATGACTGCCTGCGGTCTAACTTTCAAATCTTCAAAACGGGCACAGGCGATGGCAGCCCGCTGCTGCTTGAGCCAATTACTGTCGTGCATCGTCGAGACCCACATGTTTGCCAAATACTCCAGCCAACTGATTGGGCGAGTATTCGTCTTCACAAAGACGTTGACGCTGGGAATCAAGTATCGAGATTTCACCAACCCTCTCTCCAACTGGGCATCTGATAATCCAAACGCTCGACTGAAAGAACGCGCCCAAGTCCGCCCATTCCGATACAGAAAAAGAATCTTCGCCTTTGGCACAACCCGATAGAGCAGATCGCTGACCGATAACACATAGCTTCTGAACTTAAAAGCCCAGTATTGAAATCCTCGCTGCTGGGCGTTTGCGCACATGATCATGAGGGAGTCATACAGAAGGGAGGCAACCTCCGCGTCGTCGCTCTGGCCGCTTGTTCGCAGCATCACCAGTTGCGAGAACACATCGGGTTCCGAGAAACTGACGACGGACGGGTTCAGATTCATAACATGGCTGAGCAGGGTCGACCCGCAACGACCAGTTGAATAGAGCAGAATGATGCGTTCCGGATTGATGTCAACTTCGCGGGCGAGCGTATGGAGAATGTCGTAAGGGACTGAAATCAGGCGCTGGGCTGCCTCATATTGGGCGATGAAGTAAAAGGGGGCCTGCAATAGATTGGTTTCGGGTGATGTATCTACAAAAAGCGCCCGGCGGTTGTCATGGTCGAGGCAATACAGACTAACGGTTGGCCGTTCCAGAATGACATGGGGGTCAAGGTGCCGCCCAGTATGGCTCTGAAAATCGTCCGCAGACACGATGGCGAACGGACTCGGCTTTAACTTGGAATCAATTATCAATTCGTATGCCTGCATGAGGATCACCCCTGCGCAGCTGTCGAGGTCTCGATTCCTAGATTGAGGCTCAACTCTGGATTCCCGAAAGCGGTGTATTCGGCAAAGCGCGCGATCGACAACCGCAACTTCGATCTTGTCGAACTGCTCGGTCGATACGTGGGCAAGAACAGAAATGTTATTTTAATGTCGATGATCTTGTTACGACTATTTATTTTACGACATTTTTCAGAATGTCGCTGGTCCGTAATCCGATCATCATCGCGGCTGCTGCCGTATCGCTATCGGGAATCACTGGACAGATGGAGTTATCCGCTACAAAAACGTTCTTTGTGCCATAAACAAGTGCGTTGCCATCCACCACGCCGCCGGCGTTCAGGGGAGCCATTTTACAGTGGGAGGTAAAGTGGTGCGGATCCAGTGAAAGATTGCTGTTGTTTTCCACGTACGCCTCAACCGTCGCATCGTCATAACCGGAAAGGATGACTAAATTGATTGGGTCACTTACAGTAGGCCTAAAATAAGGCGAGGGGAATGGGTACAGAATATTTAGTTGATCTAGCAGAGCGCGAAGATAGACCTCGACGGCACTCTTCATATTCTCCAGGTCGGCAGGATTTTGGTAAAAGCCGTCGTCGGTAGCGGCGATCTGAAAGCAGTTGTCGCTTTGGATGGTGACGCTGCCCGTACTCTGCGGGTTCAAAAGCTCCAAGCTAATATTTAGTATCGGAACTGAGGTTTGCGCATTCGTCGGGATGTAATCGAACAAAATCTGCACCATTCGCGCGTCGCTTGCACTACCACTCACGGCCGGCAAATAAACATTATGGATGGTATAGGCATAAGCTGCTCCCGGGGGTACCCCAGTGATAGCTGGATCGGCCAGCATCGAAATAGACAAGAGGGGATGGTTTTGGAGATTTTTCCCCACGTTCTCATTGATGAAGACGGGCTTGATGCCTGCATTCTGTAACGCTTGCGACGGACCAATGCCGGAAAGCTGCAGCAACTTGCTGCTGTTGATGCCCGCCGCCAAAACCACCGCTTTCCGAGCTTTTGCCCTACGAACTTTACCGTTCTGGATATATTTTACTCTTGTGGCTCTCCCGTGTTTGTTAAATTCTATTTGCACAGCGACTGCATCGAGGAGCACAAACAGTTTGTGCCCGTTCACTCCTTCACCTTCTGGAGTCATAACCGAGCTGTTTAAAAATGCTGTTGCGCTGCTCACCCGTTGCGTACCGGAAGGATCAATAAACCACTGGGCACGGGGGTCTATGCAGTTCTCTACACTCGGATCATTGTAATCCAACGCAGTTGGAATCCCAGGAAATGCTGCTTGTGTCGCGGGTAATAGTATGTTCGCTGTTAGCTGTGACACTGTGGGTGTCTGGAGCACATTGACAGCACCATTGTTTCCTCGCGCCCCGGGTGTGGTTGTCAATCCCTGGTAGTTTTCAAGGGCCGTGAAGGTTGCCTGAATATTGCCCAGGCTCCAATTGCTGCTTCCGGAAATTCCTTCCCAAGGCATGTACGCGGCGCTCGAGCCACGGCCATAGTATAATCCGTTAACCGATGAGCCACCCCCCAAGAGCATTCCCGTTGTCCAATCACCGGTTCGTCCATTAAGTCCTGCCATCGGCAAGGTTTGATTCCAGCCTGGCCAAAAATACTGGGGCTTCCCTATCTCAGCCAATTGGAATGCGGGGAGACCCACAGCCTCTATGGCTGGATCGGTTGTTAGATTTCGCCCTGCCTCTATTCCCAACACGGAAAAGCGACCATTCTCTGATAGCTCCTTCATCAGAATGCTACCCGCCGTTCCACCGCCAATGACTATGATATCTGCCTCCTCTTTGTTCCGATAAGGAGAACTTTGACCACCAAAAACGGTGGTTGTCGCGGCGACTAAAACGAGGGTGATAAATTTAATGTTCATAGGTGATTTTTCCACGTTACGCTATCAAGTGCGATTCCGTATGTAAAGGAGTCAGTCCTTGGTATTGACACTCCTTCACTTAACTGGCTGCAAATTCCTCCCGCTCCAAGCTTCCATCCAGCGGCGTGACGGGGTCTATGAAAAGCCAGCAGGCGGCGCCGACCAAGTAAATTCCCGCGGCGACCCAGAAGCAGATCGTCCAATTGTTGCCGGTGAATTTCAGAATCTGGGCCACGACGAGGGAGCCGACCGCGCCGCCGAGATTCCCCATCATGTTCATGCTGCCGGAGAGCGAACCCGCATACTTGCCGCCAACGTCCATGCAGGCGCCCCAGCCGCTCGGCATCGCGCAATCGTTGGCGAAACCGGCCACTCCAATGGCGATCATTGCGAGCGTTGGACTCTGGATGTGGGTGGAAAGAACCAACATGACGGCAGCGACAACCAGGCCCACCAGCGCCGGAATTCGCCGCGCGTGACGCGCCGACCCGGTCCAGCGCGCGAGGCGCTGAACCAGCACGCCCACGAATAAACAGGCCAGCCCGCCGAAGAAGAGCGGCAACCCGGACAAAAACGCGCTTTTCGCCAATTGCAGGTCGCGGGCTTCATTCAGGTACGTGGGCAGCCACGTGATGTAGAAGTACCAGCCGTAGCTCATGCAAAAGTATTGGAGCCAAAGCAGCCACACCGACCGGCTGCGCAGAAGCCGTTTCCATGGGACGTCGCCATGACCCACGGCGTTCACCTCGGCGCCGTCGAGCAACGCGAGTTCCGCGGCGTTCACGGAACGATGGTCGCGCGGATGGTCGCGAAACCAAAAATAAAACACGACCGTCCACACCACGCCCAGTGTGGCGAAAAGCAGAAACGCCTGGCGCCAGTTGAGAAAGGTCATCACCCAGAACACAAGCAGTGGCGTGAAGGCCCCGCCCCAGCGCGCGCTCAACCACGTGATGCCCTGCGCGCGATCGCGCTCGTTCCAAGGAAGCCAGATGGTGAAGATTTTGGTGAGATTCGGAAAACAGCCGGCTTCACCCGCGCCAAACAGGAACCGGCACACAATCATGGAAGCCAGGTTCCACGCCCAGCCCGTCGCCGCGGTGAAGAATGACCACATGACCACGACCCGCATGAGCACACCGCGCGGACCACGATGGTCGCCGAGCCAACCCGCGGGGATTTCAAAAAGCGCGTAGGCCAGCGTGAACGCCGAGAAGACCCAGCTCATCTGTTCCTTGGTGAAACCAAGGTCCTGCTGAATATGCCCGGCGGACTGCGAGATGCAGACGCGGTCGACGTAGGTAATGATCGCCAGCGTGGCAGCGAAGACGATGACCCAATGCCGCGCCCGCGTCGGTTGAGTGGCGGAGGGCGGTGTCATCGCGCGGCCGACTAATTGACCACGTTGTAGGGTGGCTGGCCCAGCAACACGCGTCGGCAGTTTTGGCTGCCTTTGACGCGCATATCGAGCATGCCTTCCTCGGAATAGAACGCCGAGTGCGGATTGATGATCAAGCGACCGTGCGCGGGATGTTTCGGATCGCGCCATGCCACGAGGAGCGGATGGTCTGGCGCCGGCGGCTCCGTTTCCAAGACATCAATGGCCGCGCCGCGCAAATGCCCGGAGGTAATCCCGTCGAGAACCGCAAGCGCATCGACTACGCCGCCTCGTGACGTGTTCACAACAAAGGAACCGGGCTGCAACTTCCTGATCGTGTCACGGTTGACCAAGTGTTTTGTTTCCGCGGTAAGTGGACAGTGAAGGCTCACGACGTGGGCCTGTGCGAGAAGTTCATCCAGGGTCTCTGCAGCACGAATGCCCAGCGATTTGTCGCGGCCTTGCGGTGCGAATGGATCGTAATAAACCACGTCCATCCCCAGTGCCTTCGCGCGTAACGCGGTCGCGCCACCGATGCGCCCGATGCCCACGATGCCAAACACGTGCCCGCGCAACCGATGCAACGGCTCTGCCTGGGTGTGACTCCACGGCCCGGTCCCGAGTTGCAATCGGTCGTTCAGATAATGAATGCCGCGCATCAACGTCAGCGTCATGCCGATGGCGGAGTCAGCGACCTCTTCGGTCCCGTAATCCGGCACGTTCGCCACAGTGATGCCGCGCGCCCGGGCCGTCACATGATCCACGTTGTCGAATCCCACCCCACAACGAACAATGAATCGGCAATTCTTCAAGCGTTCAATTGTCCGCGCGCCAATTCGGGTGCGGTGATAAATCATGATGGCGTCGGCGTCCTCGATTCGGCCCACGAGGTCGTCCTCGGAAGATGCATTCAGCGCCGCCACATCGGCCAGGTCACCCAGGATCTGGCGCTCGTGATCGAGCGGCTCGGTGATGAAATCGGTGACAACAACTTTCGCGCGCTGGGTCATGGCTGAATAACGCCCAGCCTTGCATTGAAGTGCGGCCCGAGGCAAGCCAACAATAGTTTGGTCTTTCAAATCCGCGCGGTGAATCGTATATCCGACCCCGTGAACGCGCAATTCAACGTGCCCTCCACGATCCTTGTCGCCGCCGGCGCCAGCCAGCAGCTCGCCGCGCAAGCCGCCCGGCTCGGCGGACGGCGCGTGTTGCTCGTCACCGATGCGACGATGGTCGCCAGCGGACTGGCGCAACGCTGCGTCGACCAACTTGCCGCCGCCAACATCCCGGCCACCGTCTTTTCCGGCGTGAAAACGGACCCGACCGATGAAAACGTCCGCGACGGACTCGCGTTGTTGCGCAAAACCAACTGCGATCTCGTGATTGGCCTTGGCGGCGGCAGCCCGATGGATGCGGCGAAAGTGATCGCCGTCGCCGCCACGAACGACGTGCCGCTTCGCGAGTTTGCGGGGTATCATCGCATCGCGCGCGCCGGCCTGCCGCTGGTGTGCATTCCGACGACGGCCGGCACCGGCAGCGAAGTGACCAAGGTCGCCGTCATCACGGACACCGAGCGCGACGTGAAAATGATGATGCTCGACGTTCACCTGCTGGCGCGCGTGGCACTGGTGGACTTTGAATTGAGCCTGACGATGCCGGCCCCACTCACCGCGCACGTCGGCGTGGACACGCTTACGCATGGGATCGAAGCCTTTGTGTCAAAGAAGGCGAATACGCTGACCGACCCGCTGGCGTTGGAGTGCATCCAACTGACAGCCACCAATCTCTTCACCGCTTGGGAGGAGCCGGGGAACCGCCCGGCGCGCGAGGCGATGATGCTCGCGGCCTGCCTTGGCGGGATGGCATTTGCCAACAGCAGCGTTTGTCTCGTTCACGGCATGAGCCGTCCCATCGGCGCGATGTTTCATCTGGCGCACGGATTGTCGAACGCGCTGCTTTTGCCGGCGCTCACGCGCTGGTCGCTACCCGGAGCCGTGGCGCGTTATGCACAGATCGCACGGTTGGTCGGTGCCGCCGCGAACGGCGCACCGGATGCGACGGCTGCGGCGAGCCTGCCCGATTATTTGGAAAAGTTGAACGCGCGCCTGGGCATCGGCCGTCTGCGCGATTTCATCAGGATGGATCGGGTTGCCTTCGAGCAGAAGTTGCCGGCCATGGCGGACGCGGCGCTGGCGTCGGGCAGCCCGCAGAACAATCCGGTTGTCCCCACGGCCGATGAAATAATCGAACTCTATCGCCAGGCTTGGTGAGGCGGTATTCAACAATGGAAAAAGTTGCGGGTTTGAGCCCCGTTACGCGGCGACAGTCCTCCAGTTCGAACTCGACCCCGTCAGGTAGTTACCGACTGTAAAGCTGCGATTTGCTTGAGAAATTGAACGATTTGGTTCCAATTGGAAATCAGGAGTCCCGCCAGTTTTTGGAGTCGGTAACTAGTTCAGACTCGGCGGCTTGTGCCTGTTTACTTCGCCCCCAGTCCTGCCCAAACCCATTGCCAAAACACTCATCCAAAATGGGCATAAATGCCCTATCGGGTGAGTGTCAAGGTGGTAGTTTTTTGGGCGGGGATGGGGCGGTTGACAAGGGATCAGGTGGCGAAAAAGAAAAGGAGAGTCGAGGCTCGAATCTCGTATTACCACCCCCAGCCGCATCGCAAAACGCGACTTCTCGCCTATGAGATTTCCCAGCGAGAGAGCGTCTCGACTCTCCACCACAACGTAAGCCTGATTCCCGGAATAGCAACCGATAGTTTCGAGGCAGACTGCGGCGGGAATTGAACAAAGCCAACATGGGGTGAACACCCTATTGTGCCGAATGACATACCGCGTAGTCTCTGGAGTATTACTTCAACGTTTTTGGAGAGCAACGATGGCTGACATTATTTTGAATTGTCCGGAGTGCGGCGACAACTTGGAGATTGATGGCGCGGGCGCGGGGTTAAAGGTCAACTGCCCGAAGTGCTATGCCGATATTTGGGTTCCTGCGACAACGGTCGTTCCATCACAAAACCCCGACCCTTGAGTAAGAATCTAGCGGCAGGCTATGGCATTGGAAAAAATCACTGTGAGTAGTTGCCATCCGTCAGCTCAGGAGAAGGCGTACGCCGCTTGCTCAAAAAGAGGAGACGATGAAATGATTATTGAAACCATGCTCCGTTCCGAGTTTGACCGGTTGGTGCCTCATAATCTCGCCTTGGAGAACTTCATGGTCAAACAGGTTGAATGGTTTTCTAACCGTTCGGGGAACTTGCTTGGTGCAGTTGCCAAAGGCGAAGGTGTAACGGGTTGGAATTACGTGATCCTGAAACGGGATAAAAAAGGCGATTTCCGCGTCCGCAAAGTGATCGGCAATTTTTTTAATTTGAACGCCGCCAGAGTTGATCTCTTGCTGTCGATGGCAGGGTTCGAGAAGGTCGATTGTGCCAACCAGCCCAATCCACCCGCCCTGTTGTCCTCGCCTGCTTCATTGGCGGTGGTCGATAGCCCATGCAAGCGGTCGGACATTCCACTGGCAGTGTAGAGACTGACATGCCCGTGCTTCGACATCCCCCCATCCTTCGTCGAAGCACCTCCTTAGGGCGTGATACGTCGCGACACTGCCATTATTGAAATCAGTTGTTGTAGATGGCACTGAGGCAAACGCAGTTTCGATAGGACGGATCGCTATTGCCGTCTCTCCGTCAGTCAGGCGAGGAAAAGAAGCGGAGAGTCGAGGCTCGAACTGCTCTGCTCTACGCCGCAACTTCAACCAACCCTCGACTCTCCACTGCAATGTAAGCCTGCTGGCGGGAATAGCAACCGGTTGTTTCGGGGCGGACTGCCGGCGAGGGTTTCCCAAAGGCAACATGGGGTGAACACCCCATAGTAGGTTGATGTCGTGCTTCATAGAATGCCAGGCATATTGTAAACCCAGCTATCCGATAGGAGACGCCCAGAGTGATTGGTAGATTATCAGGCGAGTATGTTTGCTCGATGACAATCTGAAACTCGAATCCATCGAGAACTTCCACTGAGACCTCCTACCGCAGCAGAAAGAAATAATGGCAACGAAACTATACGTGGGCAACCTGTCACCCAACACAACGGAAGTCCAGGTTCTCGACCTGTTCAAGCAAGCGGGCAACGTGGTCAGTTGCCAACTCATCATGGACAAGATCACCGCCAAGTCCAAAGGATTTGCGTTCGTCGAGATGGGCTCGGAAGCAGAGGCTGCCAAAGCGATAGCTGATCACAATGGCAAGGAACTGGATGGCCGGGCACTGAAAGTCAACGAAGCCAAGCCCCGCGTTGAACGCCCTCCCCAGTAGTTTCGTTGGCACACGGCGGGATCAGCAGTCAAAACGGGCGACAGGGCAGCGTCGATGGAATCGAGTCTGGCGTAGCCAGGCTACGGATGGCGGTAAGCCGGACAACCAGCTGTCTCCATCGAGGTCGTGGTTGACATAGCCTGCAAGAACCCGGACATTTTAGCGGCAGTGTAGAGCATGACATGCTCCTCACTCTTCGACATCTAGCCTGTCGAAGGTCCTCCTTGGGGCATGATTGGGAGCTACACTGCCCATGATCGAAGTCGGCTGACCGAATCTGATGGGGTGGCTTGTGCCCAAAGGAAGTATGCGTCCCGTCCCTAATCGTGTAAGGAATCCCAAAGACCCCCATGCTATCAGAGACGTCATTGCCACACGGGCAGCCAAGTCCTGGTCCTACTGGGCCGCAGCAACCAGAGTCAAGGTCGCCTCTTTGAATGTGAGTCGGTAATTGTGGCCAGGCGCCGATGATCCTGTGCAGGCCAGTGTCACTGGTTCGTGATGCAGAATATAAACATACGGTCAGTTCTGCCCACACCGGCTTGCTTTTTTGGGTAGATTCGAGCCTCGTCAGTCCCGCCAGTTTTTTCGTCCCTTCTTCTCAGATCCAACACCTTGAAAACATGGCTGGTTACAACGGTTCCAAATCCTATAAAACCTCAGAAACCGAATAGGGCCAGAACAGGCTGAAATCACGGGTCGGCCGCGTTCAGAAAGTGTCCGTGGCACCAACCGCTTCGCGATGCATTGCGCCGGTTATGGCGGCGGGTTACGAAAGCAGGTTCCCGATGAGGCGCGGAGCTTCTAGGGCGCGAATTTACCCAGGTACATGTCGAACCCGCCGGCGGAGAGTTGACTGCCGCCACCCAGGTTGATCGAAGTCATGAAACTGCCCGTCGTGAACACGTTGCCGGTGGAGTCCGAGGCCACGGCGTAACCCATTTCGGTGGTGGTCCCCCCGAAGTTCTTCGACCACGACCAGGCGCTGGTGGGCGAGTACTTCGCCAGGAAGACATTGTAGCTGCCAACCGAGAGCAGGCCCCCGCCCAGATCCAGGCTGCCGGCGAAGTATCCGGTGATGACAGGATTGCCGCTGCCATCCACGGTCAGACCGGTGCCCTTGATGGTTCCGGCCGTGCCCAAAACCTTGGTCCACTGGAACGCGCCGGTGGAGGAGAGCTTGGTCAGGAAACCCGAGTACGTGGCCGTGGTCGTGAGCAAACCGCCACCCAAATCGACGCTGTACTGGAAGGCGCCGGTGACAAACACATTGCCACCGCTATCGACGGCGATGGCGTTACCGGAATCGGCCCCGATGCCGCCGTAGTGATTGGCCCACACATAGGTGCCCGTCGAGGTGTATTTCGCGACGAAGATGTCGTTGCCACCGGCATTGAGCAGCGACCCGCCCCCGAGATTGACAGTGCCTCCGTACCAACCGGTGATGAGCACATTGTTGGCGCTATCCACCGCCACGCCCTGGACCGCGCTGGAGGCGGAACTGGCGACCTGATTGACCCACTGCGGCGTCCCATCCGTCCCGGCGAGCTTCAAGACAAACCCGTTCTTGCTGCCGGTGGCCGTCAAACTCTTCACGCCAAAATTCGCGATGCCATCGAAGGAGCCGCCGACGATGACGTTGCCGGCGCTGTCCACCGCAATGGAATAGCCAGCTTCGTCGCCTGGATTGTCGCCGGAATTCGGGCTGCCAAACTGCTTGGACCAGAGGCAAACGCCCGCTGGAGAGTATTTCACTACAAAGATATCGTACCAACCCGCGCTGGTCATCGAGCCGGAGGGCGCGCCGAAGTTGATCGAGTTGGCGAAATATCCGGTCACAAACACGTTGCCGTTGGCATCGACCGCCACGGCTTCGCCCTGGCTGACGCCGTTGCCGGTGGGTGCTTTGGCCCACTGATACGTCCCATTGGCTGCATACTTGACCAGCATCACGCTACTACCGGAAGTGCCAGAGATGCCACCGCCACCGAAATCTACCGGTCCGGTGAAGTCGCCCGTGAGCAGTACACTGCCGTCGCGCTTGTCCACGGCCACGGCGCGACCGTCGTCTGACGACGTCCCGCCATGAACCAGGGACCACATGTAATTCCCCGATGTGCTGGTGGCTGAGAAATTGGCGACCAGCGTACGGTTGGCGGTCGCGGTAAAGCTGTATGTTGCGGAGGAGGAAACAACGGAGCCGTTCTCGGTCCAATTTTTGAAGCTGTAGCCAGCGGACGGATTCGCGGTCAACGAAACGGTCGAGCCGCTGATGAACAGGCCGTTGCCCAGACCGGATATCGTGCCGCCACTGGACGGGCTGGCAGTTGCCGTGATCGTATAAACCGGCGTGAAGTTGGCCACCAGCGTCACATTCCCATTGAGTTGGAAGCTGTAGCTGGGCGAAGTGCTGACCGCCGCCCCGTTCTTGGTCCAGTTCACGAAGCTGTAGCCAGTTTTGATCGTTGCCTGGGCGGTGACCGTGGATCCGTTCGAGAAACTGCCATTCGGGCTGGTTGTGCCGCCGTTCGATGGGTTGGCACTGGTGGCGACCGTGTAGGTGGTGCCCGTCGGGTTGACCGTCAAGGTAAAGGACTTCGTGGAGGACAAGCCGTTGGCGCCGGTCACCTTCACTGTGAAACTCGCCGTGGTTGCCGTCGTGGGTGTGCCACTGACCACGCCTCCGCTGCTCAAGGTCAATCCGGCAGGTAAACTGCCCGCGCTGATCGACCACACGTACGGGCTCGTTCCGCCGGTGGCTGTGAAAGTCCCGCTGTACGCCACACCCACCGTCGCCGCCGGCAAGGGTGAGGCTGTGGCGATCGTCGGTGTTGTGCCGCCGGCGCTCGTGGTAAACGCCACGTCTGCGCCGTAGCTGGTGCCCCGACTATTGCTGGCTACCAACCGATAATGGTAAGTCGTCGAAGACGTCAACCTGGCGAAAAGATCCGACACGCCGATGGCAATTGTTCCGCTGCCAACGGATTTTGGTGCGGTCGTGCTGCCGTAGGCCGTCGTGGTGCCGAATTGGAAGTACACCGTGGTCGTCAGCCCGTTCGGGTTAACACTGCCGTTCGGTGTGGCCGAAGTGGAACTGATGTTGCTGGCCGGGGCGGTCGTGGCCGTTGGTAGGGCCCCGCTGGCACTGGTGGTGAAAGACACGTCCGCGCCGTAGCTGATGCCCAAGCTGTTGCTGGCCACTAGCCGGTAGTGATAGGTGGTGGATGGGCTGAGTGACCCCAGGCTGGCAGACACACCGACTGCCGTTGTTCCACTGCCAGCGGATTGTGATGTCGTCGTGTTGCCGTAACTGGTGGTTGTCCCCCATTGGAAGTACGTCGTGGTGGCCAGGCCGTTCGGGTCGGCCGTACCGTTGTCGGTGACGCTGGTGCTGGAGATGCCGCTGGCCACCATCGTTGTCGCGGTCGGCGGCGCGCCGCCGCTGGCGCTGGTGGTGGTGAATGTCTTGTCCGCGCCGTAGCTGGTTCCCAAGCTGTTGCTGGCCACAAACCGATAGTGATAAGTCGTCGAGGCCGTGAGCGAACTCAGGCTGGCCGTGAGGGTGACTGTCGTCGTCCCGCTGCCGGCTTGTTGGGACACGGTCGTGCTGCCGTAAGCTGTGGTAGTGCCATATTGAAAATGCACTGCGGTCGCCAGCCCGTTCGGGTTGACACTACCGTACACCGCCGCACTATTTGCGCCTATACCCATGGCGGACACGGTTGTCGTTGTCGGCGGGGCGCCTTGCGCCCAGACGTTAATCCCTACAAGGAGATTGACGATACCGAGCAACAACAGCTTGTGAATCTGGCGGCCGCTGGCGCTACCACTCCGGCGGGTTTGTTTGAGTTCATTGGTGTTACGACACGTGTTCATTTGTATCTTGCCTTCCTGCGCGTCATGGCGCAATTCGGGCCGACTGACTTTCCATTTCATGCTCCCATCCAGAGGAGCCGCAAAAGCGGTCGAATCATTCCCTTCAGTCCTACGAAAAACAACTGAGCCCCTATGGCTGGCCCCCCAACTGAATTCTCCAGCGATACCCTTTAGCCTTGATCGTGCCAACAAATGTATTTGAGGTTTTTACAAGTCGCTACCGACTGCAGGAGAGGCACTTTCGTCGGACCCACTAGATACGAACGAAGAAGATCACCAAGCCAAGTGGAAACTATGTTGACGCCGTGGCAAATCTCTTGGCACTGCCATCGGTCCCCTGGACGAGTTGTCAGAGGCTAAGTCAGGGCTCTTCCTTGGGAAATCGGGAAAACGGGACGCCTCCAAGTCTCGTAAAACCACCTGAATTGATAGGATGAGAACAGGCAGGGATGTGCGTCCCCTGCTGTATCCGCAAGTGCCTATGGCACCAGCCGCACGCGGTAGTAACGGACGGGGCCATTGCTGGCCCCACCGCTATCGACATAGTTGGTCGTCACACTTCCGCTACCCGGCAGAACGACCGGCCCACTGACGTCGGCGAAGTTGGTGGCGTAGCTTCCGCCGACACCGCCGGTCGTCGCCTGCACAGCGTTGGTTCGCCCGCCAGCGGCCGTCCAAATGATCGCAATGTCGTTCCCTTGGCGGACTGTCGAGAGGATACGGAAACCGGAAGCGCCGTTGGTGGGGTCCGTCCCCGCGAGGAACTCAGCCTGGTTGTTCTGGCCGTCACCGTCCGGATCAGCGGAAGCGGCAGCCTGCGGGCAGTTCGTACACCCGAAGTATTGTTGTTGCCACGACTGGAAGGCTGTGATCACCGTAATCAAATTCGACTGTGTCACACTGCCGAGTCCCGCCGTGTTGCTCGCGATCAACGTCACGGTATAGACGCCGGCCGTGTAGGCATGCCCAAAGCTCGCGCCACCGCCCGTGTTGGTGGAGGTACTGTCGCCCAGATTCCACGATATGCTGAGCGGCGACCCGCTGGAAGTGTCTGTGAAGGTCACCACCAACGGTTCCACGCCATTGGTCGGACTGGCGGTAAAGCTTGCTGTTGGCGGCCCTATGACGATCAGCGTTACATTTGTGCTGGCGAGTGTGCCGGCGACATTCGACACGATCACGGAATAGGTTCCTGCATCGCCGGCCTGGGCGTTCGCAAAGGACAGCGTGGCGCTCGTAGCGGTGACCAGGTTGGTGCCGGCCTTGAGCCATTGATAGGCCGGATAAGGAATACCGGTGGCACCCACGCTGAAGGCCGCGGCCTGACCGGTGGTCACGACGAGCGAAACAGGCTGGTTCGTAATGTTGGGGGCCAATTGTGGCACCCACCCGTACAGCCAGTTCGTGGCGCTCAAGGCAAGCGTCACCCGTGGGTCACCGTTGGTCAACTGCGTGCCGTTGAAAGTAACCGACGCGGTGCTGGTCAGGTTGCTATTGTTGTATTCCCACCAACGAAGATTCGGATTGTCGATGAGATCCTGCGCGTTCCAACCGGCAAATCCACTGGCGTCAATCTGACAGTTGGCATAAATTACATTCCCATCCCCAAAGCCGAGTGCCCGGGCCAGTCCGATGCTGGTGACGGTGTTACTGGTCCTCGTCAGTTGGCAGTTCACGAAAGACATGCCGTTGCTGGTCGCGTCGGTCCGCGGCTGGATGAGATTGGCCGGAGACGTTCGTGTTCGCAACTCGCAATTGGTGAAGAACGCGTTCATGCCGCCCCAGATGTAGTCTACGTCGCCTTGGATCAGGTTATCCTGGAAATAAGCCTGGGTGCCGCTGGTGTTGCCGAGGATCGTGTCCTGGAAACTGTCCACTTCGCAATTGAAGAAAATGAAGCGCCTGATCGCGGTTTCGAGCATCAGCGCCTCTGCTTGCGAACCGCCTTTGGGAGTCATGTTGACGAGGTTGAGATTCTCCAGCGCAATGTCGTTGGCGTTCACCTTGAACGCCATGCGGAGATGGGTGGTAGCGCCAGGGGCCACGTTGGCGTTGTTGGGGTAGCCAACGAGGGTGCCCAGGCGACTTTGGCCGCGGAAGGTAATGTTGTTTTTTGAATGCACGTTGACGATTTCGCGGTAAGTGCCGTTGCGAATGTTGATCAGCGTATGCGTGGTATTGTTGGCGGGCAGCGAGTCCACCGCGCCTTGTACTGTGAGGAAGTCCCCGCTGTTATCGGCAGCCACTACCAGATTGGTCGGATTGGCCGGGCCGGTCGGCTTGGTGGAGAATCGCCACGCGTTGGTGCCGCTGATGCCGGCATAATTGGCGCCATTGGTGTCGGTGAAGCAGCCGGCATCCACCGTGACATAGTACGTCTGGTTCGGATTCAGCACATCCAGATGTGGGTAGATCGCCGCGGTGTTACCCGTGATAATGACCGGGAATGTGTTGAAGGTATCACCAGCAATGGCGCGCGCCTGAATATTCTGCGCGATGTTCGTCGCGCTGTTGGCGACGTTGGGGTTATCAAAGTTTGCTGTCAGATCGATGGTGTCCACTGGCGTGACGCTGTTGGTCATGTTGTAAATGCGAATCTGGCCGACCTTCTTGAGTACCGGTAACTGGGTAAAATTCAGGTAGAGCGGCGTGTCATAGCAGATGCCCGTCGAGCCATTGGTCGGCTGCGTGGTGGCAGCCATCGGGGAATAGACGGTTAGTGTCGCATTGCTGCTGGTCGCCACCCCCGCGACATTGGAAACCACGACGGAATATGTGCCGGCATCAGTCGGCGCGACCGAGCCGATGGTAAATGTGGCGTTTGTAGCCGTGGGATTGCCGACGCTCGAGATGATAATGCTGTTCTTGTACCACTGATAAATCGGGGCAGGCACTCCACTGGCCGTGACGGACAAAGATGCGCTTTGCAGATTTGTCGCGACCGTGTTTTGTGGTTGCGCGGAAATCGTCGGCGGCAAGAGAACGAACAAAGTTGCGTTGCTACTCGTGGCTACCCCGGCCCTGTTGCTTGCGACCACGGAATACAGGAATCCATTTTGCGAATACTGCACATTCGTCAACACCAGCGGGTTGCTTGTTGCGCCAACAATGTTCGTCCCGTTCTCCAACCACTGTACCGTCGGCGTCGGAATGCCGCTGACGGCAGCGCTGAACGTGCCCGTGTGACCGAGGATGACCGATTGGTCCGTCGGACCGGTAATCGTCGGTGGAACATCGTTCGACGATACGGTCAGGGTCATGCAGTTGGTCACGACGCCGGCGACGTTACTGGCGATCAGGCAGTAGGTCCCGCTGTCACCGGTTTGCGCGTTGGGGATGGAGACTGTGGACGATGTGTTGGCGATATTCGTCCCGTTCTCCTGCCATTGCAGCGTAGGCGTGGGGATGCCCGTAACCGTCGCGCTAATCGTGACGCTTGCGCCGATGTTCACCGCTTGGTTCGTCAGGTTCACGATCCCCGGCGGCACGGGCAGGAACACCACGGAGATGACGCCCTGGGAATGCATCTGCGAGGTATCCCAACTGACCGAGGGACTCAGCGGCGGGAGGTTGGTAATCGCAAAGTCGGTCGCGAAAGCGCCCGCGGCAAAAACCTGGAAGGTATCGCCGCCGGTCAGTGTCGGACCGACGTTGGTCACCGTCAATGTCCCGCCATAAGTCGTAGTGCCGAAGAAACTCACGGAATCATTGCTTGCGCCCTGGCTCTTATCGAGCTTGAGGAGTGTCTTCGACCCACTGGCAAGCGTCAGGTTGTTGGAAAAGGCGATCTGTCCTACCGCCGTGCCATTGCCAGGGGCCAGTAGTCCACCGCTGGGGACTATGGTGTTCCCCGCGATGCTGCCAAAACCTTTGATCGTACCCGAATTCGTGACGGTTCCCGAGGTCTGGAGGACGCCGCCCTGCAGGTTCAGTGAGTTCCCCGCGCTGATGACCACGACACTGTTGTTGCTGACCGATGAACCAGTCCCGATCACCAGGGTATTGTTCGTGGCAAACGTCGCGGAACCGACCGTGAAATCTTTACCGCCGTTGTCCCAGACGCTGCCACCCTGGATCGTCGCCGTGTTGTTCGTTGAAACCGGGGTGCCACCAACGGCCGTGCCCGCAGCGGTCGTGAACAGCCGGCCGCCGCTGTCCAAGAGAACCACTCCCGAACTGGCCGTGATGCCAAATCCAAGCTTGAACGCTCCGCCACAGGTCATTGAAGCCGAATTCGATACTACCAGCGTACAACCGTAGCTGGTGGAGGAGTTACCCATCCCAATGCTTCCGCTATTGCTCCAAAAGGTATTGGAACCGCTGAGTACGAGGACGCCGATTCCTGCGGTGGAGCTACCCAGGGCAAGGTTGTTCGCCGTCACATTGCCGTTCGTAACGAACAACCGGCCCGGATTGTTGCGGCCGATGACGAACTTCGAGTTGTTGCTGCTATTCGTCACGAACAACCCTTTCCCGGCACCGGTGGAAGAAACCAGGTAAACAATCGCCGTGGCGCCACCGGCCTGTCCACCCACGTAAAATGGACCGGGGCTGGTTCCGTTGCCAACCACAGTGAGGGAGTTCGTACCCAGGTTTAGCGTGAGGATTTGCGTGCCTACTGTGTTGTCAAAGAAAAGGGTAGTCAGGTCCGAAACATCGCTATTGAGCGCCACCGAATAGGTGGCAGGGTTCGTGAAGTTCACTGTGTCGCCTGGGGCCGGAAAAGCCGGAGCGGTATCCCAGGCGGTGGGGCTTTGCCAGACGTCGCTGGTAGTATTGGTCCAGGTCGGATTGGCCGCCTGGCTGTTGCCCGCGGCTGCAAGCAAGGCCAGAACCAGCAGCCATGTCCCGGGAACTGCGACCAGTTTGCTACGGACAGGGTGGGTAATCACTCGCAAGCGATTCATCGTGGCCATGACTTTTCCCTTCGCACTCGCCCGACTACGGGTCGTGCTGCACCAGTCTCCATAAGAGGAGATTGCGTGGGACATCTTTCGTAAATAACCGGCGGGGCCTGCTCCCGGGCAGACCCCGCCACAATCTTCTGCTTACCCTCGCATGAGCAGTGAGCGCCAATAATCAAGCACGCGTCTTACTTGCGAAGCCGACGGCTCGAAATGAGTCCCAGCAATCCCATTCCCACGAAAGCAATTGTGGAAGGCTCCGGCACTGCCACAGGAGTCAGGGTGATCGAGTCCAGGTTGATGGTCTCATCTGCGCCGCTGGTGTTGCTGTAATAGATGGCGAACTCATTGAACGTCTTAAAGCCACCCGGAGGTGTCGTCGGATTGATGTAAGCAGTATTGGTGACACTGCCGAAATCGGTCCAACCAGCACCCGCGAAGGGCCAGGAAGGGCTGTTGTTACCCAAACCAATATTGCCACTGCTGTTTCGGAGTCGAATCAGACCGGCATAGGTGACGAAGTCCTGCAACGGGGCAGTGTTGATGGTCCCCTGGCCCTGTTGGGTGCCCTGAAAGAGATTGGCGCCGTTGGCGGTGCTATGCGTGTACATTTCGGGATAAGGTCCGTTCGCATTCCACAGGGAGAAGTAACCAGCATCGTCACTCACGCCGCCTGTGCCTGCGGTGTTGTAAAGACCGACGCCCATCGGTCGGGTATTGACACCATTGCCTGTACCCAAACCTTGGGCTGACACATTATAGAATACCTGCGTGATTGTGCCGGCCACACTCAGATCCAGCGGCACGAAATTCTGTGTCACAAAAGCCAATGACTGGCCTGTTCCGATCGTAAAACTCACCGTGTTGCCCCCGACCAGGTCGCCACCGGTTCCAGCGTTGGCGTTGACCAGGTTCCCACTGGTGTCGTAAGCCGACCACGACAACGACTGCGCACGGGACGCCGTGGATAATGCGAATGCGCAAGTTAGTAATGCGCCCACTCGAAAGACTCTACTCATGATAATTCTCCTCACCATTGGTTTAGAAGTTCTCACTACCCGTCTCTACTCGCTGGCTCGGAGGCTAGCAATTGCCGGGTATCCGGTCAATTTGGCTAACCCGCAAAAATAATTGAAAAACGCGCATTGGCGGGAAGGGTTATGCAGCGCCGAGTTGGTTCAATGACGCCAACAGACCGCGAATTCACGAGGCAGTTGCGCCCGTTTGCACCTACCGAGGGACGGCAAGTTCTTTGCGATAGTGGGCGGGCGACATCCCGGTATCCCTGCGGAACGCGACCCAAAAACTGTTCGTGTTTGGATAGCCGCACAGAGCGGCAATGGCTTCCGTCCTCGCGGTGGACGAGATAAGCAATTGTTTCGCATGGTCGATACGAACGCGATGCAGTTCGTGAGCGGGCGACCTTCCAATGTGTTCGACAAACGCCTGTTGAAGTCCCCGCACCGACATACCAGCGGCCCTGGCCAGATCGCCAACGTGTATGGGTTCGTGGTGGTGCTCCCAAATAAAGCGCAGGCTGCGGGCGACGCCCTTGTGGCCGACCGCAAACAGATCGCTGCTCTTGCGCACGATCAATCCCGCAGGTGGCACTCGTATAGGTTTCCTGGGTGCCGGCTTGCCATTCATCAACTCATCCAGCAGGGCAGCCCCCCGATAACCCATGAATTCCAGGTTGGGATCCACGGTGGAAATGGGTGTACGCATGGTGTCCGCCGCGAGAAGCAAATTGTCCGCCCCGACGATGGCGACCTGTTCCGGTACTGATAGTCCGATGCTCTCACAGGTCTCCAGGATATCCACTGCCATCCAATCACTCGGGGCGAACACAGCGAGGGGTTTCGGCCGGCTGCGCAACTCCGCGGCCAGCCATTTGCGTTTGCGCTTCCATTCTTGATAGCGACTGGCCGGGGAGGACGCGGATGGCTGAGGCCACCGCAACCAATCGCACTTTTTCCCGGCCTGCCCCAACACGGCTACAAATGCCTGGCCCCGTTCCTCAAAGGACCAGTTGTCGAAATCGCTGTAATAGACAAAATTCGTGAAACCGCGCGAAAGAAAGTGTTCGGCAGCGAGTTGCGCCGCTTGTACGTGATCACAGAGGACCCGGGCGAATTTCAGATGCGGCCGACGGAAGCTGAAATCGACCGTCGGTTTTCGGGCGCGGACAACGAACTCTGCCAGGTCATCACCCGACGCCAGCCAGGCAAGGATGCCGTCTCCATTCCATCCCCAGGGGATGACGCGTTCCTTGGTCACCTCGGGCGACATGTGCCAGCCGTGCTCTTGGGCGTACTTTTCAACGCCCCGCTGCAGCCGGTAATCATACCATCCCAATACAAGGAGAACGTGTCTCTGATGTTTGCGCACACACTTAGCATGAACCGGGGGTTGAAATCTTTCAAGTTTTTCGCTTGTGCATCAGCACAGGAAGGTGGATCCGGCTAGCTCAGGGAGTAGCGAACCGCTTTTCAAGTCAGTCACCGGTCTTTACGTGAGTCCTTCGGTTGGCGTGGAACAATCTTTATCTTGTGCCGGTGCAACCATCCCGCTAGTTTTGCGCTTTTATCCGTGCAGCTTTCGAAGGCGCGAGGGCTCAAATCAAGTACTGAGACAATTTGCCATGACTTCGCCGTCCCACGCTCCGCCAAAATCCAGTGTCGGGAAGTTCCGCTGGGTGATCTGCGCGTTGTTGTTTTCTGCCACGCTAATCAACTATATGGACCGGCATGTTTTCGGCATTCTCAAGCCGGAACTGACCCGGGCGTTCCATTGGAGCGAACAAGACTATGGAAACCTGATCGCAGCTTTCCAGGCGGCCTACGCCACCGGTCAGTTGTTGTTTGGTCCGTTTCTCGAGTGGGTCGGGGTAAAAGGCGCTTACGCTTTCGCGGTTGTGTTCTGGAGCCTGGCGACCATTTTCCACATACCTGCGAAATCAGTTTTTGATTTCGGGGCGGCACGCGTGGCACTGGGTCTTGGAGAGTCGGGAAATTGGCCGGCGGCCATACGGACAGTTGCCGAATGGTTCCCACAAGGCGAGCGGTCGCTGGCCACGGGCATCTTCAACACGGGCTCAAATGTTGGTCCCATCATCGGGCCAATTCTGTTCCCCTGGCTGTTTGTGAAATTCGGGTGGCAGACGGCATTTTTTATTACCGGGCTGAGCGGGTTCGTCTGGCTGCTGTTCTGGCTCCTGCTTTACGACGCGCCCGAAAGATCGCGCCGACTCAAACCGGAAGAGTTGGCTTACATTCGAAGCGACACAGGACCGACGGGTACCGGGAAGGTGCCGTGGAGCCATTTGTTTCGGCACCGTGAAACATGGGCGTATGTAGTGGCGGGCATAGTGACGGCGCCCGTCTGGTGGTTTTACCTTTTCTGGCTGCCGGACATTTTTAACAAGCAATTCGGGCTGAACTTCCGGGAATTCGGCCTGCCACTGGTCGTGGTCTATACCGTGACCGCTTTTGGCAGCATTGCGGGCGGTGGGTTGTCCGCGTGGCTTCTGCGGTGTGGTTGGTCACTGAACCGGGCGCGGAAGACAGCGACGCTCATTTGCGCCTTTTGCGCGGTTCCGGTGATTTTCGCCACGCACACCCGACACGTTTGGCTGGCGACCAGTTTTTTTGCATTGGCGGGGGCAGCCAACCAGGGTTGGTCGGCCACCATGTTCACCGTCGTCTCGGACATATTTCCGAAGCGGGCTGTGGCCTCGGTCGTGGGGATCGGCGGCATGTTTTCCTCGGTGGTTTCCGTGGGTTTTTCGTTGCTCGTGGGGAACGTCCTCCAGAACACGGGGGTGTATGACAAAATCCTGCTGCTTTGTGGTGGCGCGTACGTCGCTACATGGGTGATCTTTCACCTGATCGTCCCTCAAATCAAACCTATCGAAATCCAGTAATCGACTATACAGTCGACAGTTTGCCATACGAATTGTGGACCGCGTTTATAGGAGTTCCTCCTACCTGAGAATCAGTGCTCCACCCAATTGCGAGAGGTGCGTCTCTGTTGCAGACTGGCCGCAGTGGGAAAAAGTGACGGAGGGTTCGGATGGCGCCGAGGAATCAGATAGAAACATTTTCGAGCAGTGTCCCTTGCGACGAGACAATTAAGCCAGTCTGGCGTGGGGAGGTTCGCTACGTGGTGTGTTGGGGGCGGGGGTGTAACAACTGGGCAACCCTGGAGCACCGCGATAGCAGGGTGGCGGCAACGCCTCCAACTCCTCGTGCCAGACTGCTCCTCTCGCAGTGGCATCGGCGGCAGTTCTCCCTGCACTTGACCCCGGCAATGCGTTCCTACCCCACAATAATCCGGGAACCTCACCTCCCGGCTTCTCCACGACCGTTGCCGAGTCGAGAAATGGAGTTCCCGCCGATGCCACTCTCCCGTTTTACGCGGACAAAAGGTGCGGTTCACTCAATTGGGAAAGCAGCCGGTTTCTATCCGGGGTGAAACCCGGGTTATCCAAATAGTATGTGTCCGAGCCTTGAGGAGATTCCTCGCGGTGAGAGGATCAACGACAAAGACCAGCGACCTTTTCAGCCGAATCGCCAGGCGCGCGTCGCGAGCGATGGGCCAACCCCATACATTTGTCGCCGCAATCCTGGTTATCGTTCTCTGGGCAACGCTTGGCCCCGTGTTTCATTTCAGCGACACCTGGCAATTGATCATCAATACCGGCACGACGATCGTGACTTTCCTCATGGTATTCCTCATCCAAAACACCCAAAACCGCGACAGCGACGCCATTCAAGTGAAATTGGATGAACTGATCCGCACCAGTAAAGCCCACAATGCTTTGCTGGACCTGGAGGAGTTGGGCCAGGAAGACCTGGACCGCATCAAGAAGCGTTACGAGGATTTGGCGGAAAAAGCCCGCAAGGAATTAAAGACTGGCAAGAGAGACACAAATAGTCCGCTGATAAAGGCCGATTGAATAAGCACAAGTGTATTGGACCCGGTTCACCGGATCCTTTCAGGCTCTGACTTCAGGGGTTACGGTCGCATGGGAGAAGTTCCTAGATGGAAATTAGGCCTCTGCTGATTGTGCGCCGAGAGGGGAAAGAATACGCTCGGAGGCGTAATGAATGTTTATCAAACGGCAGTTGCAAAACTACGGAAGGGGGAAATCACGTGCAAGAGATTCAAGAACGAAGCGAAGTGATGTTGCATGTAGCCAACGATCTGGGCGTGCTGGCAAAACTCTTCGCAGTTTTGGCCGTGCAGTCTCCCAGCGTCGATGCCTGGCGTTTCTACAGTGACCACCGGTATGCGGCGGTCCTGCTCGTGACAGAAAAAGACAGTGAAATCGTCGAGGCTTTGCGATTGGCTGGGTTCGAGTGTGAAACGAACCGGGTGGTCGTTGTGGAGGAGAAACATCGCTGCCTGTCAGCCGTCCGCTTGGGCTCCGAGCTTCGGGCCAATGGGATCGAGATGCTGGACGCCTATGCCTGTTGTTCACCTGGCGATGGGAACGTACTGGTTTTGAAAGCCACCGACAGTTCACGGGCGGTCACCGTACTCGAAGCAATGAATCTGTGGGGGGCGCGGCCGGTGGATTCTCAACAGGAGTTGGTTGCCGCAGGTGAAGTGGATCAACAGCCAACCACAGGAAGAATTGACTGAGCGGTTCAGCGAATGACAATGACGGAGCCGCTTATAATCCCATTCCGTGAACGCCGTGATCCTGCGTTGGACAAGATTCGGATTTTTCGCATTGGCAGCGGCACTGGAAAACTTCCTAGTCGACTTGTGGATGGTTTCCTTACCCGATATCAGCCCGCCACCCATTGCGCGAAATCTCCGCGCTGCCGTAAAGTGAGCGCAAATCGTTCAGGCGACTGAACAACTGAGGGAGAGAAAAGGAGACGACATGATAGGCGCCACCCTACAAATTGAGATTACTGTTCGCACGATCAACCAACCGGCGTTATTGGGCAAACTAATGGCCATTACCGTTTCCTGCGGGGCGGAAGTACTGGCTGCAAGCTCCTATTGGGACGGGAGGGAGACGGTGGTGAAACTCGTCACCGAAGACGCCATCCGCACAACGGACGCCCTCCAGGCGGCGGGGTTCGACTGCAAATCAAATCCGATTGTGCTGGTCGAAGCGCCGGATAAACCGGGGCTGCCGGCGGTGCTCAGTAGCAAGCTGGCCAGTGCGGGCGTCAACGTTCTTTACACGTATTTGTTCCGCTCCGACCACGAATTGACCTATGTGGTTTTCAAAACCACGGACGACATCCGCGCCATCTATATCCTGGAAGTGGAAGCCCTGATCCACGGCCTCTCGGCCACCAAGAACTGGCGCGAACCCGCTACTAGGAGGGCCTTGGCGGAAGTCGGCCCGGTTCTCAATGCAGCGTAACCGTGATTGGAAGCACCGTTACGGGGATTTCACTCCCAGGACCGAGATTTGGTGTGCGACGAATGTCCCGTCGTCTTCAGTGTACCGCACTTGAATGCTGTCGCCGACCATCAGGTCGGAAAGATCGGCTTTCGGTTTGTTGTCCTTGACGATGATTTCAGTATCCGTGGGAACGACAAACTTCTGGCTGACGGCTGAAGCTTCCACCGTGATCGTGCGCGCCTGTCGGTCCATGGAGCGCAGGATACCGCTGTAGATGAAGAGTTTCCCTGACGGTGCCGGATCCTGTCCGAACCCGCTGACTGCCACACTGGCGGCGATCACACCCGCGACCGCTATCGCAAATCCCAAGAGCTTCTTCATAATAAACTCCCTTCCACTATAAAAATGTATGGCACATACGTGGATCCTCAATGGGTGAAAATTCCTAATCCACTCTGGGGAAAGAACCTATTCCACCCGGCGCAGGGCGCGCCAGGCATCAGCGTGCGCGCAGGTTCGCTGCCCAATGGACGGCGCGCTGTACCAGTCCGGCGGAATCTTTCAGTTGCAGCTTGGCCTGGATGTTTTGCCGGTAACACGAAACCGTTTTCATGCTCAATCCGAGTTGTTGCGCAATCTCGCGCGTACCGTGTCCCTCGCCGAGAAGCTGGAACACTTCCAATTCCCGATCGCTGAGCTGTTCCAGCGGATCGCCGCTGGTTGCCGATTCCGGGTCCCCGAGCGCCTGGCGGACGACCAGGGACCCCATCCTTTCGCTCAGGTAGATTTCGCCATCGAGGACCTTACGGATTGCCGCCAGGAGCTCGGGGGTCGAAGACCGTTTCATAATGTAGCCCCTGGCGCCGGCGCGCAGCACCCGCTCGGCATAGAGCGCCTCATCGTGCAGCGACAATACCAGTGTGAGTAGGTTGGGGTGCGACGCCTTGAGGTCCTTGACGAGCTCGAGTCCGCTACCGCCTGTCAATGAAAGATCGACGAGCGCGATATCCGGCTGCGTTGCGGTCACGGCTTGCAGCCCGCCGGCCACAGTGGCGGCCTCGCCGCACACGAGCAGGTCGGGCTGGACATTGATCACCAGTGCCAGACCCTCGCGCAACACCGCGTGGTCATCGACGATGAGTACCCGCCGCTTTCCGGCTTTCTCTGTTGGCTTGGTTTGACTTTTC